>Ga0307375_10000001_pt1 | contig 554352 bp, 543 predicted proteins | sample TR1MG_FD_202531 | JGI IMG/M metagenome (GOLD analysis project Ga0307375, IMG submission 202531) | Soil microbial communities from Risofladan, Vaasa, Finland - TR-1 | ecosystem: Environmental > Terrestrial > Soil > Coastal area > Acid sulfate soil | place: Finland: Risofladan, Vaasa...
CCACTTGGTCTACTACGCTCAATTTAAAAGCCAGTGTGTAATCCCGTTGACTCCTTCTTTCCCTCGATTCCATTTGACACTCCTTTCGTCATCGCAAAAAGTGTCAACTTATTTCAGGACGGGTCATACCCATAAAAAAAGCGCACCGAAGTGCGCCTTTTTCGCTAACCCAAGCGGGTCAGTCGCGGTTGCCGGAAAATGCCATCAGCAAGTTCAGCAGGTTGACGAAGATGTTGTAGATATCCAGGTAAAGCGCCAGCGTCGCCATCACGTAGTTGGTCTCGCCGCCATTCACGATCCGGCTCACGTCAAACAGGATGTAACCCGAGAAAATCATGATGGCAATGGCCGAAATCGCCAGCGATGCTGCCGGTATCTGGAAGAAAGCATTGGCCAGCGCAGCGATCACCAGCATCACCAGCCCGACGAGCAAAAACTTGCCCATGAAGCTGTAGTCTTTCTTGGTCACCGTGGCGATGCCGGCCAAAGTGAAGAAAATCACACCAGTGCCGCCCGCCGCCATGCCGATTAATTGCGCGCCGTTACGGAAATGCAGCGCCGCCTGCAGAATCGGGCCCAGCATCAGCCCGAACAGGAAGGTCACACCCAGCAGCAGCATCACGCCCAGGCTATTGTTGCGATTTTTCTGGATGCCGTAGAACAGGCCGAACATCACTGCCAGCATGCCGACCATGGACAGCACCGGATGCACCGCCATAAAGGAAAAGTTCAGACTCAAGCCCATCCACGCGCCGATCACTGTCGGGATCATGGTCAGGCTCAGCATCATGTAGGTATTGCGCAGGACTTTGTTTTGCGCCAGCGCCAGTTGCGCGGACTGGCTGTTCATTTGCAGTTCGGGTTGCATGTCTTACCTCCATTTATCAGTACACACTGATAGAGACTAGCCGAGGCGGCATTAAGTTGCAAACACTATTAGGATCATGTCGCCGGCACGGTAAAATATAGTCATGAATGCACCCGCCGCCCACACCCCGATGATGCAGCAATATTTGCGCATCAAGGCCGAACACCCCGATATGCTGCTGTTCTACCGCATGGGGGATTTTTACGAGCTGTTTTACGAGGACGCCGCACGCGCATCGCAGTTGCTGGGGATTACCCTGACCACGCGCGGCGTGTCGGCGGGTACGCCGATCAAAATGGCGGGGGTGCCGTACCACGCTGCCGAGCAGTATCTGGCGCGTCTGGTGAAACTCGGCCTGTCGGTCGCCATCTGCGAACAGGTGGGCGACCCGGCGACCAGCAAAGGTCCGATGGAGCGGCGCGTGGCGCGGATCGTCACGCCCGGCACCCTGACCGATGCGGCGCTGCTCGACGACCACCGCGACAGCCTGTTGCTGTCGATATGCGCCGAGCGCGGCACGCTGGGCCTGGCCTGGCTGAACTTATCCAGCGGCAGCCTGCGCGTGACCGAAATCCCTGCCGCGCAGCTCGCCGCCGAACTGGAGCGCATCCGCCCCGCCGAACTCCTGCTGGCGGAAGGTTTTGCCCATCCGGCGCTGGCAGCTTACCCCGCGCTGCGCGCCCTGCCCGCCTGGCAATTCGACAGTGAACGCGCCGCCGAACTGCTCGCCCGGCAATTCGGCACGCATGACCTGCGGGCGTTCGGCTGTGCGCAGATGCCTGCGGCGATTGCCGCCGCCGGGGCTTTGCTGCAATACGCGCAGGCCACCCAGCGCGGCTTGTTGCCGCATATCAGCGGGCTGGCGGTGGAACACCAGAGCGAATTCGTGCTGATGGATGCCGCCACCCGGCGCAATCTGGAAATCTCCGAAACCCTGCGCGGCGAGGCCAGCCCCACCCTGCTGTCGCTGCTCGATACTTGCGCCACCAGCATGGGATCGCGCCGGCTGCGCCACTGGCTGCATCATCCGCTGCGCGACCGTAGCGTATTGCAACTGCGCCAGGATGCGATCGGCCGCCTCGTGGATGATGCGAATGGACGCGACCAACTGCACCGGCTGCTGCAAGGCTGTGTGGATATCGAGCGCATTGGCGGCCGCATCGCGCTGGCCAGCGCGCGTCCCCGTGATTTGTCCGGCCTGCGCGACACCCTCGCCATGCTGCCGGAAATCAGCGCACGGCTGGCGCAATGGGATAGCCCGCTGCTGGCGGCTGCCACGACTGCCTGTACGCCGCAGCACACGATGCACGATCTCCTCACCCGCGCCATCCGCCCGGAGCCGGCGAGCATCATCCGCGAGGGCGGCGTGATTGCCGACGGCTATGATGCCGATCTGGACGAACTGCGCGGCCTGCAAACCAACAGCGGCGAGTTCCTCATCGCCCTCGAAACGCGTGAACGCGAACGCAGCGGCATCGCCAATCTCAAGGTCGAGTACAACAAGGTGCACGGTTTTTACATCGAGGTGAGCCGCGCCCAGGCCGACAAGGTGCCGGACGATTACCGTCGCCGGCAGACGCTGAAAAACGCCGAACGCTATATCACGCCGGAACTGAAGGCCTTCGAGGACAAGGCGCTGTCGGCTTCCGAACGCGCGCTGGCGCGGGAAAAACTGCTCTACGAAGCGCTGCTGCAGGCGCTGCTGCCCGGCCTGCCGGCGCTGCAAGCACTGGCTGCCGCATTGGCCGACCTCGATGTGCTGTGCACCCTGGCGCAACGCGCCCAGACGCTGGGTTACTGCGTACCGCAATTCACCGATGAAGCGGTCATCGAGATTTGCGGCGGACGCCATGCGGTGGTGGAGTCGCGTATCGACGACTTCATCCCCAACGACACGCTGCTCTCGCGCACGCGCCAGATGCTGCTGATTACCGGCCCCAACATGGGCGGCAAATCCACCTACATGCGCCAGACGGCGTTGATCGCGCTGCTCGCCTGCTGCGGCAGTTTTGTACCGGCGGAACGCGCACGCATCGGGCCGATCGACCAGATTTTCACCCGCATAGGCAGTTCGGACGACCTGGCCGGGGGGCGTTCCACCTTCATGGTGGAAATGACCGAAACCGCGCATATCCTGAACAACGCGACCGACAACAGCCTGGTGCTGCTCGATGAAATCGGACGCGGCACCTCCACCTTTGACGGCCTCGCGCTGGCCTGGGCGGTGGCGCGCCAGCTGGCGGAAAAAACCCGCGCCTACACCCTGTTCGCCACGCATTATTTCGAGCTCACCCGCCTGCCGCTGGAATGGCGCCAGATCGCCAACGCGCACGTCGAAGCCGTCGAGCACAAGGACCGGATCGTGTTTCTGCACAGCGTGAAGGAAGGCCCGGCCAGCCAGAGCTACGGCCTGCAGGTGGCCGCGCTGGCGGGCGTGCCGGGCAACGTCATCCAGGCCGCGCGTAGGCATCTGGTAACGCTGGAGCAAGGCGCCACGCGCAACGACCTGCAGCCCGACCTGTTCGCCGCACCCGATGTTGAAACTGCACCCCACCCGGTGCTGACGCAGCTTGCCGGAATCGACCCGGACAGCCTGAGTCCGAAGGCGGCGCTGGAGGCGCTCTACCAGCTCAAAAGCCTGCTGGCCGAGTGATCTTCCTCAGTGCCGAACCGGCTCATGCCCTGCCTCGTCTGCATCAATCGGCCACAGCGCATGCGTGTCCAGCAACAAACGATAGCGTGCTTCGGCTGCGTCCAGACGCGCATTGATCGCGCCGAGTTGCGCGTCCTGCATCTGGCGGCGCGCGGTGAGCAGGTCGGATAAACCGCTCTCGCCCAGCTGATAGGCCCGCGCCATCAAATCCGCACTGTTGCGCATGGCAGTGGCCGCCTGTTCGGCTGCCTGCCAGGCAGTGTAGGCGGATTGCGTGGTCAGCCAGTTGCTGGTGGTCTCGGTCTTGATTTTGGTCAGCACGCCTGCCTCGCGTTCTGACGCGACGATACTGCCGGCCAGCGCGCCAGCCTGATTGGCACGGCGCGCGGCGCCCGGTAGCGGAATCATCAAGTTCACGCCGATGATATGGTCTTCCCCGCCGCGCTCGGAAGCAAAGCGCACCCCTACCGTAGGATCAGGTACGCGGTCGGCCTCGCTGCGCGACAGTTGAAGTTGGCTGCGTTCCGTCTCGCCATGTGCCAGGGCGAGTTCGTGGTTGTGTTCCAGCGCACGCTTCAGCCAGTAATCCAGCCCCTCGCTCACCGGCTCGGGTTGCGGCAGAACGGGTGTAGCAGGCAATGCAATCGCCGGATAAAGCTGGTTCAATTCATTCGCGGCCGTCGCCACGCGCAGCTGTGCTTGTGCCAGCTGCGCCTCGGCCTGGGACAGCGCGGCTTGCACCTGCAATTGTTCAAGCCGGGCGGCGTCGCCCGCCTTGATGCGTTTGTCGACAATGCCGATCTGGTCGCGCAGCAGCCCGACCTGGGTCTGCCACTGTCGTTGCTGGTTGTATTCGCGCAGCCAGGTGAACCAGGCTTTGAGCAACAGGCGGCCGGATTCATGCAGCGCATCGCCATAGGCAAAACCCGCCTGCACCACGCCCTGCTCACCCAGCTGACGATCAATGCGCGCCTTGCCGGGCAGACGCAAGGCGCGTTCCAGCCCGACGTCCCATTCGGTGTATTGCTCGGACGGTACTTTCACCCGGCGTTGCTGGGTGCCGGCGCGCACGCCGATTTCGTAGCTGCCCGCACGCAAATGATCACGACTGGCAGTGGCAACGCCCATACCGGCGCGGGCGGCGCGCGCCATGGCGGTGTTTTCGAGCGCTTTTTCCACCGCTGCCAGCGGCGGCAGATCCGGATAATCACGAAGATTTTCGGCCGCCGCAGCGGGCAGCGACACAAGCGCCAACCATGCGGCCAAAATACGCAGTTTCATATCATTCTCCCAAAGTCCTGCACATCCATCATCCAGTAAACGGCTTCCGGATGCGGGAAGCCGGATTTAAGCAGCGCCACCAATTGCAGCGCGTCTGCGTGTTGCATCACGGTATCGACGCGGATACGGCGCACGCGGCCACGCACTGCCTCGCTGCTGGTGGCATGTGCCAGCGTCTGGCCGTGGCCGCTGACTTCAGCACTGGTAAAACCGCTGACCCATTCGGGGTGTTCCAGCAGGGTATCGAGTACGGCTTCTTCCAGCGCCACCGGTACGATCAGGGTGAATTGAATCAGGCTCATGGCAGTTTCTCCGCGGGTGCAACGCCAAAACGGCGATACAGGATGGGCAGCAGCACCAGCGTGAGCAGGGTCGAGGTGACCAGGCCACCGATCACCACAATGGCGAGCGGCTTCTGGATTTCCGACCCCGGACCGCTGGCGAACAGCAGCGGCACCAGGCCGAAGGCGGCAATCATCGCCGTCATCAACACCGGGCGCAAACGCCGTCGCGCGCCTTCTACCACCACCTGATTGATCGCCATGCCTTCACTCAGCAATTGATTGAAATAGCTCACCAGCATCACGCCGTTCAGCACTGCGATGCCCAGCAATGCGATGAAACCAACCGACGCAGGCACCGACATGTATTGCCCGGAAATCCACAGCGCGAACACGCCGCCGATCAACGCGAATGGCACGTTGGTCAGCACCAGCAAGGCTTGACGCACCGAGCGGAAGGTCGCGAACAGCAGCAGGAAAATCATGCCCAGCGCGCCAGGGACTACAATGCCGAGGCGTTTTGCCGCACGCTGCTGATTCTCGAACTGCCCCCCCCACACCGTGCTGTAGCCGCTGGGGAACTTGACCTTGGCCGCAACCGCCTGTTTTGCCTGCTCGACAAAACCGACCAGATCGCGTCCGCGCACATTGGCCTGCACCACCACGTAGCGTGCCCCGTTTTCCCGCTCCACCTTGACCGGGCCATCGGTGTAGCGCAGGTGCACGACTTCTTTCAACGGAATGCTGCGACCGTCCGGCAGGGTGATGCGCAAGGATTCAAACAGCGCCGGTGACGCACGCAGATCCTCAGCCCCGCGCAGCACCAGCGGGGTGCGGCGCACCCCTTCCAGCACCACGCCCAACGGCTTGCCTTCCAGCTGGATACGCAGGTCGTTCTGCACGTCGTCGGCGTTGAGGCCAAAACGCCCCGCAGCCAATCTGTCCACCTGGATTTGCAGGAATTGCACGCCCTCGTTTTTAACCGTAATGACGTCCTGCGCCCCCGGAATGGTTTTCAGCACGGCTTCCACCTCGCCCGCCAGGTGGTTGAGGGTGGCCAGATCGGCGCCGAAAATTTTCACCGCCAGGTCGCCACGCACGCCGGTCAGCATCTCCGACACCCGCATTTCGATGGGCTGGGTGAAGGCAATGCCGATGCCGGGATAGTCCTGCATCACCTTGCGCAGCTGGTCGGTGAGCCATTCCTTGTCCGGCTTGCGCCATTCGGCACGCGGCTTGAGCACCAGGAAAGTATCGGTTTCGTTCAGCCCCATCGGATCGAGACCGAGTTCATCCGAACCGGAACGTGCCACGATGCCTTTGACTTCCGGCACCCGCGCCATAATCGCCTGCTGCACCCGCAGGTCGGTGTCCACGGTCTGCTCCAGGCTGATGGAAGGCAGTTTTTGCAACTGCAGAATGATGTCGCCTTCATCCATCACCGGCATGAACGTCTTGCCGATCAGCGTATATACCCCGGCCGTAGCCACTAACGCGATCAGCGCCGCGCCAATGACGGTCTTCACGTGGGACAACGCCCAGTCCAGCACCGGTCGATACAGCGCACTGGCTTTGCGCACCAGCCACGGGTCGCTGTGCGCCCCCTGCTTGAGCAGCCACGATGCCAGCACCGGAATCACCGTGAGCGACAGCAGCAGCGAGGCCGACAGCGCGAATACGATGGTCAGCGCCACCGGCACGAACAGCTTGCCTTCCAGGCCCTGCAGGGTGAGCAGCGGGAAAAACACGATAATGATGATGAAAATACCCGAAGCCACCGGGGCGGCCACTTCCCGCACTGCGCGGTAGATCACGTGCAGCTTGGGCAATTTTTTCGCAGCGGTGTCGTGGGCCAGATGGGTGACGATGTTTTCCACCACCACCACCGCTGCGTCCACCAGCATGCCGATGGCGATGGCCAGGCCGCCCAGGCTCATCAGGTTGGCGGACATGCCGAACTGGCGCATGAGGATGAACGTGGCCAGCGCCGACAGCGGCAGCACCATGGCGACCACAATGGCGGCGCGCAGGTTGCCGAGGAACAGCACCAGCAGGATCACCACCAGCACGATGGCTTCGGTGAGTGCACTGGATACCGTGGAGATGGCGCGTTCCACCAGGCTGCCACGATCATAGAACGACTGGATCTTGACGCCTGCGGGCAGGGTTTTTGCGATTTCGGCCAGCCGGGTGCGTACGCCCTCGACCACCTGGCGCGCATTCGCGCCACGCAGTCCCAGTACCAGGCCTTCCGCCGTCTCGCCCTTGCCGTCCTTGGTCACGGCACCGTAACGCGTCAGGCTGCCGATGCGCACATTCGCCACGTCGCCCACGCGCACCGGCACACCATCGCGGTTGGTGACGACGATATTGCGCACATCATCGAGCGTCTTGATGGCGCCTTCGACCCGCACCACCATCACCTCCTCACCCGCGCGCAGGCGCCCCGCACCATCATTGCGGTTGTTCATCTCCAGCGCCTGCTGCAGGTCGCTCAAGCGCACGCCACGCGCCGCGAGCTGGGCATTGTCCGGTACTACCTCGAAGGTGCGCACCAGGCCGCCCAGCGTATTCACATCCGCCACGCCCGGCAGCGTGCGCAGTTGCGGGCGTATCACCCAATCCAGCAGCGCACGACGCTCGGACAGCGACAGATTGCCGCCTTCCACGGTGAACATGAACATTTCACCCAGCGGCGTGGTGATCGGCGCCAGGCCGCCCGAACTGCCGGCCGGCAGGCTGCCCTGGGCGTTGCCCAGGCGCTCCGCCACCTGCTGGCGCGCCCAGTAAATATCGGTGCCGTCTTCGAAATCAATCGTGATGTCGGCCAGCGCGTACTTGGAAATGGAGCGCAGCATGCGCTGCTTTGGAATCCCCAGCATCTCGGTTTCGATGGGCGCGACGATGCGCGCTTCGACTTCTTCCGGCGTCATGCCGGGTGCCTTCATGATGAGCTTGACCTGCGTCGAGGAGACATCGGGAAACGCATCAATCGGCAAGGTCTTGAACGCCATGGCGCCCGCGCCGATCAACAGCAGCGTCAGCACCGCGACCAGCAGGCGCTGGGTCAGGGCAAATTCGACGAGTTTGTTCAGCATCTCATTCTCCGCCTATGCCCATCCACACGGCCTTGATCTGGCCGACACCGCGCACAGCCACCTGCTGGCCCGCCTGCAGCGCGCCTGCAACGCGTGCAGTGTCACCGCTTTGTCCCAGCACACTGACCGGCACCGGTGTAAAGCCGCGCGCCGAGCGCACAAACAGGTAGGCCTGATTCTTCTGGCGCACCACTGCTGCGGCGGGCACTTGCCAGCCGCTGGTCTGCGTCTGGGCGATACGCGCGCCCACTGCCTGACCGGCGACCAGCCCCTCCAGCGCGCCCTGTATTTCTGCCCGCACCATGACCGTCTGGCTGGCCGACGAGGCGCGCGCCACCGATAGCACACGGCCCTGCACATTACCGCCACTCACGCTGACCGCATCGCCGGGTCGCACACTGGCGGCATCCACTGCCGGCAACTGCATTTCCAGCCACAAGGGGCTGAGTTTCGCGATCTTGAACAGCGCCATATTGGCGTCCACACGCTGCCCCGGGGTCGCGCTGACTTCCAGCACGCTGCCCGCGATAGGTGCTGTCAGACTGATTTCCGCACTGCTGGCACGTCCGGCTTCCATCTGGCGAATGCTTGCCTCGGGCACGCCCGACATGCGCAGCGACTGGCGCTGCTGGGTGAGCATGGCATTCGCGCTGACAGATGCAGCGCGCGCCGCCTGCTGTCGGCTGGCAGGAATAATGCCTTCGGCCAGCAAAGTGGTGTCGCGTTTCAGGTTTTCACGCGCCAGTTGCGCCTGGGCAGCGGCCTGTATCAGGCTGCCCTGCGCCTCTGCCAGCGCCAGACTGGACAAGCGTGCCAGCGGCTGACCGAGCTTGACGGTGTCATGGCTCGCGACCAGCACGCTGGTGAGCAAACCCGTCATGGGTGCCGCAACGATACGCAACTGGCTGGGGGGAACGATGACGGTGGCAGGATAAGCCAGGCCGGGTGCACTGGTCGCCAAACGCAATGGCGTGGTGCTGATGGACAGGTTTTTCACTTGTGTCGCACTGAGGACGACATCGCTGCTGGCGTGCGCAGTCAGCGTGCAGGCCAGGCACAGGGCGGCAGCCAGTACAGGCATATTCATGGTATTTCCCTGGATGAAAAGGTTCGACGCGGCTGGGCCGCACCCAACAATCAAAACAATACGGAACGACGCGAAAAAAATCGCGTTAAATCAGATTAGCTCAAGAATGCGCCGGGCGGCGCTTGGGAAGGCGGCAGAAAATGCGCGAGGAAGGCGACAAAGCAGGGTAATGCGGCAAAAAACAGTGCGGGGGGTGCCTGCGCGAACGGGCTGGAAAATGGCGCAGCCGTCAGGGCCTGCACGACATCGCCGAACACAGCATGGTCACGATCGTTTGTGCCTGCGCTGACAACACCGATCGCATCCGAGTCGGCCAAATGCGATTTGAGTTGAGTCAGGCCTGCATCAACAGGCGCTTGCGCGGCGTCAAACTCGAACGCGTGAAAATGCATCTTGCCGGGCTGCGAAATGTCGCGCACGTGGGCGTGCAGCAAGGGCGCAAAGCCTTGCAGCAGCGCCAGCAATATAACCAGCGCGAAATTGTTCCACGATTTAGACATGGTCTGAATTTTAAACAGCTCGCTGGTCATTGACAAGCATCGATTAAAAATCGAAAACATGCCCCTGCAACAATGCTTGCGGCTGCTGGCTGTGGCCGGACAGACACGCGATCTCATCCATAATGGTCTGTTCACGACCGGGCTTGAGGTGGGTGATGTATACGTCGGCGCGTCGTTTGAGTTGCGTCAGCTCAGTTCTCAAGGTATCAGGAGAAAGATGTTTTGAGACCTCGGCGATACCGTGTTCATCCTGCGGAAAAGCCGTTTCGATAATCAGCGTTTGCAGATTTTCAATCCGGTTGATCCAGTCCCACAACGCCGGATTCGGTCCGGTATCGCCGCTGAACACCAGACTGGCCGCGCCGCTGTCGAGCTGGTAGCCCACCGCCGGGACGGTGTGGCTGGCGGGCAGCGCGGTGATGCTGCGCTTGCCCAAACGGGTAGGCTCATAGACGTCGACCGCCTCGTAGCGCAAGTAGGGTCGCTCTGCCGGCACTTCGGTGAAATCCGGCCAGATGCGCCAGTTGAAGATATCCTGGCGCAGGATCTCGATCACGCTATCAATGGCGTACACCGTCACCGGGCGGTCGCGCATCGCCCCCACCGAATCAAGCATCAGCGGCAGCGCCAGGATATGGTCAAGATGCGTATGTGTGATAAACACATGGTCAATCGCGGCAAGCTGCTGCAGCGACAGCTGGGTCACGCCACTGCCGGCATCGATCAGAATGTCGTCGTCCACCAGCAGCGCGGTGGTGTGCCTGTCGCCGCCGATGCCGCCGCTGCAACCGAGGATGGTAACTTTCAACGTGTCCTGTCTTTCATTTCGATTCGTAGATCCATACGCCGTCCCAATCCGCACCGGGCGGATTGTCGCGCAGGTGGGTGAGGCGTTCGATATACAGGGCGTAGAGTTTCGAAGGATGCTCGTTTTGCAGCGCGTTCAGGATCGCTTCGGCTTCGTCCCAGCGCTGGGCGCGGTACGCGACCAGCGCACTGGCGAAGCGTTGCGCGGCAGCGAGGCTGGCCGCGTCCACCTGGCCTTGCAGTCCCAGCGGCTGGAAGATGGCGACCGGCTGTTCTTTGCCCTTGACGCGGACCAAATCAAGTTCGATGAACACCATCTCCGGCAGTGCGGCGCGCGTACCCTCGCCTACCGCCACCGGTGCCGCATAGAACTTGGTGATGCCTTCCAGGCGCGAAGCGAGGTTGACCACGTCGCCCATCACCGTGTAGGCCATGCGGAATTGCGAGCCCATGTTGCCCACGCTGACCCGGCCGGTATTGATGCCGACGCCGACATGCAGTTCCGGCCAGCCTTTGGCGACGAAAGTCTTATTCAGCTCGGTCAGCGCGGCCTGCATTTCCATCCCGGCCAGCACGGCGTCACGGGCATGGTGGGGATTGTCAATCGGCGCGCCCCAGAACGCCATGATGCAGTCGCCCATGTATTTGTCGATGGTACCCTGACGATGGTGAATTACCTGGGTCATGGCGCTCAGGAATTCGTTGAGCAGGTCGGATAGCTGCTGCGGGGTAAGGCTTTCGGAAATGGTGGTGAAGCCGCGCACGTCGGAGAACAGAATGGAAAGCTCCTTGCTTTCCGAACGCATGTTGAAGCGCGACGGATCCTGGCTCATCTCGTCCACCAGTTCGGGCGGCACGTATTGTCCGAACAGGCCGGTGATCTGGCGCTTGGCGCGTGTTTCGGCAAAAAAACCCCAAGCCATGTTGAGCAGCATCAGGCCCAGTATCAGCACCAGCGGCACGGCCAGCGGCAACACCAGCTTGTGCTGCCACGCCCAGTAATTGCCTGCCACCACAAGCGCAGCCAGCGTCAGCGACAATGCTGCACCGCGCACCGGGGTCAGGCGCGGCAGTATCAGTGCCAGCAGCACGCCGAGTACGCTCAGCACCGCCAGGGTCAGGTCATGCGCGTAGGCCGGGGTGTAGCGTATGGTGTCGTCGAGGATGCCGGAGATCAGGTTGGCGTGGATTTCCACACCGGGGTAGCTGCGTGCCACCGGGGTGACGCGCAGATCGAACAGGCCGGGAGCCGTGGTGCCGACCAGTACGATGGCATTTTCCAGCTCGTCAGCCGGGATGCGCTGCGCCAGTATGTCGGCGGCGGAATAATAGCGGTAGCCGGGGTAAGCGCGATACGGCACATACGCCGCACCCTGGCTGTCCAACGGTACGCGCAGGCCGTCGGCGACCAGCTCCAGATGGGTATAGTGCGGGCCGGCATCGGTTACGCGCCGATAACTCAGGGTCGAGCCAAACGTAGTAACCAGAGTGGCGAGCGACAGCGCTTCATAATCCGCTCCCTGGTATTTCTGCAGCATGGACATGCGCCGGGTTACGCCATCGAAATCCGCCAGCATGTTGAAAAACCCGCCGCCCGCTGCATTCGCCTGCAAGGCTGGCAGGTTGGCGCCATAACCTCGATTGTCGATGAAGCCTGCATCCTGCCCCGCCATCGCCCCGGGTGCGAACACCGGTTTGGGCAGCACGCCCGAAGTCCCCGCGTAAGGCGTGAAATAGTAGCCCAGCACCACCGGCCCGGTGCGCAGGGACTCGGCAAACTGGCCATCGAAATCCAGTAATGGCCGCGCATCTTTAAGTACGGAGGCAAAACCCGGATTACCCTTGAGCCGGGTGGCGGCGAGTTTTTCCAGCGCGGGCAGACCGGAACTGGTATCAGGCTCGGCAAACACCACGTCGAACCCGACCGAGGCGACGCTGTAGTGGTCAAACAGGCGCTGCACCAGTTCAGCCAGCTTGTCGCGTCCCCACGGCCAGTGTCCGACCTCCTTCAGGCTCTTTTCATCGATGTTCACGATCACCACACGCGGGTCAACCGTGTGCGGCATGGTGAGCAGGAGACGCGCGTCGTATGACCACGCTTCGAGGCGCTCCAGCAAACCGAGCCGCACGCTACCCTGGCTGGCGAGCACCAGCAACAGGGTAATCAGCAGGCTGACAATGGTGCGCGGTAGCGCGCGTTTGAACCTGGCGGTCTGCATGCCGGATGATTAACGAACCCGGTAGAACCGATCCTTGACTTCCTTGCCGGGGGCGAGACTGTCAAAGTGGGTGCCAATCGCCTCCCCCAGCATGGACAGGCGCTCCGCCGGTGCCGGGTGGGTTTTGAACAACAGCGCGACGCGGCTGTCGCCCGGCGCAGTATGGCCGATTTCTTCGAGCACGGCGGGCAGACCGTAGGGATCGTAACCGGCGCGTGCGGCGAGCACCACACCCATGCGATCAGCGGCAAACTCGGCGTTTTTGTCGAGTCTGCGCGCAGCGATTTCGGCACCGCTACCAATCAGTTTCTGTACTGCATCCTCACCCTTTGCCTGCTGGCCAAGGTATTGCGCACCGAGATTGAGCAACTTGGTTTGTTGCAGGATTTTGAGCTGATCCTTGTTCACCACATGGCTGATTTCATGCGCAAGTACACCGGCCAGTTCAGCCTCGCTATTGAGCTTCTGATACAAACCCTTGGTAACGAAAACATAGCCGCCGGGCGCGGCAAAGGCATTGATGTCGGTCGAATCAATCACGCCAAAATGCCAAGGCAGATCCGGACGATCGCTCTGCAGCGCGACCCAGCGCCCCACCTGGTTGACATAGCGCTGCAGGTTGGCGTCGGGCACGAGCGGCGCCGCGCCCAGCAGATCACCGGCAATCTGGCGTCCGATGAGGATTTCATCCTGGGTCGATGTCTTGGCGAACGCACCCAGCACGGTAGCCGCCGGATTGTCCTGCGTGCTCTGGGCATTGCCCGTTTCGCTCGGGGTTGTTTGCCTGGGCTGAACCTGTTTGAGCAGCTCGTCTTTCAACATATCCTGCAGATTGAGCGCATACGCGCCGCTGGTTGCAAATACCGCCCCCAGCGCAATGATCAAAATGGATTGCTTCATTGCTGCACCTCCCAGGTATTGCTACTGTTGGCGTCGCTTGATCTGGCCGGGTCGGGCAGATAGGCGACGTTTTGACGGACAAGTCCTGCCTTGCCGGCAAACTGGCGCGCCGCTGCCGCAGAAACCGAGTAGGACGCGAGATTCTGGATGCCGCGCGCGCTGTATTTTGCACTCTTGAGGTCTTCTTCGTTGAGACCGCGCACACCTGCCGTGGCCACAATATTGCCGGGCTGACGCTGCCCTGCCCGCGCCAGTCCCGCCAGTTCAGCCGCCGTATTACTGCCGCCACCGACGCTGCCGCGTACCGAGAACATGCGCACCCAGCCACGCGTACGGCCGCTGGTCACTTCCAGCCAGCCGCCCTGGCGCGTCACTACCGTGACCTGGGTGCCGCGCGCCACCCTGCCAACCGAGGCGCTGCGCACTGCGGGCTTGGCATGCAGTGTTTCGTCCTTGATCAGCACGCCACCTGATGCCGCGAATGCCAGCGAGCTGCATAGCGCACTGATCAGCAATAACCATTTTGCCTGCCTGATTTTCATCTTCATGATCTCCTTTTAGCGGATCATTCTAACCGCATACCAGTGTACTTGCGCATGGTAACCTTGCAACACATACTTGCCCCGTCCAATAACCTTTTTTGACAATGAGCGTGCTGGTCATCTGGATCGAAACCATTGGCAATGCCGTGATTACGCGCCTGCGCTCGGCTGCTGCGCTGGCAGATTTTGGCTGGCGTTTGCTGATGGTGATGCTCAACCCGCGCACTTACGACAGCGCCACGCGCTGGATTATCACCAAGCAGATTTATTTTACTGCGGTGCAGGCGCTACCCGTATTCATTGCCTATTCGCTGGTCATCAGCGCGGTGATTATCCAGATCATGGTGAATGTGGCACGCAATTTCGGGTTGTCAGAATACGTTCCGGGGCTGATTGTGGGTTTCCTGGTGATGGAGCTGCTGCCGTTTTTATCCGTGCTGTTTGTGGCCCTGCGCTCGGGAGCAGCGATCAACACCGAAATCGCGCTGATGAATGTCAACAACGAGCTGGCGGCATTCGAACACGCGCGCATCGATCCCGTCCGCTATGAATTCATGCCGCGCGTGGTGGGCGGGGTGCTCTCGGTACTCGCGCTGACGGGGCTGTCGGGGCTAACGGCACTGGGGGTGGCGTTTTTAGTGATTTATGGCCTGCATCCGGAAAATTTCCCGGCTTATACCAGTACCATCGGCCAACTTCTGGCGTTTCCGCTGGTATTTTGGCTGGCGCTCAAGACCATGCTGTTCGGCCTGTGCGTGACGTTGATCCCGCTGAAAACCGGACTGGAAATTCCCAAGCGGCTGTTCCTGGTGCCGGTAGCCGTACTCAAGGGCATGATGCGGGTGTTTTTTGCCATTGTTCTGATCGAGGTTGCATCATTAGCTTTCAAATACATATAGATTGGTGCGCGGATGAGGCCGCACGGCGCATTCGCCTGGCGACGTTACTGGGCGATCAGGGTGACGCCTGCGCGCTGGTGTCGCCGGAGCTGCCGTTGCGCGTGAACCTGACTGCGCTGGAAAACATTGCGCTGATCAAGCAATTCCATCTCAACCTGACATGGACGCAGGCAAGCGTTGAAGCGCAGCAAGTGCTGGATCAATGTGGTCATGGCGATATCGCCATGAAACGCGATGAAGACCTGACGGCAACGCAACGCTTTGCCGTCAAAATGGTGCGCGCCATCATGCTTTCGCGGCCTCTGCTGGTAATAGACCGGCCCGCCGAACTGTTACCGGATGCGCCCTACCCGAGGTTGCTGGCCGTCATGCTGGATAGCTTGGCCGATAAACTTCCCGACCACCAGATACTCGATTACGATTGGAACAAACCCTTGTATCAGGGCGCGATATGAATACATCCATACAATTCAAAACAGGCCTGTTCCTGGTCATCTTTTCCATCCTGGGCGCGGCCGCGTTTCTCTACCTGCTGTACGCGCGCGGCACATTTGAAAGCGAATCGCACTTCACGCTCATCGCAGCCGATGCCACTGGTGTTGGCGCAGGCACACCCGTTGTTTATCGCGGCATTGCTGTTGGCAGGGTGTCAGCGGTGTCGCTCAGTGATCATGGTCTGGCACTGGTGGCGATAACCGTACCCGAACGCGAGCACCGCTGGTTACGTACCACCAGCGAGTTCACACTGGACAAACCGCTGGTGGGCGCTACCGTGATACGTCTTGATACATCCAGTCTGGATGACCCTCAGCTCGCCAATGGGGCGAGTGTTCCGCTCATACTGAATCCACCGCTCGATGTACCGGGGCTGGTGGCCAAGGTCAACGGGATTCTCGATCAGCTAGACGAGGTGAGCAAAAATGTGGCTTACATCACACGCAAGAATGGCGAAATCGATACCGCGCTGGTCAACGTCAAAACCATTACCACCCAGATGTCCGGCAAATACGGTGTAGCCCAGGGGCTATTGGGCAGCGAGCAGAACGCCCAGGTACTGATGGATGCGCTAAACAATACGCGCAAGCTGACCGCCGACCTCGACGCCCTGTCGCAAAAAGCGGACCACTGGGCGTTTTCCCCGGGCGGCGCAGCGGACAAGGCGGACCAGTCGCTGGCACACATTCAGGCCATGCTGGGCGACCTGCGCGTGAGCCTGAAAAAACTGGACGCAATCCTGATCAACGTCAACGGCCTGAGCGCCAATCTCAAGGACGGCACCGATGACCTGGGGCAACTGCGCGGGCAGGTGGACGAGGCGGTGAGCAAGGCCAGCCAGCTCATCACCAAAATCAACCGCATCCTGCCCTCCTCCAAACCCGGCGAGGTCAAGCTGCCATGAGAATCATCTTCAGCCTGATTTTGAGCCTGTTGCTCGGCGCCTGCGGCGGCCAGACTGCGCCAGACTGGCAGTTCGATGCGCAAACCGCCGCCGAGCGCTACACCCGTCACTACCTCGCGGGCGATGTGAAACTCGCCGCCACCAGCTTTGCCCAGGCGCGTGCCGCCGTCGCCGCAACCGGTGACGTGGCAGCGGTCGGGCATATCGAACTGGTGCGCTGCGGGCTGCATGCCGCCGCACTCGATTTTGCGCCGTGCAGCGGCTACACCGAACTCGCAGCCATCCGCACCACGCCCGCCGATCACGCTTATGCACGCTTCATCAACGGTGACTGGCACGGCCTGGAAACCAGCCTGCTGCCCCCGCAATACGCCGGGCTGGTGGGGGCGGCCAGCCAGCCCCAGGCCGTAATCAACCGTGCCATCGCCGCGATCAGCGACCCGGTCTCACGCCTCATCGCCAGCGGGTTGATGATCAAGCGCGGCACGTTCGATGCCGGCACACTGCAGAACGCAGTGGATACCGCATCCGCGCAGGGCTGGCGGCGCCCGCTGCTGACCTATCTGGGGTTGCAGGCAAAACAGGGCGGCGACGCCGCTGCACTTGCCGCGATCCAGGCACGCATCCGCCTGGTGGAACAATCCATGCAGCCCGCCGCCAAACCCGCGACTGTCACGGCAGAGTAAACACAACAGGCTATATTGAGGCAAAGAAACTCACTTCATTCCGGAGAATTCAACCATGAGCACGTTGCGCAAACTCAACCAGCTGGGCCAGTCAATCTGGCTCGATAACCTCTCGCGCACCCTGCTGCGCGAAGGCGGGCTGCAACAACTTATCGAAAATGACGGTATTTCCGGGGTTACCTCCAACCCCAGCATATTCCAGAAAGCCCTCGCCGGAAGCCCTTACTACCACGACGATCTGGCGCGCCTGAAGGCCGGCGAAGCGGATGCGGAAAAGCGTTATGAGGCACTGGTCATTCCCGACATCCAGGCGGCTTGTGACCTGCTGCTGCCTACCTACCAGCGCTGTCAGGGCGATGATGGCTATGTCAGTCTGGAAGTATCGCCGCATCTGGCGCATGACAGCGACGCCACGATCGCTGCTGCATATCGTCTGCGCGCCGCCGTAAACCGACCCAACCTGTTGATCAAGGTACCCGGCACAGCGGCAGGACTGGTCGCGTTTGAACAACTCATCAGCGCAGGCGTCAGCATCAATGTCACCCTGCTGTTTTCGCTGCGCCAGACAGTGCGCGTGATCGAAGCCTACATACGCGGACTCAAGCAGTGCCAGGCGCAGGGCGGCGATCTGCGCAGCGTCAAAGCCGTTGCCAGCCTGTTCCTGTCGCGCGTGGATACCCTGGTGGATAAACGCCTCGCCACCATCGATAGCGATGCCGCGCAAGCCCTGACCGGGCATGCGGCGCTGATTACCGCCAAACTCGCCTACCAGCGCTATCAGGACATTTTCCATGGCGCGATGTTTGCGGACCTGGCACACGCGGGGGCACGACCGCAATACCTGCTGTGGGCGAGCACCGGCACCAAAAATCCTGCCTATTCCGACGTGAAATACCTGGAAGCGCTGATCGGCCCGGAAACCATCAATACCGTGCCCGACGCCACACTGGCGGCGTTTCGCGATCACGGCCGAAACGAACTGACATTGAATGACGCAATCGCCGAGGCCGAGGCCGACTATATCGCGCTGGAAAATATCGGCATTGATTTGAATGCCGTGGGTGACATCCTGCAGACTGAGGGATTGAAGCTGTTTGCCGATTCCTATGACCAGGCCCTTGCATCCAGCTGAGCGGGATTTGGCTTCGCAAGCGTAGTGCCTGAGACGCGCCAAACCAGCGCATTGATCGTCGTGCAGGCAGGCACAGAGACAAGTTTGACAGGCATGGTTGAAGCAGGTAAGTTTTTGCCTTCGGTGGCAACCAATAACGACAACCCCGAAGCATTATTCCAATTATTCATACTTAAATTAAGGAGACGCACATGCATGCAGGATTGAAACAACTCGTCGCCCTGTCCGGTTTCGGTTTGGCCATGCTTGCAGGTCAGGTACACGCAGCACCGGTAATGATGTCCGCCGAATGGGCTGCCCAGGCCTGTGAAGCCTGGAACAAGGACGCCACCCTGACCAGCGGTCTGGCCGGAAAATGGATTAAGAATGACCACGGTCACGGCTACAAGGTCATCCAGATGTACCGCACCGACTGCGATAACAGCCCGCATGTGGAAATGCGCATCGCCGATAAGGGCGACAAGGCCATGTGCATTTACGGCGGCAAGCTGGAAACTGCAAAACTCGACCCCAGCGTGGATTACCTCATGCATGCAACGACTGACCGCTGGAAGGAAATGGGCGCCGGTGAATACGGTCCGATGAAGGCCATGATGTTTGGCCGCCTCAAGTTCGACGGCCCGAAACTGGAAGCCATGGGTGTGATGGGGCCGTTCGGCAGCTTCTTGATGCTGGTTGGAAAGGTTCCTTCCGACACCGCCAGCTGCCCAAAATAATAAATATTGAAGTGAAACGAAAAGCCCCCGGATTCGGGGGCTTTTTTTCGTGCGGATATGCAGGTGGATACTCCCTGTCTGATCGAACTTGACCCCGTTATATCGCAGAAGCCTGCAACCGCTCTCCAGCGGTATGCCCGCGTTCCGCTATACTGAATCGAGCGCCGCAAAAACAACGGATTCGTCCGAGGTTTTGTCGGGTTGCGGGCGGTCTTTCACGTGTAGCCAGTGACGGGCAGCGTGGTGGGCGATAGTCATGCGAGTTGTTCAACCGAGACAGTGGGAATAACCGCCTCGGACAGAGAAAACACAATTGATGCGTTCCTGGAGGATTCAGTGCAAATGGATGCCTATAAACACATTCTGGTAGCGGTAGATGGAAGCGACACTTCAAAGCGTGCGATCGAAGAAGCAATCAGGCTGGCGGCAGCGATGCAGGCTGAGCTGCGGATTGTGCATGGCGTCGACGAAATGGCACTGAATTGGGATGCCGGATACGCGGATTTTGGCGAAATTCGGGAAGCCTACCGCAAATCCGGCGAGGCAATTCTCGATCGAGCCGCGACAGCTGCGCACGAAGCCGGACTCAAGGCTGACGCGAAGCTGCTGGAGAGCGATAGCGCTAGCCGCCGCGTCAGTGAAATGATCGCGCAGGAGGCCACGGCCTGGCCGGCGGACCTGATCGTGGTCGGTACTCATGGACGCCGGGGTTTCAGCCATCTGCTGCTGGGGAGCGTAGCGGAAGGGGTCGTCCGCGTTGCCACCAAGCCGGTCCTGCTGGTTCGCGGAAAATAGGACAACGCATTCCGGACGCTTCATTTTGTTCCAAAGGAAAAAGACATGCCTCAGTCCGAAGGGGACGCGCCCAGGCCTGGTTCTTACCGCGGTTTGACAAGCGACGAAGCAACGCAGCGTTCAGCTCAATACGGCCCTAACACAGTCACGGAAGAACGCCCCCATCCGCTGCGAGCCTTGCTGCGCAAATTCTGGGCGCCGGTGCCGTGGATGCTGGAGGTCACCATTGGTCTGCAGATCGTTCTGGGAAAGCTGGACGAAGCCGCGATCATCGCAGTTCTACTGGTTTTCAACGCTGTATTGAGTTTTGTTCAGGAAAACCGCGCCAATCGGGCGCTGGCATTATTGAAGAGCCGCCTCGCGGTGCAGGCGCGGGTATTCAGGGATGGGCGCTGGCAACTCATCGCGGCCCAGGGACTGGTTCCGGGAGACATCGTGCATCTGCGCATGGGCGATCTCGCGCCGGCCGATATCCGCGTGCTGGAAGGGGAGACGCTGCTGGACCAGTCCGCCCTTACCGGGGAGTCCCTGCCAACGGAGGCGGGTGCCGGCGCCACCGCCTATGCGGGCGCAGTAGTCAAGCGGGGCGAGGCCACGGGCGAAGTGACGGCCACGGGAAGCCGCACCTATTTCGGCAAGACCGCCGAACTGGTCAGAACCGCAAAAACTGTCAGTCATCTCCAGCTTACCATCCTCACCATCGTCAAATACCTTGTGCTGCTGGACCTGTTTCTGGTGGCTGCACTGCTGGTTTATGCGCGCGTCACCGGCATGCCGCTCACGGATACGATCCCCTTTGCCTTGATCCTGCTAGTGGCTTCCGTCCCTGTGGCGTTGCCGGCGACTTTTACCCTGGCGACTGCCCTGGGCGCGCTGGAGCTGGCCAAGCGCGGCGTGCTGGTCACGCGCCTGTCCGCCATCGAAGAGGCCGCTGCCATGGACGTGCTGGCGAGCGACAAAACCGGCACCATTACCCAAAACCAGCTGGCCGTGGCGGCGCTGCATCCGTTTTCGCCCCACAGCGAGGAGGCATTGCTGCGCTTCGCGGCGTTGGCCTGCGACGATGCCACTCAGGACCCCATCGATCTGGCAATCCTCAACGCCGCCCGGGTGCGCGGCTTGCTGCAGAATGTGCCCCGCCGACTGCGCTTCATTCCCTTCGACACTGCCAGCAAGCGATCGGAAGCCCTGTTTGAACAGGATGGACAAAACCTTCGGGTGCTCAAGGGGGCGCCTGCGGCGATGGTCGCTCTCGATCCCGCAGCGCCCGACTTAAATACGCAAGTGGAGCGCCTGTCCGCGGGCGGCTACCGCGTGCTGGCCGTGGCCGCAGGGATCGGCGACGCGCTTCACCTGGCGGGATTAATCGCGCTGCAAGACCCACCCCGGAAAGATTCCCGCACCCTGGTACAGAGTCTGCGGGATCTGGGGGTGCGGGTCGTGATGGTTACCGGCGATGGCCTTGCCACTGCGCGCGCGGTTGCCGCCGAGGTCGGAATCGGAGACCGCGCGTGCGCACCGGAAACCCTGCGTGGCGAGATTGGCAATGCCATCCAGGCGTGTGATGTCTTTGCCGGGGTTTATCCCGAGGACAAATTCCACCTGGTGCAAGCCCTGCAGCGCTGCGGGCACGTCAGCGGCATGACCGGCGACGGCGTCAATGACGCGCCAGCGCTTAAACAGGCAGAGGTGGGCATCGCCGTTTCCAATGCCACCGATGTGGCCAAAGCCGCCGCCAGCATGGTGCTGACCAACCCCGGCCTGACCGATGTGCTGGCGGCGGTGGAGGTCAGCCGGCGCATTTATCAGCGCATGCTCACCTACACCCTGAACAAGATCATCAAGACCCTGGAAATCGCTGTTTTTCTAAGTGTCGGGGTGATGCTGACCGGTGTTTTTGTGATTACGCCGCTGCTCATCGTGCTACTGCTGTTCACCAACGACTTTGTCACCATGTCCATCGCCACCGACCGGGTGTCTTTTTCCCGGCGGCCGGAACGGTGGCACATTCCCACCCTGATTCTGACAGCGGGGCTATTGGCGGCGCTGATCCTCGTGCTGTCCTTCGGCGTATTTTTTGCCGGCCGCGACTGGCTCCACCTGCCCCTGGTACAATTGCAGACGCTGATCTTCGTCATGCTGGTGTTTACCGGGCAAGGTAATGTGTACCTGGTCCGGGAGCGTCGCCATTTCTGGCATTCCCGGCCAGGCCGCTGGCTGGTGCTGGCCTCCGTCCTGGACATTGCCCTGGTGAGCGTGCTGGCCACTCTGGGCATTCTGATGACGGCAATCAGCCCTGCGCTGGTTGGAGGGCTGCTGGTGGTGGTTGTGCTTTACCTGGTGGCGGTGGATTTCCTGAAGGTACGCATCTTCAGGTATTTTTCCGATGCCCACCCATCACCCGGCTGAATGCACGGTATTAGTTGGCCGAATATTATTGCGCTCAGTGCAACCTGGGCGCACTGGCATCTTCCGGCCTGCCGTTGGCAATTTCTTCTGCAGTCGCATCGCGTATATCCACGATATTGACGATGAAGCGCACGGTCTGTCCGGCCAGCGGGTGGTTTCCATCCACGGTGAGCTTGCCGTCCTCGATTTTGGTCACACGAAATTCCTTGCTTTCGCCTGCGTCGTTTTCAAAGCTCACGGCTGCGCCTACGTGGCGAAACTGGGGCGGTACATTGTCGATGCTGTCGGTAAAAGTGAGCTCAGGCTGATGATGTCCAAAGCCATCGGCAGGCGTGAGAACCACTTCCACCCGCTCGCCTTCCTCATGCCCCGCCAGCGTGGCCTCGATTTTTTCGAACAGGCCGCTATTGGCGCCGTGAACATAGCCGATGGGTACGTCGTACTGTTCGAATACCGCGCCATTCTGGTCAATGATGCTGTAGGTGAGATACACCACCTTGTTGTTTGCTACTGTCTTTTTAAGCATTAACGACTCCGGTTAAATAGCGATCAAACGGACGAGATTCGCAGGCTGAGCTCAAGCTGATTTTCGATAGCCGGCAGCAGCCAGTCCAGTTGCAGGGTCACTGCCTGCATGATTTTCTCAAATCCGGCTTCTGATTGCGATACCGTAAATAGCGGCTGCGCAGCAAACCGGGCCGGCGGATTCACGTCCAGCAACAAACTGCCACCCAGCACTGCGTCTTCCAGGCTGATTTGATCCAGCACCTCCACTTTCAGCGGCTGGCCAAATCCGCCGGGAATTTCACCCTTGAGCACAAAGCGCCCGGCCGGACCATCGCAACTGGGCATGGCCAGATTGATCTCGGTGATGAACTGACTGTGCAATTTTTGGGGAAACTGGTAAGTCACCTTAAGCTGCCCGTCCAGCAAGACAATGTGTTTGTGCAGCGTACCCGCACTGGTCTTGGCAACAAAACTCAGTTTGTCATGGGTGCTGGCCTGCAGTGCATAATCCAGCGCAGTCACACTGCCATCCGCGCCATGCAGCGCGTCCCTGAACAGCGTGCGTCCCGCCGCATCGTAGGCCAGGTCGTCCTGCGTCACAATATGTTTGAAACTGATGCGGTCGTGCGCTGAGCTGATGCCTTCGCCGTGCTGCGCTGCGGCAGGGTCATTGACCAGGGTTTTGTGGTGATAATGCTCCGGCTGACGGCGCAGGGTATCGCCAAAGTTGTGGCGCAGGCGGTAGGCATCGAGTTCGATCACGCTGGCGCTGCCGTCCAGCCGCACCACTGCCTGCAGGGCGCTGTTGTGAAGGAAAATCTCATCGTTACCGTCCATATCCGCATCCGCTCGCAGCATTGCCGGGCGCGGAACTGCGCCGTCCAGCAGTCCTTCCAGCTCGACGATGGCGTTGTACACGGCGCGGCGCAGGTGCGGCAGGTACAAGCCGCCAAACAGACCGTGCCAGTAGGCATCGTTGGCCTGGGCTTCATGCAACAGCGCGTGCATGCGCGCGCTTGCCTGTTCCGCTGGCAGCGCCTGGAGACGTTGCGACAGGCTTAGCATGCGCTTGTGCATCCAGTTGGATTCAGGGTAGAGGGAGAAAAAGTTTTTCCAGATCCCGCCACGCAGGAAGGCTTTTTCGGATTCAAAGCGCCCGCTCGCCTTGCTCGCATCAATCAGGCCGTCATAGCGCGCAGCGACATGCGCCGGCAGCGTCCATTCGTTCATTTCAATATAGGACGTGGTGGGTAAATACACGATGCCGCGAGTCCTGGCGCGCGCATGATGCTCGCTGAAGGTCTCGGTGCGGATGATCTGCGAGGCCAGCACACCTTCGATAAACTGGGTGAGCCAACCTTTTTCGAATACCCAGGTGTAGGTTTCCGGCCAGATACCGAATTTTTCAATGTCATCAAAATAAATCGCCGCCGCCTCGCCGGTTTTGGCCAGCGATTCGATATGGGCCACCGCCTCGTGCGCCGGCGCGAATGGCAGGCGATAACGCAAGGCTTCGGAAATGGGATAAAGATCCAGGCGCCGACCATCTTCCTCGGTAGTAAAAAAACCATCGAGTTTATCCGCATCCTGCCCGGCGCACAGAAAGTGATAGTCATCCACGGTGACATAACCAATACCGGCATCTGCCAGCGCCGGCACCACGGTCGCTTCCCATACCCGCTCGGTGAGCCAGGCACCCTGCGGGCGCTGGCCGAATGCCGCATGGAGGCGATCGGACAAGGCATTGAGCTGGCTCATGCGGTCGCGGTAGGGAATCACCGCCAGTACCGGTTCGGTGTCACCAGCACCGACCATTTCCAGCTGGCCGCGTGCCGCCATTTGTTTGAGCAATGCCATGTCTTCAGGGTAAACGCGCAACAGATAATCGAGCAGCCAGCCGGAAAAGTGCGCGGCAAAACGGAATCTGGGATAACGGTACAGGGTGCGGATGAACGGTCCGTAACAGCGCCGGTGAGCGTCATTGAGCACTTCGGTGAAGTTGCCCACCGGCTGGTGGGCGTGGACGCCAAAAAGCAGGGAAATGGTAGGATTCATTGAGTAAGTGTGTCCGGCGTCTTGAATCAAAATGAGGCTCTTGTCCGGGTCAGGATGCCCGGCGCATGGTGCCGCCCGCCTCGGCCTCGCTGCCGCCGTGGCTGATGGGGACGCTCAATGCATCCGGCACGGGCAGCTTGAGAAGGTGGTAGAGCTGAACCAGATTGGCGCGGTACAGTCGATCAAAGCTTTCCACGCTGTGACGCGGGTTGTAGCCGCCAAACCACCAGAACCAGTCCGAGCTCTCGCAGTCGCACAGTTGCGCCTCCGCGGCAGTCTTTTCTGCCGCGCTCAGCGTGTCAGTCGCCATGACCCGGTCATACTGCTGCTTGGCATGCGCCAGTAGATCCCAGGCACGGTTTTTTTCCGGTACGCCAATCCAGGTCGAAAACGTACCATAAACCCAGCTACCCGCTACCAGACGCGGCAACTCGCCAACTTTCGCGGCATGGGGCTGCGTGACGCGCTCCGCCAGGTAGCCGGCGAAGCTGTGGGTATGAATAGCGGGGTGATTTTCCAACGCGGCATACAGTTCATCGAGGAAGAAATAGCCGTTGTAAGGATAGTACTCCCAGGCGTTCTCGCCATCGAGAATCACGCTCACCACAGGTGTTTCGTGCTCCGGAGTCTGATGCAGGATGGCTTCCAGTTCGGCGACAAAATGGTTGACGGCATCATTGGCGTGCCACTTGGCATATTCAAAACCGATCATGTCGGACAGGCGATCGTCGCGGAAAAAACACAACGTCTTGTGCGCGGCCACGCGATAGGGGCGGTAACGCAACTGGCGCTGATCGGCATCCGGCACCGCAGCAGCATGCAGGCTATTGGCCAGTACCGCTTCGCCGCTCGCGCTCCACGCCATGCCGGCTTCATCGAACACGCCCAGCAATGCCGTCGAGATGCCGCCTTCGGCCGGCCAGATGCCCTGTGGCGCGGCGCCAAAACGCTGCTGGTGGGTGGACAGCGCGGTATCCAGGTGCCGCCGCACACGCGCCGTACCGCCAGGATAAGCCGCCTCGGCAGGCAGTTCGCACTGTGGCCAGGCTTCGCGTGCCGCAGCAAAATCCATCAGAATCGGGGCAATCGGGTGATAGTGCGGCGTACTGGAGATTTCCACCTGGCCGGAGGCGGCAAGCTTGCGGTAGCGCGGAATCAGACCGGCAGTCACTTCGCCGATCAGTTGGTACATGCTGCGCCGGTCTTCCAGGGTGAAGCCCCTGCCTTTTTTCATCAGATCCAGCAGCCATGGGTACTGGCGGCGCACGGTCTCGCCGGTCCAGGCGAGGTGGTACCAGGTCACCAGGTCGGCGAGGTATTGTCCGGAAAGATAATTCAACGCATCGCGCCCCTGACTCTCCGCCAGCTGGAACAGCTCGGCCAGCTGATGGTAGGCTGGATAAGGCCGCACCATGGTAGCGTGATTGCAGCGAAAGCAGTATTCCAGAATCAGGTCGCTTTGCGCTTGCGATATGTGTTCCAGCGCGGGCTCGATCAGCAAGGCCAGCAGCGGGTCGCGCAGCCTGCCTGCCTTGAACTGGCTGGTATAGTCCTCCAGTTGGTCAAGCAGCACCGGTACGAAATTACATACCGCGTGCATCTGCGGATGCGCCTCCAGATGCGCCGCCATGTCGCTGTAATCCTTGATGGCATGCAGATAGGTCCAGGGCAGGCGGTATTCGCCGCTGGCATAGTCGCGGTAATCTGGCTGGTGAAAATGCCAGCACAGGATGAGATCAAGACAACGCGTGGTCATAAGTAAACCTTGAAAAATACGTTAAATCGCCGTTTTGGTTTGATCCTAGCGGATTTGATGCGGATGCTGGCCGAGCATTTCCGGGGTGATCAGGGTAATGCCGTTTTCGGTCACATAAAAACGTCGTTCGTCCTCCTTGCGGTCTACCCCCACGACCATGCGCTCGGGGATCTTGCAGTCCTTGTCAATCACACAGCGGCGCAGATAAGCATGTCGACCAATGTCGACGTCCGGCAGTACCACGGCGTCTTCCACGGTGGCAAAACTGTTCACCTGCACATTGGAAAATAGCACCGAGCGGCGCACCGTGGCGCCGCTGATGATGCAACCGCCCGATACCATGGTATCCATCGCCACGCCACGCCGTTCCTCATCATCGAACACAAACTTGGCCGGCGGCAATTGCTCCTGGTGGGTCCAGATCGGCCATTGCTTATCGTACAAATTCAGCTCCGGGGTGATGTTCGCCAGATCCAGATTGGCCGCCCAATAGGCATCCACCGTACCCACATCGCGCCAGTAGGGTTCCCCACCAGGCAGGCTGCCGATGCAGCTGTCCTTGAAGCTGTGGGCGTAGACGCGATAGCGCGCGATTAAATGGGGAATGATGTTTTTGCCGAAATCGTGTTCGGAATTGGGGTCATCCGCGTCGCGAATCAGCTGTTCGTAGAGGAAGCTGGCATTGAACACATACACGCCCATGGAAACCAGCACGCGCTCCGGATTGTCTGAAATGGGCGTAGGGTGCTCGGGTTTCTCGGCAAAATCCACCACACGTTCGTCGCCGTCCACGGTCATCACGCCAAACGCACGCGCCTCCTCAATCGGCACCTCGATACACGCTACCGTCATGTCGGCCGCGTGGCGCACGTGACATGCCAGCATTTCTCCGTAGTCCATCTTGTAGATGTGATCGCCTGCCAGAATCAGCACGTAGTCGGGTTCGTAATTACGCACAATGTCCATGTTCTGGAACACGGCATCCGCGGTGCCCTTGTACCAGTCCAGTTCGGAAATACGCTGCTGCGCGGGCAACAGCTCAATGAACTCGTTGAACTCGCCGCGCAAGAACCCCCAGCCGCGCTGGATGTGTTTGATCATCGAGTGCGCCTTATACTGCGTCAGCACACCAATGCGGCGGATACCTGAATTAAGGCAATTGGATAGCGGAAAATCGATGATGCGAAACTTGCCGCCAAACGGCACGGCGGGCTTGGCACGCCAGTCAGTTAATTGTTTGAGTCGGGAACCGCGGCCCCCCGCAAGAATCAGCGCCACGGTGTTTTTGGTGAGACGGCTGACGAAGCGCGGAAAATCTTTTTGCAAGACAGGCTCCTTTTTTGCTTTACTAGCTTTATTAAATAATTGCGATACCCTCTTGGCTATAATAGCCCACACCAATAAACGCCGATACAGGCCCATCCATGACAGCCAAATCAACCGCGCCCATGCCGGCCGCCAACACCCTCCCCGAATTTGACGCACTTGCCGGCGGGCATGCACACGATCCGTGCGAACTGCTCGGATTGCACCAGCTCGGTGCCGAATGGCTGATCCGCATTTACGATCCTTACGCCACATCCATGACCCTGCTCGCGAACGGTGCCGAGGCTGCCCTGCGGCGCGTGGATGCGCGCGGGGTGTTTGAATGGCATGGAGCGGTTCCACCCGTACATCCTTATCGCATCCGCCGCGCCTATCCCAGCGGTGAGGTCGTAGGTCATGACTCTTACGCCTTTCCTTCCCAACTCACAGAGCACGATTTGTACCTGTTTAATGAAGGCCGTCTGCACCAGGCCTATCAAATGCTGGGAAGCCAGCCATGCCGTGTGGATGGCGTGGACGGCGTGCGCTTTGCGCTGTGGGCGCCCAACGCCGACCGGGTCTCGGTCGTGGGAGACTTCAACCACTGGGACGGGCGCAAACACCCAATGCGCGCGCATGGCAGCTCTGGGGTGTGGGAATTGTTCATTCCCGACATCATTGCAGGCGCACATTACAAATATGAGATACACAATCGCCGCAGCGGCCAGCTGCTGTTAAAAAGCGACCCTTACGCGCAGTTTGCCGAACTGCGCCCCGGCACCGCCTCGCGCGTGGCCCCGCTCTCTACCCACACCTGGAATGACGTTGCCTGGCTGACTACGCGCGCCAGTCGCAACTGGCTGCATGCGCCGATGAACGTCTACGAGATCCATGCCGGCTCGTGGCGGCGCCACCCCGACGGGCGCTTTTACACCTATCGCGAGCTGGCCGAACACCTCGTACCCTATGTCCTTGAAATGGGCTACACCCATATCGAGCTGATGCCGGTCAACGAGCATCCTCTCGACGAATCCTGGGGCTATCAGGCCACCGGCTATTTTGCGCCGACCAGCCGTTTTGGCAGTGCGGACGACCTGCGCCACTTCATCGACACCTGCCACCAGGCCGAACTCGGCGTGTTGCTGGACTGGGTGCCCGCGCACTTCCCGCAGGACAGCTTTGCCCTGGCGCGCTTTGACGGCACCGCCCTGTATGAACACGAAGACCCGCGCATGGGTTTCCACCAGGACTGGGGCACCTATATTTTCAATTACGGTCGCAACGAGGTGAAAAGCTTCCTGCTCTCCAGCGCACACTACTGGCTGGCCGAATTCCACTTCGACGGCTTGCGGGTGGATGCGGTAGCGTCGATGCTCTACCTCGACTATTCACGCGAAGCAGGCGAATGGCTGCCCAACCGGTTCGGCGGGCGTGAAAACCTGGATGCCATCGAATTTCTGCGCGAGCTCAATATCCTGGTGCACGATGCCTTCCCCGGCGCGCTGACACTGGCTGAGGAATCCACCTCGTGGCCGATGGTGTCACGACCGGTGTATCTGGGCGGCCTGGGTTTCTCGATGAAGTGGAACATGGGCTGGATGAACGACACCCTGTCGTATATCCGCCACGACCCGGTGCATCGCAAGTATCACCATGACATGCTTACCTTTGGCCAGCTCTATGCATATACCGAGAACTTCATGCTGCCGTTTTCGCACGATGAAGTGGTCCACGGCAAAGGCTCGCTGATCGGCAAAATGCCGGGGGACGCCTGGCAGCAGTTCGCCAACCTGCGTCTGCTGTTTGCCTACCAGATGACCACGCCGGGCAAGAAACTCAACTTCATGGGCAACGAGTTTGCCCAGGGGCGCGAGTGGAATTCGGCTTGGGAACTGGACTGGAGCCTGCTGCAAAACCACTGGCACGAGGGCATCCACAAGCTGGTACAAGACCTCAATCAGTTGTACCGCAACATCCCGGCGTTGCACCAGCTGGACTTCTCGACAGACGGCTTTGCCTGGATCGATTGCCACGACGCCGAGCAGTCCATTCTGAGCTACCAGCGCCGCGCCGTTGACGGATCGCACGTGATCGTGCTGATCAACTTCACCCCGGTCACGCGCACCGCTTACCGGATTGGCGTGCCTCAGACCGGTGCATATTCAGAAATCTTTAACAGTGATTCGACATACTATGGCGGCAGCAATACCGGCAACGGTGCGGGCCTGCTGGCCGAGGCCACGCCATGGATGGGATACCCGGCATCGCTCACCCTGACCGTACCGCCGCTGGCTGGCATTATCCTTGCCCCCAGCGGACCCTAATTCAACCAGACCGAAACCCCACAAAGCATGTCCGACCCTACCCTCTCCCCCGCCTGGCGAGCACTGAAAGCGCAGCGCAAAGCCCTGGCAAAAACCGCCATGCGCGACCTGTTTGCCGAGGATAAAAAACGCTTCGAGCGGTTTTCATTGAGCGCGGCAGGCATCCTGCTGGATTACTCGAAAAACCGCATCACGCCGGATACCATGAAACGGCTGGTCAAACTGGCGCGCACCAGCCAGCTGCAGACGGCGATTGAGGCCATGTTCGACGGCGTCGCCATCAACCTTACCGAGCACCGCGCGGTACTACACACCGCACTGCGCAACCCCTCCCGGCAGCCGGTTTTTGTGGAAGGCAAGGATGTCATGCCGGATGTGCGCAAGGTGCTGGCGCACATGAAAAAATTCACCCAGGCGGTGCGTAGCGGTAAATGGCGCGGCCACACCGGCAAGCGCATCACCGACCTCGTGAATATCGGCATCGGCGGCTCCGATCTGGGTCCGGTGATGGTCACCCAGGCGCTCACGCCGTACTGGCAAAAGGGCCTCGCGCCGCATTTCGTCTCCAATGTGGATCCCACCCATATCAGCGAAACCCTGCGCCGCCTGGATCCGGAAACCACGCTGTTTATTGTCGCCTCGAAATCTTTCGGCACGCCGGAAACCCTGCTCAACGCACAGGTGGCCAGACGCTGGCTGGTCGCCGCATTGAAGGACGAAGCCGCAGTTGCCCGGCACTTCGTTGCAGTCTCGACGCATGCCGAAAAAGTCCGTGCCTTTGGTATCGATACCGCCAATATGTTCGGTTTCTGGGACTGGGTGGGCGGACGCTACTCGGTGTGGTCGGCGGTGGGACTGTCGGTGGCGTTAATGATTGGCATGGACAACGTCGAGGCGCTACTCGACGGCGCATTCACCATGGACCAGCATTTCCGCACTGCGCCGCTGGCGCAAAACATGCCCGTGATCATGGGCCTGCTGGGCATCTGGTACAACAATTTCTGGGATGCGCACAGCCATGTGGTGCTGCCTTACGACCAGTATCTGGCGCGCTTTCCCGCCTATCTCCAGCAACTCGACATGGAGAGCAACGGCAAAAGCGTCACGCGCACCGGCAAACCCGTACATTACGCCACCGGTGCGATTATCTGGGGTGAGCCCGGCACCAACGGCCAGCATGCGTTTTACCAGCTCATCCATCAGGGCACCCGGCTGATTCCGGCGGACTTCCTGGCGGCTGCCGAATCTCACAATCCCATCGACCAGCAGCATCAAGTGCTGCTGTCCAACTGTTTTGCCCAGAGCAAGGCACTGATGCTGGGCAAAACTCGCGCCGAGGTACGTGCCGAACTCACCGCCGCCAATCTGGACAGAGCTGAACTCAAGGCGCTGCTGCCGCACAAGGTGTTTCCGGGCAACCGCCCCAGCAACACCCTGCTCTACCGCAAGCTTGACCCGCATACCCTGGGTGCACTCATTGCCCTGTATGAGCACAAGGTATTCGTGCAGGGCATGATCTGGGATGTGAACTCGTTCGACCAGTGGGGGGTGGAACTGGGCAAGCAGCTGGCAGGCGCCATCGAGCAGGGTCTGGTCAACCCCGGCGAAACCAGCAGCCATGACAGCTCGACTAACGGCTTGATCAACACCTGCAAGACGTTACGCGCGGGTTCGTAAGTCCGCGCGGGAAAACAAAAAACCGCAAGATCACAGCGTGATCTTGCGGTTTTTTGATTGTTGGCGGAGTGGACGGGACTCGAACCCGCGACCCCCGGCGTGACAGGCCGGTATTCTAACCAACTGAACTACCACTCCAATTTTCCGATGACATCGCACCGGAAAACAAACGGGCTGCATCGCTGCAGCCCGTCAAGACTGGCGTCCCCAACGAGATTCGAACTCGTGTTATCGCCGTGAAAGGGCGGTGTCCTAGGCCTCTAGACGATGGGGACCTGATACAACTCGACGCGAGCAGTTTTCTATTTTCTGGAAAACTGCGTTATTACCGTACCCAGCAGCAACAAGGCAAACCCTGTGGGTACCATGGCGATCCAGATACTGGCCTCGCCATATTCAACCAAATCCATGGCGCCGAAAATCAATCCAAGCAGGCTCATCAGGATACCTGCCCAGATCGTCACTATGCCAATTTTTTGCATTCGGCTCACACTTTTCTGGTGGAGGTAAGCGGGATCGAACCGCTGACCTCTTGCATGCCATGCAAGCGCTCTCCCAGCTGAGCTATACCCCCGAAAGACGCGCATTATATGGAGCTACGGCAATCTTGTAAACAGTAATTTTCACTGCGGCAAGAGCTTGCCGGGGTTGAGCAGGCCATGCGGATCGAATTGCGCCTTGATTAAACGCATCATTTCCAGGCTGGGTGCATCAATCTCCATGCTGACGTAATCGCGCTTTTCGCTGCCGATCCCATGCTCGCCGGACAGCGTGCCACCCAACTCCAGCACTTTGGCAAACAGCTGCCGCAAGGCCTGTCTGGCATTTGTCATCTGTTGCGGGTCGTCCGGATCCACCATGATATTGACATGCAGGTTGCCGTTGCCGGCATGACCAAAGCTGACGATGGGCAATGCAAAGCGCTCCCCCATCCGATCAATATGGCCCACCAGTTCGGCCAGGCGCGATACCGGCACCACCACATCCTCATTGATCTTTAACGGTGCGATGCGCTTGACCGCATGCGACAGCGATCTGCGTGCCTGCCACAGCTGGGCGACGTCTGCGGCATTGCTGGCTTCCACCAGTTCGAGCACGCCGTCGCCATGCAACGCAACTTTCAGTGCGCTGATCTGGCGCGGCAGGTCGGCGATGGCGCCATCGGCTTCCACCATCAGCAGCGCCTCGGTGCCCTCGGGCAAATCGGTTGCCGCACCCGCCGCCTGGATCGCCGCGAGGGAGCGCTGATCCATGAACTCCAGCGCACACGGCACCACCACCTGATTCATCACTCTTGCCACTGCCCTGCAGGCATCCAGATTGGTGGCATAGCACACGCGCAGAGTGGCGCGGGCTTCCGGTGCGGGCAACAGCTTGAGCGTGGCTTCGGTAATCAGCCCCAGCGTGCCTTCCGAGCCCACCAGCAGACGCGTGAGATCATAGCCGGTCACCCCCTTGGTGGTACGGCAGCCAGTGCGCAGTTCGGCACCAGTGCCGGTCACCGCACGCAGCCCCAGCACATAGTCGCGCGTCACGCCGTATTTCACCGCGCGCGGCCCGGCTGCATTCATCGCCAGATTGCCGCCAATTTGGCAGTAGGGCGAACTGCCCGGGTCGGGCGGGTAGAACAGGCCATGCGCGCGCGCGGCAAGTTCGATGTCTGCCGTCACCACCCCTGGCTGTACCACCATGTAGCGGTCGGCGGGGTTGAATTCAAGGATGGCGTCCATGCACTCGAAACTCACTACCGCACTGCCCGTGGCAGGCAGTGCACCACCCACATTGCCCGAGCCCGCACCGCGCGCCACCAGCGGGATACGCTGCGCCAGCGCCACGCGCATCAGTGCGACAACGTGTTCATGACTGGCGGGAAACAATACCGCATCGGGCAGGCAGGATCGCGGGGTTTCATCGTGGCTGTACAGCGCCAGCGTCGCGGCGTCGGTGAAGACGCGTTCGGCAGACAGGGCTGCGGTGAAATCCGCCAGGGCAGCAGGGGACAACATGTTAATTCTCGCTTTCGGCGGCTTCCGACAGCCATGCATCCTTGAGCATGGCGTCACTATCGGGGTAACGCGCATAGGCTTGCTGCACCAGCGCCTCGTAATCGAAGCGCGAGTACGGCAACCGGGTTTGCTCGTGCAGCGTATGACGCAGCGCCTGGGTCATGGCCGGCCCCATGCCCACCACACGCTTGGCCTGGATAATCCCGTTGCTGGCGTCCACCAGGGTCATTTGCACGCGCGCGCGGTCGCCGGGCGGATTGACCGGCACCGCCTGCTCATCGGGGCGCAACTGATGGACGTTATAGGCCACGTCCGACCACTCGCACACGCCTGCGATGCGATACAACAGAAACAGCACCGGCTGCTGAACATACAGCGCAAATTCGACCGGCTGGGTACGAAATCCGCTCACTTCGTCGGGCGTTGGATTGGTCCAGAACAGCACCAGATCATGCACGCCATCGCGATAGCAATACTGGGTTGCTTCCGGGTAGCTGGTGTGGTCGGGCGAGTACACTTCTCCCACTTGGCGTGTGCCCATCATGCCTCCGGGGGCAGGTTCGACATCAAATCCGCGACCATTTCCGGCTCCAGATCGAAACCCGCATCCAGTCCCGGATTCAGCGCGATGCCGGCAGGTGCGCCCATTTTGCGCAATACCCAGGCAAATTCGGTGAGCAGGCCGCCGCCGTAGCCGGGATGGTTTTCGACGAATGCCTTGGCGCGTTCCGGACTGGTGAACAGCACCAGCACCTGGGTGCCGGTCTCGTCCTCCAGCACCAAGGGCTGGGCGCGCGTGCTGCGCTGAAAGCCCTTGATCTGGTTCGCTTCGTCTTCGACCGGCATGAATACTTGCGCATCCATCAGGTAACGCATGAAATCATCACCCGAAACGCTGCCATCCAGGGCACACTGAAGCTGTTTCTCCAACTCGTTTTTGGGTTCAAAAGTGTCTTGATTCATCAGACTAGCTCAAAAAGTAACCGTTGAAGTGTAGCGCAATTCGGCCGCCGGGCGTATCCCGACTGGCATCACACGCGGATTTTTCTTAGAATAGCGGTCTTCATCGATTATTTGATTCAGAGGAACCAGTCATGTCCGGACATTTCCCTTTCAGCGGCAATACCAATCGCGTCAGCGTGTTCGGTTTTTACGAGCGCTATAACCTCAATCCTGCCATGCAGGAAAAATATTACAAGTGGTGGTATGACTGGGCGAAAAATCTTGTCATGACCGATGCCGATCTCAAGGCCGTAAAAGGGATGGAGTTCTCTCACTATCCGTTCGGCCAGCATTCGCATGTGGACTTCCATCTGCGCCAGGGCGCCTGGACCACTGCGCTGATTGACCTGGGCGGATTCATCAAGGGCACGATTCTCCCCAAGCTGTCCGACGAGCAGATGCACAAGCTCGACGAAGACCATCACCACATGCTGCACGCCCTGGAAGAAGAAGCCAAGGCAGCACCACGTCCGCCGCAGCCTGAGCTCGGCTGGTTCCGCCACACCTGATGCGTTCCGGCAACGCCGGATGAACGCAGCCAAGCGCCGCGAAATCTTTGCACGCTTCGCGGCGGCCAACCCCCATCCCGTCACCGAGCTGGAGTACACCACCCCGTTCGAACTGCTGGTGGCGGTGGTGTTGTCGGCGCAAGCCACCGACAAGAGCGTCAACCTCGCCACGCGCGTACTGTTTCCGCACGCCAATACCCCCGCTGCGCTGCTTGCGCTGGGCCAGGCCGGACTGGAAAAATACGTACAGCGCATTGGCTTGTACAAAAGCAAGGCCAAACACCTGATCGAAACCTGCCGTATCCTGCTCGACCAGCATGACGGTGAAGTGCCCACCACCCGTGAGGCGCTCGAAGCCCTGCCCGGCGTGGGGCGCAAAACCGCCAATGTGCTGCTCAATACCGCGTTTGGCGAATCGGTCATGGCAGTGGATACGCATATTTTCCGCGTCGCCAACCGGATCCCGCTTGCCCCCGGCAAAACCGTGCTCGAGGTGGAGCACAAGTTGATGAAAAACATCCCGCGCGAATACCTGCAGAATGCCCACCACTGGCTGATTCTGCATGGCCGCTATACCTGCAAGGCACGCAAACCCGATTGTCCGCATTGCCTGATTGCCGACCTGTGCGAATATCCGCTGAAAACAGCAGGCTGAGATGACCGTCGCCACCGGCCTCGCCATCGGCAGCACCCCCACCTCCGACCTCGCCGCCCGGGCCGTGGCACAGACCATGCAGCGTGCCGGCATCAGCCACGCCAACAGCGTGCTGCTGTTCCTGTCTGCCGATTTTGCCCACGATCCGCAGCCTGCCCTGCTCGCCGCCTCGCGCCAGAGCCAGTGCACACAAATTGTCGGATGCAGTGCAGCGGGTATCTTCACCGAGCAGGACTGGGTGCTGGATTCGCCCGCGGCGGCGGCCATGGTGTTCGGCGGCAAGCTGAGTTTGAGCGCGGTTCACACGCCCGTGGACGATGATCTGATTCTCGCCCTCACCGCGCCCAATGCGATTGATACCAACTGGATCAGCGCGCCTGGCCAGCGTCTCGGCGCCGTGTCGGGCGATGCGACCGGACGCGGTCCGTACAAGGTATGGAGCGGCGGGAAGGTCAGCGCCAGCGGACGCTGCGAGATGACCATCCAGGGCGTGCGCGGGGTGATGGGCGTATCGCAGGGCATCCGTGCGCTAACCGCGCCTACCGAGGTCACCCAGGTCAACGGCTTCGATCTGCTCAGCCTGGGGCGTCAGTCGGCGCTCAACCTGCTGGCGCGCGAACTGCCGCTGGAAGTGCGCGAACTCGACCACATCCCGCTGCACCTCATCATGGCGGCAGTCACCTTTGGCGAACCATCCACCGCATTTTTTGAAGGCCGCTACCGTCTGGTACAGGTCATTGCCACCAACCCGGACGACCGCTCGGTGACCTTGTCCGCGCGCCTCAAGGAAGGCGACAATCTGTTCTGGGCACTGCGCCAGCCGCTGGCCGCCGAGCGCAATATGCGCATCACCCTGGATCGTACCGAGCAACTGCTGGCGGCCACGCCCCAATTTGGCCTGCTGTTTTCCTCGATGGGACGCGGGCCGGCGTTCTATGGCGGCATGGATCGCGATTTGCAACTGCTGACCGCGCGCTATCCGGACATGCCGCTGATTGGCTTCTACGGCAATGGCGAAATCGGCTGGCTCAATTCCGCCAATCAGCTGCTGCAATATTCCACCGTACTCGGATTATTTACCGACCATGTTTAACCCCAGCCGCGACGACGCGCGCCGCTTCTTTTTCGATACCTGGCGCAAATACCGCGCACAGCAACCGCTAGAGGGACTGGAAACAACCGTGCTCGACACCCTGCTGGCGCACCCGGAATACCATGCCCTGCTCGATCAGCCCGGGCGCTATCTGGAACGCGACTACCCGCCCGAGTTCGGCGAAACCAACCCGTTCCTGCATCTGTCCATGCACCTTGCCATCGCCGAGCAACTGGGCATCGACCAGCCCCCCGGCATCCGCGCGCACTACCATGCGCTGCTGGAAAAAACCGGCGACGCAATGCACGCGCAGCATGAAATCATGGACTGCCTGGCCGAAATGATCTGGCAGGCACAGCGTCACGGTACGGCGTTTGATCCGCTGATTTACTTTGCGTGTCTGGATAAAAAACAGGGCAAATAAAAAGCTGAGGAGGTTGCTTAATCAGTCGAAAAAGTAAGCATGTCCATCCATCAGCCTAAATCAAAGTGTTGCTAGTCTAAGTCGCGTAGCGTTGCTGTTTAATTCAAAAAAGGCCGTTACCGACCCTCAGTCAGTCAAACCGACCTCATCTAACGTCCGCTTCTCGGCTTGAAGAGACGGTCGAGGCCACTTCTCCGAATGTCCGTTGATGCATCTAAAGCGGTCTATTCAAAACCCCATTCCAGACTTCTCTCCGATATTTGAGCGTCCTAAACAGGTGCATAATCCATCAGTCGCCCACCTCTATATATTAAATATTCGGACCCATAGGTCTCTTGAATAACTGCTGGCCAATCAAGAGAGGAATTCAGATACATGACGGACAATGTACTAATCAGAAGTGAAACGAGCGCCGATGTCAGCGCGATCGCCGAGGTCACGGTCGCAGCGTTCAAGACTCTGGCAATCAGCAATCACACGGAGCAATTCATCATTGCCGCACTGCGCGCCGCCAAGGCGCTCACCATCTCGCTCGTCGCAGAAGTAGATGGTCGTGTGATCGGGCATATTGCTTTCTCTCCTGTGACAATTTCGGATGGCACTCTGAACTGGTACGGCCTTGGCCCTGTGTCGGTACTGCCGGAATGCCAGCGTAAAGGGATTGGCAGCGCATTGATACAGGAAGGGATTTCACGTCTGAAGGCCCTTGGTGCTCAAGGATGCTGCCTCGTGGGGCATCCGAAGTACTATCAGCGCTTCGGGTTTCAGAACATCCCGGGGCTTGTCTGTGAGGGAGTACCGGAAGAGGTCTTCTTCGCCTTGTCTTTCGATGGCCATATTCCGCAGGGCATCGTTGAGTTTCACGCAGGATTCACAGCGGATGATCGACCGTGACGAAGTCGTCCAGGCGGCGTGGGGTGAACAAACCTTGGGTGAAGTGTCGGCTCCGCGCGCGGGCCTGATCTTATCGTGCGTTGATGGGGTCCTGCCTTCAACGCCAGGGGCCAGTTAACTTATTGGGGGATAAACTTCTGAGGTATTTCAGCAGCATGCTTGCAGATGATAGGAAGGGGAATTTTGTTTTGTCCTTCGAAAAATACATGACCGTTACCCCCTGCTGCCTTGACCCGATACATGGCATGATCGGCGTGTTTGAGCAGGTCGTGGCTCTCTATACCGTGCTCTGGATAGAATACAATGCCGATGCTGACCCGGATGGAGATATGCAAGCCTTCTAAGATGAGGGGATGGTGTAGCTGAGCAATCATTTTTTCCAGCACAGGCTGCACATCGTGGGGCGACGCTGCTTTTTCCAGGATCAGCGAGAACTCGTCCCCGCCCAGGCGGGCAACGGTATCTTCCTCACGCAGGCCTTGCTTGAGACGGTTTGCAGCCGTCTGCAGCACCGCATCCCCCAAGGCGTGGCCATATGTGTCGTTAATCGATTTGAAGTGGTCGAGATCCAGCAGCAGAAGAGCAAATCTGCTGTTGTGACGTGATGCGTGTGCTTGAGCCTGTTGCAGCCTATCCAGAAACAAATTACGGTTGGGCAGCCCGGTCAGACCATCGTGGTTGGCCAAATGCTCCAGCCGCCGCATGATCTGAACCCGTTCGCTGACATCCCGACTGGTGGCTATGAAATGCGTAATTGCGCCGTTGGCATTGCAGAACGGACGGATGACCTTGTCCTCATAAAACAAGCTCCCGTCCTTGCGCAGATTGACGAACTGGCCCCGATAAGTCTTGTTGGCGTGCAAAGTTTGCCACATCGTTGCAAAGAATTCCGGCTCGTGCACATTCGCTTTTATGAGCGCATGAGTGTGTCCCAGGAGTTCATCTCTGCTATAGCCGGTGAGTGCTTCAAACACCGGATTCACATATACGATTATGCCTTTCTTGTCGGTGATGACCACTGCGTCTCCACTCCACTCAGACACTTCCTGAAAGCGCTGCAATTTCTCGTCACTATCTGCCTGGGTATGCGGCGTACGCAATTCGAGTAAAAACAGGGGGTCCCTCTCTCCCTCCAATGCAATAAGCATCGCTTCCAAAGGCGATGTCCTGCCTTCGCTATCTTGTCTTGTAAAATCACACCAATGGCTGGTGGGGAAATGTGACGCGACATCTACCCGGCTATCGCCGGAGGCGAACTGCGTGATGGGAAGCTGTGGCAACAGGCTAGTCACGGATTGACCAATGAGTGCCTGTACGCTCATGCCAAGATAGCGCGCTGCGGCTGAACTGCAAAGCTGGATGGCACCATGCTCGGTCAGCAGTAGGAGCATGCGGCCCGGCTGCGCGGCGCAGTCCAGAAATACTGATCCAATACCCTGCACTGTTATCGCCATGGCTTGAAACCATATTCTGTCGGCCGCGTATTAAAAGGTGGAGATGGTTTATATGCCATGGGGTTATCCCTGATTGACAGCACTAGATAGGGTGTGCGTTTTCTTCTTTTGTGACATTTCACCTCCAGGGTCTGATGATCGCTTCGGCTATCGTATGGCTTGTGTGCAGAAATCCAACCAAACGAGACAAGTCATTAGCACCCGGGCTCAGGTAATACAGGAGATCACGGAGTACATTCAGATCTTCTACAACCGGCAGCGGAAACAGGCACGCTTAGGCTGCGAACACCTGCAGTCTTTACGCAGCAGTTCTATGCAAAATAGCTCTCTGCCTAAGCATCAATCAACACTGTTGCCAACCGGCCTCACATTGATACACGTTCATGTTGCCGTTATGACGGGAAGCTGAGTTAGCGATTTCTCGCTCTACCCAGCCCTTGGCATGTATCAAATTTCTGGTTGTGAGAGCAGTGGTGGCGCCTTTTCACTCAGGAACTCCATCACCAAGCCTTTTAAGTGATAAGCGATGGGAATGTACCATTCATATTGGGGTTTATACGGTTCGCACAGGGCGAGCCCTTTTTCCTGTTCCACCCATTTCAGGAAATCGCAAATGATGTGGGGAACGTCTGGCACTTCCATGTGGGGAGAAGCATTGATTGGGGAGGAGGGTTGTAGTTCTTCGCTCGGATAAGGCTTTTTTGTAGACATCTTTGGTACCCTCAAGTCATTAAATTTATTAATTTATAAAATATTAAATTTATCAATTTATAGAACAAGTTACGACGAAAGTTCATATTGAGGACATGGTAGTGGAATATGGCTGGCCAACCCATAGGGTGTTTACCCCATGGGTCTATGAAATTGGACTATATATAAGGTTGACAGAGTGTAAAACGTATGAGCGCCTTTTGATCACCGTCGGATCAACAGGCTGTGAAGTTACCGTATTCACCTAATATCGGTCCGTCATGATTTTTTGTATATGAAGGGCGCGAGAGGATGGTGGCGACGTTATGAAAATGCCTGAAGCGGATAATCGTAATTTGGCCCTGCTCAGGGCTATGAGCTCATTGACACAGATTGTCTCAAAGCAAGACTTCATCGTATGGACACGCGATGAATTGCAAATGGCATTCCCCCATGGGGCATTTATCGCATGTGTTGGAAAGATAGATTCCTTGGGTGCAGTACCGCTCAAACTCGTATCATCGAATTTCCCTGATGAATATCTCAACGCCGTCCGAGTGGGCAATAGGCACTACAAAACCCCCATTATGCAAAGGTGGCTGAAAACAGGTCACCCGCAATTATTCGAGCCGGAAATAAATGGTGCAGGAATCGATACTCAATGGCTAAGAAGCTTCAAGGCCAGTGGGTTACTGAATATTGCTGCTTATGGCATTTTCGATATCACTGGGCAATATGCCTCGTATTTCAGCTTCCATCAAATACCCGGACCGCTAGGCGAATGGCACCAGATCCAACTTAAAATACTCGTCCCGAATATGCACTCGGCACTGCTGAACATTATGCGCAGGGACAAAGTCGTCCTGGGTGATCTGACTTACCGTTCGCTAATTACCCCGCGTGAGCGCGAAGTACTGGTCTGGATTAGCGAAGGTAAAACTAGTGAAGAGATCGCATCCATCCTCGGCGTATCCTGTAAAACCATCGCACACCATGCCCAAAGCGTCCTGGAAAAACTAAAGGTTAGCAATCGTGCCCAAGCTGTAGCTATGGCTTATCGATTAAAGCTTGTCCGCTCCAGTCCGCGCTAATTTGGTAATCCCCCCACAAAAAAGAGACGTTTGAAAGTAGAATTTTCTTAAATGAGATTTGAGTGTTGAGTTGCATCCCTGATTGACCCATCTTGTGTATTTCTAAATGACCCACCAAACAGGGCATCGGTCTTGTTAGGCCATTAGCTTGCAATCACGGAGACGGGTCAATGTTAGGTGCAAATTTCAAAGCCAAATGGCTCAATCTAGGATGCATCTCACAGTCCCTTAATTCAGACGTTGAATGGCTGCTTAGGATCGAACACTGGACGTTCCGGCAATTTCTCAGACTGACAGTTCCTGGCACTTCTGAGACATTCAATCTCTGGTGAAATCTTGGTGCCTACCCGAGTTGTGAGGCAAAGGGAAACGTGGTACCCCAGTGAGTTTTTTGAAGACCATAAAATATCCAGTAACTCCGTAAGTTGCGGGATAGGGTATAGAATAAAAACTGTAGTAGTTCCGACAGGTTAAGCAACCGCCCAGATAAAAAGGCGATGGAACAACCATCGCCTTTTTCATTACACAGAACAATCGTTTTAGCGCTTCAGCGTCAGCCCCTTCTGGCTGCCGAAATACGCCGCCAGATCCGCCATGTCCTGTTCCGACAGATTGGTCACCTGTCCGGACATGATGGCGTTTTTGCGCTCGCCGGATTTGTATTCGGTCAACGCCTGGTACAAGTAATCCGGATGCTGCCCTGCCAGACGCGGGAACATCGCCGCCTGACTGTTGCCATCCGCGCCGTGGCAGGCTGCGCAGGTAGACGATTTCGCCTTGCCCTGCGCAGCATCTCCGCTCGGTACCGCCCATGCCTGTGCGCTCGCCACCATACCCAGCAGCGCCAAAATTGCCAGATGCTTCATCGTGTCATCCTCTCTCGTGTTTATTTGGCTTCTGAGTAATAGGCAGCCAGATCTTGCATATCCTGGTCCGACAGGCTCGCCGCAATTGCCCGCATGGTGGGGAAGCTGCGCTCTCCGCTTTTGTATTCCTTGAGCGCCGCGACGATGTAGTCGGCGTGCTGCCCGCCCAGATACGGTACGCTGTAGACAGTCGGATAAGCGGTACGCCAGCCGGCAATACCGTGGCAACCGATACACATGGAGTTCTTGTTTTTGCCGGCAACCGGATCACCGGCGGCATGGGCGACAGGTGTCAGACACACACTCAGCGCAACCAGGCTGAATAACAGACTTGTTTTCATGCTCTCCTCACTCTTGATGGATGTGAACTGCAGTCTTCCATACAGCCTTCGTATCTCTGACCGCTTTATTTATGGTTATGGCACCTCTGCGGACACCTTATCTTGCTTTTTTAGCCAAGCCATTGTATGCACACTGGGACTGGCTGGCAACATCGGCTTATAGTCGGCTGGACGGCGGTATCCGCATAACGGTAGCATGGCGCACACCCTTCACACCCGGATCAAGCCATCATGGGAAACCGCCTCTCGAAAATTACCACCCGTACCGGCGACGACGGTAGCACCGGTCTGGGCGACGGCTCGCGCACATCCAAAGACGCCGCCCGCGTGGAAGCGCTGGGCGACGTGGACGAACTCAACAGCCAGCTCGGCGTGGTGCTAGCCGAGGATCTGCCCGCTGATGTGAGTGATTTGCTGAGCGAGGTGCAACACGGCCTGTTTGATCTGGGCGGCGAGCTCTCCATCCCCGGCTACACCGCCATCACCGAGGGCCACCTCGCCGCGCTGGATGCTGCCATCTCCCGCTACAACGCCGCCCTGCCGCCGCTTGAGGAATTCATCCTGCCGGCCGGCTCGCGCGCTGCTTCCCTGTGCCACGTCGCGCGTACCGTATGCCGCCGTGCCGAGCGCCGCGTGGTGACGCTGGCGCGCGGCGAGCCGGTATCGCCGCTGGCGGTGCAATACCTGAACCGCCTGTCCGATCTGCTGTTCATCCTGTGCCGCATACTCAATCGCCATGCCGGCCTGGCGGATGTGTGCTGGCAGCCAAAACGCCATGCGCCCACTGAATAAGGAACACCGCCATGCAGTCCATGACTTTCTGGTTCATCCTCGCCAGCGCATGTATGGCTATCCGCTGGCCGCCATGACATCCGGGATAAGCTTGAATAATGTCATTAAAACTGCGTCCGACATTCTTGCGGGCAAGCTGCGCGGGCGGACTGTAGTCGATATCAACCGCTGAGCACACCCACAAGCGTATGACAACACCAGGTCGGGAATAAGGGCAAGCAAACCATATCTGTCACGGACGGAGCCAGCATTGCGAACCACACACATCCTTGCTATCTCGGGCAGCCTGCGCAGTGCATCGCTCAACACCACCCTGCTCCGCGCCGCCGCACGCCTGGCCCCTTCCGGTATGCGCATCGAACTGTTTGGCGAACTCGGTATGCTGCCGCTATTCAACCCGGATATCGAAGCGGCTGATCCACCGACAGTGGCAAATTTTCGGGCTCGTCTTCTGGCGGCGGACGGCGTTCTGATTGCCAGCCCCGAATACGCGCACGGCGTAACCGGTGCGATGAAAAATGCGCTGGACTGGATGGTGGGTTGCGAGACATTCGTAAACAAACCGGTTGCCCTGCTCAATGCTTCACCGCGCGCTGTCCATGCGCAGGCTTCGCTCAAGGAAACCATCACCACCATGTCTGCCCGGATCGTTGACGAAGCTTCAATAGCCGTACCCGTTCTTGGCGCCAAACTTGATGAAGCGGGGATCGTTTCCCATCCCGAAATTTCAGCGGCCCTGCGCGAGGCGTTAATAGCATTTCAGGCGGCGATAGCTGGCTATCAAACGGAAGATGCTGCCGGGGGCAGGATATAGCATGACGTACCGTCATTGATATGCACGTTACCGATCTTGCCATCAATAAAGTAATGGGGATGCGGTTTGCCGCACCCGGGGATAGCCACATCCTGGAGATGCCCGAATCACCGCTGCTTCTCAATCACCTGGGCAGCATTCACGCGGGGGCGCAGTTCGCCCTGGCCGAGGCATGCAGCGGCGCATTCCTGCAGCGCCATCTGGATGACGGGCAGAATCAGGTATTGGCTGTTCTACGCACGTCGGACGTGAAATTCCGCAACCCTGCACACGGCTGCCTGCGCGCCTCGGCCCAATTTGGCGGCGCATCAGCCGAGTCACTGTCCAGCCAACTGGCTGCGCGCGGCCGCACGCTGGCGTCCGTGCTGGTCGAGGTATCCGACGCGCAAGGCGTCGTCACCATGAACGGCCGTTATCACTGGTTTTTACGGTTAGGTTAACCCGACTGCAATGCGCCCTCTCATGACCGTCACTGCCGCAGGCTGAGGCTATCTGCCGCAGCCCGGCCCATTTCGTAGCGCAGCCGGGTCGGACCATCCTCCCCCTGTTTTTCCAGCCAGACCAGATGCAGGTTTCCCTGATTATCCATGGCGATGGCAGGGTCGGACTGGACGCCCGCACCCGCTGCCCCAGGTACGCTGACATTGTCACTCCACCCCGAGGCGGTCGGCCAGGCAAGCCAGATATCCGGGCTGCCGTCGCGATTGTCGTCCCAGACCACCGCGAGCTTGCCATTGCGGTCGCCGGCAATCGCCGGGTGCCATTGCGGCGTGTTGTCGCCAAAGCTGTCCTGAACCATCTGGTTGGCGCCGAAATGCGTTCCGCCGTCCGTGCTGAACGCCGCGTACACATCGTAGCCGGACAGGAAATCCCGCTTATCGGACCACACCGCCGCGACATTATTGTCTGCTTGTGCGGCCAGCGCCACCCGCATGGCACCGGTGCCCGGACCGACGCCGGCATTGCGCGCGTCGCGCCGGGTTTCGTTCATCTGTGCGGGCGCCGCGAATTTTCCGTCACTCGCGGCATGGCTGTACATGATGGTCGTATGTCCCTTGCGGCGATCCTCCCAGGCGATCACCACCCCGCCCGTTTGCAGGGCTGCGATACTGGGGTAGTTCTGATCCCCAGTCAACGGCATGCTGTCCACCGCCACTGCCCTACCCGCTGCCAGCCTGTCAGCACCGGGGGCGAAGCCAAGCTTTTCCGCATGAATCCCGGCGTAGTGCCCATCGCGCTGCGACCAGGCGGCCCATAGCCCGGCCTGGGGAGAAAATCCGACGCTCGCCGCGCTGCTGTCGTGGCCGGCCAGCTTGATCGGCGGCCCCATCTGTGTGGCACTCACAACCCGTGCCCAGACACCGCCATCCTCTTCCCACGCAACGGCGAAACGGCCATCGTGCAGGGAGACAATGCCGGGTTCGAACGCTTCCTTGGCGCCGCTCACCTGCCGGTCCGCAGCAAATCCGCTTTCTGTGGACCGTTTCACCGCAACGTAGCAGCGTGACACGCCATCCCGGTTGTCTTCCCACACCACCGCAACAGAATCTTTTGCAACAGCAATGCTCTTGCGGCCCGCGGCCTCCACATGGTGAAACACCTGTGCGCCATGGACCGGCGTGACATCGATGGGTTGATCGAATGTCCACGGCGCAGCCAATACCGTTGCCGGGAGCATAAAAATCGCAAGCGTCAGCGCACGCATCATGAAGGTTTCCCGCCCAGAAACTGCAACAGCGTCTGGGTCTTGTAATAGCCCCCGTTCACGTAGCGGTCGAAATCCTTGAAATCCTGAATGGTTTTGTAACCGGGAATTTTGACGATTTCCTTGCCTTGCGGGTCGAGAAATACAAACAAGGGCGTGGCGAAAGCATTGAAGCGCGCGCCGAGATCCGCTTCGGTGATCCGTTCCCCGGTAGGCAGGCGAAGGCGCTTGCCGCTTTCCGCATCGACGTAGACCAGTACGTAGTGCTCCGTATACAACCGGTGGATCTCGGGATCGGAAAAGCTTTCCTTGTTGGTCTTCGCGCACCAGCCGCACCCATAGCGGCCGAAATACAGGAATACCGGCTTGTTCTGCTGCTTGGCGAGGCGCAAACCGTCGCCGTAGGAAACGAAGGGATAGTGGTCGGGCGGATCGGCAAAGGCGGGCGTAGCGCAACACATGACGGCAAACAGTATACCCAGCAACAAACGTTTCATTTCATTCTCCTCATGTTTATCACTGTCTACGTGCATAGCGCATATTACATGCCCCGGTTAGCCGGAACATCCCGATGCCTGGCTGACCCGTGCCAGCGCCTCAGCAATGACATGCCTGGGTGAGGCCAGGTTCAGGCGCATGAAGCCGCTGCCGCCGGTACCGAAAACCGTGCCGGGATTCATGCCCAGTTTGGCCTGATGAATAAAAAAATCGCGCAGCGCCGGGTCACTCAATTGCATGTCGCGGCAGTCGAGCCAGGCAAGGTAAGTGCCCTCGGGCGCAATCGGCCGGATGCCGGGCAAATGCTGGCGCGCATAGTCGAGTACAAAATCGCGCGTATCCTGCAGGTAGGTCATCAGCGCATCAAGCCAGGCGCCGCCGTCACGATAGGCGACTTCAAAGGCGACGATGCTGAACGGGTTGCTGGCGCTGACGTGCAGGCTGGCGAACACTTTGCCAATCGCGGCGCGCAGCTCCGGGTCGGGAATGATGAGACAGGACAGTCCCAGACCGGGAATATTGAAAGTCTTGCTGGGCGCAACGGCGGTGATCAGGCTGTCGGCCTCGTCCGCCAGGGTGGCCAGCACGGTGTGATGCTGATCCGGATAGACGAGATCGGCGTGAATTTCATCGGACAGCACCACCAGCTTGTACCGGCGCGCGATGCGCAGCATCTCGACGAGCTCGTCACGCTGCCATACCCTTCCCACCGGGTTGTGGGGCGAACACAGCAGCAGGAGTTTGGCGCCATTGGCTGCGCAGTGTTCGAGGTGCTCGAAGTCGATCTGGTAACGGCCATCCGTCAGGCGCAAGGGATTTTCAATAAGGCGTCGTGCGCTGCTGGTTACCGCGGAAAAAAACGGAAAATACACCGGCGGCTGCACGATGACGCCTTCGCCCGGCTGGGCAAAGGCCATCACCGCAGCGTGCAGGGACGGCACCACGCCTGGGCACATCACGATCCATTCGCGCTGGATCGACCAGCCATGGCGCTGCTGCATCCAGCCGACCAGCGCGTCGTAAAGGCTGTCCGGATAGTGCGTATAACCATAGATGGGATGCGCGGCGCGCGCGGCCAGCGCTGCGGTGACTGCCGGCGGGGCGGCGAAATCCATATCCGCCACCCACAACGGGGTCACGTCTGCGGTGCCGAAATACGCAGTGCGGCCATCGTGTTTGACGCTGGCGGTGCCTTCGCGCGAGATGATCTGATCGAAGTCGAAGCTCACACAATGCGTTCCCACAGGGTGACTTCGGCCAGGGTGTGCTGGAACTTGCGCCGCGTTTCGCGGATCACGAAAGGCACATCCTGCGGCGCCTGCATCAGGCGGAAATGCTTGCCCAGCAGGGCTTGCAAGCCGTCCAGGGTGGTGAAATTCTCGCCGTCCTTTTTGTAGCCGCCCACCCAATCCTCGCGTCGGGTGTGCTCTTCCAGCCAGGTGTAAGGCGAAGTCAGCATGAGGACTCCGCCCAGGTTGAGACGCTCAGGCACGCTGGCGAGGAATTTGGCCGGGCTGTACAGGCGGTCGATCAGATTGGCGGCAAGAATGAAATCAAAGCCGGTGAGGAAAGGTTTGAGGTTGCACGCATCGCCCTGCAGAAATGCCACCTTGTCGCGCAATCCATCCAGCCCCAGGTCAGCCAGACGCCGGGTTTTGTACGACACCAGCTCGCCTTCATCCACCAGGGTGTAGCGCATGCTGCCCTGCTCGGCCAGTTGCACGCCGAGATGGATAAAACGCGCCGAAAAATCCACGCCGGTGACATGTTCAAAGTGCCGTGCCAGCTCGAATGTGGCACGTCCGGTCGCGCAGCCCAGATCAAGCGCGGTGCGGGCAGGTTTGTCGCCTATTGCGCGGATGGCGATCTGCGCCAGCGTCCTGGGGAAATTGGGCACGCCGTAATATTCATCGCCATAGTGGAATTCGGCGTATTCGGAGAGCTGCTTGTCGCTCTCATAGAACACATTCGGCGCGCTGGCAGGCGCATCGCTCACCACGTAACGGAACCCAGCATGCTGAAAGAAGTGGCGGCGGAAGGCATAGCGCGCGCTGCGCAGCGACTCGTTGCCGCAGCTGATCCATGAGCCGCCCTTGATGAGGTTGTGGCGGCCATCGAAGGTAGGCGTGGTGAAGTCGTCATAAATCGGGTGGACTTCAAAGCCTTCCAGCGGATAGATCGGGGTTTCGGTCCATTGCCAGACGTTGCCGACCACATCGAACAAATCGCCGTAGCGATAGGTCGTGACCGGGCAGGCGGATGCCCAGTGGTCAAGGTGCAAATTGGCGCTGGCGGCCCGATCTGGCGGCACTTCTGCCACGCCGGCCATATCATACAGGCGATACCATTCGTCCTCGGTGGGCAGGCGCACGGGCTGGCCGGTTTGCCGGGCCTTCCAGTTACAGAATGCCTTGGCTTCGTGGTAATTGACTTCCACCGGCCAGTCCCACGGCATGGGCACCACTTCGGTCATCAAACGCAGGCGCCAGTCGCTGCCAACAACAAGCCAGAAGCTGGGGTGCTGCGCCTGACTGAAATTTTTCCAGCCGCGCCCTTCTTCTTCCCACCAGGCATCCGCCTGGTAGCCGCCCGCTTCGACGAACTCCAGAAATTCGCGATTGCTGACCAGGTACTGGCCGGCCTGGAATTCGCTCACGGCAACCTCGCGCAGGCCGTATTCGTTGTCCCAGCCGTAGTGCGGGTCGGATTTGTCCTTGCCCAGGCGCACCGTACCGGCGGCAATCGGCACCAGCGCGTTGCGCGGCGGCTCACCGGTTAGTTTGCACGCCGCCCACGCAGCATGAGGCTGGACATAGGCCAGCGCGTGCTGGCGAATCAGCACCGAGGAAGTCTCCAGGTGAATGCGCTCGTGCTCGATGCCCATCATGATGGCCCACCACGGATGGTTCCAGTCGATTGGCAGGGTCAGCGGCGCGCTGGCTATCACCTGGTCCACCAGGGCGCGCACCTGGTCACGATAGCTGCGCAATTCAGCTACGCGCGGCCAGTCGTAGTGCGTGTCGGAGAGATCATCCCAACTCATTTCGTCCACCCCTACCGAAAACATGGACTCGAATGGAGGATGGATGCGCTCGCTGATCAGCCCCACCAGCAATAACTTGTTGATGAAAAATGTAGCGGTGTGGCCGAGATAGAAAATCAGTGGATGACGCAGTGGAATGGGTTTTTTGTAATACGCTTCATCGCAGGCGAGCGTCTCGAACAGTTGCTCGTAACGGTCGAAAGTGGTGTGGAAATAGTCGCGGATTTCCGCGCGCACGCGTTCCGGATCCTGGCCGTCCAGGCATGGGCTGCGTGCAAACAGGCTGCGGTGCATTGGATCCAATTGTGTTGTCTCGTCAGGTAATTGTATAAGGTAACTCGCCAATGCATGACAGACAAGGTTGGCACGAAAAGAATCCTTTAATCCTTTGCTTACGCAACAACTCGGTCTAAAGTGTAAATGAAGGGGTTCAATTCAGTCCTAGGGGAAGAATAACGTCATTTACCTGATCTATCCTGATTTTCCCCGCTGAATAATGGATGCTTCGGCAGTATGGGTATCATTACCCTTGTATACCTTCGTATTATTCAAACTTGATGGAGAAACAATCGTGAATACAAATAAATCCGGCGTGGTAACCGATTTTTCTGACGTTACCAAAGAACAGTTGATTCGTGATTTCAAGGTGGTCATTGCCGATGCCGAGGCCCTGCTCAAAGCCACTGCCAATCAAGGGGGTGAAGCGATGGCTGCAGTCCGCGCCAAAGCCGAAGAATCCCTTGCCGTCGCCAAAGTAAAAATGGCAGAAGCTCAGGATGCGCTGTTGGAAAAAACACGCGCCGCTGCACGTGCCACCGATGATTATGTGCATGAAAATCCATGGCGGGCGGTGGGTGTTGCCGCGGGCGTAGGTCTGGTAGTCGGACTGCTGATTGGTCGCCGCTAAACTGCGATGACAGGGGAAAACGATCACGCCGACAAAGGACTGCTCGATTCGCTCAAGACCCTCACGGGCACGCTGATTGCCATCGTCTATACGCGTCTGGAGTTGCTCTCCACTGATCTGGAGGAAGAGCGCGAGCGCCTGGCAATCCTGTTGATGCTGATGCTGGTCGCGCTGTTCTGCATCGGTGTCGGGCTCATTCTTGCCGTGCTGCTGATTGTCGTGGCGTTCTGGGACACGCACCGGCTGCTGGTGCTGGCTGGACTCACCGCACTGTTTCTGGTCGGAGGACTGTCAGCGTCCTGGCTGGCGCTGCATAAACTGCATACCAAGCCCAGACTGTTTGCGGCAACCCTGGCCGAGCTGTACCAGGACAGCGCACAGCTGCCACCGCGTTGATGAAGCATAACCTCCATCAGATAGCGCAACGGCGCAGTCATCTGCAGGCACTGGCGGCTCTCCAACGGGTTCAGCTTGGACAGAGCATTGAAAGCCTGCGGACACCGCTGCTGCTGCTGGATCGCGGCGTGGATGCGATCCGTTTTGTGCGACGCAACCCATTGCTATTGGCTGGTGCAGGTGCGCTGTTTGTCGCATTGCGCCGGTACGGTGCTGGCAAATGGATGCGCCGAGGCTGGGTGGTATGGCAACTGGTACGCAGACTGCGCAGGAAATAAACAATAAAACCGGCTATTCTGCCGGTTGGGTTCGCGGGTCTGGCGTGCATGAATGACCAGATCACAACCAGGCTGTGAATCAAGTGAATTTTTTTATTCAGGGGATAATCATGAATGCAGTGAAAATAATGGCAATAGTGCTGATCGTCGCCGGTGCCCTGGGCCTGGCATACGGCAGTTTCAGCTACACCAAGGAGACGCAAGAAGTCAAACTGGGTTCCCTCGAGCTTTCGGTCAAGAATAAGGAAACGGTCAATATCCCGATCTGGGCAGGTGTGGGCGCGATAGCGGCTGGGCTACTCCTGCTCGTCGTCCGCAAATAACACCCATCTCGCATCCCTGTGGATGCAAGATGATTCGCCTGATTCTCGTCCCTGAAACCGCAGGCTGGTCTTAGGGACTTTTGCGGGTCTCAGCCGCCTTGACCTGGCTCAGCGATTACGCCCACCTGTACGGTGCAGCGCAGGCGCGCGTGCGGCGGGTTTTGCACCGCCGCTCCCGGCAGGCCGGCTGGCCGGTTTCCCCGGCGCACGTGCCCTGCCCTGTCCGCCGCCGCGCGGCTGGTTGCCGCGCTGGCTGCCGTTGAGTATCGGCTCCGCCTTGATGCGTGGATCGGGCTCGAAGCCAGGCACAATTTCAGCGGTTAAATCGCGCTTGGTGAGCCTGGCAATATCCGCCAGCAGTTTGAGTTCGTCCACACAGACCAGCGACAGGGCTTCGCCTTCGCTACCGGCACGGCCAGTGCGGCCGATGCGGTGTACATAATCCTCGGCAACGTTGGGCAACTCGAAGTTGACCACGTGCGGCAACTCGCTGATGTCGATGCCGCGCGCGGCAATGTCGGTGGCGACCAGTACCTGCAGGCTGCCGTCCTTGAACTCCTTCAAAGCACGTGTACGCGCCGCCTGGCTTTTGTTGCCGTGGATCGCCAAAGCCGGAATGCCATCCTTGTCGAGCTGTTCGGCGAGACGATTGGCGGCGTGTTTGGTACGGGTGAATACCAGCACCTGGAACCAGTTGTGCTCCTTGATGAGCTTGGTGAGCAGTTCACGCTTGCGCTCGCGATCCACTGCGTAGACTTTTTGCGAAATCAGCTCGGCAGTCGCGTTGCGGTGCGCCACTTCGATCATCGCCGGGTTGTTCAACAGGCTGTCTGCCAGCGTCTTGATCTCGTCCGAGAAAGTCGCGGAAAACAACAGTGTCTGGCGCTGTTTGGGAATCAGCGCCATGATTTTCTTGATATCGCGGATAAAGCCCATGTCCAGCATGCGGTCGGCTTCGTCCAACACCAGAATTTCGACCTTGGACAAGTCCACGGTCTTTTGCTGGGCATGATCGAGCAGGCGTCCCGGCGTTGCCACCAGGATATCCACGCGGCTACGCAGCTTCTGGATTTGCGGGTTGATGTTGACGCCACCGAACATCATCATCGAGTTCAGCTTCAGATATTTACCGTACTCGCGCACGCTTTCTTCCACCTGGGCTGCGAGCTCGCGCGTCGGGGTCAATATCAGGGCACGAATCGGGGGGCGGCCTTCGGACGGGCCTTTGACAGCCTTGTCGGCAAGCCGATGCAGAATCGGCAAGACAAAACCGGCGGTCTTGCCGGTGCCGGTCTGCGCGCCGGCCAGCAGGTCACTGCCGGAGAGCACGACGGGGATGGCTTGCAACTGGATCGGGGTGGGGTCGGTATAGCCGCGTTCGGTAACTGCACGGACGATTTCTTCGGATAAACCGAGGGATGCGAATGACATAAATTTCCTGAAAAACAGATCGGCCTGTCGCTGCGTATGCAGCGCCAGTCTTGGGCAGGCGGATGGGGTTTGAAAGCCAGATAGGCAGCGGGATTGAGACTGTAGCAAACACCGCAGGCGTGCATTCTAACAGAGCGCAGGCTTTAGATGTAGATATCCCAATCTGCAACACACACTTTGTTACGACTGATTGCCTTGGCTTGGTATAGGTGCCTGGTCAGCCAGATTGAACAAAGTATCAGGGCTCACAGCCTTCATCTTCAGCGTGGCTACGCCGATTGAAATCGTAAAATGCAGCGGCAATCCAGCTTCCAGTACGGTACCAGTGCGGGCGGCAATCTCTCGTAGCCTTTTAACCACTTCAGCGACTTCCCGTCAGCAGCCCACCCTGTAGGAATTACGTGCTGCTTGTGATCGATCTTTTATCAAGGCCAAGTTCCTCTTTCAGCTTAGCCCACCCAATAGGCGTGACCAGAATTGCACGAGATGATTTCGAACGGCGTAACCAGTCCATTGAGCACATAAGATTCATAAATTGAACGCCAAGTGGGCCTGCTAAATGGTGGGTTCGTTCAGTCCAATCGAGGCACTGTCTGGCAAGTCCATACTTTGTTGGTTTTATTGCTTGAACATCTAGTCCAATGCCGCCGAACCAATTGATACCGGCTGATGTCACTTCAAATTTTTTATCTGCGACAGGCCGGATGTAGCCTTGCTCCTGGAGGCTTTGCGTAATTGCGATCCCGACCTCCCCGGCTAAATGGTCATAGCAACGGCGACAAAATTGAAGTTGCCGACCTTGCGGGCTGAGTGCCTTTCGTTTGATTATCCCAGTAGGCCGAATCGCAGCGAGTTGCTCAAGCGCAAAAGCTACCTCAGAACCTGCAAGGCGGTAGTAGCGGTGCCGACCCTGTGTCTCAACCGTGATCAGCCCCCCTTCAAGTAGTTTGGCAAGATGGGCGCTTGCTGTCTGAGCAGTAACACCTGCCGCATAGGCAAGCTCGCCCGCAGGCAGCGCGCACCCATCCAATAGGATGGTCAACATTGCTGCGCGTGTTTGATCAGCAATCAAGAAAGCGGTAGTGGAAAAATTTGGCAAATGAGGCATCTACAATTCCTCTTAAGGTGAAGATTCTACCTCAACAGCGCCACCATACAGTTCGATAACCATCGAAGCATCTGAATTATTAATACCAATAAACTTGGTCATTCTAATAATTCCAGGGGCAGCTCAACATGGATAATTCTTCCCAACCGCGCTATGTTAGTGTGGCAGCCAAGTACCGCCGGGCCACATTGGTTGCGCTTTGCATGGCCGTGCTGGCCACCCAAGTCGATACGACGGTCGTTAATCTTGCCGCTCATTCCATCGGTGAATATTTCTTTGCAAGCGTGGGTGCGCTGCAATGGGTCTTGGATAGCTACAATCTGACCTATGCAGTGTTGCTACTCACAGGCGGACTGTTGGCCGATCTTTATGGTCGACGATTCGTGTTCATGGTCGGTGTGGCCGTTTTCACGGTTGCCTCTCTCCTCGGTGCGTTTGCTCCATCCATATCGATTCTGATTGGCGGCCGTGCACTTGCTGGTCTCGGAGCGGCTCTTATCTTGCCTGCTTCTTTGGCCATCATTCGGGTGGTATGGCATGAACCAGTCGAAAGGAGCCGGGTTTTAGGCATTTGGGCAGCATGCAACGGATTGGCGTTGGCTATTGGCCCGACCGTGGGAGGGCTTCTAGTCGGCAGTTTTGGTTGGCGAAGCATATTTCTTGTTGTGCTCCCCTTGAACCTTGTTGCTCTTGTCTTAGCAGCACTATTTGTTCCCGAATCTTCCGCACCAGATAACCGACACTTCGACATTCCAGGTCAGCTCTTGGGCGCCATTGCTCTTGGAGGCTTGGCCTTCTCAGTGATCTACTCGCACAACATGCCCGGCGTCGCAACCATTGCCTTTTTTGTGTCCTTGTTTGCACTTGGCATGTTTATTAAGACTGAGTCCAAAAGAGGGGCCGTGGCCCTGGTGCCTTTGGATATCTTCCGGGTACGTGAATTTAGTGGAGCAATGGTGGCAACTGCTGGAATGACATTCGGCATGTACGGCACGCTATTTCTGTTGCCTTTAACATGGCAGATCACCGGTAGATTCGGAGCCCTTGAAGCTGGTATCGCACTAATGCCGATGGCATTGGTTTTCGTGATGGTCTCGTCATTCTCAGGCTGGATGGCGAAAAAAATCGGGGCTCGTCTCATGACCTCTGGCGGTGTTGCCATCATTGGCTGCGGTCTTTTAACAATCGGCTTCAGTGCACATGATGGATCCATTATCCCGGCAGAAATAGGACTTGCACTAACCGGGCTCGGAATGGGATTGGCGACAGGGCAGCTAATGGGGCTAGCAGTTGGTGCCGCATCGGCGGATCGTGCAGGGACCGCTAGTGCTCTCATCAATGTCGCTCGCATGGCCGGTGCGACGATAGGTATTGCAATTCTTGGGGCGACATTCGCCATCGTTCATGACGCTCCCAGTGGCCTACGTCTATCGATGTTGCTCGGCGGCCTGATTCAAATCCTGTGCGCCACTGTTGCTTGGGCAGTGACACGCCCAGTTATCTGGGATAGTGCGCTGAAGATATAGCAAAATTACCCGCAAATTTTACCCAGTATTACTATTGGCGGCCTAACTGCCATTGTCACAAGCCGACGTGATTTACGTCTATGCATTGAGGCCCGTGACGCCAAGACGGGAAAAAACGTGAATTCATCGCCCGACATCTTCAACAGGTATCGCTCCAGACTCATCGGAATCGCCTACCGCATGCTCGGCTCGCGCGCCGATGCCGAAGATATTTTGCAGGATGCCTATGTCCGTTGGCTCCAGTCGGACGTATCCGAGCTGCGCAGCCCCGAAGCCTGGCTGGTTACGGTGGTGACCCGGCTGAGCATCGATCGGCTCCGCATTGCCAGGAAGGAACGGGAAAGCTATATCGGCCAATGGATCCCGGAACCATGGGTCATGGAGCATGCGCCCTCGGCCGAACAATCGATCGAACTGGCCGGCGATATTTCGACCGCATTCCTGATGGTGCTGGAGCGCCTCGCGCCAGATGAGCGGGCAGCCTTTCTGCTCCATGAGGTTTTTGACTTCGGGTATCCGGAAATCGCACAGATGCTCGGCAAAAACCTGGATGCGTGCCGGCAGATGATCCACCGAGCCAAACAGCGGGTACGCCAGGATCGTCCCCGCTTCGAGGTAAACCGCGAGGCCCATGTACGCCTGCTCGAAAAATTCATCAACGCCGCACGCACCGGGGATCGTGATCAATTGAAGGTGCTGTTCTCAGAAGATGTCAGCCTCACAGGAGACGGTGGCGGCAAGGTGCCTTCCGTCCTGAATGTTTTGAGAGGCCCGGAACGCGTGTCACGGCTCTATCTCGCGGTCAAACGGATCTTCGATGGGCGCATGACGTTCCGCATCGCGGAGGTCAACGGCATGCCCGGCATACTCCGTTATGTGGACGAGAAGCTTGAGTCGACAACTTCAGTCGTCACTGACGGCAGGCGCATTTTGGACATCTATGTCGTGCGCAATCCCGACAAGCTCAGGCTAATCGGGCGGCATGCCCTCCAACCGGTTTGAGAACGCCGGCTGTCACAAAGGAACTCCGTGCGCGTCTTATGGGTGGACGGAAGCATTTCGCTTGCCGTCATTCGCCATTCACGGAGGTTGATTTTGGAAAAGCACATCGATTACACAGTAATCGCGCCGGAAGGTTTCAAGGCCATGATCGGTCTGGAAACCTATGTTCGTCGTTCCGGGTTCGAGCACGGCCTTTTGGAGCTCATGAAGACACGAGTCTCCCAAATCAATGGATGCGCCTATTGCATCGACATGCATACCAAGGACGCAAGGGCGGGCGGGGAATCGGAGCAGCGCCTCTATGCGCTCCCGGCATGGCGCGAGACTCCGTTCTTCTCCGCCAGGGAGAGGGCGGCGCTGGCCTGGGCGGAAGCGCTCACCGGAATTTCGAATAAAGGGATTCCGGACGGTTTGCGTGAGGAGACATTGCGTTCATTCGGCGAAAAGGAACTGATCGATCTGACGCTCGCCATCGTGGTCATCAATGGATGGAACAGGCTGGCCATTTCCTTCCGCACGCCGGCAGGGAGCTACCAGCCGGGGCAGTGACGTGATTATTGGAACGATCAGCTAGCCCGGCTTCTGCTTGTCGCCTATGCCTATCTCTTCGTTCAGATAATGCTCGAGGTTGCGCCGGGGATGCACAGGATAGCGTTCCGGCAGCACCTCGATATTCAGTATCCGGTCGAAGCGGAAGTTGCGGTAAGCATCGCGTATCTCGCACCAGGCCAGCAAAGTCCAGTGGTCCCCCCAGCCCACCATGCCGAGCGGCCACAGGGTGCGAGCAGACTCCTGTCCATCCATGTCTCGATACGAAATGGAGATTTTCTGCCTGGCCTCGCAGGTCTTGCGCAGCAGGCCATGAACACCGCTCTCCGCGCGTTCAAAGGCAGGAATACGGTACGGCAGACGTGAAATGGATATCAGCATCTCGGGTGTGAGCGCGGCGAGTATCTTGGCTTCGCCCTGCTTTGCGGCCTGAGCCAGTTCCGGGTCGGTCCATGCCTGCACCATGCGGCTGCCGACCAGCAATGCGGTGACCTCGTCCGAGCTGAACATGAGCGGCGGCAGATCGAAGCCCGCGCGCAAGCGGTATCCCACGCCCGCCTCGCCATCTATCGGCACGCCCGAGAGGACGAGCGCCTGGATGTCGCGGTACACGGTGCGAACCGCGACGCCCAGCTCTCCCGCCAGGGACCGCGCGGTGATCGCGGTTCTCCGCCCCTGCAGCAGCGTCACCAGTTGGAAGAGTCGTTCCGATTTGCGCACCGCACCTCGCTACCGGCTGATGGCGACTTCGCTGAACTGGATGATCGGCTCGATGTCCGTGTAGTTCGGCATGTCGCCCTGCAGTTCGGCGGCATGGGGCAGGAATGCAGCCATGAAGTCTTCTGCAGTATCGAACAGGTAATGGCACATCGCGACGAAACCCGGCGCCGAGCCGGGCTCCGGCCCACCCAGGCCGCGCTCCACGGAAACGCCCTTGTAGCCTTTCCCCATGCCCAGCCGTGTGATGGAAAGCGGCATGTGCGTATCGAGGTAGTAGTCCATGTCGAACCTGCCGGTATTGGGATACAGGATGCTGATCTTAACCATTACGGCCCCTTTCATCCGCGTTGCATCGTGTGCGCCCTGCTTAGACTGACCTTTATGCTGTCGCGTGCGATCAGCGGTTCGCACATGTCCATCATCTCCTCGCCGAAACTTTTCTCGGCAGCGGCAGCCGCTTCCGGATTTTCCCAATAGGTGATGATAAGCCATTCGCCATCGTCTGTTTCCGACAGGCTGCGGAAACGGAAACCCGGCTGTCTCTTGGCCCATTCGTTGATCTTCCCGTTGGCCTTCAGCCAATCCGCCGCAGTCTTGCCTTCCTGCAAACGAAAGCGCACCAGCGTTATCGTATCCGACATGTCATTCTCCTTGATCGATTTGCCGGGACATCCGGCAGGAGAATCTTACGCACCTGCTGCTGACAGCGTGATGGCAGCAATTATTGTCCTTGCGCTTGGCCATCGCCGCTGCAATCAACCCGAAATCCGATCCTGTTATCTTCGGATGCCTGAGCGAAAAGCGTGGCCCCAGTCCGCCTTGTCCTTGATGAAGGATAGCCGTTCTGTCAGGGGCGAATGGCTCGTCGTCTGCATCGAGAAAAATATCCTTGCGAAACGGAACAAAGCCGGGAAACATTTCAGATACTCATGGCTGGTGCCACTACTCCCCTTCCCAATAACCCACAGCTTGATCCGCTCGCCCGGCATAGCGGAAGAAGCGCGGCCCGCCGTCCGCATCGGCCGGGGTCTCGGCAAGGACGGCAAATTTTCCGGTGGTAGAGTATTCGCAAATCTCGGGCGAGATGCGCGTACTGACCACAAGGCATTTCAGTTCGAAGCTACCAGTGTTGGTGAATTGATGTGCGGGCTCTTCGCCACCCGCGAGGCGGGCGACGATATCGCCCTGACGGATTGGATTTTAGAACTAGCCCTGTTTGTCGGCCACCGGCAGACGCACGATGTAGCCACCCTTCTCGGCACGGGTGAGCGCGAGCAGCTTGTGCTGCTGCGCGTCTTCCAGCAGATCGCTGAAAGTACGGTAACCGTAATAGGACTCGTTGAAATCGGGTTTGCGCCGCTTCATGGTCTGCTTGACCATCGAGGCCCACATTTTCTCTTCCTCGCCGCGCTCGGCCAGCAGGGCTTCGACGGTTTCGACCACGAGGTCGAACGCTTCCTGCTGCTTGTCGTTTTCGCTCCTGGGCGCCGTCTTCTTCGCCGCGCCGTTGGCAGCTTTGTCGGGGGCTTTCCGCACCGCTCGCTTCTTCTGCGCTTCCTGCTCGCGCACCAGATCGTCGTAGAAAATGAATTCGTCGCAGTTGGCGATGAGCAGGTCGGAGGTGGAATTTTTTACCCCGACACCAATCACCAGCTTGTTGTTCTCGCGCAGCTTGGATACCAGCGGCGAGAAATCCGAATCGCCGCTGATGATGACGAAGGTATCCACATGCGACTTGGTATAGCAGAGGTCCAGCGCGTCCACCACCATGCGGATGTCGGCGGAGTTTTTGCCGGACTGGCGCACATGCGGAATCTCGATCAGCTCGAACGCTGCCTCGTGCATCGGCGCCTTGAATTCCTTGTAGCGATCCCAGTCGCAATAGGCTTTCTTGACCACGATGCTGCCCTTGAGCAGCAGGCGCTCCAGTACCTTCTTGATGTCGAACTGTGCGTACTTGGCGTCGCGCACACCCAGCGCGATGTTCTCGAAATCGCAGAACAGGGCCATGTTGTTAATTTCATTGCGTTCCGACATCTCTCTCTCCTATTTTCCGCGCATGAACATTTTGTCCAGTTCCGCCAGACTGATCTGGAACCAGGTGGGCCGGCCGTGATTGCACTGGTTGGCACGCTCGGTGATTTCCATTTCGCGCAACAGCGCGTTCATTTCGGTAATGCTCAGTTGCCGGTTGGCACGCACCGCACCGTGACAGGCGAGCGTGCCGAGCAGTTCGTTACGGCGTTCGGTGAGTACGCGACTCGCACCCCATTCGCGCAATTCGTGCAGCACATCGCGGGCGAGCTGCGCAGGGTCGGCATTTTGCAGCAACCGCGGCACGGCGCGTACCGCCAGACTGGTGGGGGACAGCGGTGCAATCTCGAAGCCGATTTCGTGCAGGGCTGCCGCATGCTCTTCAGCAGCCGCCACGTCGAGTGCATCGGCCTGGAATGCGGCGGGGATAAGCAACGGCTGGCTCGCCACCACTTTTTGGTCAAGTGCGGTCTTGAGCTTTTCATACACCACGCGTTCGTGCGCGGCATGCATGTCCACCAGCACCAGGCCGGCTGAATTCTGGGCGAGGATATACACGCCGTGCAACTGGGCGATGGCGTAGCCCAGAGGGTGGGCGGCGGTTTCTTCCATCTGCGCGGCTGCGGTTTTGGGCAGCGGCATATCCCGCGTCATCAGGCCGTAAAAAGCTGCGGGTTGCGCCACACCCAACGGCATCGGCGCTTGATAAGGGGCGCCAGACGAAAACACCGGGCGGGCGGCATGGCTGGCAGGCTCGGGGCTGGCCAGTTGCGCCTGCGCCGCCGGGTTCTCGCCGCCGCGCCCGGCCAGCGTCTTGTTCAGTGCGTGGTAGAGAAACTGGTGCACAGCGCGGCCGTCGCGGAAGCGCACCTCGATCTTGGCCGGATGCACGTTCACGTCCACCAGCGCCGGGTCGAGCTCCAGAAACAGGCAGTACGCCGGGTGACGATCATGGTGCAGCACATCGCGGTAAGCCTGACGCAGCGCGTGAGCGATGAGCTTGTCGCGCACGAAACGGCCATTCACGAAAAAATACTGCGCATCGCGGCTGGCGCGTGAATAAGCAGGCAGCGCACTCATGCCGGTGAGGCGCAGTCCGGCAGCGGATTCGTCTATCTCCAGCGCGGAGGCAGCGAACTCTTCGCCCAGCAACGCGGCGATGCGGCGGCGTGCGTCCTCGCAGCGCAGATGATGCTGGGCGCGGCCATTATGCTGCAGGCTGAATGCCACGTCCGGCCGCGCCAGCGCAATGCGCCGGAATGCTTCCTCGCTATGACCGTATTCGGTGGCCTCGGATTTGAGAAATTTGCGCCGTGCCGGAGTATTGAAATACAGGTCGCGCACTTCAATGGTGGTGCCCGCTGCCAGCGCCGTGGGCTGGGGTTCTCCGGGCCGGCCGCCGTCTGTCTCTATCTGGTGGGCATGATCTGCGCCGACAGCACGGCTCGCCAGGCGCAGCCGCGCCACCGCGGCAATGCTGGCCAGCGCTTCGCCGCGAAACCCCAGACTGGCAACGCGCTCCAGGTCATCCAGGCTGGCGATCTTGCTGGTGGCATGGCGTGCCAGGGCGATTTGCAATTGCGCTGCAGCGATGCCTGCACCGTTATCGGCTACGCGCATCAGCTTGATGCCGCCCTGCTCCAGTTGCACGCGAATCTCCGTCGCACCCGCATCCAGGCTGTTTTCCAGCAGCTCTTTCAACGCCGATGCCGGACGTTCGACCACCTCGCCAGCGGCAATCTGGCTGATCAGCAAATCAGGGAGAAGTTGTATGGCGGACATGGGCTATCCAGAAATTTATCGCCCAATTATACCCGGCTGGCTCCTGGCCCACCCGGGGATGAAAAAAATCAGGAATTCACTGCCAGCTTAGAACGTATGGTGGCCGGATTGGTAGCGAAGTAACGCTTGATACCATCAACGATGGCCGTTGCCATTTTATCCTGATACGCGTCGTCAGACAGGCGCCGCTCTTCCTCGGGATTGGAAATGAATGCAGTTTCCACCAGGATGGACGGGATATCCGGTGCCTTGAGCACGGCAAAACCCGCTTGCTCGACGCGGCCTCTGTGCAGATGGTTGATGTCGGAGATCTCACTCAGCACCGCATGTCCCAGACGGCGACTGTCGTCGTTGGTTGCAGTTTGCGAAAGGTCGATCAAGGTGCGCGCCAGGTTTTTGTCTTTGACCCCGACGTTCACCCCGCCCACCAGGTCGGCATTGTTTTCACTCTTCGCCAGCCAGCGCGCAGCGGCGCTGGTGGCGCCATGCTCGGACAGGGTGAACACGCTGGAACCGCGCGCATCCCGGTTGACAAATGCGTCGGCGTGGATGGATACGAACAGGTCGGCATTGATCTGGCGTGCCTTGTCCACGCGCTCGCCCAGCGGAATGAAAGTGTCACCATTGCGGGTCAGTACGGCACGCATGTTGGGTATGGCGTCGATCTTGGCCTGGACGCGTTTGGCGATTGCCAGGGTGACATCTTTTTCGTTGGTGCCATTGGCGCCATGCGCACCGGGATCGATACCACCATGGCCGGGATCAATCATCACGGTGATCAGGCGCGTGATCTGGAATTGTGGTTTTTTGTCGGGTTTGCCGGCAATTTTTTCCGCTTTGCGAGGCTCGCTGGCTTGAGCCGGGAGTTCGGGTTGTGTGGCGTCCTCCGGCGTGATTTCCGGCTGCACATCGGCAGCGGCCTGCGAAGGAGCATCCGGAATCTTTGCCGTGGCCGGGTAAACATCCAGCACCAGTCGATTGCCATTCTCACCTTCCGGTTTGAGGCTGAACACATTGGGCTTCACCGCGCCGCGCAGATCCAGTACCAGCCGCATCACGCCAGGACGGTTGACCCCCGCGCGCAATCCCGCGATGCGCGGGTCGTCTGCGTCGATCTTTCCCGCGAGATCCTGCAATGCGGACGAAGGTTCCACACCTTCCAGATCTATCACCAGGCGCTCCGGATTGCTCAGCTTGAAGAACTTGTAACTGATCGGCCTGGACGATTCCAGCGTGATCCGGCTATAGTCGGCAGATGGCCAGTAACGCACTGCATTGACCGCGTTGGCTGCCCAACCTAGCATCGGCGCAAACAGCAGCGCCACCAGCAATGCCCAGCTGGTTATGGGTGTATTGTGTCTCGCAGTTGACTTAACCATCGCTTGCCCGCCTCCGTTTCCGCCTTCAGTTCGGCCGTTCTGCCACCATCCCGCATTCTCAGCAGCACCCGCACATCCGGCCTGGGGAGCCAGTCTCCGGCTTTTTCCGGCCACTCGACCAGGCAAATGCTGTCTGCATTGAAATATTCTCTGAACCCCGCTTCTTCCCATTCTATTGGATCAGCGAAGCGATATAAATCAAAGTGATATAACTTTAACCTAGAAATAGCATAAAGCTCAACCAAAGTATAGGTCGGGCTCTTAACTTTTCCCTCGTATCCGAGCCCGCGCAAGATGCCGCGTGCCAGCGTGGTTTTGCCCGCACCCAGATTGCCGTCAAGATAAAACACCAGGCCAGGCACCAGTATCCGCGCCATGTCTGCGCCCAGGGCAAGGGTTGCAGCCTCGTCTGGCAGGTGAAGTGTCAGCGGCGGCGGGGTATCATCGGCAGGATGGATCATGGTGAACTCGATTTAGCGGGATTGGCACGGGATATCAAGGCGTGGGGGCGGAAACTCGGTTTTGGAGACGTGGGCATCACCGATTGCGCGCTGGACAACAGCGAGGCGGAACTGCTCGCCTGGCTGGATAAAGGCTACCACGGCGAGATGGATTATATGGCAAAACACGGCGTCAAACGCGCCCGTCCCGCCGAGCTGGTACCCGGCACGGTGCGCGTGATTTCGGCGCGCATGAACTACCTGCCGCCACAGGCCGCAGAAAGCTGGGCGGTGATTGGCGACGGCGATCTTGCCTTCATTTCCCGCTATGCGCTGGGACGCGACTACCACAAGGTGCTGCGCAGCCGCCTGCAACAACTGGCGACGCGTATCGAGGCAGTCGTGGGTGCATTCAGCTACCGGGTGTTCACCGATTCCGCCCCGGTGATGGAAGTGGCGCTGGCTGCCAACGCCGGACTGGGCTGGCGCGGCAAGCACACCCTGCTGCTGGATCGCGCCGCGGGCTCGTGGTTTTTTCTCGGCGAAATGTATACCGACCTGCCGCTGCCGGTAGATGCCCCCGAATCTGCGCACTGCGGCAGTTGCCAGGCCTGCCTCGACATCTGCCCCACGCAAGCCATCGTCGCACCCTACGAACTGGATGCGCGGCGCTGCATCTCCTACCTCACCATCGAGCACCCCGGCGGCATTCCCGTTGCGCTGCGCCCGCTGATGGGCAACCGTATCTACGGCTGCGACGATTGTCAGCTGGTGTGCCCGTGGAACCGCTTCGCCAAAACCAGCGAACTGGCGGATTTCGCGGTACGCAACGGCCTCGATGCCGCTGCGCTCGCAGCCCTGTTCGCCTGGAGCGAAGACGATTTCGACGCCCGCCTGCAAGGCAGCGCAATCCGCCGCATCGGCCATGAACGCTGGCTGCGCAATATCGCCGTGGCGCTGGGCAACGCGCCCACCAGCGACGCGACTATTCTTGCCCTGCACAGCCGCGCCGACCACCCCTCAGCGCTGGTGCGCGAGCATGTACAATGGGCGCTCTCGCAACATCGCAATGTCCAAACTCATGCAGATTGACCCCAGACAGCCCATTGGCGTATTCGACTCCGGCATCGGCGGGCTCACCGTGGTGCGCGCCCTGATGGAACGCCTGCCGTTCGAGAACATCGTCTACTTCGGCGACACCGCGCGCGTGCCCTATGGCGTCAAATCGGTGGAAACCATCGCCCACTACACCACGCAGATCGCCGAGTTTTTGCTGGAAAAACAGGTCAAGGTTCTCATCATCGCCTGCAACACCATGGCCGCCGTCGCCGCCCAGGTAGTGCGCGACTTATCCCCGGTGCCGGTGCTGGATGTGATCGAAGCCGGTGCCGTCGCCGCCGTGGAAGCCACCCGAACCCGCCAGATCGGCGTCATCGGCACCCCCACCACCGTCAACAGCAACGCCTACGCCCGCGCCATTCAGGCCATGGCGTCCGACGCGCGCATCTACTCCCAGGCCTGTCCGTTATTCGTGCCGCTGGTGGAAGAAGGCTGGCTCGACCACGAAGTCACCCGCCTCACCGCCCAGGAATATCTCAAACCGGTGCTGGCGGAACACATCGATACGCTGGTGCTGGGCTGCACCCACTATCCGTTGCTCAAGCCGCTATTGCAGAACGTGATGGGTAAGGACGTGAAACTGGTGGACTCCGCCGAAGCCATGGCCACCCGCACTGCGGCCTTATTGGCGGAACATGGCCTGGTCAACACCGACCCCGCCCCGCCCCACTACGAGTTTTACGTGACCGATGTGCCGGTAAAATTCCAGACCATCGGCGAACGCTTCCTGGGGCGCTCGCTGAATCATGTGCATGTGGTGAAATGGTAGAGATTGGCGGCAATCAAACCCGTGTATCCGGAAACAATCAACATGAAACTTAGCCCGCAGGATCTGGAAAAAATCACCGAACTCACGCTGCAGCACTATAACCAGCGTTCCGGGGATTTCTGGGAAGGCACGCGCCATCATGATGTGAGCCAGAACATCGCGGCACTCCTGCAATATATCGAGGGGGAACCACCCTGCACCCTGCTGGATTTTGGCTGCGGGCCGGGGCGCGATCTCAAGGTATTTTCCGAACTTGGCCACCGCGCCATAGGTCTGGACGGCGCCGCGCAGTTTGCGGAAATGGCGCGCACGCATAGCGGCTGCGAAATATGGCTGCAGGATTTCCTGAAACTGGACTTGCCGTCGAATCACTTCGACGGGGTATTTGCCAACGCCGTGCTATTCCACATTCCCAGCCAGGAATTGCCAGCGGTGCTACGCCAATTGCACGCGACGCTGAAACCGCGCGGTGTGCTGTTTAGCTCGAACCCGCGCGGCAACAACACGGAAGGCTGGAACGGTGGGCGCTACGGTGCCTATTACGATCTGCAAACCTGGCAGCGGTATATGTCGGATGCCGGATTTATTGAGCTCACCCACTATTACCGCCCAAGCGGTTTGCCGCAGGCAGAACAGCCGTGGCTGGCGAGCGTGTGGAGAAAACCATAATGACAAGAACCTCAGACAAAAACGACGGTCAATAGTATGTCGGCCGTGCGTTTGCACCGGCCTCGCAATCACATGCTGGAGAGTTGCATATGCCTTACTCGGAGCAAACGGTCACCGCGGTGCGTCCCTGGTCGGATCGAACCTTCAGCCTGACGCTCACGCGTCCGGCCGACTTTGCGTTCACCAACGGCGAGTTCGTGACCATCGGTCTGAAACAGGAAGGCAAGCTCATCGCCCGCGCCTATTCCATTGTCTCGACCCGGGATGACGACCATCTGGAATTTCTCAGCATCCATGTGCCGGAGGGTCCGCTGACCAGCCGCCTGGTCAAGGTGCAGCCCGGCGATTCGGTTTGGGTGAACAGCAAGACCACCGGTTCGCTGACGCTGGCGCATGTGTTACCCGGGCGCAATCTCTATCTGCTGGCCACCGGCACCGGCCTCGCACCCTTTATGAGCATGATCCGCGATCCGGCCACTTATGCTGCCTACGAAAAAGTCATTCTGGTTCACACCGTGCGCAACGAGGCCGAACTGGCCTATCGGGACGAATTGGAAAGCAGTGCGGGGGACAAACTGCGCTATGTGCCAACCGTCACCCGCGAGCCTTTCGTACACAGCGGGCGCTGCTCGGATTTATTCATCTCCGGCGAGTTGTTCAAGGAACTCGACCTGCCGCATGCCGATCCTGAACTGGATCGGGTATTGATCTGCGGCAATCCTGATATGAATCGCCAGATGACTGCGCATCTGCGCGACACTGGCTGGACCATGACCAATCACCGGGGTATCGGCAATTTCAGTGTGGAAGCCGCCTTCGTCATTCAGCATACTTGAACAAGGAAACGGCGCGCGAACCGGGCTTGTATCCAAATTCCCCCTGTCCCATTCGGTCAACCGCTGTTCAGGGGTAACCGCCCCCCACCCATATTTGAAGCGAGTGGGCTGGGCCTGCTACCATACGACGACTTATGGAACGGCACTTGCTCTGCTCAGGAACCTGCAGCCGGATAGCGCGGGCTACGTGCGCGGCAGTCTTTTTGATGCTCGCGGGTTCATGGTTGCCGTTTCTCCCCATTTCCGGAGCCCACGCATCCGATCTTCCACCCTACCGCTTCGGTGTACTGCCCCTGCAAAGCCCGAACAAGCTCGCATCCATGTTTTTGCCGCTGACCAAGGTGCTGGAACATCGCCTGCACCGCCCGGTACAATTTGTAACTGCGCCGAGCTTCTCTGTTTTTATGCAACGCGTCGCTCGGCGGGAATACGACATTGTGTACCTCAACCCTTTGCTGTGCGCCGAGGCGCAAAAATCCGGTTATCACGTTATCGCCAAAATAGCGGGAGAACCCTTCACCGGCATCCTGGTAGTACGCCGCGACAGCAATATCACCAAACTTGCCCCCCCGCTACGACCAGGATTGCGCCTGGGTTTTCCCGACCCTGGCGCTTTCGCAGCGACCGTGATGACACGCCGCTACATGGAAAGCCTGGGCATCCCAGTAGACAGGGATTTCGAGGTGAAATATTTCGGCTCCCAAGACTCCGTACTGATGGCACTGTATTCTGGACTGGTGGATGTTGCCGGCACCTGGAAGCCTTCCCTGCGTTCCATGCCGAAACATATTCAGCAAGCATTGCGGATTATCGCTGAGACGCCGCCGGAACCGCAGATGCCCATCGCCGTACGCGACGACATGCCGGCTGCCGACATGAAAACGGTTGCCAAAGTCTTGGTGGATATGGGCAGCACCAGCACTGGCCGGCAGATTCTTAACGGCATGGAACTACCCCAAGGCTTCGTGCTCACGGATGATAGCGAGTATGCCAAGGTGGTTAAATGAGCCAGCCCGAGTCCGGCAACCTAGCCATCTTGTTACCAAAAACCGCTAACAAAAGCTCTGGATTCACCCATACATTGCGTTTTCGCCTGATGCTATCTGTGGCACTGGTGCATGTAGTACTGATGGGCATATTCGTTGCGGACGCGGTACGGGAACAATCGGATAAAATCCAGGCCGAGTTGTACAGTCGCGGCCGTTCGCTGGTTGCCCTGACCGCCGTGGCTTCCACCAATGCCCTGCTTACAGAGGATCTGGGTGCGCTTGCGGAAATCATTCACCGGGTCAAGAGCCAGCCCGAAGTGGTGTATTGTGAAATACTGGATTCGCGCGGACGCGTGCTGGGGACGACTTATCCGGAACGCCTGGGCAAAGTCTTGCCATTGCTGGCTACCCAATCTGAACATTTCCCGCTACCTGCAGGTGATCACGTACTTGATCTGCAAGAGCGGATTCGTATAGCCGATCAGACTATCGGAATCGTGACGATTGGATTGTCCACTGTTCGTATGGATTCCGCCTTAGCCAAGACCTGGCGCGATGGATTGTTTTTTATCCTCACCGCCTTGATTGTGGGCAGCAGTGCTGCGTGGGTTCTTTCTCTGGTCACTACGCGCGGATTGCGCAACATGATGGAGGCAGCGAGCAAAATCAGCCGCGGCAACCTTGACGTAAGGGTTCCTGCAAACTCGCAGGATGAGGTGGGCATGCTGGCTGCAGCCTTCAATCACATGGTGGCTTCGCTCAAACAGGCCTCGGAAGACGCCGCACAGGAACACGAACGGCGTACCCAGGCAGAACGGCTCGCTTGCGTGGGTGAAATGTCGGCTACGATTGCCCACGAAATACGCAATCCGCTATCCGCCATCATTAATTCAGTTAATTTGTTAGGCGGAGACACCCTGAATCGGGAAGATCGTAGTCAGGTGATCTCTATCCTGAACAATGAATCCGGGCGCTTGAGTCGTATCCTTGGCGATTTCCTGGAGTTTGCCAAAATGCGCGAGTCACAATTGACCCGCGCCAACCTGAAAATGCTCATCGAAGAAATCGCCAACATGTTGTACCAGGATCATCAGGCAGGAAAACGTCTTCGCCTTACCATTCATTGCGCACCGGATGCTCAAATGGCCGTTTTTGATCACGACCAGATGCGCCAGGTATTATGGAACCTCATGCTTAACGCACTGCAATCCATGCCTGAAGGTGGCGAGCTGTCAGTCATGACGCGACGTGCAGGAGAAAAAATAATAGTGCATATTGCGGACACCGGCTGCGGTATCGCACCGGATTTCCAGAAAGAAATCATCAAGCCCTTCGTCACCAGCCGCAAGGGGGGTACGGGGCTGGGACTTGCTATCGTGCAGCGCATCCTGGTGCAACATGGCACTCAATTGAGTATCAAAAGCACACAGCATGTTGGAACAGAAGTCAGTTTTCAACTAAACGGTATTCACTAGTCATGGCTACTATCCTGATCGTGGACGATGAGTTTTCCATCCGAAAAACGCTTGGATTGCTATTGAAGGCAGACCAGCATCTCGCCCTGGAGGCAAACAATCTGACAAATGCCAAGGCCTGTCTGGACAAGCATATCGTGGATCTGGTGATTACCGACCTGCGCATTGGTGAGGAAAGCGGTCTGGATCTATTGACCTACCTGAAGGACACCGGTTACGCAGCGGAAAGCATCATGATGACTGCCTATGCTTCCATCGAAACCGCGGTGGAAGCCATGCGTCTGGGCGCTTACGATTACCTCACCAAACCCATTAACCCGGACGAGTTGTTATTGCGGGTACACAAAGTACTGGAAAAAAAATCCCTGTACGAAGAAGTCACCCGCTTGCGTGGCGAATTGTCCAGACGCGACAAGCTCGGTCACATCACTGCACGCAGTCCACGTATGGCGGAGATTCGGAAAATTGTCGAACGTATCCGGGATCGCGACCTGCCGGTGTTGATCACCGGAGAAACGGGTACCGGCAAGGAAGTTCTGGCAAACGTCATCCATAGCGTGAGCGCCCGCAGTAACGGCCATTTTGTCGCGATCAATTGCTGCACGCTGCCTGAAGAGTTGCTGGATTCCGAACTGTTCGGCCACATCAAGGGTTCGTTTACCAGCGCCACTTCGAACCGCAAAGGGCTGTTCCAGCAAGCGCATGGCGGCACGCTTTTTCTGGATGAAATCGGCGACGTCAGTCCGCGCCTGCAGGCCAAGCTGCTACGCGTCCTGCAGGAAGGAGAGGTGCGCCCGGTCGGCACCGAAACCTCCATCAAGGTAGACGTGCGCATCATCGCGGCAACCAACTGCGATCTGGAGGAAATGGCGAACCAGGGAAGTTTCCGTCGCGACTTGCTGTTTCGTCTGAACGTGCTTCCCATCCATATCCCGCCACTACGGGAAAGACGCGAAGACATTCTGCCGCTGATTGATTACTTCCTGGATATGGAGCGTAAACAACTTGGGCGTCACGATCTCAATCTGAGTCCGGCAGCCCGGCAAAAACTGATCGAGTACGACTGGCCGGGGAATATTCGGGAATTAAAAAATGTAGTGGAACGCAGTTTTGCACTCCATGGTGGACCGGTCCTGAATGCTCATGAAATCGCATTGACGATGAGGCCGAATACACCAGAAATAGCAGAAAAAAACAAAACCCTGGCCGAAGCAGAAGCCGAACATATCCGGAACACATTAGCCGAAAATCACGGCAACCAGGTCGCGGCCGCGCGTGTTTTGGGCATCAGTCGCTCTACCTTGCGCAGAAAACTGGACGAGATGAGTCAGTCACCCCTGTCTCATTCTGACTCACCCCCTGTCGCATTTTAAATCACCTCGCAGCATATCTCCGTTATCCATCCCCAATCAACATACTGAATTAACACAACAATATTCTGATGGCATAACCATTGCTCATGGCATCTCAACACGCTTCAAATAGCGTGGCCATAAGACCCAATGGAGAGCCGGATGGACCTATTCAAAAAAACCCTAAATCCCGTCGCGGCACTCGCGATCATCGCAGTGCTCGACATCTTTCTATTTCTGGTTGTCGGCGCATGGACAGTCGGCGGCGGCGAAACCATGATGACCGGACTAATCGCCAAATTCTTCATGGGCAGCGCCATTGATCGCATTCCGTTCTGGAGTGTCGCGTTCCCGCCCGACCCTTACTACTGGAAAATTTACATCAGCCTGGGAATGGTGTTCGGCGCCTTTGTGGGTGCCGTGTTCAGCAAGGAGTTCTGCTGGCGTATGCCGCATCGCCTGACCGAATGGGTAATGATCACCATCGGCGGCCTACTCATGGGGATCGGCATCCGGCTTGCCTTTGTGTGCAATGTAAGTACTTTTTTCGGGCTGACGCCGGAAATGAACCTGGGGGGCTACCTGGCGGTGAGCGGCATTCTGGCAGGCACCTGGGTCGGCACCTTGATTTACAAAAAGAATCTGGAGGGATGACATGACACCTGTGGCGGAATGCCTGTCGGCATTTATTTTTGGCACCACCGTGGGACTGCTGGTGCAGCGCTCGCGTTACTGCAATGTAGCAGCCTTGCGCGACGCCATGCTGTTCAAGACCTATCGCAATACCAAAGCCATGCTGGTGGCGATGATGATCATGACGCTGGGGTTTACCGCGTTCATTACCATCGGTGCGGGTAAACCCATGCAATTCGACGTGGGGTTGAACACCTTTATTGGATTGTTTCTATTCGGCCTTGGCATGGTGCTGGCCGGTGCCTGTACGGTGTCCACCTGGGTCAAGGCCGGTGAAGGCAATATCGGCGCAATCTGGGCGCTGTTGTTTACCTTTATCGGCATGTTCCTGTTTTCACTGTTCTGGTCCTTCGATTTCTGGCCACCTGCGCCGCAGACCATGACCGGCACACCCAACCTGGCCGGGCTGCAGTTCGGATTCGCCAATGCGGCAACTCTGCAAAGCAGTACCGGTATTCCAGCCATCGTATTCGGCGCGTTGCAGACGCTGGTCCTGTTCGGCATCTATCGCGCGATTTTGAAGCGGGAACGGGCGGAGGCTCCGGTACCTGAGCCCCAGGCCGCGTCCATAGAATCGTCAGCATGTGATGCCTGGGCTGAGTCTCCCACCGAACCTGCCGTGCAAGGCGCCTTGGCGAGAGCCGAAGCAAGCCAGCCGGCATAACCAAATCACAAAGCATAAAGGAGCGAATGATGGGATTTTTCAGCAAAAAAACCGAGGCAGTGCCCAATGCAGGCCAAATGACGCAGGCGGTATTGCCGGACGGCACCCAACACCTTATCAAGCAGCAAATCAACTGCCTGGGTGACTCCTGCCCGCGCCCCCAACTGATGACAAAAAAGGCGCTCTCCACGGCGATGCCAGGCGATGTCATCGAAGTCCTGATTGACAACGCCACCTCCATGGAAGCCATTCCTCCCATGATGAAAGATCTGCGTAGCTCGCACCTTGCCACCGTGAGAGCGGACAGGTGCTGGCATGTCTATGTGCGTAAAGATTGAGGAGACGACAATGCGTTTCGCAAAATTACAAATGGTCGTGTTCTCGATATTGTCGGCGGCGATCAGCATCGGTGGCTTGGCATATATCTTCATGGATCCACCCGCTTATCTTCATGCTACCCGGCAAGGTGTGCCCTATTTCACCCCCCCGGTCATCAACCCCGCCGACGGCAAAGCGCTGGATTTGAATATGCTGGTCAGGCATTACCAGGGAAAGGACAAATCATGACTCTGGATTTTGCAACCATTCTGCAAATCATCATGTTCGTGGTGGCTTTCTATATCACCTATGTCTGCCTTACCAAGGATGTTTTCTGAGAGGCTCGCGATGAAGAAAGAAATCCTGATTTTCTGGCTGGCGGCCCTGGCTCTCGCCTTCGGTCTGTCGGCATTGCTGTTCCACTATGCCGCACTGGCGCCTGGCGCGCTCGCCAGATCGCGTACGCCGCAGCCAATGGAAAGCATGCCGGACGTCAATTTGGGCAATGCCTATGGCACGGTATCGGTTACCGATCTGGTCGGCTACTACATCGAACATCCGCCCGCGCCGAAAGGCACCACTGCCGCAGACGACGGCGGGCACCGGTTTGGGGGGTGCTGAATAGCTGGTCATGCGCGAATTTTTCCCGATCCTTCTCACTATGCTGTGGATGGTGCTGGCCGGGAATAGCCAGGCGTCGGAGGTTGCATTCGGCTATACCAATCATGCGTCGAATCTGATCGGCAGCGTGACGGTCGTGGATGCGCGCGCCGAGGATGCCTGCCTGCATTACACCGTGCGCGGCGCCCACTGCCTTCCCGCTGCCGATTTTCTGGGTCCGCACGGGCGCCTCGCGAGTTTTCGCGAAATCTATTGGCTTTTGGGAACCGCCGGGCTGTCGGAGCAAGCCCATGTATTGGTCGTGGGCGATGACCCAACCGAACGTGATTTCGTGGCAGGCATGCTGTATCTGTGTGGCCAAAGAAAAGTATCCATTCTGACTACCCCCATCGCGCGCGGCGCCGGTCTGGAACAGGCTCAAATGGGACAGGGCACAGGCCGCGGAATGACGCGCAATCCGATTTATCTAGGCGTCGTACGCGAAGGCCGGATCGTGTTGCGCGACGAACTTGCGCAAGCATTAACCACAAATCATCCACCGCTTTTACTGGACGGGCGCAGCGAGGGCGAATACTGGGGAGCGCGTATTAGGGCCATGCGCGGCGGACATCTACCGGGGGCTCAATCCTTGCCGATGCTCAAAGCACGGCAGCAAATGGCCAAAAATACTTTGCAGCTGCCGCTTCGAGACGAATTGGTCGTATATGCCAACGACCCCTTTGAATCAGTTGCGTACTTTACCTTACTACGCGCAGGCGCGGGCGCGGAAGTGCGGGTGTTTCAGGATGGCTGGGTGGATTGGGCGAACCATCCCGCATTGCCGATGGACTCCGTCACCTATCCAGACGCTGTACTGGGTGTCACCCCTACCAGGCAGCCGGAGGAGCAAACGAATCCCGGTCAAATTGGGCTGATACTTGGAGGAATTTCCATGTTAACCGCATTTTCAGCAGGATTTTTTTACCTTGGAAAAAGGAGAAGCTAGTTGGAAATGCTGTTTGTAATATCAACCGACCGGGGAGGCCGGATTCTGGCACCGCTCGCACATGCCTGCATCAGAAAAGGCATCGCATGGAGCTGCTTTTTTACCAATGACGGCGTTCGCCTGCTCGCCGACAGCAGCATTAAAAACCTGATGGGCGTGGCAAATCAGGCAATCGCCTGCGAACACTCCTGGCAACGCTTCATGGCTGAGAAACACTGCCCTGTGGAGCTCGGCAGCCAAACCAACCATAGCGCCATGCTCGCCAGGGTAGCTCGAGTCATTACCCTCTAAGGCAAAAAAATGATCAATTCCATCAAGACAATCCTGCTCCTCGGGCGGCGTGATCACGCTGAAGCAATGCGCGTAGCCGCGGGCCTGACGATTTTTGGGCACCAAGTGCGTTTAGTGTTTATGCACATGCCAGTCGCCGACACTCCCGAAAATGCGGAGCAGTTCGACCTGCTGGATTTGGCCGACATTGCTCCGGAAACCACCGTGCCAGAGGAACAATTGCCAGTTCTTGACAAGGCGGCCCTGGCCGAAGCGATGCTCGAGGCCGATTTCATCATGAGCGTTTAGGATGGAACAGAAAATGGATGAAATCAATGTAGTAGTACTGCAAACGGACATTTTTCCAGACCAGGAAACGCTGGCTGAAGCAATCGAGCAACTTCAAAAGACCCATCGCGTGTGGCGTTTCAACGCTACACAAACGGGCAATACCGAGCGGGATTGGGATCAGGCGCTACTGCGCCTGCTTGATGCCGACCGGATCATCGTTGTTTAACGAAGGAGGAGAAATCATGAAACGGATATTGCTTTTAACTGTAGTTTGGCTGGCGACTGCAAGCGCAACCGCATTCGCCGTAGCCGATAGCCCGCTTGTAGACACCAACTGGATTAAACAGAATTCTTGCAAGCCTGGCATCGTGGTATTGGATATTCGCAACCAGCTCGACGGTCACTCCAAAATAGATTATTTGCGCGGCCATATTCCGTGCGCCATATATAGCGATTATATGAAGGATGGCTGGCGCGCCAAAGTGAACAATATACCCGGCATGCTTCCGCCGATTCCGCAGATCGAGAAACTGATCGGCAGCCTTGGCATCGACGATAATTCCCACGTGGTGATCTATTCGGCGGGTAGCAACGCCCTGGACATGGGCAGTGCCACGCGCGTTTATTGGACGTTCAAAGTGCTGGGGCACGACGACGTTTCCATTCTGAATGGCGGATATGCCGCTTATGAGGCGGACAAGACCAACAAGATCGAAACCGGCATGAATCAGCCTAAACCGAAAGCCTTTGTAGCGAAATTCCGCAAGGACATGTATCCCACGGAAGCCGACGTGGAAAAAGCCAGAAAATCCGGCGTTTTGCTGGTCGACAATCGTCCCAACGACCAGTATCTGGGGGTCAACCGGACGCCCGCAGCGGTCAAACGTAACGGCACTATTCCTGGTGCGAAGAATCTGCCGGAGAGCTGGCTCACCGACAACAACGGTGGCAAATTCCGCAGCGTAGCTGAACTGGAAAAGCTCTATAAAGATGCAGGCGTTCCCCTCAAAGGAGAAGAGATCAACTTCTGCAATACCGGCCACTGGGCGTCGCTGGGCTGGTTCGTTTCCAGTGAAGTGCTCGGCAACAAACTGGCCAAGGTTTACGATGGTTCGATGGCTGAGTGGAGCGCAGATCCGAAGGCGCCTATAGAGCAGAAAATCAAGGTGGAATAACGGCCTGTGCGCTTGGGCCGAGTTCTGGTCGTCCTCGTATTGTTCGCTGCTGCCCTGCCTGCATGGGCGAGCGGCGAGCATGAGCGGCGCCTGCGGGTGGAGATCGCCGTCTTGTATGGCGACGCTCAACTGCTGCTTAATCCGGCAACGCCTCCATTGCGACGCGATGGTTTGCGCCTACGCATCCGCAGCAGTCTCGGAACACTGGGAATGCTGGCACGTTACGCCGCTCAGGAGGACCCGGCATTGCAACCCGTTACAAGCAAGCAAATTACTGATTTACGCGCTCAGTTTGCTGCCCATAACATCCAGACATTCGCCAGACAACTGAAGCTGCTTGAATCGAGACAACCTTTAGACATATCTGATTTTTTGCCCCTCACGGCAACTCCTTTGCGTTTGCATACTGGACAGGATATTTATCAAAACCTGTGTATCGGCTGCCATCTGAATTCCGCCTTGACTCAACCCAATCCGGCACCCAATCTTTTCTTAATGGCCGCGACCATTCCGCGGGATGAATTCATCGCCCGTATGCTGGGCGGCATCCATGGCGTGCATCTGACGACACTGCAAAATCCATTTACAGACGAAGAAATTGCGAGCATGACAGTGTTTTTCGGACAGGTTCAGCCCAGCAGATAGGCAATCAACGGATTCAAAATTGTATTGTTCTCGTCGCCCTGCCATCACTGGATTTATTGCACTTTTTATTGTGGCTTGGCATTAGCCGGACGCATCGAGCGATCATTGACATTCTACTTGCGCCTGACCCTTAACGGAGCGCATGATCAAGCCTGAAAATATCAAAACCATGCATCCCTTGCCGGCGCCAAAGCCAGTCTGTTTCATGTGAGAAGGAGAGCACGCATTGTGCCTGAAACCGCTTACTCCACTCTCGAGACGTTGCTAACTGCAGTACGTGATTGTCGCGTGTGTGAATCCCATCTCCCGCTTGGCCCGCGTCCTGTGCTGCGTGCCGGTAGCACGGCCCGCATCCTGATTGTGGGACAGGCGCCCGGCATCCGCGTGCATACATCCGGCATTCCATGGGACGACCCGAGCGGGGCACGGCTGCGGGCATGGATGGGCGTGGACGAAGATGTTTTTTATGATGCCTCGCGCATCGCAATCATTCCCATGGGCTATTGCTATCCGGGACGAGGCAATCACGGCGATATGCCGCCGCGCCGTGAATGCGCAGCACTGTGGCTAGACCAGTTGCTGGCCCAGTTGCCGCAGATCGAGTTGACCTTGCTTATCGGTCAATACGCGCAACACCACTTTCTCGGTCCTCGCCGCAAATCGACACTGGCTGAAACGGTCAAGGCCTGGCCGGAATATGTGCCGCAATACCTTCCACTGCCTCACCCATCGCCACGCAATCAGCCATGGCTCAAGCGCCATCCCTGGTTTGAGCAGCAACTCGTACCGGTGCTGCGCGCACGAGTCGAAACCCTGACCACCCCAAGTTAAATCATGACGAATCAGGACACCCGTTCTGTCGTTTTGACCGTAGGCCATTCAACGCGGTCTCTGGAAGCGTTTATTGCGCTGCTCAAGGCCCACTCGGTGATCAGCCTGCTTGACGTGCGTACAGTGCCGCGTTCACGCCATAACCCGCAGTTCAACCGCGAGACATTGCCGGACGCGCTGCTGACAGCCGGGATCAGCTATACACACGTTGCTGGCCTGGGAGGCTTCCGCCATGCCGATCCGGCGTCACCGAACGGCGGTTGGCGAAACGCTTCGTTTCGTGGCTATGCCGACTACATGCAGACCCCGGAATTTGCGAAGAATCTGGCAAACCTCATTGAGCTGGCAAGTAAACAGCGAATTGCGTTGATGTGCGCCGAGGCCGTGCCGTGGCGCTGCCATCGTTCGCTGATCGCCGATGCACTGGTAGTACACGGCATCCGCGCCGAAGAAATCATCAATGAGACGCACCGCCAGGTGCATGTATTGACACCTTTTGCCAAGGTGGCCGGCACGACCATCACTTACCCGCCACAAGAAGCACCATCTCCGGACCCATCGTCAGGAACATAGATTGGAGGGCACTTGCGCTATTGCCTTGGTAGACAATGCTGCCGTTAAGCAGCGTTTTTAGCGCGAGGCTTTCCTGGCATTTTCTGTAAGGTTACAAAGACGGGTAATGCAGACTTGTTTACCAAAAAATCGGACAAACGGTAAAAATCGAGCGTCACCAGAAAGCTTTGACGCGCCTCGACGAGGACGGATTTGAGAATACAGGACGGGAGCAAGGAACAGCTTTGCTTGCTGGGATCAAAGCATTCTGCAATATCCATATTTTCCTCGGTATCGCGCACCACGTCGCCAATGTTAATCAATTCCGGCCGGCGTGCCAGTCGCATCCCGCCGCCTTTGCCGCGGACCGTTTCAATATAGCCATGGGTGCCCAGTTGATGCACCACCTTCACCAGATGATTCTGCGAAATGCCGTAGTTTTTAGCAATCTCGCTGATCGTCACCAATCTGTCCTGGTGCAGGCCGATATAAATCAGAACCCGCAATGAATAATCGGTAAAGCGCGTAAGTTGCATTCGGCACCTCTGTAGATTCAATAATTCAGGAAACGCTGACAAATCAGACCGTTGATATCCTCGTTCGTTCCGCGCTACCCGCATGCCTTGGCATTCCCAATGCATTGAAACCAGTTGAATCGGCTGCTTGCGAAATAGTGGCACACAAGCCACGTTGCGGCTACCCACCCTGGCGCTACATCAGACGGTACATTAGGCGCGCCTAGCACTATCTGGCTTCAGTCCCTGCTGATATTCAATGTAGAAGCCGGGCATCTTTCAATATTGTGTCCAGGTTAAGGCCCCTCACAAAAAGTTGTTGACAATCGTTTCTCCTAGAAGATATATTTTATATACATCTTTTAAAAAGGGGCCGAAGTCATGACAAAAGAAGATTCACAGCTACTGCATCACATTACGCGTCACTTCCATAATTTTTTTGTATTGTGTTTGCTGATAATGATTCCAGCAGCAAGCTGGGCAGAAAAGCGCACCTTTGACATGACCATTGAAGACACCAAGATCACATTGGTGGACAAGCAACAATTCCATACATTCGCATTTAACGGCCAGGTTCCGGGTCCGCTAATCCATGTCAAGGAAGGCGACGAGGTCACGGTCAACGTCAACAACCTCACCACCCTGCCGCACACTATCCACTGGCATGGATTGTTGCAAAAGGGAACTTGGCGGATGGACGGCGTGCCGGATACCACGCAAGCAGCAATCAAGCCTGGCGACTCCTTCACTTACAAATGGGTGGCCGAACCCTCCGGCACCATGTGGTATCACTGCCATGTCAACGTGAATGAGCACGCGGCGATGCGCGGCATGTTTGGACCATTGATCATCGACCCCAAAAAGCCCGTGCCGATCGAGAAAAAGGTAACCAAAGATTACATCCTGATGCTGTCCGACTGGTCGTCCAAATGGGCTTTCAAACCGGGTTACGGGGGCGTTCCTGGCGACGTGTGGGATTACTTCACCATCAACGGCAAGGCTTTTCCAGATACTCAGCCGATACGCATTTCGAAAGGAGACATTGTTCGCATTCGCCTGATAGGTGCGGGTGAATTAACCCATTCGATCCATATCCATGGACATGTTTTCCTGGTGGCATTCAAGGACGGGCGGCCCTTAAGCAGCCCTTACTATGCTGACACTATCGCGGTCAATCCGGGCGAACGCTACGATGTCATTCTTACTGCGGACAACCCGGGACGCTGGATGGTGCACGACCATGTCGACTCCCACACGATGAACGGCGACAAACCCATGGGCGGTTTAATGACGGTCATCGAATACAACGAGATCAGCCGCAACGACCCGTTCTATACCTGGAAAGACAAGCAGTTCGTTCCCGATTTCTACTATGAAGAATCCCTGAAAAAGCCTTACGGCGGGCACAATTCGGCCGCGTTCAAGGGCCAGGCCATTCAATAACAGGAGAGGATCAATGATGAAATTGCATATATTCGCAGCCCTGAGCCTTGGCTTTATTGCTGCACCGTTAGCTGCCTGGGCTGGCAACGGCGCCGACATCCTGAAATCGCAATGCATAAGCTGCCATGCGACCGTCAAACCGGAAAAGCCAGGCCTGGATCATATCTGGGAGCGCAAGGGACCGGATCTCTACTATGCCGGCAGCAAATTCAACAAGCCCTGGCTGGTGAAATGGCTGCAGGATCCAGTACGCATCCGGCCGGCTGGCGAGTTTTACAGGAAACATGTCAAGCCCGGCGACAAGGAAGACGTGGTCGATGAATCCACCCTGACGCCACACATGAAATTGTCAAAAACCGATGCCGAAGCGGTTGCTGATGCCCTGATGGCGCTTACCGGCCCGGCAGGCTTGGTCAACAAAGGTGCGTTCAAAGGCGAAAAAGTCAGCATGGCGATGGGCGGCATGTTCTTTAACAAGCTGCGCGGCTGCGGCGCCTGCCATATGGCCAAACCCGGAACAGGTGGTCTATCAGGTCCGGAGCTCTACACCGGTGGAGAGCGCCTGCAGGCAGATTATATCTATAGCTATATCAAAGACCCGCAGAAATTCGACCCTGGTGTCTGGATGCCGACACTCAATCTCGCCGAACCGGATCTGCAGCGGCTCACTGGCTACATCCTTCAACTCAGCGCATCGGAGGGCAAATAAAAATGAATACCAGACAACGCGTTTCTGCCTTTTTTGTGATGGGTCTCGCCAGTGCATCCTGTTTTCTGTATGCAGACAAAGCGACCGCTGCCGATGATCAATACGCCAAGGCTGCGCACGTTTACGACACCTACTGCGTCCAGTGCCATGGCATCAACCGGAATGGCAAAGGCTTGAACACCAGGGACATGTCGGTGCAGCCGCGGGACCATTCCGATCCCAAAGGCATGGCTGACATACCGGACGACGAGCTTCACAAGGCCATTAAGGAGGGAGGTTTGTCGGTGAACAAATCGGTGCTCATGCCCGCATGGGGAAATGTTTTAACCGATGAAGAAATTAAAGAGATGGTGGTGTATTTGCGCCATGTTTGCCAGTGTGGTCCGAAGTAAGTAAATCAAGGAGAAAAGCAATGAAGAAATTGAAATACAGTGTGCTATCGAATGCACTACTCGCTGCGTTGGCGGCTATATCGATACAGTCAGCGCCGGTCTGGGCGAAGACGGTCAAGGTAACGCTCCACGCAGAAGAAGTCGATCAGCCGATTGACAACAAGGGGACCATGTACAAGACATGGACTTTCGATGGCAAGGTCCCGGGGCCACTGGTCCGTGTCACAGAAGGAGATACCGTAGATTTTACGTTGATCAATGACAAGAACAACAAAAATTCCCACGCCATGGATTTTCATGCGGCACAGGTAGACGTGGTGAAGGATTATGGCTCGATTAAACCCGGTGAAACCAAGCACTATACATTCCATGCAAACTATCCGGGCGTGTGGTTCTACCACTGCGGTGCCGACCCGATGATCCAGCACATTGCGCGCGGGATGTTTGGCGCCATCATTGTTGACCCCAAAGATCCGAAAGCCTGGCCTAAGGCCGATCGGGAGTATGTTCTCATTCAATCCGAACTTTATCCGAACCCGGATGACAAGGAAGCCATGATGCAGAACAAGTGGAGCAACGTCATGTTCAACGGCGGCATCTTTAAATATGATCCGGTGCACGATCCGGCGGCGACCCGCTGGCTGCAGGCCAAGCCAGGCGAGCGCGTGCGTATCTACTTTGTGAATGCCGGCCCGAACGAGTTCTCTTCCTTCCACCCCATTGCCGGTATCTGGGATGCCGTTTACCACAGCGGCAACCCCAGGAACGTGGAGCATGGACTTCAGACCTTCGTAGTCGGGCCAGGCGATGCATCAACATTCGATCTGATTTCTCCGGTAGAGGGTGCCAATGCGATTGTGACGCACTCGCTAAAAGCCGCGCTGACTGGGGCTATCGCAGTAATCATGTTCAGCAATGACGCTGATCCGAAAATGGGCCACGGGGAGCAGATCCTCATTCGATAAATGACGCAAGGGGAGAAGACTTCCTTTTCCCCTTTCTCAGATCGTGGCCATCCTGCTGGCCAAGCAATGCTCGGCAATAATCTTCGTTCAACCCTTGACATCCGGAGAGCGCAATTGGAAATCCGAATAATATTCAAGACCATCATGGGGGCTGTGGCCGCCTTGTTTTTGACTGGTGCAGGCAGCATGAACGTCGCGCTCGCGTCTCAAGACGCCGCTATTCATGGCACGTCCAGCATGCCCGCCAGCTACAGAATGCACGTAGCCGACAACGACAATCTGAACACCCTTACCAAACAGCACGCGCAAGCCGTTTGGGTCTGCCCGATGCACCCCGAAATACACAAACATGCACCCGGCAAGTGCCCAATTTGCAAAATGAATCTCGTCAAGGAAAAACCAAAAAAAACGTAGGTGCCTTTTGCCAGGCTATTGAGGTAGATGTACCACAAGGAATTAGCCACAAAGATTCGGATTTTGCATGAATCAATTAATGGAATAAAAGATGAGACCGCAAAGCCTCGATTCCGGGCAATACTTGTTCTTGGCTGTCCTCGCAGCAGCTGCCTGCCAACTGGCAATCTCCGCACCCGCTTACGCCAGCTGCGGCGCTGCCTTCTGCTCAGTCAATTCCGATTGGGGTACGCATGGCACCGCCTACGAGCCTGGTGTGCGCGTGGGGCTACGCTATGAATACATCAGGCAGGATCAATTGCGTGCCGGCAGCAACAAAACCTCCGCCCAGGGCCTACCCGATACCCATGATGAAATCAGCACCTACAACCGCAACATGCTGGCCAATCTTGACTATGTTGCCGATGCTGGCTGGGGTTTGGCGGTACAGTTGCCGCTATTGAACCGGGCCCATTCCCATACCCACAACGACCCGGCAAATGGGCCGGAAACTGAAACATGGCATTACACCGACATGGGCGATATAAGTCTCATCGGCCGCTATCAGCTTCCCAGCAGAGCTTTTCAGACGACCAGCGGCGGGATCAAGTTGGGCATCAAACTGCCAACCGGCCGCATCAATCAGGCGAATGCCGACAATCAGCTCGCAGAACGCAGCCTGCAGCCCGGCAGTGGTAGCGCTGACCTGATTGCCGGAGCGGATTATCATGGCCAGTTTCCCGGAAGCGCAGCCAACTGGTTTATCCAGGGTTTATGGCAGCATGCGGTTACGACACGAGATAATTACCGTCCGGGCGATCATCTCGCCTTCGACATGGGTGTCAGCTATTACGTCGGTCAACGCTTGAGCCTGATGCTACAGTTGAACACGCTGATCAAGAACCGTGACAGCGGCGCCAATGCGGAACCGGAAAGCTCCGGAGGAAAATCCGTCAATCTCAGCCCCGGTTTGAGCTATGCGGTGTCAAAAAAAGCGCAGGTATATGGCTTTATTCAAAAACCCGTTTACCAATATGTAAACGGTGTGCAGCTAACGTCTGACTGGTCGGCAGTGATCGGCATCGGCTATCGCCTGTAATCCCCGGGATGCAAAATTCATGATGGAATCACTCGCGCGGCCCCTCTATTTTGGCTTGCTGCTGACCGGTGTTGCCGGCATGATCGGTATGGGCTATTACGCCGGGCAGCACTCGCACAATGGCGGCAGCCACATCATGCAACCCGCCCATGCCGTAGATCCCCTTGACCACCTGGAAGATGGGAAGCCCGCGAAAAAACTTTGGGTGTGCCCGATGCACCCGCAAATTCTGCAGGATCACCCAGGCACCTGTCCCATTTGCGGCATGGATCTGGTAGAAGCCAACGGTACCCACGAGCATGGCGGCACCGGTGTGCAAGTAGATGCCGCCTCGCTACAGCGCATGGGCGTGCGGCTGGCAAGTGCGGAACAGCACACGCTGAGCCGTGAAGCACAAACCTACGGTACGGTGACAATCGACGAAAGCTCGATACTCAATATCAGCCCGAAGGTCGAAGGCTGGATTCGCAAACTGCATGTCAATGCGGTGGGCCAGCAAGTCCGTGCGGGGCAGGTTCTTTACGAAATCTATTCTCCGGAAATGGTGCAGCGCCAGCGCGAATACATCGAATTGCTGCAGCGGCGCGATCAGCTGTTGCAAAGCCTGACGGAACTATCCGGACAAAACGCCCAAGCAGTGGCTAGCCTGGCACGGGAACGCCTCCGCAGCCGCGAAAAATTTGTCTATGCTGATGTGGACGACAGCATTTTGAATGAAATCGAGAAAACTCGACGCACCGTGGACATCGTGTCGGTGCGCGCTCCAAAATCCGGCTTCGTCACCCAGATCGGCGTGCGGGAAGGCAGCTATGTCACCCCGTTGGTCAACCTGCTGTCTATGGCGGACACCTCCAGGGTCTGGATCGATATCGAGCTATATCCCGATCAACTGGCCTGGGTCAAGGAAGGCGACGAAGTATCGGTGAAGCTGCCTCACTCCGATCAGCAGCAGATCAAGGGACGCCTGCAATTCATCAATCCCACGGTGGACAACGCATCCCGCACGGTGCGGGCACGCCTTGTCGTGAATAATGCACAACAATTACTCCGTCCCGGCACATTTGTGGATGTGATCATCGCCACCCAGCCACACAAAACGCTGGCGATACCACGCTCTGCCGTGATGCGTACCGGCAATGGCAATAAGGTCATGCTGTCTCGCGGCGACGGCCACTTCATTCCGGTTTCTGTCGAAACCGGCATTGAGAGTGGCGACTTCATCGAAATCACGGACGGCTTGCAGGAAGGTGCACAGATCGCAGTGAACGGCCAGTTTCTGCTGGATGCTGCCGCGTCTCTGAGCGATTCTGCGCAACGCATGCAAGGCAATCACTGAACATGGTAAAGCGAATTATCGAGTGGTCGTTGCGCAATCGGTGGTTAGTGCTGCTGGCTACCTTGTTACTTGCGGTGTGGGGTATTTATTCCGCGCAGCACATGGCGCTCGACGCCATCCCTGATCTTTCCGACACGCAGGTTATCGTAAAGACCAGCTACGCCGGACAATCGCCGCAAGCGGTGGAAGACCAGGTGACCTATCCGCTTGCTTCGGCACTGCTGTCGGTGCCAGGTTCCACTGCGGTGCGCGGCTTTTCCATGTTCGGCGAATCCTATATCTACGTTATTTTCAAGGATGGCACCGACCCCTACTGGGCACGCTCCCGGGTACTGGAATACCTGAACCAGGTAGCGTCGCGCCTGCCGCCGGGCGTCTCCCCCACGCTTGGGCCCGATGCTTCCGGGGTGGGCTGGGTATTCGAATACGCGCTGGTGGATCGGCATCATCGCTACAACGCTGACCAACTGCGTGCCGTTCAGGATTTCTTTCTGAAATATGAATTGCAAAGCCTGCCCGGCGTGGCTGAAGTGGCGAGTGTGGGCGGCATGGCACGCCAGTTCCAGATCGAGGTGAATCCGAATCGCCTGGCCGCCTACAACTTCTCCCTGGAAAAAGTAAGCCAGGCGGTGCGCGACAGCAACCTGTCTGGCGGCGGCTCCGTGGTGGAGATGGGGCATGCCGAGTATATGGTCAGAACTCGCGGCTATCTCAAGACACTGGATGATTTCCGACAGATTCCCTTGGGTTCGGATGCCCAGGGCATTCCGATCCGCCTGCAGGACGTGGCGCATCTCCAGACCGGACCGGAACTGCGCCGGGGGGTAGCTGAGCTTGATGGAGAAGGAGAGGTTACTGGCGGCATCGTCATCATGCGCTACGGCTACAACGCATTGGAAACAGTGAAGCGCGTCAAGACGCGCCTCAAGGAACTCCAGGCGGGCCTGCCTCCCGGCATCGAACTGGTGGTGACCTACGACCGGTCCGGCCTGATCATCCGCGCCATCGACAATCTGCGCAGCAAACTGGTGGAAGAATCCCTGGTGGTGGCGCTGATCTGCCTGCTGTTCCTGTTCCACCTGCGCTCCTCCCTGGTGGCGGCAATCACTCTGCCGATCGGCATTCTGACCGCATTCATCATCATGAAGGAACAAGGCGTCACCGCCAACATCATGTCGCTGGGCGGAATCGCTATCGCCATCGGCGCCATGGTGGACGCGGCCATTGTCATGATCGAAAACATGCACAAGCATCTCGAACGCGCCGGCCCCGGCTGCGACTATTGGGAAGTGGCGCGGGCGAGCGCAGTGGAAGTCGGTCCTGCGTTATTCTTCTCCCTGCTGGTCATCACGGTTTCCTTTCTGCCGGTGTTCACACTGATCGGTCAGGAAGGCAAACTATTCGCACCCCTCGCCTATACCAAAACCTATGCCATGGCGGCCAGTGCTGCATTGGCTGTGACACTAACGCCGGTGCTGATGGGGTACTTCATCCGCGGTCGCATTACTCCGGAACATAAAAACCCGCTCAACCGCGTGCTGCAGGCGCTTTACCGGCCAGCACTACTTGCCTCGCTCAACAAGCCAGGAATTGTCCTGCTGCTCGCCGTTCTACTGCTCGCCAGCGTAGCCTGGCCTTTGTCCCGCCTGGGCAGCGAGTTCATGCCGCCGCTGTATGAAGGCGACTTGTTGTATATGCCTACCACGCTGCCTGGCGTGTCGATCGACGAAGCGGCGAATATTCTTCAGATCACCGACCGTCTGATTCGCCAAATGCCGGAAGTGGAGCGCGTGTTCGGCAAGGCTGGCCGCGCCGATAGCGCTACCGACCCTGCGCCGCTGTCCATGCTGGAAACCACCATTTTGCTCAAGCCCCGCAGCGAATGGCCGGACGGCGAAACGGTAGAGCAACTGATTCACAAACTCGACCAGACAGTACGCCTGCCGGGATTGACCAATTCCTGGGGCTATCCGATCCGCACCCGCATCGACATGCTGTCCACCGGCATCCGCACGGCAGCCGGCATCAAGATCACCGGGCCGGATCTCAATGGCATCGCGGCGCTGGCGGAAAAAATAGAATCCGTGCTGAAAAGAGTACCGGGAACACGTACGGTATTCGGCGAACGCGTGAGTGGAGGACGCTATTTGGACATCGACATCGATCGCGTCCAGGCCGCACGCTACGGCGTCACTGTGGCCGATGTACAGCGTCTGGTACAAAGCGCCATCGGCGGGCAAATCATCGGTAACGTGGTGGACGGGCGCGAGCGTTTCACCATTAACTTGCGCTATCCCCGCGCCCTGCGTGACTCTCTGGAAGCAATAGCGGCCAGTCGGATCGCCACCCCTGCAGGCGTTCAGGTGCCGCTCGGCACGCTGGCGAAGTTGAGTATCGCCGACGGTCCAGCCGAGATCAAAAGCGAAAACGGACGTCTCACCGGCTATGTCTATATCGACCTGGAAAGCCGCGATCTGGGCGGCTATGTCGACGCAGCGAAGCAAGCCATCGACGCTCAGGTCAAACTGCAACCCGGCTATGCCATCGCCTGGTCTGGCCAATACGTGAATTTGCAGCACGCCAAGGACAGACTGCAGTGGGTCATCCCGTTCACGCTGATGCTGGTGCTATTGCTGCTTTATCTGCATTTCCGCCATCCGGGCAAGGTACTGCTGGTAGCCATTTGCTTGCCGTTTTCCATGGTGGGAGGATTCTGGCTTACCTACTGGCTGGGCTATAACCTGTCTGTGGCAGTGGGTGTTGGGTTTATCGCGTTGGCCGGTGTGGCGGCGGAATTCGGTGTGGTGATGCTGTTGTATCTCGACAATGCCATCGAAGAATTCCGTCAATCCGGACGCATCATGGACCACGCAGCCCTGCGGCAGGCGATCATTCAGGGGGCGCTGATGCGCGTGCGGCCGAAGATGATGACGGTGGCGGTAATCGTGGCGGGCCTGTTGCCAGTCATGTTCAGTAACGGTACCGGTTCTGACGTCATGAAACGCATTGCGGCCCCGCTGGTGGGCGGCATGTTGACGGCGCCGCTGTTATCGCTCTTCGTTATTCCGGTATTGTATTCAATGTGGCAGGGACGATCCTTGTTGCAAACAACATCCAAACTATCTTAGGCGCATGAGCTGAAATCGTTAGATGCCCGTCCGTTTTCGATACACCTGTTTAATTTTTTTGCGTTACGCGGTTGCGAGACCGTTTGTGGATGAAGTTCGTAACGTTTCTGCAGAAAAGCTGTTAGCCCGTCAGCAGTCAGGGGATGGCTGACATAATAGCCTTGCATTGCGTCACAGCGATTCTCTGCAAGGAAAGCGAGCTGGTTCGCCGCTTCAACCCCCTCAGCAATTACCCGCAATTGCATGGCATGCGCCAAGGCGATTACCGCCTGAATGATTACCGCACCGGCCTGATTTGTTGCGATGTCGTATACGAAAGATTGATCAATCTTGAGCGTATCAATGGGGAAACGCTGAAGATAACTCAAGCTGGAATAGCCCGTGCCAAAATCATCGATCGAAAGATGAATGCCCATTGCCTTTAACTTGCCCAAGGTTACAACCGCATCTTCAGATTTCTGCATGAGGCTGCCTTCGGTAATTTCCAGTTCCAGATAGCGTGCTTCAAGTCCGGTTTCATCAAGTGCTTGCTCGACAATTTGTACCAGATCCTGGTGCATGAATTGCTTTGCGGACAGATTTACGGCTACACGCATGCCAGGCAGGCCGGCCTCTTGCCATGCCTTATTTTGCAGACAGGCGGTGCGCAGCACCCATTTGCCGATTGGCCCGATAAGTCCGGTTTCTTCAGCCAATGGAATAAGCTCTGCGGGAAGCGTCATGTCCCCCGCAGACCGGCGCCAACGCAGCAATGCTTCCACGCCTATAACGCGGCCTGATTTCAGATCGACCTGGGGCTGATAATGCAACACGAGTTCCTCGCGTTCCAGTGCCAAACGCAAATCGATCTCCAGATTGAGATGCTCCAGCGCATTGCTGGCGATCGCCTGGGAATAGAACTGAAAATTATTCTTGCCGCGCGCCTTGGCGAGATACATGGCGGCATCAGCATTTTTCAGCAGGGTTTGCGCCGTGTCGCCATCTTCCGGAAAAAAGCTGATGCCGATGCTGCTGGTAGTTGAGAGATTGAATGTTGTAATGGTCAGCGGACGTGCCAGCGTGAAGAGGATTTTTTGAGCGATACCCGAGACGGCATCTTCGGTGGCAAAATCATCCAGGATAATGGCGAATTCATCTCCGCCCAGCCGGGCAACGGTATCCGACTCGCGCACGCTGCCAAGCAGCCGGCCAGCGACCACCTGGAGCAACTGATCGCCGACATCGTGCCCAAGGCTGTCGTTGATGCGCTTGAAACGATCCAGGTCGCAAAACAGCACGGCCACCTTGAGACTGTTCCGACGCGCTTTCACAATGGCCTGCTGCAGGCGATCCTGGAACAGGCTGCGATTGGGGAGGCCGGTTAATGGATCATGGCTGGCCAGGTGGATAAGCTGGGCTTCGTGGTGCTTGCGCTCGGCAATATTGCGCGCGATACCCTGAATCCGTCCATCGGACAGTATTTTTGCGCTCACTTCCACCGGGATCAGCGAGCCGTCCCTGCATTTCATATGCCACTCGTTCAAGAGCGTCTCGCCGGCCATCAATCGAAGTCGAATCTGGGTAAATTTGGCGTATTCCTCATCCGGCATCACATCTTGAATATGCATGGCGAGCATGTCTTCCCGGGAAAATCCGAGCATGTCACAGGCGCTATTGTTTACATCCAGGAATCTTTCCTGATTGTCAGTGATAAAGATGCCATCGGAGGCCTGCTCAACCAATGCGCGGTAACGTTCCTCGCTTTCCTGAACCACGCGCGCGCTCCTATTGGGGACAAGAAAGGTATTGGCAGCGGCCATGCTGGCAATATTGAACACCTGCGCGGCAAACTGCGATTGTCCGGCGATGGTGACTTCTTTGGTTTTCATGGAAAGATGGGTAGATTCAGCATAACCGGGCCGCCTTGGGTTGGGTTTTCAACGCGAATTTGCGTCAGGCCGCAGCCAGCGTAAAGGCATCCGCATAAATGTCCTTCATGGCGGCCCCGGTCAAAAACGCCTTCTTCTTGGCTGTTTTTACCATCTCCGGGTTGCCGCATAGAAACACTCGCCATCCTGCCAATTTTCCGATAGCTGCCAGCGCCACATCAAGGGCGCGGCCTTGGGCATAGTCGTCTTCCGGCGTTGCGTCACCGGAAATACAGGGGGTGTAACTGAAATTGTCGTGGCGGTCCGCCAGGACGCGCAGTTCGTCCACCAGATACAGCCCTTGCGGATTTCTGCTGCCGTGGTAGAGCTTGATCGGGCCGGTGTGGCCCTGCTCAAGTGCATCGCGGGCGATGCCATACAGAGGTGCAAGCCCGGAGCCGGTTCCAATCAGCAGGATGGGCTGCTCCGGGTTGCCTGGCACATAAAAACAATTACCAACAGCCTGGCTGATCTCGACGATGTCGCCTGGCTTAAGGCTGTGGTGGGCCCAGCCGCTCACCCGACCGTCGGGCACTTTGCGGATATGCAATTTGAGATGCGGGTCGCGCGCCGGAACACTGGCCAGCGAGTAACTGCGCCCCAGCGTGGCGTCCTTGAACAGGTTTATGAACTGGCCTGCCCGGTATTCGAGCGGATTCTCACAATGCAGTCCCACGCAGATGACCTCGTGGTTGAGTGCTTCAATGCTGTGCACGGTCGCCTGGATGCGTGCGCTGCCAGCATCCGGCAGGGTAACTTCCATGTCTGCCTGGGGGTGACAACTGCAGGCAATGAAATAATTCTGTGACTTGAGCGTTTCCTTCAATCCATTTTGCGCAGCAGCCGGCGGACTGCCGGATACCGACCGCATCAGGCAGGTCTGGCATACGCCGTTGCGGCACGAGGATGGGATGGATACGCCATGCCCGGTCAGCACATCGAGTACCGACTGATTTTCGGCACAGTGATAGGTATTGCCGTTGAAAGACAGGTTGGGCATGGCGCACCTTTTAATCTGAATTATTTTCCGAGAATATCGCTGCGCGTGGTTTCGCAAAGCGCTGCAACCGCAGCGATATGCGCTTCGGGCACCTTCAACTCCTGCAGCGTAGCCGCGAGATTTTCCACCACCGCATCAAAATGGCCGTCGTTCAGGCCTTTTGCCACCAGGTGCACGTGGCCGCGACGCATGTCCATGCCGGTGTATTGATTGGGGCCACCGAAGGCCATGGTCAGGAATGCCTTTTGTTTGGCCGCTTGCCTGTCCATGTCCACATCATCGAAGAACTCGCTGATGCGGTCATCGTTCAGCACCTTTCGGTAAAAGATTTCCACCGCTGCGTTCACCGCACCTTCACCGCCCAGCTTGTTGAATAGCGTATCGCTCATTCCTTATCTCCATCATTCAGGTGCCATTAACATATATAGTTAATATATGTTTACAGACAAAATTAAAGGGCTACAAGCCCTCGGGTAATCATATACCACACGATGAAGTATATGAACACATACTAATGTGCACTTGTCGACATTGTCAAAGGAAATGTGCAAAGACGGTATAATCAGTTTCAAAACAACGGTGAAAAAGGCAGATGCAACTCACTCAATACACGGATTACTCATTGCGCGTGCTCATTTACCTCAGCCTGAAAAAACCGGAGGAATTGGGAACCGTCAGTGATATTGCCAAGTTCTATGGAATCTCGCGCAACCATCTGGTCAAGGTAGTACACAATCTGGCGAGTCACGGGTTGATTCAAACGATACGCGGCAAGCATGGCGGCATGCGTCTGGCACGCCCGGCAACAGAGATTGCCATCGGTGAAGTGGTACGTCTGACCGAACCGCACTTCGACATCGCGGAATGCTTCAACAAAACAACCAACAGTTGCGCAATCACACCCGTGTGCGAGCTCAAATCCATATTGGGCGAAGCGCGTAGCCGTTTTCTTCAGGAGCTTGATCAACATACGATTGCGGATGCTGTGACCAAGAAATCTGCCCTATCAAAACGTATTCATCTGAGCTTGCCCATCACCTCCAGCCCACGCCGTGCGGTCTGATTATTGACGGCCATATTTCAGCCGTGCACGACCGAATCAAACCTGCGTGTCTGTCTGCTGTTCCGGCTTGCGTGATTGTCTGGCAACAAAATTTCTTGCCAATCCCTTATACAGCGGCGTGGGGCAAACCAGCCGAGAAACCGTACTGGCGATCAGCGCAGCGCCCATCAGCGGCACCATCATGTCCTGGTTGTCGGTCATTTCCATCACGATAACAAAGGCGGTGATGGGCGCCTGTACCAGGCCGGAAAAATAGGCGACCATGCCGACTACAATGATGGCGCTGGGATTGAGGCCGGGGAACAGGGGCGCAAGTTCAGCACCCAGTCCGGCACCGACTGACAGCGACGGCGCGAACAAACCGCCCGGGATGCCGCTCAGGAAGGACACCAGCGTAGCCAGCAGTTTCATCACGCCATAGCTGACCGGCAACGCCACTTTAGCCTCGATCAGGTGGCGCGCTTCCGGATAGCCGCTGCCGAATACGGTGTATCCCGAAGCGATCCCCAGTAACGCCAGCACCAGTCCGCAGGCGGCAGCAAACCAGACCGGATGCTGACGCATCAATCGCCCTGTGCTGCCAGGCAAACCATGGGTGCTGGTGTGCAACATAATGCGACTGAAAATCCCGCCGGCCAACCCACCCAGCAGGCCGGCAGAAAACACCAGGCCCCAGACTTGCGTTCCCGCCAGGCTAGCGCTGGTATGACCAAAGTAGTTGTAGTTGCCAAACACATACATGGCGGCCAGACCGGCCACGATGACCGCGGTGAGCAGGGTGCCGCTGGTTTTTTCCTCGAACGAGCGCGCCATTTCCTCAATGGCAAAGACGATCCCCGCCAGCGGTGTATTGAATGCAGCCGCCACGCCGGCGGCACCGCCTGCGACAATCAGGCCATGTTCCGATAACTGCCTGGGCAGTTTGACCCAACGTCCGATGGAATAAAGAATGGCAGCGCCTACCTGCACGGTGGGGCCTTCGCGTCCGACGCTGGCGCCGCCGCACAATGCCAGCCAGGTCAGCAGCATTTTGCCCATTGCGATACGCAGCGACAAAATCTGCCTGCGGCTGGACTGGTCGCGGATTTTCAGTGTCGCGATCACCTGCGGAATGCCGCTGCCTTCTGCCCCTGCGAAATAGCGGCGGGTAAGGAAAACCACCAGCGCCATGGTCAGCGGAGTCAATATCAGTGGTAGCCAGGGGGCATAGCCAGTCAGGAGCAGAAACACATCCTGGGCTTTGTCCGCACCGATGGCAAACAGGCTGGCGGCAAGTCCCACTACTACGGCACCGACCCAGAAAATCATGCGGACCAGCCAGATACGGCCGGATAATAAAACGAGGCGATGGCGGCGTTTCAGATACATGCCGTACACAACCTGATTACAGCCGTGCCAGCGTCAATCATCGGCGCTGGCCGGACTGCACTGCTGCATCGAACGTAGCGTCTATAGCTTCAATGATGTGGTTTAACCGGCGAAAATCTGCCGCGCCGCCTTCACCCGCCATGTAACGTCTGCGTAACGGCCCCAGCGCGTTCACGACTGCGGCGAGCTCGACGCCGGCGTGGATACTCGCCAGCGCGCACCAGCGGTATATCATGCTGGCGATTTCGCCCAGAAATGCATCCGGGTGGTGCCCGGTCTCGGCGGCCATCAGGGTATCATCGGCGCTGCCGCACAGCAGCGCATAGCCGGTACGGGTCTGGAGGGCTTCGAGTAATTGCGCATAGGTCATGGAACTTGGTTGATGCAAAATTGCCAGTACGACATTATACAAACTTTACCCATACTCAATCAGGGATCAACATGCCTGATCAACCACTATTCCAGACACCCGGATATTCTCACCTGGGCATTGCCATTGACCTCGCGGCCATTATCCACCACCTGATGGAGCAGCATCCCATGCCGAAATCCATTTTACTGCTATTACTGGCCACGCTCAGCGCCCCTGCCCTGGCCGAATCCAGTAGCTACACGCTTGATCCAAGCCATACCTACCCCTGCTTTGCCATCAGCCACATGGGGTTTTCCACCCAACGCGGCTGCTTTGACAAAACCAGCGGCAGCGTCACACTGGATCGCGCAGCGCAAACCGGCGCTATCCATGTCAGGATTGATGCCGCCTCAATTCACAGCGGCGACAAGAAACGCGACGAAGTCCTGCGCGGGGAGCAGTTTTTCAATGCGCAGAAATACCCGACCATCGAGTTTACCGCAGACAGCATGCGCTTCGATGGCGAGAAGCCGGTGGCAGTCAATGGCAAGCTCACCCTGCTCGGCGTCACCCGCCCGTTGCGGCTCACCATCAACCATTTCAAATGCGGTCAGAATCCGATGCTGAAATACGACATGTGCGCTGCCGATGTCAGCACCGTCCTCAAGCGCTCTGACTTTGGCATGAATGCCTATCTGCCGGTGATTGTTGGCGACGAGGTGACGCTGCAGATTCAGGTCGAGGCGATCAGAAACATGTGGGCGAATTGAATGCCGCGGTCAGGCACGTTCACGGCTCCCAGCGTTCCGGGTGTGCCCAGTATTTGCTGTTGAGCCAGTCCGGTACCTGCTTGTAGTCGTGGATGTTGTAGCGATACAGCACCATCGCACCCGCATCGCAATCCAGGCGCTGGTAAACCTGCATACCCAGCGCCAGGAAATCCTGCTCCGCCCAATGGCTGGTGTGCCCAGTCCAGCCCGGGCCTATCGGTGCGGCCAGCAGCAGATTCGTCGCCTGCGCATCGCGCAAGCGGGCGATTAAGGCCAGCGCCGCCGTTTTATCCCTGTGTTCAATGCAGCCAATCAGGATGGCTGCGTCATAGCGCGTGCCAGTTTGCGCCGCAAGCGGGTCATCGGTGCCCACCGTACAGTCCGCATGTGCACCACGATAGGCGCTGGCGCAGACCATCGCCTCTGAGCCCAGCGCAAGCAGGGTTTGCGGATGGCATTCCTCCAGATAACGCAGCACCGGAGGCAACAAATCGCGGTTCATGAATGATCCGGAGAATCCGCAGCCGGCACTTTTTATTGCTGCCTGAACTGCTTCAGTTGCTGCTCCACATACGCCTGCAAGTCAGGGCTCAGCGTGTTGCTTGCCTTGGCCCGGATGAAAGCTTCCTGCGCTTCTGCCTGGCGGTTTTCTGCTTGCAGCGAGATGCCCAGCCCCATCAGCCAGACGCCTGATCCGGGAACCTTGCGCAGCGCCTGTAAATAATGCTCGATGGCTTCCTTATGGCGACCTTCGCGTTGCAGCAGCGCCGCCAGGAAAGCCTGATAGTCTGGGCGTTCTGCAGCATAGGGCAGGCTGTGCTGCAGGGTTTTCAGACCACTCTGGGTGTCGCCCTGCTCTACTTGCAGACGCGCCAGTATCATGGCCAGCCTGGCTTGGCTGGGGTCAAGCTTCAGACCGTCTTGCAGCCTGCGCTCGGCTTCGTCATAGCGCTTGCCCTCCACCAGCAACCCCACCAGCGTCTGCCGCGCTGCCGTATTGCCGGGATCGAGCTGAAGCACGTGAGCGAGCAATTCGTTCGCCTCAGCCGCCCGCCCTTGCTGCAGCAGAGCCACCGCCTTGCTGTATTCATTTTCAGCTCGCTGCTGCGGGGTGATTTCTTTTACCTGTTTGGTGACAGCCATCGATCCCGGCACTTCGCGCTCTCCTGAGCCTGCCTGGCCATCGGGCAGGACAAGCTGTTGTGTTGGTGCTGCGGGATTGGGTTTTCCTGAATCCGCACTGGACCGGGGTGGTGCGGCATTGGCCGGAATGGGTTCCTGCTTGCCCGGGTCGAGCTTGGCCGCTGCCTGGGGCGGCAAGACAGCCTGTTGTTCCAGTACGGGCATTGGAGTGGCTGCCGGCTGCGGCATTGCCCCGGTTTGCGAGGCAAGCTTCGAATCAGCTTGATGAGCCTGGATGCGCGCCGGCACAGGCGTTGACGACAGCGGCGGATGCCGCGCCTCCACGCGAGATTCAGCCTTTATTACCGGCGCACCCGCTGTCGCTCCAGCCGGTGATGCCGCGACCGCCATTTTTGGAACCGGCCGCAGCAGCCAGGTAAATATGCCTGCCAGCATGACCAGCGCCAGCACTGCAACTGCCCACCATGCGGGATGCAGTCGACTGCGTTTCGGCACGGCCTTGATCTGCGCGGACAAGGACGCATCCGCACCTCTTGCGGATTGGCGATTCTCCAGGTCCTGCAGCATTTGATTGATCACACTCATCGCAACACCATCCATCCCAATGCGCTGCCGGCAACCAGCAGCAGCGCAGCCGCCATTATCCACCAGCGCCACAGAGCGCTTTTGGCAGCCACGGTATCCTTTGCTGCGGCGCGCACATGGCGCGCCCCCACCTGCTGCCTGCCTTCACCATAGGTCAGCATCAAGGCCTTATGCGCCAGGATATTCACCAGGCGTGGAATCCCGCCGCTCGCCGCATAGAGTTGCTTTACCGCGCGCTGACTGAACAAGCGCCCGCCCGGAAATCCCGCCACATTGAGGCGGTGCGAAAGATAATAATCCATGTCGTCGCGCCGCAGCGGGCCAAGATGATAATGGAAGGAGATGCGCTGATTCAGCTGGCGAATTGAATTCTGCTGCAATCTTTGATTGAGTTCCGGTTGACCGAACAGCACGATCTGCAGCAGCTTGTGTTTCTCCGTTTCCAGATTGGTCAGCAGGCGGATCGCCTCCAGGCTTTCCAGCGGCATCGCCTGGGCTTCATCGAGGCACAGTACGACCTGTTTATCCTGTCGGGCGAAATCCATCAGGGCAGCAGTCAGGGACTTGAGCAAATGATGCTGGTCGACATCCGGTTCCAGAACAACGCCCAGTTCATCCGCAAGGGCCAGAAGCAGGGTGTGCGGGGTGAGGTAGGGATTGGGAATATAGGCGGTGACGAAGCGCTGTGTGGCACCGCTCGACGTAATGGTGGCCGGTGTCTGATCCGGTCCAGTGTCAGCGGCGGCGCGTTCCTTGTTGATGCTTGCCAGGAACTGGCGACAGAGCAGCGTCTTGCCTGTTCCTACTTCGCCGGTGATCTTGATGAATCCCTCGCCATTCCTGACCGCGATCAGCAGGGTATTGAGCGCCTCCTGGTAATCGGCGCAGGCGAAAAAGAAGCTGGTATCCGGGGTGATGCCGAAAGGCGCCTCACGCAGTCCGAAATGGGCAAGGTACATGGTCAGGGCCGGCCTGCGGAGTGCTCCGTATCCAATCCATCGCCATCAGAACCGTCGCGCTGCATTTTCCGGATGCGTTCGCGACTGTTCAAAACATCCTGGGACCAGTCGCCACCGCCCTGAACGACGGTGGTTTTCAATAAAATCACCAGCTCACGCTTTTGGCTGGCACGGTTGGTATGGTGAAACAGCGCGCCGAACAGCGGCACATCTCCGGCGACGGGTACGCCGGAGCGGTCATCCGTCATGGATTGCTGCATCAGCCCGCCAATGGCGACGATACTGCCGTCCTGCACACGTACGACGCTGTCTGTTTCAGACACCGTGCTCGACGCCAGCGGGAGATTCATCTTGCCTAAGGTGCCGCCGAGATCGACCGTTTTATCTTTTTCTGTAACCTTGCTCACCGACGGATGGACGTGCAAAGTGATCTGGCCGTCGTCGGAAATTTGCGGCATCACGTCGAGTGCGATCCCCGAGAAAAAAGGCTGCAGCGTGACGTTCGGGGTGGACGTGGTTGCAGTGCCGGTGACCGTGGTCGAACTCACATTGGTCACGAAAAATTCATCCGTCCCGACCTTGAGCACCGCCATCTGGTTATTCAAGGTGGCGATGCGGGGACTCGACAGCACATGCACCGTGCCCTGAGTATTCAGGAAAGAAATCAACGCCGCAAAATTATCGGCCTGCGCGGCAATGTTCAACATGCCCGCCGAAGTCGCGGCGGTTTGCGGTAAAGCGGCGCCAAACACGCTGCCAAGCGTACTTCCGGCAACCGGGGCGCCGCCCGGCAGCGTAAAGCTGTTGGCATCCGCACCCACCGAAAACCGGTTCTGGCCGTTGCGATTAAACGCTGCCCAGTTGATGCCCGACTGATAACTATCATTGAGTTGCACTTCAATGATCTTGGCTTCCAGCATGACCTGACGGTCTACCGACAGCTGCGTGGCTTTCAGGTAACGTTGCACCTGCCGCATTTCGTTGGGCAGCGCGCGTATCAATACCACCCCGGACTGCGGGCTGACCACCACGGTGCGGCCATCCTTGTCGCCGATGATGGACGTCAGCGAATTTTTCAGTTCGCTCCAGAAATCGGTTTCTGTTTTGGTGGTGATCTTGCTGGTTTCGAAAGCACGGCCACTGGAACCACCCGAGGTGGTCGTGGTTGCGCCGGGTGTGATCGTCCCGGAGGTCGGCGAGTCGCTCACCGAGCCGGAGGTCACCCGGATGTCGGAGGTGCCTTTACGCTGGCCGCTGATATAGTTGAGTTTGAATACCCGCGTCTGCATGGTCAGCGGCTGGATGAAAATGCGCGTACCTTCCACCTTGTAATCGTAGCCGTAGAGTTCGCGGATCGCGTCCAGCGCTTCGAATACGGTGACATTCTTCAGGTTGACCGAAATCGTGCCGCTCACCTCCGGGTGCACCAGCATGCTGTAACGCGTGCCCGAGACGATGCCCAGGAATACCTGATCGGCCGGAGCATTGTTGACTACCAGATCAAAGCGCTGCTCAGGCGGCTTGCCGACCTTGGGCATTTCGATTTTGAGCGGTGGCAGAAGTGCGGCGTCCACAGCGCCCGGCTGTGCCGGTTTCGCCTGCGCTGCAGCCGCCTTGTCGAGCTCGGCATTGATCTGGTTGTAGGTGGTTTTATCGCGCGCTTCCTGGGTTGCACACCCGGCCAGAGCCAGCGTCACAAGCACCAACAAGGCCGGGGTAACCCGGGACGCAGTCAGGGTTTCACGGCTGGCCCACAGTTGCCTGGAAAAAATTCGTTTTTGCATGTTTCTACCTTTTTTGCCTGCCGGGACGATCAGTGTTTAGGGTGCTGGCTGCGTATGATGAGGCGCTTGCCGACATCAGGGAAAAGCTTCAATGTTTGCAAACCGTTGCCGCCTTTCAGCACCACTTCGTTTTCGGTAATCATGACAACCCGGGCGGCGCCGATCTTATCGCCCACTTTGACGTGCTGGCCACTGATCATGGCCGAGCGCTGGCGTGCGGAAATCTGCACTGACTGCAACTGGGGGCCGCTTGGCGCAAGCGCTCCGGCACCCCCTTGCGGCATAGACAACTCAGCCGGCGGACGCGTCGGATCCTGCAGCGCATCGGCAGCGCTAGTCGAAGGTGCAAGGAAAAAGGCAAAAGGCAAAAGGCAAAAGGAAAAAATGGCAAGGCAATGTTCGGCGAAGCATTGGCCGCCTTCATCCCTCCGTTGCCTCTGACCTTTTGCTTTTTGATTTATCGTCATCATATCGCCAGCCATGCCTTGTCCAGGCTCAGGGTATACAGCCGTAAGGTAAGCGTCACCTTGGGATATTTCTCCACATCCAGATCTGCCTTGCCCCAGAACATGTGCCAGGGCAGGGACTCGATCTCCGTCAAATAGCGCAACAGATCCAGATAGCTGCCTTCCACGGTAATCTCGACACCGTGTTTGTATACAATACTTTCCGGCGTTGCAGGCTTCTGCGCCTGGACGGGTTTGTCCGCCTCGCCTGCCGCCTTGCCGGCCGCTGTCGCTTCAGGCTTGCCCAGAACCGTTACCGGCAGCGTTTTCAATGCCACCAGACGCAATGAGCGATTGTGCTGCAAAATATCTTCCAGCAACGCCGGCATCCGTTGCGGTGGCACCAGCCCGCTTTGTATGTCTTCGAGCGTTTTCCCGGTCTGCTCGGATTGTTCCCGCAGCTGCGCCAGTCGCGACCGCAGCGCAATATCCGGATCGACGTTCCAGGTCTTCACCAGCGTCTGGATTTGCGTCTGCATCGCGTTGGTTTTTTCCTGTGTCTGCGCGATCTGTTGCTGCAGTTTTTTGTGCCGCACCAGCAAAGGATCGATGAGTACGGTATTCACTAGCACGATCAGCACCATCGCGACCGCGAGAAAAATCAGGGCGCGTTCGCGCAAACTCATTGCATCGACGCGATCGGCCAGGCGTTGCCACTGTGCTTTCAATGTGCTCATTTGGCAGGCTCCACTTGCACCTTGCGCAGGCTGAACTCGATATACGGAGGGGGAGACGCCGGTTTGCCATCCACCGTTTTTTCGGCCTCGGGCAGGCTCATTTCCAGCATGCTGAATGTCTTGCCTGCCAGCACCGGTTCCTTTTTCAGGCGATTGATGAAGGTGGGTACCAGTTCCGGCTGCAGGGTTCGGCCATTGATCGCCATGTCGCTGCCCGTACCCGATACGTGGAAACCGGTGATCCACAATCCGCCCAGCGTCTGCCGCGAGAGCGCGCGCAGATATTCCGAAAAGCCCCGGGTATTGCCCAATTCGCCTTTACCCAGCAGGTCAATAATTTGACGGCGCGCCTTGACCTGGTCGTCCATGCGCGCAACCTCATCCTGCAACAGCTTACTGGGGTAGCGCGGGCCAAACGCGGCTGTTGCCTGCCCCAGCCGTACCTGCGTGGCCTGGTAGTTTTTTTCGGTCTGCACTGATTGCTGTTCCAGCCCCGAGGTGCGATACCAGGCATAGCCGTAAACCAGCAGCGAACCCAGCAGGATCAAGCCAAGCGCCTGCAGCATGGTCAGCGTCGAGAAATATTTCTTCTGCCTGCGGAACAGCGGATTGTAAAGATTGATCTGCTGGCTCACAGGGTCTTTACCTCATGCCGTAGCGCTGCACCCAGCACCATGAAATACAGCTGCTGCTGTTGGAGCTGCTGCAGTTCCGCCACTTTGGAAATATCCAGCAGCGTATCCAGATTGAATGTTTCCACCGGCATGTACAAATTTGCCGCCAGATATTCCTGCAGGCCGGAACCACCATCGCCCAAGGGCGCCAGCATCAGCTTGGAAACCGCAATAAAGCGGAATTGCCGCTCGAAATGATCGAACGAGCGCTGCAACTCCAGTGTGGTTCTGTCATAACACGCGTTTTTCTGATCAATATCGGTTTGCAGCAATTGCGCCAGGGTCACGTCAAAGCGCCGCGACAGATACAGCTCGCCGGCAAAAGTGATGGTGAGCAACCCGCCCGCGTTGTCAAAGGAAAGCAATGCCAGACCACGGCCTTCCGGCTCCAGCAGGGCTGAAATATTGCGTTGCGCCATTTCCGGGATATCGATGACGCTCAAAGGAATGTTGACTTGTTCGAACAGTGCCTGGCGCTGCTGGATGAATGGAGAATGCGCCGCCACCGCATACATCGCCCCCTTGCGTTCGGGTGCGTTTTTATCTCCCGGAATATCCAGCACATCGATGGTCGCATCGTCGATGTGAAAATCCAGCATGTCCTTCAGGCGCCAACGGATAGCCGTTTTAAGCTCGTCCTGCGGCACGTTCGGCGCATCCACGGATAACAGCTGATACTCGCCCTGATTCAGCAAGTTGGTGCACTCATAACGATCCGCGTGCAATTCCCTGGCAATTTTTTCCAGTGTGGCGGCAGTCTGCGTTTTATCTGCTGGGTAAAAAGCGATCAGCCCCACTTGGGGTTGGGCTGCTGGCATGGGCGTGACATGCGCCATGTAAATGCCATCCTCCTGAATACCGATGGACAACCAGCCGGCGGTTTTTTTTGTTTTCGAGAATAAACTCATGCCCACAGCCATCTAAAAAATCCACTTGAAATTAAAGCAATAAACTATTGTTGTCAATAGGATTTTGCTTCCCCGTATTGCAAACGACTGGCCTTAAAATCCGCCCTTTGGTTTAACCGGTGTTTTTCGCGATTAAAATTTTGCTTCTGGTTTAATACATCTCGCGCATATAGATAAATTCGTTCGCGTTTTTATAAACACCGAATGTGGCTCGCGCATGCGGATTCTGGTCATAGCTGGCTCCCGTCCATTTGCCTTGCAGATACGACTGGTTTGCCGCCATCGTCGCCTGCTGCGTGGCTGGCAGCGGCGCGACGCACGTCTGGCCGGTGGCGGTAGTGCCCAGATTCACCGTCAAATACACGCTGCCATTATTGCCGGCGCCGGGTTTCACCAGCTTCAGATTGCTTTTCCCTGCGTTGAGACGACTGCCGATGGAAATGGCCGTCTCGCAGGCGCTCAATTTGGGCAGATAATTGCTCATGGCAATATTGGTAGCGGCAATCGTGGTGCAGTTATCCGCCGTATTGGTGACAAAAACCGTCCCATTCCAGTATTGCGCTTCAGCGGGAATCGGCAAATCCAGCAACTCCGAGCCAAATGCATTGCTCAGCCTGAGCCTGCCGTAGCGGAAAGCATTGCCGGAATCGAATGCGATGCCGCTACCCGTGCCATTGAATACGGCGGGCGATGTCGTGCTAATGGTGCCGTTTCCCGTCACCCCCGTCTCGCTGGAATCAGTGACGCTCAGGTTCAACGAGATATTGGCATTGAAAGGTGCCTGGGGCGTGGCCGGGTTACGCACATAGGCCAGCAGATCGGTGCCGTTGACATTTTCGCTACCGGTGCCGTCATTGTTGGATACCACAGTCGGCGTCGTCGTCAGGCCGCTATCCAGTGTCCCTGAAACGCTGCTGTAGGCAAATGCAGGCAGGGGTCGCCACAGGGCACCACGATAATTCTGTGTAGTGACGCCGGCAGCGTTCTGGGCGGTAATCAGCGCCTGCGGCGCGGTGACGTAGCCGAATCCCTGACCGATATAAGTAAAGGAACGCGAGGAGCAGGTGGTGTCGTTGAAGGTCTTGAATGACGGCGTATTGCTCGTCGTCACGCTGAAATGATCGGGCACAAAACGTCCCACATTCAGTGTCCCCGAGCAAACATACCCTCCCGCGCAGGTCTGTGGCGTGCCGTCGTTAGCATCCACGCTAGCGAAGCCGGAATCCACCAACTGCATGGTCAAGGCACCCGCCTCGCTATAAGTGGCGGTATTGCTGGTCACGGTACCGGATGCCGCGCTCCAGCTCCCGGGGCTGAGCACACCCGCGGTGCAGCCGCTCGGAAGCAGACACGCCGTCACGCTTGCCGCAGGGCTGCCATTGTAGTTGCCAGTAATATTGCCCAAGCCGTTCACGGCAGTGGCGGCGATGCTAAACGGCCGTCCTGCCTGGTGCACGTTGCCACCCGAAGCTGCGGTGTTATACAAAGACCGCGCCGTTCCGGATGTGCCCCAGTTGGTGTCGCTCACACTCACGCTGGTAAAACCGGCGGGCCGGATAGAAAAATTGTCAGTGGAACAGCCGATGGTAGTTGGGGTACCAGACGCCGGATAAGAGACGCGCACCCGCACATTGCGCCAGGCGTCGTTTTCCTGGAATCCAACTGTCATGCGTCCGTTGTTGGCAGCCGCGAAAGTCGGATTTGAAGTCAAAGTTTGTATCGTGGGCCAAGCCGCATTGCAGCCGTTGGTATCCAGCGCCCCACCTGTGCTGCTATCCAGCAATTCGACTTTTACCGCACCGGTGAAACTAGTGAGGAGCGCATTTTTGGCTGTATTGAGTGCAACCAGGTCCAGATTGAAGGGCGACCCGGCAATCTTGGTTTGGATCACACCCGTGATCGCGCCGGATGGCGTGGCAGTCTCGTATGCGTTGAAGCCGCCCGGCGCGGCTACAGCACCGCTTTCTGGCGCACCGAGCGTGGCAGGCACCACGCTCCACTCCACGTCGTCGATATGTGTCCAGGACTTGTACGACACCGCGTGATTCGACATGAATTTGAGTGTAATCGTCTGACCCGCGTAGCCGGTCAGACTGTAGGTGATGCTATCCCACGGCTGCGAGCCTGCCGCCCGCGTCATACCAAAGAGATGCGTACCATTGGCGTTCATATCCCAGTAGTTGTAGTAGCCATAACCGGAATTTCCAGGTTGGCTAGGCTTACCTTTCTTACCTGGCGTGCTAGCGCTAATTGGGTCTAAACCTTTATTGGGACTGAATGGATAGGTGACATAATTGCCGGCGTTTGGCCCGACGATTTCGGTGGTTGCGGAGCCCACCAGCTGAATACTCAAAAAATCCCAAACACCGGCTCCGTCATCCGAGCTGTCCCAGCCTTCTTGCCGAAAACGCACGACCAGATTGCCCGGATTGATGGCAGGCACCGCGATGGGTCTTGATAGCGTCACTGCTGGATAAGCATCGCCTGATTCAGATTTGGTACGCGCCCCGAGCAGATAGGAATAGGCGCCAGTGTAAGGTGTACCGTCCGTAGTCTCAGTTTGGCCGCTGCTACCGGAGTCAGTCACCGATACCGTTTCGCTGGGCCTGACCTGGGCGTCATAGTTGGCGTTACTTTTCGTCGCGGTCCACCCCGCCGGGCTCTGCGTGCCGGTGACTCCCCGCTCAAAATTACCGTTGATTGGCGGCTGCGCATTCGCCGCCTTAGGGCCATTGGCCACGATATCGAAATACAGGTAATACGTCGCCGGACCTGCATCCTGCAAAATGAAGCGCACTTCGCCGCGGCCGTTGCCGGCGGCGTCGGTCGCGCCGGCATACACGGTATCGGTGAATTCCTGCGTCGCGCCTAGGGTAGTACCGTCTGGCCGCGTCACTCGAGGAGAATTCACGTCGAACGTGCCCGCGACCCCCAGAGCGGTCAGCAAGGAATTGAAATCAACATCCAGCTTGATGGTGCTGTTCACACTGGCACCGGCGGGCACGTTGATAGGCACGCGATAGGTCCAGGTAGAGTTAAACCATGCGGCTGAGGCGATGACGGGCAGCAGCGCCATCAATATCCCCAGAACGCAGTTGCGCCAACAGGCTTGTATGGCAAGCCTTGGCCGCTGCGTTACCGCAATCATATGCGTCAGAGTCGTGAAAAGCATGCCAAACAATCCGCTTTCATGGGTTACTTGCCTATCGTTGCTTGCAATTGCCGTTCCACATAGGTGGCACTGCCCAGCGTCCCCTGGCTTGCGGTCGAAGTGATCTGGTACATGGCCACTACGTTGCCGCCTTCCGTAGTGGAAGGAAATGAATTGCACTGCACCGTGACGCTAAAGCCGGCCTGCGTGCCCCCCGGTGTTAACGACGTGCTGGGCGTGCAACTTGATTTTTGCAACACCTGATAGGCGCCCCATTCGATACCTGTGCGCGCGGCCTGGTAGGCTCTGGCGCCTTGTATATCCTGTGCCGAGGTGATGTGCTGGACACTGGAAAAAGTCAGCATGAACGCGCCCAGGGCGGCCAACACGACCACAAGAAAGATCGCAGCCACGATGGCGAAACCGCGCTGCGCGGAGTGGGTAATGGGACGATTCCGATCAGGGCACATTGCTGACATGCACCTCGTGATACAGGCTCACGCTTTCGCCGCTTTGGGTGATCTGCAGCCAGGCCGATACCAGGCCCGCACGCTGGGTAATCACCTGCGCATCGTAGGAAAACGAGCAGCCGCTTACATTCTTGGCCAACAGCGCGCTGGGCGTGCCGGCGGCAAAACTGGTGGGCTGACTGGGCTGGATGGAATAATTCCAGTAGCGGGTGAGCGTACCGGTGCCGTTGCCGCTGGCATCCGTGCCCACGCCGGCGCAGACGTAGGAAACCGGGTAGGAAATAATCTGAAAGCGGTTGGCGGGCGAAGCAAACGGGAACTGCCTGGCTGTGATCTTGACGTTGTTGCCGGCGATACTGCTAATGGGACTGGTGTTGTCGCCCCGATAAGCGTCCGCGCCGGATATGCCCAGGTTATACACCACGACCAGATTTTGTGCGCCCGCCACAGTCGAGACCGGCGGCCCCAGCACGTCAAAGCTGGAGTCAGTCGTGGTGAAATCCAGAATATCCCCAGCCCCGTTATTATCTACGTCAGCTCGATAACGCCCGCCGCCGCTGGTTTGCAAAAACTCAAGATAATACGCGGCCCCCACCTGGGTTACCCGCACGCTGTTCGGCAACGCCAGATGCAGGTCGCGCGAGATGCGGCGTACTGCGGTATCCGTGGTGTCGGTCAGTTCGGCGCGGCGCGCCGAGTCGAAATAGCCCTGCACCGGCGCGCGGATGAACACCGCCACCATCCCGGCGATGATGCCGGTGATGGTGATCACGATAATCGCCTCGATCAGGGTGAATCCGCGCTGGGATTTGGTCATGGCTGTCATCATTTCGTCATGGCACCGCATTCGGCGCATAGCGGAAACGATAGCCGGTGAGGGTGATATCGGTATCACCGGAAACCACGCGCACATCGATTTGCAATACCTCTGCAGCAGGTAAAGAGAACGTCGCTCCGGCCTGGCTGATGTTGACCGAAGCGGTGTATGCGCCCAACCCGGCAATCGGGCTACCGGCAATATCCACGATGGGCGACATGGAGAAATTCATGTAATCGGATACGTTGTTGGCATTACGCGGGCTGGTCACCCTCGCCGTCGCGGGCAGCGTATCTTCCGAGCCTGCCACACCGCCAGTACAGCCACTCGCACTGCTCGCAGTCAGCGCCAGCGGATCAGTGGGAAAACAGTAAGTGAAGGGCTGCAACTCGATCTCTTCCAGCAGCGATTCGGCAATCGCCTGCGCCTGCTTGCGAATCATCGGATCGGCGCTGTGCTGTGTAGTGACATTCATCACCGACAGCACGCCCGCGACCGCGACGCCGACGATGACGATGAACATCACCAGTTCGATCAGCGAAAGGCCGGCCTGGCTCCTAGGAGTGAACATAACCGGTGTCCTGCTCGACCTTGATGCTGCCCGACGCCCCATTCACCTGCAGGGTTTGGCCGATGCTGGCCTGGCCGAGCGCATTAAACTGAAAATTCGTCGGGATAGTTGAAAAAGTGACGCCAGAGTGTGCCGTTACCTGAAATGGACTGTTGCCCGTGGGTCCAGTCAGGTTGATATTGCAGATGGTCGAACCTGCAACCGAAGCCATGGTGAGGGTCACACTCGTTGAGCCGAAGCCCACGCACACCGTGCGGCGCTGGGCGATCGCGGCTTTCTGCGCATAACGCAACGCGGCCAGGGTTTCGTCATTGAACCCGCGGCTGTCAAAAGTCTGGCGATCGAAAAACCGCGGCATGGCAGCAACGGCGAGTATGCCGATGATGACCATGACCACGATGAGTTCAATGAGGGTGAAGCCGGAAGCAGATTTGATGGGCACACGGAGGCCGGTTTGCGGGGGCAATGGTTTAAGTTGCATCAGCATATCAGCCCATAAATCCAAAAGCCGCCTGTCCAGAGAATGCGTCGACCAGCTAAAAATGCGTAGGGCGCATTAGCCCGAAGGGCATAATGCGCCTGTACCTTGGTGACGATATTTGCGTATCGCTCCCATGCGGCGCAATACGTTGCGCTATTGCGCCCTACGCATGCTATTACAATATTCCGATGACAGGTGCCGTCGCGGTTTTGCCGTTTTGACCGGTTACCACACAGCTAACCGTCGCATCTGCGGCAATGGCAGCAGTAGCTACGGTATAACCTGCGGGTAATCCGCCTTGCAGCAACGCACCTATCCCATTGGTTCCTCCGGTACTTGCGCAGTCCGTTACGGCCATAGTGGCTGCATTAGCGCTATTGGCTTTCCTCGCCGCATAATTTATAGAGGAAGCAGACGCAAGCGCCCCTGCCACACCTTGCACCGCTGAGTTCGAAGCATCGCCGGTAAGGTCGATAAATTTAGGAAGCGCCACGGCCGCCAAAATTCCCAGAATCACGATCACCACGACCAGTTCGATCAAGGTAAAACCTGCTTGTACTTTACGCATCACTCGACTCCTCTAATTTTTGAATAAAAAATGTTTCTGAATACAACTCAGCAATTAATATGCCTGTGCATGCACAGGCATGCTCATTAACAACCGGTGGTCGTCGGTGTAATGACTGGCGAAACTAGAACCCCAGCTGTAACGGTGGCAGCTTTATAAGAAATCCGGCAGTTCGGCGAAGTGCCTCCTGTAATGTCGATCAATATCGGGTTACCTGCAGTGATTTTGACGGCGTCAGAACCCGCATTCAGTTGTGCCGCCGCAATAATTCCGGTGGCGGTCGCAGCCGGATACTGGTTAACCATGGCAATGGCAGTACCATCCATGTTGGTTGTGCCGGCTGTTGTCGTACAGGTAGGGGCAGTGCTAGTAGCCAGATCCACCATGCAATTGGCGCGGGCAAGCGCGGCCGCCGATTTGATCGAGCCGAAAATCGCCTGCGCCTTGGCTACACGCGCCTGGGTCTGCAAGTTGATGTAGCGCGGCAGTGCAGTCGCCGCCAGAATCCCGATGATCGAGATGACGACCACCAGTTCGATCAAGGTAAAACCATGATTACTTTTGTTCATTTTTCATTCCCCCGTGTCTCGCCATTTGAAAATGGCGGTAAATTAAATTTCGCGGTTCGCATATAGCACAAACCATGCCACAAATCAGTGCTTATCTTGTCGAGCAACTCTGACCAGCGTTACCCCTTCAACTTTGGGTACCTCCCCGCCATTAACGGGTGGGCGCTCAACCGCAGTAACCCGGAAACGCATTACCGTTTCGCGGGTGGGCTCCGCTCCCAAAATGTGATCGTGGCCCAGCGTGTAGACTAGCTCGCGTCGCTTCGTATCAAAATACCAAGTATTCGTGGGAATCGTATTCTGTTCAGGGTTTTGAAATTCCCCGATGTAGTTCGACGGCGGTGCAGCCAGCCAGTTGATGGGGTTTTCATGCACCAGGCTGCCGACTTCATCCATGCTGTCCTGCATCATCAGCTCTGCCACGCGTAGCCGCAGGCCGCTGCGCATGTTGATGACGGTCATTTCCATGACCGTCTTCTCCGCCTGCGCCTGGTAGAACAGCAGGCGGTCAAACAATACAAGCGCCAGCAAACTGGCGACGAAAATGATTCCCACCAGTTCGATCAGGGTGAAGCCGCAGCCCCCGCCACCCCCATTAACTGACGTCAGGCGGCAGAATTTGCCACCCCCTGTGGATTTCATTTGTGCAGCGCAACCTTGCCGAGGTCCCAGATCGGCAGAAATACGCCCAGAGCCAGGACCAGAACGATGATGCCCAGGCCCACGATCAGGATGGGTTCGATTTGTGACGACAGCGTTTTGAGTTCGTAATCCACTTCGCGCTCGTACATTTCGGCAATCTCATCCATCAGGCTGTCGAGCTCGCCGGTTTCCTCGCCCACCGCAACCATCTGCAATACCACCGGTGTAAACACGCCTGCGGTCACGGCAGTACGCAGGATGCTTTCGCCGCGCTCGATGCCATCGCGCATCTGCGTGATGCGGCTGGCAATGTAGGCATTGTCCACCGTTTGCGCCACCACATTCAGGCCCTGGACGATGGGTACCCCGCTCTTGCTGGCCAGCGCGAAGCTGCGCGCGAAGCGTGCCAGCGCGCCTTTCAATATGATCTTGCCCACAATCGGGAAGCGCAGCTTGAGCTTGTCCCAGCGGTAGCGGCCGTTGACTGTGGCGATATAAATCCTGAACGCAAACCCGGCAGCTACCAGCAATACAAGGATCAGCGGCCAGAACCTGACCATGAAATTGGAGAAACCAATGAGTATCTGCGTCATCAGCGGCAGTTCGGCGTGGAAGCCCGCATACACCTTGGCGAATGCCGGGATCACGAACAGGTTGATCACCGTGATTGCCACCGCCATGGCGATCACCACAAACATCGGGTAACGCATCGCTGTACGTACCCGTTCGTGCATCAGACGCTCGAATTCGAGATGATCGAACAGGCGCAGGAAGATTTCTTCCAGGCGCCCGGTCATCTCGCCGACGCGCACCATGCTCAGGTAGAAAGCAGAAAAAACTTCGGGATGGCGACGCATGGCTGCGGAAAGCTCGCGGCCTGAATCCAGCGATTCGCGGATATCGCCCAGCACCCGCCCAAACGATTTGTTGATGGCGGATTCCTGCAAGCCGGCCAGCCCGCGCATGATCGGCACGCCGGCCTTGAGCAGCGTATAGAGCTGGCGGCTGAACAGCTGCACATCGATGGAACGAATCTTTTCTTCGGTCAACCGCGCCCACCAGCCGCCTTCGCCGCTCAATGCCGGTTTTTTGGTCAGCGCGATTTCAATCGGGGTGATGCCGGTGTTGAAAAGCTGCTCCGCTACGCCCCCGCTGTCGGCGCTCTCGAGCACCCCTTGCACGAGTTCACCGCGGGCGTTGCGGGCTTTGTAGGCGAAGAAAGGCATTTACAAAACCCTAAAGCAAAAGCGATTAACCACGGAGAGCACGGGGAAAACCTCAAATCGAAACGCGCTTGATACCATCTTTCAATAGCCTTTTCTTAAAGTTAAGAAGGTACCCTCTTTTGAAACCCAGCAATTTGAGATAGGTCATGACTTGCGCCAGATGCGCAGGGTTAAATTCTTCAACTGACTTAATTTCCAGCAACAAACTGTCTGCCACAATGATGTCAGCGCGAAAGCCCAGACCCAAATCGTGGCCCCGATAATACGCGGCCACTTCCACTTGGCGACATGCTTGTATTCCCGCATCTGCCAACTCGATCATCAAAGCATGCTCATATACCGATTCCAACAGCCCTGGCCCCAACTGGCGATGCACAGCAATGGCCGCCGAAAGTACGGCATTTATGATTGCCTCATTGCAATCCCGCAGTTCTCCGTGCTCCTCGTGCCCTCCGTGGTTCATGCTGTCCCATCAGTCTTCGAACTGGTTGCTGATGCGCATCGCTTCAGCCACAGTGGTTCTTCCGGCGGCAGCCAGCGCCACGGCATGCCTGCGCAAGGTCTGTCCGGCCATTTGTGCGTGGGCTGCTTTCATGAAGTGCGCCGGGTCTTGATGATTGGCTGCATCTGCCACAGCTTCCGTCATTTCCAGCATTTCGTACACGCCTGTTCGGCCGCGGTAGCCGGTGCCGTTGCAATGCGAGCAGCCGCGTCCATACCAATAACGGCGTGTGTCAACGGCATCCCCCAGCTCGGCTTTCAACCATTCATGCTCAGTCGGTTTCAATTCATAGGACTCGGTGCAGCTCGCGCAAATGATTCGCACCAGCCGCTGGGCCAGCACGACCTGGATGGAAGTGGCTACCATATAGCGGGGCACACCCATATCCAGCAAACGCATCGGCGTGCTCGCCGCATCGTTGGTGTGCAGGGTGGACAATACCAGGTGGCCGGTCATGGCTGCGCGCATGCCGATCTGGGCCGTGTCCTGGTCGCGCATCTCGCCGACCAGCACCACATCCGGATCCTGGCGCAACGCGGAGCGCAGTACTCGGGCAAAAGTCAGCTCGATCTTGTCGTTGACCTGCACCTGGTTGATGCCCGGCAGGCGATATTCAACCGGGTCTTCAACGGTAATCAACTTGCGCTCCAAGGTGTTCAGTTCGGCCAGCGCGCCATACAGGGTGGTGGTTTTACCGCTCCCGGTGGGGCCCGTCACCAGTACCAGGCCGTTGGGACGGCGCAGGATGGCACGAAATCTTTCCAGCATGCCGGCCGGCATGCCGATTGAATCCAGCTTGAGCGTCGCGCCGCTCTGGTTCAGCAGGCGCATCACCACCGACTCGCCGTACTGGGTGGGCATGGTGGAGATACGCACGTCGATCTGCTGCTGCTTGACCTTGATGGCGAAACGCCCGTCCTGAGGCAGGCGCTTTTCCGAGATATCCAGACCCGACATCAACTTGAGCCGCAGCGCCAGGGCCGAGGCAATCTTGATATCGGATTCGGTTTGCAGATGCAGCACGCCGTCTATACGGAAGCGGATTTGCAGGCGTTCTTCCTGCGGTTCGATATGGATATCGGATGCCCGCACCTGCGTCGCATCATCGAATACCGACTGCAGGAGTTTGACTACTGGCGCTTCTTCGAGCCCAGCCGTCGCCCCCAGCGCGCCAAAATCCACATAGGTGTCGCCCAGATCCTGTTCCAGCTCGCGGGCGAAATCGGTTATCTCTTCGGTCTTGCGGTAAATGCGGTCGATGGTCTGCAGCAGCTCGCCCTCGTTCACCACGGCGAGTTCGATATTCCTTTTTGCGATACGGGCGATCTCGTCGTAAGCGAACAGGTCGGTGGGGTCTGCCAGGCCGCACAGCAGCGTGCTGCCGCGATCCTCCAGTGCGATGGCACGGAAGCGGCGCGCCTGGGTTTCCGGCAACAGGCGCACCGTATCGGGATTGAAGTTGTAATACTTGAGATCGATGTAGGGGATGTTGAGTTGCTTGGCCAGCGCGCCGGAAATCTGGTCTTCCGTAACAAAGCCATTCTCGACAAAAAAACGCCCGAGCTTGCGCCCGCTGCGTTTTTGTTCGCTTAATGCCAACTGGAGCTGTTCTTCGGAAAGCAGCTTTTGCTGAACCAAAAGTTCACCCAGGCGAACTTTCTCCGGCCTAGCCATAAGCGCTCCTCTATCTGTTTATTATCGATGGGAAACCAAGTGACTAGCTTACCAAGCAATAAGCTTGCCTGATTGCTCAGGCCTCCGCTTGAATCAAACTAGCGCCGCCACAGGTAGCGGTAAACAAATCCGGGGTAGGCCATTACCAGAAACAGGCAGGCGGTAACTGCATAGAATTCCCAGTTCTGGTGTTGCACAGGGCCAATCTTGCGCTGCAGCAGGAAGCCCACGCCACCCACCAGAAAGTACAGCACAATCAGTTCCAGCGCGCGCCAGCCCAGCGCTTTGTGGCTATCCCTGGGGGCAATGACGAAAAAGATGCGTTCGAGCAAAAACGGCAGATTGGCGGCGACCAGTGCGGTCAGCAGCAAGGCAATGACAGGGGCATTCATAGCGATTTACCAATGGCATAGGCACATAACGCCATCAACGGTTGCGGCAAAATACCAAGGGCCAGCATACCCAGCCCGTTGGCGCTCATCAAAATTCGCATGTCGCCCTGGGGGGTGATCGGGGTCATGTCATGCGGCTTGTCGAAATACATCAGTTTGACCACGCGCAGATAATAAAATGCGCCGATCAGCGAGAAGATGACCGCGACTACAGCAAGCCAGGTGTAGCCGGCGTTGACCACTGCCTGCAACACCGACAGCTTGGCGTAAAAACCGACCGTGGGCGGGATGCCGGCCAGCGAGAACATAAAGAGCAGCAGCATGAAGGCAAACCATGGGCTACGCTGATTGAGCCCTTTGAGGTCGTCCAGCTTGTCGGCCTCGAAGCCTTTGCGCGACAGCAGCAGGATCATGCCGAATGAACCCAGCCCCATGAACACGTAGCTGATCATGTAGAACATGGCGGAAGTGTAGCCGTTGATATCCGCGGCAAGCAGTCCGAGCAGCAGGAAGCCCATGTGCGAGATGGTAGAGTAGGCCAGCATGCGTTTGAAATTGGTCTGGGCGATTGCCGTTATATTGCCCACCGCCATGGACAATACCGCCATGATGACCAGCATGGATTGCCAGTCGGGAGACAAGGACTGCAGCCCTTGCGCCAGGATACGCAACACGAAGCCCAGTGCGGCGACTTTACTGGCGGTACCGATAAACAGTGTGACGGCCGTGGGCGCACCGTGGTACACGTCCGGAATCCACATATGGAACGGTGCCACGCCGAGCTTGAACGCCAGCCCCGCCACCACGAATACCAGACCGAACACCAGCACGGTGTTATTACCCAGCCCTTGCTGCAACACAGCGGCGATTTTGGCGATCTCCAGGCTGCCGGTGGCGCCATACAGCATGGACATGCCATATAGCAGCATGCCCGACGCCAGCGCTCCCAGTACAAAGTATTTCATCGCGGCTTCGGCCGCCACCGCCGAGTCGCGCTGCAGTGCAACCAGCGCATACAGCGACAGGCTCAGCAGTTCCAGCCCCATGTACAGGGTAAGGAAATGACTGGCGGAGATCATCACCATCATGCCCAGCGTGGCGAACAGCATCAGCACGAAGAACTCGCCCTGGAACATGCCGCGCACACGGATATATTCGCGCGAGTAGACCATGGTCACCGCCACGCTGAAATACACCATGAGCTTCAGCACGTCGGCCAGCATGTCACTGACGAACATGCCGTGCATGGCATACACCACTTCGCTGCTCGCGCCTGTAAAAGTCAGCCAGCCGCACCCCAGCAGCGCCGACAGACTGAGGATATAAGTAATGTATCGATGTTCATCGCTGAGAAACAGGTCGAAAATCAGGATGAAGGAAACGGCCGCCAGCAGAAAGATTTCCGGCAGCAGCGGCGTCAGATCGGTGAGGGCAAAATTCATCCGTAGTCCTTATCAATACAGCTTAGGGCAGTTTGCTCTGCGCCACGTGGGCGAGCAGGTTGTTCACCGAGGTGTGCATGACATCGGTAACCGGCTTGGGGTAGACGCCCATTGCCAGCACCGCCACCGCGAGCACGGCGAGGAAGCCGAATTCGCGTGGACCGATGTCCTGCATGTCTTCCACGTGCGGGTTGGTGATATTGCCGAACACCACGCGCTTGTACATCCACAATGTATAGGCTGCGCCGGTAATCAGGGTGGTTGCGGCCAGGAAGGCGTACCAGAAGTTGACCTTGATGGCGCTCAGGATGACCATGAATTCGCCAATGAAGCCACTGGTGCCCGGTAAGCCTGTATTGGCCATTGCAAACAGCATGAAAAATGCGGCGAATATCGGCATTTTTTTGGCCAGGCCGCCGTAGTCGCCGATCTGGCGTGAGTGCAGGCGGTCATACATCACGCCAACGCACAGGAACATTGCGGCTGAAACAAAGCCGTGCGAAATCATCTGCACCAGGCCGCCTTCCATGCCAAGGGTATTGAACATGAAAAAACCCAGGGTGACGAAACCCATGTGTGCGATGGAGGAATAAGCGATGAGTTTTTTCATGTCGCTCTGCGCCAGCGCGACGAAGCTGATGTACACCACCGCAATCAGGGAAATGGTAATGATGAAGCCGGACAGATAATGGCTGGCATCCGGCGCAATCGGCAAGTTGAAGCGCAGGAAACCGTAAGCGCCGATTTTCAGCGTAATCGCCGCCAGCACCACCGAACCGCCGGTAGGTGCCTCGACGTGGGCGTCCGGCAGCCAGGTATGCACCGGCCACATCGGTACTTTCACCGCGAACGACAGGAAGAATGCGATGAAGATCAGTATCTGCGCGGTCATGCCGATGGGCAGGCGCTGGTAATCCAGAATCTCGAAGCTGCCGCCGGACTGGAAGTACAGGTAGATAAAGGCTACCAGCATCAACAGCGAGCCCATCAGGGTGTAGAGGAAGAACTTGATCGCTGCGTACACCCGGTTTGGGCCGCCCCATATGCCGATCACCAGGAACATGGGGATCAGCATGGCCTCGAAAAACACATAGAACAGTACCGCGTCCATCGCCGCAAATACCCCGTTGATGAGGCCGGACATGATGAGAAAAGCCGCCATGTATTGTGCGGTCTTGTTCTGGATAACCTGCCAGCCCGCAATCACCACCAGCACCGTGGTGAAACTGTTGAGCAATACAAAGGGCATGGCTATGCCATCTACGCCGAGGTGATAGTGGATGTTGAATGCCGGAATCCAGCGCGCCAGCTCGGTGAACTGCATGCTGGCGGAAAGCGGGTCGAACTGGGTGTAGAGCGGCAGGGTGACAATGAAGCCAAGAATGGCGCCCAGCAGGGCAATCCAGCGTGCCAGTGGGGCATTGCGATCGGAGCCCGTGGCGAGCACCAGCACGCCGGCGATGATCGGCACCCAGATGGACAGACTCAGTAGTGGGTATCCAGCTAGCATAAAATCCCTATTCCCTTGTATTTATTCGTCACGTGTTGCATCAGGCGGCGCGTACAAACCAGGTAATCAGCGCAAACAGGCCGATAATCATGGCAAAAGCGTAATGATAGATGTAGCCGGACTGAAACTTGCGAATCACGCCGGAGAACCATCCCACCACATGCGCCGCGCCATTGACGAAGAAACCGTCAATCAGTTTCACATCGCCATAACGCCACAATATATTCCCCAGCTTGCGTGCACCGCCGGCAAAGAACCAGTCGTTGAAGATATCGAAGCCATATTTATTTTCCAGGATTGCGTAGATCAGGCTGAAGCGTTCCTTGATCGCGGCAGGAATATCCGGACGTTTCATATAGAAGATCCAGGAGAGCGCCACACCGGAAAATGCCAGCCAGAAAGGCAGCGAGGTCAATGCATGCAGGGCCATCGCCCCGGCGCCGTGGAACTCCTGCCCGAGTTCCGCCATGGCTGGATGCAGATCGCTGTTGATGAAAATCGCTCCCTTGAAGTAGTCGCCGTACAGCATCGGATCAATCGTGAAATAACCGATAACCAGCGAAGGTATCGCCAGCATGATCAACGGCAGGGTGACCACCCAGGGGGATTCGTGCGGCTTGCCGCCATGCCCGTGGCCGTGGTCATCGTGACCATGCGCGTGACTGTCATGCAGCGGGAAACGCTCCTTGCCGTGGAACACCAGGAAATACAGGCGGAACGAATAGAAGGCGGTGACAAACACACCCGCCACCACGGCAAAGTAGGCGAAGCCGGAACCGGGCAAATGCGACAGCCCAACCGCCTCGATGATGCTGTCCTTGGAATAGAAACCGGACAGGAACGGCGTGCCGATCAGCGCCAGCGAGCCGACCAGGAAGGTGATCCAGGTGATCGGCATGTACTTGCGCAAGCCGCCCATGTTGCGGATGTCCTGGTCGTGATGCATGCCCATGATGACCGAGCCTGCCGCGAGGAACAGCAGCGCCTTGAAGAAAGCATGGGTCATCAGGTGAAACACCGCCACCGAATAGGCGGAAGCGCCCAGCGCCACGGTCATGTAACCCAGTTGCGACAAGGTGGAATACGCGATCACGCGTTTGATGTCGTTCTGGATGATGCCGAGGAAACCCATGAACAGCGCGGTAATCGCACCGATTACCATCACCACCGACAGCGCGGTCTGCGACAGTTCGAACAGCGGTGACATGCGCGCCACCATGAAGATGCCCGCCGTCACCATGGTCGCCGCATGAATCAGCGCCGAGATCGGCGTAGGGCCTTCCATCGAATCGGGCAGCCAGACGTGCAGCGGGAACTGCGCCGACTTGCCCATCGCGCCGATAAACAGCAGGATGCAGATCAGCGTCAGCAGCGACCATTCCTGCCCGGGCAGGATACTGATGGTGTAACTCGCCATGGCTGGCGCCTGGGCGAATACCGAGGCGTAATCGAGCGTCCCGAAGTAGGCCAGCACCAGACCGATGCCGAGCAGAAAACCGAAATCGCCCACGCGGTTGACCAAAAACGCTTTCAGGTTGGCGTAAATCGCCGTCGGGCGCGTATGCCAGAAGCCAATCAGCAGATACGACACCAGACCCACGGCTTCCCAGCCGAAGAACAGCTGGAGGAAGTTGTTGGCCATCACCAGCATCAGCATGGAGAAGGTGAACAGCGAAATGTAGCTGAAGAAACGCTGGTAGCCCGGATCGTCGCGCATGTAGCCGATGGTGTAGATGTGCACCATCAGCGAGACGAAGGTCACCACCAGCATCATCATGGTGGTGAGCGAGTCGATCAGAAACCCGACCTCGAAGCGGATATCGCCGCTGGTCATCCAGGTATAGACCGTGCCGTTGAATACGTGTCCGGCCTGCACGTCCTGAAAAATAATCCAGGAAACCCAGCACGACACCGCCACACCGGCGACGGTCACCAGGTGCGATAGGGTACGCCCGATGGCCCAGCCGAACAGGCCGGCGATCACAGAGCCGAGCAGCGGCGCCAGCGGCACCAGGAGATAAAGCTTTTGCATTTCCGTCATGGTTGGTTCCCGTCGGGTTCGCCTGAGCGCCCGTTAGCCTTTTAGATGATCCAGATCGTCCACGTTGATGGTATGCAGGTTGCGGAACAGCACCACCAGAATGGCCAGGCCAATGGCGGATTCCGCCGCAGCCACGGTAAGAATGAAGAACACGAAAATCTGCCCGGCGGTATCGCCCATATAGTGGGAGAAGGCGATGAAATTCATGTTCACCGACAACAGCATGAGTTCGATCGCCATCAACAGGATGATGACGTTCTTGCGATTCAAGAATATGCCCAGCACACTGATAGCGAACAGTATCGCGCCCAGCACGAGGTAATGCGAAAGTGACAGCACGGGTATCCCCCTATGATTGCGGTGCCAGCAATAATGCAGGCGAATTATTTTTGCGGTTGCGTAACCGGTTCAGCCGGTGCGGGTGTTTCGGACGACATTGAAACCATGCGTATGCGGTCTGCGCGCCTGATTTTCACCTGCTGTGCCGGATCCTGGTATTTGGTGTGCTTGCGGCGACGCATGGTGAGCGCAATGGCAGCCACTATCGCCACCAGCAGAATCACCGCAGCCAGCTCGAACGGGTACACGTAATCGGTGTAGAGCAAGCGGCCCAGTTCCTTGGTGTTGCTGTAATTTGCGGCATGCGCAATGGGCGCAGGAACCGCACTCAGGCCGAACTGTTTACCCCCGAGCACGACTGCCATTTCCAGCACCAGGAGAGTGGCCACGATCCCTGCCAGCGGCAGGTAATCCCAGAACCCTTCACGCAGCTTGTCCAGGTTGATGTCGAGCATCATCACCACGAACAGGAACAGCACCATCACCGCCCCCACATATACCAGCACCAGGGTAATGGCGAGAAATTCCGCCTCCAGCATCAGCCACAGGCCGGCCGCAGTAAAAAACGCCAGCACCAGGAACAGCGCCGCGTGCACCGGGTTACGCGCGGTGATGACGCGAAACCCGGCAAACAGCAATATCGCCGAGAAGAAATAAAAAACTGCCGTTTCAAAATTCATGCATATCCACCTAATTCTTGGACAGGATCAACAGGATTTTCCAGGATGAACACGAGGCTACAACAGCGCACGTCAGATTCGCGTTTTTTCTGTCAATCCGGCAAGAAATCCTGTCCATGTTCTAACGGTATTTGGCATCCGCGGCGCGGGCTGCGGCGATCTGCGCTTCGTACTTGTCACCCACGGCGAGCAGCATTTCCTTGGTGTAATTGAGGTCGCCGCGTTTCTCGCCGTGATATTCGAGAATATGGGTTTCCACGATCGAGTCCACCGGACAGGATTCTTCACAGAAGCCGCAGAAAATACACTTGGTCAGATCAATGTCGTAGCGTGTCGTGCGGCGCGTGCCGTCGTCACGCTTTTCCGATTCGATGGTGATCGCCAACGCCGGGCATACCGCTTCACACAGCTTGCAGGCGATGCAGCGTTCCTCGCCATTGGGATAGCGGCGCAACGCATGCAAGCCACGGAAGCGCGGCGACATCGGGGTTTTTTCCTCGGGGAACTGCACCGTGATCTTGCGCGCGAACAGATGCCGCCCGGTCAGGGCCATGCCGCGCAGCAGCTCGGTGAGCAGCATGCTGGAAAAGAAGTGTTTAATCGCTTTCATCAAATTACTCCATCATTCCACGTTCAGTGGAACAGGTAACCGTAGCGGGTTTGCATCATGCCGCCCACGAACAGCAGCCAGATCAGGGTGACCGGAATAAACACCTTCCAGCCCAGACGCATGATCTGATCGTAGCGATAGCGCGGAAATGTGGCGCGGAACCACAGGAACAGGAACAGCACAAAACCCACTTTCAACATCAGCCAGACGAAGGCCGGGACCCAGGTGAACGGAGCAAAATCAAACAGCGGATTCCAGCCGCCCAGGAACATCAAAGCGACCAGCGTGGCAATCAGAATCATGTTGGCATATTCCGCCAGGAAAAATACCGCAAACGCCATGCCGGAATATTCCACGTGAAAACCGGCCACGATCTCGGATTCACCCTCGGCCACGTCAAACGGGGCGCGGTTGGTTTCCGCCACACCGGCAATCAGATACACAATAAACATCGGGAACAGCGGCAGCCAGTACCAGCTGAATATCCCGCCCGCCTGCCCTTTCACGATGTCGACAAGATTCAGACTTTGCGAAGCCATCAACACGCCCACCAGCGCAAAGCCCATGGCGATTTCGTAAGACACGATTTGCGCGGCCGAACGCAGGCTGCCGAGAAACGCGTATTTGGAGTTGGATGCCCAGCCCGCAATGATCACGCCATACACACCCATGGAAGTGATCGCCATGATGTAGAGCAGGCCCGCGTCCACGTTGGCCAGCACCAGTTCCGGGGTGAACGGAATCACCGCCCACGCCGCCAGCGCCGGGGCAATGGTCAGCACCGGTGCCAGTACAAACAGAAACTTGTTGGAACCGCTGGGGATGATGATTTCCTTCATCATCAGCTTGAGGCCGTCGGCAATCGGTTGCAGCAAGCCCTTGAAACCAACCCGGTTGGGACCGATGCGCACCTGCATATAACCAATGATCTTGCGCTCGGCGTAGGTGAGGTAGGCCACCGCAATCATCAATGGGCCGACAATGGCGATAATCTTGGCCAGCGACCACACCGCCGGCCAGGTGAAGCCAAACAGGTTTTGCAGAAATTCCATGTTATGCACGCTCCACGGAGACTTCACCCAGCATCGCGCCCAGCGTGGCGGTCAGCGGGTGCGCGGCGGCTAACCGCACACAATGATCGGGCAGGCGATCATCTGCCAGCGCGCGCACCACAGCGCGCGCTTCACCCTGACGGACTGTCACCATAGCGCCATCGGCGAGACCCAGACGCGCCAGCAAGGCTGAATGCATCGACGCATTAGGCAATGCTGCCGCACGCGTGCTGTGCAGCGACGCAGCACGACGCACGATGGCATCGGCCTGGTACATCGGCACTTCGCCCACGCGGGTCAATGTGTCAGCAATTGCAGCCGATTGCAGTACCGGTCTGGACAAGCGATTATTCAGCGCACCTGCGGCCAGGGTGCTGCCGCCCAGCGCATCCTGACGCACGGCTTCACTGGTATCGTAGTCGAAGCCTTTCACGCCCAGCATGGTGCCCAGCACGCGCAACACTTTCCATGCCGGACGCGTTTCACCCAGCGGTTTGACCGTGCCATTAAAACTCTGCACGCGACCTTCGGTACTGATGAAGGTGCCCGAGGTTTCACTGAATGGCGCAATCGGCAGCAGCACATCGGCATACTCCAGTGCGGCATGTTTGTAGGCACTCATCGCCACCACCATGTCCGCAGACTGCAGTGCGCGCATGGCAGCGGCGGGGTCATTGCAATCCAGTTCAGGCTCCGCACCCAGCAACAGATACGCCTTGCGTGGCGCAGCCATCATGGCAGCAGCATGCATGCCCGCTTTCAGACCAGGCTTGGCGGGCACAGCACCCGTGATGTAGGCGCCGACGCTGTTGGCCGCTTCTCCCAGGCAACCAAAATTCGCCCCCGCAAGATCTGCGATGACTTCAGCCAGGGTATGCAACTCGGCGTATTGGGGATGATGCTGTACCAAATTGCCCAGGAATACGGCGCGGCGTTCACCGCCTGCCAGGCTGGTAGCAATGGCACGCGCGGCGGCACCGATTTGGACGTCGGCGATCACCGCCTTGACCGCTGCGGGCAATTCAGCCTGTTTGGTTTCGGCCAGCGCCAGCGCGATTTGCGCCAGGGTGTTGACCATCGCTTGCGGGGGCACGATCGCACGGTTGGCGACCTTGGTCAGCAGGTCGTCGTCCACCGGGTTGACCAGATTAAGCTGTGCGCCATGTTTGACGGCCTGACGCAGGCGATGCGCGAGCAGGGGATGATCCTGGCGCAGCGTGCTGCCAACAATCAGAACTCGCTGCAACTGATCCATATCCGCTACTGCCATACCCAGCCAGGGCGCGCCTTGCAGGCTGGCATCCAGACTGAAATCGGCCTGCGCCAGACGACTATCCACGTTACCGGAACCCAATCCGCGCATCAGCTTCTGTAGCAGGTAGAGCTCTTCCACGGTCTGATGCGGCGTAGCCAGTGCGCCGATGCTGTCCGCGCCGTGTTGTTCGCGAATCTGCTTGAGGCCGTTGGCAACATATTCCAGTGCGGTCTGCCAGTCCACTTCCAGCCATTTGCCGTCCTGCTTGAGCATGGGACGGGTGAGGCGCTCCTCGGAGTTCAGGCCTTCATAGGAAAAGCGGTCCTTGTCCGCCAGCCAGCATTCGTTCACAGCTTCGTTTTCCAGCGGCAGCACGCGCATCACGCGGCCATCCTTGATTTGTACAATCAGGTTGCTGCCCAGACCGTCGTGCGGGCTCACCGACTTGCGCCGCGACAGCTCCCAGCTGCGCGCGGTATAGCGGAACGGCTTGCTGGTGAGCGCGCCCACCGGGCACAGGTCGATGATGTTGCCGGACAGTTCGGAATCGATGGTCTTGTTGATGAACGGCATGATCTCGGAATGCTCGCCGCGTCCCACCTGCCCCATCTCCATGATGCCGGCGATTTCCTGGCCGAAGCGCACGCAGCGGGTGCAGTGGATACAGCGCGTCATGTCGGTGGCTACCAGCGGGCCGAGGTCTTTTTCCTTCACCACGCGTTTGTCTTCCTGGTAGCGCGAACTGCTGCCGCCGTAGCCGACGGCCAGATCCTGCAAACTGCATTCGCCGCCCTGGTCGCAAATCGGGCAATCCAGCGGGTGGTTGATCAGCAGGAATTCCATTACGCCCTTCTGCGCCTTGACGGCATAGTCGGACTTGGTGAATACCTTCATGCCGTCAGTGATGGGCGTGGCACAGGCCGGCAGCGGCTTGGCGGCTTTTTCCACCTGCACCAGACACATGCGGCAGTTGGCCGCAATGGAGAGTTTCTTGTGATAGCAGAAATGCGGGATATAAATCCCGATCTGTGCAGCGGCTTCCATAATGGTGCCGCCCGCAGCCACCTCTACCTTGTTGCCGTCAATTTCGATCTCTAGCATCTGCTTCACCTAAGGGCTCGTTCTTGAATAACTTGGCCTTACGTTGCCGTGTATTCGGGATGGATGCAAGGCGCGAAGCGCAGCGAATGGTTGTTCCATTCGCAAGCTTTGCAACGCCGCAGACGCCCGAATACACGGCAACCCTTCGGGCTGGGGTCGCTTTGGGCGCATCCCAAAGCGACCCCAGCGTAAGTCCAAGTTATTCATGAACGAGCCCCAACCATGCATTTGCCATGTTCGATGTGGTGCTCGAACTCGTGGCGATAGTGTTTGAGCATTGCCTGCACCGGCATCGCTGCCGCATCTCCCAGGCCACAGATGGTACGGCCACCGATGTTGTGAGCAACGTCGCTCAACAAATCGAGGTCTTCCGGCCGGCCTTTGCCGTGCTCGATGCGGTGAATCACCCGATACAGCCAGCCGGTACCCTCACGGCACGGTGTGCACTGACCGCAGGATTCTTCAAAGTAAAAATAAGACAGCCGTTCCAGTGCTTTCACCATGCACACCGTCTCGTCCATGATGATGACCGAGCCTGCGCCCAGCGCCGAACCGGCTTTGGCGATGGAGTCGTAATCCATGGTGCATTGCATCATGATCTCGGCGGGCAGTACCGGGGTGGAAGACCCTCCGGGAATACAGGCCTTGAAGGTGTGGCCATCACGAATGCCGCCGGCCATTTCCAGCAGTTCGGCAAAAGGCATTCCCATCGGCACTTCATAGTTGCCGGGGCGGTTGACATGACCGGACACCGAGAACAGCTTGGTGCCGCCGTTATTGGGTTTGCCCAGTTCCAGAAATTTCTGCCCGCCCTCACGAATGATGTAGGGGATGCTGGCAAAAGTTTCCGTGTTGTTGATCGTGGTGGGCTTTCCATACAAGCCGAAACTTGCCGGAAACGGCGGTTTAAAGCGCGGCTGACCCTTCTTGCCCTCGATGGATTCGAGCAGCGCGGTTTCCTCGCCGCAGATATAGGCGCCGTAACCATGATGGTTGAACAGGTGAAAACTGAAATCCGTGCCGCAGATGTTGTCACCCAGAAAACCGGCGGCTTTGGCTTCTTCGACCGCTGCTTCCATGCGCTCGTAGGTTGCCCATATTTCGCCGTGGATATAGTTATAACCACGCCTGGTACCCAGCGTGTAAGCGGCAATCGCCATGCCTTCGATCAGTGCATGCGGATTCAACTGCATGATGTCACGATCCTTGAAGGTGCCAGGCTCGCCCTCGTCGGAATTACACACCAGGTATTTGTCGCCATCGAAATGACGCGGCATGAAACTCCACTTCAGTCCGGTCGGGAAACCGGCTCCGCCGCGTCCGCGCAATGCCGATTTCTTGACCTCGGCAATGATGGTCTCAGCGGAAATTTTCTCGCTCAGAATCTTGCGCAACGCCGCGTAACCGCCGTTGGCCACATAGGTAGACAGCTTCCATGATTCGGGAAGATGCACCGTATTGAATATGACTTCGCCGCCTTTGATGACCATGTTATTTCAGCTCTTCGAGGATGCTGTCCACTTTCTCGGGCGTGAGAAAGCCTTCCATGCGGTGGTTATTGATCATGCACAGCGGCGCGTCGCCGCAGGCACCCATGCATTCACCTTCCTTCAGGGTAAAGCGGCCGTCTTCTGAGGTTTCCCCGAAACCACATCCCAACTTCTCCTGCAGGTGCTCGGCGATCTCCGGGGCCCCCATCAGCGCGCAAGAGATGTTGGTGCAGAGGGTGATCTTGTGCCTGCCCAGCGGAGCTGTGTTGTACATGTTGTAGAAAGTCGCCACTTCATACACTGCAATGGCCGGCATACCCAGGTAATCGGCGACGAAGTCCATGGTTTCGGTGGACAGCCAGCCTTTTTCCACCTGGGCGATGCGCAACGCAGACATGACCGCGGATTGGCGCTGATCGGCGGGGTATTTGGCAATCTCGTGGTCGATCTGGGCGAGAGAATCGGGACTCAGCATTATCGATCAATCTCCCCAAACACGATGTCTTGCGTACCAATAATGGCAACCACGTCGGCAATCATATGACCGCGCGCCATCTCGTCCAGCGCGGCCAGGTGCGGGTAGCCCGGCGCGCGGATTTTCAGGCGGTAAGGTTTGTTGGCACCATCCGACACCAGGTAAATGCCGAATTCTCCCTTGGGGTGTTCCACCGCCGCGTAAGCCTCACCTTCCGGCACGTGCATACCTTCAGTGAACAATTTGAAATGGTGAATCAGTTCTTCCATGTTCTGTTTCATGTCCACCCGTGACGGCGGGGCCACCTTGTGGTTATCGGTAATCACCGGGCCGGGATTATTACGCAACCAGGCAATGCATTGCTTGACGATACGGTTGCTTTGCCGCATTTCTTCCATGCGCACCAGGTAGCGGTCGTAGCAATCGCCATTCACCCCCACCGGTATATCGAATTCCATGCGGTCGTAGACTTCGTATGGCTGCTTCCTGCGCAGATCCCACTCAATCCCCGAACCACGCAGCATGGGGCCGCTGAAGCCCAGCGCCAAGGCGCGCTCCGGAGACACCACGCCTATGCCGACGGTGCGCTGCTTCCAGATACGATTGTCGGTGAGCAGGGTTTCGTATTCGTCTACATAGGTCGGAAAGCGCCGGGTGAAGTCTTCGATGAAGTCGAGTACGGAACCCTGGCGATTGGCATTCATGTCGCGAATTGCGGCGGCATTGTGAACCTTCGATGCCTGGTACTGCGGCATAGTGTCTGGCAGATCGCGATAAACACCGCCCGGACGATAATAGGCGGCGTGCATGCGCGCGCCGGACACAGCCTCGTACACATCCATCAGGTCTTCGCGCTCGCGGAATGCATACAGGAACACGGTCATCGCACCGATATCCAGCGCGTGCGCGCCCAGCCACAGCAGGTGATTGAGAATGCGGGTGATCTCGTCGAACATCACGCGGATGTATTGGGCACGCTCCGGCACGGTAATACCCATCAACTTTTCGATGGCCATGACGTAGGCGTGCTCGTTGCTCATCATGGATACATAATCGAGGCGGTCCATATACGGCAGCGACTGGATGAAAGTCTTATGCTCGGCGAGCTTTTCGGTGGCGCGATGCAGCAGACCGATGTGCGGGTCGGCGCGTTCGATCACCTCGCCGTCCAGCTCAAGCACCAGGCGCAATACGCCGTGAGCCGCCGGGTGCTGCGGCCCGAAGTTCATCGTGTAATTTCTGATTTCAGCCATCAGGCGCGCTCTCCGTAGTTCTCTTCACGCACAATGCGTGGCGTCACCTCGCGCGGGTCTATGCTCACCGGCTGGTAAATCACGCGCTGCTGTTCCGGGTCGTAACGCATTTCCACATTGCCGGACAATGGGAAGTCCTTGCGGAACGGATGGCCGACGAAGCCATAGTCAGTCAGAATGCGGCGCAGATCAGGATGACCGTCAAACACAATGCCGAACAGGTCAAACGCTTCGCGCTCGAACCAGTTGGCGGCAGGCCACACATTCACCATGGACGGCACCACCGGGAAATCATCCTCCGTCGCGAATGCACGCACGCGAACACGCCGATTCTTGCTGATGGAGAGCAGGTGATACACCACAGCGTAGCGCTTTCCTGCCCAGGCGCCATCACCATAGGCGGAGTAATCCATTCCGCACAGGTCGATCAATTGCTCAAAACGCAGACCGGCATGGTCGCGCAGCGTCATCATGACCTCCCTCAGGTCACTCGCGCGCACTTCGATGGTCAGTTCGCCCAAGGCATCCTGCTGCCTAACGAGCTTGGTACCCAGCGCGGTGATCAGGGTAACGGACAGGCTTTCCAGTGACGGATTCATGGCTTCTCGCTCTACCGGTTAACGCGCAATGGTGTTGGTGCGCTTGATTTTGTTCTGCAGCTGGATAATGCCGTAGAGCAACGCTTCAGCGGTGGGCGGGCAGCCTGGCACATACACATCCACCGGTACGATGCGGTCGCAACCGCGCACCACAGAATATGAGTAGTGATAGTAGCCGCCTCCATTGGCGCAGGAACCCATGGAAATCACCCAGCGCGGCTCGGCCATCTGGTCGTACACCTTGCGTAGCGCGGGCGCCATCTTGTTGCATAACGTACCCGCCACAATCATGACGTCGGACTGGCGTGGACTGGGGCGAAACACGATGCCAAAGCGATCCAGGTCGTAGCGCGATGCACCCGCCTGCATCATTTCCACCGCGCAGCACGCCAGACCAAAAGTCATTGGCCACAACGAACCCGTGCGAGTCCAGTTAATCAGTTTGTCAGCCGTGGTGGTGACGAAGCCTTTCTCCAAAACGCCTTCTATTCCCATTCCAGCGCTCCTTTCATCCACTCGTACACAAAACCAACCACCAGGATACCCAGAAAAAGCACCATTGCCAGGAAGCCGAACATGCCGATTTCCTCGAGCACAATTGCCCACGGGAACAGGAACGCGATCTCCAGATCGAACAAGATAAAGAGAATGGCAACAAGGTAATAGCGCACGTCGAATTTCATGCGGGCGTCTTCGAACGCCTCAAAGCCGCACTCGTAAGGCGAAAGTTTTTCACTATCCGGGTGATTGGGTGCCAGCAGCCAGCCGAGCACCATCGGTCCTACGCCCACGGCAAGACCAATCAGCACGAACAATAAAACAGGAAAATAATTTTCTAGCATGCATCCGCTCCAAAGCTGTGCGCAACCGTTCACCGGAAGCTGCACAGCGTTTCAGTTTAGTTGCGCAAAAAGCGTCGTGTCAAGCTGAAAAAAAGATTGTTTTATACAGAACAATCAATTAGTTATGCAATCATCAAAGCTGATTGCCACATAACCTGAATTAATGGTGCCGACGGCGAGACTCGAACTCGCACAGCTTTACGCCACTACCCCCTCAAGATAGCGTGTCTACCAATTTCACCACGTCGGCGTATTGACAGGACGGATTGATAATCCGCCCCAACGGCAACTCCCCGTTTACTTGGGAATTTCCCCGGCTTTTGACCCGGCGTTGCCTGGAACTGCATTACCTGCAGGCTGGACTGGCATGGGTACTCCGGCCGGCGCCACAGGTTGAACTTGTACTTTTTGCTGGCCTTGCATGACACCCACTGCCTTGGTCTGATGACCCGACAGATAGGTCAGACCCAGACTGGTTAGAAAGAAAATGGTCGCCAGCACCGCCGTCGCGCGGCTCAAGAAATTGGCCGAACCGGTGGAGCCAAACAGGCTCCCCGAAGCGCCACTGCCGAACGCAGCGCCCATGTCGGCACCTTTGCCCTGCTGCAACAGCACCAGCACGATCACTGACACCGCCGCCAACACATGAAAAACCCAAATAACTGTTTCCAAATCGATATCCTCAGCCTTGTGCCGCCCGGCAAATGGCGATGAATTCATCCGCCACCAGCGACGCGCCGCCAATCAACCCGCCATCAATATCCGGCTGGGCAAACAATTCTGCTGCATTGGCGGCCTTTACGCTACCGCCATATTGAATCACCAATGCCGCTGCCACGGACTTATCCAGGACGGCAAGCCTGGCGCGGATAAACGCGTGCACGGCCTGCGCCTGCTCCGGGCTGGCTGTTTTACCAGTACCAATCGCCCATACCGGCTCATATGCAACTACTGCGCGCCCCATACCCTCAATACCAGAGACCGCCAACACCGCATCCAGCTGACGCCCGATAACGGTTTCGGTAACACCCGCTTCACGTTCCTCCAGTGTCTCTCCCACGCACAGGATGGGAGTCAAACCGGCAGCCAATGCCGCAGCGAATTTGGCGGCCACTGCCGCATCATCTTCACCATAGAGCGCGCGTCGCTCGGAGTGGCCAACGATGACATGGCTGCAGCCAAAATCCAGCAGCATCGAGGCGGAAACCTCGCCAGTATAAGCCCCTTTCGCATGCTGGCTCACGTTTTGAGCACCCCAGATCAATCCGCTACCGGACAATACCGACTGCACCTGTGCCAGATATGGAAAAGGCGAACAGACAATGCAACTAGCTGCATTCTCTTGCCCTAATGCAGTCACCAGAGCATCAAGCAAGGCTTTATTCTCAACCAAGCTACCGTGCATTTTCCAGTTGCCTGCGACCAGTTTTTTGCGCATCGCCTAACCCGACCCATAGAAAGCCGCAAATAGTACACACAACACCGAGTCTCGGTCAATGATTTAACAGCCATTCATCTATTAGCTTAACCATATCGTCATATTTCTGTAATATTCCGGCCTTACCATGTGTCTCTCAAAACAAACGGAATGGTGCCGCACCCCACAACCGATTTGTTTTACTGCACAAATTAATCAACGGAGCATAAATATCATATACGCGAAAAAAACTGCAGTTCGCGGACTTGCAGCCACAATAATTCCCAGCGCTGGCCAGGTTTTTCAGCCAGTACACTAACTAACGACATCACTGGTGCAGCGCAACTTTCCCATATCCGATTTATGCGGAACGGGCTGAGGCATACAAAGCCAAAATTGGTATTAGAATGAACTATCAATCCATCGGTTCAGGTAGTGGCAGGGCATCAAGCAGATTCAAGAGGCCGGGGAACAATATTGCGCAGTATCCATATGACATACAAGCGTAAAGTTTTTCGAGCAGCATGGGCACCCCGATGAAGTATGGTTTTTTAGGGGTGCCAGATATCTGTGCAATCAAGACAATAATCCACCTGGCACGAATCATATGAGCAACCCGTTATCCACCCATCGCACTCGCCGTTTCATCTGGCAGGACAATCTGTTCCGTGGTGCCACGCGGTTTTTTGCATTCATCGTACTGGCCGTGCTTGTCGGTATTCTGGCTTCGTTGGTAAAGGGCAGCTTGCCCGCAATCCACGCATTCGGACTCGGATTCCTGACTGATGACTCCTGGAACCCGGTCACCGAAAAATTCGGCGCACTGGTGCCCATCTATGGCACCTTGGCGACCTCGATCATCGCATTATTGATTGGCGTACCACTCAGCTTTGGCATTGCGGTATTTCTGACTGAATTATCGCCCAAATGGCTGAAGCGCCCATTGGGTGTTGCAATTGAATTGCTGGCTGGCGTACCCAGCATTATTTACGGCATGTGGGGACTGTTCGTCTTTGCACCCCTGTTCGCTGAACACGTTCAGCCCTGGCTGATTGACAAGCTTGGGCCGCTGCCGATATTCGGGCCGCTGTTTCAAGGGGCGCCGATGGGTATTGGCATGTTGACTGCGGGCCTGATTCTGGCGTTGATGGTGATACCGTTTATCGCATCCGTCATGCGCGACGTATTTGAAATCGTGCCACCCTTGCTGAAGGAATCCGCATATGGTTTAGGTGCAACCACCTGGGAAGTCGTGTGGAACATAGTGTTGCCCTATACCAAGATCGGCGTGGTCGGCAGCATCATGCTCGGACTCGGACGTGCCCTGGGTGAAACCATGGCAATCACGTTCGTGATTGGTAATGCGCATCAGCTCAGTACTTCGCTCATGATGCCTGGCAACACCATATCCTCGGCGCTCGCCAACGAATTCACCGAGGCTGACGGCAAGCTCTACACCTCGGCTCTGGTCGAGCTCGGACTCATTCTCTTCTTCATCACTTTTGTTGTGCTGGCCTTGTCCAAACTGCTGCTGCTGCAATTGGGCAAGCACGAAGGCAAAAAAAGCTAGGAGCTTGCATGTTTTCCCTGTATGCACGACGGCAATTCGCCAACAAATTCAATTTGATCGCCTCGCTCGCGACCATGCTGATCGGCCTGTCTGCGCTGGCCTGGATATTATGGACATTGCTGACCTATGGTTTGGGCGGCGTGAGCCTGGACATGTTCACTCAATCCACCCCGCCACCGGGCAGTACGGGGGGGCTGATCAATGCCATCGTGGGCAGTCTGCTGATGACGCTGGTTGCGACTCTGGTGGGTACGCCTATCGGCATACTGGCAGGCACCTACCTGGCAGAATTTGGCCAACGCGGCTGGCTGGCGCCAACCACGCGCTTTATCAATGACATCCTGCTGTCTGCCCCGTCCATTGTGATTGGTTTGTTTGTATATGAAGTTTATGTGATTAGCACAGGACATTTTTCGGGTTGGGCAGGTGCATTTGCGTTGTCCCTGATTGTCATTCCGGTGGTGGTACGTACTACCGAGAATATGCTCAAACTGGTTCCAAACAGTTTACGTGAGGCGGCAGCCGCACTGGGTGCGCCACAATGGAAAGTGGTCACCATGGTTACCTGGCGCGCCTCCAAGGCGGGGATATTGACCGGTATTCTGCTGGCCATCGCGCGCATCAGCGGCGAAACTGCGCCATTGCTGTTCACGGCGCTGAACAATCAGTTCTGGAGTACCAACATGAACGCGCCGATGGCCAATTTGCCGGTGGTAATTTTCCAGATGGCTATGAGCCCATACGATGACTGGCACAAACTGGCGTGGGCTGGCGCCCTGCTGATCACCGCTGCAGTACTCGGCCTGAGCGTCGCTGCACGTATCCTGTTCCGCCAGCAATCTTCATCCCATTAAGCCTTATACTCGGAACCCACACATGAGACAGAGCATGGATCACAGCACAAAAATCAGCCTGCGTAATCTGAATTTTTACTACGGCAAGTCGCATGCCCTGAAAAACATCAACCTGGATATCCCGGACCGTCAAGTTACCGCTTTTATCGGCCCTTCCGGCTGCGGAAAATCCACCCTGCTGCGCACCATGAACCGCATGTATGACCTGTACCCCGGGCAACGCGCCGAGGGTGAGATATTGCTTGACGGGCAAAACATCCTGGAAAAAGGCGCCGACCTCAACAAGCTGCGCGCCAGGGTCGGCATGGTATTCCAGAAACCAACACCGTTCCCCATGTCGATTTACGACAACATCGCCTTCGGCATTAAGCTATACGAAAGCATGGGGCGTTCGGCCATGGACGAACGTGTGGAATGGGCACTGAAAAAAGCTGCTCTGTGGAATGAAGTCAAGGACATCCTGAACCGCAGCGGCAACAGCCTGTCTGGCGGGCAGCAACAGCGCCTATGCATCGCACGCGGCATCGCGGTCAAGCCGGAAGTCTTGCTGCTGGACGAACCGGCTTCGGCACTCGATCCGATTTCCACCGCACGTATCGAGGAGTTGATTCACGAACTCAAGACCGACTATACGATCGCTATCGTCACTCACAATATGCAACAGGCGGCGCGGGTTTCCGATTACACCGCCTACATGTATCTGGGTGAAATGATCGAATTCGGCAAGACCGATATGGTATTTACCAATCCAAAACAAAAAGCAACGGAAGATTACATCACCGGAAAATTCGGCTGACCCGACCCGATTACGCCGTTAAAAAAGCCGCATTTGCGGCTTTTTTAACGGCCACTGATGGTAGGCTCAGGGTGCCGCCTGGCGCACAGCCTTGGCAATATGCTCAGCCTGGCGCATGGACTGGTCCTGGCAGGTGCTCTCCACCATGACGCGAATCAACGGTTCGGTACCCGATGCGCGCAATACGATCCGGCCCTCCTTACCCAGTGCGCTTTCCGCATCATTGCAAGCCTGCTGTACCATGGCGTGGTTGAGGTCGAAGCCTTTGGCAACCCGCACATTCAGTAGCACTTGTGGATAAAGCGTAAGATCCGCAGTGTATTCAGCCAGTGATGTGCCGCTGTCACGAAGCGCATGCAGCACTTGCAGCGCGGAGATAATGCCGTCGCCCGTGGTGTGTTTGTCCAGGCACAACACATGGCCGGAGGTTTCGCCACCCAATTGCCAGCCATTTTTCTGTAACAGTTCGAGTACGTAGCGGTCACCCACCCTGGCGCGTGCAAAGGGAATGTGCAGCCGCTCCAGGGCGTGCTCCATACCCAGATTGGTCATCAGCGTGCCGACCACGCCCCCCTTCAAGTAGCCGCTCTCGGAACGGTGCCGGGCGATGGCGTAGACCAGTTGGTCTCCGTCGAAAACCGTACCATCGGCATCCGCCATCATCAGGCGGTCACCATCGCCATCCAGTGCAAGTCCAAAATCGGCACGGTGCCGGCGTACCGCTGTGCTCATCGCACTGGTATGCGTAGCGCCGCATTCGCGGTTGATATTGAGGCCATCCGGGTGATTGCCGATGGGGATAACTTCTGCGCCCAACTCATGCAGCACATGTGGAGCGACGTGATAAGTGGCTCCATGCGCGCAATCCAGCACGATGCGCAGGCCACGGAGGTCACGCTCAAACGGGAAAGTGCTTTTGCAAAACTCGATATAGCGTGCCGCAGCGTCGTCGATGCGCTTGACTCGCCCCAAGCCCTTGGAAGACATGGTCTGCATCGGTTCATCGAGCAGCGCCTCAATGGCCAGTTCGGTTGCGTCTGGCAGTTTGGCGCCGGTAGCGGAGAAAAACTTGATCCCGTTGTCTTCAAACGGATTGTGTGAAGCTGAAATCACCACCCCTGCCTGCAAGCGCAGGGCACGGGTCAGATAAGCCACCGCCGGAGTCGGCATCGGCCCCACCAGGCGCACATCCACACCTGCGGCGCACAAGCCCGCTTGCAGCGCAGCTTCCAGCATATAGCCGGAAATGCGAGTGTCTTTGCCAATCAGTACGACCGGGTTTTCCCCCTGCGCCAGCCCTGCAGTATTGGAAGCCAACACTTTTCCTGCTGCATAACCCAAGCGCATGACAAATTCCGGGGTGATCGGGCTTTCCCCTACCCGTCCGCGTATCCCGTCCGTACCAAAATATTTTCTACTCATCGCTTCCCTCCACTGCCTGAATTATTTTTAGCGCATCCTGACATGCAGTCACATTGTGGACGCGCAAAATACGTGCGCCGCGCATGACCGCCAATACGTGTGCCGCCAGCCCGGCATATTCACGCTGGTCAACAGCTTGCCCGGTAATCTTGCCAAGCATGGATTTGCGCGAAATGCCGACCAGTACCGGCACGCCCAATTGGCTAATACGGTCAAGATGGTGCAAAAGTTTAAGATTATGTTGCAGTGATTTGCCAAAACCGAAGCCGGGATCTACCACGATGCGCTCGCGTGCAATGCCTGCAGCCTCGGCAGCGGCCAGGCGCGCCCCCAGGAAATGCATCACTTCGGCCACGACATCCCGATAATCCGGATTGTTTTGCATCACCTGCGGCTCACCCTGTTTATGCATCAGGCACACCGCCGCATCGCTGTGCGCTACGACCTGCAAGGCGCCATCGGCCTGGAGTGCATCGATGTCATTGATCAGGTGGGTGCCAGCCGCAAGGGCAGCAGCCATGACCTCGGGTTTACGCGTATCCACCGATAACACGGCACCGCAGCCTTGCAATGCCGCCAACACCGGCAACACCCGATCCAACTCCTGCTGTAATGGCACCGCCTGCGCGCCAGGACGGGTGGACTCACCCCCGATATCGATCATCGCAGCACCCTGCGCGATCAATCGGTGCGCGTGCTGCACGGCAGATTCGACCTGTGCGTGCAAACCGTCATCCGAAAATGAATCTGGAGTGACATTGAGAATCCCCATGATACGGGGAGAAGACACGTCAAGTTGAATATTGCCGCAGCGCAGAATCATTGGTAACAAAACAAAAAAGCCAGGGGCTACATTATAGCCCCTGGCTGGTGGTGCGTTTACCTGCCGAACGCGCTCAGGTTTCTTGTGCTGGCGTCGTAGTCGGTGCGGGCGCAGGTGTGGCTGTCGGCGCCCCGCCCTGCGGCGGGCTGGCGACTACGTTTGGCGTGGGCTTGGGCGGACGCGGCGGCTGACCTTTCATAATGTCGCCAATCTGATCGGCATCAATGGTTTCCCATTCCAGTAGCGCGTGCGCCATGGCTTCCACCTTGTCACGGTTATCTTCGAGTATCTTGCGCGCCAAGGTGTACTGCTGGTCAATAATGCGGCGGATTTCCATGTCCACTTTTTGCATGGTCGCTTCGGACACATTTTTGTGTGTGGTCACGCTACGCCCAAGGAATATCTCGCCTTCATTTTCACCATACACCATCGGTCCCAGTGCATCGGACATACCCCATTGCGTCACCATGCGCCGCGCCATTTCCGTGGCGCGCTCGAAATCGTTGGAAGCACCCGTGGTCATATGATTCATGAATACTTCTTCGGCGATGCGCCCGCCAAACAGTACCGATATATTTTGCAGTATCTGCTCACGATCCATGCTGTAGCGGTCTTCCGTCGGCAGCTGCATGGTCAGTCCCAGTGCCCGCCCACGCGGGATGATGGTGACCTTGTGCACCGGATCCGTCTTGTCCAGCAGGTACGCCGCCACAGCGTGTCCCGCCTCGTGGTAAGCGGTATTGCGGCGCTCTTCTTCTGGCATGACCATGTTTTTGCGTTCAGCACCCATCATGATCTTGTCCTTGGCGCGCTCGAAGTCGTCCATATCTACCAGACGTTTGTTGAAACGTGCGGCAAACAGCGCCGCTTCGTTCACCAGGTTGGCGAGGTCCGCTCCGGAAAATCCGGGCGTGCCACGTGCCAGAATATCGGCGCGCACATCCGGCGCCATCGGAATCTTGCGCATGTGCACCAGAAGAATCTGCTCGCGTCCGCGAATATCAGGCAACGGCACCACCACCTGGCGGTCAAAACGGCCCGGGCGCAGCAAGGCTGGATCAAGCACATCAGGACGGTTGGTGGCGGCAATGACGATCACCCCGGCGGTGCCCTCGAAGCCGTCCATTTCCACCAGCAGCTGGTTCAGCGTCTGTTCGCGTTCATCATTGCCACCGCCCATGCCTGCGCCGCGCTGGCGGCCCACCGCATCAATCTCGTCGATGAAAATAATGCACGGGGCGTGTTTTTTGGCCTGCTCGAACATGTCGCGCACGCGTGCAGCACCCACGCCGACAAACATTTCCACGAAGTCGGAGCCGGAAATACTGAAGAAGGGCACTTTGGCCTCGCCCGCGATGGCTTTGGCCAGCAAGGTTTTACCCGTACCCGGGCTGCCTACCAACAAGACGCCACGTGGAATGCGCCCACCCAGCTTCTGGAATTTGGACGGGTCACGCAGGAACTCGACGAGTTCGGACACTTCTTCCTTGGCCTCGTCGCACCCTGCCACATCGGCAAACGTGATCTGGTTGGTGGATTCATCCAGCAGACGCGCCTTGCTCTTGCCGAACGAGAACGCGCCGCCTTTGCCGCCACCCTGCATCTGGCGCATGAAAAATATCCACACCCCGATCAGCAACAGCATCGGAAACCAGGACACGAACAGGCTCATCAGGAATGATGGCTCTTCTTCCGGTTTGGCTTCTATCACCACGCCGTTCTTGAGCAGGTCGGAAACCATCCACGGGTCCGATGGCGCATAGGAAGTGAAGTGCTTGCCGTCGGTTTTCACTCCTTTCAGCACATGGTTCGAGACCACCACCTTGGCAATCTGGCCTTGTTTGACCTCTTGGATGAACTGCGAGTAGTCCATTTGTGCCTGCGCGGTCTGGCGCGTGCTGAACTGGTTGAATACCGTCATCAGCACCAGGGCAACGACCAGCCAAATGGCAATATTTTTAAACATGTTATTCACGTAGCGCTCCTGTGAGCAGGTAAAAATTGCGAATTTAAACTCATTCTAAACCGATTCTGGCATGGCTGCCACCGTTTGCAGTCTGCTTTTGCCCAGCAGATAAACTTCACTGCTGCGGTCGCGCGAAGCACGCGGCTTGCGGGTCACAACCTGCGCGAACTGGCCTCGCATGGTCTTCACGTATTCCTGAAAACCTTCACCCTGAAAAGTCTTGACCAGAAAATCACCACCAGGTTTCAAATGATTGCAGGCAAATTCCAGCGCCAGTTCGCATAGATGCATACTGCGCGCCTGGTCGGCGCTGGCGACACCACTCATATTGGGTGCCATATCCGAAATTACAAGGTCAGGCAGCCGCCCCGCCAGCACTTGTTCCAGCTCTGTCAGCGCAGCCGTTCCGGTAAAGTCGCCCTGGATGAAAGTCACACCGACGATGGAATCCATCTCCAGCAAATCCAGCGCAATCACCTTTGCGCCAAGCTTGGCAGCAATCTGCGACCAGCCACCGGGGGTCGCACCCAGGTCAACCACCAGCATCCCAGGCCGGATCAGGTGGTCACGGGTATTGATTTCGTCGAGCTTGAATGCCGCGCGTGAACGATAACCATGCTGCTTGGCCAGCTTCACATAGGGATCATTCACATGCTCACGCATCCAGGCTTTGCTGGTTCTACTGGGCTTCATCGGCTAAAATCCGGGTTTGCTTTAGGAATGGCCATCATGATTACCCTCAACGCGCTACAACGCCGCTATTTGCGCGGCCAAGCCCATCACCTGCATCCGGTTGTCATGATCGGCGATGCGGGGCTGACCGACGCGGTCATGCGTGAAGTGGATATCAACCTGAAAAGTCACGAGCTCATCAAGGTAAGGGTATTTGGCGATGACCGCGACAGCCGCATTGCCATCATGGATAAAATCTGCACTGACCTGGGCGCAGCACCGGTTCAACATATTGGCAAACTGCTGCTGATTTATCGCCCCGCCGCCAAGCCCAGGATCAGCCTGCCCAAGTAAGCAAATCGCTCAGCGATTATTCTGCTTGAGTATCAGCACCAGTCCCAGCAGGCTCTGCACCAGATAGACAATGCTGGAAATGCCATGCCAGCGGGCGAAACGGTCTCGGAAGATGCTCTCCATTACCGCTTGCGGCATGGCCCGCTCCTTGAGGTTTTCCATGATGGGCTGAATGCCGAAATGCCCGACCAGCGTCAACAACAGCATCGCCAGCGCCACCCAGAAGAACGCCTGCCTGAATGCGCTGCTGCCCGATGCAGCGATGCGCTGAATAACCAGGTAAAACCCGCATACCATGCTGACATAGGCCATAACGGTAAACATATGGCCGGCCAGATTCCCCGCCAACTGCTTGTCTGCCAGGCTGGCAAACAGCACCGGCGCGGTGATGTAGCCAATTGCCCACATCCCGCCCACCCACAGGGTCACGGCTATTCTGGCGAGTGCGTCGGGCAGGTTTTTCATGATTTTATAGATACTTCACATCCAGCACTTCATATTGACGCACGCCGCCCGGCGCTTGCACGTCGGCGGTATCTCCCATGCTTTTGCCGATCAGCGCACGCGCAATCGGTGAGCTGATGGAAATTTTGGCGTGCTTGATATCGGCTTCGTCGTCACCGACGATCTGATAGGTCACGGTCGCGCCGGTTTCCAGGTCTTCCAGTTCTACCGTGGCACCGAACACCACGCGCCCATCGGCATCCAGTTCGGCAGGATTAATGATCTGCGCAGAAGACAGCTTGCCCTCCAGGTCGGCAATGCGGCCTTCGATAAAGCTCTGCTTCTCTTTGGCGGCATCGTACTCGGCGTTTTCCGACAAATCACCCTGCGCGCGCGCTTCTGCGATTGCGGTAATCACCGACGGGCGCTCGATGGTTTTCAGGCGGTGCAGCTCCTGGCGCATCATTTCTGCGCCCTTCACTGTCAATGGAATTTTGCTCATGGCACTCATGGTTAATCCTTATCGAGCAGGCAATTGCCGGTGCAATCCCTGCAGGTCATAAACTTTCAGCCCACCCATCGCCTGCATTCCGATGCAGGCGGCGCGTGCTCCGGCCAGCGTGGTGTAATAAGTAACGCGTTGCGCCAGTGCCACACGACGAATTTCCACCGAGTCACGCACCGCACGCTTGTCGTCCACTACGTTGACGATCAGGCTGATTTCGTTGTTTTTGATCATGTCCACAATATGCGGACGTCCTTCAGTGACCTTGTTCACAACAGTCACTGCCAGCCCACCTACCGCCAGTGCTGCTGCGGTGCCGCGGGTAGCGTGCAGAGTGAAGCCCAGATCAATCAGCTGGGCGCCAATTTCGACGATCTTTTGTTTATCCGCGTTGCGCACACTGATAAACGCGGCCCCCCCCTTGGGCAGCTTCACGCCGGCCGCCAGTTGCGACTTGACGAAGGCTTCGCCGAAATTCGCACCCACGCCCATGACTTCGCCGGTGGACTTCATCTCCGGTCCCAGCAGCGTGTCCACGCCCTGGAATTTGGCAAAGGGGAATACCGCCTCCTTCACCGAGAAATACGGTGGCACTACTTCTTTTTCAAGCCCCTGCTCAGCCAGACTGCGCCCCGCCATGCAGCGCGCCGCCACTTTGGCCAGCTGAATGCCAGTGGCTTTGGATACAAATGGCACGGTACGCGAAGCGCGCGGGTTGACCTCGAGCACGTACACCGTATCGCCCTGCAACGCGAACTGCACGTTCATCAGCCCAACCACGTTGAGTGCACGTGCCATGGCCACGGTCTGGCGGCGGATTTCGTCCTGGATTTCAGCCGACAGGCTATACGGTGGCAATGAACACGCCGAATCACCAGAGTGCACGCCAGCCTGCTCGATGTGTTCCATGATGCCGCCGATGAGCACCTGCTGGCCGTCGCTGATGGCGTCCACATCCACCTCGATCGCATCGTTGAGGAAGCGATCCAGCAGTACCGGGGAATCATTGGAAACCTTGACTGCTTCGCGCATGTAGCGCTGCAAATCCGCTTCCTCGCGCACGATTTCCATGGCACGGCCGCCCAGCACGTAGGATGGGCGTACCACCAGCGGGTAACCGATCTCGGCAGCCAGACGAATGGCTTCGTCGGCGGAACGCGCGGTACGGTTGGGCGGCTGCCTCAAGCCCAAACCTACCAGCAGTTGCTGGAAGCGCTCGCGGTCTTCGGCGCAGTCGATCATGTCCGGCGTGGTTCCGATAATTGGGGTGCCGAAAGCCTCCAGATCGCGCGCGAGTTTGAGCGGAGTCTGTCCGCCGTATTGTACAATCACGCCGACCGGTTGCTCAACACGCACGATTTCCAGCACATCTTCCAACGTCACCGATTCGAAATACAGGCGGTCGGAAGTATCGTAATCGGTGGAGACCGTTTCCGGATTGCAGTTGACCATGATGGTTTCATAACCATCCTCGCGCATCGCCAGCGCCGCATGGACGCAGCAGTAATCGAACTCGATGCCCTGGCCGATACGGTTGGGTCCACCCCCCAGCACCATGATTTTTTTGCGGCTGGTCGGTTGCGCTTCGCATTCCTCCTCGTAGGTGGAATACATGTAGGCAGTGTGGGTAGAGAACTCCGCCGCGCACGTGTCCACCCGCTTGTACACCGGGTGGATGCCCAGCGCCCAGCGCTTTGCCCGCACCGCATGCTTGTCACAGTCCAGCAACGCCGCCAATCTGCGGTCAGCAAAGCCATTGCGCTTGAGATGGCGCAGCTCCCCGGCATCGAGTTCGTCCAGCGTGCGGCCTTTGAGGGCAGTTTCATCCTTCACCAACGCCTCAATCTGCACCAGGAACCAGGGATCGATCCGGGTGAAATTGAATACCTCGTCCAGACTCATGCCGATGCGGAACGCATCGGCCACATACCAGATGCGCTCGGGGCCGGGGTTGCCGATTTCCGCCTCGATCACATCGCGATCAGTGGTGATTTCGTTCAGCCCATCCATGCCGGTTTCCAGGCCGCGCAGCGCCTTCTGGAAGGATTCGCGGAAGGTGCGGCCGATTGCCATCACCTCGCCCACCGATTTCATCTGGGTGGTGAGGCGGTCGTTGGCCTGCGGGAATTTCTCGAAGGCAAAACGCGGGATCTTGGTCACCACATAGTCGATACTGGGCTCGAACGAAGCCGGCGTCGCACCGCCGGTGATGTCGTTTTTCAGCTCATCCAGGGTGTAGCCCACCGCCAGTTTGGCGGCGATCTTGGCGATGGGGAAACCGGTGGCCTTGGACGCCAGCGCCGAGGAGCGCGACACGCGCGGGTTCATCTCGATCACCACCATGCGTCCGTCGACTGGATTGATGCCGAACTGCACGTTGGAACCGCCAGTCTCGACACCGATCTCGCGCAACACCGCGATGGAGGCATTGCGCAGGATCTGGTATTCCTTGTCGGTCAGCGTCTGCGACGGCGCCACGGTGATCGAGTCGCCGGTATGCACGCCCATCGGGTCAAGGTTTTCGATGGAGCAGACGATGATGCAGTTGTCAGCGCGGTCACGCACCACTTCCATCTCGTACTCTTTCCAGCCGATCAGCGATTCTTCGATCAGCAGCTCGCGGGTGGGCGATGCCTCCAGGCCACGTTCGCAAATGGCGACGAATTCTTCCCGGTTGTAGGCAATGCCGCCGCCGGTGCCGCCCATGGTGAAGGATGGGCGAATGATGGTCGGGAAGCCCATGACCGCCTGCACCTGCAAGGCTTCTTCCATGCTGTGGGCAATGGATGAGCGCGGCGAAGCGAGGCCGATGCGGGTCATCGCCTGCTTGAATTTCTCGCGGTCTTCGGCCATGTCGATGGCGTCGCGCGAGGCGCCGATCATCTCCACGCCGAATTTCTCCAGCACGCCGTGCTTGGCCAGATCCAGCGCGCAGTTCAGCGCGGTCTGTCCGCCCATGGTGGGCAGCAGCGCCTCGGGACGCTCTTTCTCGATGATTTTTTCCAGCACCTGCCAGGTGATCGGCTCGATGTAGGTCACATCGGCCATCTCCGGGTCGGTCATGATGGTGGCCGGGTTGGAGTTGACCAGGATAACCTTGTAGCCCTCCTCGCGCAGCGCCTTGCAGGCCTGCGCGCCGGAGTAGTCGAACTCGCACGCCTGGCCGATGACAATGGGGCCGGCGCCGATAATGAGGATGCTGTGGATGTCGGTACGTTTCGGCATGGCTTAACGGTGGGCTTTCTGCATCATGGCCACGAAGCGGTCGAACAGATAACCGACATCATGGGGGCCGGGGCTGGCTTCGGGGTGGCCCTGGAAGCTGAACGCCGGTACATCGCTGCGGGCAAAACCCTGCAGCGAGCCGTCGAACAGGGAAACATGGGTCACGCGCAGGTTGGCGGGAAGCGATTCGGCATCCACCGCAAAGCCGTGGTTCTGGCTGGTAATTGCCACGCGTCCCGTGTCAAGGTCTTTCACCGGATGGTTGGCGCCGTGGTGGCCGAATTTCATCTTGACGGTTTTGGCACCGGAAGCCAGGGCCAGCAACTGGTGCCCCAGACAAATTCCAAAGATGGGAATGCCGGTTTCCAGCAATTCGCGGAGGGCGGCAATGGCGTAATCACACGGCTCGGGATCGCCCGGACCGTTGGACAGGAAAATACCGTCAGGCTTGAGCGCCAGGGCGTCTTGCGCGCTGGCCTGCGCAGGCAGCACGGTCAGCTTGCAGCCGCGTTCGGCCAACATGCGCAGGATGTTGCGCTTGACGCCATAATCGTAGGCAACGACGTGAAACGGCATGCTGTCGGGCCTGCTGTAGCCCTTGCCCAGGCGCCATTCGCCTTCCTCCCAAGGGTAGGCGGCGCTGCAACTCACCACTTTGGCCAGATCCATCCCGGTCAGGCCAGGAAAACTGCGCGCCTGCGCCAGCGCCTCGGCTTCGTCCACCTCGCCCGCCATGATGCAGCCAGATTGCGCACCGGTCTCGCGCAGGATGCGGGTGAGACGGCGCGTGTCAATGTCGGAGATGGCAACGACATTCCCCGCAACCAGATAATCGGACAGGGATTGTGTGCAGCGGAAGTTGCTGGCCAGCAGCGGCAAATCACGGATCACCAGACCCGCGGCATGAATCTTTTCCGCTTCCACATCTTCCGCGTTGACGCCGGTATTGCCGATGTGGGGATAGGTGAGCGTGACAATCTGGCGGGCGTAGGACGGGTCTGTCAGGATTTCCTGATAGCCGGTCATGGCGGTGTTGAACACCACCTCGCCCACAGTAATGCCTGGTGCGCCAATGGCTACGCCGCGAAAGACAGAACCATCGGCAAGCACCAGAATGGCGGGTTGAGCGTGCGGCAAGGGAGTACTCCGGTATGGGACTTACACAAAGAGGCGGGCTAAGTTTTCACCCGCCCGCCTCTGAAATATAGGCCATATTTTAGCCGAAAACGCCCCCGAACTCAACGTAAGTTCAGCGCAAGCCGAGCACATCCTGCATATCATACTGCCCGGCAGGGCTAATCGACAGGAAGCGCGCGGCGCGCAGCGCGCCCTGAGCGAAGGTCATGCGGCTGGATGCCTTGTGGGTAATCTCCACGCGCTCGCCTATGCCGGCGAACATCACCGTATGATCGCCGACGATATCGCCACCGCGCACCGTGGCAAAACCGATGGTGGACGGCTGGCGCTCGCCGGTCACGCCTTCGCGACCGTACACCGCGCATTCGGCCAAATCGCGGCCAAGCGCATCGGCCACCACTTCGCCCATGCGCAGCGCCGTGCCGGACGGCGCGTCCACCTTGTAGCGATGGTGCGCTTCGATCACCTCGATGTCATAGCCTTCGTTGAGCACTTTGGCGGCGATTTCCAGCAGCTTGAAGGTGAGATTCACGCCCACGCTCATGTTGGGGGCGAATACCACGCCGATGTCGTGCGCAGCGTCGGCAATCGCCTGTTTTTGCTCGGCAGAGAAACCAGTCGTGCCGATCACGATATTCACGCCCAGCTTGCGGCACAGCGCCAGATGTTGCAGCGTGCCTTCGGGGCGGGTGAAATCAATCAGCGCATCGGCACCGGCCAGCGTGGCAGCCATGTCGTCGCTAACCATGACCTGATCTGATCCGCCCAGCACGCCCGCGTCACGGCCAAGAAACGGGCTGCCAGCGCGTTCCAGCGCACCATGCAGCGTGCAGTCCGTTGCCTGCGCGACAGCTTCCAGCAACACCCGGCCCATGCGCCCGGAACTGCCCGCGATGACAATTTTAATCGGTGCAGCAGCGCTCATTTGCTACCCGCAGCCGGCTCGGCGGGGGCAGGAACGGTACTCCCGGCTGGTTGCGCTGCAACCGGCGCGTTCACCGCGGCAGGCGCGGTTTCAGCACTGGGTGCAGCGGCCTTGATATCGACTTCCTTGCCGTCATCCATCACCTCGACAATACGCTGCGCCACGTCACCGTCGAAATACACGGCCACGCGCCGCTTCGCGACCAGCTTCCCGGCCTTGTTATCGATATAGACAAAATCCCAGCGTCCGCTGTGGAACATGTCCGTCACCAGCGGCGTGCCCATGACGAAACGCACCTGCGCGCGGGTCATGCCGGGTTTGAGCTTGGCCACAGTTTCACGATCCACGAAGTTGCCCTGCTGGATGTCGATTTTGTAGGGTGCCAGCGACGGCACGGAGAAGGACGGCATACTTTTACAACCGGCCAGTCCAAGGCAGGCTGCGGAAATCAGGATCAGGGCGCGCATATTCAGTCTGGTGTTTGCAAAGCAAAATAAAGGCACTATGATAGCCCAGATAACCTGCACGAGACACTCCCCACATCATGAGCGACCCCAGCGATCTGAAAAGCATCGGCCTCAAAGCCACCCTGCCCCGGCTGAAAATCCTCGACCTGTTCGAGAGCTCAACCAAACGCCACCTGAGTGCTGAAGAGGTGTACCGCCTGCTGATTGCCGAAGGCATCGATATCGGCCTCGCCACGGTCTACCGGGTGCTGACCCAGTTCGAGCAGGCCGGGCTGCTGATCCGCCATCATTTCGACAGCGACAAGGCGGTGTACGAGCTCAACACCGGCGGCCATCACGACCATCTGGTATGCCTGCAGTGCGGGCGCGTGGAAGAATTTTTCGACGAGGAAATCGAGCGGCGCCAGAAAAAAGTCGCCGCACAGCGCGGCTTCTCCATTCACGACCACTCGTTGCACATTTACGCGGATTGCATCAAAACCGCGTGCCCGTACAAACCCAAATAAACCTATTCCGCGACTACCAGGCTGGCTTTGTGGCCCTTGACCGACTTGATCAACAGCAGCAACGGCAACAGCACTACAAAACTCAGCGTAATCAGCCAGAAAGTATTCACGAAGCCCTGCACGCTGGCCTGTTGTTGCACCACCTGTCCCAATACCCCGGCTCCGCCACCCTGCATGCCCAGATGTAACGGCGCCAGAAACTGCTGCGCGTGATCGTTGTAGGGCGTGATGTACTGGCGTAACTCGGCCCAGTTGGCGCGCGTCGAATAGCTCAGATAAGTGCTCACCACCGAGATGCCGATGGCGGACCCCAAGGTGCGCGTCAGGCTGTACAGACCCGCCGCTTCCGCCGCCATTTGCGGCGGGATGGTGGCAAATGCCAGCGTCGACATCGGCACGAAAATCAGGCCCATCCCCATGCCCTGCAGCACCATCGGCCACAGGATGTAGCTGCCCGCCGTCTGCGGGGTAATGCCGGTCATCATCCACGCCCCCGCCACGCTCAACAGCAAGCCTGTCGCCACCATGGTGCGCGGGCTGATCCTGCCGGAAAAATGCCCCACCAGACTCATGCTGACGAAAGTCGCCAGCCCGCGCGGCACCAGATACATCCCTGCATCCATGGTGGGAAAACCCAGCAGGTTTTCCAGATACAGCGGCAATAACAGCATCCCGCCATAGACCCCCATCCCGGTGGCCAGACTGATCAGGCAGGCGACGGCAAAATTGCGATCCTTGAGTACCGCCAGATCGAACACCGGCTCGTCCTTGCCGGCCAGGCTTTTCCATACGAAAACCAGGAATGCCGCCAGTGCCAGCAGGGTGCTCAGGACAATGAATCTGGAATCGAACCAGTCATCGCCGGCGCCGCGATCCAGCACCAGTTGCCCGCAGGCAATGGCCAACGCCAGCGCGCCAAAACCCAGCCAGTCCATGCGCCGCTCGCGGATCGGCGTATCCGGCACGAAACGCAGCGCCAGCAGGAAGGAAACGATCCCCATCGGCACATTGATATAGAACGACCAGCGCCACGAGGCGATTTCGGTCAGGTAGCCGCCCAGCGATGGTCCGAGGATGGGCGCCGCCATCACCCCCATGCCCCAGATGGCCATGGCCTTGCCGCGTGCTTCGATGGGATAGGTGTCCACCATCACCGCCTGCGACAGCGGCACCAGCGCGGCGCCAAAAACCCCCTGCAACAGGCGGAACAACACCATCTCCGGCAATCCGTTGGCCAGCCCGCACAGCGCTGAAGCAATCACAAAACCGGCGATGCTCACCAGCAGATACTTCTTGCGGCCAAAGCGATCGGTAAAGAATCCGGCCAGCGGCATGAACACGGCCGAGGCGATCAGATACGAAGTCAGCACCCAGGAAATGGTGTCCGGGCTGGCACCCAGTTCGCCCGTCATGTGCGGCAGCGCGACGTTGATGATGGTGGTATCGAGCACCTGCATGATGGTGGCGGCCATCACCGCCACGGTGATCCACAGACGCGAGACATTCATGTTCAGCTGGCCAGCTTGATACTGACCGTGGCCGTCGCGCCCACTTTAAACGGCAGGCTGGCCGCGCTACCGACAAAACGCATCCGCACCGGCACGCGCTGGGTAACCTTGACCCAGTTGCCGGTGGCGTTCTGCGCAGGCAGCAGCGAAAACGCCGCACCCGTTCCGCTGCCCAGCGACTCGACTACCGCCGGGAAAGTCTTACCCGGCAGCATGTCGAGCCGGACTTCGGCTGTCTGCCCCGGATGCAGGCCGGGCAACTCGGTTTCCTTGAAATTGGCGTCCACCCAGAAGCTGCCTTTTTGAATCAACGCAAACAGCGGCTGATTGGGCGATACCGTCGTGCCCGGCACCAGGGTGATATTGGCAATCCAGCCATCCTGAGTCGCGCGCACGCGGGTGTGCTGCAAATCCAGCCGGGCTGCGTCCACCGCTGCCACAGCGGCCCGCACCGCGGGTGTCGCGCCGCCCACGGTGCTGACGCCCGCCTGTGCCTGGCCTAACCTGGATTGCGCCTCACTGAAGGCAGCCTGGGCCATCTGCAGCTTCGATTGGGCGTCGTCTTCCGCCTGTTTGGAGACGAATTTGGCCAGCACCAGATCATGGGTACGCTTGGCCTGGGCACGCGCATTGTTCAAGTCGGCCTGGCTCTGCGCCAGCGCGGCACGCGCGGCTTCCACCCCGAGCACGTTGGCCTGGCTGCCTTGGCGCGCTTCAGCCAGCTTGGCCTGCGCCGCTGCCAGCGCCACCTGATAGGGTGCCGGATCCACGTCGAACAGATCATCTCCGGCGTGGACAAAGCCGCCTTCCTGCACGTGCACGGCCACCACCTGCCCGGTCACCCGGCTGGCGACCTGCACAATCGCGGCATTGACGTAAGCGTTGTCGGTGGTGCGCAGCTTGCGCGCGTCATTCCAGTACCAGCCGCCGCCGGCAATCAGCGCCAGCACGGTGACCGCAATCAGGGATTTCTTCAGCGTGGCATTCATCATTGCGCCTCCGCCTGGGTGCGGATGTGCTCGAGCAGGGCCAGGGCGCGATCAATATCCGCGCTTTCCGCATCCGCCAGAATGACTGCGCGCAGTTCCGCCGCCACCTGACGAATCTGCCCGAACACCGCCAGCCCCGCTTCAGTCACCTCGATGCGTTTGGCGCGGCGATCGACGGGATCCTGGATGCGCCTGACCAGATCGGCTTTCTCCAGCCGGTCAATCAGCGCCACCATGCTTGGGCCCTCGATGCCGACGGCGTCGGCCAATTCGATCTGCGTCGGTGGCGTGCTTGCCTTGGCAGCGGCAGACAGCGCCATCCAGGTGGCACGGCTCAACCCCAGCGGTTTGAGGCGGCGATCCAGTGCCAGCTTCCAGGCATGGGCGGCGGTGTGCAGCGCCTCGGCAAAGCGCTGAGCAGTCGCAGGTGTCGTACGCATTGATATTCCCCTAATAGTTAGCTTCCTATTTGGTAGGAATATATCCTAATAGTTCCGAAACGCGAGAATTTTTATTGCGGGAGGGAAAAGACGTGCGGGAAAGCTAGGCGTTCAACATCTCCGCAGCGTGCTTGCGCGTGGTTTCGGTGATGGTGACACCCCCCAGCATGCGGGCGATTTCATCCACGCGTGCGGGCGCATCGAGCGCGGTGATGTGGCTCACCACGCTGCCGTCGCGGCCTACCTTGCTGACTTGCAGATGCTGCTCACCGCACGCGGCCACCTGCGGCAGGTGCGTGATGCACAACACCTGACGGCTGCCGGCCAGGTTCTTGAGCAGCGTACCGACGATTTCCGCCACCCCGCCGCCGATGCCCACGTCCACTTCGTCGAAGATTAGCGTGGGCACGCCCGCCACCTGGCTGACCGCGGTTTGCAGCGCCAGGCTGATGCGCGACAGCTCGCCGCCCGAGGCCACCTTGGCCAAGGCTTTAGGCGCTGTGCCGGCATGCGGCGCGACCATGAACTCGACCTGTTCCAGGCCGTGCGCATTGCCCTCGGCCAGCGGCGTCAGGCCGATCTCGAAGGCGCCGCCGGCCAGTGCCAGCTGCTGCATGGACAGGGTCGCGCTGGCCGCCAGTTTGCTGGCGGCCTTGACGCGTCCGGCGCTGAGCCTGGCTGCGTGGGCAAGCCACTGTTCGCGCGCGGCACTGGCCGCCTGCTCCAGTGCAGCCGGGTCGGCTGTCGCGCCGAGCTCACCGAGCCGGGATTGCGCGCTGCTCAGCAGATCGGGCAACTGTTCCGCCTTGACGCGATATTTGCGTGCCGTATCGAGCACCTGCTCGACGCGTGCCTCGACTTCATTCAGGCGTGTCGGGTCGGCTTCCAGGTGATCCAGATAACGGCGCAGGCTGTGCGTGGCTTCCTGTAACTGGAGCACCGCGGATTCCACCAGCTCGCAGGTCGGTTGCAGGTCGCCATCGTAATCCGCCAGGCTCGCCAGCCGCGCGCTGACCGCACTGATCTGCTGTTCGGCAGCCGCTTCGCCTTCGGACAGACTATCCAGCGCCAGGCCCACGCCCTCCATCAGGCTGGCGGCATTGGCCAGGCGACGGTGTTCGGCCTGCAACTCGTCCCAGCCCGCCGGCGTGAATTGCAGCGCCTCCACATCCGTGACCAGCCATTGCAGGCGCTCGCGTTCGGCGTCGAGCTCGCTGCTGTTGTCACGCAGCGCGTCGAGCCGGTCGTGCAGATCGCGCCACTGGCGATAGGTGTCGGCCACCTGCCGCGCAAGAGGTTGCAGGCCGCCGTAACTGTCGAGCAGATCACGCTGGGCGGCCGTTTTGAGCAGCGACTGATGCGCGTGCTGGCCGTGGATATCGACCAGAAACTCGCCGGCCTCGCGCAACTGCTGCGCGGTCACGCTGCGGCCATTGATAAAGCAGCGCGAGCGTCCGTTGCTGTCTACCACCCGGCGCAGCAGGCAAGCGGCATCGTCGTCCAGCGCATTCTCGGCCAGCCACGCTTGCAAACCTGGCAAAGCGCTGCAATCGAACTCGGCGCTGATGTCGGCGCGCGCGGCGCCCTCGCGCACCACACTGGCGTCGCCACGTTCGCCCAGCGCCAGCGCCAGCGCGTCCACCAGGATGGATTTGCCCGCGCCGGTCTCGCCGGTGAGCACGGTGAAACCCGGCTCGAATTCAATATCGAGCGCGTCCACAATAACGAAGTCGCGCAGGCTGAGTTGGCGCAGCATTTAGAGTTGGGTACCCCAGTGCAGCTTATGCCTGAGTGTGTAGTAATAGCTGTAATTTTTGGGATGCAGCAGGCGCATGGTTTTGGGTGCGCGACTGACCAGAATGCGATCGCCAGGCTCTACATCGAAATGGCGCTGGCCGTCAAAATAGACACGCGCATCGCCCGCCTCGATCAGGCGCAGCTCGACTGCAGACCGGCTATTTACCGCTATCGGCCTGGCCGACAGGGTATGCGCGCAGATCGGCACCAGCACGAAGGCTTCCAGCGTTGGGTGCAGGATCGGTCCGCCGGCTGACAGCGCATACGCGGTGGAGCCGGTGGGCGTGGCAATCACCAGGCCGTCGGAGCGCTGGCGATAGACAAAATCGCCATCGATGAAGGCCTCGAATTCAATCAGCCGCCCGCTGCTCGCCTTGCTCACCACCACATCATTGAACGCGCATGCGGCGAAAATCTCCTCGCCATCGCGCACAATCCTGGCATTCAGCAGCAGGCGTTGCTCGGCGACATACTCGCCATCCAGAATGGCGGCCATGCTCTCGAACATGGTTTCCACCGGCACGTCGGTGAGGAAACCCAGATGCCCCTGGTTGACCCCCACCAGGGGAATATCGTCTTTCACCAGCATGCGCGCGATGGACAGCATGGTACCGTCGCCCCCCAGCACCACTGCCAGATCCGCCCGCGTGCCGATCTCGGCCAGCTCGGCAATCGGATAAACGGCGCTGCCGATATGCTCGGCGGTGTTGCGCGCAATCAACACGTCATGGCCGCGATCGCGCAGGAAATCCGCCAGGCGCAACAGTGCCTCGCCGATTTCCGGACTGTCGTATTTGCCCACCAGGGCAATGGTTTGAAAGGTTTCAGGCATGGGCGGAATTATAGCGACGCCCTTTGGGTATTGATACAGCGTTGCAGAAACTGATTGCCTGTGGACGCCTGAACACCCAAAACAATGGGTATCCGGTTTCTGTAATTCCAATCAACCTGGCCGGTTACCGATTGAGATTATTGGATACCCAAGCGCATGGAGCACATCCGGCGCAATAGAGAATTACGCCCTACGCGTTGCAAAAAAGGGCTAACCCTCGGCAGCAGAAAGAAGATCCGAGTAGGCGCCGAGCATTAACTTAACCTCACCCCACTTATCTTCAAGGGTGATCAGCACATCTAGAGGATGCCCACCGCGACGTTCTGCCTTGGCGATTGCCCACAATATGTAGTCAAGCGTGAGCGGCATGTTGCCCACCTCGAATGCATAGGTTGTGTTGATTGGGGCGTGAGATGGAAACAACTTATTTGCCTTCTCGATGGCCTCTACAAGCTTTGGACTCTTACCGCGAAGAACCATATTTTGGTGGGTCTTCAACGCCGTCTTGTGCTCTGCGGCAGCAGCTTCAGCCGCTGAGAGCTGAGCACGAAGCGCAGTGAGTTCCTCAGTCAATATCTCGGGCAAACTTCTGGCAGGCCCAAGTTTACGAAGAAGCAATTGCAGTGTGTCTTTGTACTGATCTGAATCGGTGAAGTCACCATAGAACTTGCCTTTCAAAAATCCTGGCAACGCCACCTTTTCTAGGAGCAATGGCAGAACAACTACTCGCTTTTCATCGATTTCACGATTTGACGCGATATCGAGCTCACGATTTACCCACTCACTTTCGATGGATGCCGACGAGAGAATTGCAGCAACGTAGTCAACCTTATCGAGACCACCTCTGATCTTCTCGATCAACGAGTCCCCGATCTCGATTTCTGCTTCATCGATCCAAACAATATGACCTGCCAAACGCAGATCAGCGGCCAATCTTCTTGCGAAAGGCTTGTCTGCATGAGAGTGACTAAGAAATACGCTACTCACAATGGTGATCTTTCTTCCGAAGCTAACGAGTTAATAAACGGACAGCACATAAATACCTTGAGTCTCTTGCCATTGTAGGAGATTACGCCTCCATAGCACCCACGCCACGCGCTTCACTCGCTGCGAACCGGCGCACTCCCCAGCGCGGGGGGCGTGTCGCCGCCCCAGCCTCCCCCCAGCGCCTGGATGAGCAGCACGCTGGCGGTCAGGCGGCGGCCGAGCAGGCCGAGTTCGGCATTTTGCGCGGCGCTGGCCGTGGCTTGCGCGCTAATCACGTTGAGGTAGGGAACCGTCCCGGCCTTGTACTGGTTTTCCGCCAGGCGCAGCGAGGTTTCGGCCGCTTGCACGGTTTGCCGCTGGAGCGCCGCTTCGTCGGTCAGGATGCGTTGCGCAGCCAGGTTGTCCTCGGCTTGCTGGAAGGCGGTGAGCACGGTCTGCCGGTAATTGGCCACGGTCTGCCGGTAACCGGCCTCGGCACTGGCGACTTGCGCGCTGCGCGCCCCGGCGTCGAAAAGGGTGACCGCCAGCGTCGGCCCAAGCGACCAGAACAGGCTCGGCGCGCTGAACAAATCCGCCAGATGCGACACCCGGCTGCCGGTCTGCCCCGACAGCGTCAACGCCGGAAACCACGCAGCCTGCGCCACGCCAATCTGGGCATTGGCCTGCGCCACCTTGCGCTCGGCCGCCGCCAGGTCGGGGCGGCGCTGCAGCAGCTGTGCCGGCACGCCGGCCGGAATCTCGGGCACCGCGGGGCTCATGTCCAGCGCCGCGAGGTTGAATTGACTAGGAGGCACGCCCACCAGCACGGCAATCGCATGCTGCTGCTGGGCGCGCGTGACGCCCAGATCGGTGTATGTCACCTGGGCGCCCAGCAACTGGGTGCGCGCCAGTGCCACATCGGCAGCGGAAACCACTCCGGCGCGATAGCGGTTTTCGGTCAGCTGCAATGCCTTGTGATACGCCGCCACGGTTTGCCCGGCCAGGCGGATTTGCGCGTCGGTCACGCGCAGTTGCAGATAGGTTTGCGCCAGCGTGGCCTGCAGGGAAAGCTGCGTGGATTGCAGCGTGGCGGCGCTGGCCTGCGCCGACGCCTCGCTGGCGGCCACCTGCTGGCGCACCTGGCCCCACAGGTCCGGTACCCAGTTTGCGGTGAGCCCGGCGCTAAACGTGTTGCCGGTTTCGGACTGGAAACCGGTTTGTCCAGATGAGGCCAGGCTTCCATTTTTCGAGCGGCTGGCCGACAGGCTGGCGCCCAGCGTCGGGTAAAACTGGGCGCGGCTGGCGGCGGTCAGCGCCGTGGCCTGGTCGTAGGCAGCCAGCGCCGCCTGCAGGCTCTGGTTGGCTTGCGCCACCTGCTGCTCCAGCTGATCGAGTACCGGGTCGTTGTACACCTGCCACCACGCTCCGCGCGGCGCGGCATCCTGCGGCCGGGCGGGTGCCCAGCCCTGGCTTTCGGCAAAGGCGTCGGGCACGTTGAGCTTGACCGGCGGCTCCGGCGGCATGGTGTTGCACGCGGCCAGGCCGGCGCACAGCAGCAGCGCCAGCAGCATGCGGCGCAGGTTCGGGAGGCGGGATGGATCGGCAGGATGCGTAGTCATGATTTGGCAGTTCAGGTAGGCAAGGTACGTGGCATGAAACGCTGCCAGCGGCTCTGGCTCCACAGACGCAGGCGGTCGAGCTCCAGATAGATCACCGGCGTCGTGTAGAGGGTCAGCAGCTGGCTGAAAATCAGCCCGCCGGCAATCGAGATGCCCAGCGGCTGGCGCAGCTCCGCGCCGTTGCCGGTGATGAACGCCAGCGGCAGCGCGGTGAACAGCGCCGCCAGCGTCGTCATCAGAATCGGGCGCAGGCGCAAGGTGGCCGCCAGGCGGATGGCTTCGCGCGGATCCAGGCCCTGTTCGCGTTCGGCCTGCATGGCAAAGTCGATCATCAGAATGGCGTTTTTCTTGACGATGCCGATCAGCAGGAACACCCCGATCAGCGCGATGATGCTGAATTCGGTACCGGTCAGCATCAGGGCCAGCACCGCGCCCACGCCGGCGGGCGGCAGGGTGGACAGGATGGTCAGCGGATGGATGGTGCTTTCGTACAGCATGCCCAGCACGATGTAGATGGCCAGCACCGCAGCCATCAGGTACAGCGGCTGGTTTTTCAGCGTGTCGGAAAAGAGCTGCGCGGTGCCCTGAAATCCGCCGTGGATATCGCCGGGCAGGCCGATTTCCGCCATCGTCTGGTCGATTTTGGCCTGTGCCTGCGACAGCGACACGCCCTTGTCGAGATTGAATGAAATGGTCGAGGATGCGAACAGGCCCTGGTGGTTCACCGACAGCGGCGTGTTGCCAAGCTCGTAATGGGCCAATGCGGAGAGCGGCACGCGCTGGCCGCCGGTGCTGATCACGTAGATATCGTCCAGCGCCGACTGTTGCTGCTGGTACTGCGGCGCGGCCTCCATCACCACGCGGTACTGGTTCAGCGGCGCATAAATGGTGGACACCAGGCGCTGGCCGAAGGCGTCGTTCAACGTCTGATCGATCAGGCTCACCGGTACCCCGTAGCGTGCCGCCGCGGCGCGGTCGATGACCAGCTTCAGCTGCAGTCCGCTGCTTTGCTGATCGGTATCGACGTCGCTGAGCCCGGGTATGCCGCGGAATGCCGCCAGCACCTTGGGCACCCACAAGCGCAGTGCATCCAGGTCGCTGGCCTGCAGGGTGTATTCATACAGCGCCGTCGCCGGGCGCCCGCCGGCACGAATGTCCTGCACCGGAAACATCGATACCTGGGCGCCGGGCACGCGCGACAGGCTCTTGCGCAATTGCTGCATCAGGGTCGCCACGCCCGCGCGCTGGCCCTCGGGCTTGAGCGTCATGAACATGAAGGCGCTGTTGGTTGAGCCCCCGCCGGTAAACGCCACGACGTTTTCCACGCCCGGGTTTTTGCGCACGATGGCGACGATGCGCGTGAGCTTGCCGCTCATATCCTGAAACGACACCGACTGGTCGGCCTGCACAGTGCCCACCAGCATCCCGGTATCCTGGGTCGGAAAAAAGCCCTTGGGCACGATGGTGTACAGATAAATGTTGAGCCCGACGGTGGAAAAAAACACCAGCAGCATCAGCCCGGGATGGGCCAGCGCCCAGTTCAGGCTGCGCGCGTAGCCGCGCACCACGGCGTCCCAGCCGCGCGCCAGTGCCGAGCGGCGCAGCGGCTGCCCGTCCGTCGGCGGCACATGCGCACGCAGCCAGCGCGCCGCCAGCATCGGCGTCACCGTCAGCGACACCACCAGCGAAATGGCGATGGCGATGGTGAGGGTGACGGCGAATTCGTGAAACAGCCGGCCGATGATGCCGCCCATGAACAGTACCGGAATGAACACCGCGACCAGCGACAGGCTCATCGACAGCACGGTGAAGCCCATTTCGCGCGCACCCAGCAAGGAGGCCGCCATCGGCTGCATGCCGTCCTCGACATGACGCGTGATGTTTTCCAGCACCACGATGGCGTCGTCCACGACGAAGCCGGTCGCCACGATCAGCGCCATCAGCGACAGGTTGTCCAGGCTGTAATCCAGCAGCCACATGGCGGCGAAGGTGCCGATCAGCGACAGCGGCACGGCAATGCTGGGGATCAGCGTGGCGCGCCAGTCGCGCAGGAACAGCCACACCACGCCGACCACCAGCAGCACCGACAGCATCAGGGTGTTTTCCACCTCCTTCAGCGACGCGCGGATGGTGGTGGTGCGGTCCGACATGATGCGCACCTTGATGGCTGCCGGGATCGATGCCTCCAGTGCGGGCAAGGCCGCCTTCACGCCTTCCACGGTCTCGATGATATTGGCGCCGGGCTGGCGAAAAATGATGATCTGCACCGAAGGCTGGCCGTTGGACAGACCCATGTTGCGCGCGTTCTGGGTACCTTCGTAGACGCTGGCAATCTGATCCAGGGGGACCGGTGCGCCGTTTTTATAGGCGACGATCACGCGCTGGTATTGCTCCACCGCGGACAGCTGATCATTGGTGCCGACCTGCCAGCGCCGTTCGCTGTCTTCCACCACGCCCTTGGGCGCGTTGACATTGGCGCTGGCGATCGCCTGGCGCACCTGTTCCAGCCCCACGCCGATGCCGTTGAGCTGCGGCACATCCAGTTCCACGCGCACCGCCGGCAACGCCGCACCGCCCACCGTCACCTGACCGATGCCGGACAGTTGCGAAATCTTCTGCCCCAGCAGGGTCGAGGCCGCATCGTACATCTGCCCGCGCGTCAGGCTGGCGGAGGTGAGCGAGATGATCATGATGGGCGCGTCCGCCGGGTTCACCTTGCGATAGGTCGGGTTGCCGGTGAGCCCCGTAGGCAGGAGCGTACGCGACGCGTTGAGCGCGGCCTGCACCTCGCGCGCCGCGGTGTTGATATTCTTTGATAAGGCAAACTGCAGGATGACGCGGGAGGAGCCGAGCGAGCTCGACGAGGTCATCTGGGTGATACCGGAAATGCGCCCCAGCGAGCGTTCCAGCGGGGTAGCCACGGTGGCGGCCATCACGTCCGGGCTGGCGCCGGCCATATTGGCCTGCACCGTGATGGTGGGGAAATCCACCTGCGGCAGCGGTGCGACCGGCAGCAGGCGAAACGCAATGATGCCGGCCAGCAGCACCGCCAGCGCCAGCAGCGTGGTACCCACCGGGCGACGAATAAACAGGGCGGACAGGTTCACCCGCCGCCCTCCCCGGGGGCAGCGCTGGCAGCGCTGGCAGCACTACCGAAACGCCGTATGCGCCAGTTCTCCCAGCGCGTCGCCAGCCGGTCGAACGCCAGATAAATCACCGGCGTGGTGAACAGCGTCAGCAATTGCGACAGCAACAGCCCGCCCACCAGCGTGATGCCCAGCGGCTGGCGCAGCTCGGCGCCCATGCCGCCGCCCACCACCAGCGGCACCGCGCCGAACAGCGCGGCGAACGTCGTCATCAGGATCGGGCGCAAGCGCAGGCGTGCCGCCTGCAGGATGGCGTCAGGCGCATTCAGTCCCTGGCGGCGCTGTGCCTCGAGCGCGAAGTCCACCATCAGAATGGCGTTTTTCTGCACGATGCCGATCAGCAGAATGATGCCGATGATGGCGATCACGGTCAGGTTGTGGCCGCTGAACATCAGCGCCAGCAAGGCGCCGATGCCCGCCGACGGCAGCGTGGACAGGATGGTGATGGGGTGGATGTAGCTTTCATACAGCACGCCCAGCACGATGTACATCGTGCCTACCGCAGCCAGCAGCAGCCACAACTGGTTGGACAGCGCAGTCTGGAAAGCCGCCGCTGCCCCCTGGAAGCTGATTTGCACCGAGGCCGGCAGCCCGGCTTGTTGCGCCGCATCCTGGATGGCGCTCACCGCCGCGCCCAGGGACGCGCCCGGCGCAGGCTGGAACGATATCAGCGCGGCCGGGAACTGGCCGATATGGTCGATGGCCAGCGCCGTGGTGCGCTGCTCGATATGGGCGATGGCGGTCAGCGGCAGCGTCTGGCCGCCGCTGGTAGCCAGATAGATATTGTTGAATGCCGCCAGCCCGGGCGCCTCGGTGGATGCGGTCTGCAGCACGACGCGATATTGCGTGGACTGGGTGAAGATGGTGGACACCAGGCGCTGGCCGAAGGCGCTGTACAGCGCGCTGTCGATGGCGCTCATGGTAATGCCCATGCGCGCGGCGGCGTCGCGGTCGATGTCCACGTAGGCTTGCAGTCCATCGTTCTGCAGGTCGGTGGTCACCCCGGCCAGTTGCGGCAGCTTGCGCAGTTGCTCCATCAGGCTCTGGGTGGATTGCGCGAGCTGTTCGCTACTGGTGGCGGACAGGCTGAACTGGTAGGGATAACGGCTGACCAGATCGTCGATGGTGAGGTCCTGCACCGGCTGCATGAACAATTCGATGCCGCCCACCTGCGCCGCGCGCCGCTGCAAGCCGGCGATGATCGGCCCAACGCGCTCGGCGCGCTGATTCAGGGGCTTGAGATTGATCAGCAGGCGGCCGTTGTTCAGGGTGGTGTTGGTGCCGTCGATGCCGACGATGGACGAGATGCTCTGCACCGCCGGATCCTGCGCCAGCGCTTCCACCAGCGCCTCCTGGCGCCGCCCCATCGCGCTGAACGAAACGTCCTGCGGTGCCGCCGTGATGCCCTGGATCAGGCCGCTATCCTGCACCGGAAAAAATCCCTTGGGGATCACCACGTACAACGCCACCGTCACCACCAGGGTGAGCAGCGCCACGCCCAGCACCAAAGGCTGGTGGCGCAGCACCCACACCAGCGCACGCGAATAGCTGTCGGCCAGGCGCTCGAAGGCCCGCCCGCTGGCGCGAGAAAAACGCCCCTGTTTTTCCTCCGGAACATGGCGCAGCATGCGCGCACTGAGCATCGGCGTGAAGGTCAGCGACACCGCGGCGGAAATCACGATGGCCACGGCCAGCGTGATGGCGAATTCGCGGAACAGCCGACCCACCACATCGCCCATGAACAACAGCGGGATGAGCACGGCGATGAGCGAGAAGGTCAGCGAGATGATGGTGAAGCCGATCTGACCGGCGCCCTTGAGTGCGGCCTGCAGCGGCGGCTCGCCCGCCTCGATGTAGCGCGCGATGTTCTCGATCATGACAATCGCGTCGTCCACCACAAAACCGGTGGCGATGGTCAGCGCCATCAGGGTCAGCGTATTGATGGAATAGCCCGCCAGGTACATCACGCCGAAGGTGCCGATCAGCGCCAGCGGTACCGCCGTGGCCGGAATGAAGGTGGCGCGCGCGCTGCGCAGGAAAACAAAAATCACCGCCACCACCAGGCCCACCGACAGCAGCAGTTCGAATTGCACATCGGCAATCGCCGCGCGTATGGTCACGGTGCGGTCGGACAGCACCGTCAGTTGCGCGGCACCCGGCAGGCCTTGCTGCAAACCGGGCAGCAGGTCGTGAATGCGATCAACCACCTGGATCACATTGGCGCCAGGCTGGCGCTGCACATTCAGCACTATGCCCGGCTTGCCGTTTACCCACGCGGCCTGCCAGGCATTTTCAGGCGCCTGCGCCACAGTGGCCACGTCGCCCAGACGCACAGGCGCCCCCTTCTGGTAGGCAATGATCATGTCGCGATAGGCCTCGGGCGACTGCAGCTGGTCGTTGGCGTCGATGGTAAACGCGCGCTGCGGGCCGTCGATGCTGCCTTTGGGGGTGTTGACGTTGGCCCCGGCAATGGTGGTGCGGATGTTGTCCAGGCTCAAACCCAGCGCGGCCAGCGCGCGCGCATTCACTGCGACGCGCACCGCCGGCTTGTGTCCGCCGGACAGCGTGACCATGCCCACCCCCGGCACTTGCGACAGCTTTTGCGACAGGCGCGTGTCGGCCAGGTCGTACAGCTGGGTCAGCGGCAGGGTGGCGGAGGTCAGGCCCAGCGTGATCACCGGTGCGTCGGCCGGATTGACCTTGGCGTATACCGGCGGCGACGGCAGGTCGCTGGGCAGAAAACTGCCTGCCGCATTCATCGCCGCCTGCACCTCCTGTTCGGCCACGTCGAGCGGCAGCGACAGGTCGAAGCGCAGGGTGATGACCGAAGCGCCGCCGGAACTGACCGACCACATCTGTCCCAGCCCGGGCATCTGGCCGAACTGGCGTTCAAGCGGCGCAGTGACCGAAGAGGTCATCACATCCGGGCTGGCGCCGGGATAGAGCGTGGTGACCTGGATGGTAGGGTAATCGACTTCGGGCAGTGCCGCCTGCGGCAGCAGGCGGTAGCCAACAAACCCGGCCACCAGGACCGCCAGCATCAGCAGCGTGGTGGCGATAGGCCGCAGGATGAACAGCCGCGACGTGCTCGGGCGCTCGGCCGCTGCCGCCAGCGGATCGTCGGTGGGCGGCGTGTTCACGGTGTCTTGCCCTGGCCTGCACCTTGCTGACCGGCACCACGCCTGCCCCTGGCCTGGCCCGCCTTGGTATTGTCTGCGCTGCGCGCCGTCACGATATGCACAGCTGCACCTTCACGCAGCCGGTCCAGCCCGTCGGTCACGACTTTTTCACCGGCCTGCAGACCGGATGTAATCACGGTCAGTCCGGCATCGCTGACGCCAGGAATGATTTTGCGCACCGCCACTTTATTATCCGTGCCGACCACGTACACATAGGTGCCGGGCGCCCCCACCGCCACCGCAGATGAAGGCACGACCACGGCCTTATCGAGGGTAGCCACGCGCAGCCGCACGTTGACGAACTGGTTGGGATAGAGCGTCAGCGTCTGGTTGGCGAATTCGGCCTTGAGATTCAAAGTGCCGGTCGTCGGGCTGATCTGATTGTCGGCAGCCACCAGCTTGCCGCTGGCGAGTCGTTCGCTGTTACGCGCATCCCAGGCCTCCACCAGCGGCGCCTTGCCGGCGTACAGGTGTTGCAGCACCGGGGCGATTTGCTGCTGCGGGATGGCAAAGGTCACGGTCACCGGCTGCACCTGCGCCAGCGTGACGATGGGGGTGGCGTTGCCGCTCGCCGCCGTGCCGCTGGCCGATTGCGCACCTGCGCCGATGGCGCCGCTGGTGTTGACCATGTTGCCGGCGTCGACCGGACGCAGACCGGCCAGCCCGGATACCGGCGCGATGATGCGGGTATAACCGAGTTGCAGCCTGGCATTGTCCAGCGCGGCGCGGTCCCCGGCCGTTGTCGCGGTATATTGCGCGACCAGCGCCTTCTGGTCGTCCACCTGCTGATGGGCAATCGAATCCTGCGCCTGCAGGGTTTGATAACGCGCCAGATCGCGTCGTGCGCCGTCGAGTTGAGCCTGGTCGCGCATGAGTAGTGTCTGGGCCTGTTCGACAGCAATCTGGAACGGTCGCGGATCGATCTGTGCGAGCAAAGCGCCGGCCTTGACCATCTGGCCTTCGCGGTAGTTCACGCTTTGCAGCAGGCCGGTTACGCGCGGCATCACGTTCACATAGCTGCGCGGCGTGACCGTACCGAGCGCACCGAGCCATACCGGAACCGCCTGGATGCGGGCGCTGGCAACGGTAACCGGTATCGGCCCGCTGGCGCCGCGCTTTTTACCTGCAGAAGCAGGCTGGCCAGCGCCATTGTGTCTCACCCCCCACACCACCAGTCCGACGACGATGGCCAGCACAGCCACGATCAGTGCGCCGCGAAACCGGCGCCGGTTGTGCTGCGTGGAGGGAAGTGTGGAAGTGGAAGGGGATGCAGGCTGAGCGGGCGTGTTCACAGATTATTTTCCGTTGATCGCATACAGGGATAAGGGCGGATGGATTTCGATACTGCCTGCGTCGCAAATTTCAAAATCAGGATGGTAGCATCCTGTATTGATTTTGCTTGGACTATGCATGAACAATCAATCGGGGTGGTGGATGGATATTGAAGGAATCATTGCGTATCGCCCGCAGCAGGAAACACGCATGTTCCCTGCTGCGGGCGGAATCACCTGCATGTTAACAGCGCGCAATGATCGCCAGCGATTAGCTGTTCACCTCGCTTGCTGTTGGCTGGGCATGTGCCCGGGCGCCCTGCATTCTAGGGCGGAGAAACGCCCGGAGGCGGAGGGGGCGGCATGCCAGGCGGGGGCGGCGGGTAGGACGCTCGCGGTTGCCTGATGATGCGGCCATAAACGGGAACCTGATGGCCTTTCGCGTACATACATTGCACGTAGCTGGCGTCATAGCGCTGTTGCGCGCCATAGCCCGAGGCCTGCGCGGCTTCAGTGCCGGCCAGGCCACCCACCAATAGCCCGGTGCCCGCCCCTACCCCGGCACCCTCATGTCCACCGAGGGCCGCGCCTGCAGCGGCGCCCACCACCGTGCCCACGACGGCGCTTGTCACCCCGCTCTCGGTGGCGGCTTGACTGGGTGTCACCCCGTTTATCTGGTCGAGCGCGAATTGCCTGCACACATAATCATCCATGCGGAATTGCTCAAAGCTTTTTCCGCTGCCGGGCAATACCGTCACGCTGGGTCCACTCGGTATCGTGGTGCATGCACCGAGCAGCAACAGCACGCTGAACGGTAGAATTCTTGCAGTCAAGCGCATGGCTATCTCCCATCTGTTGTTGAGGGCGGCCGCGGCGCTACTGCCTGCCAGCCGCCAGGACACTGCTTCACATAGGGGTAATAGCCCGACGGATTGTCGCAGTAATACCAGGAGCCGGACTGTTGCGGGGAGGCAGCCTGATCATCTCCCTGTTCAATATACACAGGCGGCGACGCCGGTGCCGTCACGACCGGTGGCGGGTAATAATAAGGCGGTGCCGGATAATAGTAGGGTCCAGGATAATAGTAGGATCCTGGGTAATACCCGGGATACGCCCACAGCGGGCCAAGATTAATTCCGACACCAACATGCCCACGAAAATGGCCATGGCCACGATCAGCCATGGACACATTACTCGCGCCCGATCCCAACGCCACGAAAACCAAAACTAACGCCACTTTAAGCTTGTTCATGACAATCTCCTGCAATGCCTGACACCGAGTTACCTAAACAATGAACATCCTAATAAAAATATGACACGATGCGCCGCCTCGAGTTGCTCCATCCATTCTCTTTTATAGCACGCTTCCATGCGCTTCGATTAATAAGGACAGGTGCTCCGCCGCCGCCCCGGCAGGGGTCGCGCCGGATGATTCGGCACCCTGTTTATTTCCGGGTTGGTGCCCACGGGTTTCACGCGCCCGCAGCAACTTTTTGCGCTGTTCCTCGGTCAATATCTTGTTTATTTCGCTGCGCATCTGCACACGCAAAACAATCATGTCGGCGATGGCTTTGCCTTGCATATCGGCCAATGCACGTACCTGTGCCGTGTCCGGATTGCCAGTCGCCGAGATCGCCATGAGCTGGCGCCGACTCTCGGCCTGCGCGTCGCGCAACGCGCGCATTCGCGGCCGGTGTTGCTCGACAATGGCGCGAACAGCCGTGCGCTGTTCTTTGGTCAGACCCAGGCGCTTGCCCATGCGATAAAACCGGGCCTCGCGGGCATGTTGATAGGCATGGTGGCAGCCGCCCATCCGGGCTTCACCGGCCCAGGGATGGGCATACGCGGAAGTCGCTTCCAGCACCCCCGCCAGCAGGGTCGTCATTAGTATGGTTAAGGTATCTTTTTTCATCATTGCATCCTTATCCTGTCGCATTAAGAAATATGCCACGCTGATACACGATGCAACCTTATCCCTGCACGGTGTAATTCAGCGCCAGCGGTGTGTAAGCGCAGGTAAATTTTTGTAAAGACAGGACTCGGGCTATTTGCCACTGCGTGCCCTATGGCACCATAGCGCCATGATTTTTAACGCACCGCTCGGGAAGACATGAATGATCCGCATCCTGCTCGCCGATGATGACGTCGATCTGTGTGAAATGCTGGCTGAATACCTCACCGCCGAGGGGTTCTCGATTGTGTTTGCCCACGATGGCGAAACGGCGCTGCGCCTGGCACGCGACGAAGCATTCGATCTGGTTTTGCTGGATGTCATGATGCCGCGCAAAGGCGGCCTGGACGTGTTGCGCGAACTCCGCACCGACTCGCTCACCCCCGTGCTCATGCTGACCGCACGCGGCGAGGATGTGGATAGCATCGTCGGCCTGGAACTGGGCGCGGATGACTACCTTGCCAAACCATGCAACCCCCGGGTACTGACGGCGCGCATCCGCGCGGTGTTGCGCCGCGTCAGACAGCGCCCGGACGAAGACAGCAATGAGCTGCCCCAGGTTCTGGTTCAGGACGACCTGACACTGCACATGGGCGCCCGCAGGGTGACCTGCAAAGACCGTGCCGTGGCATTGACTAGCACCGAATTCGGCGTGCTGCAGATATTGTTGCAAGAGGCCGGGCATATCGTATCCAAGCAGGCGCTGTCCGAGCAGGCGCTGGGGCGACGCATGACCCGCTTCGATCGCAGTCTCGACATGCATGTGAGCAACCTGCGCCATAAGCTGGGCGCGCTGGCGGATGGCGACGAGCGCATCAAAACCATTCGCGGCGTGGGTTATCAATACGTGATCAAGTGAGACGGCATGCATCGGCTTTTCTGGAAACTTTTTCTGTCTTTTTGGGCTACGCTGATCCTGTTTTCTGCGGTGGTCATGCTGTCCGTCTCGGTCTACATTGACCACCTGCACGAGCAGCAGAACGCACCCGCCGGATTCAAACGCATTTCCCAGCACGTCGCCAAGGCGCAGGCGAAGGCGAATGCACACGGGGTTGAAGGCCTCAAGGATTGGGCGCGGGATGTTGATCGCAAGGATCTGGTGCCCGTCCTGGTGCTCAATGCCGCGGGTCAGGATCTTCTAGGCCGGGAAGTATCGCCGCGCGTGCTGGAACACCTGCGCCGCCACATGCAACAGCAAAATGTGCCTGATGCACAGCCAAAACCCATCATCCGCATGGCGAATGGCGCTGCCTATTGGCTGCTTCCGGATTTTCAAAGCGTCACCATTGGCCGTTTCCTGAGCCGGCCCCGCGTCATCACGTTGCCGCTGCTGGCTGCCACGCTGGTCGGCGCGCTGGTATGCCTGTTTCTGGCGCGCTACCTTGCCGCGCCGATTGAACAATTACGCCGCGCTGCGCAAGACTACGCAGGCGGCGATTTCAGCTACCGCGTCGGCCCGTCGCTTGGCCGTCGCCGCGATGAAATTGTCGATCTGGCCTGCGCGCTGGACAACATGGCGGAGCGGCTCGACGCCCTGATCGGCTCGCAGCGCCATTTCCTGCGCGATGTCTCGCACGAGCTGCGCTCCCCGCTGGCACGCATGCAGGCCGCACTGGGCCTGGCACGGCAGCGCACCGGCAACACCATCACGCCCGAACTGGATCGCATCGAGCGCGAAGCCGATTGCCTGAACGAGCTGATCGGCCAGATTCTGTCCCTGTCCCGCCTGGAAACCGGCATGAATGCGCCGATACGCGAGCCGATCGACCTGGCGCTACTGTTACAGGAAGTGGTTGAGGATTCGCGCCTGGAAGCACAAGCCAAAGGCTGCGCGATCGATTTGGCGGCACTGCCTCCGGCCACCGTGGAAGGCGATCCGGCGCTGCTGCACAGTGCGATCGAAAACGTATTGCGCAATGCGATCCGGCATACGCCCAGGAAAACCAGCGTGACGGTGACGCTCACCATCCAGCACGCGGGCAATGAAAATGCCTGTGTCATTCGGATAGAAGATCGTGGTCCCGGGGTTCCCGAGCCGATGCTGCACAAAATCTTCGAACCCTTCGTGCGTGTCGGCGAGGCACGCGACCGCGAAAGCGGCGGTTATGGTCTGGGTCTGGCGATTGCAGACCGCGCGATACGCGCTCATCGCGGCGAAATCGAGGCGGCCAATCGCCCCGGCGGCGGGCTGGCGGTCACCATCCGCCTGCCTGCAAAATCGGGTTAAACCCGGAAAAACCAGTCGAAGCCACAGGGATATCGTGGTCAAAGGAAACGCGCCTGTTCAGCCATCCCGGCACCCCTTTGACCTTGATGGCGTGGGGCCGACTCACTGACTGGGTGCCCACCCCTTACGCCAATTGCTGCGCAGCTTTTCCTGCTGCTCTTTGGTCAGGACGGCTTCCATGCGTTTCTGGGCATCCACCGAGGTGTCGTACATCTGCTGGTGCAGCTTGCCGATAGTCTTATTGGCCGCGTCGATGGCCGCGTTGTCCTGCTTCGGTGCCAGGTACAGGTCGCGCAGCTTGGCCTGCTGATCCATCATCTCGCCCATCATGGCCCAGTGCGCCTTGCGGGTTGCATCCTGAATCTTGTTGATCCTGGCCTGCTGCGCCTCGGTCAGGTCGAGCCCTTTGCCCCAATACCCGCCCATCATGCCCGGCCCCATGCCGTAGCCGCCCATCATGCCGGGGCCCATCCCATAGCCGCCTCCGTAGCCGCCCATCATGCCCGGGCCCATGCCGGAACCGCCTCCGTATCCCCCCATCATTCCGGGACCCATCCCATAGCCACCCCCGTACCCCCCCATCATTCCGGGGCCCATGCCATAGCCGCCCGGGCATGGAGTTTCGGGTTGGGCAGCCGAGAGGGCCGGAACCGCTCCGGCCAGGACGACAGCGAGGGTACCGGCAGCAAGCCGGCTGAAATGTCGTGTGTTATTCATGGCAATCTCCTTTCACAAGCGTGGTTGATGAAGCTGTTGAAACGACAGCGACGTTCCCCCTGTTTTACCAGCAGGCAGTACCGTTTCTGGAGATACGCTTCGCGGCCGCCGTTGCACCCGGGGTAACGAACAGCACTTCAACCCCTCCTTCGAACATAAAGCCGTGGGCATTTGGGCCATAGCTATCGTACTCATTGGGATTCACAGGCAAAGGGCTGTTCGGAAAATGAGGACATGAAACAAACCTTCCTGAAAAAACTCGGTAAGTTGGTTGACTATAGTCACGCCTGCATGAAATGCAAAAAGAAAAAGGCCACAGATTCCTCCGTGGCCATTTAGAGCACTTATATTCGCGCTAATTATTTACGCGGCATGGTATCCGTAACCGTTGCCATTTTGCGCAGCACACGCTCAAGCCTGAGTGCTAACCACGTTGCCAGTCGGCGTGGCGCCCTGGAGATTTTGCGCAAGGGTCTGCAAAAAACTGGTCAGGGTTACATTGCTGCCGGATGCGCCATCTGCTGCCAGTAAATTCTGGAAACTTTGCTGCAACGGGGAGGATGCAGAATCAGAGGCAGTCGAGTCCGTCGCGCTTGTGCCGGATGATGAAATTTGCTGCATGAGATTTTGCAGGCCACTCTCGATTTTGCTTAATCCACCACCGTGATGACCCCCATGATGCCGGCTGCCGGAAGCGCCGGACACAGCCGACGCCGCGCCGCTGCCGTCACGATCACCATCGCTGTCGGTGCCACCGTTAGCGGCAGTGGTTTGCCCACCACCCTGGGATTGCAGCGATGCAAACAGGTTTTGCATGAATGCGGCCAATGCCTGCTGCGGGTCTTGCGTAGCGGCACTGCTGGTCGGGTCGGAGGCCGTGCTGGCCGTGGTGCTGGATGACCCCGACGACACGCCGAGCTGGGACAATGCCTGGCTGATGGCGGAAGCAAAACGTCCGCCATTTCCGGATGCTCTGGAAACGCCGCTCGCATCATTATCGCCATTGCTGTCCGTGCCTTGCGAAGCAACCTGGGAAACACCCGAAAACTGGATACTTGATATTGCGGGATTGCTGCCGATATTACTGATGGACATGTCGCTCTCCTGGTTTGCATTCGAATATTGTTGCCGCCTGTCCAGGTAACGAGTTTATGGCATTGTTCTTAATGGCAAACTGTGTAAATTCATGTAAATTCCGGTATGGGTTTTGAAGCTGCAGCCGTTTCAGCTCCCGTATAAAACATTTTTCACTTCGGGTATCCGAGCAAATGATGAATTATCCGGGGCTCCCTTGTACAATCGCCAATCATGCTCACTGAACGCGCCCAAATCCTGCTCAAAACCCTGGTCGAACGCTATGTTGCGGAAGGCCAGCCGGTAGGCTCACGCACGCTGTCCAAGTATTCCGCGCTGGACCTGAGCCCGGCTTCCATCCGCAATGTCATGGCTGATCTGGAAGACATGGGTCTGGTGACCAGCCCGCACATCTCGGCGGGGCGCATCCCCACCGCCCTGGGCTACCGTTTCTTCGTGGATACGCTGCTCACCATCCAGCCGCTCAATAGCATGGAAATGAGCCAGCTGGAGGAACAGCTGCACACAGACGACCCCCAGCGCCTGGTCGCCAACGCCTCCCAGCTGCTGTCCGACCTGACCCGTTTCGCCGGGGTGGTGCTGGTACCGGGACGACGCAGCACGGCATTCCGCCAGCTTGAATTTATCAGCCTGTCGGAAAAACGCATCCTGCTCATTATCATCACCGCGGAAGGCGAAGTGCAGAACCGGGTATTGCTCACCGACCGTGCCTACACCGCATCGGAACTCACCCGTGCGGCCAACTTCCTCAACCAGAATTACGCCGGCAAAACCTTTACCGACGTGCGCCGCCTGATGCAGGACGAACTGCAGCAACTGCACCAGGACATCAACGGCCTGATGAATCTGGCCCTGACGGCCGGCAGCGCAGCACTCGCACCCAACCGCGACGATCTGGTCATGTCCGGCGGACACAATCTGCTCAAGGTCAATGAGCTGTCCTCGAACATGGAACGGCTGCGCAAACTGTTCGACATGTTCGAACAAAAAACCTCGCTGATGCAGTTGCTGGACATCAGCCAGCGCGCGCACGGGGTGCAGATATTCATCGGGGGCGAATCCGAAGTGGCGCCGCTGGACGGCTGCAGCGTAGTCACCGCCCCCTACAAGGTCAACGGCGAAATCGTCGGCACCCTGGGCGTGGTCGGCCCCACCCGCATGGCCTACGAGCGCATCATCCCGATTGTGGACATCACCGCCAAGCTGCTCTCCAGCGCCCTGTCCTTTCATTGATGGCGGTTGCCATCACTTTCTGATGTCCTGACCCCATGCCGAATTACCTGACCGAACCCGCCCATGCCCATGGCAATATTGCCAAAACCGGCATCCTGCTGATCAACCTGGGCACGCCCGACGCCCCCACCAAACAGGCGCTCAAGTCCTACCTGAAGGAATTCCTGTCCGACCCGCGTGTGGTGGAAATCCCGCGTGCCATCTGGTGGCTGATCCTGAATGGCGTGATCCTTAACACCCGTCCGAAAAAATCCGCCCAGAAATACGCCAGCATCTGGACCAGCGAAGGCTCGCCGCTGCGCTTTCACACCGAGAAGCAGGCCAAATTGCTCAAGGGCTGGCTGGGTGAGCGCATTAAATCGCCCCTGGTAGTGGAGTACGCCATGCGCTACGGCAATCCGTCCGTGGCCAGCGCCATGAACAAGCTCGGCGAGCAAGGCTGTGACCGCATCCTGGCGCTGCCGATGTACCCGCAATACGCTGCCAGCAGCACCGCCACTGCGTTCGATGCGATCTATCGTATTTTGCTGGAAAAACGCAACCAGCCCGCGCTACGCACCCTCCGCCATTATCACGACGACCCCGGCTACATCGCCGCGCTGACGGCCAATGTGCACGACTACTGGATGCGCAACGGCCGGCCTGAAATGCTGGTGATGAGCTTCCACGGCGTGCCGCGCTACACCCTCGACAAGGGCGACCCCTACCATTGCGAATGCCAGAAAACCGCACGCCTGCTGGCCGAGGCGCTCGGGCTTTCCAGGGAACAGTACCGGGTCACCTTCCAGTCGCGCTTCGGCCGCGCCGAGTGGATCAAACCTTACACCGTCACCACCCTCGAAGAACTCGGCCGTGCCCACACCAAACGCGTGGACGTGGTGTGTCCCGGCTTCGTCTCGGACTGCCTGGAAACCCTGGAAGAAATCGCCATGGAGGTCAAACAGACATTTCTCGCCGCCGGCGGCGGTGAATTTCACTACATCCCGGCGCTCAATGAACGCCCGGAGTGGATCGCCGCGCTGGGCGAACTTGCACTGGCCAATTTGAGCGGCTGGGTATCGCCCCAGTGGGATGCGGCACAGGCACTACAGAACGCAGAGGCCAGCCGCGCCCGCGCCATCGCGGCGGGCGCGGCTGTTTGATCAGGCGGATATCCAGTAAAGATCATCATTGAGTTTTGAGATTGAATGGCTCAGATCTACCCTGAACAGACCTTCAGAAAAAAGCCAAAAAACGAGGTCCGTCCCCAGTTATTTTTCCTGCACTGGCTGAAGCCGAGGACGAGCACGGTGAGGTGATTTTGGCTGCGCTGTATGACTACGCCGAAGCGATTGCGCTGGTGCGAAGTTAACGAATCGGATGGGATTTGCACCGGGAATGACAGGCATGGCTTGCATTACGCCGCGTCGAACTGCATGATCAGGCAGCGAAGAACGGAGCGATCATGACCGATAGTGTCGAGCCCAACATAGACCAAAGACCGGGTGGTCCGTTTTTCCTAAGCAGTCTCAAGGCCGCAGCGAAGGGGCTGTCGCCCGCCTACTTCGCCATGGTGATGGCAACCGGTATCGTGTCCATCGCGTCAGATGTGATGGGCATGCCGCGCATCGCAATAGCGCTGTTTTGGCTCAATATTGGCGTTTACTTGGTGTTATGCTCGTTGAGCGTGCTGCGGGTCGTTTGGTTCACCCAGCAGTTTTTCGATGACATGCTCGACCACCAGCGTGGCCCAGGGTTCTTTACCAGCATTGCCGGATCCTGCATTCTCGGCAGCCAGTTCATACTGATCTCCGGAAATTATCAGGCAGCATTCATTCTCTGGGTGATCGGCGCTGTCCTGTGGGTGGGCTTGACCTACACCATTTTCACCGCCTTCACAGTCAAGGAAATCAAACCGCCCCTGGATCAGGGCATCACCGGCGCGTGGCTACTCGCCGTCGTCGCTCCCCAGTCGATCGCCGTCCTCAGTGCGCTTCTGGCGGCGCACTGGGGGCAACCGCACAAGCTCGAGTTCAACTTCATAGCCCTGTCCATGTGGCTGTGGGGAGGCATGCTCTACATCTGGATGATGGCGCTCATTTTCTACCGCTACACCTTCTTCGCCTTTTTACCCAGCGATCTGGCACCGCCGTACTGGATCAACATGGGGGCCATGGCAATCTCCACGCTGGCCGGTTCATTGCTGATCGTCAATGCGCCTGATGCGCCCTACCTTCAGTCGCTGCTTCCCTTCCTCAAAGGTTTCACGGTGTTTTACTGGGCAACCGGAACGTGGTGGATCCCGATGCTTGTGGTGCTGGGAGTTTGGCGGCATGTCTACAAGCGCTTTCCACTCAGATACGACCCGCTATACTGGGGTGCGGTCTTTCCGCTCGGCATGTACGCCGCCAGCACGTTCCAGATGGAACGCGCGATGAATCTGCCGTTTCTGGAATTCATTCCGCGTTATTTCCTGTACATAGCGCTGCTCGCCTGGCTGGCTGCCTTCGCCGGGCTGGTCTACACGCTGGTGCGTCAACTCATCGTTCGGGCGAGAAAGTGAAACGTGCTCGATGGATGAGCAACGCCAGATCAGGCGTTCTCCTGCCGGGCAACGGTATTCGTTGGTCGCGGCATCGTAAATAAAATTAAAATCTGTTTGTTGAGCGTGATGCGAGGGTCCACTGACCTTAAAAACCACCTCCCGGAAAGAAAACTGGCCACGATTCTTTCGAGCCAGCTAGCAAGTCCAAGCCGCCTGAAGAGGGCTTTCTGCAAGCGATGGCATCAACCGCTTCCGCCACAATAACTGATGCCGGAGAGAAGTAGACTTTGACTTCGCAGTGGAGGCGCCCTTCTGATTCGTGGCGAACAAATACCGCCATTTCTTTTGGGCTATTGGCCTTCTCGTATTCTGACAAGAAAAGCGCTTTAATAAGATCTAATGATTCTCCTGCCAACATGGCGTCGCCGAGATTAATCGTAAACCAGCTATTCATTTATTCTCCAACGTCCGACAGTTATTCACCAGACCGGCCGGTCAGTACTATTGAAATTCTCAAAACATGCCGATGCGCAATAACTGTCTGATTCATTATGGATGCACCGAGTTTGTCTGTTCGCCTATGTAATGCTAATACGGATCGATGATGCTGGTGTGCTATGGAGGTTTTAACCCCCGGCCAGAAGTGGCGCCTTGTCCCTGTCGACCAATAACGCGTCGAGTGTCTGTATACGGGATAATTCTTGAACGTCTGGAATTGGCACGGAGCAGTCCCTGGCTAATGCCTCAAATCGATCCGATTCGGTCATTCGATTTTCTCCGTAGCAGACAGTTGACGATTGCCCGCAGCGTCAACGTGGCGCCAAGAAGCGGCGCGCTTTTACGCATCCGTGTTGAACGAAGGCTTGGGCAGTCTCGCTACCCCTGCGCAGGCTTTACTTGATTCCGATCACCATCGAGTCCGGTCCCACAAGCGGCTCCACACGTGTCGCGGAGAACCCTGCCTCCTTCATCCAGGCCACGCAGTCAGCACCGGTATAGTCGAAGCCCCCGGGGGTTTCGATGAGCATGTTCAGACTCATCATCAACCCAAAGGCGTTTTTCGACCGATCGTCGTCGATGATGGCCTCGTAGACGATGAGCGCGCCGCCGGCCGGGACTGCATCGAAGGCCTTGCTGATGAGCATCTTCTTCGTGGGCAGATCCCAGTCGTGCAGGATGTGTCCCATCAGCAGCACGTCGGCCTTCGGGAGATCCTGCTTGAAAAAGTTGCCAGGCAGGAATGCAAGCCGGTCTGCAACGCCAATGGTCGCGACGTACTCCTCGAATATGGGCGCCACTTCCGGCAAATCGAAGCCGACGCCCCGGAGATGCGGATTAGCCAGCGCAATTTGCACGGCGAGATCGCCTTGCGCTGTACCCACATCGGCGAATGTACGGTAGTCCGTCCATGGGAAGGCGCGGGCGATTGCCATGTTGGCGCCATGGCTGACACCGGTCATGGCGCCGAGGAACTCTTTCAAACGCGCAGGATCGGCATAGAGCGTCTCGAACAGGCCGGCACCCCCGGTCTTGACTTCGTTCTGCGGCTCTCCGGTACGCAGCGCTTCGGTGAGGTGACCCCAGAACGGGTAGAGGCGATGGTTCGCCATCTCGAGTATGCCCCCCACGTAGGAGGGCTTCTTTCTGTCAAGGAACAGGTCGGTCTCGGGTGTGTTGGCATAGCCATCAGCATTGCGCTGCAGGAAGCCGAGCGCCACCAGGGCATCGAGGAAGTCGCGTGCCGAACGAGGATGCAGGCCAAGACGCCCGCTGATGGCATCGAAGTGCTCAGGGCCGCGCGACAGCTCGGTGAAAACGCCCATTTCGATAGCGCTCAACAGTGTCTTCGAAGCCCAGAATGCCATTCCCGTCTGCAGGATTTTTTCCGGATTCAGTTGTTCGTTCATACGTCCCCCCTGATTTAAAAGTATGTTTCTATGCGAGTTCCATGCGTCATGCATGGCAGCCCAAGTCCGATGATTCTCCCCGAACGGCCTTTTCTGATGTCTACGAGATGAAGCGGAGGGCTCCGTAAATCAAACCGGCAGATGCCGCCACGCCAAGACCAAGAATGACATAGGCGCCCCGGGTCATTCCATTCAATGTTTTTTTAATGGCTGCACGATCGTTGACGTTGGGGAATTCCGATTCAGGCACCGGTACACCCAGGAACTCGCAAAGTGGCTGCCAGCCCTGGTCGGCGGAAAAAACCAGGAGTCGATCTGCCGGAACGCCGGCCTTTACCTCCGCGATGTGCTGGTGATAGTGAGCGATGGCCTTGTCGCGATCATCCATGGTGCCCTTGTGCGAGCGCTGCCAGATAAGCTTGCGCGACATGTCCCCAAATTTGCGCCCGAAAGGCGTGGCGAATTTCAGCACCTTGAACTGCCACATTTTTTCCGTGAAATAGATGGTGTCCATTGTGCTTTCATACCAGGCTTCGGCACCACGCGGGTGAACGGTAAGCACCACCTTGGCATCGGGATAGGCCGCCAACAGTTCACGCCATACGCAACACGCCGGGTTGTCCACTGCGGCAGTATATTTTGAAAATACCTGCTCCCAGTCGTGTTGCGTGCCCGGCTCGGTGTTGGCCACCTTGCGCCAGAAATCCAGGTGCGATTTGTTTTCCTTGTTCTCCAGCACTTCGAACATGTGATAACACGGAAAACCCAGTTGCTTGAGCGCCGTATAGGCCGATAACGTGCCGGTGCGCCCAAAGCCTGCTCCGATAACTTCAAGGGCCATGCTTATGTCTCCATTAGAAATTAACTATCGCACCTGCTATTTTGTCTGAACCGCCGGACTCGCGTGATCGGCCGGCGTCGCGTCGGGCGCCCCGGCCAGCTTGGCACCCAGGCTCATTTTGGTGTTGATGGCCTGATCCGACAGCGTACCCTGTACCGGAGGCGCTACGCTCAGATGGTCAGCCGCCACACCATTGGCAAGCAGCGTTTGCCGTATGGCGTCACCACGCTGCTGCGCCAGGCGCAGCAACTCGCCCTCCGTCACCGGAATTTGCAGCGTGAGCTGCTCCAGCAACGCAGCATATAGTGTACGCCCGTCGGGTCTGGGCTGGCTGAACTCGGCCTTGATGCGTTTGAACAGGTCGGGTTTCAGGCGCGATTTCGCCAGCGCCAGCACCGCCTGCTGCGCTTCGGGATTGGTTATATCCACCGGGCCGGGTGCTTCGTCAGGCGCCAGTTTCAGTCGCATACCTTGCGCCACGTCGCGGCGTATCCATTGTTCTTCGATGGCGCGGGTGTCGGCGGCGCTGGCGTAGCTGGGTTCCACGGTCAGCGTCAGCGCCGGGCGCTTGCTCATGGCCTGCGCCACGGCCTTGAGTTTTTCCAGTTCGGGTGGCGCCAGCGCGGCACTGCCAGGGTCGAATGCCACCGCCTGCAATTTTTCGGAACTGATGCCGAGCAGATTGCCGAGCGCGCGGAACGGCGCGGTGACCAGTTTGGTGAGCACGTTGACGATGGCTTTCCAGACGATGCGGGCATAGCTGAATTGTGGGTCGTCGAGACTGCCGGACACCGGCAGATTGAGGTCGATGACGCCATTGCTGTCTTCCAGCAGGGCGATGGCCAGATCCAGCGGCAGCTTCGTCGCGTCCGGGCTGTCGACGCGCTCGCCCAGGCGCAGCTTGTTCACAATAAACTGGTTTTCGCCCGTCAGCTGGCGGTTTTTGACCTTGTATTCGAGGTCGACAGAGAGCTTGCCGGATTCGATTTTTCGCCCGGCGAATTTGCCCGAATACGGCGTCAGGCGGTTCATTTCCAGATTGCGGAAAGTCAGCTTGAGATCGGTGAAATCGGTGGCGTGAAACGGCTGCAGCGAGCCACGGATGCGCGCCGAGCCATAGTCGTCCACCTTGCCGTCAAGCTCCACCTGCGACACCGTGGCCGGATTGGTGGAGAGGCCGTTGATGACGCCGCTGAGCGAATGGATGTTGGTACCAAACTGCGGCGTGAGCGAGAGATCGGCAAATTCCAGGTCGGCGTTGTCGATGCGCAGGCGTTCGATGCTGACCGGGAAGGCGTCTTTGGCCGGCTGGACAGGCGCCGCTGCAACCGGCCTGGCAGGTGCAGCGGGTGCCTGCGCCGCAGATCGCGCGGACGTGACGGGAGGCGGCGCTTCGCTGCGCAACATGCGCGCCACATTCAGCGTTTTGTCGGGAAAAATGATGATTTTTCCATACGGCTTCACCGCACGCAGCGTGCCGATATGCAGGCTGTCGGGCGCGAGCCTGAGGGTCAGGTCATTACTGGACAGGCGCTGCCAGCCGAGAAATTTGCCCCCGCCTTGTTCTTCGGTGATGGCCAGCCGATCGAGCGCGAAGCCGCCCGTGTACTTCATCGCCAGCGCCTTGCCCGGCAGCAGCCTGAGCGTGCCGTCAGTGCTGGCACTGCCGTCATTGAGATCAAGTCGCGCGATGCGGTTGATATAGGGCGCAAACGGCTTGAGTGACAGCGCGGTGAGTCTGAGTTTGATGTCACCTTTCAGCGGTTCGGGCGCGAGCGTGCCTTGCGCGTCAAACCGGCCTCCCTGTTTCACCTGGAATGCCGCGTTGAGCGGGATGACTTTGGCCAGGTCGAGCGACACGTCGCGTGCCTCCACTGCGGCGTGTTCGATATCCAGCATGACCGGCTTGCCCTTGGCCTGATCTTCGAAGTGCAGGGCGGCGTCTTCCAGTGCGGCGCGTTGCAGCGCCAGTGTCCAGGCAGTTTTTTCAGCGCTGGCTGCCTCAACATGCGCTGCCGCTGGTTTCGGGCTGGCTGTGAGCGGTTCGAACATGGCTTGCCAGGCCAGCGGCTGGTTGGCCTGATGGATGACTTCGGTGCGCAGGCCGCTGGCGACAATGGCATGCAGCGTGACGGACTGTTTCGCCAGATCGAGCGCGCCGTCTTCGATGCGCACCTGTTGCAGCGTGGCGGCAGGCTTGCTATCCAGTGCCGAGCTGAGCGTGATGGGCCCGACGCGGCTGTTAATGGCGCTGAGGACTACGCCACCACTGGCATTGGAGACGGCGAAATCCAGATTGAATCCGGCCATGTCGGCGCTGAGCGCATGGCGAAAATGCTGGTCGAGATAATGCGCCTGCCAGTCGTGTATCTGCACTGCGCCGATGTTGAATAGGAACGGCGCGCTGGCACTGGCGGGGGTGGCAGGGCGTGGTGCGGGCGGGATGGATTTGGGCAGTGCCGCCAGCACCTGCTGCCAGTCGATGAGGCCCTCGGCATTCCGGCTGCCATGGATTTCTCCTCCGTTGAGCGCGACCTGGGCGACCTCGGCGCGGCGTGCTGCAAGGTCAAAATCAACGCCGCTCACGTTGCCTTGCGGCAGGCTCAACAAAGGTTTGCCATGCTGGCTCAAGGCCAGGCCATTCAACTGCATGCCGAGACCCTTGAAACGCAGCTGCGTGTCCGACTGCATGGCAAAGTCGAGACGCGGCAAGTGCACCGCGACCTGCTGCGCACCCAGTTGCGCGGCGCCGTTGGGGAGCGTGGCGGCAAAATCCTTGAGGTTGAGCGCAATCTGCGTCAGTACCGCCTGCGGCCGGTCTTTGACCATGGCGAAATTGTAGGTCAGCTGCGTATTGAGCACGCCCGCCGTCGGCATGAGCGGGAGTTCGACGTGTTTTACCACACGGATGAAGTTGGCGAGCTTTACGCCCTCCAGCGCCACTACACCGTGCGAGACAATGGGGTTCAGACCCACATTGCCGCGCCATTTGAGCGTGCCGCCCTGCTCGGGCAGGCTGGCGGCTATCGAATAGTTGCCACGGTCTTCCGGCAGTGTGGAGAGGCCGTCGAGTTTCAGATCAAGCGGCAGCAGGCTGGCTTTGAAAGGTGCGGCGCGATTGCGGTCGGTGTATTCGATGTCACCCTGTTCGATCCGCAGGTGTTCGATCAGCACGCGCGGGAGCGTGTCGGACGGCGGCGTCTTGTCCTTGTTGACGGCGGCAATGAGATCCGCCCAGTTGAGCTTGCCGCCCGGGGCAATGTCGAAACGTACCTGCGGTGCAGTCAGGCGGATGTCGCGCAGCTTCCAGGCGAAGCGCAGCAGGCCGCTGGCTTCGAGGTCCAGGTGCAGTCGTTTGAACCCGGCGAGCGGCGCGCCGCCGGGCTGGGTCAGGCGAAAATCGTCGATGGTGACGGCCAGACGCAAGGGGTCGAAATCCACCCGGCCGACGCTGGCGCGGCTGGCGAGCCGGTTTTCCGCCACCCAGGGCAGGAGACGTTTGGCCAGCGGATCAACGGCAAAATAACCGAGCAGCAAATACACCCCAAACAGGCCTGCACAGATGAGGAAAGGCAGGCCGAGGAAGATTTTTCTGGCATTGATACGCATGACGTCCCGATTGTATTGTCGGCGGCAGCGTGGGGACACGCGATACGCCTCTTACAATCACGTTATAGCGTATTTCTGGCTTGTCATCCGTGCGCGTTGACCACCCGATACCGGACTTCACCCACTTTCATGAACACGTGTGAACGCCTGCCTCTGGCCAAACCGTGAATTCGGTGCCCCGGCCCGGTGAATCAGGCCGTTGTTTACCGATATTCAGAAATCAGAGCTTGATCATTTCATCCGGCTGCATCACCACCAGCCTGGTTTTCACGCCCTGTTTGGTCAGCGCTGCCTTGAATTCGGCCGGCGTACCGTCCAGCACCGGGAAGGTGCCGTAGTGCATCGGCACCACCATGCGCGGTCCGACCATTTTGACTGCCAGCGCGGCGCGGTCCGGCCCCATGGTGAAATGACCGCCGATGCACGCCAGCATCACGTCCACCTTATGGAAACGCGGGATGAGCGTCATGTCGTTGAAAACATCGGTATCGCCGGTGTGATAGATCACCGGGCCGTTTTTCACCGAGATCAGGAATCCGCCCGGATTGCCGCCCTCGTGGATGTCCTTGCCGTTTTCATCCATCACGGTTGAGCTGTGGATGGCCGGGATAAAGGCCACTTTCACCTCGCCCCCGAGCAGGGTCAGTTCGCCGCCAAAATTGCCCTCAGTATCCATACCCGCCTGCGCTTTGGGAAACCCGCCGTAGGTGACCAGCGCGTTACCCAGGTCAAACGTGCTGACCAGATGCGCGCCGGTTTTTTTGGCTATCGCCACCGCATCGCCGACATGATCGAAATGGCCGTGACTGATCAGGATCAGGTCGGCATGGGTGATCGCCGCCAGATCGGCTTTGCCGTTTTTATTGGCGGGATTGGTGATCCACGGGTCGATCAGCAGTATCTTGCCATTGGGTGTGGTGATCTTGAATGCAGAATGTCCGTACCAGGTCAGTTCGGTTTGCCCGGCCGCCCAGGCCGCGTTTACCGCCAGCACCATGCTGAACACGAAAATCACCCATGCCTTGATCGATTTCATATTGACTCCTCCTTACGTTGATACACCACAAAATCATAGTCCAATGCGCTGGCTGCATCGTGTCGCGGGTCGCGACTGAACTCCGCCCAGGCGGCGCGCGCGAATTGGGGAAACCAGGCATCGCCGGCAAATTCGGCGTGGATCTCGGTCAGATAAAGCCGCTCCGCCAGCGGCAAAACCTGTTCATAGAGTTGCGCACCGCCGACAAAGAACACCTCCTGATCGCCCGCACACGCAGCCAATGCATCCGCGATGGAGTGCGCCACCAGGCAACCGGCAGGCGCACTGTAGTCATTGCGCGAAATAATCACCGTGGTACGCCCCGGCAGCGGCCGCCCGATTGATTCAAAGGTCTTGCGCCCCATCACAATGTGATGCCCCAGGGTAAGCGCCTTGAAATGCTGGAGGTCTTCCGGCAAACGCCACGGCAGCGTATTGTGGACGCCGATGACGCGATTTTTCGCCAGTGCGGCGATGACGGCGATACGGGGCTTGAGATGAGGCATGTTTTCTCCTGATATCGCTGCATTATATCCAGCTTGACGCAGTAAAGAAGCGCGCGGAAAAACCGTAATAGATAAAATTTCGCAACCGGAGAGAAAGCCGATGATGATCGAGCAACGACCATGCTGAACCTGATTATTTCCACCATCGCATTCATCATCGCCGCCTGGTGGCTCAACCGTTATCTGGATGACATGGAAATCGGCAAGGGCATGACGCGCGGCATGCTAGTGTTCGTGCTGGCCTCGGTGGTGTCATGGGGCACCGGTTCAGTCGCGGATTGGGCCCAGGTCAAAATCGAAGGTCCGCAACCGCCGTCGCTGGCTTCCGGCGATTTGATGCAAGTCCTCAAGGCAGTCCAGCAGGGGCAAGTACCGACGCAGCCGTAAAGCCCTTAGCGCGACAAACCGGGGAACAGCGCCAGCAACCCGTCCGCCATGAACTGCACCGCCATCGCGGCGAGTATCAGCCCCATCACCCGTGTGGCGATGTTGAGCCCGGCCGTGCCCAGGCGCTCGCCGATCGGCTCGGCCAGCCGCAATATGACCCAGACGATTGCCGCCACCCCCACGATGCCCAGACTGAACACCAGCTTGTCCGGCCAGCTGCCCGCCTGGTGCGCATCGACGATAGCCAGGCTGATTGCCCCTGGCCCCGCCAGCAGCGGGATTGCCAGCGGTACCACGGCAATGTCGTTCTTGGATTCGGCTTCGGTTTGTTCGGCATCGGTCTGCCGCGCCGGACTGGTCCGGGCGTGAAACATGGCTATCGCAATCAGTAGCACCAGCAATCCGCCAGCGATACGGAACGCCGGCAGGCCGATGCCGAAAAACGACAGCAAGGCATCCCCTGCCCACACCGCAAGAACCAGGATCACCGCTACTGCAACGGCGGCCTTGGCTGCCGTGTGGTGCATTTCCTGCGGACGGCGATCGGCTGTCAGGCTAAGGTAAATCGGGATGGCCCCGAGCGGATTCAGAATGGCAAAAATACCAACCAGGTATTTGATTTGCTCTGACCAGACGGGCAACCACGTCATCACGACCCCTTTTACACCGCCACCGGTGCTTTGATCGCCGGGTGCGGATCGTAACCCTGCAGCTCGAAATCCTCGAACCTGAAGGCGAACAAGTCGGTGACCGCGGGATTAAGCTGCATGGTCGGCAACGGGCGCGGCGCACGCGCGAGCTGTTCGCGGGTTTGCTCAAGGTGGTTCGAATACAGATGCGCATCGCCCAGCGTATGCACAAAGTCACCGGGTTTGAGTCCACTCACCTGCGCCAGCATCAGGGTAAGCAGTGCGTAGCTGGCGATGTTGAACGGCACGCCGAGGAAGATGTCTGCGCTGCGCTGGTAGAGCTGGCAGCTGAGCTTGCCATCGGCAACATAGAACTGGAAAAAAGCATGGCAGGGTGCCAGCGCCATTTTGTCGAGATCGGCGACATTCCACGCAGAGACAATGATGCGGCGTGAATCCGGGTTGTGCTTGAGGTCGTGCAGCACGCGCGCAATCTGGTCGATGTGACCGCCGTCAGGCTTGGGCCAGTTGCGCCACTGATAACCGTATACCGGGCCCAGATCGCCGTTATCGTCAGCCCATTCATCCCAGATTTTGACGCCATTTTCCTTGAGATAGCGGATATTGGTGTCGCCCTGCAAAAACCAGAGCAGTTCGTGGATGATGGAGCGCAGATGGCATTTCTTGGTGGTGACGAGGGGGAATCCCTGGCTCAGATCGAAGCGCATCTGGTAGCCGAAGACGGAGACCGTGCCGGTGCCGGTGCGGTCGGATTTCTGGGTGCCGTGTTCCAGCACGTGGCGCATCAGGTCGAGGTATTGGCGCATGGTGGTCTAGCGTATCAGGTTAAATAGGAATAGGTTTTCACAGCCGGCTGATCAAGCCGGTCGGAGCGTATGGCGTTGCAGGTTAGCCGCAATCGCCTCGGCCATTTGCAGCCATTGGGCGGCGGAGTCCGATGGTAGCCGCGCATGCAGGGTAGCGCCAAATAACGCCAGCCAGTGCTCGAACGCCGCCGGCGTCAGTGCCAGCTCGCGGTGCCGGCCCAGCATGTCGAACTGGCGCGGCTGTTCCAGCTTGCCGCCCATCGCCACCCACCAGAAATCTGCAATGTGCGCCTCGTGCTCGGCAAAATCCGTGATGCCGTCAAAGAACCCGTGCAACACCGGGTCTGCCCGCAACGTGGCGTAGAACGCGTGTATCACCTGGTCGACACGGTCACGGCCAATCTTTTCGCACAGCGGTTCAAGCATGCGTCGGGGTGATAGTTCGCCAGACGCCATCAGTCAATCCCTGCAAAGGTTGGTATTGGCTCTTGTAAGCCATCTTGGGGCTGTTTTCTATCCAGTAGCCCAGATACACGTAGGGCAGACCGAGGCTGCGCGCCAGCTCGATCTGCCACAGCACGTTGTACACCCCGAAGCTGCGTTGCGGCAGCCCGGGGTCGAAAAAAGTATACACCGCAGACAGCCCGTCCTCGACCTGGTCAATCACGCTCACCATGCGCAGCACTCCGGCCTCGCGGAATTCCACCAGATAGGTATCCACGTTGCTTTGCAGCAAAAAATGCGCGTACTGGTCGCGGTCGTCATGATCCATGCCGCCGCCGGCATGGCGCGACGCCTGATAACGCTGGTACAGCTCGAAATGCGCAGGATCAAAATGCGGTCGCCGCGGCTCCGCCACCAGCACTGCATTGCGCTTGCCGGTACGCCGCTGGGTGCGACCGGGGATGAATTCATTCACCACCACGCGTACCGGGATGCACGCCTGGCAGTGTCCGCATTGCGGGCGGTAAGTGAACAAGCCGCTGCGCCGAAACCCGTCCTGAATCAACTGGCTGTAGGCCGTGCCGTCCACCAGATGCGCAGGCGTAACCACCTGCGAACGCGCCGTTTTCCCCGCCAGATAACTGCACGGATACGGCGAGGTCAGGTAAAACTGCAGCCGCGCGAACGGCAGGTCATTCAACAAGGTCATGGTCGAAGCGCCAGGGAGTGGGCACTGCCGGCAAGTTTACCAAGTTATTCAGCAGCGCGATGAAGTCTGCGCGGGGAATTTCGCGCGCACCAAAGCGCGCCAGGTGCGCTGTGTTCATCTGGCAATCGATCACGCCGAAGCCCCAGCGTTGCAATTGGCGCACCAGATGGACGAAAGCGATTTTCGAGGCATCCGGCACCCGCGTGAACATGGATTCACCATAAAATGCCCGCCCCAGCGCGATGCCGTACAATCCGCCCGCCAGCCTGCCGTCTATCCAGGTCTCGATGCTATGCGCCACGCCCATTTCGTGCAGGCGTGTATAGGCGGCAATCATCGCCGCACTGATCCAGGTGCCGCCCTGCCCCGCACGCGGCCGGGCGCATCCCGCGATCACCTCGGCAAAAGCCGTATCCACGCGAATCTCATAGCGGCGCTTGCGCAATACCTTGGCGAGCGAGCGCTGCACCACCAGTTCCTGCGGAAACAGCACCATGCGCGGGTCCGGGCTCCACCACAAAATCGGCTCGCCCGGACTGTACCAAGGGAAAATGCCGCGCGAATAAGCGTCCACCAGACGCGCCGGGGAAAGGACGCCCCCCGCAGCCAATAGCCCGGGCGGGTCACGCAATGCCTTACATACGGCAGGAAAATTCTCGTTATCAGTGAGCCAGGTCAACATGTCAGAAATTCTATCCCGCTGGATAGATTTGCTACAGAATGCACCGCGCATTTCACACGTTTTCCATCTTTCGCATCAATTCATTGATTGACAATTGTCATTGACAATTTAACCACATTAACACTATGGTTAATACAGGTTTTATTTTAATGACGATTCACCTCAACCCAAGGAGTAATCATGAAACGCATCGCACTGATTCTTGCTTTCGCTGCCGCCTCTGCCACCCATTTCGCTCAAGCTGCCGATGGCAATTGGATGGCGCGGATTCGTGCCATCAACATCGATCCTTCCGCCCATTCATCTCCGCTCGCCGGGGTAGACGTGAATTCGCAAGTGGTGCCGGAATTGGATTTCACTTACTTTATCAGCAAGAACATCGCTACAGAACTGATCCTGGGAACCGCGCGCCATGAAGTAGCGCTAAATGGCGCCAGTCTCGGCAAGGTCAGCCTCCTGCCGCCCACACTGACCCTGCAGTGGCATTTCTCCCCAGACAGCAAAATTAGACCTTACGTGGGTGCGGGCGTCAATTACACCCGCTTCTACAATGTGGGCCTGGCGGGTCTGGATGTAGACAGAAACAGTTATGGCGGCGCATTGCAAGCCGGCGTGGACATTGCTGTTAGTGACAACGGCTATATCAATCTGGACGTGAAAAAAGTTTATATCAGCACCAAGGTAAAAACGACGGCAGGCGCGTATGTTACCGATCTGGATATCAATCCGGTAATCATCGGCGTCGGTTACGGCTGGCGCTTCTAGCCATCCAGCATGGCCGGAGGGCAGCCACCATGCCAATGGATACCGACAGTAACGGCATGCTCACCTCACCTGCCAGGCGAATGTGCTGTTCATCGATGTTTTTGTGGTCAGCATGATAGCCTGGTTCGCTTGGTGGGCCATAAACCTCAATAGGTATTCTGCACCTCGGTGACTTGTGGAAAGGTCCGCCGCACGATTTTCTCCACCACGTTTTTCAGGTCCCGCATCGAGTTCGGGCACCCCACACAGGCGCCCTTGAGCCGCACCCGGACAACGGTGCCGCTGATTTCCACCAGCTCCAGATCACCGCCGTCACGCAGCAGGATGGCGCGGGCTTCTTCCAGGACTTGCACCAGCGCGGCTTCGGTGAGCGGCGGGGCCTCGCCGCTGGCCTGGTAGGGGCGCAACCTTTCCAGACGTGCCTGGCGCTGGGCGATGCGCGCCGCCAGCAGCGGATCACGCTCGTCCAGCTCATCGAGCTCCTCTTCGCTGTACCAGCGCGTGTCATCGAGTGCCATTTCGCGGTCACGCGCGGCGAGATCTTCGGCGCTGAAGCGTTTGATGGGGATGGATTTGGCAACATCCGTCATAAGGGCACCTCTGCTTATCCCACCCATTTCCGCGCATTCCGGAATATCCGCAGCCACGGACCGTCTTCGCGCCAGTCGTCTGGACGCCAGGAATGCTGGACGGCACGGAACACCCGTTCCGGATGCGGCATCATCAGGGTGAAGCGGCCATCGGCAGTGGTCACGCCCGTCAGACCGCCGGGCGAACCGTTTGGATTCGCCGGATAGGTCTCGGTCGCACGACCGTGATTGTCTACATAGCGTAGCGCACCGATCACCTGGGCGGAGTCGCCACTCTGGCTGAAGTCGGCATACCCCTCCCCGTGGGAAACCACCACCGGCATGCGGCTGCCTGCCATGCCGTCGAACAGGATGGAGGGGCTGTCCGGCACTTCGACCATGACGAAGCGCGCCTCGAACTGCTCGGACTGATTGCGGGTAAATTTCGGCCAGTATTCGGCACCGGGAATGATGGACTTGAGATTGCTCATCATCTGGCAGCCGTTGCATACGCCCAGCGCGAAGCTGTCGTCGCGGCTGAAGAATGCTTCGAATTGATCGCGCGCGCGCGGGTTGAACAGGATGGATTTGGCCCAGCCTTCGCCGGCGCCCAGCACGTCACCGTAGGAAAAACCGCCGCACGCGGCAAAGCCACGGAAGTCCTGGAGCGAGACGCGCCCGGCGATGATGTCGCTCATGTGCACGTCCACCGCCTCGAAGCCGGCGCGGTCGAAGGCGGCGGCCATTTCCACTTCGCCGTTGACCCCCTGCTCGCGCAGGATGGCGATGCGCGGCTTGCTGCCGCCGATGAAAGGCGCGGCGATGTTGTCGTTCAGGTCAAAGCTCAGCTTTGCCGACAGCCCCGGGTTAGCCACATCCAGCAGTTGCGCGTGTTCGCTCTCGGCACAGGCCGGGTTGTCGCGCAGGCGCTGGATCTGGTAACTGGTTTCACTCCAGGCGCGCTGCAATTCCGCACGGCTGAAATCGAGCATGGTTTTTTCATTGCGCACGATTTCCACACGGTCGCGATCATTGGTGCTGCCGATGATGTGGAACTCGGAGCGCAGCCCGGCCGCAATGAAGGACTGCATGACCTCGGCGGTATGCTCGCGTTTCACTTGCAGCAGTGCGCCCAGCTCCTCGTTGAACAGCACGCCGAACACGCGCGGGCTGTATCCGCTGTGCTCGGTGATCAATTCCTCGTCTTCATCCAGGCCTTCTTCCTCGACTTGCACGCGGAAGCGATCCTGGCACAGCTCGTCCGCGTCTACAGTGATCCCGCAGTGGCCGGCGAAGGCCATTTCGCACAGCGCCGCCCACAGGCCGCCGTCGGAGCGGTCATGGTAAGCCAGCAAGCGGCCGGCGGCATTGAGCGCCTGCAGGGTTGCGAAGAAGGCCCTGAGCTGACCGGGGTGGTCGAGGTCCGGGCAGCGTTCGCCCACCTGCTTGTAAACCTGTGCCAGCGCCGAGCCGCCCAGGCGGTTGCGGCCGCAGCCGAGGTCGATCAGGATGAGGTCGGTATCGCCCTGATCGGTACGCAGCTGCGGCGTAAGCGTGGCACGCGCGTCGGGACTGGGGGCGAAAGCGGAAATGATGAGAGACAACGGAGCAGTGACGGATTTCTGCTCGCCGTTCGCTTCCCATACCGTGCGCATGGACAGCGAATCCTTGCCCACCGGGATACTGATGCCCAATGCGGGGCATAGCTCCAGTCCCACCGCCTTGACCGTGTCGTATAGCGCAGCATCTTCACCCGGAAAACCGGCTGCCGCCATCCAGTTGGCGGAAAGTTTCACGTCGCCGATCTGTTCCACACGTGCGGCGGCCAGGTTGGTCAACGCCTCACCCACCGCCATGCGCCCGGCAGCGGCCGGATCGATCAGCGCCAGCGGGGTGCGCTCGCCCACGGCAAAGGCCTCGCCGCGCTCGGTAGCGTAGCCCATGGTGGTCACCGCCACGTCCGCAACCGGCACCTGCCAGGGGCCGACCAACTGGTCGCGCGCAGTGTAACCGCCCACAGTACGGTCGCCGATGGTGATGAGAAACAGCTTGGATGCCACACTGGGCAGGCGCAACACGCGCAGTGCAGCATCGGCCAGCTCGATGCCATCGGTGTTCAATGCCGGCAAGCTGCGCTGGACATGCTGCACGTCGCGCGTCATGCGCGGCGGCTTGCCGAGCAGCACGGACAAATCCATGTCCACCGGAGTAGCGCCCAGCAGGCTGTCCTCCACCGTCAAATGCCTGTCCTCGGTGGCGATGCCGATCACGGCAAACGGGCAGCGCTCGCGCTCGCACACGGCGCGGAAGCTGTCCAGACTGGCCGGTGCAATGGCCAGCACATAGCGCTCCTGGGATTCGTTGCTCCAGATTTCACGCGGCGACATGCCGGATTCTTCCAGCGGGATGTCGCGCAATTGAAAGCGTGCGCCACGGCCGGCGCCGTCCACCAGTTCCGGCATGGCGTTGGAAACGCCGCCCGCACCCACATCGTGAATGGACAGAATCGGATTGGCATCGCCCAGTTGCCAGCAGCGGTCGATCACCTCCTGCGCGCGCCGCTGCATTTCCGGATTGCCGCGCTGCACCGAGTCGAAATCCAGGTTTTCGGCATTGGTGCCGGTATCCATGCTGGATGCCGCGCCGCCGCCCAGGCCGATAAGCATGCCCGGCCCGCCCAGATGTATCAGCAGCGTGCCGGCGGCGAACTGTTTTTTGAAGCAGTGGCTGTTGTCGATGTTGCCCACCCCGCCCGCCAGCATGATGGGCTTGTGGTAACCGCGCATCTCGCCCGCGCATTCTTCCTCGAAAGTGCGGAAGTAGCCCGCTAGGTTGGGACGGCCGAATTCGTTGTTGAACGCCGCAGCGCCGAGCGGGCCATCGATCATGATTTGCAGCGCGGAGGCGATGCGGTCGGGCTTGCCGTAGCCATTCGCATTGTCCCGATAGGTTTCCCAGGGTTGGTGGCCACCAGGGATGTTCAGGTTAGACACCGAGAACCCGCTCAGCCCCGCCTTGGGCTTGGAGCCGGTGCCAGTGGCGCCCTCATCGCGGATCTCGCCGCCGGACCCCGTTGCCGCGCCGGGGAAAGGTGAAATGGCAGTGGGGTGATTGTGCGTTTCCACCTTCATCAGGATGTGCGTACGTGCCTCGCGGTAAACATAGCGTCCATTTTCTGCCGGATGAAAACGCGCCACGTCGGCGCCTTCGATCACCGAGGAATTATCCGAATACGCCACGACGGTACCTTGCGGATGACGCGCGTGAGTTTCGCGGATCATGCCAAACAGGGTATACGGCTGCGCCTCGCCGTCGATCACCCAGGCGGCGTTGAAAATCTTGTGGCGGCAGTGCTCGGAGTTGGCCTGGGCAAACATCATCAACTCCACATCCGTGGGATTGCGCCCGATGCGGGTGAAGTTATCCAGCAGATAATCGATTTCATCTGCCGACAACGCCAGCCCCATATCGCTGTTGGCGCGCACCAGCGCCGTGCGGCCGGCACCGAGAATATCCACCGTAGTCAATGGCTTGGGCGGGAGGTGGCGGAACAGTGCCTGTGCATCGTCCAGGCTGTCGAATACCACCTCGGTCATGCGGTCGTGGATGTGCGGGGCGATCTGCGCCTGGTCATCCGCGGTCAGCGCAGCGCCATCGCGGCGGCCGAAATAATACGCAGTGCCACGCTCAATCCGCGAGATTTTTTCCAGTCCGCAGTGGCGAACGATGTCGGTCGCCTTGGAAGACCACGGCGAAATGGTGCCGGGGCGCGGGGTAACCAGTAACAGCGTGCCGTCCGAGCGGGCAGGCAACGGGGTGCCGTAGGTGAGAATGGAATCCAGCTTGGTGTGCTCGACGGGATCCAGCACGGCTGACACTTCCGCGAAATGCCAGAACTCGGATTGAATACAGTCGTAATCGGGCAGCGCTTTGGATAGCTTGTCGAGACGAAAACGGGAAAGCGCGGCGCCGCCGCGCAATTTATGCAGTACGGACATGGTGCGAATCGGGCATCGGATAAAAGCGAATTTTACCCGAAATCAGCCCCGCGCCCTAACCACGAAAGCGGCTTAAATCAGGAGCCTGATCCCTTTGGCGTCTCCTGTCCTTTCTCCCGCGTCCATGTTGCTAGGCAATCAAGGCCACAAAAATGCTGGATGTAATCCGAACCTTCTTCATTTAGAGCGACAGACGCCGGAATCTCAACCTTGCATACGGCGCAACTGGTGATTTCACACACCTCATCTTCAACGCAAGGCAAAATCTCTCCGCCATTTGGATTCACGTTTTTAGCGATTTTCATTTCTCTCTCCTGAGTATCAATTATCAACGTGCTACGCTATAAACATAGACCACCTGATTCATACTTGGTTCGCCATGAAAGCAAGCACAGACCAGATGTCCAACGGACAATTAATCAACGACGCCATCATGAACGCCTTGCCGCCGCGGGCGCACGACAGCCATAAGGGCGACTTTGGCAGCGTCGGCATCCTGGGCGGTGCGCCGGGCCTGACCGGGGCAGTATTGCTGGCAGCGCGTGCGGCACTTCATCTGGGTGCGGGCAAGGTCTACGCCGCAAGCCTGAGCAGCAGTATCACCATAGACTTCATGCAACCGGAAATCATGCTGCTTGGCCCGACGCAACTGTTGGACACACCGCTCACCGTGCTGGCCGTTGGTCCCGGCTTGGGACGCTCCGAACAGGCGGCCCAATTACTGACGATCGCGCTGCACAGCTCAGCCATCCTGGTCCTGGATGCCGATGCCCTCAACTTGCTTGCCGAATCGCCAAGTCTGAAAAACATGATACAAAACCGTCCCAATCCCACTTTGCTTACCCCCCATCCCGGCGAAGCCGCACGGCTGCTTGGCTGCGACGGCAATACCATCCAGCGTGACCGGCCAGCCGCCGCACGGCAACTCGTCGAGCGTTATCACGCCTGGGTAGTATTAAAAGGCGCGGGCAGTATATGTGCCGCACCAAACGGGGAATGGCGCATCAACCCGACCGGCAACCCCGGTTTAAGCAGTGCGGGCATGGGCGATGTATTGACCGGCATGGTGGCGGCATTACTGGCACAGGGCATGGTGCCCTTCGCCGCGCTGCAGCTCGCTGTTTATCTGCACGGTGCGGCGGCGAATGCGCTGTTGGAGCGAGGGATAGGTCCGGTGGGCCTGACTGCATCGGAAGTGACGAAGGACGCGCGCAGGTTGCTTAATCAACGCACTTTCTAGTGTCGGGAAATATTGAGGCGTCAGGAAACCCTCGGGTTCCCTGATCCATAATCATGTCCACTGCCTTTTTTATGATCTGCGAACGCACTTCAATCTCATAAACACAAATACCGTTGCAGGTATTTGTGCATAATTAAGCAGGTTCAGTTTTATAGCTGAGCCAACAATCACCGGATCAATTCACCTGGGGCGGGAAAAGTTTCTTCGCCGCACCAATCAATCCCATTGCCTTGGCATATTCCGCGCTACTGGTTTTGGTTAAATAGGTGTCTCCTGCGCCGCCTCCTATCTTGATGGCGGCCAATGCAGCCTTGCCACTTGGGTTATCGCCTATCGTCAGCAGAGCCTCGGTGATTTTTTTCGCCTGAGCTTGTGGCATGTCACGAGACAGGGAAATCGCAAAACCTGGAACAGGGTCAGTGTTGGCTAGAATACGTAGTTTCCCGGGATGGGCTTTGATTGCATCATTTGCCACTTTAGGCCCAACCGAAACCACGTCCACAGCATCCTTCAGCAAAAGCGAAACCAATGTATCCTGGAACTGTATTTCCTGCATTTGCTTGAAATCCCGATTCAGCATAAGTCCATTGTTTTTCAAAAAATCAACTGACAACAGTCCCATCAGGGTTTTACGGCTTATCATGCCGATTCGCGAACCTTTAATGGAAGCGACAGTCTGGTATGGACTTTGCGCCCGGACCAACAAAACCGCATGCAAGTCCTTGAACTTCGCCACCGGGTAGAACCCGGATTGTTTGCTGGCCAGCCCTATCACATTGGTAGGCGCCATGAGCAAGTCATACCGCCCAGTGCCTGTATGCTCATCGATTGCCTTGAAGTTTTGTGTGATATCCGTACGCACCTGAATCCCCACTGCTTTGCCGATATAGTCGGCAAGAGGTTGGAACGAATCCCTTAATACCCATTGATCCTCATTACCGACTGTGCCTGGGTTGATACCAAACATCAGCCTGTCCGCCGCTTGCAGGTTAAAAGACAGCAGCAACGCCGCTATAAAAAAGAATTTACGCATTATTTCGGGACTCCTCTTATAAGATTGTGCAATTCAGACACGCGAGTCTGGTCGTTGCTGTAGGCCAGTTTGACGCGCAACTTCAGCACCGTGAGTGTATTGATCGTCACATTCACAAATCACCCGATGGACGCCAAGCGACGCGGATTTCATCTTGGCGTGAATGGTCTCCAGCACCGGATTACGCGACCATAAAAGCAGCAAGCATGCCATTTACCGACTCCGCTACGCGCGGCGCCTAATCAGTCCGTGCATCGAAGAACTGATGCCGCAATCCGATTAACGGCAAAAATGAAATTATCCTGAGCTGGATGCGATTATCCGTTGGCATTTCGTCAGCGCTGTCGAACAATCCGTCGGGGCCGCTCAGCCGTTCCATAGCAAAGAAGGCTCGGTGAACCCGATGAACTCGGCTTATCCAACGAGCTCATCTGATCATTTTTCTTGCGCGGTACAATATTTGGATTGCAGGTAGGCGTGGAATTCCTCGCTCACCTCATCATGCCTCAACGCATATTCCACCGTGGCTTTCAGATAACCCAGCTTGCTGCCGCAGTCATAGCGCACCCCTTGAAACTCGTAGGCCAGCACCTGCTGTTCCTGCAGCAGGCCGGCAATCGCGTCGGTAAGCTGGATTTCTCCGCCAGCACCTGGTTTTATGCTCTCGATGTGATGAAAGATGCGCGGGGTAAGGATGTAACGCCCTACCACACCCAGCGTGGAGGGTGCATTTTCCGGGCGCGGCTTTTCCACGATTGAGCTTACCTTGTGCAGGCCATCGGTGAGCGACGTCGCCGCCACGATACCGTACTGACTGGTCTCTTCACGGGCGACGTTCTGCACGCCCAGCAGCGAACACTGATAATAGTTGTACAAGTCCACCATCTGCTTCATCACTGGTGGATTAGCGTCGATCAGGTCATCGGCGAGGATGACGGCAAAAGGTTCGTTTTGCACCACGGGCTTTGCGCACAGCACTGCGTGTCCCAGCCCCAGCGCCTCCGCCTGACGAATGTAAATGCAGTTCACGTGGGACGGCAGAATGCCGCGCACCAGCTCCAGCAGCTTGGTCTTGCCGCGCGCTTCGAGTTCGGTTTCCAGCTCGTAGGCCTTGTCGAAGTGGTCCGGAATAGCGCGCTTGCTGCGCCCGGTAATGAATATCAGATCGGTGATACCTGCCGCGACAGCTTCTTCCACCGCGTATTGAATCAGCGGCTTGTCGACGATAGGCAGCATTTCCTTGGGACTGGCCTTGGTGGCAGGCAAAAAACGTGTACCCATGCCCGCTACCGGGAAAACGGCTTTGGTAATCGCGTTGGTCATACTGGCTCCATGGTGGTTACGGTGTTCATTTTATGCTGCTCAATAATTCCAGCAATCCGGCTTCATCGAGAATGTTGACGCCGAGTTCCTGCGCTTTGATGTATTTGCTGCCGGGATCAGCGCCCGCTACGACGTAATCGGTCTTTTTCGACACGCTGCCACTCACCTTGCCGCCTTGTGCCTCAATTTTTTCCTTGGCCTCCTCGCGGCTCAGGCTGGGCAAGGTGCCGGTGAGCACGAAAGTTTTGCCGGCAACGGCGCTAGTTTGGGGGCGCGCGGTCGGCTTGCCCTCCGGCCAGGTCACACCGCTGGCGCGCAGCATGTCTATCACGGTGAGATTGTGCGACTCGGCGAAAAACTGCACGATGGATTGCGCTACCACCGGCCCCACGTCGGGTACCTGCTGCAGGCTGTCCAGGTCGGCGTTCATCAGTGCATCCAGATTGCCGAAGTAATGCGCCAGATCCTTGGCGGTCTGCTCACCCACATTGCGGATGCCCAGCGCATAGATAAATCGTGCCAGCGTGGTGTATTTGCTGGCCTCGATAGCCGCGAGCAGGTTGGCGGCAGATTTTTCCGCCATGCGTTCCAGATTGGCGAGTTTCACCATACCCAACCGGTACAGATCAGCCGGGCTGTTGACCAGACCCAAATCCACCAGTTGCTCGACCAGCCTTTCGCCCAGGCCGTCAATATCCATCGCCCGACGACTGGCAAAGTGCCATAGCGCCTGCTTGCGCTGCGCCGGACAATACAGGCCGCCGCTGCAGCGCGCCACCGCCTCGTCCGGCAGGCGCACCACATGCGAGCCGCACACCGGGCAGACAGTGGGCATGACGAATTCGCGTGCTCCGGGCGGACGGCGCGCCATGACCACAGACACGATTTCCGGAATCACATCACCCGCGCGGCGCACACTCACCCAGTCGCCGATGCGCACGTCCTTGCGGCGAATTTCATCCTCATTATGCAGCGTGGCATTGGTCACCGTCACGCCGCCGACGAAAACGGGTGCGAGCCGCGCCACGGGCGTAAGCGCGCCAGTGCGGCCGACCTGCACGTCAATTCCCTGAAGCTGGGTAAGCGCTTCCTGCGCCGGGAATTTGTGCGCGATAGCAAAACGCGGCGCACGGGCGACGAAACCAAGCTGTTCCTGCAAGGCGAGGTCGTTGACCTTGTACACCACGCCGTCAATGTCGTAGGGCAACTGCACACGGCTGGTCCCGATATTACGGTAGTAATCCAGCAGGCCGGATACGCCCCGCACCACGCCGCGTTGCCGGGCGACCGGCAGGTGCATGGCCAGCAGTTGATCCATCACCTCGGCATGGGTGGCCGGAACAATCCAGCCGTCTATTGCGCCGATGCCGTAAGCGAAAAAGTGCAGGCGGCGGGTGGCGGTAATGCGCGGGTCAAGTTGGCGCAATGAGCCCGCTGCAGCGTTGCGCGGATTGGCAAATTCCCTGTCGCCGCGCACGCGCTGGGCAGTATTGAGCGCTTCGAAATCCGCCTTGAGCATGAGCACTTCGCCGCGTACTTCGAGCAAAGCGGGCGGCGCGATGCCCAACCGCATGGGAATCGCACGAATGGTGCGCAGGTTGGCGGTCACCTCCTCGCCGGTATAGCCATCGCCGCGCGTCGCACCCTGCACAAAACGCCCGCGCTCATAGCTCAGCGTAATCGCCAGACCGTCAAACTTGGGTTCCACTGCGTATTCAATCTGCGCCAGTCCGGTTGCCTCGCGGCAACGACGGTCGAATGCCTCTACCTCGGTGTCGTCAAAGGCATTATTGAGCGACAGCATGGGAACACGGTGAGTGACCTGGGAAAACACCGAAACAGGTGCCGCGCCAACGCGCTGGCTGGGAGAATCCGGCGTGACCAGTGCGGGATATTGCACCTCCAGCGCCTGCAACTCGCGCATCAGACGGTCGAATTCGGCGTCTGGAATCACTGGCGCATCGAGCGCATAGTAACGGTAATTGTGGTATTCGATTTGTTCGCGCAACAGGCGGGCGCGTTCGGCAAGCTCAACTGGAACTCGCATCAGTTAAATAGGCGCAGCGCTCGTTCGCTACCGCCAGGAATACCGCGCGCCTGCATGCGTTTGTATATCTGGTCGAGTTGCAGACGGATTTTGTCGATACCGGCCTGGGTAAGCGGACGGATATTGTCATCCACCAACTGGCCGCCCAGCTGCTCGCTGAGTTGGTGCCCCAGCGCCGTCATGCGATCAAAAGCCACCAACCCATCGGCCACACGCGGCAGATCGAACAGCAAGGTGACGCCATGCGTGGAAAACGCTGCAGCAGCCGCGCTGGCCGTAAAGGGTGCGGATTCGTGATTGCACAATGAGTAGATCACCTCGTTGGCGGCATTGCGGCATTGGTACACCCCATCCACCGCCAGCACCATGCCCGCGCGTTGCGCCAGCTCGCTGATTTTGGCGCCGGAGAATACCTCGTTGTCACGACTCACCACATTCAGACCAATCAGCACATCCACATCCACACAGAACAAATCAAGTTCATTGGCCCGCTGCAATGCGGAGGGAATGTCCGGGCATTCCGCCACGCCATTGAAACGGCTGGCGAGCTGGCGCGCCTGGGTGCACAGATGCACCAGCTGGTCTTCGCTGACGGCACCGTTGCGGTCAGCCAGTTGCAGTGCAATCACAATCTCCGAATAGGCATCTTCACGCCAGCTGGCAATCTCTTCCCAGCCTCCGGCAAGCGGGCTATAGCCCCACCAGTAGACAGCCTTGCCAGTGTTGCGGCTGCGCTCGATCGGCTCCGCCAGGGCGGAGCCGGGAATCGCGTCAGCGGTGTGCAGGCGAATCTCGAAATCAATCATCGGGTCCGCCGGGGATGCCGGCAGTTCGTCTGCGGCGAGCGCTGATTCCGGCGATGCCGTAACAGTTGCAGGTGCAGGTCTGGATTCCACTTGTTGCGGCTCGCGTAGCGCCGCAATATCAGCGTGGTAGGGGACTGAAGAGGGGATTGCGCTGGCAGATGCAGTTGGCTCTGCCCGCGCATGCGTCAGGGGCGTGCCGGGCACGGCAGGTTCGGTCTGGGTGGATGGCTCATCGAGGTAGGGCTCGATGCGTGTCGCACCGGATTCAGCGCCTTGCTGTGCATCCAGCAAAATGTCCTGCCGCGGCGCAAACATCGCGCGCGATTGCTTGCGGTATTTTCTTTCCTGAAACCAGTTGTACAGGACGATCGCTGCGACCACCACGATTGCGACTGCAATCAGACTGATTTGCAATGGATTCATCTTTGCTTTCCGTCTCCTGCGCCACCTGGGGGTGACTGCTGTTTATTATTTCCGTTTTGAGCCGGCGCCGCTGGCTGTGCCTGTCCCGGTTTCAATACCTGAAAAAACACCTCGTCGTTACGGATCATGCCCAGTTCGTTACGCGCCCGTTCGGCAATTGCATCCAGCCCGTGCTTGAGGTCGCGCACTTCGGCATCCATCGCCGCGTTGCGCGCAGTCAGGGTGGCGTTGAGCTGCTTTTGCGCGGCCACCTGGCGGCCGGTATCCCACACCTGCAACCAGCCCCCTTTGCCAAACCATAGCGGATACTGCAACAACAGCAGCAAAGATACCAGAATCCATGTCATCCAGCGCATCTGGCGCGGTTAAATCAGTTGCCGATCTGGTAGAAAGCGGCACGGCCCGGATAGCGCGCGGCATCGCCCAGTTCTTCCTCGATACGCAGCAGCTGGTTGTATTTGGCCATGCGGTCGGAACGCGACAGCGAACCCGTCTTGATCTGCAGCGCGTTGGTAGCGACAGCAAGGTCGGCGATAAACGTATCTTCAGTCTCGCCGGAACGATGCGAAATCACCGAAGTGTAACCGGCGCGCTTGGCGGTCTCGATCGCGTCGAAGGTCTCGGACAGCGTACCGATCTGGTTCACCTTGATCAGGATGGAATTGGCGATACCCTGACGGATGCCCTCGCTCAGAATTTTGGCATTGGTGACAAACAGATCGTCGCCAATGATCTGGATGGATTTTTTCAGGCGCGCGCTGAGCACTGCCCAGCCCGCCCAGTCGTTTTCGGCCATGCCGTCTTCGATACTGATAACGGGGTATTTGTCGCACCAGCTCGCCAGGTAATCGGTGAATTGCGCGGAGGAAAATTGCAGACCTTCGGATTCAAGGTGGTATTTGCCGTCTTTGTGGAACTCGCTGGCGGCGCAATCGATGCCGATGGCGATGTCGGTGCCCGGCACGTAACCGGCTTTTTCAATCGCCTGCACGATGAGCTTCAATGCGGCTTCGTTGGATTCCAGATTCGGCGCAAAACCGCCTTCGTCGCCCACGGTAGTGGCCATGCCCAGCCCATCCAGCAGTTTTTTCAGCGCATGAAATACCTCCGCGCCGTAGCGTAGCGCCTCGCGAAAGCTGGGCGCGCCGAGCGGGATGATCAGGAATTCCTGCATGTCGATGTTGTTGTTGGCGTGCGCGCCGCCGTTGATGATGTTCATCATCGGCACCGGCAACTGCATCGGGCCGGCTCCGCCCAGATAGCGGTACAGTGGCAGACCGGATTCTTCCGCCGCAGCACGCGCCACCGCCATCGACACAGCCAGGATCGCGTTGGCGCCCAGGCGCGCTTTGGTTTCCGTACCGTCCAGCTCGATCATGGTGCGGTCGATAAAATGCTGGTCTTCCACATCCAGACCGATGATGGCTTCGCAGATTTCGGTATTGACGTTTTCCACCGCGCGCAACACGCCCTTGCCCAGATAGCGCTGGGCATCGCCATCGCGTAGTTCGATCGCTTCGCGACTACCGGTGGAAGCGCCTGACGGCACGGCAGCGCGTCCCAGCACGCCGGACTCCAGCAGCACGTCTGCTTCCACTGTGGGGTTGCCGCGCGAATCCAGAATCTCGCGGGCGATGACATCAACAATTGCACTCATTTATTTTCCTTGTCCAATCAACGGCTGCGGTATGCGCGGCCTATTTCACCTGGTTTTCAATAAATCCGCGCTGTTTCACCAGCGCGTCCATTTCTTTCAGCGTGTACAGCAATTCTTTCATCAACCCCAGCGGCCAGGCATTGGGTCCGTCGGATAGCGCCTTGTCCGGATCGGGATGGGTTTCCGCAAACAGCCCGGCCACCCCCACCGCCACCGCTGCGCGCGCCAGCACCGGCACGAATTCGCGCTGACCGCCGGAAACATTACCCTGCCCGCCCGGCAGTTGCACCGAATGGGTGGCGTCGAACACCACCGGGCAGCCGGTTTCGCGCATCACCATCAGCGAACGCATGTCCGATACCAGGTTGTTGTAGCCGAACGACACCCCGCGCTCGCACACCATGATGTTGTCCTGACCCCCGTTGGCCGCACGCGCCTTGTCCACCACGTTCTTCATGTCCCATGGCGCAAGGAACTGCCCTTTCTTGATATTCACCGGCTTGCCCGCGCACGCCACGGCGTGGATGAAATCAGTCTGGCGACACAGGAAGGCGGGCGTTTGCAACACGTCCACCACCGCTGCCACTTCGCTGATTTCCTCAATGCTGTGCACGTCGGTCAGCACCGGCACGCCGATCTCCTTTTTCACATCAGCGAGGATTTGCAACCCGGCGTCCATGCCCGGCCCGCGGAACGACACGCCGGAACTGCGGTTGGCCTTGTCATAGGAAGACTTGTAGATGAACGGCACGCCCAGCTCGGCGCAAATTTCTTTCAAAACCCCGGCGGTGTCCATCGCCATCTGGCGCGATTCCACCACGCAGGGACCGGCAATCAGGAACAGCGGCTGATCCAGCCCCGCTTCGAATCCGCACAGTTTCATGGCGTTTCTCCTGCTACAGCCGGGTTTCCTGCTGTAGATTGCTGGTAGGTAAGCGCCGCTTCGACAAACGCCTTGAACAGCGGATGCCCGGCACGCGGCGTTGAGGTAAATTCCGGATGGAACTGGCAGCCGATGAACCAGGGATGGTCCGGCAGCTCCACCATTTCGCACAGGCCGTCGCTGGCGGACAACCCGCTCACTTTAAGCCCGGCCTGTTGCAGCTGCGGCAGCAGCGCATTATTGACTTCATAGCGATGACGGTGGCGTTCGGTAATCTCGTCGGCACCGTATACCGTGCGTGCCAGCGAGCCGGCCGCCAGCTTGCACACTTGCCCGCCCAGGCGCATGGTGCCGCCCATATTGGAATCTTCGCTGCGGGTTTCAACCTGGCCGGCGGCGTCTTTCCATTCGGAAATCAGCGCCACGACGGGATGCGTGGTGGCCGGCTCGAATTCGGTGCTGTGGGCGTCCGTCATGCCCGCCTTGTGGCGCGCATATTCAATCACGGCGAGCTGCATGCCGAGGCAGATGCCCAGGTAGGGCACCTTGTTTTCACGTGCATACTGGATCGCGGCAATCTTGCCCTCGACGCCGCGCTTGCCGAAACCACCCGGCACCAGAATGGCGTCCATGCCGGTCAGGCAGCCCACGCCGTCCTTCTCGATCTGCTCGGAATCCAGGTAGTGGATATTGATATGGGTGCGGGTATGAATCCCCGCATGGATCAGCGCCTCGGACAGGGATTTGTAGGACTCGGTCAGCCCCACGTACTTGCCCACCATGGCGATATCGATCTCGTGCTGCGGATGCTCCAGCGCCTCCACCAGCCCGTTCCACATGGAGAGATCGGCAGGCGGTGGCGTGATGCCGAACTTGCGGCAGACGATCTCGTCCATGCCCTGCTCGCGCAGCATTTCAGGAATCTTGTAGATGCTGTCCACATCGTGCACGGAAACCACCGCACCCGGCTCCAGGTTGGTGAACAGCGCAATCTTGCGGCGTTCCTCGTCGGGTAGCGGGCGGTCGCCGCGGCACAGCACCACATCCGGCTGGATACCGATCTCGCGCAGCTCTTTCACCGAGTGCTGGGTGGGTTTGGTCTTGACCTCGCCCGCCTTGCCCAGATACGGCACCAGGGTAAGGTGGATATAGCAGGTGTTGTTGCGTCCCTCTTGCAAACCCATCTGGCGGATCGCCTCGAGAAAAGGCAGCGATTCGATGTCGCCCACGGTACCGCCGATCTCGACAATCGCCACCTCGGCACCCGCCGCGCCGTTGCGGATATGCAGCTTGATCTCGTCGGTGATGTGCGGGATGACCTGGACCGTGCCGCCCAGATACTCGCCGCGCCGCTCCTTCTTGATCACCGACTCGTAGATCTGGCCGGTGGTGAAGTTGTTGCGCTTGCTCATGTGCGCATGGGTAAAGCGCTCGTAGTGGCCGAGATCGAGATCGGTTTCCGCCCCGTCCTCGGTGACGAACACCTCCCCGTGCTGGAACGGACTCATGGTGCCGGGATCCACGTTGATGTACGGATCCAGCTTCATCATGGTGACTTGCATGCCGCGCGATTCAAGAATGGCGGCGAGAGAGGCGGCGGCGATTCCCTTGCCCAGGGAAGAAACCACACCGCCAGTAACGAAGATATAACGGGTCATGTTGATTTACGGCGCAGGTAATGCTGAATTTTAGCGTAAAGCGGGCGCCCGAACAATTGCGCAGCGCAGTGATCGTTGTCTTCGCGCGCCAGGAAGAACGGATATCACCCTGGATCCGATGCAATCATCCGCAATGCGGCAGGCGGCGGCCAAGCCGCCCTGGCTCAGCGCTGCGTCAGCCGCTCCCAAGTTTCCAGCACCGTATCGGGATTCAGCGACAAGGACTCGATCCCCTGCGCGACCAGCCAGTCGGCCAGATCCGGGTGGTCGGACGGCCCCTGCCCGCAGATGCCGACGTATTTGCCGGCCTGCTTGCAGGCGCTGATGGCTTGCGAGAGCAGCGCTTTCACCGCCGGGTTGCGTTCGTCGAAGCTGGCGGCGACCAGGGACGAGTCGCGGTCGATCCCCAGGGTAAGCTGGGTAAGGTCGTTGGAGCCGATGGAGTAGCCATCGAAGTATTGCAGGAAATCGTGCGCCAGAATGACGTTGGAGGGAACCTCGCACATCATGATCAGACGCAGACCATGCGCGCCGCGTTTGAGGCCGTTTTGCGCCAGCGCTTCGACCACGGCGCGGGCTTCGTCCACGGTGCGCACGAAGGGAATCATCAATTCCACGTTGGTCAGCCCCATGGTCTCGCGCACCTTTTTCACGGCGCGGCATTCCAGCGCAAAGGCGTCGCGGAACAGGGGCGAGACATAGCGCGCGGCGCCGCGCAGGCCGAGCATGGGGTTTTCTTCCACCGGCTCGTAAGCGCGGCCACCGGGCAGATTGGCGTATTCATTCGATTTGAAATCGGACAGGCGCACGATCACCGGCTTGGGCCAGAACGCGGCGCCCAGCGTGGCCACGCCCTCGGCGAGTTTTTCCACATAGAAATTCACCGGATCGCCGTAACCCGCACTCTTGTCCTCCAATACTGCACGGACATCGGGCGGCACATTGGGATAGTCCAGCGCGGCGCGGGGATGGATGCCGATCTGGTTATTGATAATGAACTCCAGCCGCGCCAGGCCGACACCGTGGTTGGGTAACTGGCTGGCGTCGAAGGCGCGCTCGGGATTGCCCACGTTCATCATGATTTTGACCGGCGGCTCGGCCAGCTTTCCCAGGGTGACCTCGGTGACTTCCACCTCCAGTCGCCCTTCGTACACGAAGCCGGCATCGCCCTCCGCGCAAGATACGGTGACCTCGGCGCCATCCGTCAGACGCGCGGTTGCATCGCCCGCCCCCACTACCGCCGGGATGCCGAGTTCGCGCGCGATGATCGCGGCGTGACAAGTGCGCCCACCGCGATTGGTGACAATGGCCGACGCCACTCTCATCACCGGTTCCCAGTCCGGGTCGGTCATGTCGGTGACCAGCACGTCGCCCTTTTGCACGCGTGCCATTTCAGTCGGGCTGGCAATGTTGCGCACCACGCCCTGACCGATGCGGCCGCCGATGGCGCGCCCCTGGACCAGGATGCGCGAATGCCGCTTCAGCGCGTAGCGGCGTTGCGTGACGCCAGCCCGCGCTTTCACCGTTTCCGGTCGCGCCTGCACGATAAACAGTTCGCCGCTCACGCCATCTTTCGCCCATTCGATATCCATCGGGCGGCCATAGTGTTGCTCGATGGCGATGGCCTGACGCGCAAGCGCCAGAACATCGCTGTCCGTCAGCGCAAAGCGGCGCCGCTCGATTTCCGGCACCGCTTCCACCAGCGTGGCATTGGCCGCATCCCGACTCGCGCCGAATATCATTTTGACCGCCTTGCTGCCAAGCGAGCGCCGGATCACCGCCAGGGTGGGTTTGTGCACGTAATACTCGTCCGGATTGACCTGGCCCTGCACCACGGTCTCCCCCAGCCCGTAGGCGGCGGTGATGAACACCACGCCATCGAAGCCGGATTCGGTATCCAGCGTGAACATCACCCCGGAACACGCCAGATCCGAGCGCACCATGCGCTGCACCCCGGCGGACAGCGCCACATGGTCATGCTCGAAACCCTGATGCACACGGTAGGCGATGGCGCGGTCGTTGTATAACGAAGCAAACACCAGGCGGATGGCGGCGAGCAGGTTATCCGCGCCCTGGATGTTGAGGTAGGTCTCCTGCTGCCCGGCAAACGAGGCATTGGGCAGGTCTTCGGCGGTAGCGGAGGAACGCGCTGCCACCGGCACATCGCCCAGTTCCGCATAGGCAGCGCGGATGGCCGCTTCCAGCTCCGGCTGCAACGGACTCTGCGCCACCCAGTCACGAATCGCCTTGCCTGTCGCCGCGAGTTGTGTCACATCGGTCACATCGAGCTTGCTCAAGGCATCGCTGATGCGTGCCGTCAGGTTGTTGAAGTCGAGAAAATCACGAAACGCCTGCGCGGTGGTGGCAAAGCCACCCGGCACGTTGACACCCGCGCCGGACAAGTTGCCAATCATCTCGCCCAGCGAAGCATTTTTCCCCCCCACGCGAGGCACATCGGTAAGCTTGAGCTGGGTGAAATCGATGATGTAGGGCTGGTTCATGCATTTTTCCTCAAACCGTTGAGCCGCAAAGATCACAAGAGAAAAAAGACTGTTACACGAGTTATCAGTGTAGCCCGGATGATTCGCCCTGTGGATGTCTTTAAGAATTCATGGCTCGCCCAAATGCACGGTGCGAAAAAATTCGCCGCGCCTTGCATAGCACCCAAAGCGTTATCCCGCTTGCCGCACCCGCTCGAACAGGCATACCGCCAGCGCGGCAGCAGCGTTGAGCGATTCCACCCGGCCCGGCATGGGGATGGCGAATTCCACGCCTGCTGCGGCACGCAGTTCGGCGGAAAGTCCCGCGCCTTCATTGCCCACCGCAAACGCCACCGCACCGCGCAAATCGGTTTGATACAGGCTGTGCGCCGCGCCCAGGGTGGCAGCACATACCGCACCTGGAAAGGACTGCGCCACGGCCGGCAGATCGGCGTCCTCGATAATGTGGGTCGCAAAGTGCGCACCCATGCCGCCGCGCAACACCTTGGGTGACCAGGCATCGGCACAGCCTGGGGAGAGATACACCGCGTCCACCGCCGCTGCTGCGGCGCTGCGCAGCATGGCGCCGAGGTTGCCGGGGTCCTGTATCGTCTCCAGCAGCACGCAGAAGTCCGACTTGGCGGGCAGCTGGGGCTGCGGGATATCGATCAGCGCGAGAATGCCGGTCGGGTTCTTCACCGGGGAAAGCGCATTGAACAAGCCCTGCCCCAGCACCAGCCGTTCAACATTCGCACAGCGTGCCAGCACGGGAGATGGCGGCTCAATCGGCGTGGTAATGATCAGTGCGGGACGGATGCCGGCATCCAGCGCGGCTGCCAGCAAGTGCTCGCCATCGAGCAGGGTTTGCCCTTGTTCACGGCGCGAGACAGCGGAGTCGACCAGTTTTTTGAGCTGTTTGAAGCGCGGGTTTTGCGGCGAAGAAATGGTTTCGGTCATGTCGCATCAGCGCTTGGCGAGAAGTGGCAACAGCGCGTATTGTAGGCCAAAATGAAGATCGCCCTCATCACCCCCGCCCAACCCGGTAGCCGCCTGGGAAACCGTCATACCGCGCTGCGCTGGGCTGCCATGCTGCGCCAGCGCGGCCATCAGGTCTCGCTGGAGGTCAACTGGAATGATCGTCCCGCCGACCTGATGCTGGCATTGCACGCCCGCCGCAGCGCCGATTCCATTGCGCGGTTTGCCGCAGCCTATCCGCAACGTCCGCTGGTGCTGGCACTCACCGGTACCGACATATATCGCGACATCCATTCAGATGCCGACGCACAGCGCTCGCTGGCACTCGCCACCCGTATCGTCGTGTTACAAGACAAGGCGCTGGATGAGCTGGCACCGGAACACCAGGCCAAAACCCGCGTGGTTTACCAGTCGGCGCCGAGCCAGCCGCGCAGACCACCGCTCCGGCACAGTTTCGAAGTGTGTGTCGTCGGCCACCTGCGCCCGGAAAAAGACCCGTTCCGTACGGTGCAAGCGCTGCAGCTGCTGCCTTCGGACAGCCACATCCGTATTACGCAAATTGGAAAAGCACTGGACCAGGCAATGGCCGCAGAGGCGCAGCACTGGATGCGCGTCGAACCGCGCTACCGCTGGCTGGGCGAGCGCCCCCACGGTGAAGCCCTGCGCTACCTGGCACGTGTGCCATTGATGGTCATCAGCTCAAAAATGGAAGGCGGCGCCAATGTCATCTGCGAAGCCATCGCCGCCGGCACCCCGGTCATCGCCTCCGCCATCCCCGGCAACATTGGCATGCTGGGTGCGGATTATGGCGGCTACTACCCGCCGGGCGATGAAACCGAACTTGCCACTCTGCTTCACCGCGCCGTACGCGACCCGCACTGGCTCGCACTGCTGGGCGAGCAATGCGCGGTGCGTAAGCCACTGTTCGCGCCCGCGGCGGAAGCTGCGACGCTGGCAGCAGTCATTGAAGACAGGAATTGACACGGAGTCTGCCAACATGAACCACGCACCTTGCTCAGGTGCCGCTACAATTAAGCCATTCAAGCGGAAGGATTTCCGCCAGGGAAACCACCATGAATAAACGGCGTATCAGCATGCAGGACATGGTTCTGGGCGAACCTTTGCAATGGGATGTCTACGATACAACCGGACATTTGCTGCTCAGCCGTGGCCATGTCATAGATAACACTCACCTGCTGGAATCACTGGTGGAACGCGGGTTGTTTATTGACTTGCCGCACAGGCACACCGAGACGCCCCATGCAGCAGCACAGCTTCAAGAGCTTCCATCCGTATTGCGCTTGATCAATCTGGCGCACAAACAGCTTGAGGGACTGCTGTTTGGCCTGCATACCGAGGCGGATGCGCAAGCCAGAATTCTTGAACTTGCCAAAACGGTTATCCATGCCACCAGTCTGAATCCCGATATTGCAGTTGCCTGTATTTTACTCAACCAGAACGCCAGCAGTTATGCAGAGCGGCATTCAATGGATACCGCGGTGGTTGCGCTCTTGGTTGCGCAGGCGCTGAAGAAAAGCGCCGATGAGATTGCAGTCATCGTTGCCGCCGCCTTGACAATGAATATCGGCATGCTGCGCCAGCATGATCACTTCCAGGACAAGCAGGGGGCGCTGACCGAGCAAGAAATCGAACTTATTAAAAAGCATCCCGAAGCGAGCGTTAACTTGCTGAAGCAGGCCGGAATCAGCGATCCCGACTGGCTAAGCTATATCCTGCAACATCACGAAAACGAGGATGGCAGCGGCTACCCTTACGGCCTGAGCGGCCAGGACATTGCGCAGAATGCCAAGATCATTTCACTGGCGGACCGTTATTGCGCGCGCGTCACCGGCCGCAAATATCGCCAGCCTTTGCTGCCGCCTGCCGTGCTGCGCGGCCTGTTCATCGAAGACAGCAAAACCATTGACACGCATCTGGCGCCGTATTTTATCCATGAGCTCGGCATGTACCCGCCGGGCACATACGTACGCCTGCATAATGGCGAGATCGGCGTGGTTACCCACAAAGGCAAACAGGCATCGGCGCCTGTAGTGCATGCGCTGGTCGGACCACGCGGCGCCCCCCTGTCCTTTCCGATTCAGCGCGATACTGCAAAGGAACTCTTCGCCCTTCGCGAGGCACTCCACCCGGAACAGGCGGACGTGCGTTTCAGCATGCAGCAATTGTGGGGGAAAGAGGCCAGCCTGTGAGTTTCGTCTGCCCCAGCCTATGCAAACAGCGCGCCCAGCGCACCGACCACGATGGTCACCAGCCCCAGGCTCAGATTAATCCCCACCAGCATGCGTATCTGCCCCAGTGCAGCGCCGCCTGCCTTCCAGTCCTGTGCGGCGACAGCGCGCTTGAGGCGTTTGAACGGCGCGAAGAAGACGTGCGCGAACAGCATCATCATGAGAATGCCCAGACCGAACATGGCGGAGACATACATCGGCGGTTTGCCCAGCAGCGCCATCATGTAGAGACCGCTGCCAAGCAGGGCGACGACGCACAGCCATACCCAGGGGAAGAATTTGCCGAATACGCCTTCCCACAGCGCCAAACGCTGCGGCGGCTCCAGTCGGGCCGCGGCCACCGGGCGCAGCGCCATGTAGGCGAAAAACATGCCGCCTACCCAGACGGCGAAGCCGAGAATGTGCAGCAATTTGGCAATAATCATGGCGGGTCTCCTTGAACGAAAAAATGATTCGCACAGCCTACACACAAGCGGCATGGTTTGTAAGCTATTCCGGCAATTGTTCACCTTGTGCGGCCAACATGCAGCGTCGCACCGGCGCATAGCTTCTGCGGTGCTCGCTAGTGATGCCATGGCGCGTCAATGCCGCCAGGTGGTCATGCGTGGGATAACCCTTGTGGCGGTCAAAACCGTATTCCGGGTATATTTCATGCAAGCGCATCAAGTCGCGGTCACGCGCCGTCTTGGCGAGAATGGAGGCAGCCGAGATGGCAGGCTCCAGCGCATCGCCCCTGACGATGGCACGCGCGGGTATCAGGATTTTCGGACAGTGCTGGCCATCCACCAGCACCTCGGCGGGCAGGATCCGCAACGCTTCCACTGCGCGTTTCATGGCTAAAAGCGTGGCTTGCAGGATGTTGATCTGATCGATCTCGGTGGCGCTGGCCTGCGCTACCGCCCAGGCCAGCGCGTGTTGCTGGATGAGGATTTCGAGCGCTTCGCGGCGACGCGCAGAAAGCTTTTTGGAATCGTCGAGACCGGCGATCGGGTGCGCCGGGTCCAGGATGACTGCAGCGGCGAACACTGCTCCGGCCAGCGGACCACGCCCGGCTTCATCCACTCCGCACACCAGCAGCCTGTTGTTCATTTGCGCTCCAGGTAGGGCAACACGGCTTCAGCCATGCGCTCGGCGGTATTGCATTTGAGGGACGCGCGCTGGCTGGCAAATTCCGCTTCGATGGCGCGGCATTTATCCGCGTCCGCCAGCAAATCCAGCAATGCAGTCGCAAGTTTTTCCGGGGTGGCGTTTTCCTGTACCAGCTCCGGCACCACATCGCGGTTGGCGAGAATGTTGGGCAGGCCGACCCAGGGCAGATAGGCCTGACGGCGCATGAGGTAGGCGGTGAGTTTGGGCACGCGATAAGTGATGACCATGGGGCGTTTGAGCAGCGCCGCTTCCAGCGTGGCGGTGCCGGAGGCAACCAGCACCGCGTCTGCTGCGGCCATCGCGTAATCGGCATGACCGACCATGATGCGAATCGGCAACATGGTGTCGCTGCTGTACAAGGCTCGTTCAAAAATCGCACGCGTTGCGCGGCTCACCAGCGGCACCAGAAAACCGATCTCCGGGCGCTGGGAATGAATCAGGCGCGCGGTATCCACAAACAGCTGTGCATGCTGCATCAGCTCGCTCACGCGGCTGCCGGGCAGGAGCGCCAGCACGGGCTGTCCGGGTGAAAGTTTCAGGCGCTCGCGCATTTCGGCACGGTCGGGGTTGTCGGGCAGCATATCGGCCAACGGGTGGCCGACGTAGCTGACGGGGATGCCGGCCTTGCGATAAATCGCTTCTTCAAACGGAAATACCACCAGCATGTGGGTGACAGCACGCGCTATTTTCTTGATGCGCTCGCCGCGCCATGCCCAGATCGACGGGCTCACATAGTGCAGCGTGGGAATGCCGCGCGCCTTGAGGTCGGCTTCGAGAGCGAGGTTGAAATCGGGTGCGTCGATGCCGATGAACAGGTCGGGCGGATCGGCCAGCAAGGCGCGTCTGAGCTTGCGCCGGATGCCGAGGATTTCCGGCAGGTGGCGCAGCACCTCTATGTAGCCATTCACCGAGAGTTTTTCCATCGGAAACAGGCTGCGCGCACCCGACGCTATCATTTTCGGTCCGGCTATACCGACAAATTCGATATCCGGACAACGCGTCTTCAGGGCTTTGATCAGGTGGCTGCCGAGCAGATCGCCGGAGGCTTCACCCGCGACAATGCCAACGCGGGGCGGTCGTGCTGCGCCTGCCATGTCAGCGAATAATGCCGCGATCGGCCTGGCTGAGAAAATCCACCAGCAACTGGACTTCCGGAACATCTTGCGCCTGCTCTGCGAGACGTTCTTGCGCCTGGACGAAAGTCAGCCCCTCACGATACAAGGTTTTGTAGGCACGCTTGAGGCCGACCAGCGCCTCGGGCGAGAAGCCACGCCGGCGCAGGCCTTCGGCATTGATGCCGTGCGGTGCGGCAGGCTGGCCCGCGGCCATGATATAGGGGGGGATATCCTTGAATACCACGCTGGAAATACCGGTCATGACGTGGGCGCCAATTTTGCAGAACTGATGCACGCCGGTAAACCCCCCGAGGATGGCATGGTCGTCCACTGTCACGTGCCCCGCCAGAGAAGCATTGTTGGCGAAAATCGTATGGTCACCCACCCGGCAATCGTGCGCGATGTGAACATAGGCCATGATCCAGTTGTCGTTGCCGATACGCGTCACGCCTGCGTCCTGCACGGTGCCCAGGTTGAGCGTGCAGAATTCGCGGATGGTGTTGCGGTCGCCGATTTCCAGCCGGGTCGGCTCCCCCGCGTATTTCTTGTCCTGCGGAATTTCTCCCAGGGAGTTGAACTGGAAAATATGATTATCGCGACCGATAAGCGTGTGCCCGCTAATGACCGTATGCGCGCCTACCGTGGTGCCGTCGCCGATGACCACGTGCTCGCCGATCACGGCGTAGGGACCGATACTGACATTGGCGCCGAGCTGCGCGCCGGAATGAATGATTGCGCTGGGGTGAATCATCTGTTTCAGCGCAGTGTGGCCATCATCTCGGCTTCCGCCACGCGCTGGCCGTCCACTTCGGCGTAGGTCGCATATTTCCAGATGCCCTTGAGATTACGCAGGATTTGCACATGCAGCATGAGCTGGTCGCCGGGCATCACCGGTTTTTTGAAACGCGCGCCGTCGATACCGGCGAAATACACCACCGCGTCATCGTTGGGCGCATCTGCCACCGTCTTGAATGACAGCAGGGCCGCCGCCTGAGCCAGAGCCTCCAGGATCAGCACGCCGGGCATCACCGGATGTTTGGGGAAATGTCCCGGGAAAAATGGCTCGTTCATGCTCACGTTTTTGAGCGCGACGATATTTTTTCCCGGCTCCAGAGTAAGCACCCGATCCACCAGCAGAAACGGAAAACGGTGTGGCAGATACGCCATGATTTCGTTGATGTCCATGCTACTCATGTTGATTTTTCTCCAGTTCGCCAAGCTTTTTTTCCAGCGCGCGGATGCGCTTGGCCATGCTGTCCAGGTGACGCATCTGCACCGCATTTTTCAGCCATTCGCTGTGTTCTGAAAAAGGTAGCGCCGAGGTATAAGTGCCGGGCTGGGTGAGTGATTTGGTAATCAGGGTGTTGGTGGAAATATTCACCCGATCGGCAATCTCGATGTGGCCAAAAATCATTGCCGCACCGCCGATGGTGCAATGCGCACCGATTTTGGCGCTGCCGGCAATCCCGGTACAGGCGGCAATCGCGGTGTGCGCACCAATGCGCACGTTGTGGGCGACCTGAATCTGATTGTCGAGCTTGACGCCCTCCCCGATCATCGTATCGTCGAGCGCGCCCCGATCCACCGTGGTATTGGCGCCGATTTCCACATCATTGCCAATGATCACGCGGCCGATCTGGGGAATCTTCAACCAGCGCCCGCCATCCGCTGCCAGGCCGAAGCCGTCGGAACCGATCACGCAACCGGAATGCAAAATGACGCGGTCGCCAACAACACAGCCGTGATACAGGCTGACATTGGCGTACAGCAGGCAGCCATTGCCGATAATGCAGTCCGCACCCACCACGCTGCCGGCGCCGATGATGCTGCCTGCGCCGATTCGCGCCCCCTGTTCCACCACCGCGTTGGCGCCGATGCTGGCGTCGTCTGCGATATACGCTGCGGGGTGCACCACCGCTGAGGGATGCACCCCTGGCACAGCTTCAGGCGGCGGATTAAACAGCGCCGAAACACGGGCGAAGTAAGCGTAAGGGTTGTCGGCAATAATGCGCGGTTTGGTACTGACATCGGCAGCATCACGCCCGAGGATGAACGCACCCGCCGCCGATTCGGCCAACTGGCCGCGATATTTGAGATTGGCGAGGAAGCTGATCTGGTGCGCCTGGGCACTGGCCAGGGTAGCGATCTGGCTGACGCGGGTTTGCGCATCTCCCCGCACTTCGCCGCCCAGGCGCCCAACAATTTCCGCCAAGGTGTAAGACACGTCCGGCATTGGGCGCCCAGTCCGGATTACTTGTCGCTCAGGGCGCGGATGATTTTGTCAGTGATGTCGATTTTAGGGCTGTAATACACTGCCTCTTCGAGAATGACATCGAATTTCTCTGCTTCGCCGTAGGCCTGAATTGCCTTGCGGGCGCGGTCTTGCACCTTGGACAGTTCTTCATTGCGGCGCACGTTGAGATCCTCGCGGAATTCGCGCAGGGTGCGCTGGTAGTCGCGGTTCAGGTTGGCCAGATCGCGTTCCTTGCTGCGCCGCTCGGCGTCGGACTGGATGGCGCCGTCTTTTTCCAACTGGGCCTGCAAGTCACGCGCCTGCTTGGCCATTTTCTGCAATTCTGCCTCGCGGGGGGCAAATTCTTTTTCCAGTTTTTTTTGCGCCTGTAGCGCAATCGGTGCTTCACGAAACACGCGTTCGGTATTCACAAAGCCGATTTTGATGTCAGCGGATGCCGCGCCCGCCGTCAGCATCCCTGCGCACAATACAATTGCTGCCAAAATCTTGTTCACTACTCGCTCCTTAAAATACCGTGCCCAACGTAAACTGGAACACTTGCGTCCTGTCATCCGTCTTGGGATTCAGCGGCTTGGCCAGACTGAACTTGAGCGGTCCGACCGGGGAAATCCAGCTCAGCGCCACCCCGGTGGAATAACGCAGATCCTTGAAACTGAAGCTGGAATAGCGGCCCAGATGATCATCCGGCCCCCACGTCGAACCGGCATCAGCAAACACACTCATGCGCACTGATTTGTCGTCCTTCAGACCGGGCATGGGGAACATCAGCTCCGCATTGCCGACGACGCGCTTGTTACCGCCGGCTGCTACATAACCATAACCCTGAGCCGTTTCGTCCAGTTTAGGTCCCAGCGTGGATGTGTCGTAACCGCGCACCGAACTCACGCCACCCGCATAGAAATTCTTGAAAAACGGCAGCGGCTTGTTTGCGTAACCATTAGCCACTCCGACCTCGCCATTGAGCATCAAGGTGAAATTCCTGCTTAACGGCTTGAACCACTGCTGTTGGTAGGACAGCTTGTAATATTCAAGACTGCCCGGCGGTACGCCTACCTCGCCGTAGACCCGCTGCAGCATACCTTCGGTTGGATAAGTCAGGCTGTCACGACTGTCGCGCGCCCATCCCAGATCGGCGCGCACGGTGTCGTTGCTGCTACCGAATTTATTTACGAATTTCACGTACTGCGCGGGACCAGTACTAGGATCCACCGTCAAATCAAAACGCTCATAAGCCAGACCCAGATTGATGCTGTCTTTCTCGTTCAGCGGAATGCCTAACCGCACCCCCACCCCCTTGGTGGAGTTCTGATAGGTGGCCACACTACTACTTAGCGAGGTCGTGTTGATGTCACGCCGATACAGGTCATAGCCCAGGCTCAGGCCATCCGGGGTGAAATAGGGGTTGGTATAGGATACCGAGTAGACCTTGTTGATCTTGCCGCTGTTGACCTGCAGGGACAGCTGGTTACCGGTGCCGAACAGGTTGTTTTGCGCTATCGAACCAGACAGGATCAGACCTTCCGATGACGAGAAACCCGCACCCACCATGATGCTGCCAGTCGCTTTTTCCGTCACGCCCAGGTCAATATCCACTTGATCTGTGGTGCCAGCCACAGCAGGCGTTGTAAGGTTGACATTGTCAAAATAGCCGAGGCGTTCAACCCGCTCGCGCGAGCGCTTGATTTTATCGGCTGCATACCAGGCGCCTTCCATCTGGCGAAATTCGCGCCGCACCACTTCGTCCTTGGTGCGGGTATTGCCGGTGACATTGATGCGGTTGATATATACGCGGCGGCCGCTGTCCACATAGAAGGTAAATGCGACCTGGTGTTTTACCTTGTCCACATCCGGCACGGCATTGACGTTGGCAAACGCATAACCGTCGTTACCCAGTCGGTCGCCGATTTTTTTCGCGGTTTCGGTGAGTTTTTCGCGCGAGAACACTTCCCCTGGTTTCACCGCAATCAGCTTTTCCAGTTCCGCTGCCGGGACGATGGTCTCCCCCGCCAGCTTGACGCTGGACACGGTGTATTTGTCACCCTCGCTGATATTGACGGTGATGTAGATGTTCTGCTTGTCCGGGGTGATCGACACCTGGGTGGAATCGACATTGAATTCCAGGTAGCCGCGATTCAGGTAGAACGACTTGAGCGTTTCCAGGTCGGCCGCCAGCTTCTGTTTGGAATACTGATCGTTCTTGGTGTACCAGCTGAAGATACCTGGCGTTTGCAGGCTGAACAGACCCAGCAGCTGTTTTTCCTTGAACGCCTTGTTGCCAACGATATTGATCTGCTTGATCTTGGCAACAGCACCATCCTGAATGTTGAAAGTGATCGATACCCGATTGCGCTCCAGCGGCGTGACCGTAGTCTCGATCTGTACCGCGTATTTGCCCTTGCTGAAATACAGTCGCTTGATTTCCTGTACGGCGCGATCCAGCACCGATTTATCGAAAATGCGGCCTTCGGTCAGACCCGCCTGTTTCAGGCCGGCAGTGAGCTGTTCCTTGGTAAACTCCTTGTTGCCGACGATATCGACTTTGGAAATCGCCGGGCGCTCTTCCACCACCACGATCAGCACATTGCCCTGCTGTTCCAGGCGCACATCCTTGAAAAAACCGGTGGCAAATAATGCCTTGATCGCCGCGGAAGCCTTTTCGTCATCCATCGTATCGCCGACTTTCACCGGCAAATAACTGAACACCGTGCCAGCTTCGGTGCGCTGGATGCCTTCTACGCGGATATCCTTCACCACGAAATTGTCGATTGCGTGAGCGGATACCGCCCACAGGCTTGTTACGAGTGCAACTGCAAGTCTGATTTGCATTAGGGTCAGCCTGTAAACAAACGGGAAATATCGTTATAAAAGGCAAAAATCATGAGGGTGAGCAACAGCGCCATGCCAATTTTCTGGCCGATTTCCATTACGCGTTCGGATACCGGACTGCCTTTGATTAGCTCCGCGATATGATACATCAAATGCCCCCCGTCCAATAACGGGATGGGCAACAGATTGAGCACCCCGAGACTGATGCTCACCAGCGCCAGGAAGGTCACAAATGCTGCCGGACCGGTGCGTGCCGATTGCCCGGCATAGTCGGCGATGGTGATGGGGCCGGACAGGTTGCGCCACGATACCTCGCCGATCACCATGCGCCCCATCATCTGCAGACTGAACACGGCGGTATCCCAGGTTTTGGCGAATGCCTTGACGAACGCCGTCGCTGCACCATAGCGCGTTTCGGTGAGCATGGCATCGAACACTGCGGGATCAACCTTGGGACCGATGCCTACTTTGCCCACCGCCACGCCGGCTTCATCCACGCGCTGCGGTACCAGCTTGATGTCCACCATCGCTGCGCCACGCTCAACTTGCAGGTCGAGCACTTTGCCGGGCCGGTCGCGTATCCAGCTGACCAGGTTTGACCACTCACCGATTTTTGCGCCATTCACCGCCACAATGCGGTCGCCCGCACGCAAGCCGGCGCGCGCGCCCACGCTATTCGGCAACACCTGCCCGATCACCGCCGGAAGGGAGGGTTCGAACAGGCGGATACCCAGTTTGGCTGCAATATCGGATTCGCCATCCACTGTCACGTCCGCAGCTTCCAGCGTGCGTGTACCACCGCCCCGCAAAGCCAGGCTGAGTGGTTGTTGCGAGGGCAGCTGGCGCAACAGCGCCCATTGCAGATCCTCCCAGCTGGCCACCGGCTCCCCGCCGATTGCGCTGATCTGGTCGCCGCTATTGAGCCCGGCGCGCGCCGCGGCGCTGGCAGCGGGCGGCTGGGCAATGACCGGCTTGAGTCCAGGCACGCCGTACATGAACAAACCCCAATACAGCAAAACCGCCAGCAGCAGGTTAGCCAGCGGCCCGGCCACCAGGATCAGCATGCGTGCGCCCACGCTTTGACGGTTGAAGGTGCGATGCAATTCGGCTTGCGCGACGTGGCCTTCGCGCTCGTCCAGCATCTTCACGTATCCGCCCAGCGGAAAGCCGGCAACTGCCCATTCGGTCTGGTCTTTGCCCCAGCGCCGCAACAGCAGGGGCTTGCCGAAGCCGACCGAGAAACGCAGCACTTTCACACCCACCAGGCGCGCCGCCGTATAGTGGCCAAACTCATGCACGATGATGAGTATGCCCAGCGCTACCGCAAATGCCAGCAGGGTTGTCAGCAGCGTCATGGTTTATGCCCGGACAGGGCAGGTTTCGAGAAAGGCATCGGTGTCGGCACGCGCCTGGATATCGGCCTGCACCAGATCATCCATACTGCCCGGCTCTCCGGTTTGCGCACGCGACAGCGCATGTTCGATCGCCGCCGGGATCGCCAGATACGCTGCACGCCCGGCCAAAAACGCCGCCACCGCAGACTCATTGGCTGCATTCAACACCGCTGGCAGCATGCCACCGCTGGCCAGCGCGTCGAATGCCAGCTTCAGGCAGGGGAAACGAGCATAATCCGGGGCTTCGAATGTGAGTCCGCGCCCGAACAGATCCAGTGCCGGGACGCCGGCCTCGATACGCTCCGGGAAGCCCAGCGCGTAGGCGATGGGGGTACGCATGTCGGGGTTGCCGAGCTGGGCGATGACCGAGCCATCCAGATAATCCACCATCGAATGCACCACGCTCTGCGGATGGATCACCACCTGGATCTGCTCTGGCGCGGCGTTGAACAGCCAGTGCGCCTCGATCACCTCCAGACCTTTGTTCATCATGGTGGCGGAATCCACCGAAATCTTTTTGCCCATTACCCAGTTGGGATGCGCGCACGCCTGTTCCGGCGTGACGTGCGCCAGCTCATTGATCGGCGTGGTACGGAACGGGCCGCCCGAAGCCGTGAGCAGAATGCGGCGTACACCACACGCTTCGAGATCGCCGCAGAAATGGCGCGGCAGTGACTGGAAAATTGCGTTGTGCTCGCTGTCGATCGGTATCAGCTCGGCGCCGCCTGCGGCCACCGCCTGCATGAACAGGCCGCCGGCCATGACCAGGGTTTCCTTGTTGGCGAGCAGGATGCGCTTGCCGGCTTTGGCCGCTGCCAGCGCCGGGCGCAGCCCCGCAGCACCGACAATCGCTGCCATCACCGTGTCCACTTCGGGTAACGCGGCAATCTGCTCCAGTGCGGCCATGCCCCACAACACTTCGGTCGCACAACCCGTGGCCTTGAGCATCCCGCTCAGGCGTGCGGCGCTGGCCGCATCCAGTACCACGGCGTAGCGCGGAGAATGCGCCCGGCACTGCCCGGCAAGCTTGTCCAGCTGGCTGCTGCCGGACAGCGCCACGACATTGAAACGATGCGGGTGACGTGCCACCACGTCCAGGGTGTTGACACCGATGGTACCGGTCGCGCCAAGTATGGTGAGATGACGCACGCTCATATCAGCGCCCGTATCAGCAACTGCCCATGCAACAGCATCAGCGCTGCGATCGGCAAAGTGGAGGTGAGGGCGTCGATACGATCCAGCATGCCGCCGTGCCCGGGCAGCAAGTTACCGCTGTCCTTGGCGCCGGCCAGACGCTTGATCCAGGACTCGAACAGATCGCCCAATACGCTCAAATAAAATATCAGCCAGACGAATAGCGCCAGCGGCAGCAGCCAGTCAGCGGGATCCTGCACCCGCCCCTGCATGACCGCCACACCCAGCACAATCAGGGCATACACCGTCACTGCCAGCCATGCGCCGGCGGCGCCTTCCCAGGTTTTGCCGGGGCTGATTTGTGATGCCAGCTTGCGCCGGCCGAAACGCTTGCCGGCGAAGTAGGCCGCGCTGTCGGCAATCCACACAATACCCATCAGCAGCAACAGGCTGAATGCGCTGTAAGCACGTAAATCCAGCAGCGCCAGCCATAATGGCAGCAGCACCAGCCAGCCACTCAATACGCGCAGCAAGGGCTGCTGCAGGCGCCAGCCAAATGCCAGCCATAACGGTGCAGCAACCAGCCAGAATGCCGATGCCGCCAGATAAACCTGCATGTGGTAAGCATTGCCCCACACATAAACCAGCGCCGCCAGCGCCACGCTGGCCAGCGCATAGCCATTGGCAGCGGGCACAGCAAATCCGGACAGGCGCCCCCATTCGCGCGCCCCGAACACCAATGGCACCACCATCACCAGCGCCCACCATGATTGCGGCAACAGGAACAGGCAGGCGAGGAAACCGGCCAGCAGGGTCAGGGCCGTTGCCCAGCGTTTACTTAGCATGCTCGCCCAATTGCTCGCTGGTGCGGCCAAAACGGCGCTCGCGGTTACTGTACGAGGCGATGGCCTGGTCCAGCGCGGCGGCATCGAAATCCGGCCACAACGTGGGGGTGAAATACAGTTCGGAGTAGGCCAGCTGCCACAGCAGGAAATTGCTGATGCGCTGTTCACCGCCGGTGCGGATAAACAGATCCGGCTCGGGCGCATAATGCATGGCCAGATGCGGCGCGAGATCGGCTTCGGTGATGGACCTGCCGGCCAGTTCGGGATGTTTTCCCAGCATCGCGTTCATTGCCTGCATGATGTCCCAGCGTCCGCCATAATTGGCCGCAATGGTCAGGGTGAGACGGCTGTTGTTGCAGGTGAGATGTTCCGATTCGTGGATGAGCTTGACCAGCTTCGGGCCAAACCGCGCGAGGTCGCCCACTACCCGCAGGCGTGCGCCATTCTTGTGCAACTTGGTGATTTCCCGTTCCAGCGCCAGCGCGAACAGATCCATGAGCATGGACACCTCTTCCTGCGGACGACGCCAGTTTTCCGAGCTGAACGCAAACAGGGTAAGGTATTCCACGCCGCGATCACCGCACGCCTTGATCACGTCGCGCACGGTTTCCACGCCGCGCTTATGCCCGGCAATACGCGGCATAAAACGCTTTTTCGCCCAGCGGCCATTACCGTCCATGATGATGGCAATGTGACGCGGCACCGTTGGCGCTTGTGGGATGTCCCTGGTCGAGCTGGTAAAAATACCCACTGAGTAAAACCTAGACAGCCATCAGGTCGGCTTCTTTGGCGACCAGCGCCTTGTCGATCTCTGCAATATATTTGTCGGTGAGTTTCTGGATGTCGTCCTGCGCGCGGCGCTCGTCGTCTTCGCTGATGGCCTTGTCCTTGAGCAGATCCTTGAGATGGGCATTGGCGTCACGGCGCACGTTGCGCATTGCCACCTTGGCGTTCTCGCCTTCGGTTTTCACCAGCTTGATCAGGTCGCGGCGGCGCTCTTCGGTGAGCGCCGGCATCGGCACACGAATCAGATTGCCCTGGCTGGACGGGTTCAGCCCCAGGTCAGCATCACGGATTGCCTTCTCCACCGCACCCACCATCTTGCCTTCCCACGGCTGTACGGCGATGGTACGCGCATCCATCAGGGTAATATTGGCAACTTGGCTGATCGCAGTCGGGTTGCCGTAGTAATCCACCATGACATGGTCAAGAATGCCGGTATGCGCACGGCCGGTGCGTACTTTGCCCAGATCTGTCTTAAGCGATTCCAGGCTCTTGATCATTTTTTGCTCAGCGGTTTTTTTGACGTCTGCAATCATGAATTACTCCTGTTAACACTGCGCCAGAACCAGCGTACCTTCGTCTTCACCCGTTACAAAACGCGCCAGCGCACCGGTTTTGAAAATGCTCAGCACCGCCAGCGGCATGTTCTGGTCGCGACACAGGGTGAACGCGGTGGCGTCCATGACCTTCAGGTCTTTCTGGATCGCCTCGTCAAAGCTCAGCCGCTGATAACGCGTCGCGGCCGGATCCTTTTTCGGGTCTGCGCTGTATACGCCATCCACCTTGGTGGCTTTTACCACGATATCCGCGTTCATTTCCATGCCGCGCAAGGCTGCGGCAGTATCGGTGGTGAAAAACGGATTGCCGGTGCCGGCGCCGAAAATCACCACCGTGCCTTCTTCCAGATAACGCAGTGCCTTGCCACGAATATACGGCTCGGCGACTTGCTCGATGTTGAGCGCTGATTGCACCCGGCTTGGCACGCCGACGCGCCGGAAGGCATCCTGCAATGCCAGCGCATTCATCACCGTGGCCAGCATCCCCATGTAGTCGGCTGTCGCACGATCCATGCCCGCAGCACCCGGCGCCACGCCGCGAAAAATATTCCCGCCGCCGATTACCACGGCCACCTGCACGCCCATATCCACCACTGCTTTGACCTCGCCAACGATGCGGGCAATGGTGTCACGGTTGATGCCATAGCTGTCGTCGCCCATCAGGGCTTCGCCCGACAGCTTCAGCAGAATGCGCTTGTACACCGGGGCGCTCATGGCGTTAAACCTTGGCGGCTGCGGCCACTTCAGCAGCGTAGTCCACCACTTTTTTCTCGATGCCTTCACCCACCACAAACATGGTGAAACCGTTCACTTTGGCTTTTTTCTCGGCCAGCAGTTTTTCCACGGTCTGATCCGGATTTTTCACGAACGGCTGACCCAGCAGCGTCACTTCAGCCAGATACTTGCTGATGCGGCCTTCCACCATCTTGGCGACAATATCGGCGGGCTTGCCGGAGTCAGCTGCCTGCGCAGTATAGATTTCGCGTTCCTTATCCAGCAGCTCGGGGGCTACCTGATCCCTGGACACGCAGATCGGCTTGCTCGCGGCGATGTGCATGGCAATGTCTTTGCCCAAGGCTTCATCACCGTCCAGGTCCACCATCACGCCAATCCTGGATCCATGCAAATAAACAGCCAGGCGGCCTGCCGTGGCATAGTACGCGACGCGACGCATGCTGAGGTTTTCGCCCAGCTTCATGATCAGGGCCTGATGCACGTCCTGGACGCTGCCGCCAGCAGGCATGGGCATGGCAGACAAAGCGTCCACATCGGTGGTGCCACTTTGTGCAGCCAGTTGCGCGACAGCCTTGGCAAACGCCAGAAAATCCTCATTCTTGGCGACGAAGTCGGTTTCGCAATTGATCTCCACCAGCGCGCCAGTTTTTCCATCGGCGCTGATATAAGAACCAATCACGCCCTCGGCTGCCAGCCGCCCTGCGGCCTTGCTCGCCTTGGCGCCACTCTTGATACGCAGCAGGTCTTCGGCGGCACCCATATCGCCACTGGTTTCAGTCAATGCTTTTTTGCATTCCATCATGCCCAGCCCGGTGCGCTCACGCAGTTCCTTGACCATGCTTGCAGTAATTTCAGCCATGCCATACTCCTCGGATTCTTAATTCACCATTCAAAAACATATTACAAAAAAAGGGGCGTGCGCCCCTTTTTTTCAGGAAGACCCGCTTATAGTGCTGCCGCTTCTCCGGGGACTTCCATTTCAACGAATTCCTCGCCTTCGCCCAGAATTTCGCCAATCGCCTGGCTACGGCCTTCCAGCACTGCGTCAGCCATGCCACGTGCATACAGACGAATCGCGCGGTTGGAATCGTCGTTACCGGGGATGATGTAATCCACACCCAGCGGGCTGTTGTTTGTATCCACCACGCCGATAACCGGAATGCTCAGCTTGTTGGCTTCGGTCACAGCACCCTTCTGGTAGCCCACATCAATCACCAGCAGTGCGTCGGGCAGCGCGTTCATGTCCTTGATGCCGCCAAGACTGCGCTCCAGCTTGTCATATTCGCGCTGCAACACCAGCGCTTCCTTTTTGGTCAGCTTGGAATTGACATCGCCCAGCATGGCTTCCAGATCTTTCAGGCGCTTGACAGACTGCTTGACGGTTTTGAAGTTGGTCAGCATGCCACCCAGCCAGCGGTGATCCACGTAAGGCATGCCGGCGCGCTCAGCCTCTTCGCGCACGATTTCGCGTGCCGAACGCTTGGTACCGACGAACAGCACCGTACCCTTGTTAGCCGACAGTTTGCGCACGAATTTCAGCGCATCCTCGAACATCGGCAAGCTTTTTTCCAGGTTGACGATGTGAATTTTGTTGCGATGACCGAAGATGTACGGTGCCATCTTCGGATTCCAGAAACGGGTTTGATGGCCGAAGTGGACACCCGCCTCCAACATTTGACGCATGGTAATAGACATAAATTTTCCTTTAGGGTTAAGCCTCCAGTCGCCGCCCAACACCCCGCGGGGGGCACCCTAAGCTATTGACGACTGTGCGAATTTTGATGCGCACCATGCGCACCAAGGGCGAGATTCTAGCACGGCGGCTGCCTGCTCGGCAACGCGCCGCTAGCTGAATGTATGGAATTGCAGCGCCGCCAGATTGGCGTATATGCCACCCAGTGCAATCAGCGATGCATGCGTGCCGGTCTCTACAATTTCGCCGTTTTCCATTACCACAATGCGATCGGCGCGCTGCACCGTCGCCAGGCGGTGCGCAATGACCAGCGTAGTGCGGTCGACCATCGCCGCTTCCAGCGCGCCTTGCACCAGGCGTTCGGATTCGGCATCCAGCGCGCTGGTGGCCTCGTCAAGCAATAGTAGCGGTGGGTTCTTAAGCAGCGCGCGGGCGATGGCGATGCGCTGGCGCTGCCCGCCGGACAATCGCACGCCGCGCTCGCCAAGAAATGACCGGTATCCTTGCGGAAGCCTGTCGATGAATTCGTGCGCTGCGGCCATTTTGGCAGCGGCAATCACTTCGGCGTCGGTGGCGTCGATGCGGCCATAACGAATATTCTCCAGCGCATCGGCGGAAAAGATGACCGTATCCTGCGGCACAATGCCGATGGCGGCGCGCAAGGCATGTAAATCGAGCTGCCTGATGTCTACGCCATCCAGGGTGATCAGCCCTTGTTGCGGATCATAAAAACGCAGCAGCAGCTGGAAAAGCGTGGTCTTGCCTGCGCCGGACGGACCCACCACTGCCACCGTCTCGCCAGGCTGGACAACGAGCGACACATGACTCAATGACGCCGATAACGGGCGCGATGGATAATGAAAGGTAACTTCCTGCAGCACCAGTGCAGCGCCGTTCCGGGTGCGCAGCGGCAACGCCTTCGGCAGCGCGGGAGACTGGATCGGCGAGTGCGCCGACATCAGTTCCAGCAACCGCTCGGTCGCGCCTGCCGCGCGCTGCGCTTCGCCCAGCACTTCCGACAGCGCGCCGATGGCGCCGGCCACGATCGCCGCATAGAGGATGAATTGCCCAAGTTCGCCGCCGGTCATCTGGCCCTGTATCACCGCGTGCGCACCCAGCCACAGTACAAACACGATCGCGCCAAACACCAGCAAAATCGCCAGCAGGGTCAGCATGGCCCGCGCACGAATGCGCCGCATCGCCGTGTTGAAGGCGCTTTCAACCGAGGCACTGAAGCGACTGGATTCCATGGCCTCATGCGTGAACGCCTGCACCGTCGGCATCGCATTGAGAATTTCGCCCGCCATGGCCGATGCATCGGCGATGCGGTCTTGCGAGTCGCGCGACAGCTTGCGCACACGCCGGCCAAAGATAACGATCGGCAGCACCACCGCGGCCAGCAGCACGATAATGATGGCCGACAGTTTGGCGCTGGTGACAAACAACATCACCAGGCCGCCGATGAATAGCAGGGCATTGCGCAGAGCCATGGAAATACTGGTGCCGACCACGGCCTGAATCAGCGTGGTATCGGTAGTCAGACGCGACAATACCTCACCGGTCTGGGTAGTCTCGAAAAATTGCGGACTTTGACTGACAACATGCCGATATACCGCACTGCGGATATCGGCGGTGACGCGTTCACCCAGCCACGACACCATGTAATAGCGTGCTGCCGTGGCAATGGCGAGAATGCAGGCCACACCGAACAGCGCGAAGAAATAGGCATTCACATGCTGGATGCTTTTTGCACCGGCTGCGCCAAAGCCGAGGTCGATCATCTGTTTGAATGCATAGGGAATGGCAAGCGTGGCGCCGGCGGCGACCAGCAGTGCAATACCGGCAAGCAGGAATTCCCGCTTATACGGCGCGAGAAAGGGAAACGGCCCCTTGAGTATAGTCAGGCTGCTTTTTGGCGGTGCCGGAGTAACGGGCATGGTCATTTAATAATGTAGAAAGCTTAAGCCATGTCGCCACTCGGAGACATAAAAATCACAAATAGTCGATTGATTTTAATCATATATATAAAAACAACCTCAATTTCGCGTCTCTATCCGGCGACAAATAAATCATGTCTCGACCTCTAATCAATTGCGCTGTCGAGGATTATCCCATTGTTTATTAAACATTGTTTATAAATGGCGCATATTTTGCTATGAAACTTCCGGATACCACGGCGTCATCAGGGCTGTGGCATCTTCCGCGACACAATCCCACCGAGAGGACAAATCCACATGCTCAAGAATTTCATGCAGCCCAGCCATCCCAAAACCAATCAGAATCAGAACCACATCCATAATTCATTACTGGATACTCCCAAGCCTGTGGATACATCCAAACCTGCCGAAACAGCCGCTGCAGCAAAACCGGCTCCGCGCGAAGAAGGCAGCAAGCTTACGGTAGGTCCGAACATCAAGCTGAAAGGTTCGGAGATCACCGATTGCGAGATACTGGTGGTGGAGGGTCGGGTGGAAGCCTCCATGAACAGCCGCGACATCCGCATCGCCGAAGGTGGTGTCTTTTCCGGCAAAGCAGAAATCGACGTCGCGGAAGTGCGTGGCCATTTTGAGGGCGAGATCACTGCCCGCAAGCGACTGGTGATTCATGCCACAGGCAAAGTCACCGGCAAGATTCGCTATGGTGCGCTGATGATTGAGGAAGGCGGTACGATTTCGGGTGATGTGGCTGCACTCCCCACCCAAGCCAGCCTGGTCAAAGTAGCGGAAATATCCCCGGAAGCAGAAGCAAAACCGGAACCGAATCAGGAGGATGCATCCCGGCCGAGCTCTGCCTACCCTGCCTCCGCGCTGGCCAGAAATCCCATGGGCCGACGTCAAGGCTGAGGCTGAGGCTGAGCCTGACGCTTGTCACCGGCACCCCTTCGGGGGTAGCCAGACGCATGGCTTGCGTTATAAAAGCTGGGCTAGATACGCGGGCCGCCCCGACGATTCTTGATGCGTGAAAGCAGCGTCTTGCAATTGACCTTCACGATATGTTTGCGAGAAAAAAGATTACGGTGGGCGAAGTCCTCGAGCGCCTTGCTGTCCTCCGTCAGCGTGTGGATATGCAAGCTGGACATATCGCTCATGATGTAAAGACTGCGCACTTCCGGCTGCCGGGCGAGGTCTTCCGCGATCGCTTCAATGCCTTGCGGATCGACCTCTACATCGAAAAATGCCGAAACCGTGCTGCCGACCTTTTCCGGATTGACGATCAGGGTGAATTTCTCGATCACGCCCTCCGTGATCAATTTCTGCACGCGGTCACGCACATGCACTCTGGAAATTCCCAGTTCACGCGCAATATCGGCGAAACTTCTGCGTCCGTCATCGATCAGTATCTGCAATATTTTCTGGTCCAGATCGGTCACAGTTTTTCACCCGAAATTATCATGTCCATACACAGGTTGCCGGCGTCCCGGATGATCCGACAGGCTCCTAGCCACCGAACAACATTTGTAGTGCAACCACCAGCAGCAGTATACCGAAAGCCCGCTTCAACCTCGCCACCGGCAGATGGTGGGCCAGCCTCACGCCCAGCGGTGCCACGGCCATCGAAGTTGCGCCCACTGCAAGCAGTGCCGGCAAATCGACATAGCCAAAACTCCAGGCAGGCAAACTCGCATGATGCCACCCTGACAGAACAAAGCCCGCAGCGCCGAATAATGCAATGGGAAAACCCAAGGTGGTGGAGATGGCAATGGCGCGTTTCATATCGACATTACAGGCGTGCAGGAACGGAACGGAAATCGTGCCGCCGCCGATCCCCATCATAGCGGACAGCGAACCTATGCCCAAGCCCACGCCCCACAGTCCTTTCGGCCCGGGCAACGTCCAGTGGGGGGCAGGCTGCCATTTGGCCAGTAATTGCAACGACACCACAAGCAGGAATATCGAAAAGATCATTTTGAGCGTTGCGGCCGGAATGTAGCCTGCCAGATAGCCGCTTACCAGACCACCGATCAGGGTGGCGGGGACCAGCAGGCGCACTACCGCCCAGTCTATCGCAGCGCGCTTTTGCTGCGCCCTGATTGCAGACAGGGACGTGAAAATAATTCCCGCCAGGGAAGTTCCGATGGCCAGATGGGTCAGCACCTCAGGCTGGACGCCCTCCTGCTTGAAGATCCAGATCAGGGCGGGCACAACCACGATACCTCCGCCCACCCCCAGCATCCCGCCCAACAGGCCGGCGAACACACCCAGACCAAGGTAAAAAAAGATAAACGTCATGCAGCTTCTCCACTCAATCAACGAATATAGAAAATCAGCCCCGAATTGCAGGACACCAAAGACGCCTAGAAACCGGCAACGCCGCCGTCGCTGCGCGGGTCGGATGCGCCTTCCAGCACGCCGTCCGGATACCGGACAATCGCGCCCGCATGCCCCACGGCCTCGTCGAACGCCTGCAGCATCTCGATCTCGTGACCGCGACGGCGCAATGATTCGACAATTTCCTCACTGAAGCGCGCCTCAAGTTTCAAGCTATCCGACGGCTGCCCCCAGGTGCGCCCGAGCAGCCAGCGCGGCGCGCTCACCGCCTGCTGCAGCCCCTGCCCATAGACCATGGCACGCGTGAATACCGCCGCCTGGGTTTGCGGCTGGCCGTCGCCGCCCATGGTGCCGTAGATCATCACCCGGCCATCTTTCAGCCGGGCCAGGGCTGGATTCAGGGTGTGAAAAGGCTTGCGCCCCGGCTTGAGCCCGTTCAGTGCGTTCTCGTCCAGGGAAAAACTGCATCCCCGGTTTTGCCAGTTGAGCCCGGTCTGCCCAAGTACCACACCACTTCCAAATTCATGGTAGATACTCTGGATGAAGCTCACCGCCCGCCCCTGACTATCCACCACCCCCATCCATACGGTATCGCCGGGACCGCGGCCTTTTCCCCATGGCAACGCCTGGTCCAGGTTAATGGCGCCCGCCAAAGGCTGCAGAAAATCCGCCTGCAAGCAATCCTGCGCGTCGATGCGCATATAGCGGGGGTCTGTAATATGGGCGTCGCGGACTTTAAACGCCTGCTTGGTGGCCTCGACAACGCAATGCACATAGTCGGCGCTGTCGGGTTCCATTTCGCGCAATCCCAACCGATCCAGGATACCAAGGATCATCAATGACACCACACCCTGGGTCGGCGGCGGCAGGTTGTAGAGCGTGCCCAGGCTGTGCGCCAGCGCCAAAGGCTTGGTCAGCTCGGCTTGATAGCCATTCAGATCGCCAAGCGCGAGGGGACTCCCGCATGCCGCCAGATCCGCCGCAATCGTCCGGGCCAGTTCGCCGCGATAGAAATCGTCCAGGCCAGCACGACTCAGATGGCGCAGGGTTGCAGCCATTTTCGGCTGGAAAAACAGACTGCCTTCCGCTGGCGGCACTCCGTCTGCCAGAAAACACTCGCGAAAGCCCGGCTGCGCTTCCAGCTCCGACTGTTTTGCACGCGTGCTGCGCATTTGGCTGGCAGTGACGCGCACCCCGCGTTCCCCATGCTGGATGGCGTCGGCTAACAGCCGCGACAAGGGCATGCGTCCGCCCCAGCGCTCCCTGCTCAGCGCCAGCGCGCGCTCCCAGCCCGACACCGTGCCGGCGACGGTATTGGCCGCCAGGGGTCCACGCAGTGGGATCGCGTCCAGGCCCTGTTCGGCATAAAACGACGGGGTCAGCCCTGCAGCCGCCCCGCCGCATGCATCGATGCCGACAGGCTCCTGCCCCGGCTCATGGATGAGCCAGAACGCGTCGCCGCCAAGACCTGTCATATGCGGATAAACCATCGCAATCGTGGCAGCCGCAGCCACCATGGCCTCGATCGCGTCGCCGCCTTCCTTGAGTACCTCAAGGGCCGCCTCCGACGCCAGAAAATGCGGGGCAACCGCCATGCCGCCGCCGGCGCTCAATGTATCAGTCATGCGACGTAATTACTCACGCGATGTCCCATAAACAAGCCTCGGCACATCGGCTCTCAGGCCAGCGCCGGGGCGATTTCGATGCGCCCGGAAACCATCTGTTTGCGCCACGCCTTGAGCACGAACAAGGCAAGGAGCGCAGTAGCCACATCCATTACCGTGACGATGCCGAAGATGGGCACCCAACTGTGCGTACTTTCATGCAGCAAAGCCGCTGCGGGAGCACCAAGAATAGCGCCAACGCCTTGGGCCATGTACAAAAACCCGTAATTGGTTGTCGCGTTGCCGGTGCCGAAGATGTCCGTCAACGTGGCGGGAAACAGCGAGAAAATTTCGCCCCAACCAAAGAAAACAACGCCGGACAGCAGCACAAACGCCAGTGCATTGTCTCTAAACGCAAGCATCATCACGATCGCCATGGCTTCCAGCAAAAATGCTACGGCCATGGTGTTTTCCCTGCCGATACGATCGGAAACCCAACCGAAAAACGGGCGCGTCAATCCGTTGGTAAAGCGGTCAATCGACAGTGCCAAAGGCAGCGCCGCCAAGCCGAACACCAACACGTCGCTCACCCCGAAATCCTTGGCGAACGCGCCCATCTGGGAGATGACCATCAGGCCGCCGGTGGACATCATGGTCATCATCAGGAACAACAGCCAGAACACCGGCGTTTTCAGCATCTCGCCCGAGGTAAAATTGCGCGCGCTGTGAAACACGGCTTTTCCGGAAGGCACAACTGCATGTTCCGGCAGTTCGGATGGTTTCGGCGCACGACGCAAGCCCTGCGCGACTACCAATCCCACCAGACCAAGAACGATGCCGAATACGGTTAAGGCATGTGCATAACCCGCGCTCTTGATCGTCGACGCGATGGGAAAAGTCGTCAATATTGCACCGAAGCCGTAGCCGGCTGCCACCAGGCCTGTGGCAAGGCCACGCTTGTCGGGAAACCACTGCACCATCAATCCGACAATCCCGACATAGATAATCCCTGTTCCGAGTCCACCCATTACCCCATAGGAAAGATACAACCCAGCCAGGTCGTGGGCGGAAGCGGCCAACACCCAGCTGCCGCCGGTCAATACCGCCCCGACGGAAATCAATAGCCTCGGGCCGAACTTTTTAATCAGCACCCCTTGCAGGGGTGAAAGCCAGGTCTGCAAAACGACAAAAATCGAAAAGGTGACCTGCACCGCCGCCAGACTCGTATCGAGTGAAGACTGCAAGGGCTTCACAAACAAGGCCCACACATACTGGGAACTGGAAATGGACATCATTGCAACGAGCCCGAAAATAAGCTGCCACCAGCGGTGATGAAACCACCTGGATGTCGTCTCTGGGTTAGCCATTGTATTCATGCAATTCACCTCACTGAAGTTGTCAGCCCTAACAATAGGTCGGAGCTTTCAGAAGGTATTTAGCAACATACATGCCACGCGCAAATTTTATTGTATTTCAATGCATTAAACAATAACACCGCAGAAATTTATCAATTTTTTTCCGAATCCAACCCCTCTTTGGTGCAGCAGATTTCAGCACGGTGCACTTATCATTTGTTTGATTTTCGAATAATAATCTAACATTCGTCATGATTGTTGGCGTTTGACGTCCCCAATCACACGAAAAACGCTTGCCTCAGGAACGGATGTTTAGCAGGGATTTTTGCGGCAAGTATTCGACGCACAGAAGAAGTGCAAGCGGATTGGAAGAAGCCAGGAAGGCTTTCCCGAGAAATAGAAATCAAGCTGGCGCAAAGGGCATCACGACTAAACCTCTGTCGGCAGTCGGAGTACGCCACGGGCATAACCGTTATATGTCTGGCGCGGCGCTGCAACCTTCACTGAGGGGGTACCGACGTTTTTTCGCGCTAACTAGCGAACGGAATCCAGCCACAGATTGCAGCAAACGCGAGAAGGCTAAAAAGCGTAAGGGAAATCCCGGATATCACCAGTATCGAATATAAAGTTTTTGATGTGTCCACAATGAACCCTTTCTATTGAGGCACCAGATTCAAAATCCTCACGCCTTTTAACAATGCGATCAACTCAACATCGCCTTGCATCAGCCGCGTACGCTCAGGTTATTCACCACATAGGAAACACCTTGTATATCTGCAGCCAAAGCCAGAGCGAGCTGTTTCTGGGCGGCTTTGCTCACCCATCCAGTCAACTCGACTCCACCCGCAAATGTCTCCACATGAATGAATGCCTGCTGCATTGCTTTATGTTCGACCAGAGCAGTTTGTATCTTGTCCGTAATGATTTGGTCATCAACGGTCTTCAATATCTGAATTTGCGAATCAAACGGCAACGAGCACAGTTGCATTTTCATGGATCGATATCCTCAATTATTAAATCAGGATCAGTCAGCCACGCGCCAAGTCAGGTATTTGACCAGGGCACGGATCATGACCGCCCTTAGCGAGCGCTTCTCAATAACCGTTTTTAGAAATCAAATTATTGATTACTTTGCCAACTCCTTCGACACCAGCTGCGATCTGGCCGGCAGTGGCGATTTGCTTGTCATTGTCGACAAATCCACTTAGTTGTACCGCACCCTTGTAAGTTTCGACGTGAACCTGAAGTCCTTTCAACAGAGACTGCTTGATAAGCTCCGCCTTTATTTTCGCAGTTATGACGCTGTCATCAACGTATTTCGCCACTTTGGCACGCTCGTTTATTGATTCCGCCTTGGCAAATTCATCTTTGTTCAACTTGCCGTCCTGATTGGAATCTGCCTCTTCAAATGCTTTAATCGACATTTTGTGGGCCGCGGCTTCATCTTTGCTCACCAAGCCGTCTTGATTGATATCGTATTTTTCGAATGTAGAATTACCCGGTTTAGGCATAGACGCAGCATGGGATGCGGCCATAACACCAAGTGTCAGCGCCGTTCCCAGCAGAATGGTTAAGGCAACCTTATTTTGCCCGGCGAATGCGTGGTACTTCATGGTTTAACTCCTTATTTGGTTGCTGTGGCAGTCATAACGGCCCAACCAATCAACCAGCCCGAATTTGCTAACAATCAATAAACAAGCCGCAATATAAGAAAAGCGAAGCACAACCAAACCAACTCGATCACGCCAATCCTTGGCGTAGCCATCAAAGTCGGCTATAGGCACGCTCCACTGAAATGCCTTATTTTTAGTACTTTGGAGTACCTGTCGACGGCGATACCGGTGCATCAGCTGCTGGCGCACTAGTCGCCATTGCGTTGGCAAGCTCTTCCGGACTCAATTTTCCGTCATGGCTGGCGTCTGCCTCCTTGAATACTTGAGCCGGCATCCCTTGTGCCGAGGCCTCCTTGGGACTGACGGAACCATCATGATTCGTATCAAACAAAGACATAATTGGAGAAACCTCGGATTTTGAGGTTGGTGCGGCATGACTGATACCGGTCACACCTATCGCGCCCACGGCAAGCGCAGTTCCCAATACGAATGCTGGAATTGCTTTATATCGATATTGCAAATTTAAAACAGAGTAATTCATCCTGTATCTCCCGTACTTCACACAGCAATATTGCTGCAAGATGCAACAAGCAATTGCTATGCCATATTAAATTATCAATATAAAACAGTATGTTAAATATAAATAAAGGGAGCAATACAGGTTTTATGTCGCCTTCTAACAACACAAATCCGGCGATTTCAATCTAACTTATTGAAAAATATTGAAATACTTCTTGTCGCCGAATGATGACGAAAGATGGATGGAGTTTATGAAGATTTAAATGCGGAGGCATCGAGCTGGTGTCGCTGTAGCAATTTATAGAACTCGGTGCGGTTACGCTTGGACAATCGGGCCGCCTGCGTCACGTTGCCGGCAGTGATCTTCAGCACCCGCACCAGGTAATCCCTTTCAAAGCGCTTGCGCGCTTCTTCGAACGAAACCAGCTGCTCTTCTTCCTTATGCATGGCGTCGTACACCAGCACAGCCGAAATGAGCGGGGTCGTAGACAAAACAACACATTGCTCAACGATATTCATCAGTTGACGCACGTTGCCGGGCCAGGAGGCGCTCACCAGCATTTCCATCGCTTCGGGTGAAAATCCATTGATGTTCTTTTGGTATTTTTCGGAAAGCAGCCCAAGAAAATGGTTTGCCAGCAAAGGGATATCCTCACGTCGCTGCGACAATGACGGAATCGTCAATGCCACCACATTAAGCCGGTAATAGAGATCCTCGCGAAAACCACCGGTAGTAACTTCCGTCCGGAGATCGCGGTGCGTGGCGGAAATAATGCGCACATCCACCGGGATTGTCTGCGCGGAACCTACCGGTCGTATTTGCCTTTCCTGGAGTACCCGCAATAATTTGACTTGAAGCAGGAGCGGCATATCGCCGATTTCGTCGAGAAACAATGTGCCTCCCTCCGCCGTCTGGAACAAACCCTTGTGATCGCGCACAGCGCCGGTAAATGCCCCCTTGACGTGCCCGAACAGTTCGGACTCCAGCAATTGTTCAGGAATCGCCGCGCAATTGACTGCCACAAAGGGTTGATGTGCGCGTTTGCCCGCATCATGAATGGCATGGGCAAGCAATTCCTTGCCGGTGCCGCTTTCACCATGAATCAGCACGCTGGCATCCCCTTCGGCGACGAGTTGGGCCTTGGTGAGAATATCCTCCATCGCAGCACTGCGCGTGATGATGCCCGCACGCCACAGCGCTTGCGGCACCTCATTCTGAGGCGCAACACCGGGCAAGAGCCTGAGCGCTCGAGCGATCTGGGCCAACAGTGTCTTGCTGTCAAAAGGCTTGGCCAGATAACCGAAAACGCCCCGTTGCGCAGCTGCAACCGCATCCGGAATCGTGCCATGCGCGGTCAGGATGATGACCGGCAAAGTGGGGGTGGTGCGATGTATGTGCTCGAACAACGCCATACCGTCCATGCCGCCCATCTGCATATCCGTGATGACCAGTTGCGGGCGGGACACGTCAAGATGGTTGAGCGCAGCCTCTGCATTTTGCACGGTCTCAACTTCATAGCCGGCGGCACTCAGACGGATCGATAGCAATTCAAGCAAATCCGCATCGTCATCGACAATCAGAATTTTAAGTCGGGGTTCAGTCATGTTTTTGCGCTTAATTCAATGCTTATCCCTGCGAATAAGATTTTTTTCCATATTCTTGATGCCGTCCACTTTTTCTTGCAATGCATCGGCACGCTTTTGCTCGTCTTTCAATTTTTGCGACAGCTCATCCACGCTGCTACTCGCACGCTGCTGTTCTGCAATCAGCATCGCCATCAAGCCAGCCAGGCCATGCAAACTGTGGGAAGTCGTCCTGGTTTCTTTCGTCAACTCATTGAGCAAACCGAGCGCCGCAGCGCTGTCGTGGAAAGGTGCGTTGGGCAGCGCCAGCAGCAGCGCAACGCGCACACGGTTTGCATCGGTTTTGGATTGCGCCAGACCCTGTCGCGCTTTGTCATATTCTTTAACCAGCTCTGCCGCTGGCTGTTTACGCAGATAATCGTAATACAGCATCAGCTCTTCCACCTGGCTGGTCACGATCAAGGGTGGTGACCAGCCATCAGCCGCGGTATGCGACGGGCTCGCAGGCATGTTTGAACAAGCGGCAAGGGATGCCAGCATGATGGCTGGCATCAGCCAAAATCGCTGACGGAGGTCACACATGGGTATCTTCCGGATCATGGATGGGCAAGGTGAGACGGAAATGGGCGCCTGCATCGGCCTGTTTTACAAGTTCGATATTGCCGCCATGTGCGCGGGCATATTCACGCGCGATAGACAATCCCAGCCCTGTCCCCTGAACATGGCTCGCGTGCGCCCTCCGCCCCTGGTAAAAGGGTTCGAATACCTTATCCCAATCGCTCTCGTCAACGCCCGGGCCAGCATCCGTGACATCCAACTGCCCCAGTTCGCCGATCTGATTCGCCCATATCCTGATACGCCCACCCGGGGGAGAAAACTTCACAGCATTCGACACGAGATTATCCACAATGATGCTGATTTTTTGTTTGTCACACTCAATCACCAACTCCGGGCAAGACAGATCGACTTGCAAGCCTTTATTCATGAGAGCGAGCTTCTGATCTTGCAACACGGCCTCCACAATTCGCCCCAACGCCTCCCGGCGTTTTACAAGAGCGGTTTTTTCAGTCTGTAGAGCGCTGTAGTTAAGTAAATCTTCGATGCGTTTTTGCAATTGTATACTGTTGGTGTACAGAATATTTGCTATCTGCCGCTGCTTCACGCTTAATTCACCGGCCACGCCTTCCGCAAGCAGATCGGCGCCTTCACGAATCGCAGTAAGGGGGGTCTTGAGCTCATGCGAAACATGCCGCAGAAACCGGATTTTCTGCTCTTCCAGTTCCAGCAGGCGGCGGCGCATCCAGTCCAGTCGTTGACCAAGATACCTTAAATCCTGCGGCCCATCGACGCTTACCGCCTTGGAAAGCTCACCCTGCCCCATAGTGCGGATTGCAGCATCGATTTGTCGAATTGGACGTGCAATCAACACGGAAAAACCGAGTGCCAACAGAATCGCAAACGGGGCCAAAGCAAGCAGTTGCCATACCACAACAGACCGGGCATGCCCCGCCATATCCTGCATCGCATTCACCTCGTGTTCAATCAGCGCATAACCGCCAGACGAGAAAGTTCGTGCCGAATCCAGCAGCGGCACAAAGTCCCTCACGACCTCTTGCAAGCCTTCTGATGATTGGCGGGCAGCAGAGACATGCTGAAAGATGGCTGATTCAGATACCGTGAGCTTATTCAGCACCTGCCTCTGGTCAGCGCGCAAAGAAAGCGCTGAAAGGCTCACAGCGGTGTCCTGGAATTTTGTATGCGCCTGAAAATAACCCTCGAGCAAAGTTGCGTCGCCCAGGATAACCGTCTGTCGCACACTGCGTTCCATGGTGGCGATTTCATCCAGCAGGACGCGGCTGCCATGTGCAATTTGCGCTGCCTGATAGACTGCCTTGCGACTCTGCTCAGCCAGTCGGTCAATGGATACAGCGCTATTGATGAGGGCGATGATAAGCGGCAGTGCCACCAGAGTGAATCCGATGAGGATCGACTTCAGGAAGGATTTTGGATTGTGCCGCAACAACCCTTTGGGGGCAGTGACAGAATCATCATCCAGTTCTGCGAGCGGTGTGCCTGCATTCATTTCCTGCACCCCTTGCCTGGTGGGCAAGGCGCAACGCCTTGCCCAACTGGTTTATTCAGCGGAATTTAGCCAGCTCCGGATCATCTATTTTCTGTTCAGGCAAGCCGGTCATTTTCGGCAACTCGGACAATTTAGGCATGCCGTTGTTGACCATCACCTTGCCGCTCTTGTCCTTCCATACGATACCCGGCGTGCCGTTAAGGCCGAATTTCTGCATCAGTTCGGCGTTCTTTTCCAGCTTTTTGGCAATCTCTGGATAAGTACTGGCGGTGAATTTCGCGGATGGATTTTTATCATTGCCGAAATGCTGTTCGTTGGCGCGAAACGCTGCGGTCGGGTTGGCCGAAGCAAGCATTTCTATCGCCTTGGGCAGGCTGCTCGGGGCGAGATAGGCGACCGGCACCCAGTGCACTTGCAGACCCGCTGCCTCATACGGCTGCAACGCTTTCCAGGTCATGTGACAGAAAGGGCAGTTTGGATCGAAGAAAGCATACATTATGCTCTTGGGCGACTTGGCGCCCTCCACGATCATCGTGGCTTTTTCCAGTTCCTTGAATACTGCTGCAAAATCCGGTTTTGGGATGTATTTTGCGGCATATTCCTGCGAGAGATTGGCGCCGCTCTCATCGATCATCAGGCCAGCCAGCAGCGTTTTATTGTCCGGGGTGGTGAATACAATCGAATACTGCCCTTGCCTGGAAAGCACCCAACCGGTCATGCCCGATGCGGCGGGGAAAGATTTTTCCACCTTGACACCCTGGCCGACGGCATTCTGAATCACCTTCGGGTAACCGGCCGCAAATACACCGGTGGATAGGCCAAGCACAACACCAAACAGTGCTGTTTGTTTCAAAGATAATTTCAATTTCATTCCTTTTTCGATTGGGGAGAGCGGGCGGCACGCGATATTTCTGCCACCCGGCTGCGAATGCGCTGGAAAAGCGCTCTCCGCTTAGGGGGAGATAAAGCAATTTAGTTCATACAAAGCCCTGTCTTATCGGCCATGCCTGATCACCTCCGGCACCGCCTGCCGCAAATAGTAGGCCATTGACCACAGCGTGAGCACCGCGGCCAGCCAGATCAGCCAGGTGCCGATTTGCTGGGTATCCAGACCGAGGAAAGTCTCATGGAACAGCAGCAGCAGGATGGCGAGCATTTGCGCCACGGTTTTGAGCTTGCCGATCATCGACACCGCCACGCTGCCGCGCGCGCCGATGCTGGCCATCCATTCACGCAGCGCGGAGATGGTGATTTCGCGGCCGATGATGATGAGCGCGATGAGCGCATCCACGCGCCCCAGTTTCACCAGCACGATGAGGGCGGCGGCGACCATCAGCTTGTCGGCCACCGGGTCGAGAAAGGCGCCGAAGGCGGAAGTCTGGTTGAGGATGCGCGCCAGATAGCCGTCCAGCCAGTCGGTCATGGCGGCGATGCCGAACATGCCGGCGGCAATCAGGTTGACTTGATGCGTGGTGAGCCAGCCGTCAGGCAGATAGAACACGGCGACGACCAGCGGGATCATGAGGATACGCAGCCAGGTGAGCAGGTTGGGCAGGTTGAGCGGCATGGCGTAATTTTTAGTGGGATATCCGTCTAGTGTAATTCACGGTATATCTTTTCCGCCAGCGCGCGGCTGATGCCGTCGACCTGGGCGATCTCTTCTACCCCGGCATTTTGCAGGCCGCGCAGACCGCCGAAGTTCTCCAGCAATTTTTGCCGGCGTTTCGGGCCGATGCCGCCGATGTCTTCCAGCGTCGAGTGGGTGCGCGCCTTGCCGCGCCGGGCGCGGTGCCCGGTGATGGCGAAACGGTGCGCCTCGTCGCGGATTTGCTGGATCAGGTGCAGGCCGGGGTGATCGCTGGGCAGGCGCGTGGCGCGGCCATCGGTGCCGATGAGCTGCTCCATGCCGGCCTTGCGCTCGACCCCTTTGGCGACACCGATCAACTCGATGTCGGTGATGCCGAGCTCTGCCATGACCTCGCTGGCGATGTTGAGCTGGCCGGCGCCGCCGTCGATCAGGATCAGGTCGGGATGCCTGGCCTCGGTCTGCTGGATTTTGGTATAGCGCCGGGTGAGCGCATCGCGCATGGCGGCGTAGTCGTCGCCGGGGGTGATGCCGCTGATGTTGTAGCGGCGGTATTCGCCATTCTGCATCGCGCCCTTGTCGTACACCACGCACGACGCCACAGTCGCCTCGCCCATGGTGTGGCTGATATCGAAGCACTCGATGCGTTGCAGGGCAGGCAGCGCCAGCGCTTCCTGCAGCGCGGTGAGGCGTGCCTGTTGCGTGGTTTTTTGCGCGACCTGGCGGGTGATGGCAATGCGCGCGTTGCCCTGGGTCATGGCCAGCCAGCTGCGGCGCTCGCCGATGGGATTGATCTGGATGCTGACTTTGCGCCCGGCCTGCTCGCTGAAAGCTGCCGCCAGCGCGTCTGCATCAACCGGCTCGGAGACGATAATCTGCGGCGGAATGGTGCGGTTGAAATAATGCTGGGCGAGAAAAGCTTCCATGGCCTCTTTGGGCCCCACGTCCTGGGCATTTTGCGGGAACAGGCTCTTGTCACCCAGGTGCCGCCCGCCGCGTATCATCAGCAGGTTGACGCAGAGCAGGCCGTGCTCGGCCACCACGGCCACGACATCCACATCCACGCTGCTGTGGCTGGAGACAAACTGCTTCTCTCGCACCGCGGTGAGACTCTTGATCTGGTCACGGTACAGCGCCGCTTCTTCATAATGCATGGCGGCTGCGGCATGCTGCATTTTTTCGGTAATCGCCTGCAATACTTCGTTTTCCTTGCCGTCCAGAAACAGCGCGGCATTCTTCACGTCGGCGGCGTAATCCTCGGGCGAGATCAAATCCACGCACGGCGCAGTACAGCGCTTGATCTGATGCAGCAGGCAGGGGCGTGAACGATGGTTGAAGACGCTGTCCTCGCAGGTGCGCAGGCGGAACACCTTTTGCAGAATCTGGATGCTGTCGCGCACCGCATAGGAATTGGGAAACGGGCCGAAGCACCGGTCCTGGCGCTGCGGCGTGCCACGGAAATAGGCCAGGCGCGGGTAGCGGTGACCACTGAGCATCAGGTAGGGATAGGACTTGTCGTCGCGGAACAGGATGTTGTAGCGCGGCGACAGCGCCTTGATCAGGTTGTTTTCCAGCACCAGCGCTTCGGATTCGGAACGCGTGACGGTGATCTCCACGCTGGCAATTTTCGCCACCATCAGGCGGATGCGCGGGCTCTGGTCAGTTTTCTGGAAATACGACGACACGCGCTTCTTCAGGTCGCGCGCCTTGCCTACATAGAGCACTTCGCCGCCCTGCCCGAGCATGCGGTACACGCCGGGTAGGCCGGGCAGCGTGGCGAGGAATGCCTTGCTGTCGAAAACCTCAGTCTTCATCCAGCAACCGGCCCGCGATTGCCCAGTTTTCTTCCGGCAGCTCATCGAAGGCAATGTAGGTATAGGAAGCCGGCTTACCTGCCACGCGTTCCAGCGTGTCGGTGATTTCTTCGGCGATTTTCCGCTTTTGTTCGCGGCTCAAACTGCCTGCGATGCGAATGTTCACGTAAGGCATGGCTCACTCTCCTTGTCAGCACGGATACGCGCAAACACTGCGCGGAACATGTCCGGCGTCAGGCGTCGCGTATTCGTATTGTAACGGCTGCAATGGTAGCTGTCGTACAGCACACGTCCATCGTCCAGCGCATGCACCGCGCCGTGCCCGAACACATGGGCTTTGGCTTTCAGCCCCAGCGCCATGAGCACGGCGGCATGGGCGACGCTGCCCAGTGCAAGGATGGACAGATCGCCGGGCAGCGCAGCGATTTCATGCGCCAGATAACGATTGCACTGGCGAATCTCGGCAGTTTCCGGCTTGTTGGCCGGAGGCAGGCATTTGACCGCGTTGGTGATACGGCAGCCGTGCAACTGCAAGCCGTCGTCAGCGCTCACTGACGTGGGGTTGCTGGCGAAGCCGTAGGCGTGCAGGGTTTCGTAGAGCAATATTCCGGCATGGTCGCCGGTAAACGGGCGGCCGCTGCGGTTGGCGCCGTGCATGCCGGGGGCGAGACCGACAATCAGCAGCCAGGGCGCGGCATCGCCAAACGGCGCAACCGGGCGAGCGTGATAAGCCGGATGCGCCACGCCTACCTCATCGAGAAAACCGGCAAGCCGCGGGCAGGCGCGGCAGTTCAGATCAAAAGACGTCATCAATGGCTGCGCCGGGGGTAAAACGGGATGCCGACCTGTTCGAGCCGGGCGGCGGGCAGTTCCGGCTGCAGGGTCACGTGGTCGATGTCAAAGCGCGTGTGCAGCATTTGCTGCGTGGTGTGGAGGATACGCGGCCAGTCCTGCATGCTGGGGATTTCCAGATGCGCAGACAGCGCGACCTTGCCCGAAGACAGCGTCCAGATATGCAGGTCGTGCACCGAAGTCACCCCGGCCATCTGCGCCATGGTGTACCCTACTTCGGGCAGATCGAGGTTGTGCGGCACGCCTTCCATCAAAATATGCAGCGCCTCCCGCAGCAGCCGAATGCTGGAAACCAGGATCAGCGCCACCACAAACAGCGACAGCAGCGCGTCAATCGGCAGCCAGCCGGTGAAGTAGATCACCGCGCCTGCCACCAGCGCCGCCACCGAGCCCAGCATGTCGCCCAGCACGTGCAGCAGTGCGGCGCGCACATTGAGTGTCTGTTCGCCGCGTGTCAGCTGATAGGCGACGAAGATATTCACCACCAGCCCGATTGCGGCAATCACCATCACTGCACCGCCCTGCACCGGCTGCGGCGCATGCAGACGCGCAATGGCTTCCCACACGATGCCCACCATCAGCGCCAGCATGAGCACGCTGTTGACCAGCGCCGCCACCACCTCGGCGCGCACCAGGCCGTAGGAGTGTCGATACGATGTCGGGCGCAGCGCCAGCCAGCCGGCAAACGCCGCCAGCCCCAGCGCCAGTGCGTCGATCAGCATGTGCCCGGCGTCGGAGATCAGGGCCAGCGAACCTGACCACCAGCCGCCGCCCGCCTCCACCGCGGCAAATCCCAGAGTCAGCCAGAAAGCAATGCCCAGCCCGCCGTGGCCATGATGGTGGTGGCTGTGTCCGTGGTGATCATGGTCATGGTCGTGATCCTGATGCGTGTGTTCAGCCTTTGCCACAAGTGTTACTCCCGTCGGTTTCCCATAAATCTGCGCTGCCATGCCCTATACCGGCGATGGCGTGAACGGCAGCGGCATAACGCGTCTGCTCGCGTAATTCCGTCATGCCGGGTGGATGCGGTTTGCCGTGCAGGCGCGCGATGCGGGCGATGCTGGTGGCAGGCATGTGCCAGTCGAGGCTGGCCAGCACTTCATCGGCAGCCGCGCAGTTGTTGCATACCAGCGCCATGTCGCAGCCTGCCTCGAGCGCGGCCACCGCGCGCTCGACAATACCGCCGGCCACGCTGGCGCCTTCCATGGAAAGGTCATCACTGAAAATCACCCCGTCAAAGTCCAGCTTGCCGCGCAATATCTGTTTCAGCCAGATCGGAGAAAATCCGGCCGGACGGCTGTCCACCGCCGGGTAGATAACATGGGCCGGCATCACGCCGGTCATGCCATAGCCCGCCATGCGGCGGAACGGCACCAGATCGGCCTGCTCGATGTCTGCATAGCTGCGTTCGTCCACCGGGATTTCCCGATGCGAATCGGCGCGCACGAAGCCATGACCGGGGAAATGCTTGCCGACGCTGCCCATGCCCGCGTCCTTGAGGCCGAGCATGAGCTGATGCGCGAGGTCGGCGACGGCATCCACATCGCTGTGAAAGGCGCGGTCGCCGATCACGCCGGATGCGCCGTAATCCAGATCCAGCACCGGTGTGAAGCTCAGATCCACGCCGTGCGCGCGCAACTCGGCAGCCAGTACATAGCCGCATTCGCGCGCCAGCCGCCGCGCCTCGGCGGGATGCCGATCCCAGATCCGCCCCAGTTCGCGCATCGGCGGCAGCACCGTGAAGCCCTCACGGAAACGCTGCACCCGCCCGCCTTCGTGATCCACCGCGATGAGCAGATGCGGCGTGCGTAGCGCGCGGATTTCAGCCGTCAGCGCAATCAGCTGCGCGGGCGACTGATAATTGCGCGCAAACAGGATCACGCCTCCCACCAGCGGATGCGCAAGGCGGCGGCGGTCGTCGTCGGTGAGTGCCATGCCGGGCACGTCAAGCATGATGGGGCCGAGGCTCATGGTGTGGTTTCCAGTATCACAAAGGCAATAACGTAATCGGCTTCATCGCTGATGGAAAGATGCGCGCGCGCCACGCCCCGCGTTGCCAGCCAGGCTTGCAGATCAGGTGCAAACGCCAGTTCGGGTTGCCCGAGCGGGGTATGTTGCACGCGGATATTGCTGAGCGTGACCGGGCTGCGCAAGCCGCTACCGGCGGCCTTTGCCAGCGCCTCCTTGGCGGCGAAACGTTTGGCGAGAAAACGCGCGCCGTCGGACTTGTGCGCAAACTCCGCCCGTTCTTCCACTGCCAGAATGCGCTGCGCCGCACGTTCGCCGTAACGCGCCAATAGCTGCGTCATGCGCGCCACCCTCACCATGTCCGTGCCAATGCCGTAAATCATCAGGCGCTGACTTTCACTGCCAGCCCGGCCATGCGGATTTTTTCCGCAAACGCTTCCAGCCAGTCCGCCGGCAATGCCGACAAGCGCGGTGCCTCGGGCTGCAATGAGGGCCGCGCCAGACCATACAACAGCACACCCTGCACCGGCACGCCTGCGCTTGCGATGCGGCGCACAAAATCCAGATAAGCCTGCTGTTCCTGCTCCGATGGCGCTGCGCCATCGATCGCAAACATACAGGTTTGCAGCCAGGTGGCACACAGGCTGGCGGCGCTTTGCAGGTTGGCAAACACCCGCTCCGGGCCGAGTTCGGCGTGGTTGATACTGCGCAAGCCCTCGCGCGTGGCGCTGTCCATCTTGAACCAGATTTCGCCATTGAGCGCATGCATGCGGCGCAAACCGTCCTGCACGTACGCCTTGTCCAGCAGGCTGCCGTTGGTAATCAGGACCAGCTTGATTTTACCCGTGAGGTCGAAACGCGCCATGACACGGCCGATCAGCTCAATCACCTCGACAAAGGCTTTGGCGCTGGTCGGCTCGCCATTGCCGGACAAGGCGATATCGTTGATGCGCCGCGCACTCTCCGGCACGCGCGTCGCCATGAAGTCGCCATGCAGCAGCTCGTGCAGAAAACCGCTCAGCTCGCGTTCGAGCAGCGCCAGGTCGATTTCCGGCGCCGCGCCGCGCGTGAGCCCCGGCACCTGGCAGTAAATGCAGCGCCAGTTGCAGGCATTGTTGGGATTGAGATTGATGCCCACCGACACCCCGCCCGCGCGGCGCGACACCACCGGATAGACATACGTCATACCGGCGGCGTTGCGCGAATGATCAGTAGGGGTAAGGGGCGTGTTCAGGGTATCCACGATGATAGATGGCGCGGCTATGTCAGCCATGCTTCGGCTGCAAGCCGTTTAAAAACCGTTATCAGAAATGTCCCTGCCAACGCATGACGCTTGCAGGCCCAGGAGATGAACGCGATTGTATCATCGCAGCGGGTTTCAGGCGCTTGCGGGGTTGATTTTTAGAATTCATCCATGCGGAGTTTTGAAACATGCCCTGCAGTCATGGAATCGTGCGCAGTACTGCTCGGAATTGGGAATAAACACCCATATACGAGAATCGTCTGATCCCGCCGAAGGTCGACCGCAATCCTGCAAATGAACAAAATCTCTGGGCGGAACCGCACAAGCGTCAATGAAACGCCGAGGAAACGCCGAGGAAAAAATGAAGTAGTCCGCCGAACCCATCGCGGCTGTGGAGAAATCCGCTATGGGTTCGGCGCTACGCCTTACGGCGTAATGGAGAGGTAGCCGGATTTTTCCAGATCGACCATGGCGCCGATGCCGGACGCAACGATTCGGCTATAGGGGAGAATGTCGTGGGGCGAGTAGCCTTTCAATCGCATCGCCACGCCGCACTCCTCCATTTTTACGCCGCCTTTGTTGAGCGCATCGAGTATCGCCAAGTTGGGATTGCCTTTCGGGTGCGGCTGCTTCACTTTCTGGTCGTAGGCCTCGTCGGTCAGCAGGAACTGGGCGCCGTCGGCCCTGAACACCATGACGATTTCATAATCCTTGCCGGGTTTCATGCCAAGGGCGGTGTATTGATCGTAGAGATTTTTTGCCGCCATCACCTGCTTGCTGATGCCGTTGGGAATGGTGTCGGCATAATTAACCTGGACAACTACCTTGAGTCCGGTCTGGTTGACGATCTGTAATGGCGGCTTGGTATTATTCGCCATGCTGTCGCTGGTCTCGGCGAAAGCCGTAGATGAAACGCCCTGCAATGACAGGATCAGAAGGCCAGCGAGGGCCATGGCGGCAGACCGCTTGTTCTTGCTCATGGTTTTTTCCTTATTTACAGTTGATTGATGAGCTACAGTTAAAGCCCATTGAGGTTCGGGCAATGGATACGGCGGGATCGACAGTGCCCGGGGTTATTGTCCGGGCACGACAAATTAGTACGGAGAAATGCAAATTGGTTCATTCGTAATCGCTAATGAAGGCCAGCCCGATTTTGGATGTTGATGGAACAAGGAATCGAAAAAAGTGAAGTCAGCCGCTTCAATCCCGCAACGCTCACTGCCAGCGATGAAACCGCTCTCCGTAAGGACTTACGTCTTGAGTCTGGCGCTGTGGCTGTCGCTGTGTCTTGGCGCGGCGGCCATTGTGGTCGAGCTGAATATTCGCGATGTGGAAAAGGATCTGACGCAATACGGCGATGCCTATTCGGATCATCTCAACAAGGAGATGGTCGGCAGCGAAACCATCCTGAAAGGATTCTCGGCCCTGTTTGGCGCCATTGGCGACACGGACCCGGCCGAAGCCTCGCGCTATGTCGCACAGGTCATTGCGACCAATCCGCAAATCTTTGCGCTTGAAATCGCGCAGGCGGTAACAAAAAAACAGCTTGCGACGTTTGTTGCCGGGAAAAGGCGCAATGGCATTCCCGATTTCACCGTCAAATCGTTTTCCTATGATTCCGACCGGAAATGGCAGCCTCTGCAAGACAAGCCCCTCTACTACCCGATCGTGTTCATGGAGCCGATGCCGCCAGGCTCCGAAAATGTGCTTGGGCTGGATATGGAAAGCGTGCCATTTCTGCAGCGCGCCTTGGCCGAATCCCTGCAGCGCCGCGCGCCTGTTGCCAGCCATCCATTCAGACTGGTGGAGGGCAATCTGGCCTATGTCGTTTTTTGTCCGATCTCCCGAACCTTCCAGCGCGATGATTCCCCTCAGGCGCGTACCACGCCGGATGAATTGGTGGTGGACATGGTGATCGACGCTGCCAAGCTGACCGATGCTGCCAAATTTCCGATCTTTGACGGCGGGACGGTGCTTGTTTACCACAAGGATTTCAGGCCGGAGGATCCCAAAGGCCAGTTGCTGGCGATGTCTGGAAAAGCCCGAAGCCGTATTGAAACTGCCCTGTTCCCTGCCTTTGTTTACCAGAAACCGCTGGCAACGATGGGAGAGCCCTTTGCCCTGATGGTGAAGCGGCAGGTGGGCTGGTCGGATTTGAGTCTGGGGCTGCTGGCGCTGATGGCCGTGTTAACGCTCGTTTCTTCCCTGATGCTGGTGGCGTACTTGCGGGCGCACCGACAAGGCACGCTTCTACAGATGGAGGATCAGAAGCGGCTGTGGCAGCTCGCCAACCACGATGCCTTGACGGGGCTTCCTAATCGCATGCTGCTGATGGATCGGCTGGAGCAATTGCTGCCAGGGATGCGGCGCCAAGGACAGCGCCTGGCCGTTATGTTCCTGGATCTTGACAATTTCAAGCGGGTCAACGACACCTACGGGCATGAAGTGGGCGACCAATTACTCAAGTTTGTGGCCGAGCGCCTGCGCGCCACGGTCCGGGTAGGTGACACGGTGGCAAGAATGAGCGGCGATGAATTCATCATCCTGATTGAAAGCGTGGAAAACGAGGAAGCGCTGGAAGCCGTGAGCCAGAAAATCCGGCAAAAACTGGCTGTCGGATTTCAGATAGCCGACCAGCAGATCTGCGTGCGGATCAGCGCCGGGATAGCCATGTTCCCCGAGGACGGCGATAGTCCGGAAGCCTTGATCAAGCAGGCGGACATGCGCATGTATGCAAATAAAAATGCGCGCACGGTAAGCCTTCATCTGGTCTGAGCAATCCGGGTTACACGACGCCGCCGAACCATTGCGGGGATATCGCAAACGATGCAACACAACACAAATGGGCTATGCATCCGGCGTTTATGCGAGTTTCAGGGGATTTTTAAGACGGGAAAAAACATGCGGCTGGCGGAAGCGGTGAGATTCGAACTCACGAACGGTTGCCCGTTGCCGGTTTTCAAGACCGGTGCAATCGACCACTCTGCCACGCTTCCTTGTTTGTGCCCGCATTTTAGCTGTGGCGGCACAGATTAGCCAGCGGGATACTTCCTGAAAGATTTTGTTAAGGCACCAGAATGCTTCGTTGAACAGGGTGTACGCGGGTCAATACATTGCTATCATTCGCAACAAATTCCCGACAATGGATTCACCTTGAGTAAGCAGCAACTCCCTGCGGATAACGATAACAAACATGGCATGCGTTCTTCTCACACTTTGATGATTCGCACTATTCACGCCATGGCGCGTATATTGCTGTGTCTGTGCCTGCTGGGCGGGGCCAAGGCATGGGCTGTGGTGATCATTGTGAATCCGAATGTATCTGTCACAACCCTGTCCCAAAACGCAGTGCGCGCGATGTTCGCGATGAAATTGCTGGAGTGGCCGGATGGCCAGCCGGTCAGGGTATTCGTGCTCCCCGACGACAATCCGCTGCACCGGGCCTTCTGCAAGGAAGCGCTGGACGTTTACCCGTATCAATTGCGTCAGACCTGGGACCGGCTGGTTTATTCAGGCACGGGACAGGCGCCCACGGAGGTCGGCTCGGAACAGGAAATGCTCAGGAAAGTTGCGAGTACTCCTGGTGCGCTGGGCTATGTGCGAAAGATAAAACCGGGCGACCGGGTACGTATCCTTACAGTGGACAATCCGGACAGGATCATCTCGGCAGAATGATGATGAAGCGAGCCCTAATTAAAATACTGGCAGCCGCGCTGGCGCTCGCAGGCCATGGCATGAATGCAAGCGCCGACAGCCTGCCCGATGGTGTCCAGGTGCATGGTTTTGCCAGCCAGGCCGTTATCGGCACCGACCACAATAACTTTTTCGGCGCTACCGAGAACAAGGCCAGCCTTGGTTTCACCGAGCTGGGAGCGAATGTTTCCTGGCGTCTCAATCCCAACCTGCAGCTGTCTGCCCAAGCCGTTTCGCGTCGTGCAGGTGAAACCGATAATGGCTCGCCACGCCTCGACTATGCCACCCTCGACTACACCATCCACGCCAGCGAGAACGCGCGCTACGGCGTGTATCTGGGCAAGATCAAAAATCCCTACGGGCTGTATAACGAAACCCGTGATGTCGCATTCACCCGCCCCAGCATCCTGTTGCCGCAATCCGTCTATCTGGATCGCATCCGCAACTTTGTGCTGTCCTCGCCGGGTGCGGCGGTTTACGGCGATAACGCCTTGCCTATCGGCAATCTCGGTTATCAATTCAGCGTGATCAGACCAGACACCTCAGATAGAGAAACCGAAAGCACTTTCCTGGGGTGGGACAGGCCGGGGAAAATTAAAAGTGATACTTCCTATATCGGACGGATCCTTCTGGAACCGGGCAATGGGCATTTCAAAGTGGCATTGACCGGCGTCAGCATGCGTGCGCATTACCAGCCGGAAGCGCCAGACGCCCTGCTGGCAGGGAATATCCGCTTTGACGCCTGGGTGCTGTCCGGACAATACAATGCCGAAAACTGGGTACTCACCAGCGAATACGCGCAAAACCGTATTAATGCCCAGAATTTTGGCGCCCTTTTCCTGAATCGCGCGGCAACCGGCAGTAGCTACTATGTTCAGGGAACTTATCACCTCACACCCAAATGGTCGGCCTTGGCACGCTATGACGTCACCTACAGGGATAAAAACGACAAGGATGGCCAGGCATTCAGCGCCTTGACCGGCGTCCCCACCTATAGCCGGTTTGCCAAGGATCTGACCGCCGGTCTGAGCTACAAGCTCAGCAACGACTGGCTGCTGCGCGGTGAGTTTCATCACGTGGATGGCACCGCCTGGTTACCCTACAGCGACAACATCAATCCTGCTGCCACTTCACGCCACTGGAACATGTGGCTATTTCAGGCGGCTTACCGCTTCTAGCAGATGGCCACTCAACCCGCGCGACTCAGGCGTTTTTTCAGCCTAAAGTGGAAAATCATTGTGCCGCTCAGCCTGGTGCTGCTGGCGGTGAATGCGTCGCTGTCGTATATCAATTACAGCAGTCAGCGTGCTGAATTTGACAGCGCGCGCAGCGCAAGTGAAGCGCAAAGCCGGCGTTTCGCCGCTGAAGCCGTCAACCAGTTAGAGGCGCAGCTGGCAACTTCGGTCAATCTGATCCCCAACCTGACCGACGTCCGTAGCGCGATTGCCAGCGGCGATGAAGCAGCCCTGCAACACTACTATCAGCGCTATTGGAGTGACCTACGCCTCAACAGCGGATTGGAACAGGTACTGTTTTTCAAGCCTGATGGCCGATTATTTGCCCACTGGCAAGAAGACACCATGCGGGTGAACGAGCCGGCTCTGTCTGACCTGTCCAGGCGCGTCATTGTTGAAGAACACCCGCAGCGTCTGCTGGCATGTGCGGCGACCTGTCTTTACTATTACATCGTTCCGGTGCTCGACAATGGGCGTTCCGTCGCCGCTGTCGCCGTCGCTGCGTCGCTGGCTGATGCAGTGCTTTCATTCCAGCGCATGACCGGTGGCGACATGGCGCTGGCCATTCTGGCGCCCGGCGCTGGCGACGCGGCAGGCGATCTGCAGCAACCCCAGGTGCCTGCGTTCAAGCGCCGGGTGCTGGCCGTGTCCGGCGGCCAGCAGAGTATCGCCATACTGCAGAACATCCCGTTGGGCAGCACCATTGCCGACCATCGCATCAGCGTATCGTATCAAAATCGTCTCTACGAAATCCTGCCTGTGCCGATGCCGGCCGGCGCCAGCACCGGTAATCCCTCCATGCTGGTGATTTTTGACCGCACTCGCAATCTGCAACATCTGCACGCTGTAGCCTGGAAAAGCGCGGGCGTCGGTATCCTCGGCCTGCTCCTCTCGGAGCTGATGCTGCTGGCCCTGTTGTGGGTTCCGATGCGCCGTCTCAAACGCACTGCGGAAATTCTGCCGTTACTTGGCCGGGGTGAGTTCGAGGCAGTGCGCGCCCGGCTGGAAAAAACCGGTCGCATGGATACCATCCGCGACGAACTCGACACGCTCGACGCCGGCGCGCTGGATCTGGCTGATCGACTGGAATACCTGCAGGAAAAGCACCGCTCGCACAGCGATGAGCTCGACACTCTGGTGCGGCAACTCGGGCGCGAGCGCGATTTTGTCTCTGGTCTGCTGGATACCGCGCAAATGCTGATCATCACCCAGGACAGCCAGGGCCGCATCCTGATGGCGAATGCCTACATGCTGGCGTTGACCGGCTTCGACTACAGCGAACTGCGCGGCGCAAAAATGACGGATTTTCTCAGCCTGCCACAGCAAGCGGCAGACACGGGCCGGGAACTGGCTGCTTTGCTGCATGCGGATGGCGCCAGTTTGCGCCAGGAAACGGCGCTGCGTTGCAAGAATGGCGAATCGCGCGATGTGGTATGGATACACTCATCGCTCGGCGCAGAGCATCCTGATGACGCGGCCATTTTATCGGTAGGCCTGGACATCACCGAGCTGCACCGGGTCGAAAAACAGGCAAGCTACCTGACCGAATACGATGCACTGACCGGCCTGTACAACCGTCACCGTTTCCAGCAGGCACTCCAGGGAATCCTGTCGCACACGGATGGACAATCCAGCGGAGCGCTGATCTATCTCGATCTGGATGAATTCAAGTCGCTCAACGACACCGCCGGACACGATGCGGCGGATCAGGTTTTACACGCTGTAGCGAGCCAGTTGCAGGGCCTGCTTCCCACACCCGCATTGATCGGCAGGCTGGGCGGCGACGATTTTGGCGTATTCTTCAGCCACCTTGACGCGCCGCACGCAATGCAGCTGGCACGCCACATCCAGCACAGCCTATCCATGATTGCGCTGGCAGAAGTTCCCCTCAGCCACAAGGTTTCGGCGTGTATCGGTATCGCCCTGTTTCCCGAACACGGCAGCGTTGCCCAGGAGCTGCTGGCCAATGCCGATCTGGCGCTGTTCCGCGCCAAGGAGAGCGGCCGTGGCAACCTGCATTTGTATGCGCCGGACGAAGGCCTGATGGAGCGTGTACTCAATCGCGTGTACTGGGTGGACAAAATCGAGCAAGCGCTGGCAGACGATCAGTTCGAGCTGTACTTCCAGCCCATACTGGCATTATCCAGCAACCGGGTGAGCCATTACGAAGCGCTGGTCCGCATGCGCAATCCCACCGGCGACGTGTACATGCCGGCGGAGTTTATCGGCGTAGCCGAAACCACGGGTCTGATCCGTGGCATTGACCGGCTGGTGCTGCAAAAGGCGATCGCCGCGCTAGCCACACTGCAGCGCAAAACGCCCGATATCAAACTATCGGTCAACCTCTCCGGGCGCAGTTTCGGCAACCCGCGCTGGCTGGAATTGCTGCAGACAGAACTGGCTGATTCACACATCAACCCGGCAGGTCTGATCTTTGAAATTACCGAAACCGCCGCCGTGGAAGACATGGCCTTTGCACGTGCGCTGATGGAAAAAGTCATTGCCCTGGGTTGCGCATTCAGCCTGGATGATTTTGGCGTGGGTTTCGCCTCGTTCGATTATCTCAAGCAGCTCCCCGTCGAGTACGTCAAAATCGACGGCTCGTTCATCCGCAATCTCGCCACCAATACCGACGACCAGCTGTTCGTCAAAGCCCTGGTTCAAGCGGCACACGGCTTTGGCAAAAAGACGGTGGCCGAATTTGTCGAGAACGCCGAGATTGTCCAGCTGCTGCGCGATTACGGTGTGGATTTCGCCCAGGGCTATCACATCGGCAGACCGGATCCTGTTTTCGGGATGGTCATCTGACGCCAGAGCCTGTCGGCATCCCGACATCCGTGTCCGGGTTTCGCCTCATTCCTTAATCCGCCCGAAGCCCGGCGTCCTGTATTCAAGCCTTCGCAAGCCATGCCCGCGACTCCTTTTTTGCTGGCACATATCGTGCTGAAATCAAGCAAACAACTGATTACCCGCATGCGATGAGCTCGTTCACAAAAATAATCCAGAAATGGCTGCCAGGAGCGCGCGAGGAGCGTTCTCCCTTCGCGACCTTGCACAGCACGCGGCGCTGGGTGGGACAGCTGCAGTTTCAACATGAGTATGAAGCGCATCAAATGGTGGTGGATGCCCTCAATCAGTTCAATCTGTCCAGCGCGGTGCTGGATGAGCGCAGACTCCACATCCTGGCCGAGCTGCGCAACGCTGGCTGCAGGCTGCAGGCGGGTATGGTGACGCAGTATCTGAAAAATCAGACCGCCTTCCGCTACGCCGGGAAGTCGCTGTGGCAGGAAATTTTCGCTTTTTACTGGCAGCTGGCGCTGGCTTACCAGAGCTTCGTCAAGGCCGCCACGCGCAACCAGCCCACGCTGGACCAGCAGCTACCCACGATTACGCTGCTCGCGTTGCACTATCAGGGCAAGCTGATCCAGTGGCGCTACATGCGCTATGAAACCCCGACATCAGATGCCTGGCGCAATGTACATGCGCTCTATGCCATTGCCGAATGCAATGGCTTTGCCGGGCAGCAACTGAAGCTGGGCGACAACGCCGAAGCCAGCTGCATCCATTTGTATACCCGCATCCTGCTGCTTAACCTGATCAACCCGATCGGGTTATGCCCATGGAAAATCGAGTTGACTGCGCACTGGATCAATAGCTGGTGCCGCCAGTTGCAACCGGCTGCGCAGTTTGACCCGCAGGTGCACACCCACTGGCTCGATCTGGCCGGCTGCGAGCCACTGCACCGCATCGACGATCACCCGGTGGAAGGCACCGCACTGCGCTACTGGTCTCTGCAAAGCGTGCTGACTGCGCTTGAAGTCACCCGTGCGCAATTGATCAGCCCGCCGCCAAGCCCACTCGACGGCATTATGAATGAAACCGATGCACCCGGGCTGCTGGATGACATCCATGCCATTCTCAATCGCGGGGGTCCGCAACGTCACGCGCCGCGCCAGGAGCAAAACAAGTCGGCCCTCCTGGTATGCGGCTTCGAACAGGTGCTGCAAATCCTGAGCGATGCAGCCGGCAGCAAGTGCAGCGCGCCGCTTGAATCATGGATCATGCAGGACGAAGGCGTCGACGGCTACGGCCTGACCCACTATGGCGCCCCCGTCAACATCCCCGACCACGGCGCATTGATCGGTCTGCGCACCGAGGTAAAAGCTCACCCATGGGCGCTCGCCGCGGTACGCTGGATTGACCAGCGACCCGGCCATCCGAACAAGCTGGGCGCGGAACGGCTCGGCGCCGCGCCCAGAGTGGTTGCCTTATATGGCGTCGGCCACCTGATGTCGGAGAGTATTTTCAGTCTGGTCAATCCGCCTGCGGACTGCGTGCCGACGCCCTGCATTTTTTTGCCCGCACAGGATGAGCGCAGATTCAGCAGCGCACTGGTGGTTGGCGACATGAGCATCGCGCCCGCGCAGATTTATGACATGCTGGACGGGGATTATATTTATCGTGTCCGCATTATCCATGAGCAGGACCGTAGCCACGACTGGCTGCTGCTCAAGTTCAGCATCCTGACGCGGTGCCATGTCGAGATGGTTTAGAGCTTGCCGTAAATAATTTATTGGGCAAGCTCAAAGTAGCTGCTAGCGATTCCTGCGCTCAATATCCCCGATATGAAACTCAAACGCGCCCTTGCGACGGTCGGCAAAATACTGCCGCAAGGTTTGCTCGATAGTGCGAAACGCGATTTGATCCCAGGGAATCTCGTCCTCGCTGAATAGCGCTACTTCCAGGCTCTCCGGGCCGGGTGCGAAATCCAGATCGAGCAACCGCGCGCGGAACATCAGGTACACCTGGCTGATATAAGGCAGGTTGTAGAGCGTGAACAGATGTTCGATCTCGACGCGCGCACCCGCCTCTTCCATGGTTTCGCGCAAGGCTCCCTGCTGGGTAGTCTCGTTGTTTTCCATGAATCCGGCGGGCAGCGTCCACAGCCCGTGCTGCGGTTCGATTGCGCGCTTGCACAACAGCACTTTGTCTTGCCATTCGGGCAGGCAGCCCACCACCATTTTCGGATTTTGATAATGCACCGTGTTGCACTGGAGACATACATGGCGCAGGCGGTTGTCGCCTTCGGGTATGGTGTGAATCACACCACTGCCGCATTCACTGCAAAAGTTCATGATGGCTTCCCAAGAAATATCCTGCGAACTTAACAAAAATCACCCGCGGCGGCTAGCTTGGTTTTACGCTGGAACCTGTTATCGTTACATCTGTCCGAAAAAACAACCTCTGCATAGCGCCACGCCATCTTCGTGCACGCCGACTATTACGCCATCCGCCAGCTCTCGCCGTATCGCGGCATGTTGTTTGTCGTCGATATCGAATGCGCGCTGGCGTACAGCACCAACGGGCACAGCTGGCAGGTGCATTGCAAAAATCCGTTCAGCCGCTATTGGCCGTCCGGCGAATGGATCGAGGGCGAAGGCGGCATGCTCAATAATTGCCAGCACGCAGCCGCCATCATTGCCGCACTGGAAAACCATCCGCCGCTGCCCTTTCCTCCCCAGGACACGCTGGAACTCTGGCTGCTGGACAAAGCCCGCAGCCTGCCGCTGGCCCTGCTCAAAACCCAGCGCGCGCATGCCGCGCCGGAGAAAGTCGGTGATCCGACCTGGTACCCGTTTGTGTTGACCGATACTGGCTTCACCGCCCATTGTCTGGCCGCAGCCGACGCCAAACGCGACCCGCGTGCCTGGCCGGTGAAACACCGCGACGTGCTGGCACGCCAGATCAATGAAGCGGCGCGTCCGCTGCCAGCCGCGCAGTGGTTTCGCCGCAATCCGGATGGGAGCGGCGAAGGGCTTGATACCGGACTGCGCCTCGATCCGGCATGGATCGGGCGTCAACTGGTCGCCGCCACTTTCCCCGAATTGCCGGTGCTGGAGCGCTGGTCGCAACCCGTCCAGCGCGAACTGGTGCGCGAATATCACCACTGGATCGCCAGCCTGCTGCTCACTCAGCCGGGGCTATCGCCCGCCACCCGGCTGCGGCTTGAGGACGCCGCGCTGCAAAATCCGGAACAATTGCTTGAGGTCTACCGCGTGTTACCTGAAATTTCCAACCCGGCCCGCCTGCATGCCGCCCTGATCGCCGCCCGCTTAACCCAGGCCGCCCCCTCTTCTGTTTAGGACACGTTATGCGCCCAGCCCACATCCTCACCATTCTCGACCGCGAATTCGCAAGCGCCCGCCATCACACGCCGGTGATGCTGTGGGGACCGCCCGGGGTGGGGAAATCACAAATGGTGGCGCACATCGCTGCACACCATCGCGTGCCGCTGATCGATATCCGGCTGTCGCAAATGGAGCCCACCGATCTGCGCGGCATCCCGTTTCGCAGCGGTGACCTGGTCGAGTGGTCGATCCCTGCCATGCTGCCGGATGCGGGTCGCCACGGCACAGCGGGGATATTGTTTCTGGACGAAATCACCTCGGCGCCACCCAGTGTGTCCGCCGCCGCCTACCAGCTCATTCTCGACCGGCGCCTGGGCGACTACCGCGTGCCGGAAGGCTGGGCCATCTTCGCCGCCGGCAACCGCCAGGGCGACCGCGGCGTGACCTATGCCATGCCCGCCCCGCTGGCCAACCGCTTTACCCACTACGAAGTCGAAGCCCATCTCGACGACTGGGTGGCGTGGGCGCACACCGCTGGCATGGACGAGCGTCTGATCGGCTTTCTGCGCTTCCGCCCGGATCTGCTGTTCAGTTTCAACCCGGCGCATAATCCGGTCGCCTTTCCCAGCCCGCGCTCGTGGGAGTACGCCCACCGCGCGCTGCAAAAATTCCGCGACACGCCCGACCTGATGCTGGATGCGCTGCAAGCCTGCGTGGGACAGGCTGCCGGGGTGGAGTTCAAAACCTTCATCGACAACATGACGCGCCTGCCCGACATCGAAGCCATTCTCGCCGGGCAGGCCGCCGACGTGCCGGAAGGCATTGACCTGCAATACGGCGTCGCGGCTGCGCTGGTGCGCCGCGCCGTGCTGGTGCGCGAGACGCTGGAAGCCAACCGCGTGTTCGGCAATATTCTCGACTATGCGCGGCGCTTCCCGCAGCGCGAAATGGGCGTGATGCTGGTCACCGACATGCACCGCTCCATCGGCAAACCGCTGTTTGCGGTGCCGGAATTCGAGGACTGGGCGAACACCATCACCGATTTGATGCTCTACGACCTGCAATGGTCGCCGATGCGCTGAATCTGAAACAACATTTGAACCATACATGCACGCTCCCGACGAAATTGCCACCAAGCTCTCCGCCGCCCGCACCCGGCTGATCCTGGAACGGCCCTTCCTGGGCGCGCTGGTGATGCACCTGCCATTGCAGGCGGTAGACGCCAAAACCTGCGACAGTGTCGCCACCGATGCGCGCGCACTCTACTACCATCCGGCCTACATCGAGCGCCTGTCGCTGGCGCAGACCCAGTTTATCCTCGCCCACGAGGCGCTGCACTGCGCTCTGGGTCACTTCGCGCGGCGTTCGCACCGCGTGATACAGCGCTGGAATATCGCCTGCGACCACGCGGTCAATTTGCTGTTACTGGGCGAAGGCTTGCGCGCGCCGCCCAATATCCTCGCCAACGACGAATACCGGGGGCTGTCCGCCGAGGAAATCTACCCGCTGATTCCCGCAGACAGCAGCGAACAGACGCTGGACAAACACCTGTTCGACCAGACCGAAAACGATAGCGGCCAGCATGACAACGACCAGACCCAGCAGGAACCTGCAAACAACGCAGATGATAGTCAGGGTACAGGCGACGATCAGCCCGGAGAAGGCGACGGCGAACAACAGCAGGATATGCCCCAGCCCTCCCCCGGTGGCGATGGCAGCAATAGCAGGCAACCCCAGCCGCGCGCACAACCCGGTCCGCACGGCAGTCCCGGCATGGACGACATCACCCCTGCCCAGCGTGAAGAACTGGCCCAGCAATGGCGCGGCCATCTGGCCTCTGCCGCGCAGCAGGCGCGCATGGCCGGGCGCTTGGGCGAATCCTGGCTGCGCCTAGTGGACGAGCTCATCGCCCCCAGGCTGCCATGGCGCATGCTGCTGGCGCGTTACCTGATGAATTCGGCGCGCGAGGACTACAGCTTCCAGCGCGTGTCGCGGCGCGAAGGCGCAGCAATGTTGCCCAGCCTGTACAGTCGTGGTATCCAGCTCATTGCCGTGCTCGATACCAGCGGCTCGATTACCGATACCGAGATGCACGAATTCGCTGCCGAGATCGATGCATTAAAAGGCCAGATCAACGCCCAGGTGACCCTGCACGCCTGCGACGAGCGCCTGGCCGAAACCGGCCCGTGGCGCTTTGAGCCATGGGAAGCTGTGACTCTGCCTGACGGCTTCGCAGGCGGTGGCGGAACGGATTTTCGTCCGGTGTTCGAATGGATTGCCGTCGAACAATTGCACCCCGACTTGCTGATATATTTCACCGACGCCGAAGGCGAATTTCCGGAATACGCGCCTGCCTACCCGGTGCTGTGGCTGGTCAAGGGCAAGGCACCCGTGCCCTGGGGTGAGCGGGTACAATTGAACTGATTTACTAACCCAATTTTGATCGCCGCAGAGATCACAGAGCACACAGAGTTGACTGAAATTTTTTGGGTTTCTCTTTGTGGTCTCCGTGGCAAAAGTTTTTGTGAAAGCTCAGACCATGAAACTCGGCACTCCTCTCTCCCCCTCCGCCACCCGCGTCATGCTCCTCGGCAGCGGTGAACTCGGCAAGGAGGTCATCATCGCCCTGCAACGTCTGGGGGTGGAAACCATCGCCGTTGACCGCTACGCCGACGCCCCCGGCCACCAGGTGGCGCATCGCGCGCATGTGATCGATATGACCGACCGCGCCGCCTTGCGCGCGCTGGTAGAGCAGGAACGCCCGCACCTGATCGTGCCGGAAATCGAAGCCATCGCCACCGCCGCGCTGGTGGAAATCGAACGTAGCGGGCTATGTGAAGTCATCCCCACCGCTCGCGCAGCTCAGCTCACCCTGAACCGCGAAGGCATCCGTCATCTGGCTGCCGAGGAATTGGGCTTACCCACGTCACCCTATTGCTTTGCCAATAGCGTGGCTGAACTGCAGGCGGCGATTGATGGCGGCATCGGCTATCCATGCGTAGTCAAGCCGGTGATGTCGTCTTCCGGCAAGGGTCAAAGCAAGCTGGACGGCCCGGCTGACGTGGCCAGCGCGTGGGACGTTGCCGCCAGTGGCGGACGCGTGGATCAGGGGCGGGTGATTGTTGAGGGTTTCGTTGATTTCGACTACGAAATCACCCTGCTCACGGTACGTGCGCTGGGCGCATCGGGTCAGGTTGAAACCTTTTTTTGCGAGTCGATCGGCCATCTGCAGGTGAAGGGCGATTATGTCGAATCCTGGCAACCGCAGGCGATGTCACCGGCAGCGCTGGCGACAGCGCAGGCGATCGCCCAAAAAGTCACCGACAACCTCGGAGGGCGCGGCATTTTCGGTGTGGAGCTGTTCGTCAAAGGCGATCAGGTGTGGTTCTCGGAAGTGTCGCCGCGCCCGCACGACACCGGCATGGTGACGATGTGCAGCCAGTATCAGAGCGAATTCGAGTTGCATGCCCGCGCCATCCTCGGCCTGCCGGTGGACACCCGTCTGCGCGAGGCAGGCGCTTCCGCAGTGATTTATGGCGGCATGGAAGCCAGCGGCATCGCGTTTGACGGCGTTGCCGAGGCACTCGCCGTACCGCGTTCCGACATCCGCCTGTTCGGCAAACCCGAGGCGTTTTTGCGGCGCCGCATGGGGGTGGCGCTGGCCTGCGCCGACACCGCCGACAGCGCGCGTGATCGCGCTAGACTGGCTGCCAGCCGGATCAGGCCGGTGGCGGCGTAGCCCTTTCAATCGGAAACCCGAACGCATGTGACCTAGAAGAAATGCTTGGCTCAGATTTGAGCCCAACAAAAAAGGCGCATACAGCGCCTTTTTTGTTGGGGTTATCCGGGTGAATCGCCCGGATTAATTCGCCCGATCAGCTCCAGGAACGATTACCGTTGCTGCGGTTACCGCCTGCATTGCCTTGACCATCGCGGCGTGCACCACCGGAAGCAGGACGCGCGGCACCATCACGGCGACCACCGCCGTTGCCGCTATTGTTGCCCCAGCTATTGCCGTTGCTGTTACCTGTGCCGCTATTGGCACTATTGCCATTGGCACTATTGCCATTGGCGCTGTTGCCATAACCTGAAGTGCGACGCTGTTCGCCCTGGCCGGAAGGGCGGCCACGGGCCGCGCCCGGACGGCCGCCAGGGGCGGCGCTACGCGGCTTCAGCTTGGGCTCAAGACCGACGATGACTTCAGCCGGAATCTGCTGGCCGGTAAAACGCTCGATGCGCTTCAGTTGCATGGAATCACGCGGGCTGGCCAGCGATATGGCGATACCCGAAGCACCGGCACGACCGGTACGGCCGATACGGTGCACGTAATCTTCCGGGTTCTTCGGCAGGTCGTAGTTGATCACGTGAGTGATGCCAGGTACGTCCAGGCCACGCGCCGCGACGTCGGTAGCTACCAGCAGGCGGATATTGCCCTGGCGCATCTGGGTGATGGTGCGGTTACGCGCGCTCTGGTGCATATCGCCGTGCAGCGCGGCAACTTTGTGACCCTGTGCCTGCAGGTCGTCGGCCAGGCTGTCGGCGTCGCGTTTGGTCGCGGTGAAGATGAGCGCCTGGTTGATGTCCACATCGTTGATGAGGTGGGTCAGCACGCGATTCTTGTGGGAAAGGTCGTCCACATAGTGCATGTGCTGGGTAATGTTCTCGTGACGCGCCTGCTGGTGAGCGATTTCGATGCGCTTCGGGGTTTTCAGCAATTGCTGAGCAAGGCGTGCAATGTTGCCTTCAAAAGTGGCGGAGAACATCACCGTCTGACGGCTTGCAGGCGTGGCATTGGCGATGCGCTCCACGTCGTCGAAGAAGCCCATGTCCAGCATGCGGTCGGCTTCGTCCAGAATCAGCATCTCCAGACGCGAAAAATCGATGCGGCCGCGCTCGATGTGGTCAATCAGGCGACCGGGCGTGGCCACCAGCACTTCGAACGGCTGCGACAGCATTTTGTTCTGTATCGGGTACGGCATGCCGCCCAGAATGCTGACCACTTTCACGCGGCGCAGGTGCTTGCTGTATTTTTCGGCAGCAGCGGTGACTTGCAGCGCCAGTTCGCGAGTCGGGGTCAACACCAGAATGCGCGGGCCACGGCCGGCAACCGGGCTGGGCTGGGACAGTTTTTCCAGTGCGGGCAGCATGAAGGCCGCGGTTTTGCCGGTGCCGGTCTGTGCCGAGGCAAGCAGATCTTCGCCAGCCAGGATAAGGGGAATGGCTTGTTCCTGAATCGGGGTAGCTTGGGTATAGCCCGAATCAACAAGCGCTTTGATGAGAGATTCGTTGAGACCGAGGGTTTCGAAAGACACGAAATTTTTCCTTAAAAAAGCAAATAGCAAGCCAACGGGGATAGGCTTGATACAGCCATCCACTGCCGGCGCGGAACATCGTCGCTAACCGGGTGGCGCTGCGCTTTCAGGAAAAACCGTGCTGAAACGCGATGAGGTCAGGGATCGATGGCGTGTTGTAGAACACGCGCCCAAGCCTTGACCGAAATTGTTCAGATCAGGGCGGTTGGGAGAATTAGATTATACTGAAATTCTGAAAATACACAATCACATGTTATAATTTTTCGTTTGCCAAACCGGAAACGAACATGTCCCGCGCGCTCAGAAATATCGCTATCATTGCCCACGTTGACCACGGTAAGACTACGCTGGTTGATAAACTGTTACAACAAGCTGGCACTTTTGCCGCTCACCAGGCTGTCACCGAGCGCGTCATGGACAGCAACGATCTGGAAAAAGAGCGCGGCATTACCATCCTCGCCAAAAATGCCTCGGTCGAGTACAAAGGCAACCGCATCAATATTGTGGATACCCCAGGCCACGCCGACTTCGGCGGCGAGGTCGAGCGTGTGCTGTCCATGGTAGATGGCGTGCTGCTGCTGGTGGACGCAGTGGAAGGTCCCATGCCGCAAACCCGTTTCGTTACCAAAAAGGCGCTGGCACTGGGCCTGAAGCCCATCGTGGTGATCAACAAGGTTGACCGCCCGGGCGCCCGACCTGACTGGGTAGTGAACGCCACCTTTGACCTGTTCGACAAGCTCGGCGCGACTGAAGAGCAAATGGATTTTCCGGTGGTCTACGCTTCCGCGCTGAACGGCTACGCCACGCTGGATATGAAGCAGCCGAGCGACAACATGAGCGCACTGTTCGAAACCGTTCTAGCCAACGTGCCGTCGCCCGCCGGCGATCCGGATGCACCGCTGCAACTGCAGCTGTCCGCGCTCGACTACTCCAACTTTGTTGGTCGCATCGGTGTCGGCCGCATCAGCAACGGCCGCATCAAACCCGGGCAATCCGTCGTCGTGATGGCCGGGCCGGACGCCACGCCCAAGGCCGGCCGCATCAACCAGGTGCTGGGCTTCCAGGGCCTGGAACGGGTGCTGCTGGATGAAGCCCAGGCCGGTGACATCGTGCTCATCAACGGCATCGAGGACATTGGTATTGGCGTGACCATCTGTGACCGGGAAAATCCTCAGGCGCTGCCCATGCTGAAAGTGGACGAACCCACCCTGACCATGAACTTCCAGGTCAACACCTCGCCACTGGCCGGCACCGAAGGCAAGTTCGTCACCAGCCGCCAGATCCGCGACCGACTGAACAAGGAATTGCTTACCAACGTCGCACTGAAGGTTGAAGAAACCGGCGACGCCGATGTGTTTCTGGTATCCGGCCGCGGTGAATTGCACCTCACCATCCTGCTCGAAAGCATGCGTCGTGAAGGCTTCGAAATGGCCGTTTCCAAACCGCGTGTGGTATTCAAGGAAATCAACGGCGAGAAATGCGAGCCTTATGAAGCGCTCACCGTAGACGTGGAAGACAACAGCCAGGGCGCGATCATGGAAGAACTCGGCCGGCGTCGCGGCGATCTGCAGGACATGCAGTCCGACGGCCGCGGCCGCGTGCGCCTGGAATACCGCATCCCGGCGCGCGGCCTGATCGGTTTCCAGTCTGAATTCATGACGCTCACCCGCGGCACCGGCATCATGGCCCACGTGTTCGATGACTATGGCCCGATGAAGGCCGACATGCCTGGCCGCCGCAATGGCGTGCTGGTCTCCCAGGATCAGGGCGAGGCGGTTGCCTATGCCCTATGGAAACTGGAAGACCGCGGCCGCATGTTCGTCGCCCCCGGTGACAAGCTGTATGAGGGCATCATTATCGGCATTCACAGCCGTGACAATGACCTGGTGGTCAACCCCATCAAGGGCAAACAGCTTACCAACGTGCGCGCATCCGGCACCGACGAAGCGGTGCGACTGACCCCGCCAATCAAGATGACGCTGGAATCTGCAGTTGAATTCATCGAAGACGACGAGCTGGTGGAAATCACCCCCCAGTCTGTCCGCATCCGCAAACGCTACCTCACCGAGAACGAACGCAAGCGCAACCGCGCCGCGTGAATTCAGACTTTACCAACAAAAACCCCGGCTGATTTTGCCGGGGTTTTTTATTGCACCACGCTCACGCTGGATTAGAATATCAATATCCAGTCATCACTTGAACAACAGCCTGCATTCCACAAAATGGCCATTAAAACCACGCTCAAAATGGGCGATCCGCGCCTGCTGCAAGCAGCCGCTCCAGTCACTGCCTTCGACACACCGGCATTGCATGCGCTGATTGCGGATTTGCGCGACACCATGGCGGCACTTAACGGCGCGGGACTGGCAGCGCCTCAGATCGGCATTGGTTTGCAAGTCGTCATTTTTGGTGTGCAAAGCTCACCCCGCTATCCCGATGCCGAGCCAGTGCCTGATACAGTGCTCGTCAATCCGACGCTAACCACCATCGGCACTGACCTGGATGAAGCATGGGAGGGTTGTCTTTCAGTGCCGGGAATGCGCGGTCTGGTGCCACGCCACACCCATTTGCATTATCGCGGATGCGACCAGTTCGGCACCGTCATTGACCGTACCGTGTCCGGCTTTCATGCGCGGGTGGTACAACACGAGGTCGATCATTTGCTGGGCATATTGTATCCAATGCGAATCCGCGACCTGCGGCATTTCGGCTTTACTGAAGTGCTGTTCCCAGAGCAATCCAGCGCGGAATAAATATCAGGTTTTCAACACCGTGAGCAAGTCTGTTTCCAGCAGCATGAGTGATTTCTGCTTGGCCAGCACTTCTCCCTGAATCATGAAAGTATCTTCCGCACGCTCGCCCAGGGTGGAAATTTTAGCAGCATTGATGTTCACATGATGCTGATGCAGTACCTGGGCGATGGCTGAGAGCAGCCCCGGCCGGTCGCCTGCAACAATGCTCAGTATGTAAAATACGCCCTTTTCATCCGGGCGCAAGATGATTTCCGGGGCAATGGGAAAATGTTTGAGGTGACGACTGATACGCCCCAAGCCTGCCCGCTGGGGCAGGTTTTTGGTTTCCAGCAATTTTGCCAGTTCGTGTTCGATATAACTCAGAAAATCCCGGTACGGCACTTTGCGCTGCGCGTCATCCATCACCAGAAAACTGTCCAGCGCATGGCCATTGCGGGTGGTATGAATTTTCGCATCCAGAATGGTGTAGTTGAGTCGCTCGAAAAAACCGCAGATGCGCACGAACAATTGATCCCAGTCCGGAGAATAAATCAGCACCTGAACCCCTTCGCCAATCGGGCTCAGCCTGGCCCGCACCACAGCTTTTGAACTGTCCGCAAGTTTCCACAGCAGCCGCGTATGCCAGGCTATTTCCTGCGCTTCGTGGCGCAGGAAATAGCTGTCATCCAGACTTTCCCACAGCACGTCCTGCACATTCGCTTCCAGTCCATACAAACGCAAAATACGCTGCGCTTCTGCCTTGACCACTGCGATGCCACTGGGCTGAGAGCTGTCGCTACCCAGCAAGCGCCGCGTAGCGTAGAACAAATCTTCCAGGAGCTTGCCTTTCCAGGCATTCCACACTTTGGGACTGGTACCGCGAATATCGCACACCGTCAGCAGATAGAGCGCGATCAAATGCCGCTCATCAGGCACGCGGGCGGCAAACCGCGCAATCACGTCAGCGTCGGACAAATCCTGTTTCTGCGCCGTGGCCGACATGGACAAGTGCTGTGATACCAGCCAGGCGACCAGTTCGGTATCGTCGGCAGCCAAGCCATGCTGGCGGCAAAAACGCCGCGCATCCACCGCACCCAGCGTCGAATGATCGCCCCCACGTCCTTTGGCGATATCGTGGAATAGCGCCGCCAGATACAACACTTCAGGGTGTTCGAAGCCGCTGATCAAGCGGCTGGCCAGCGGGTATTCATGCGCCAGTTCTGGAATATTGAGGCGACGCATATTGCGCAATACTTTAAGGATGTGTGCATCGACCGTGTAGATATGAAACAGGTCGTGCTGCATTTGCCCTGCCACGCGCCCGAACGCCGGGATATAACGCCCCAGCACACCATAGCGGTTCATGCTGCGCATCGCCCAAGTCAGCCCGCGCGGCTCGCGCAGAATCGCCATGAAACGAGCGCGGTTGGCCGGGTCGCGCCGGAATGCCGGATTGATACGATCGCGTGCCCGCCACAGAGCGCGCAAAGTCCCTGCTGTCATGCCCTGCAATTCAGGATGGCGCTGCAGCAGATGGAAACATTCCAGTATGGTGCCGGGTTCACGCTCGAACACACCCTCGTCCATTGCTTCCATCATGTTGCCGCACACCCGAAAACGTTCATTCAGCGCAGTGGGCGGCAGTTCGGTCAAAACAGGAAATACTCGCGCACGCAGGCCGGGGATCAGAATATCGCGCATCTGGGCGACGATCGTGACACTGCGATAATAGTGCTGCATGAGCAGTTCGCTGGCACGCCGCGTGGCCGTTGCGGAAATGCCAAATTGCACCGCCAGGGCATTCTGATAATCGAACAGCAAACGATCTTCACGCCGCCCTGCAAGATAGTGCAGACGGAAGCGCAAGCCAAACAGGAACCGCTCCAGCGCCTGGATCTGGCGCAATTCACCCGCGTTCAACAAGCCCGCTTCAGCCAGGTCGCGCCAGCGCCGCCCGATACCCGCAGCCTGCGCCAGCCACAGCAGATTATGCAAGTCACGCAGCCCCCCCGGGCTTTCCTTGAGATTGGGCTCCAGGCTATAGGCGCTGTCATTGAAACGCGCATGGCGCTGGTCCTGCTCCAGCAGCTTGGCTTCAAAAAACACCTGCGGGTCGAGTTCGGCACGGAATGCCAGCTCGAAATCCCGGTACAGCCTGCGCTCGCCACATAAATAGCGAGCCTCCAGCAGATTGGTCTGCACCGTAACATCACGGCGCGCTTCCTCCAGGCACTCCGCTACGGTACGCACGCTGTGCCCGACTTCCAGGCCAATATCCCAGAACAAGCCGACAAGATGCTCAATCGCAGCTTGGGTAGCAGCATCAGGATTGGCTTCAAGCAGGATCAACACATCCACGTCGGAATGCGGAAACAGATCGCCTCGCCCATAGCCGCCGACCGCTACCAGAGAAGCTGTTGCGGGTAGCTGTACCGCCGTCCATAGCGATTGCAGCACCTCATCTACAAGGCGCCGGTAGCGCATCAGTAAAGGCCGCGTCGCTACCTTGCCGTCAAAAGCGTGCCTGATAGCATCGCGTCCGAGACGCAGAGTTTCTCGCCAGCCACGCGGATCAAGACTGTTCACAACCTGAGGTGAACTGGCTTTCATAAATCAATAGAGGGCTAATCAGGCGGCTTGTGACAAAAAATCCGGAACCGGCGGCGTACCGGCAGAGACAGTGAGCACTTCGTAGCCGCCCTCGGTAACCAGCACGGTATGCTCCCATTGCGCAGACAGACTATGATCTTTGGTGACAATCGTCCAACCGTCATTCATCTGACGAATGTCGCGTCGGCCCGCATTGATCATCGGCTCGATGGTAAAAGTCATTCCGGTCACCAGCTTCAATCCGGTTCCGGGACGACCGTAATGGAGTACCTGTGGTTCTTCGTGGAACCCGCGGCCTATGCCGTGCCCGCAAAATTCGCGTACCACGCTGCAACCCTGTGATTCAGCAAACATCTGGATAGCGTGGCCGACATCTCCCAGATAAATGCCTGGACGGACCATGGCGATGCCATGCCACATTGCCTGGTAGGTAATTTCACACAGGCGCCGTGCCTGGATTGCTGGCTCACCCACATAAAACATGCGGCTGGTATCACCGTGCCAGCCATCTTTGATGACAGTGACGTCGATATTAACGATATCTCCGGACTTAAGCAGCTTGTCGCCAGGCACGCCGTGACACACCTGATGGTTGACCGATGTGCAGATAGAGCGCGGATACGGCTTATGCCCGGGTGGGGCATAATTGAGCGGCGCCGGAATGGCACCCTGCACATTGACCATATAATCGTGGCACAATTGATCAAGTTTGCCGGTCGTCACTCCGGGTTTGACGAACGGCGTGATGTAATCCAGAACTTCAGATGCCAGACGGCCGGCAATCTGCATTTTTTCGATGTCGCTTGGAGATTTGATGCTAACGGACATATGCGCTTGATAGAACAAAAAAAAACAGTATTGAGCATAGTGGATTGACCATGCCCGGTCAATCCAGACGTGTAATAGCGCTTGACAAAAACCCCTCCACCATTACAATGCGCATCTCGTTGACGCGGGAATAGCTCAGTTGGTAGAGCGATACCTTGCCAAGGTATAGGTCGCGAGTTCGAGTCTCGTTTCCCGCTCCAGAACACCGGGGAAAGCTTCCAGCTTTCCCCTTTTAATTTTAGTTGGATATAGCGTTTCCAACTGATTTCAGCGCTAGTGACATCAAGCACCCCTGGCGGGGTGGCAGAGTGGTTATGCAGCGGCCTGCAAAGCCGTGGACGCCGGTTCGATTCCGACCCCCGCCTCCATTCCGCCCGGATGGTGGAACAGGTAGACACAAGGGACTTAAAATCCCTCGCCCTAAACGGCGTGCCGGTTCGATTCCGGCTCCGGGCACCATCCGGCTTTGCCCTGCACCGCTTGCCAAACACTTTCAAATCACCCCCTTTGCTGATATAATGCGCGGCTTGTTATGGGCTCTGGCCCATTTTTTGTTTGTGGAATGTGAATGACCCTAGAAACGCTGCTGGAAACGACACTCAACGGCCTTGGCTACGAGCTGGTGGATATGTCCATGTCTGCAAAAAGCGGATTGTTGCGCGTATTTATCGACAAGCAGGGTGGCATTACGCTGGATGACTGCACCGCAGTTAGCAATCACCTGTCCAACTTGCTGGTGGTTGAAAACATTGCTTATGAGCATCTTGAAGTATCGTCGCCGGGCTTGGATCGTCCATTGAAAAAGCTGGATGATTTTCGTCGTTTTGCTGGAGAAAAAGTGCAGATCAAGCTGCGCATGGCAATTGCCGGGCAACGCAGGTTTGCCGGGATAATTCGTGGTGCCAGTGCGACGCAAATTGAATTGGACGTGGACGGGCAGGCTGTCATGCTGGATTTTTCCAACATGGATACAGCGCGCCTGGTTCCCGATCTGTAATTATAAAATAGGTTGGCCGGAGGTTTTTGATGAGCCGCGAGATTTTGTTACTGGTAGACGCGCTGGCCAGGGAAAAGAACGTCAGTAAGGAAATAGTGTTCAGCGCTCTGGAAATGGCGCTGGCATCTGCCACCAAAAAACGCTTCCATGAAGACGTGGAAACGCGCGTGTCAATTGACCGTGAAACCGGTAACTACGATTCGTTTCGCGTGTGGGAAGTGGTGGCTGACGACGCGATGGAATTTCCCGATCGTCAGATTAGCCTGTCCGAGGCGCAGCAACAGCAGCCGGACATTCAACCCGGAAACTTCATTGAAGAGATGCTGGAGCCAATCGAGTTTGGTCGTATCGGCGCTCAGGCAGCCAAGCAGGTGATCCTGCAGAAAATTCGCGACGCCGAGCGCGAACAGATTCTCAACGACTTTCTGCTGCGCAAGGAGTATCTGGTCACTGGTACCATCAAGCGTATGGAACGCGGCAGCGCCATTATTGAGTCGGGCCGTATTGAAGGCCTGTTACCGCGCGACCAGATGATCCCCAAGGAAAACCTGCGCGTGGGTGATCGCGTGCGTGCCTACTTGCTGCGCGTGGAGCGCGGTGGCCGTGGTCCACAACTCATCCTGTCGCGTACTGCGCCGGAATTCATCGCCAAATTGTTTGAACTGGAAGTACCGGAAATCGAGGAAGGGCTGCTCGAAGTCAAAGGCGCCGCACGCGATCCCGGTGCCCGCGCCAAGATTGCGGTCAAATCCAACGACCCGCGCATTGATCCGATCGGCACTTGCGTTGGTATGCGCGGCTCACGCGTGCAGGCCGTGACCGGCGAACTGGCAGGTGAGCGTGTGGACATCATCCTGTGGTCGCCTGATGCAGCACAGTTTGTGATCAACGCGCTGGCACCCGCAGAGGTCAGCAGCATCGTGGTGGACGAGGACAAACACAGCATGGATGTCGTGCTGGAAGAGGAACAGCTGGCGCAGGCGATTGGCCGCAGCGGCCAGAATGTGCGTCTAGCCTCTGAGCTGACCGGCTGGGAGCTCAACATCATGACGGTGGAAGAAGCCCAGCAGAAAAACGAGAGCGAAGCGAGCTCCATCCGCACGCTGTTTATTGAAAAGCTCGACGTAGACGAGGAAATAGCCGGCATCCTGGCACAGGAAGGCTTCAGCTCGGTTGAAGAAGTAGCCTACGTGCCCATTAACGAAATGTTGGAGATCGAAGGCTTCGACGAAGACCTGGTCAGCGAGTTGCGTGCGCGCGCCCGCAACGCCCTGCTCACCGAAGCCATTGCCAGCGAAGAGAAGGTCGAGCATGTTGCCGAGGACATGATGTCGCTCGACGGCATGGACACCGACACCCTGCGGGCGCTCGCGGCCAAAGGGATTACCACCTCGGAAGATCTCGCCGAACTGGGGGTGGATGAACTGGTGGACATGGTTCACATGGACGCCGAGCGTGCCTCCAAGCTCATCATGGCGGCGCGTGCCCCGTGGTTCGCATAACCTAATTGCACAGAAAGCCCTGACGGCCCACATATGAACGTAGAGCAATTCGCCCAGGAACTGAAGCTGCCCACTGAACTGCTGCTGGAACAGCTGCGCGCCGCTGGCGTGGAAAAATCCGCCGCCGCCGATACGGTAAACGAACAGGATAAAGCCTGTCTGCTCGATTACCTCAGCAAGAAGCACGGCGCCAGAGAGCCAAAAAGCAAGATCACGTTGACCCGCAAGGAAACCACCGAGATCAAAAAGGCTGACAGCACAGGAAAATCCCGCACTATCCAGGTGGAAGTGCGCAAAAAACGTGTGCTGGTAAAACGCGATGTCGTTGCCCAGGTTGAAGAAGCGCCGAGCCCTGCGTTGCAGGAGACACCTATCCAGGCAGAGGCAGAGGCTGAAATAGAAGTGGAAGCCGAAGCAGTCGTGCCTGTTGTCGAGGCGCCAGAAGTGGTTGAGACCCCAGTCGCAATTGAGCCGATTGCGGAAGCCGAAACCGCGCAGCCAGAACCGACCGAAGCCATTGCGGAAGCAGCGACCGAACCGGCCGCGGCACCTGCACCACGCACCCGCATCGTCAAGCCCGTGTTGGACGAAAAAGAAATTGCCTTGCGTGCGGAAGAAGCGCGCCGCCATTCCGCTCTACACACGCGTCAGGCGGAAGAACTGCGTGCGAAACAGGAGCGCATCCAGCAACGCAAGTTGGCGCTGGAGGCAGAAACCAAGACCGCAGCTGAGGCCGCGCAACTGGCCGCTGCCCCCAAACCGCCAGCCACCGAGGGCACGCTGCACAAGCCCACGCCCAAACCCGGCGAAAAACCCAAACCCGCCAAAGCGCCCGCCAAAAAAGAGAAGGAATCCAGCTGGAGCGACCTGCAGGCAAAAAAACGTGGCATCAAGTCGCGCGGCGACACGGGCGGTGACGCCTGGCGCAACCGCAAGGGCGGTGGCCGGCACAAGGCCGAGGTCGACAGTACCAGCACCTTCAGCGCACCGACTGAACCCATCGTGCATGACGTTCTGGTACCGGAAACCATCAGCGTAGCCGAGCTCGCCCACAAAATGGCGGTCAAGGCTGCCGAGGTCATCAAGGTATTGATGAAAATGGGCAGCATGGTCACCATCAATCAGGTGCTGGATCAGGAAACGGCCATGATTGTGGTGGAGGAAATGGGACACGTTGCCAAGCCTGCGCCACTGGATACGCCTGAAGCTTTCCTCGATGAAAGCGAATTGCGCGAGGTGCCAAGCCTGCCGCGCGCACCGGTGGTCACGGTCATGGGCCACGTTGACCACGGCAAGACTTCCCTGCTTGATGCTATCCGTCGCGCCCGCGTGGCCAGTGGCGAAGCCGGCGGCATCACCCAGCACATCGGCGCCTACCATGTGGAAACCGCTCGCGGCATGATCACCTTCCTGGATACTCCGGGTCATGAGGCCTTTACCGCCATGCGTGCGCGTGGCGCAAAGGTGACTGACCTGGTGGTGCTGGTGGTAGCGGCGGATGACGGCGTCATGCCTCAAACCATTGAGGCCATCCACCATGCCAAGGCGGCCAATGTGCCGATGGTGGTGGCGATCAATAAAATCGACAAACCTGATGCCAATCCCGAGCGCATCCGCCAGGAACTGGTAGCGCAAGGTGTGGTGCCGGATGACTGGGGTGGCGACACTCAATTCATAGAAGTCTCGGCCAAGGCAGGGCAGAACATTGACGCCTTGCTTGAAGCCATTCTGCTGCAGGCTGAAGTGCTGGAGCTCAAGGCGCCGCGCGACGCTCCCGCCAAGGGAGTGATTATCGAAGCACGCCTGGACAAGGGGCGTGGGCCGGTAGCCACGCTGCTGATCCAGTCCGGAACGCTCAAGCGCGGCGACATGCTGCTGGCGGGTAGCGTCTATGGCCGCATTCGCGCCATGCTGGACGAGGACGGCAAGCCGGTGCAGGAAGCCGGCCCTGCCATCCCGGTGGAAATCCAGGGATTGTCCGATGTCCCCAAGGCTGGCGAAGACGCCATGGTGTTGAATGACGAACGCAAGGCGCGCGAAATCGCCCTGTTCCGCCAGGGCAAGTTCCGCGACGTGCAACTCGCCAAGCGCCAGGCTGCCAAGCTCGAGTCCATCATGGAGCAGATGGGTGAAGGCGAGGCAAAACGCCTGCCGCTGATCATCAAATCCGATGTGCAGGGCTCTTACGAAGCACTCGCCACCTCACTGCAGAAGCTCTCCACCAGCGAAGTCAAGGTGGATATTCTGCATGGCGGCGTGGGTGCAATCTCGGAGTCCGATGTCAACCTGGCCATGGCCTCCAAGGCCGTGATCATCGGCTTCAACACGCGCGCTGACGCAACTGCACGCAAACTGGCCGAATCCATCGGCGTGGATATCCGCTACTACAACATCATCTATGAAGCGGTCGATGTGGTGAAGGCTGCGCTGTCCGGCATGTTGACGCCCGACCAGAAAGAAAGCATCACCGGCCTGGTGGAAGTGCGTGAGGTCTACCACATCTCCAAGATCGGCACCGTGGCAGGCTGCTATGTGCTGGAAGGCCTGGTCAAACGCGGTGCAAAAATACGCGTGATGCGCAATGGTGAAGTCATTCACACGGGTGAACTCGACTCGCTCAAACGCTTCAAGGATGATGTCAAGGAAGTTAAATTCGGCTTCGAATGCGGCCTTTCGGTGAAAAATTTCCACGAACTCGAAGTGGGTGACAAGCTGGAAGCCTTTGAAGTCGTCGAAGTGGCGCGCACACTCTGATGCCCAAGGATTTTCCCCGTTCGCGGCGAGTTGCCGACCAGATCCAGCGTGAACTGGCCGAGATCATCCGGCTGGAATTGCAAGACCCGCGCGTGGGAATGATCACGATCACCGAAGTGGTCGCAACGCATGATCTGGAACACGCCAAGGTATTCTTCACGCTTCTGGACGGCGCTGCACGCGCCCCGGAAGTGCAGCAGGCGCTCACCCGTGCCGCCGGCTTTTTGCGCACGCGCCTGGGGCCAAGAATGCGCCTGCGCATTACACCGCAGCTGACGTTTGTTTACGATGCTTCAGTGGAACGTGGCGCTGCCTTATCGCACCTGATCGACAACGCCGTGGCTGAAGACCGCAGCCAGCGTCCACAGCCAGCGGCTGATACCGACGCCGATTCCTGAAGCGTCGCCGTTTACCTGGCAGTGCAGTTCAAACGCACCAAACGCGCCGTGAATGGCGTATTGCTACTCGATAAGCCGGTTGGCATCACCTCCAACGCCGCGCTGCAAATCGTCAAACGCCTGTTTCAGGCAGAAAAGGCCGGCCATACCGGCACCCTCGATCCATTTGCCAACGGCCTGTTACCCCTGTGTCTGGGCGAAGCAACCAAATTCGCCCAATATTTACTCGATGCCGACAAGGTCTATCGTGCCGTGATGCAGCTGGGTGTGACCACGACGACCGGCGATCCCGAAGGCGAAGTGCTGGACACGCGTCCGGTAAACGTAACAGCCGCCGATCTGAATGCTGCCATCGCCCGATTTGTCGGCGCCATCGAGCAAACCCCACCCATGTATTCCGCCCTCAAGCACCAGGGCAAACCATTGTATGAGTATGCACGTGCCGGTATCGAAATCGAGCGCAAGTCGCGTCGCATCCATATCCGCGCCATCGAACTGAGTGCATTTGACGGCAGCCAGGCAACGCTGGAAGTGCATTGCAGCGCGGGCACCTACATCCGCACCTTGGCCGAAGACATTGGCCAGGTGTTGGGTTGTGGCGCCCACCTGACTGCGCTGACCCGTACCGCCAGTGGCGGTTTTCAGCTGCATCAGGCGGCCAGCCTGGCGACACTGGAAAATAGCGACATGGCCGCACGCGACCGGCTGCTGCTACCTGTCGACGGGCTGGTTGCCTATCTGCCACGCATCGAGCTCAATGATGCTGAATCTGCGGCACTCCTCAAGGGCCAGCGCCAGACACTCGCTGCTGGCACGCAACTGGGCGGACTGGTGCGCGCCTATGACGGACAGCAGCGCTTTCTCGGCCTGGTGGAATTGCAGGCTAATGGTCTCGTGATTGCCCGCAGATTGATGAATAGCAACTTGTCGCCCATGCAGAATTCAGCGCAATGACTTGAGTAAAAAGCATTTTTTTGTTAGAATCCGCGCTTTCTTGAACGAAGTGCATCCCAGCCGAAGCGCTTCGCGATTGTTTTATCCAATAGGAGAACACCATGGCTGTAACCGCTGTAGACAAAGCAAAAATCGTTGCCGAACACCAACATGCCCCGGGCGACACCGGCTCTTCCGAAGTACAGGTTGCCCTGCTCACCGCGCGTATCAACGGCTTGACCGATCACTTCAAGGCCAACAGTAAAGACCATCACTCACGTCGCGGCCTGTTAAAAATGGTAAGCCGCCGCCGCAAACTGCTCGATTATCTGAAGCGCACCAATAACGACAGCTATCGCAATCTGATTGCGGGCCTGGGCCTGCGTAAATAAATATCCAGGCATATCATTATCGCCGCACCATACACCGCCCCGCCTTTACCGCGGGGCGGTTTTGTTTGATAAATAAAGGAATCCGATGAAGATTACTAAATCCTTTCAGTATGGCCGCCATACTGTCACGCTGGAAACCGGCGAAATTGCTCGCCAGGCTGGTGGCGCGGTCATGGTCAACATGGACGACACCGTGGTGCTGGTCACCGTGGTCGGCAAACACGAAGTCAAGACTGGCCAGGATTTCTTCCCGCTGACCGTGGATTATCAGGAAAAAACCTACGCCGCCGGCAAGATCCCTGGCGGTTTTCTGAAACGCGAAAGCCGTCCGTCCGAGAAAGAAACACTGGTCTCACGCCTGATTGATCGCCCGCTGCGTCCGCTGTTTCCCGAAGCGTTTTACAACGAAGTACAAATCATCGCCACGGTGATGTCGAGCAACCCGGAAGTGGATTCCGACATTCCCGCGCTGATTGGCGCCTCAGCCGCGCTGGCCATCTCCGGCATCCCGTTCGAAGGCCCGATTGGCGCCGCCCGGGTCGGCTTCATCAACAACGAATATGTGCTCAACCCGCTGGCCAGCGAACTACCCCAATCGGCGCTGGATCTCGTCGTCGCCGGCACCCAGAGTGCAGTGCTGATGGTGGAATCCGAGGCGCAGCAACTGTCCGAAGAAATCATGCTCGGCGCAGTGGTCTACGGACATACCCAGATGCAAGCAGCCATCAACGCCATCAACGAACTGGCTGATGAAGTCAATCCGGAGCCGTGGGAATGGACTGCGCCTACCGTCAATACCGAACTGGTCGCCAAGGTCGCCGAACTGGCTGAAACCGGTCTCCAGCAAGCCTACCGCATGCGCCAGAAACGCGCGCGTTCGCAAGAAATCGATGCGGTGCGCAACCGTGTGATGGAGGCATTGGTCACAGCGGATATGGGCACGCTGCAAGTCAACGAAATCAACGACATCTTCCATAACCTGGAAGCCAAAATCGTACGTGGCCAGATCCTGTCCGGCGAACCGCGCATTGATGGCCGCGATACCCGCACCGTACGCCCGATTACCATCCGTACCGGCGTGCTGCCGCGCACCCATGGCTCCGCCCTGTTTACCCGCGGCGAAACCCAGGCGCTGGTGGTATCCACACTGGGTACCGGTCGCGACGAACAGAAAGTGGACGCGCTGCAGGGCGAGTTCAGCGACCGCTTCATGCTGCACTACAACATGCCTCCCTATGCCACCGGCGAAACCGGCCGTGTCGGCACCCCCAAGCGTCGTGAAATCGGCCATGGCCGTCTCGCCAAACGCGCGTTGCTGGCGGTGCTGCCCAGCCGTGAAGAATTCGGCTATTCCATGCGCGTGGTGTCGGAAATCACCGAATCCAATGGTTCTTCCTCAATGGCCTCGGTATGTGGCGGCTGCCTGGCATTGATGGACGCAGGCGTGCCGATGAAAGCCCACGTGGCGGGCATCGCCATGGGACTGATCAAGGACGGCAACCGCTTCGCCGTGCTCACCGACATCCTCGGCGACGAAGATCACCTCGGCGACATGGATTTCAAGGTGGCCGGCACTGAGGCTGGTGTCACCGCCCTGCAAATGGACATCAAGATTACCGGCATCACCAAGGAAATCATGAAGGTGGCGCTGGACCAGGCCAAGGAAGGTCGCCTGCACATTCTCGGCATCATGAAATCCGCCGTGGAAGCGCCGCGGGTGGAGATGTCGGCCTACGCGCCGCGCATCATCACCATGAAGATCAATCCGGAAAAAATCCGCGATGTGATCGGCAAGGGTGGCGCCGTGATTCGCGCGCTGACTGAGGAAACCGGTACCCAGATTGATATTGATGAAGATGGCACCGTGAAAATTGCCTGTACCAGCAGCGAAGCCGGTGAAGCCGCGAAAAAACGCATCGCCGAGATCACCGCCGAGGTCGAGGTCGGCAAGGCCTACGATGGCACCGTGATCAAGCTGCTCGATTTTGGCGCCATTGTCAGCGTGCTGCCAGGCAAAGACGGCTTGCTGCACATCTCTCAGATCGCCCACGAGCGCGTCAACGCAGTGAACGAATACCTGACGGAAGGTCAGCAGGTCAAGGTGAAGGTTCTCGAGGCGGATGAGAAAGGTCGCCTGCGCCTGTCCATGAAGGCGCTGCTGGACGCGCCTGTCAAGGTCGAGCCGGCGACGACACCGACCGAGTCCGAGTAAAGCAGGCGGAGGTCTTTCAGCCAACAAAAAAGCAGCCTGATGGCTGCTTTTTTGTTGGGCCCGGTTTCATGATGCGTGAGTGAGCAGCGCCTGCCACCAGCGGGTACGGTTGGCAGGTACGGCCCGGGCCTGAAGTTCGACGGGCGCAATCCGGCTCATCACCCAGCCCGGCAGTACTTTCACTTTGCTGGAACCGCACGACACCCCGAGGTTATTGGGATCGTAGATCTTGATCAAATGCGGCTGCTCAAGATCATCCGCGTAAACAATGCCGCAGTAGCTTTCTTCATGCTCACGCCGCAACAGGGTATCTATTTCGCGCAAAAAAGCCTTCACCTGCTCACTGGAAGCAGGCGCGGTCGGTACTTCCTGCCCAACGGCGTAGATATACCACCGCGCATTCGGGTCAATCCGTAGCCAGAATGCAGTGAGTTGATCCCACGACATCAGGCTGAACAACATACCATCAAGTTTGGACTCGAATTCGGTCATGACTGGCGCCGCCAATATCGATTTAACGGGCGACCTGACGCTCGCGGAACTCGTCGAGCGTTTTGCAATCGATACACAGGGTTGCGGTCGGGCGTGCTTCCAGACGCTTCAAACCAATCTCCACGCCGCAGCCTTCGCAATAACCGTAATCGCCACTGTCAATCTTGGCGATGGTCTCGTCGATCTTCTTGATCAATTTGCGTTCACGGTCACGGTTGCGCAATTCCAGCGCCATGTCTGACTCCTGGCTGGCGCGGTCGTTGGGGTCGGCAAACAAGGTGGCATCTTCCTGCATGGCATGGATGGTGCCATCGATATCCTCGGACAGTTCGCCTTTCCAGCCTTCCAGGATTTTGCGAAAATGCGCGAGTTGCTTGGCACTCATATACTCCTCGCCTTTTTTTGGCACATAAGGAGTGAACTTGGTGAATTCTGTCGCCATAATAGTTACCGCTTCCGAATACTGAAAAAAGACAAGCCGCTTTAATAGCAGAAATAACCCCATAGAGCAACAAACTTCACATAAAGGCCAGCCCATGGAATTGCAAGCATTACTGTTTGACGTAGACGGCACGCTCGCCGACACCGAGCGCGACGGCCACCGCGCCGCATTTAACGCCGCGTTTCGCGAATACGGTCTGGACTGGGACTGGGACGTGGCATTGTACGGAAAATTACTGACCGTCACCGGCGGTAAGGAACGCATGAAATACTACGTTGAGCACTTCCGCACGGATTATGTCCCACCCGCTGATTTTGCCGACCTGGTTGCCGAACTGCATCGCGCCAAAACACGTCACTACACCGAGATGCTCGGTCGCGGCGCAATTCCCATGCGCCCCGGCGTCAAACGCCTGTTGCACGAGGCGCGTGCAGCCGGACTGCGGCTCGCCATCGCCACCACCACCACCCCGGAAAACGTCACTGCCTTGCTACGTCACAGCCTGGCAGAAGATGCCCGCGACTGGTTTGAGGTCATCGCTGCGGGCGACATCGTGCTCGCCAAAAAACCCGCACCCGATATTTATGTGTGGGCGCTGCAGCAAATGAAGCTGCCAGCCGCGGCCTGTTTCGCATTCGAGGATTCGGAGAACGGCTTGCGCGCGAGCTTGGGCGCAGGATTAAGAACCCTGGTGACGACCAATGACTACACCCACGACCATGACTTTAGCGGCGCCGCTGCGGTACTCTCTGACATGGGAGAACCAGGCAACGCACCGCAGGTGATCCACGGCAGCCTGCATGGCCAGTCGTGTGTCGACCTGGCAGCAGTGCGTGTCTGGCACGCAGGGCCGGTGAATTAAGGATGGTGAGTTTCCAGCGCCTGCAGGGTATTTTGCAGCAACATTGCCACCGTCATTGGACCCACGCCGCCCGGCACCGGAGTAATCCACGCCGCACGCTCCGCAGCCGCTGCATATTCCACATCACCGCACAGACTGCCGTCTGCCAGGCGATTGATTCCCACATCCACCACTGTCGCGCCGGGCTTGATCCACTCTCCCTTGATCAGACCCGGCTTGCCCACTGCCACCACCACGATGTCGGCCTGGCGTACAAAGCTGCCCAGATCATGGGTAAAACGGTGGCAGGTGGTTACGGTGCAGCCAGCCAGAAGCAATTCCAGACCCATCGGACGTCCTACATGGTTGGACGACCCTACCACCACGGCGTGGAACCCCTTCAGATCGGCATGTACCGAGCGTAGCAGTGCCATCACGCCGTACGGCGTGCACGAACGCAGCGTGGGCATGCGTACTGCCAGCCGACCAATATTGTAGGGGTGGAAGCCGTCCACATCCTTGTCGGGGTGGGTACGCTCGATGACGGTTTCCGGATCAATATGCGGCGGCAGCGGCAGTTGCACCAGAATACCGTCTACCGTGGTGTCGGCGTTGAGTTCGTCAATCAGTGCCAGCAATGCCTCCTGACTGGTATCCGCCGGCAGATCATGGGAAATGGAACGTACCCCTGCCTTGGCACACGCATTGCGCTTGTTACGAACATAAATAGTCGAGGCCGGATCGCCGCCTACCAGAATGACCGCCAGCGCGGGTGTCGATTTACCTGCAGCGACACGTCCGGCAACGCGTTTTTGCACGTCGGCAATAATGCGTTCGGACAGGCTTTTTCCATCAAGAATTTGTGCAGGCATGGTAATCCGGGCGCGGTGTAAAGCCGCAATCATCGCATTTTTCACGCCCAATACTCAAGATGTGGATTGACCATATACGCCAGCACGGGTATAGTCTCGACCTCTCGGGGTGTAGCGTAGTCTGGTAGCGCGCCTGGTTTGGGACCAGGATGTCGGGAGTTCAAATCTCTCCACCCCGACCACGTTTTTGCCCGGCTAGCCGGTGCCTTGGCCGGTTCATGAGCTGCCCGTAGCTCAACCGGATAGAGCACCAGCCTTCTAAGCTGGGGGTTACAGGTTCGATTCCTGTCGGGCAGGCCAGTTTCAGCGGTGGATGTAGCTCAGTTGGTAGAGTCCCGGATTGTGATTCCGGTTGTCGTGGGTTCGAGCCCCATCATCCACCCCAACCATTCATTTACAAATCAAATAGATAGCTGCTACGCACCAGCAAACCCACCTCACTTACTACACATTCGGCATACCTCGCTGTGCCAGAATTGTGCCAGATTCTTGTTCATGTATCCTACATTGTTGCGCATTCACTGTGCCGGCGCTGTGCCAATCACGCTTTATTCTCTGTAGCAGCTCGCCAATGCTTCCTCTCTAAGCGCAACCATCTTTAAAGCATATTCCCTAGATGTGGTACACCCATCCTTTATAGGAAGCTCGTGTCCAACGCCGAACAATTTCTGCATCACTGCTTCCGGAATCGACCCTCCCCAATTCAGCTTCAAGCTGAAATTTCTCTGAGCTTCCCTCGGTTTTTCATCTGCCAAAGGCCGCTTCGTTAGTTTCATTTTCTGTCTCTCAAAAGTAACGTCAATTTTACGTCACCTTTGGAAGACGAAATTTCGGGGGAAGCTCAAATTAATTAAAATGGTACTGCGAAGCTCACCACGTAAGCCGAAGTGCAGCGTATCTGATCGCGCTCGAACGCGGATCTCCGGAAATGGCTGCTCCCGCATGGTCTACACTGAAATCGCGCAGAGTTCGATCAGTCGCGACGGTTGCGCACAACGTCATCATCGAGGAGCGCACTATGGCTACACACGACCCGCAAGACCCTGCGACATCCCCTGGCGCATTGGAGGACACCCCGCCACTCATACTGCCGGAGGACGCTATCATCATTCTCCCGGTGCGCAACACGGTGCTCTTCCCCGGCACGGTCGTCCCGCTATCTGTGGGACGTAAAAAGTCGGTCGCCGCCGCGCAGGAGGCCGCCCGTCAGGAGCGTCCCATCGGCGTGCTGCAGCAGCGCGATGCGGCCCTCGACCAGCCCACGGAGGGAGATCTCTACCGCGTCGGCACGCTCGCCTCGATTCTGCGCTACGTCACCGCGCCGGACGGCACCCACCACGTCATTTGTCGGGGACAGCAGCGCTTCCGCGTCATCGAATTCCTCGAAGGTTATCCCTTCTTCGCCGCCCGCGTGGAGCGCATTGCGGAGCAGGAAGCGGAAACCGCGGCAGTCGAGGCGCGCGTGCACCACCTCAAACGCGAAACCGCCGAGGCCATGGAACTGCTGCCGCAAGCTCCGGCGGAATTAGCCGCGGCGGTCGAGGCGATCACCTCGGGCGCGGCGCTGGCCGACATGATCGCAAGCTTCGTTGACTTTAAACCTGCGGAAAAACAAGAGGTACTGGAGGCTTTCGACGTTGAGAAGCGGCTCGACAGGGTTTCCGGACTGCTTGCCCACCGTCTCGCCGTGCTGCGCTTGTCGCAGGAAATCGACCAGCAAACCAAGGCGGCCATCGACAAACGGCAGCGCGAATATGTGCTGCGCGAGCAACTCAAGGCGATCCAGCGCGAGCTGGGCGAAACCGACGCCCGTACGGTGGAGATCGAAGAACTGACCAAAGCCATCGCCGACGCCAAAATGCCACTGGATGCCGAGGAAGCGGCCAAGCGCGAACTCTCCCGGCTGGAGCGCATGCCGGAGGCGGCGATGGAATATTCCATGATCCGAGGCTATCTGGAATGGCTGACAGCGCTGCCGTGGTCAGTGCTGGACGAAGAGCGCATCGACATCGCCGAGGCAAGGCGCATTCTGGACGAAGACCACTATGGCTTGGAGCGGATCAAGAAGCGCATCCTGGAATACCTTGCAGTGCGCAAGCTCAACCCCGAGGGCAAGAGTCCTATCCTGTGCTTCGTCGGGCCGCCCGGCGTGGGCAAGACCTCGCTCGGGCGCTCCATCGCACGCGCCACCGGCCGCAAGTTCATCCGCATCGCCCTGGGCGGCGTGCACGACGAGGCGGAGATCCGCGGCCACCGCCGCACTTACGTCGGCGCGCTGCCGGGCAACATCATCCAGGCGGTGCGCAAGGCCGGCACGCGCAATCCGGTATTCATGCTGGACGAGGCCGACAAGCTCAGCGCGAGCTTCCATGGCGACCCGTCGGCGGCGCTGCTGGAAGTGCTGGATCCGGAACAGAACGCCACCTTCCGCGACACCTATCTCGCCGTACCCTTCGACCTTTCACGGGTAATGTTCATCGCCACCGCCAACGTGCTCGACCCCATCCCCGGGCCATTGCGCGACCGCATGGAAATCATCGACCTGCCAGGCTATACCGAGGACGAGAAAGTGCAGATTGCGCAGCGCTATCTGGTCAAGCGCCAGCTCGAAGCCAACGGGCTCAGATCCGACCAGTGCCACATCGCCACCGCCGCTCTGGCTGCCATCGTTCGCGACTACACGCGCGAAGCCGGCTGCCGCAATCTGGAGCGCGAGATCGGCCGCAGCTTCCGCTACGTCGCCATGAAGATCGCCGAGGGCAGCACAGAGCGCATCGGCATCGAGGTCGAAAACCTGCACGAAATCCTTGGTGCGAAGCGCTTCGAAAGCGAGGTGGCAATGCGCGTGAGCATGCCGGGGGTGGCCACCGGCCTGGCCTGGACCCCGGTCGGCGGCGACATCCTGTTCATCGAGGCCAGCCGCATTCCGGGCAACGGCAAACTGATCCTCACCGGGCAACTCGGCGACGTGATGAAGGAAAGCGCACAGGCGGGACTGAGCCTAGTGAAATCCCGGCTCGACTCCTTCAATTTACAACCGGATCTGTTCGAGAAAAGCGACATCCACATCCACGTCCCGGCCGGAGCGATCCCCAAGGACGGCCCGAGCGCGGGCGTGGCCATGTATATCGCGCTGGTTTCCCTGCTCACGGGCAGGACGGTGCGGGCCGACACCGCCATGACCGGCGAAATCAGCCTGCGCGGCCTGGTGCTGCCGGTGGGTGGCATCAAGGAAAAGACCATCGCCGCAGCGCGTGCCGGCATCACCACCGTGCTCCTGCCTGCACGCAACAAAAAGGACCTGGAAGACATCCCCAAAGCGGCCCAGGAAATGCTGACGTTCGTGTGGCTCGAAAAAGTGGACGATGCGGTTAGTGCCGCCTTTGGAACGTAGCGCAATCGGCGCCGGCTCTCACAACATGGTCGCATTTCGAAAAATGCACGGGATTGATAAAATTAGACATGCTGCTGGCAGCGAGTTACGGCGTGCGACATCCATCACCTCCCATCATCTCCGCAAAACGTGAATCCATAAAAAATCTCCGGATTCGCGGTGGAAACCTGACGCATCTTGCGGAATGACAACCACATATGGCGCAGCATGGAATTCACGCCCGGACGTGCGTCCTGGTTTTTTACGCCTCAGGATTTATTCCAGTTTGACAGTGTGGCGCTTGGATTTTTTAATCTTGGACAAGGTCAGTTCCACTATGCCGTCCGTGAATGTGGCAGACGCCTTATCCGCATCTACTTCGTGCGCCCGGCTGGCGGCGCCGCGCGAGATTTCGCAGCGATGGTAATCTCCCCCGATATCGGACGTTTCGGACGTTTCGGACGTTTCGGACGTTTCGGACGTTTCGGACGTTTCTGCCGTAGCGTGTTTGCTGACGCTGATCCGCTTGGCCTGCATTCCTTCGCGCGCCGGTTCTTCGATGAAATGCACCTCCAGTCCCAGCTCCAGGTGTTCGAAATCAATGTTCACCAAACTGTCACGGCTGAAGTACAGCTCCCGACCATCCGCTGTCTGAATGAAGCCGACCCCTTCCTCATCGAATAGCCGCGCAATACGACCCTGAAACTCGGGTTCATGGACCTTGATCCCACCGCGCTGCTTGCGGCCGTAGTCCTCAAGTTGCCGCTTGGCCACCTCAAAGGCATCGCGCAAAGCAACGTAAAAATCTTCATTGTGAGCACGGTTCACCACGATCTCGCTGCCCGGCACGGTAATATCGATACGCACGTTGAACTCATTGCCCTGATGCTTGTGTTTTCCGGGCATCTCGACCGTTACGTGGCATGACATGATGTGAGCGTAGAAGTGGTCGAGCTTCTCCGCCTTTTCGCGGATAGCTGTTTCGATTGCATCTGAACCTGAAATATCGCGGAGAGTAATTTGAAGCGGAATTTTCATGGGAAACCTCTTAACATTGGATCTGCACTAACCAGCGCAACAGTAGCCTGATCGCGGTTTTCTCTTCGCCATTGGTGCAACGTGGCGGTTGGATTTGACCGCATGGCTCTTGCTTCATTAAAGACCGCCATTGCGTAAAGTCAACTCAGTGCCGTTCGCCTTTCGGCACGAGCGCATATTCGCCGCCGGTTAAGCAAGAAACTTGGACGAGCGGCGGCGCAGGCGCAGCCCTTCCCGTACCAGCGCCGCCTCGAAATCGGGGAAGCTTTTTGCCAGCACGTCCTGTTTTTGCCACAGACGCTGCAAGTAGCCGAGGGCTTTGTCGGGGTCATCGCCGATCGCGGCTGGCAGGTAACCAAGCGCCCGCGCCGCCATGAGGGCAGGCGTTGCAAGAGGCGGGTTGGCTTTGCTCCACTTGCCGCGCAATTCGCGCAGAAAGATGTGCGCCGTCACCTCACCTATGCCTTTGCCCAGCGCCATGATGCGCCGCTCCAGATCAGCGGAATCTGCTGCAGCAGCGTGAAGCGCATTGAGGTTACCCCCATAGCCGGCGAGCAGGGTGCGATTGATTTCGAGCAGCTTGGTGGCGGTTTTATAGTCGTAGCGCACATAACCGCCGCGGTCGAGGATGGCGACCAGCCCATCCCACCCGCTATCGATCATGCGTTGTGGCGTCAGAATGCCGCTTTGTTCGAACTCGCGCCAAGTACGCGTGGCGACGCTTTCCGCTATGCGCGCACCATAGAGCACGGCGGCAAGAAACCACTTGTAGATTTCATCCGGATTCAGATCGGTCAGTTCGATGCCGAGCATCGCTGCGTAACTGCCTCCCACTTTTGCTACAAGGGTGGGCGCAGCCGGGCGGCGGCCATTGGCGGTAAAGGCTGCGCCTTGGCATGCCGTGTGTTGCGCATCGCGCATATTTTTCCTTGGCGATGAATAACGTCAGTGCGTCCAATGCACCCGCAGCAAATTTTCACCTGGATTGTAGTGAAACTCCAGCTCGCCCTGATAAGCGTGGTGCACCGCTTCACCGATGCGGCGGGCAAGGTGGATGTCGGTCGTGGTCACCACCACTGCGCCGTCGCTCTCTTCTACGTCCATGATGCGCTTGAGCGGGTGCTCTGCCCGTTCGCGCTGTTCCTCGTTGTGCACCAGCCGCATGACCTCGTCCCGGTTAGCCAGAAAGAACGGCCCCTCCAAGGTGAGGAACCCTGCCGGATAATGATCGTGGATGCGGTGGCAGGCAGGACAGGTTTCCTGGTGTGCGTCGGCCGGCGCCTGGCCCCACTGCCAGCGCCCATCACGGAACACCGCGCCGCATTGCGGGCAGACAGTTGGTTCTGGCAATTTGCCTTTGCTTTTATACGCGTCACGCGCCTTCTCCAGCAACGGACGATCGTGGGAAACCAAATGGAAACCAGCCGGGATTGACCTCTTACTCATGATAAAACTCCTTTGGTTGGTCGGCTCACTTAACAATTTTGAATATAGTACGTAATCCTTTGATACTGTCCTGTTTTTGATTTTGCATGGCAAAAGCGCTATACACGGACTAGACTGAAACTGCTGATTTGCTAACGATAAAAGGAGGCGAACCATGCTGGATTCCTTGAAACAGGCAGGAAACAACATTGGCCGCGAGATCAATCGCGCATGGGAGAATCTTTCGGATGGCTGGCGCGAACTGCTCGGCCGGAATGGCGACGCGCTCACACATTTTGTCCGCAATAAGGACGAGGAGCAGAAAGAGGACAGCGCGCTCGCCGCCTTCCCGCGCTGGAGCCTGCTGGCAGGAGAAGTGGAAGAAACCGGGAAGGATGTGTTGGTGCGCGTGGAGGTTCCAGGCATGGAGAAGGAAGACTGCCATGTCACCATCGATGGCAATACGCTTTACCTGGCGGGTGAGAAGCGCGTCGAACGTGAAACCCACGACAGTACCTATCTTGTCATGGAGCGCGCCTACGGGGCATTCCAGCGCGCCATCCCCTTGCCGCACAATGTGGATATCGACCAGGCCGAGGCGCGCTACAAAAATGGGGTGCTGACGGTTCGTTTGCCCAAGGCGGACAGTAAACGGGCTAAGTCCGTGCCGGTGTCCTGAGGCATGCAAGCCCCATCTTGCCGTACCCCTGCGAATTGGGTGGCGGGCCTGCTGGCTACCCTTATCAAGATGGCAGGCGCAACGGCTAGTGGACAAAAGTGACAGACATGGAAATGGAAAAGCGCACCCACTTTTCGATCTGGTACATCCTGGCAGCGATTTTTTTCGCCTTCTGGATCCAGAGCCTGCTCATGGCGCGCCACGAGGTAAGCCTCACGTACAGCGAATTCAAGAAAGCAGTGGCCACTCGGCAAATTGCGCAGCTTTCGCTGGGCAAAGAGATCATTGTGGGGAAGCTGAAAGTCCAGGGACTGGAAAGGATACTATCCCCGGACCAGATGGCTCAGATTCGCGTAGCCAGACACGGCACTTACCCATTTGTGACGGTCCGGGTGGAGGATCCGGATTTGGTGAAAGAACTACAGGCGGCACAAATCCCTTTTGCCGGCACGCTGGAATCCACCTTCTTGAAGAATCTGCTCGCATGGATTTTGCCTTTCGTGCTGCTTATGGCGGTTTGGGGGTTCATATTCAAGCGCATGGGCGCTGCTGGGGGAGGCTTGCTTTCCATCGGCAAGAGCAAGGCCAAGATATACGTGGAAAGCGACATGAAGGTTACGTTCGCGGACGTAGCGGGAATCGACGAAGCGGTGGAAGAACTGCGCGAGGTGGTGTCATTTCTCAGGACACCAGAGCGTTTTACCGCCCTCGGTGGACGCCTGCCCAAGGGTATTTTACTGGTCGGCCCCCCGGGGACCGGCAAGACCCTCTTGGCCAAAGCGGTGGCCGGTGAAGCCAAAGTGCCTTTTTTCAGTCTCTCCGGCTCGGAGTTCGTGGAGATGTTCGTAGGGGTGGGAGCGGCGCGGGTGCGCGACCTTTTCGCACAAGCCCAGGAAAAAGCGCCTTGCATCATTTTCATCGACGAGCTGGATGCCATCGGCAGGGCCCGTGGTATTAATCCCATGGGCACTAACGAGGAACGGGAGCAAACCTTGAATCAGCTGCTTACCGAGATGGACGGCTTCGACCCCAACAAAGGGGTGATTCTGATGGCCGCCACCAACCGCCCGGAAATATTGGATTTGGCGCTTCTTCGCGCCGGCCGCTTCGACCGGCATGTAGTGGTGGATCGGCCTGATATCAGGGGCCGCGAGGCCATTTTGAAGGTGCATGCCAAGGGCGTCGTGCTGGCGCCGGAAGTGGATCCGGCAATCGTTGCCGCGCGCACACCGGGCCTTGTCGGCGCCGACCTTGCTAACATCATCAACGAAGCGGCTCTTCTGGCGGCTCGCGCAGGCAAGAAGGCGGTGGAGATGGCCGATTTCGACGAAGCCATAGATCGCGTCATCGCCGGCCCGCAGAAGAAATCCCGTGTTATGACCCCTCGCGAAAAACACATCGTGGCCCACCACGAAGCGGGGCACGCCTTGGTTGCCGCTTCGGTCGAGCATGCCGATCCGATCCATAAGATTTCCATTATCCCTCGTGGCGTGGCGGTACTGGGCTATACGCTGCAGATCCCCGAGGAAGAGCGCCATCTTCTAACCCAGGCGGAACTGCTGGACCGTTTAGCGGTACTGCTGGGGGGCCGTGTTGCGGAAGAACTGGTGTTCGGCGAAATCTCCACCGGAGCCAGCGACGACCTGCAAAAGGCGACGCAATTGGCGAGAAGCATCGTCAGAGAGTACGGGATGAGCGACAGCCTCGGCCCTGCGGCATTCCCGCCGGAAAAGTCCCTGTTCCTGGGCAGCGAGCTCATGACCAGCCAACCCTACAGCAATGAAACTGCAAAGGAGATCGACGCAGAAATTCAGCGCATCCTGAAAGAAGTCCATGAACGGGTGACCTCCATTCTAGCTGCGCGCAAGGAAGCGCTCCTCGGTGTCGCCGCACGACTGGAAGAAAAAGAAGTCATCGACGGCGAAGAGCTCCTGGAGCTCATCCAGCGCATAGAGAGCAAAACAGCGCATTTAGTGGGTACTTGAGTAACCTGCCTTATTCTCAGAAAGTGATGGCTATCGTTGTTGATCCGGTATGTGGCATGCCGATAGATGAATAGCCGGCGGCGGGCAGTGCCGCTCATGACGGCCAGCGCTACGTATTTTTGTGCCTCTGTTGAAATTTGGGTGGGTTCAATATTCAGGTCAAGGGCGCACGTAGCGCGGCGCAGCGAACCCTTGATGCGGATATTGGAGCCGTTATGCTTGGGCTGGCTGAGTGCGGCAGAATGACTGACTCAGCCATGCCAACCACATTGCAATCATGACCAATCAGCTGTTTGAAGCCACTCTTGGTATCCACTCGCCCTGGTTTGTCCAGCGCGTCGATTTTGATGAAACCGAACGACAACTGACGATCCGGGAGGGTTTCATCGCCGGCAGTCGTTTTGCCCATGCCGACGCACCCGGCGCGCATCCGGTGCACCTTACCCAGATCAAGCGGCTGCGCCATCTGAATTTCTTCAGCACGAGTGCTACCTCGAAGTGCGCGTACCGCATGTGTGTCTGCCCGATGGCAAGGCGCGCCTGGTGGAGCCGGAATGGGCCGGCAGGCTCGATGCCTTCACGTTGTTGTTCGAGGCCCTGATGCTGGCGATGTGCCAGCAAATGCCGTTTGCCGCCGTCGCGCGTATGGTTGGCCTGTACCCGCATCGGGTGCATGCGATTTGTTCGCGCTATGTGGCGCTGGCTTTGGCCGTCGCCCAGCACCCATCTGCAAAATACTGGGTCACATCAGGCCCCGCCGTATAGTCTGCGTACAGCAATACCTCCAAACCCTACCAACAGGCAGGGAAACCAAACGTAGCGCACTTCGGGCATGAGAACAGATAGCCTCGAGGCGAAAGAAATGCCGACAGGCCAAACGGTGGCATCTCCAAGATGCGCCACGGAAGAAAGTATCGCCGGTTCGAGAATGGATTGAAGAACGCGATGCCAAAACCGCCGTTTGTCAGCGCATCTAGCAACCCGGGGATGCAGTGCTGACGAGGAGAAAAGTGCTAATCGAGCAGGAAGGAAATGTTGGCATCGATACGGTATTTAACGATTTTGTTGCCTTCCACCTTTGCCTCGAAATTCTTGATATAGATGGATTTGATGTTGTGCAGGGTTTTGCTAGCGCGCTCAACGGCCTGCGCAGCAGCATCTTCCCAGCTTTTATCTGACTCGGAAAGCAATTCAATGACTTTTACCACACCTGACATGATCTTCTCCTTTGCGGCTAAAACGGTATTACTCCAAGAGGATCTTCGTGTTTAAAGCGTTCCGTAGATTTGTCGAGACATGATGCGGACAAAGAACGCTACCGTTAACGGTAGATCGACAAAGACGAATTGATTTCAATATAGTACAAATAAGGATTGGGGAAGTGGGGGCAGTCCGATTCTTTTGAAGGTATGTAACATCTATTGAGTTAGTTCTCATCCGCGAAGCCATTTCCCCTCTCCCCTTGCGGGAGAGGGGGTGAGATGTTGCCGGATGAGAGCGAGCTAAGTTGCCAATGCATCGCGGTAATTCGAGTGTCACGCTTAAACGGCTTAAAAAACCGCATACCAACTCAAAAACAGCAGGGTAAGCAATGCCACTAAGACAATTTGCCGCCGTGCGAATCGAAGCCTGCCCTGTTCGGGATTCGGTATCGGGTGCAGTCTGCGATATATCGCTACTCCGCTTAGCAGCAGTGATAACCAGACACCGGCCAACGCATAGCTGGCAAGGATATCGGTCAACCAATGTGCGCCCAGATACAGTCGGCTAAAACCAATGGCCAGAACTAATAGCGTACTGGTGCCGAGAATCAACAGGCCAGTCCTTCTTGCGTGAATGTACTGCACGGCCAGACAGGCAACAAAAACATACACCACAAAACTCAGAGATGCATGGCCGCTGGGGAAAGCCGGACTATTTTCCAATGCAATACGCAATGTGGGAGCAGGTCGAGGTCGTTGCACCAGCCATTTGATTGCGACTACTGCAAACAGTGAAGTCGCAAATCCGGCTGACAGAATCAGGGCTTCAAAATAGCGGCGCAAGAGCAGCAGACTGATCCCCACCGCTCCCACGATGACCATAAGCGCTTGCGGATTACCCAGGCGGCTAACTGCCAGGAAGAATCGATCTCTCATGGGTGTGCGCAATCCTTGCAGCCAGTGGAATACGCGTAAGTCCAGGTCGGTCCAAGGTTCCCGCAACCACACCGCTTCGGCAAGCTCGAAGAACAACCAGGAACACACGATGCCAACTACGAGAGCAAACAGCACTACAAGGTAAGTGGCTTGGTTACGTCTAAAGCCGCGAAGCAAAATGCAGGATTGCCATGACCCCCAGTTCATTTTGGCTACAAGCCACCCCATGTGTTGATGAGCAATGCTGCAAAAACCGCGATGGCAGCCAAGCTTAGTACCAACACAGCACCTGCTGCGCAGTCCTTGGCAACCTTGATGGCAGGATGGTGTTCAGGGTGCAGATGATCGATGATCCGTTCAAGAGCCGTGTTGAACAATTCTGCGGCGAGAACCAAACAAGCCGCAAGAAGGACAATTGCCCACCAAGCCGCGGCAGGCCGAAGCCACAACAGCACCAGGACTACCCCTGCCGCGATAACAAGCTGGATGCGGAAACTTGCCTCGCCGCGCCAAGCGGCAGCTATTCCAGTTAAAGCGAAACCCAGACGTTCAAGGAATGGACGGTTTTTCATAGTCAGTCTTTTTTTGTTTTCTTGTTTTTCCCCGCATTCCCGTGACCTCCGCGTGGTCAGTGCCTTTTTCAGGATTATGACTTGTCCAGACGCTTGCTGTGTTTGTGCAAACTGCTGGACAGCTGCGAGATAATCTCCGAAGCCGCCTGAATAATCTGGCTGGAGCCAAAACCAGCCTGGGTCATTTCACGGAAAAACGATTTCGCCACAATCTTCGCCATCTTGTCGGTATCGTAAGCAGTGGACAACATCACTCCGCCAATGGCTTTTTCCGCATCCTGTGCCAGCGCGATCTGGGCAAAGCGCGAGTTGAGCAGGTTCTGCAGTTGCACCACCTGGATGGACTTGCCAACAAAAAATGCAACAATCTCCAGCAACGCAAGATCGGCCTGAGTAAAGGGCGTGCCGCTGTTTGGCTCGGACAGGTTGATGACGCCGATAAGCTTGCGGTTGACGCTGATCGGCGCCGACATCAGGCTGTGCGTGCCGACACCCGGGCGGCGCGCGCAACTGGCAAAAACCGACTGCCCGATATCTTCGACCAGCAGCGCCACGCCGCTGGCAGCCACGTGCCCGGCGATGCCTTCACCACGCCCCACCGTCTGCGCAAAGGCCGCCTCCGGCAGTGCGCCATGCGTGGCGCACACGCGCAATCGTAGCGCCTCACCCTCGCCTTCAATATACAACATGATGGAGCAATGCGCCGCATCCAGCGTGTCGGCAGCGAGCGTGACCAGTTTCCCCAGATTATCTTCCAGGCTGCTCTGCGATTCGAGAAATCCGGCCAGATCATGCAACTTGTCGAGCGGGTTGGCGGTCATGATGGGCTCCCAGGGAAACGCTAATTGAGCACGGCCGCCATTTTACGCCGGTAGGCGGTGACCAGCTCACCGCTGCCGCCCAGCAAATTGAAGATGTCGAGCATGGTTTTGCGTGCGACGCCGTCCTGCCAGGTTTTGTCGCGTTGCATCATTTCCAGCAACTCATCCATCGCCTCCTGATAGCGCTGCTGAGCGACCAGCAGGTTAGCCAGCTTGAGGCGCGCTGCCTGGTCTTTTGGGCTGGCGGTGATGGCAGCGATCAGGCTGGCCTCGTCGTCGCCGTTTTCAGCCTGACGCGCGAACTGGAGACGCGCCATAAGCTGCATGCCCCGCGCTTCGCCTGCCGTTTGCGCGGACAGCGACTCGAGCAGCCTGCCCGCTTCGTCCAATTCATTGAGTGCCAGCATGACCTCGGCCGCATCCAGCCGCACGCGCTCGTTTTGCGGATCGAGCTTGGCGGCTTCCGCCAGCATTTGCAGCGCACCTGCGGCATCTCCGCCAGCAAATACCTTCATCGCCGCCAGGCGTGCATCATCCGCCGGAGAAGGCAGCAGGCGCTCGATGAATTCGCGCACAGCAGGCTCGGGGATGGCGCCGGAGAATTCATCCACCATTTCGCCGTTGACGAAGGCCTTGACGTTGGGAATGCCGCGCACGCCGTACTTGCCGGCGAGCCTCTGGTTTTCGTCGGAGTCTACCTTGGCGAGGATGAACTTGCCCTGATAAGCCGCAGCAAGCTTCTCCAGCACCGGCTTGAGCGCGCGGCACGGGCCGCACCACTCCGCCCAGAAGTCCACGATCACCGGGGCTTTTTTCGAGCCTTCGATAACGACTTGCTGGAAATTATGCTCGTCCACATCGAGCGAATATTCAGTCATGCCTGCCCTCTCCTTGTCACTTTCAACGCCGTTGAAATCGTGGCGACGGCATGCTTTTTCAAGCGCCGCTGCGGCGCGCCAGCTCCACTGCCTTGCCGATGTAGCTGGCCGGCGTCATGGCCAGCAGGCGCGCCTTGTCGATGTCGGGGATCGGCAACGCGTTGATGAATACATGCAGGCTGTCGCGGTTGATGCCGGACTTGCCGCGCGTCAGTTCCTTCAGTTGTTCGTAGGCATTGGGCACATTGTAGCGGCGCATCACGGTCTGGATCGGCTCGGCCAGCACTTCCCAGTTGTGGTCCAGGTCTTCGGCCAGGCGCTGCGGGTTGGCTTCCAGCTTGTTCAGGCCGCGCAGGCACGAGTCATAGCCCAGCAGCGCATAACCCAGCGCCACCCCCATGTTGCGCAGCACGGTGGAATCGGTGAGATCGCGCTGCCAGCGCGACACCGGCAGTTTTTCCGCCAGATGGCGCAGCAACGCATTGGCCAGCCCCAGGTTGCCCTCGGCATTCTCGAAGTCGATGGGATTGACCTTGTGCGGCATGGTGGAGGAACCGACCTCCCCCGCCTTCACCTTCTGCTTGAAATAGCCCACCGAGATATAGCCCCATACGTCGCGGTTGAGGTCGATCAGCACCGTATTGGCACGGCTCACAGCGTCGAACAGTTCGGCCATGTAGTCGTGCGGCTCGATCTGGATGGTGTAGGGGTTGAAGCTCAGGCCCAGTCCGTGCACGAAGCGCTGCGCGAAACTCTCCCAGTCGAAGTCGGGATAGGCGGACAGGTGCGCATTGTAATTGCCCACCGCACCGTTGATCTTGCCCAGCATCGGCACGCTGTTGATTTGCTCGATCTGGCGCTGCAGGCGATAGGCAACATTGGCCATTTCCTTGCCCAGGGTGGTGGGCGACGCCGGCTGTCCGTGGGTACGCGACAGCATGGGCAGCGCGGCGTGCTCATGCGCCAGCGCGGTGAGCCGGGCGCTGACGTTATTCAGTGCGGGCAGCAGCACTGTTGCGCGTGCCGCCTTGAGCATCAGCGCATGCGACAGGTTGTTGATGTCCTCGGAGGTGCAGGCGAAGTGGATGAATTCGCCCACCTTCGCCACTTCGGGATTGCCGGCAAAATGCTCGCGCAGAAAATATTCCACCGCCTTCACATCATGGTTGGTGGTGCGCTCGATTTCCTTGACGCGCTCGGCGTCGGCCTCGGAAAAACCCGTGGCAACGGCATCCAGCGCCACCAGAGTGGCAGTGGAAAAGGTTGGCACTTCACTGAAATCCGGCTCGGCAGCCAGCGCCTTGAGCCATTCGATCTCCACCTTGACGCGGTTGCGGATCAGGCCGAATTCGCTGAAGTGCGCACGCAGTGCTTCGACTTTGGCGGCATAGCGGCCATCCAGGGGAGACAATGCAGTAAGGGAGGAAAAACTCATGACGGTTTCCGCTAAGGCAAAAGCTCGATTTTACCCGGAAAAACGCGACACTACTGCGTGGACGTCTGAAAGAAGCCAATCGAGGAGACATTGTGTCTCCGTGAAAGGCAGGCATGCTGCTCCCTGCTTACGCCCAGTCGCGCCGATCCAGCACCGCCTGCGCCAGCGTGCCGGAATCCACATGCTCCAGTTCACCGCCTACCGGCACGCCGCGGGCGATGCGCGTGACCTTGAGGCCGCGCGCATGCAGCAACTCGGCGATGGCGTGGGCGGTGGCTTCGCCCTCGGCGGTGAAATTGGTGGCCAGGACGACTTCGGTTACCACGCCATCGGTCGCGCGCTTGATCAGGCGGTCGAGATGGATCTCGCGTGGGCCCACGCCATCCAGCGGCGACAGCCGGCCCATCAGCACAAAATACAGCCCGCTGTAGCTCTGCGTCTGCTCCATCATCATCAGGTCGGCGGGCATTTCCACGACTGCGAGCTGGGCCGGGTTGCGGCTGGGCGCGGCACAGACTGCGCAGAGCTCGCCTTCGGTCAGGTCATTGCATTTTTCGCAATGCTGCAGCTTGACCAGTGCCTGATCAATCGCCTGCCCCAGCCGCAGCGCACCGTTGCGGTCGCGTTGCAGCAGGTGGTAGGCCATACGCTGGGCGGACTTGGGCCCGACGCCGGGCAACACGCGCAAGGCTTCGATCAGGCGCTCAAGACTGGTGAGGGATTTCATAAGACGCTTGCTGGAAGTTGGGTAACTCTTTTGCCACAGAGAGCACAGAGGAGAGGTCTCAGCGTCACAATCTTGAACTCACAACCATTGATCCCGTTACTCGTTAAAGGTAGCTTTCCCTGCGCTCTCGGTGCTCTCTGTGGCAGATTCGATTTTGATTCACCACATCAGAATGGCAGCTTGAAGCCCGGGGGCAGGTTGAGTCCGGAGGTAAAGCCCGCCATTTTTTCCTGGGTGGTGGCTTCGGCCTTGCGCACGGCATCGTTCATGGCGGCAGCGATGAGGTCTTCGAGCATGTCCTTGTCGTCGCTCATCAGGCTGGGGTCGATGGTCACCCGGCGCACGTCGTTGCGGCAGGTCATCAGCACTTTGACCATGCCCGCGCCGGCCACGCCCTCGACTTCGACTTCGGCCAGCTTGTCCTGCATTTTTTTCATGTTTTCCTGCATTTGCTGGGCCTGCTTCATCATGTTGCCCAAACCGCCTTTCATCATTTCACTGCTCCTTTGCGATAGATTTAATTTCGACAACGCGGGCGTCGAATTGCTGCACCACGTCCTGTACAAACGGGTCGCTGGCGATGGCCGCTTCGGCCTCGCTCTGACGTGCCGCGCGCGCCTCGTTTTGCTGGCGCACCGGGGTATTGGCTTCGCCTTCCGCCAGGCTGACCTGGAGGCGCATGGGGCGGCCGAAATGGGCGCTGACCGCCTCGCGCAGCTTGTCTTGATAGGACTTGTCAGCGAGGTGTTTATGGGCGACCGGTACCCGCAGTTGCAGGCAGTCGCCGTCGCAGACTTCGAGCTCGCTGTGTACCGCCAGCATGCGCGCTTGCCCGCCCAGCTTGAGGCTGGTCACCAGCGTCGCCCAATCGCCGTCAAAGGTGATGGATGCGAGAGGTGCAGCCGGCACAGGTTCTGAAACAGGAGCGGGTTCGGGCACCGGTTCAGAAGCATTTATTTCTGCCGCAACCGCAACCGGTAGCGTGGCGACCAGCTTTGGTGCGGCGGGTTCGCGCGCAACCAGCGCTGGCGCTGGGCAAACAGCGCGGCTTGCGGCGGACGAGGTGGGCGGCGCTGCAGTGCGGACGGCCCCCGTGGCAGGCATAAAAGCCAGCATTCGCAGCAGCGTCATGGTAAAGCCGGCAAATTCGTCCGGTGCCAGCGCCAGGTCGCGCCGCCCGAGAATGGTGATCTGGTAGTACAGCTGAACCGTTTCGGCGTCGAGCCGTTGTGCCAGATCAAGGATGGCATCGCGTTCGGGCAAGTCATCCGGCAGCGCGGCGGGCACGGTCTGCGCCAGCGCGATTTTGTGCAGCAGCGTGCCCAGTTCCTGCAATGCCGGGTCGAAGGCGATGCTGCGTGCCGCCATTTGATCGGCCTCGTCCAGCAGCGCCGCACCGTCACCCACCGCCAGCGCATTCAGCAGGCTGAACAGGTAGCGCTGGTCAATCGCACCCAGCATGCTGCGCACCGTGTCCTCGTGCACTTTCCCGCTGCCGTAGGCGATGGCCTGATCCAGCAGCGACAGTGCATCGCGCATGCTGCCGCTGGCGGCGCGCGCAATCAGGCGCAGCGCGGCGGGCTCGGACGCGATGCCTTCCAGCCCGAGCACCTTGTCCAGATGTTCGCGCACCATCTCCGGCGCCATTTGCTTGAGGTTGAATTGCAGACAGCGCGACAGCACAGTGACTGGAATCTTCTGCGGATCGGTCGTGGCGAGGATGAATTTGACGTGTTCGGGCGGCTCTTCCAGCGTTTTCAGCATGGAATTGAACGCCGCCTTGGACAGCATGTGCACCTCGTCGATGATGTAGACCTTGAAGCGGCCTACGGTGGGAGCGTATTGCGCGTTATCCAGCACTTCGCGCATGTTGTCGATGCCGGTATTGGAAGCAGCGTCCAGCTCCAGCAAATCGACGAAGCGCCCGCTATCAATCTGCGTGCACGCGGAGCACTGGCCGCATGGGGTAGCGGTAATGCCGGTTTCGCAGTTGAGGCATTTGGCAAGAATCCGCGCCACGGTGGTCTTGCCAACGCCGCGCGTGCCGGTGAACAGATAAGCGTGATGCAGCCGATTCTGGGTAAGCGCGTTGCTCAGCGCTCGCACCACGTGTTCCTGGCCCTTGAGGTCGGCGAATACGCGGGGGCGCCACTTGCGGGCGAGAACTTGGGTCACTGGTTTAATTTGAGCGTCGCATCAAAAATGATAGGAAAACCGGATCTGGTTGAAGTTGATACCGTCGTTGGGTTTTTTGATGTCGGCATTCGACAGATGCTGCAAACGATAACCCAGATCGTATTCGCCGCGCTCGCCAAACTTGTAGCCCATCCCAATATGATCGCCGAACTGAAAAGCAGTACCGAACCTGCGGCGGTCATTGATCTGGGTTCTCGACAGCAAGTGCACGCCGACTGCAGCCTCGGCGTACCACCCTGTGGGTTTGTTCTGGCTCAGCCTGAAGACGGGAGTGAAGCCAATATCGTAAATATCCCGCGCGCCACTCACGCTGCTGTCCCCCTGCCAATAGCCCAGGCTCGCATCCCAGTAACCGGACAGCATCCAGGCGGCGCCCACCGGCAACTTTTTGTTCCAGTCCCATTGCAGGCCGACACGGCCCATGTCGGTATTGTCGCCTGTACCCAGCTCAAGCGACACGCTGTCCACCGCATGGGCCGGTAAGGCCGCACACAATAACAGCAGGACACCCGCAAGTTTTGTCAGGTTTGGTTTCATGTCACTCCCCTCGTTAACTGGTATGAACACTGCTTCGAGCAAATAAATAGATTAGATTAGAGAGTGGCGAGCCCGACCCCCGGCACTTGCAATAAGCGGCCGTGGCTGCTTCCTTCCGGACCTGACCAGGTTCACCGCCTTGCAATGCGGGGAGGCCCGCCGCCGTATATTCTACGCTAGCCCTCAGGTGCGGCAAAGCGTTATAGTGCGCGGATATTACCAACTCCAAATGCAAATCACGGCAATGCCCACCCTGCAAGTGCTCAGAGACAAGGTTTTCGGTGCCCCGCGCGATCCGATGAAACCCGAAACGCGCCAGCACATCGCGCTGATTGCATTCTTTGCCTGGATAGGACTGGGCGCGGACGGCCTGTCTTCTTCGTGTTACGGTCCGGAAGAGGCTTTCCTCGCGCTTGGCCAGCATACCCATCTGGCGCTGTATCTGGCGATTGCCACCGCGCTCACGGTGTTCGTGATTTCGTTCGCGTATAACCAGGTCATCGAGCTGTTCCCCAGCGGCGGCGGCGGCTACAAGGTCGCCACCAAACTCATTGGCCCCTATGCCGGGCTGGTATCGGGCGCGGCGCTGATTGTGGACTATGTACTCACCATCGCGATTTCGGTAGCGAGCGGTGCCGATGCGCTGTTTTCATTATTGCCGCTGGCGGCGCAGCCCTTCAAGCTGGCAACCGGACTGGTATTTGTGCTGGTACTGGTGATCCTGAATCTGCGCGGCCTGAAGGAATCCATCAAATTTCTGCTGCCGATTTTTCTCGGCTTTGTCGTCATCCATCTGCTGCTGATTGTATATGGCATTCTCTTCCACAGCAGCCGCCTGCCAACCCTGCTGCACGATACCACCACCGAGACATTTACCCTGAGCACGCAGATGGGCTGGGCATTCATCATCTCCCACCTGTTGCTGGCCTACTCCACCGGCGGCGGTACCTACACCGGGCTGGAAGCAGTGTCCAATAACGTCAATACGCTGGCCGAGCCGCGCGCCCGCACCGGCAAGTGGACCATGTTTTATCTGGCCGTTTCGCTGGCTTTCACCGCCAGCGGCATCATCATGTTGTACCTGCTGTGGAATGTGCGCCATGTGCCCGGGGAAACGCTCAATGCGGTGGTGTTCCGGGACATCCTGCACAGCTGGACGCTGGGCGGCGTGGACTGGGCACGCTGGCTGTTGCCGGTGGTCCTGGCGCTGGAGGCAGGGTTGCTGTTCGTGGCAGCCAATACCGGTTTTCTCGGCGGGCCGGCGGTGCTCGCCAATATGGCGGCGGATCGCTGGGTGCCGCACCAGTTCAGTTATTTGTCGAGCCGCCTGGTCACACGCAATGGCGTGGTGCTGATGGCGCTGGCGGCCATCGGCGTGCTGCTGTGGACCCACGGCAGTGTCTCGCTGCTGGTGGTGCTGTACGGCATCAATGTGTTCCTGACTTTTTCGCTGTCGATGGCGGGCATGTGCATCTACTGGTGGCGCAACCGCGGCGCTGAGCAGAAATGGTTATGGCGCCTGGCCCTGTCCGGCACCGGGCTGTTGGTCACCGGCGGGATACTGGCGGTGCTGATTGTCGAAAAATTCGGCCAGGGCGGCTGGATGACGGTGCTCATCACCAGCATGGTGATCGGCGCCTGCCTGCTGATCCGCCGCCACTATGATGAAACCCGCACCCAGCTCACGCAGGTGGACAATCTGTTTGCCGGACAACAGATGGCACTTATGCCGAACCCGCCCGCACTCGACCCCGCCCTGCCCACCGCCGCACTGCTGGTCGGCAAAAGCCGGGGCAGCGGCATGCACACCTTGCTCTGGGTGCAACGCCTGTTCCCGGATCATTTCAAGAATTTCATTTTCCTGAGCGTCGGCGAAGTGGACTCGCAAAGCTACGGCGGCACCGGCGCCCTCGAACACCTGCGCGATGAGGTCGGCGAAAATCTCCGGTATTTCGTCAATTTCTGCCATCACCACGGCCTGGCCGCCGAAGCCCGGCTGGCCTACGGCAGCGACGTGGCGCAGGAACTCACCCGACTGGCGCAGCAAACCCACGCGGATTATGCCAACTGCGTATTCTTCGCCAGCAAGCTGATTTTCGTGCACGACAACTGGGGCACGCGCCTGCTGCACAACCAGACCGCCGACGTGCTGCAACGCCGCCTGCATCTGCAGGGCCTGCAGATGGTGATACTGCCGATGAAGATTTAGGGAATCGCTGATTTTGATTGATTTAAGCCAACATCAACATCAGCGCCGAAGCTGGCGGGAAACACCACGGCTACGCCGGTTTCAAGCCACCGGCAAACTTTCCAATTACTCCGGGTTTGAAGTGAGCAAGCCACCTTGAGCAGACCCGACGACCTCTACCGATTGCACCGCCTGCTCGATGGCCGGCGCAGCACCATCAGCCGCCAGACATTGATAGACGAGCTGGAAATTTCCCGTTCCAAACTCACCCGCCTCATCACCGACCTGCGCAACAAACTCGGTGCACCCCTCATCTTCGACGCAGCATATAACGGCTACCGCTACGACACCGCAGATGGCCACCACCCCCTGCCCGGCCTGTGGTTCACCAGCGCAGAACTCCATGCCCTCATCACCCTCAATCACCTGCTGCAAACCCTCCAACCCGGCCTGCTGGATTCCGCACTTGCGCCCATCCGCACCCGCATCGACGCACTCCTCCAAACCGAACATCTCGGCAGCGGCGAAGCACACAAGCGCATCCGCATCCTGGCCATGGCCGCCCGCGCCAAAGACATGCGCCACTTTCAGATCGTCGCCGGTGCCGTACTGCAACGCAAACGGCTAACCATCCTGTATTACAACCGCGAACGCAGCCAGACCAGCGAACGCGAAATCTCGCCCCAACGGCTCACCCACTACCGCGACAACTGGTACCTCGATGCCTGGTGCCATCAGAAAAAAGGCCTGCGCATCTTCGCCGTCGAATGCATCCGCCAGGCAACCACGCTGGACAAGCCCGCCAAAACCCTGCCCGATCCCACCCTCAACCGCCAACTCGCCAGCGCCTACGGCATCTTTGCAGGCCAGCCCCTCGCCACCGCCATCCTGCGCTTTACCGCCCACCGCGCCCGCTGGGTTGCCGATGAAACCTGGCACCCCAAGCAACAATCCCGCTGGCTCGAAGACGGCCGCTATGAACTCAGCATCCCCTACTCACACGACACCGAACTCATCATGGACATCCTCAAATACGGCCCGGATGTGGAAGTGATCGCGCCGGATGCGTTGAAAGCAGCCGTCAAAATCCAGCTCGACCGGGCCAGAAGCCAATATGGATAAGGGTTTGCAGCAGGCTCGGGTTTTGGGCCTGGGCGGGGGTAGGATTTGCATCATTCACCAGAAAAATTGAACATGTCAGAGACACTACGACCGATCGCTCATGCAGCCCAGAATCCAGACGGAAGTTGGCGGGATCCACACGACCTCGCCGACCACCTGGTCGGTGTGGCAGCGCTGGCCGCTTGTCATGCCAGGGCCTTCGGCGCAGAGGACTGGGCACATCTCGCCGGGCTGTGGCACGACTTGGGCAAGTACCGCTCGCGCTTTCAGCACTACATACGCAAAGTCAGCGGTTTTGATGCCGAGGCCCATATCAAAGGCGAGGCAGGCAAAGCTCCACACTCCACTGCGGGTGCGATATTGGCTTGTGATCGTTTTGGCGCAGCCGGGCGGGTATTGGCCTACCTCATCGCCGGGCATCATGCCGGGCTATATGACTGGTTCGGCGGACTGGATGCTCGTCTTGATAGCGCAGACAGCCGCGATGAACTCAACGAAGCCCTGGCCGAACACCCGCCTGCAGACATTCTCGATCACGGCACATTCGCCCCCGATCTGCGCGCCATACCGGGCGGCAAAGAGGGTTTCGCTTTGTGGGTGCGGATATTATTTTCCTGTCTGGTCGATGCCGACTTCCTCGACACTGAGGCCTACATGGACGCAGGCAAGGCCGAGCAGCGCAGCAACTGGCCGAATGTACAAACCCTGCTCGAACAGTTCGATAGTTTCATGGCGCGCAAAACAGTCGCAGCGGACCCCACGCCGGTCAATCAGTTGCGCGCCGACATTCTGCGACAGTGCCGCGAGAAAGCCCATGAAGCACCCGGCTTGTTCTCGCTCACCGTACCCACCGGTGGCGGCAAAACGCTTTCCAGCATGGCCTTCGCGCTGGAACACGCGAAGCGCTACAACAAACGCCGCATCATTTATGTCATTCCCTACACCAGCATCATCGAGCAGACTGCCGACATCTTCCGGGACATTTTTAGCGATGCGGTGATCGAACACCACAGCAACGCCGAAGTCGATCCCGATCACGAGAATCACAAAAGCCGCCTTGCCTGCGAGAACTGGGATGCGCCGATTGTCGTCACCACCAACGTCCAGTTCTTCGAGTCATTGTTTGCCGCCAAGACTTCACGCTGCCGCAAGCTGCACAACATCGTCGATGCTGTTGTCGTGCTGGACGAGGCACAACTGTTGCCGCCCGAATTTCTGCAACCCATCCTCGATGTGCTGAACCTGCTGACCCAGCATTACGGCGTGACCGTCGCGCTCTCTACCGCCACGCAACCCGCATTGGCAACCCGCGAATACTTCGATGCACGGAACAACATGCGTGGTCTCGACAACGTACGCGAGATCATGAGCGACCCGGATGCACTCTACCGTGCCCTGGAGCGCGTCAACGTGCGCCTGCCCGCCGACTGGAACACGCCTGTGAGTTGGGACACGCTGGCGAGTGAAATCAGCCAGCACTATTCCGTGCTCGCCATCGTCAACCGCCGCAAAGATGCCCGCGAACTTTGGGAACTGATGCCGGAAGGTACCTTGCACCTCTCCGCACTGATGTGCGGCGAACATCGCTCGCAAACCATCCGGCAAATCAAAGCGCGACTCAAGGACGGCATTCCCACTCGCGTGGTCAGTACGCAGTTAGTCGAAGCCGGTGTCGATGTGGATTTTCCCGCGGTCTATCGGGCACTCGCAGGGCTGGACTCCATCGCCCAGGCCGCCGGTCGCTGCAACAGGGAAGGACGGCTGACCGAACATGGCATGCAGGGCGAAGTCGTGGTGTTCGTCCCACCCCAACCCGCGCCACTCGGTCTGTTGCGCAAAGGTGAAGACGCTTGCCGTAGCGTGCTCCATGGCCACACCGGCAAGCCGCTGGAGCGCGCCTTGTTCGCCCGCTTTTTTGAGAAGCTCTATCACGCCTGCGATCTGGATGCACAAGGCATTGGTGAATTACTCAAGGTCGATGGGCAAACGCTGGCCGTCAACTTCCGCACCGCCGCCGAAAAATTCAAACTCATCCAGGACGAAGATAGCGCGCCCGTCATCGTCCGCTATTGTGGTTTGGATGGGAACGACGACACGGTGGACGAACTGCTGAACACCTTGAGAAAGCATGGTCCCGAACGCTGGCTGATGCGAAAACTCCAGCGTTACACCGTCACCGTCCATAGCCGGGAAGCCATGAAGCTGCTGTCACAAGGCGATATAGAGGAAGCTATACCTGGCTTGTATATTCAGGTCAGCGATTGGCTCTATCATCCTGATCTCGGACTCAACCCAGATGGCTTGCCGCCGAAACTAACAAATTGCATCGTATAAGGGAGAATGATGAAGACCTACTGCCTTGAACTCACCGGCGACTTCGCCTGCTTCACCCGCCCGGAAATGAAAGTCGAGCGGGTGAGCTACGACGTGATGACCCCTTCCGCCGCGCGCGCCTGCTTCGAAGCAATTCTGTGGAAACCCGCCATCCGCTGGCATGTTCGCAAAATCGAAGTTCTCAAGCCCATCCGCTGGATCAATCTGCGCCGCAACGAAGTCGCCAGCGTGGTTTCCACCCGCAACGTGGAAACCACCATGAAAAACGGCGCAGGCATTCTCGGCCTCAATATCGAAGACGACCGCCAGCAGCGCGCCGGGCTGTTTCTGCGCGACGTAGCCTATCGTGTCCATGCCGATCTGGAATTTTTCTCCGGACGCGATCCCGGCGCGCATGCTAACAAGTATTACGAAATGTTCGAGCGCCGCGCCAGCCGTGGGCAATGCGTCAACCAGCCCTACCTTGGCTGCCGCGAGTTTGCTGCGTACTTCCGGCTGGTAACAGACCCTGCCGCCGAACCTTCATCGATAGATGAAACCCGCGAGCTTGGTTTCATGCTCCACGATCTGGATTTCACCCATCCCGCCGACCCCGCGCCGCGCTTCTTTCGCGCCCAGCTGGAAAACGGCGCGGTGAACGTGCCCGCGTGGGACAGTGAGGAGGTACGGGGATGATTCTGCAAGCACTTAACGATTACTATCAGCGCCGTCAGCGCTCCCCCAATCCACAAGAGCGGCTACCGGCTTTCGGCCTGGAAGAAAAGGAAATTCCTTTCGTCATAGAGATTGATGCCGAGGGGCGGCTGGTCAATCTGGCAGACACCCGCACGACTGAAGGCAAGAAAAAAATCGGCCAGCGTTTTCTTGTGCCTCAAGGGGCAAAGAAGACATCTGGGGTGGCGGCCAATCTACTTTGGGACAACAGCGAATATGTATTTGGTTTGCACGATGCCAAAAAACTGGAAAGCAAATGCAAAGAGGGTAATGGCAAAGCTGGGGAATATTTAGCGCGCTTGGGGGATATGCAAGCCGAGTTCAGAAAGAAAATCGAATCGCTGCCCGTTGAGGCATTGAGTGACCAAGGTATCTGCGCTGTGCTGGTTTTCCTGGACAAGCTCGATCTCGATCAATTCGAAGCCTTGCCCGCATGGCCAGACATTCTGGCCATCAACCCGGTCATGACTTTCCGTCTACATGGCGATGTGGAACTGGTCTGTCAGCGGCCTGCGGTAATAGCTGCAACCGCTCAGACAAGCGATGAAACGCCTGACGGTATCTGCCTCGTCAGCGGCAGTCCAATGGCAATTGAGCGCCTGCATCCAGCTATCAAAGGCGTATGGGGCGCACAAACCTCCGGAGCGAATATCGTTTCTTTCAATCTGGATGCGTTCAATTCCTACGGCAAGGCAAGGGGCGCGAATGCGCCCCTTGGCAAACCAGCCACCTTCGCCTACACCACTGCACTTAATCACCTGCTCGCGCGTGATTCATGTCAGCGCATCCAGGTCGGCGACGCCTCCACCGTGTTCTGGGCAGAACAAGCCAACGACCTGGAAACTGCACTGCCCGACCTGTTCGGTGAACCGCGCAAAGACAATCCCAACCAGGGGGCGGATGCTTTGAAGGTGTTGTATCAAGCGGTGCACTCCGGCAAGTTCACGAAAGGCTCGGCCAACGACCGCTTCCATATTTTAGGTCTCGCGCCTAACGCCGCCCGCATCGCCATCCGCTTCTGGGAAACAGCCACGGCGCTGGATTTGGCCAAGCGAATCGCTCGCCACTTCGACGACATCAAAATCGCCCGCGCGCCCCACGACCCGGAACATTTGTCCCTGTTTCGCCTGCTCACATCGCTGGCGGCACAAGGCAAGGCCGACAATATCCCGCCCAACCTGGGCGGCGAAGTCATGCGCGCCATTCTGGAAGGGCTGCCTTATCCAGCCTCATTGCTCAATCTGGCAATACAGCGTTGCCGGGCAGAACAGAAACCCACATATGCCCGCGCCGCCGCCATCAAAGCGTCGCTAAACCGTCTCATTCGCCGCACCCACAATGAAAAGGAGTTTATGGTTATGCTTGACCCGACCAACACGCACCCAGCCTATTTGCTGGGGCGACTATTTGCCACCCTGGAAAAAATCCAGGAAGAAGCCAGCCCCGGCCTGAACGCGACTATCCGTGATCGCTACTACGGCGCGGCTTCCAGTACACCCATCGCGGTGTTCACCACCCTGCTGCGACTGCATAACCACCATCTCGGCAAGTTATCCAAAGGCCGCGCGGTGCAGATGGAACGGCTCGTCGGCGAAATCATGGGCGGGCTGGATGACTTTCCCCGCATTCTCGCTTTGCCCGACCAAGGCCGCTTCGCCTTGGGCTACTATCACCAGCGCCAAGCTTTCTTTATCAAATCCGAATCCACCGACAACCAAGAGGAATCCAAATGAGCCTGACTAACCGCTACGACTTCGTGCTGCTGTTCGACGTGAAAGACGGCAATCCCAACGGCGATCCCGATGCCGGCAACCTGCCGCGCATGGATGCGGAAACCGGTCACGGGCTGGTGACGGATGTTTCCTTGAAGCGTAAGGTGCGCAACTTCGTCGGCATGGCGAAGGGTGAACAGCCCCCATTCGAGATTTACGTGAAGGAAAAAGCCATCCTCAACAACCAGAACAAGCGCGCCTACGTGGGTATTGGCCGCGAAGAGCTGCTCGCGGGCGACGACAAGAAACGCAAAGGCGGCGATGCCGTGGACGATGCCCGCCAGTGGATGTGCCGCAATTTCTTCGACGTGCGTACCTTCGGCGCGGTCATGTCCATCGGCATCAATTGCGGCCAGGTGCGCGGCCCGGTGCAACTCACCTTCGCCCGCTCCATCGACCCAATCATCGCGCAGGAGCATTCCATCACCCGCATGGCTGTCGCCACTGAAGCGGAAGCGGAAAAGCAGGACGGCGACAACCGCACTATGGGCCGCAAACACACCGTCCCCTACGGCCTCTATATGGCACACGGCTTCGTTTCCAGCTTCCTCGCAAAACAGACCGGCTTTTCCGAAGATGACCTGGAATTGCTCTGGCAAGCACTCTCCCAAATGTTCGAGCATGACCGCTCCGCCGCACGTGGCGAAATGACCACACGCGGGCTGTATGTGTTCAAGCACGACTCGGAACTGGGCAACGCTCCCGCTCATGCCCTATTCGAACGTGTTCAGCCGAAGCTCAAGGAAGGGGTGAGCGTGCCGCGCAGCTTTGGCGATTACGATGTGGCGATTCAAGATACAGACATGCCCGCCGGAGTGAAGCTTCTGCGTAAGTCGTGTTGAAAAGCCCGGCCCAGAGTCAATATTTTTTATCTGTGAGATAGGCGATACTAGAAACTATCTTTGTTATTGGAGGACAGTATCCATGAGCGAAATCCATTTCATTGTTGAAGAAGCGCCAGAGGGCGGTTATGTCGCGCGTGCTGTTGGCGTGGATATTGTGACCGAGGCCGACGATTTACCCAGCCTGCACGCCCAGGTCCGCGACGCGGTGCATTGCCACTTTGACGAAGGAAAATTGCCCGGCCTGATCCGCCTGCACATCACCCGTGAAGAAGTGCTGACGGCATGAGAGTGCCACGTGATCTCTCCGGGGTGGATCTGGTCAAGCGCCTTGAGCGAATGGGATACAGCGTCACACGCCAGACAGGCAGTCACATGCGGCTGACTAGCACCGTTCGTGGCGAGCATCACATCACCATCCCCAATCACGACCCGCTCAGGCTGGGTACGCTCGCCTCAATTCTCGCCAGTGTAGCCGCGTATCACGGTCTCGCGCGCGATGAACTCATCCAACGATTGTTTGATTGAGTGGCAAATCCTGCAGACGAAGTTGTCGCCCTCTCTGCCCTGCAACACTGGATCTACTGCCCGCGCCAGTGTGGGTTGATTCATCTGGAACAGGCGTTCGAGGACAACATACACACGGCGCGCGGGCAGGCCGTGCATCATCTTGTTGATACGCCGGGTTATGAGATCAAATCCGGCGTGCGGGTAGAGCGCGCGTTGCCCGTGTGGTGCGATCGGCTCAATCTGATTGGCAAGGCCGATCTTGTTGAGTTCCATCCAGACGGCAGTGTGTACCCCGTCGAGTTCAAACACGGCGCCAAGCGTCAGAAGTTGCACGACGACATCCAGCTAGCCGCGCAGGCGATTTGCCTGGAGGAAATGCTGAACCGCCCCGTGCCCAAAGGCGCGATTTTTCACGCCACCAGCCACCGGCGGCGAGAAGTGTCCATCACACCGGAACTCAGGCAACTGGTGGAAGAAACCGCCGATGCCATTCGCGCCATGCTGGCCTCGGGCAAGCTCCCACCTCCGGTGAACGATGCGCGCTGTAAAGAGTGCTCGTTGAAAGACATTTGCCAGCCGGAGGCGCTGGCCGGACAGGGCAAGCAGCACCAACAAAGACAAGATTTATTTAACCCGGAGAAATAGCGGTGCACACCGTCCAGAACACGCTCTACGTCATGACGCCGCACGCCTATGCGCATCTGGAAAACGCCACCCTGCGTATCGACGTGGAGCGTGAGAAAAAACTCCAGGTGCCGCTGCATCACCTGGGCAGCCTGGTCTGTTTCGGCAATGTCATGGTCTCGCCCGCGCTCATGCACCGCTTGGCGGATGAAGGCAAATCGCTGGTGCTACTGGATGATTCAGGGCGTTTCAAAGCGCGGCTCGAAGGCCCGGTTTCCGGCAATATCCTGTTGCGCCAAGCGCATCACCGCGCGGCCTTGGAGTCCGCTTTCACCCTGGAGTTTGCGCGTGCCGTGGTCGCGGGAAAACTCAAAAACAGCCGAACTAACCTGCAACGCGGTGCGCGCGAAGCTGCCGACCCGGATGAAGCCGCAACACTCACCCGCACCGCCGACAACCTCGCCGCCTCATTGCGCGCAGCAGCCGTTGCCAAAACCATGGACGAACTGCGCGGCGTGGAAGGCGAAGCCGCGCGCGGCTACTTCGCTGCCCTCAACCTCATTGTCAAACCCCAGACGCGTGCATCGTTTGCACTCAATGGCCGCACCCGCCGACCGCCACTGGATCGTTTCAATGCCCTGCTTTCCTTCCTCTACGCCATGAGCATGAATGACTGCCGCTCTGCAGTCGAGGCCGCCGGGCTGGATGCGCAGCTCGGTTTCCTCCACGCCGTACGCCCCGGTCGTGCCGCGCTCGCGCTGGATTTGCAGGAAGAATTCCGCTCGATACTTGCCGACCGGCTGGCCCTTACCCTCATTAACCGTGGCCAAATCACTGCCGCTGATTTTGACGAACGCGAAGGCGGTGCCGTCATGCTCAACGACAAAGGCCGCCGCGCTGTCGTCACTGCCTGGCAGGAGCGCAAACAGGAAGAAATCACCCATCCGCTCACCGAAAACAAGATCCCCATCGGCCTGCTACCCTTCATCCAGGCGCGTTTCATCGCACGCACTATCCGGGGTGAGATGGAAGGTTATCTGCCTTATCTGGCAAAATAGGGGATCGTATGCTAATCATTGTCACCTATGATGTCTCCACCGAAACTGCGGCCGGACGCAAGCGACTAAGACGGGTTGCAAAAGCCTGCGAAAAGATGGGACAGCGCGTACAGAAATCCGTGTTCGAATGTACCGTCAACGAAATGCAGTTTGAACAACTGGAGCGCACACTGCTCGCTGAAATCGACGAAAATCAGGATAATCTGCGTTTCTACCGCATTACCGAGCCAGTGGAAGTGCGCGTCAAACAACATGGATGCTTCCGCTCCGTGGACTTTGAAGGCCCTCTCATTGCCTGAGTGCGCGAACCTCTATCAACGGCCAATATCCGGGGCTTTCGCGCAGTAACTAACCAGATGACTAATAAACATTTTTCACGCAGAACAAAGCTCATGAGCCAAAATCACTGGCTTTTTGAAACGGGTTCGCGGGAAAATACAGGAATCTTCTTACGTAGCGATACGTTACGTGAGTAGGGCATCGCCCGGCCAATTGGCCGGGCGCGGATTGAAACACTATCAGCGTAGGCTTTCGCTTTCTGCGTGTGAGCATCGCCCGGCCAATTGGCCGGGCGCGGATTGAAACTCGCCACGCGTCATCAAGTCCTGCCAGGTGCTATGCATCGCCCGGCCAATTGGCCGGGCGCGGATTGAAACTGATACAGTATCGACTCGACAGCACAAGCGCTGTGCATCGCCCGGCCAATTGGCCGGGCGCGGATTGAAACACCAATTGCAAAGCCGTCTGGCGAATAGGAAGGGGCATCGCCCGGCCAATTGGCCGGGCGCGGATTGAAACCTTAACAAGCTGGTCATATTCTGTTGACGTTATCGCATCGCCCGGCCAATTGGCCGGGCGCGGATTGAAACTCGGCGCTTTCGCCGTGTATTACCTGTGGAAAAGCATCGCCCGGCCAATTGGCCGGGCGCGGATTGAAACAAGTCCATGAACTCGCCACCGGAAACACTCATGTCGCATCGCCCGGCCAATTGGCCGGGCGCGGATTGAAACACATCGGCAGCGCTCGCTCCCTGCCACACCGGCAGCATCGCCCGGCCAATTGGCCGGGCGCGGATTGAAACGCATAGCGCAAATTCGCATTGCTCAAATTCGCATTGCATCGCCCGGCCAATTGGCCGGGCGCGGATTGAAACCAAGATAGAGACCAAGGGGAAATATATCGGCGAAGCATCGCCCGGCCAATTGGCCGGGCGCGGATTGAAACGCTTCATCAAGCGGTATCGTTGCTAACAAGTCGTGCATCGCCCGGCCAATTGGCCGGGCGCGGATTGAAACAGCTGGTCATGGCCAACTGGCCGCCAGTATTACGGCATCGCCCGGCCAATTGGCCGGGCGCGGATTGAAACTGGAGGCATTGAAACCGATTGCGATACACGGAGCGCATCGCCCGGCCAATTGGCCGGGCGCGGATTGAAACATAAATCGATACTGGGGCCGCCAGTACATCGGCCGCATCGCCCGGCCAATTGGCCGGGCGCGGATTGAAACAAAGTGACTGCTCGCGCAAGTCGTGGACGAAAAAAAGCATCGCCCGGCCAATTGGCCGGGCGCGGATTGAAACCATGCCGACTTGATTTCTGATACCGGCTTGCCGCGCATCGCCCGGCCAATTGGCCGGGCGCGGATTGAAACAGTGGCAGTCGTGGGGACCCGGCGGTAGCTGGTCGCATCGCCCGGCCAATTGGCCGGGCGCGGATTGAAACCGCTATCCCACGCTCAAGCCATGCGGATTTTGCCAGCATCGCCCGGCCAATTGGCCGGGCGCGGATTGAAACCCCATGCCGTTTCCGCTAGAAACTGTTGCCAGATGCATCGCCCGGCCAATTGGCCGGGCGCGGATTGAAACGCAGCAGAGTCAGGCTATACCGAACATGCAATTCGGCATCGCCCGGCCAATTGGCCGGGCGCGGATTGAAACCAGCGTTTCGATGACGCCTTCCAAGTGGGCCAGCGCATCGCCCGGCCAATTGGCCGGGCGCGGATTGAAACCATGCTGCCGCTGCGGCGTGCGTCAATTGCGTCTGCATCGCCCGGCCAATTGGCCGGGCGCGGATTGAAACATTCCAGGCATATCGACAGGCGCCAGGGTATTTGGGCATCGCCCGGCCAATTGGCCGGGCGCGGATTGAAACATGTTGACGCGTGCCGGGGCGGCGATGTTGGCGTCGCATCGCCCGGCCAATTGGCCGGGCGCGGATTGAAACAACACCCCTCTCGCCATTACACCCGGAAAAATCGCGCATCGCCCGGCCAATTGGCCGGGCGCGGATTGAAACCCGGTTTCATCCAGGCGACTGTTCATGGTGTCGGGCATCGCCCGGCCAATTGGCCGGGCGCGGATTGAAACCCGTTCTCCACCCACTGGTGATAACCCTCGATGTGCATCGCCCGGCCAATTGGCCGGGCGCGGATTGAAACTGCGTCATGCCGATGACGGAATAATCCAGCAGCACGCATCGCCCGGCCAATTGGCCGGGCGCGGATTGAAACAACTGCGAGGGCCTTGGTGCGGATCGGGTTTGGAGCATCGCCCGGCCAATTGGCCGGGCGCGGATTGAAACATCGGCCTGGCCGCCGACCTGGGCCGCGCCGCGCGCATCGCCCGGCCAATTGGCCGGGCGCGGATTGAAACATTACCGAAGGCGTTGTTGAAATCGCCAAGACCAGCATCGCCCGGCCAATTGGCCGGGCGCGGATTGAAACCGGCTGACGACGGAAACCAATGTCAAGTGCTCGCTCGCATCGCCCGGCCAATTGGCCGGGCGCGGATTGAAACAACTTATTACACATCTCTCATAAAGGAGTTACACGCATCGCCCGGCCAATTGGCCGGGCGCGGATTGAAACATAGTCAAACATACCTCTTTTACTATGCCGTTTTGCATCGCCCGGCCAATTGGCCGGGCGCGGATTGAAACGAGATGTTCGAGGCGTTCGACCCAACGGCTCCGGCATCGCCCGGCCAATTGGCCGGGCGCGGATTGAAACGCCTTGGGCACCGTGGAGCGACCGCAGACGCCAAGCATCGCCCGGCCAATTGGCCGGGCGCGGATTGAAACTGCAAACGGTGGAACAAGGTCTGCCAGACGCCAGGCATCGCCCGGCCAATTGGCCGGGCGCGGATTGAAACAACTAGTATTGATGCGGTTGAAACCACGCTGGAATCGCATCGCCCGGCCAATTGGCCGGGCGCGGATTGAAACCAGCAAATCGGCGGGGCGCCGGTAGGGGTGTGGCGCGCATCGCCCGGCCAATTGGCCGGGCGCGGATTGAAACAAGTTCGTTTACGAGCGATGGGCAAAAGAGCCGACGCATCGCCCGGCCAATTGGCCGGGCGCGGATTGAAACTGACAATTTAAGTAAATCGAATCGTCATTGGCCAAGCATCGCCCGGCCAATTGGCCGGGCGCGGATTGAAACCTGTCCGGACAGGGTGATGCTAATGCTAAGTGCACCTGCGCATCGCCCGGCCAATTGGCCGGGCGCGGATTGAAACTCCCTGACGCCGCCACCTCCGACGTTGGCTGATGGCATCGCCCGGCCAATTGGCCGGGCGCGGATTGAAACACTCAATCGCACAGCAACCGCGACAAGCAAAACCCGCATCGCCCGGCCAATTGGCCGGGCGCGGATTGAAACAGGATCACGATTGTTCATTACAGTCCCTCTCCCTCGCATCGCCCGGCCAATTGGCCGGGCGCGGATTGAAACAGGAGATTCGCGCCCGCCTGGAAAAGTGCAAGCAGGCATCGCCCGGCCAATTGGCCGGGCGCGGATTGAAACATCACATCTGCACTTTACACAACAGATTTCGACCGCATCGCCCGGCCAATTGGCCGGGCGCGGATTGAAACTTTCTACCGGGCAGTGAAAGATACCGTCACATCGGCATCGCCCGGCCAATTGGCCGGGCGCGGATTGAAACATGCCGACGCGCTGGATGAGCACATCCGGCTCGGGCATCGCCCGGCCAATTGGCCGGGCGCGGATTGAAACAGCAACGAGGCGCAACTTTGAGCGCACTGATACTGCATCGCCCGGCCAATTGGCCGGGCGCGGATTGAAACATCAAGTGGGCGGCGGGCTTGGGTTCGGCGCTTGCGCATCGCCCGGCCAATTGGCCGGGCGCGGATTGAAACGAATCCGTCAAACCCATAACCGCATGGGGCGCTGGCATCGCCCGGCCAATTGGCCGGGCGCGGATTGAAACGAACTTGTCAGGCTGTTTTGAAACATGGTTGTGGGCATCGCCCGGCCAATTGGCCGGGCGCGGATTGAAACTGCAGTCCGTCGATTGTCGTGGAATTGACAATTCCGCATCGCCCGGCCAATTGGCCAGGCGCGGATTGAAACCAGGCGCGAGAAGCTGCTCGACTCGTGCCCGGTCGCATCGCCCGGCCAATTGGCCGGGCGCGGATTGAAACTTCAACGACTCAGACCACCCACTGGCCGCGTCAAAGCCTTCGCCTGCGGCTTGCTGCTGGTGCGGCGCTTGGGGTAGATTGTGTACCTTGTTCTATTAGAGGCTTGAGCATGGACTGGAAAAATCGCATTGAAACCGATCCTGCAATTTGCGGCGGGCGCCCACACATCAAAGGGACGCGTCTGGCCGTGGAATTTATGCTGGGGCTGATGGCGGCGGGGTGGTCGGAGGCACAAATACTCGATAGCTATCCGCACATCAGCGAAGCGGATCTGCGTGCGGTATTCGCATTCGCGCAGGCGCTGATCGAGGAAGAAAAATACCTGCCTCTGCCGCACGTTGCCTGATGAAGTGGCTGGCCGACGAAAACATACCGAAGGGGGCGATAGCATTGTTGGCCGTGGATAGACTGAAACTTAATGGTCACTGTGGTACACCGCATTTTTGAGCGCACCCACAAAAAGCCAGCCTAGACCGTCCACACATTCCCCAGCCTGACCGTCTCCACCGCGCTGCCCAACATCAGCACCACACCGCCGCGGCGGTTATCTCCGTTATCGCTGAATTCAAAACGGTAGAAGCGCCGCAGGGCGACTTGCCCTTGAGAATTGCGTGCCAGCCGTATCGACGCCATTGCCACGGTGTCATCGAGCAGTTGCACGGCATCGGCGCTGCACGCGCGTTTCGCCGCGGCAATGGCGATTTCGCGGGTTTTCAGGCTATCCAGCCAGAACCAGGCAAGCGCGCCCAGTGCGGCCACGAAAACCAGCTCAATCATGTGCAGAGGTATTGTTAACGGTTGGAATTCACCGGTGGCCGGAACAGCGCAGCGACCTGTTTGCGTCCGGTAGCGGCGGATTCTTGGGCGCGCACGCTGGGGGGCGTGTCGGGCACTTCGATGTCCTCACGTTCGCGCCGCGGCGGAGGAATGCTGCCCGCCAGCGGTTCGCGTGCCGGCGGCGCGGGGCGCTCGCTGCGCGCACGCGGCGGTCGCGCCGGCTCGGGCATGGCGCCCAGTTCGGGCTCGAAGCCGGGGACGATTTCCGAGGTGATTTTGGTGTTGAGCAGGCGTTCTATATCTGCCAGGTAGCGCAACTCGTCTTCAGCCACCAGCGACAGTGCAATGCCGCTGGCACCTGCGCGGCCGGTGCGGCCAATGCGGTGCACGTAGTCTTCTGCCGCGTGCGGCAGGTCGTAATTCACCACGCACGGCAGCTGATCAATATCCAGGCCGCGCGCGGCGACATCGGTCGCTACCAGCACCTGGATCGCGCCTTGTTTGAACTGATCCAGCGCTTCCACCCGCGCCTGCTGGGTTTTGTCGCCATGAATGGCGTTGGCCGGGATACCGTCGCGGCACAAATGCTGGGCCAGACGATTAGCTCCGATCTTGGTGCCGCAGAACACCAGAACCTGACGCAGCTGGCGGGTTTTGATCAGATGTGCCAGCAATGCGTGCTTGCGCTCCTTGTGTACCGGCAGCACGCTTTGTGTGACCGTTTCGGCGGCAGTATTGCGCCCCGCCACCTCGATCAGTTGCGGGTTGTTCATCATGCTGTCGGCGAGCTTCTTGATCTCGCCGGAGAAGGTGGCCGAGAACATCATGTTCTGGCGTGCGGCCGGCAACAAGGCGATGATGCGGCGCAAGTCGGGCATGAAACCCATGTCCAGCATGCGGTCGGCCTCGTCCAGCACCAGCATTTGCACCTGCGACAGGTTGAGCGTTTTGTTTTGCACGTGATCGAGCAGGCGCCCCGGCGTGGCGACCAGAATATCCACGCCGCTGCGCAGCGTATCGATCTGCGGGTTGATGTTCACGCCGCCATACACCACGGTAATGCGCACCGGCAGATATTTGCCATAGCGGTGCACGCTCTCTTCCACCTGCATCGCCAGTTCGCGCGTGGGGGTGAGGATCAGCGCGCGGATCGGGTGACGTGCGGGAGACGGACTGGAACTGGCGTAGGGTGCCAGTCGGCTGAGCAGCGGCAGGGTAAAACCGGCAGTCTTGCCGGTACCGGTCTGCGCGCCGGCCATCACATCACAGCCGGTAAGCGCAACCGGGATCACTTGCGCCTGTACCGGCGTAGGTTCAGTGTAACCGCACTCTTCTACAGCGCGGAGTATCTCTGGCACCAGGCCGAGATCGGAAAAAGCCATACGTGTTGCTCCTGATAAATCAAGTGCTTATTGTACAGCATTGCACATGATTTCGGTCAGTGCGGCACTGGCTCAACACGCCCGACGGCAAACAGCGCGAGTATGCCAGCCACTGCAAACCCGGCACCCACTGCACATACCGCCAGCCATCCGGCGTGTTGCCATGCGTAGCCGCCCAGCGCCGAACCTGCCGCGCCGCCCAGAAAATACGTCACCATGTACACGGCGTTGAGGCGATTGCGCAAATCCGGGTGGAGCGCGTAAATGCGCGTCTGGTTGGACAGGTGACTGGCCTGCACGCCGGCGTCCAGCAGCACCACGCCCAGCGCCAGTCCCAATAGCGTGGTCCCGGTCAGCCCCATCAGCAGGAATGCAAGCAGCACAAGTAACAGAGCGCCGCCGTTCAGTAGCGGCGCTGCCACGCGATCGGCAAGACGCCCGGCCAGCGGTGCGACGAGCGCGCCGGTGACGCCGATCAGGCCAAACATCCCCGCCACTTCGCTGCCGTAACCGGGTGACAGTTGATGCAGATGAAATGCCAGGGTTGTCCAGAACACGCTGAATGTGGCAAACCCGCACCCACCCACCAGCGCATGGCGGCGCAACACCGGCTCGCTGCGCACCAGCCGGATCAGCGAAGCCAGCAGCGCCGTGTAGGCGATCGGCCGGCTCGGCGGCAGACGCGGCAGGGTGCGTTGCAGCAACACCGCCAGTATCAGCATTACTCCGATTGCCAGCAGATACACGTCGCGCCAGCCTGCATAGGCGCCAATCAGACCGCTCAGGGTGCGCGACAGCAGGATGCCCACCAGCAGCCCGCTCATCACGATGCCGACAATGCGCCCGCGCTGTTCGGGTGCCGCCAGGTGCGCCGCGAAAGGCACCGCCAGCTGCGGTACCACACTGACCGCGCCCAGCAGGAAACTCGCCAGCGTCAGCCAGCCCAGCGTGGGTGCCAGCGCGACACCAAACAGCATCAATACTGCGCTGAGCGTAGTTATCACGATCAGGCGCCGGCGCTCCATGCTGTCGCCAAGCGGAACCAGCAGCAGCAAGCCGGCCGCATACCCGAGCTGGGTCGCAGTGGGCACCACGCTCGCCGCTGCCGGACGCACGCCAAAGTCGGCCGCAATTTCCACCAGCAACGGCTGGCTGTAATACAGATTGGCCACTGTGGCGCCTGCCGCTACTGCCAGCAGACCGACCAGCCGCGGTGAAATTGATGGAGAGGTTTGCATCTGTCTGCAGCGGGTTAGAGCGTGCGCAGCTCGCGCCAGTCAAAACCCTCATCCTGGGTGGCATGGCTGAACCAGTCCGGCGTACAGCCCAGCACTTCGGCCAAAGCCTGCAATGCCAGCTGCGGCGTATTGTTGTGTCTGGAGAGATGGGCTGCAATGAGGTGTTGCAAACGGCTGTTGTCCAGCCTGGACAGAAGCGCGGCGGCGGCCTGGTTGTCGAGGTGGCCAAAGCGTCCCGCGATGCGGCGTTTCAGACCGGGGGAATAAGCGCTGTTGTCGAGCAGGTCGCGGTCGTGGTTGCACTCCAGCACCAGGGCATGGCAACCCGACAGCATGGCTTCGATATGCGCGGTCGAGGCACCCACGTCGGTAAGCACGCCGAGCCGATGCACGCCATCGCCGAACACGAACTGGGTCGGCTCGCGCGCATCATGCGGTACCGGAAAGGGTTGAATTTCGATGTCGCCGATGGCAAACGCCGTATGACTGTCGAGTTCGCGCACCTCGGGCAGTTGCGCATGCTGGTTGCGGAACACCGCCAGGGTGCCGCGCGTCATCCATACCGGGATACCATATTTACGCGCAAAGCGCGCTGCACCGCCGATGTGGTCGCCATGCTCGTGGGTAATGACGATTGCATCGACCGCTTCCGGCTGGAGCGCCTTGGCGGCCAGGCGACGTACCGTGTCACGCAGGCCGAAGCCGCAGTCGAGCATGATGCGCGTACGCCCGACTTCGACAACCAGGGCGTTGCCCTCGCTGCCGCTGCCGAGTGAAGCGAAACGCATTACTTGAGTTGTTCGAGCAGCAGCTTGATGATCCTGTTGGCGATTTCCGGTTTTGCCTGCGTACCGGTGGCGGTCAGTACGCGTACCTCGGAGCCATTGGCAGCCGGGTTCTCGGATACTTCAATCTGGAATTTGTCGCCGCTTGCCGCGGCTTTCTTGTTGCTGCGCCAGAACGCCAGTTTGCTCAGGAGACCACTGCTCTGCTTGGTTTCCACATCCTGCTGGGGATCGATATAGCGTACGTAATAAAGTCCCTTGGCGCGATTACGGTCTTCCACGGTGAAGCTGATGCGGTCCAGCGCCAGACCCACGCGGCGCCAGGCGCGATCGAACGGATCGGTGAGCGTGAGCATGGGAACGCCGCCTGCCGCCTGGGCAAGCTTGGCGCGATCGGGCTGGTTTTGCTCGGCCAGCAGGGCCTTGGCCTGCGCTTTTTCCACCCCGAAGCGTTCCATCAGACGGCTCAGCATTTCGGCTTCCAGTCCGGGATCAGCCGGGCGCGGCTGCCACACCGTGCGCTTGTCCTCGAAGCCGTTGCCCTCATACACCTCGGCCATGCCGCGATGGCTGATGTAAATTTCGGTTTCGCCGGGCGGGTTGGTGGTGCGTTCGAGACGGGTACGGAATTTGTCGCGCTCGGGTGTGGAGTAAAGGTTATCCACCACCTTGCCCAACAGATTGCGAATCATGTCCTGCGGAATTTTGGCGCGGTTTTCCGCCCAGTCGGTTTCCATGATGCCGGTCTGGGGATCCTCGACGTTGATCACAAAACCGTTTTCCTGCCAGAAATCCTTGACGATCGGCCAGACTTTTTCCGGCGGCATATTGACGATCAGCCAGCGCTCGCTACCGGCGCGTTCGATACGCACCTTGTCCTGAGTAACAGGCAGAATCCCGCTTTTCCCTGCGTCGGCGTTCTCACCACGCTCCGCGCTGTACGCCGAATACGTGGCACTGCCGCGCGGATTGAGGTCAGGCACCTGGTAGCGGCTGTCGGCAGTGGGGGCGGTCAGGTCGGGCGGCACTTCCAGCGTGGGGACCGTGGTAGCGGATTTGTAGTCGATTTTTTTCGATTTCAGAACATCCATGCTGCCACAACCTGCCACGCTCACTGCCACTCCTGCACCAACCAGCGCCATCCACAATTTGCTACGATTCATGGTTACCAATCCTTAAAATACTTACATGGCATTGGCCTGGCGCATGGCCTGGCGCAATGTATCGTGATGCTCTGCAGACAACGGCGTCATCGGCAAACGTATTCCCGCACCGATCAACCCCATCTCGGCCAGCGCCCATTTCACCGGGATCGGATTGGCTTCGACAAACAGTTTGCGGTGCAGTCCAAACAACTGCTGATTGAGTTCGCGCGCGCGTGTCAGTTCCCCGTTGAAGGCGGCGACACACATCTCGTGCATGGACTGCGGCGCGATGTTGGCGGTGACCGAAATCACCCCATGCCCGCCCATCAGCATGAATGCCAGTGCTGTCGCATCATCGCCGGTATACAGGGCAAAATCTGCCGGCGCGCGCAGGATAAGATCGGTGGCGCGTTCGATACTGCCGGTCGCATCCTTGATACCGGCAATGCCGGGCACTTCGGCCAGCCGTAGCGTGGTGTCGTTGCTGATGTCGCTGACCGTACGCCCGGGCACATTGTAAAGAATCAGCGGCAAGTCTTCGGCCTCGGCGATCGCCCGAAAATGGCGGTACAAGCCCTCTTGCGTGGGCTTGTTATAATACGGCGCCACCGACAGCGCATAATCCGCACCGGCTGATTTGGCGCAGCGCGTCAGTTCGATTGCCTCCGACGTGGAGTTCGCCCCGGTACCGGCAATCACCGCCATGCGGCCGGCAGCCTGTTCGACCACGGCACGGATCAGCGCGCAATGCTCCTCATAGTTCACCGTGGGCGACTCGCCCGTGGTACCCACCACGACTATGCCGTCCGTGCCCTGCGCTGCGTGCCAATCCACCAGCGCGCGCAAGCGTGCCAGGTCCAGGCTGCCATCGTCGTGCATGGGTGTCACAATGGCGACCAAACTGCCTTTTAACATGCCGTCATCCGCTTGAATTTAAATCCGGCCAGTTTACCTGATAACGTCGCCGCCGGAAACCCGCACCCAGCCGCGCCGAAGCCCTGTTCAACCGGCACCGGGAAGCTCGCAACAGGGCTTGGCGGGAGGCGGCTGGTCGGCCGTCATGACCTGTCCGCGGCCGGCGCTGGGCCGATAAGTGGTGCAACCTTTCAGGCCCAGCGCATAAGCGTTCCGGTAGATTGCCTCGAACCCGGAAAACGCCATGTCCGCCGGTACATTGATGGTTTTGGAAATGGAATTATCCACGTGCGCCTGCAACGCCGCCTGCATTTGCAGGTGCTGGTCAGGCGGAATTTCAGTGGCGCTGACGAAACCCGGCGGCAGCGGCGCATTCCCGTGCAGGCTGCGATAGAGCCGCCAGGCATAGTCCTCCACCGCGTATTCGGTCAGGCCGCCGTCCGGCCGCCGTACGCTGCGCTGGTAGCGATACGCGTAGATCGGCTCCAGGCCGCTGGAAATATTGTTGGCGAGGAGGCTGATGGTGCCTGCCGGGGCAATGGCGGTGAGGTGGCTGTTGCGGATGCCGTGGGCGGCGATGGCGGCGCGGATGTCCTCCGGCAGGCCGCGCACGAACTCGCCCGCGAGATAGGACTCGGCCCGGTATGCCGGGAACGGCCCGCGCTCCCTGGCCAATTCCGCCGAGGCCCGATAGGCGGCATGGCAGATCGTGGCCATCGTCGCACGCGCTGCATGCAATGAAGCATCGCTGCCGTAGCGCAAGCCGAGCATGGCCAGCGCATCGCCCAGCCCGGTGATGCCCAGCCCCAGGCGGCGCGAACGCCGCGCCACCTCGCGCTGGCGCGGCACCGGGAAATGGGCCAGCTCGTAGACGTTATCCAGCATGCGTACCGCCACACTGGCGGTGGCGGCGATGCCGCCCAGATCCAGCGTAGCGTCGGGCGTGAACGGCCCGCGTACGAAGCGCGTCAGGTTGATCGAGCCGAGGTCGCAGGCGCCGTAAGGCGGCAGTGGAATCTCGCCGCAGGGATTGGTGGCGCTGATAGTTTCTTCATACCCCAGGTTGTTCAGGCGGTTGACCCGGTCAATGAAGATCACGCCGGGCTCGGCGCTGGCGTAATTGGCACGCATGATGCGGTCCCACAGCGCGCGGGCACGCACGCTGCCCACCACCCGCCCCGGCGGGAAGCTCAGCGGCCAGTCGGCGTCCTGGTCCAGTGCCGCCATGAAAGCATCGCTCACCAGCACCGACAGGTTGAAATGCCGCAGCAGCGCCGGGTCGCGCTTGGCCTCGACGAATTCCAGGATATCGGGGTGGTCGCAGCGCAAGGTGGCCATCATCGCGCCGCGGCGCGCACCGGTAGAGATCAGGGTGGCGCACATGCTGTCCCAGATGTGCATGAAGGACACCGGTCCGGAGGCGATGGTGCCGCTGGCGTCCGCCCGCGCCCCGCGTGGGCGCAGGGTGGAAAAATCATAGCCCACCCCGCCCCCGGCCTGCATGGTCAGCGCGCCTTCCTTCAGCGCACTGAAAATGCCGTCAAGGCTGTCCTCGATGGTGCCCATGACGAAGCAATTGAACAACGTGGTGCGATGGCGCGTGCCGGCCCCGGCCTGGATGCGCCCGCCGGGCAGGAAGCGGAAATCCGTCAGCACCTCTTGAAAGCGTGCCGCCCAAGCGCTTTCCTGCCCCGCTTCCACCGAGGCCAGCGCACGCGCCACCCGCTGCCAGGTATCTTCCAGGGAGGCATCGAGAATCGCGCCGCTGTCCCGGTAGCGGTACTTGGTGTCCCAGATATCGGTAGAGATGTCGGCTAGCGGAAGGTCGGAGTTCATGCTTTCCTCATTCTGGAGAATCCTGTCCAAGCTTGAAGCACAGCATCCACTTTTACAAGTAGCAAGGCGCATCACCGGCAATTTCTGCAATCCGGCAACAGACGGGTCTTGTACAATGTTGCGGACGAGGATGATGCATGACCAACAACACACTGAAACTTCTGGTGGTAGACGATTTTTCCAGCATGCGCCGCATGCTGCGCAGTCTGTTACGCGAGCTTGGCTATGCGGATGCGGAGGAAGCCGAGGACGGGGTGGCGGCGCTGGAAAAATTGCATGCCGGTCATTTCGATCTGGTGATTACCGACTGGAGCATGCCCAATATGACCGGCATCGAGCTGTTGCGTGAAATCCGCCGCGATTCCGCGTTACGGCATCTGCCAGTATTGATGGTCACCGCCGAAACGCTGCCGGAGAATATTGCCGAAGCGCGCAACGCGGGGGCCAGCGGCTATATTTGCAAACCATTCACAGCCGATATGCTGCACGCCGCCCTGATACAGATACTACCGGAAATTTAGGCCAGTTCCGGCGTCATCACCGCGCGCACGATGGTTTGCTGCGTGTCCTGGCGCACCCGGTTGGTGAGCCACCACAGCCCGCCCTTCTTGATCGACAAATCCGACTCGGCGCCGCACAACAGCAGCGATGCTGCCTGCCCCAGGCCGGGCTGGTGGCCGACCACCACCACGCAACCACGCGCATCCGGCCAGCCTGCGGCGAGCACCACACTCATCGCGTCGGCACCGGGTGCGATTTTCTTCACTGTCTGGAACGGCCGCCCCAACGCCTCGGCAGTCTGTAGCGAGCGCGCCGCCGGGCTCACCAGAATCACCGCATCCTTGGGTAAGCGCGCATTCAGCCATGCCGCAATCTGGGCGGCCTGTTTGTGCCCTTTGGCGGTCAGTTCACGCCCCATATCAGGCACGCCGTCCACGGCGTCGGCGTGACGCCACAAAATCAAATCCATATCCGCTTCCAAAAAGTCCAGCATGCTAACGCTCCAATGTTACGGGATTAAAATGTAATAGTTTCCCAGGCGCGAACCGGGCGCGGGTGCCAGCGCCCGGCCAGCGCAGCGACCTCGTCCAGCAGCGCGCGTTGCTTGCCCGGTTCCAGATGGGTAATCAGCACTTCCACCTTGCCGGCGAGGCTGGCAAGACCCTGGGCCAGCAAGCCCGCGGTCATATGGCCGAAACGCAGCGCCGCCTCGCGCTGGCGCTCCGCAAAAGTGTTTTCGATCATCAGGTAGCGCAAATTTTCGATAGTGCCGAGCGCCTCCCAGAATGCCGCGCAATAGCCGGTGTCGCCGCTGAACACGAAGCTGCCCTGCCCGCTGTCGATGGCGTAGCCCACGGCCGGCACCGAGTGCGCCGCCGGCAGCGCCGTCACCGTCGCGCCGGGAATGGCGAGTGTTTCTCCGAGCTGGATGGGCAAGCAGCGGATGTAGGGCGCATGCGGATTCGGCAGCGCGGTGTAATCCGGCCACAACTCGCCGTTGAACAGATTGCGCTTGAGAATGGCAAGGGTTTCCGGCAGCGCGTATACGGTGAGCGGGCCGCAGCGCAAATCCAGGGTGGCGTCGGCCAGCAGGGGCAGAAACCCGCAGTGGTCGAGGTGCGAGTGGGTGAGCAGCACGCGCTCGATACGCGCCATTTGCGCCAGGGACAAGTCGCCTACGCCGGTGCCGCAATCCACCAGAGTATGCTCGTCCAGCAGCAGCGCGGTGGTGCGCAGCAGACCGCCGATGCCGGCGCTGGCGCCGAGCACGGTCAGTTTCATGCTGGCTTCCTCCAGAACGGACGGGTTTTCTTCATGCGCCGCCAGGCGGGTTCCAGTTCGGCGATCCTGGCCTGAGCACGGCTTTCCACCCAGCCCTGCACCACACCGCAGGCCCAGGCGCGACTGGCCGCACGGCCGCTGCGCAAGTCGTCGAGCAGGCGCCCGGTGACGGCGATGTCGTTAAGCGCGCCCAAACCATCCTGCAGCGCGGCCAGATTTTTTATATAGGCTCTGGCCGCCCTGGGCGGATAGAGTACGGCGAAAAACTCGGCGGCGTAGCGCTGTTTTTTGGCGGCGATGCGCAAACGGTGGCGCGCCGCCGGCTCCAGCCGGGCAAAATGCCGGCCGCGCCGCAGTAACTGGCGCTGGCGCCGATCCAGCACCGACTCGGCCAGTGCGGTGGCCGGAGCACTTTGCCAGGCTGAACCGATCCGGTCCGCAGCCTGCTCCCATGGGCGCAGCAGCAATATCTGCCCAGCCTGCAGCAGCAACTGCGTCAACCGCCGTGACGAGACTGCCGCAATCATCGCGGCGCGCGCGGCATCCCGTCGCAATTGTGCATCGCGGGCGAGGCTTTGCAGCGGCCGGCCGGGCATGGCAGCGAGCAGCGGCGGCAATGTTTCCGTCGCGAACACATCCCAGTCCCGCGCCGGGCCGAGCACGCCCATGAGCCAGCGCAACGCCTCGCGGAGCGGAGCCAGCGCCGCATCGGGCAAGGCCGGGGCAAATACCGTCAGCGCCGACCGCAGCCGGCGCACGGCAACACGCGCCTGGTGCAGGTATTCAGGGTCGGTTTCATGGATGAGGCCGGCCAGGTTGGCGGTGAACTGCTCCAGTCCGCTGTGCATCACGATCACAAAGGCATCAGCCACATGCATTCCCGCTTTCAGGCCGACAGGCGCGGCTTTCACCGGCTCGGCATGCAGGTTCTGAAACAGCGCATAGCCGCGCCCGGCCTTGCTCATCGGGTCCGGACGCAGATCGACATCTGCCGCCAGCGCCAGCGCCAGCGCCAGGTCGTAGAGCGCGGCCGGGTGGCCGGATTTCAGCTCCAGCTCCACCTCGCAAATTGGCTGGCTGCGTCCATCGCCGCTCACCTTGCCCTGATCGAGGGCGACTTCGACGCTGCCCCCCCCGGCTACCGGCAATGTCCAGGCATCGCGCCAGAAATGCGTTTCGAACACCGGCCGCAACCGGGCCAGACGGGCCGGCGTCAGCAATTCCCTGACTGCCGGCGCAGTGAAGCGCTCGGGCTCGGGTACTGCGCCCGCTGTCGGCGTCTCCCACTCCGGCCGCTGGTGGAGCCCGCCCGCCGAGCCGCCGCCGATTTTCACTGTCTGCACCCAGCCGCGTCCCACCCTGCGCACGCGCAGCGCGGCTTGGGCGCGCATCAGGTCAAGCTCCGGGGTATCGAAATACACACTGACCAGCCGCCGCCGCACCGGGCGGCCGGCCCCGGCCAGCAGTGCATGGCGTTTCAGGCGGATAGCCTGCATCGGCGGGAGGGCGAGCTTGAGCTCGATTTCGACTGTCATGGTTTTGTCATGTAAAAGTCATATAAAGACAAGGGGGCGTACTTTGGCCGCGCATATAAACGATATTAGCTTTACTTTGATAACATGTTGCCATGACCACACCCACTCCCGAACATTTTCTCAACCGCGAACTGAGCCTGCTTGCTTTCAACGAACGGGTGCTGACGCAAGCTGAAGATCCCGGCGTGCCTCTGCTGGAACGGCTGAAGTTCATCTGTATTGTAAGCAGCAATCTGGATGAATTTTTCGAGGTGCGCGTAGCCGAGTTGAAGGAGCACATTGCACTCGGATCTTCCTCGGTGAGCGCGGATGGGCTGAGTGCGCGGCAAGCTTTCCGCGAGGTTGTCCCGCGCGCGCATGCGCTGGTGGAAAAGCAGTACGAGACGCTCAACCAGTCCATTCTGCCGCAGCTGGCCGATCAGGGCATTCGCTTTTTGCGTCGCACCCACTGGAACGAAGAACAGACGGCATGGATACGCGCCTATTTTTTCCGCGAGCTGATGCCGGTGCTGACGCCCATCGGACTGGATCCGGCACACCCGTTCCCGCGCGTGCTCAACAAGAGCCTGAATTTCGCGGTGGAATTGTCCGGACGCGATGCTTTCGGCCGCAATTCCGGCGCAGCAGTGGTACAGGCGCCGCGCTCATTGCCACGCGTGATCCGGATGCCTGAAGAAATCGCCGGCTGCGAATACGGCTTCGTGTTTTTGTCGTCCATCCTGCATGCCCACGTGGGCGAGCTGTTCGCCGGAATGACGGTGCAAGGCTGCTATCAGTTTCGCGTCACGCGCAATTCCGACCTGTTCGTTGACGAGGAAGAAACCAAAAACCTGCGCGAAGCGCTGCAGGGTGAACTGCCCCATCGACACTACGGCAACGCAGTCCGGCTGGAGGTGGCGGATAACTGCTCGCCCGGAATGGCGGATTTCCTGCTCGCGCAGTTCGATCTTGAGCGCGAGGATTTTTACCAGGTGAATGGCCTGGTCAACCTGGTGCGGCTGATGCAGATACCCGATCAGGTGGATCGGCCCGACCTGAAATTCCCGGGGTTCATCCCCGGCTTGCCCAATCAGCTGAACAAGCCTGGCGACATGTTCAGCGCCGTACGCCGCGGTGACATTCTGCTGCACCACCCGTTCCAGTCGTTCCAGCCGGTGATCGATTTTATCCGTCAGGCGGCAGACGACCCGCAGGTGCTGGCCATCCGTCAGACGGTGTACCGTACCGGCACCGATTCCATGCTGATGCAGGCGCTGATTGCCGCTGCGCAAGCGGGCAAGGAAGTGACCGTGGTGGTGGAACTCATGGCGCGCTTTGACGAGGAAGCCAACATCAACTGGGCCGCCAAGCTGGAGGAAGCTGGCGCGCATGTGGTGTATGGCGTGGTGGCGCACAAGACCCACGCCAAAATGGCACTGGTGGTACGGCGTGAGGACGCCCAGTTGCGCCGTTATGCGCATCTGGGCACCGGCAATTACCATGCACGCACCGCACGTCTGTACACCGATTTTGGCCTGCTCACCTGTAACGAAGGCATCTGCGCCGACGTGAATGATATCTTCACCCAGCTCACCGGACTGGGCAAGGCATCGCGCCTCAAGCACTTGTGGCAGTCTCCGTTCACCCTGCATAGCCAGGTCATCGCCGCCATCAAGCGTGAGGCCGAGCACGCACGCAATGGTCTGCCCGCCACCATCATCGCCAAAATGAATGCGCTGCTGGAACCGGAAGTCATCCGCGCGCTGTATGCAGCGTCGCAGGCCGGGGTAAAAATAGAATTGATCGTGCGCGGTGTATGCGCGTTGAAACCGGGCATACCCGGTCTGTCGGAAAACATTCGGGTGCGCTCGATCATTGGGCGTTTTCTCGAACACACACGCATTTTTTACTTCCGCGACAACGGTGCTGAACATGTGTACCTGTCCAGCGCGGACTGGATGGATCGCAATTTCTTCCGGCGCATTGAAGCGTGTTTTCCGGTGCTGGAGCCACGTTTAAAAAAACGCGTCATCGCCGAAGGCTTGAAGCCCTATCTCAAGGACAACCAGCAGGCGTGGGAGATGGACCACCAGGGCACTTATCGCCGCCGCATCCGCCGCCGTGCCCAGCCTTATGGTGCGCAGCAGGCGCTGCTGGAACTGCTGGCGAAACCCGTGGCTTGACCCGTTTCAGCCGGGATACGCCAGCTTTAGTCCGACCGCTTTCAAATCAGCCTTTTCTTCTTCCAGCGCAGTCGCCGTCAGCGGGTTGTCGGCCAGCCACGCTGCCGCCAGTGAGAGCTGGCATGCCTGATCACGACACTCCAGACGCAACTCGGGCAGCGCCACATCCGCACGGCTGCGGTAAAACAGCACGGCCAGGCGCAGCGCCAGCACCGCCAGGCGTGTGGCGGGTTCGATCGGCTCCGGGCTATCGGGCTGGAATTCCGGCAGCTTGTTCAGGCCGCCGCGCTGCGTCCGCACCAGACGCGCCAGCAACGCCTGATCCATGCGCGAAAAACCCGGCATGTCGGCGTTGGCCAGGATATACGCACCGTGTTTGTGATAGCCGGAGTGGGCAATCGATATGCCGATTTCGTGCAGTTGCGCAGCCCACTGCAAAAATGCACGCAGGTTGGCAGTGTCGGTCGTTGCATCCGCCTGCAACTGGTCAAACAGCCTGACGGCCAGCGCAGTCACCCGCACTGCCTGGTGTGTATCCACATGATAGCGGCGCATGAACTGCTCCACGGTGGCGGCGCGCATGTCACGATGATGGAAACGTCCCATCAAGTCGTACAGTACACCCTCGCGCAGCGCGCCATCGGCAGCGGTCATGTGCTCGATACCGAATTCCGCGAATACGCCGCTCATGACGGCAAACCCCCCGGCGATCACCGGCTTGCGGTCGGATTTCAGGCCGGGCAGCTCCAGCTTGTCCAGGCTGCCGGCGCGAATCAACTGGGCACGCAACGCCGCCAGACCTGCGCGGGTGATGCCGGATTCGGCCCAGCCGTTCTGCATCAGCACATCGGCCAGCGCCCGCGCCGAACCGCTCGACCCGACCGCTTCGTGCCATTGTCCGGCGTAGCTGGCGGCGATGGTCTGCACCTCGGCGCGGGCGGTGAGTTCAGCCTGCTTCATGGCATGCTTGTCAATGCGGCCGCCCGGGAAAAAACGCTGGGTAAAATTGACGCAACCCATATGCAGACTCTCCATCAGGCGCGGGGTATAGCTTTTGCCAACGATACACTCGGTGGAACCGCCGCCAATGTCCACTACCAGCCGGGGCTGGGTGCTGGCGGGCAGGCTGTGCGCGACCCCGATGTAGACCAGCCGCGCTTCCTCGCGTCCGGCAATGACCTCGATCGGGTAGCCCAGCGCAGCTTCTGCATTTTCCAGAAATTCAGCTGCATTTTCCGCAACGCGCAACGCACTGGTACCCACGCAGCGCACCGCGCCACGCGGCAGGCCGCGCAAACGTTCGCCAAAACGTTTCAGGCAGTCGAGCGCGCGTTGCTGCGAAGCCGCATCGAGACGCTTGTCCGCATCCACGCCCGCCGCCAGCCGTACCGGTTCCTTGAGCGCATCCAGCGGATAAATCTGGCCGTCCACTACCCGCGCCACCTGCAGCTTGAAGCTGTTGGAGCCGAGATCCACTGCCGCCAGGATTGAATATTCGTTCATTTCACCGCATTACTCAGAAAAGATTCGCCAGAGAGTTCACAGAGAAAAACGCGCGATACCTCTGTGCTGCCGGTGTTCCCCATGGCAAAACGCATTACCCGAAAAACAGATACGTCACCGCAATCGCCGCGACCAGGCCGCCCAGATCCGCCAGCAGCCCGCAGACGACCGCATGGCGCACACGCTGGATGCCGACCGCACCGAAATACACGGCGAGCACATAAAAGGTGGTTTCAGTACTTCCCTGAATCACCGAAGCAAGCCGGCCGGCGAAAGAATCCGCGCCGAAGGTGTGCATGGTATCGATCATCATCGCACGCGCACCGCTGCCAGACAGCGGCTTCATCAGCGCGGTCGGCAGCGCATCGACAAAGCGGGTGTCCCAGCCCAGCATGACCACGCCGCTGCGCACACCATTCATCAGCAGATCCAGCGCCCCACTGGCGCGGAATACGGCAATCGCCACCAGCATCGCAACAAGATACGGGATGATGGTGACCGCGGTATGAAAACCGTCCTTTGCACCTTCGATAAACGCTTCATAGGCGTTGACCCGACGCACCGCAGCACCGCCGATGAATAGCGTGACCAGGCTGAACAGCAGCACGTTGCTCACCAGCGCCGACTGGCGCACCATCTCCGCTGCCGGCAGGTGCGCGAAATACGCCACCAGGCCGAACACGACGGCGCTGATCGCAGCAAGATAGCCCAGCACCACACGGTCGAGCAGGTTGATGCGCTGGTAAAACGCCGTCGCCAGCAAGCCCGCCATGGTCGAGCAATAGGTGGCGATGAGGATGGGGATGAACACATCCGTGGGGTCGTGCGCCCCGGCCTGGGCGCGGTAGGTGAAGATGGTCACCGGCAGCAGCGTGACCGAGGACGCATTGATCACCAGAAACAGGATCTGCGCGTCCGAAGCGGTTTTTTTGTCCGGGTTGAGCGTCTGCAATTCCTGCATGGCCTTGATGCCGATCGGCGTGGCGGCATTGTCCAGCCCGAGCATGTTGGCCGCCATGTTCATGGTGATGGCGCCCAGCGCGGGGTGGTTGCGCGGCACGTCGGGGAACAGGCGCTGAAACAGCGGCGCCATCAGCCAGGTCAGCCCCTGCAAAAACCCGGCACGCTCGCCCACACGCATCACCCCCAGCCACAACGCCATCACACCGGTCAGCCCCAAGGCGATTTCGAACCCGTTCTTTGCCGCGTCAAAAGCCGCTTTCATCACCAGTGCGAAACTGTCGGCGTGGCCGAAAAACACCAGGTTGACTGCGGCGAAGACAAACGCAATAAGAAAAAAACCGACCCAGATTGCGTTTAGCAAAATTTATCCCGCCAGCTTGGCCAGTGTAATCAGCAGCAATGTCAGAAGCCACAGCCCGAGTACGCGCCAGCTCAGACTCACCGCGCTGTCCAGATATTGGGCATCCGCGCTGTCGCCGAGGCCAAGTTCGGGACGTTGCCGCCGCCCGCCCGCATCGCTGATCGGCAGCCCCAGGCGCACCCCGAGTGCGCCTGCGCCGCTGGCCAGCACGATGCCTTCGGTGGCATCCGGCCAGTCTTGCGCCTGGGTACGCCAGCAATACATGGCATCCTCGAAATCACCCGCCACGGCAAAGCTCAGCGCGGTCAGCCGTGCCGGAATCCAGTTGATCCAGTAATACACGCGTGCGGCAAATTCACCAAATTGTCCGGCACTGCCTGCACTGCCCCACTTGCGCCCGAGAATCGAGGCCAGACGATACAGTACCGCGCCCACCGGTCCCAGCGGCGACAGCAATACGAAACACACAATCACGCCGAACATCTGCCGATGCGCGCTTTCCAGGGTGCGTTCGGTGGCGAGCCTGGCAATATCGTCGGCATTCAGCATGCTCGCATCCAGGCCGCGCCATTCGGCCAGTACCTTGCGCGCAGTGTCCAGATCGCCCGCTTCCAGCGCGCGCGCGATGCGCTCGCCAACTTTGCTGAAATACTTGAAGCCCAGCGTCACATACAGTACCAGCGCGCTCCATGCCCAGGCCAGCAGCGGACTTGCCGCACCCAGCAGGAAATACACCACGCTCACCGTAATCAGGATAGGCAACACCGCCACCAGCCATGCAAACACGCCGTGCTGATATTGCCCGGTGTTGAGCTGGCGCTCGATGTATTGGGCGTAGCGCCAGAACGCCTGGTAGTGCGGTAGCGGGTGGCCGAGCGGCCGGAAGTGTTCGAGTAGCAGGGCGGCGAGCAGTGAGAAGAAGGTCATCGCGCCGCCTGCCGGTTAAATGGGCATTTCCACGGTAAGCACACCCATCTGGTTGATGGATTTTCCGGGCACATAAATCTCCACCGTGGGCATCCGGATATCCCGGCCGCTGGTCTTGAGGTAATCGTGCAATGCCTGGTAGGCGGTGCTGGGTGCCAGCAACATGCTGGCCTGCACGTGCGCCGCGAGCACCGGGCGCGCAGCAATGTCGCCTACTTGCAGCGGCGCCTTGATGGGGACGCCCGCTGCCAGCAGATAGCCGACGCGTGCACGCTGCTGGCTTTTTTGCGTGGTGCGCGGATCGTCGTAAAGGATGGTGATGGGCGCGCCCGGCGTGATGCCCTGGGCGCGTAGCGCATCGGCAACCTTGATCTGGATGTCCGGTATCTTGCCGTAGTCGCCGGTGTGTTCGGCGTAGACGTAATGATAGGGGCCCGACACCGTCTGCTCGATCGTCGCCCGGTTGAATCCACCCCACCACCAGAACACCAGCACTATCGGCAGCACGAAAGCCAGTACGAAAGGCAGCCAATTTTTCTTGATCAAAATCTGTCCTCAATGAGCCTGTCTACAACGGTGGGAAGATACCATATCGCGGCGTCAACTGTCGCGCGTACAATGCCCGGGAGGCACGATAATACAAGGAGGACACACCCATGAAAACACTCGTCGCGATATTCCTGAGCTGCCTGGTTTCATTCGCCCATGCCGCGGAATACGCCGCTGTCGGCGTCAAGGTCACACCGGTCAAAGTGGGTGCCCATAGCTATTACGTGCAGGGGTTATCCGGTGCGGCCTCTTCTGCCAACGAGGGCTACATGTCCAACGCCGGGTTTGTCGTCACTCCGGCCGGCGTGGTGGTATTCGACACGCTGGGAACGCCGTCGCTGGCGGCCGAAATGGTCAAACAAATCCGCAAGATCACCAGGCAGCCGATCAAGCGCGTCATCATCAGCCACTACCACGCCGACCACTACTATGGCACCCAGGTATTCAAGGCGCTGGGCGCGGAAGTGTGGGCGCATAAAAACGGCCAGGGCGCGATCAATACCGAGGCCGCCGCAGATCGCCTGGCACAGCGCAAGGAAGTGCTGTTCCCGTGGGTGGACGAAAATACGCACCTCACCCCGGCGGACAAATGGCTGGACGGCGATACCGATTTCGAGATGGGCGGCATCCATTTTGCATTGCGTTATGTCGGCCCGGCGCATTCTGCCGAGGACATGGCGATGCTGGTGCAGGAAGACGGCGTGCTGTATGCAGGCGATCTGGTATTCAAGGGCCGCGTGCCGTTCATCGGCGATGCCGACAGCAAAGCCTGGCTGGCTTCGCTCAACAAACTCATCGCATTGAAGCCGCGCGTGCTGGTACCGGGGCATGGCGCGGTTTCCACTGCGCCGCTGGCTGACCTGACCCTGACCCGCGATTATCTCAATTATGTGCGCGCCGAGATGGGCAAAGCAGTGAGTGATCTGATGCCATTCGACGAAGCCTACGCACGCACCGACTGGTCAAAATACGCCAAGCTGCCCGCTTTCGCGGAGGCCAACCGCCCTAACGCCTACAACACCTACCTGTTGATGGAAAAAGAATCGCTGAGCAAGTAAGCGTCCGTTTCGCCCACCTGATCCGGCTGGATTTACCCGCGCACAACACAGTGAGATTCAGGTTTTTAGCTTGCGGTACAGGGTGCGCTCGCTGATGCCCAGCTTGTCGGCCAGCGCGCGCCGGTCACCCGCGTGTTGCGCCAGCGCCCACTGCAAATAGCGCTGCTCGGCTTGTTCCAGCGGCACGATGGTCAGCGGCATCGCGCGCTCGCGCAGCTGAAAGCCGGTGCATTCTGGATCCAGATGTTCGGGCATGATGGTATCGCCATCAGTCATCAGGCTGGCGCGCTCCAGCATATTGCGCAGTTCGCGGATATTGCCGGGAAAATCGCAGGCATCGAGTTGCGCCAGCGTATCCGGGTGCAGTTTGAGCCTACGCCCCGGGCTGATACGCGCCAACAGCGTGGTTGCCAGCAACGGGATGTCTTCGCGCCGTTCGGACAGCGCCGGCAGACGAATCGGAAAAGTGCTGATGCGATAGTACAAATCCTTGCGGAAAGTTTCCTGTTCGACCATTTTTTTCAGGTCACGATGGGTCGCCGACACCAGCCGGAAATCCGCCCGCAACGGCTCGATGCCTCCCACACGGCGGTAGGTACCGGTTTCCAGCAGACGCAACAACTTGACCTGCAGGCCGAGCGGGATGTCGCCAACTTCATCAAGGAACAGCGTGCCGCCGCTGGCGCTCTCCACCAGCCCGGGCTTGCGCTGCGCGGCGCCGGTAAAGGCGCCTTTCTCATAGCCGAACAATTCGCTCTCGAACAGCGTCTCGGTCACCCCGGAACAATCCACCGCCACGTAGGGACCGCTGGCACGCCGGCTGGCATCGTGCACCGCCTGCGCCACCAGTTCCTTGCCAGTGCCGGATTCGCCCAGCAGCAGCACGGCGGCCTCGGATGGCGCCACCCGCTCGACCAACCCGAGCATGTGGTTAAACGCCGCCGAACGTCCCACCAGCCCGCGGGAAGAAGGATGCGCACTGGCCGCGCGGACGGTGTGCATCATTTCCACGAAATACACAATTTCACCCCTGGCGTCATGAATGGGCGCGAGCTCGACATCGACATGCTCCTCACCGCGCGGCGTATGGTGCAAATGCAGCACGCGCTGCGGACGCCCGGTCAACCTGCTGTGTTTCAGCGGACAGGATTCACCGGCCTGATCGCATGGGCGGGTGAAGTGATGCGACACCTCGTAACAATGCCGCCCCACCAGTGGCCAGGCATCGCCATATTCCGCGCGGTAAGCCACATTGGCAGCGATGATGGTGTAATCCTTGTCCATCACGATACGAGGTTCGGGCTGGCTGTCCAGATAGGACAGCAATTCGGCGATCTGCGGGACGGACATCAAGGCACCCAGAGCAAATGTCAAAAATGGCAGTTTACACCATCATTTACCGCAATATAACTGCCATTACTGGCTTCATGATGCTCCGCAATATTCTCAAGATATCTACAAAACGCGTAGAACAAAATTTTAATTTGTATACAGAACAATGCATTGAATTATAAAACGCGCATAAAACCCTGACTGGCACATGCATTGCATTGGCACTCGATAGCCGCCGCGGACAATATCCCTCTTGAGATATTGGCTTTTAGTTCTATTCTTGATGCTGGTACTCATGCAATGGAGCGTTTGTATGCGTCAAATATGGAACCACCCGCTCAGTCGAGAAATTCTGCTCATCCTGATTGTGAAAATCGCACTGGTTTTTGCCATCTGGTGGGCGTTTTTTCGTGCTCCCGACAAGCCACCACTTTCGCCTGAGCAGGTCAGCCGCGCCCTGCTGGAATCCAGGCCGGTAATCGATAACCATAAGGAGTAATTACAGATGATCAGTACCGAATTGGTGGATATATCGCGACTGCAATTTGCAGTCACCGCGCTCTATCACTTTTTGTTTGTGCCGCTCACGCTCGGACTGGCTTTCATGCTGGTCACCATGGAACTGACTTACGTTACCACCGGCCGGCCGATTTATAAGGACATGGTCAAGTTCTGGGGCAAGCTGTTCGGCATCAACTTTGCGCTGGGCGTGACCACCGGCATCACCATGGAATTCCAGTTCGGTACCAACTGGGCGTATTACTCGCACTATGTCGGCGACATTTTCGGCGCGCCGCTGGCCATCGAAGGGCTGATGGCATTCTTCCTGGAATCCACCTTTATTGGTCTGTTTTTCTTTGGCTGGGACAAGCTCAGTAGATGGAAGCACTTCATGGTGACGGTATTCATGGCGGTGGGTTCCAACCTGTCTGCGCTGTGGATTCTGATTGCCAATGGCTGGATGCAAAACCCGGTCGGATCGCAGTTTTCATTCGCTACCATGCGTATGGAAATGACCGATTTCTGGGCGATCGTTTTCAATCCTGACGCGCAAGCCAAATTCGTCCACACGGTTTCAGCCGGCTACGTCACCGCTTCGCTGTTCGTGCTGGGCATCAGCAGCTATTACCTGCTCAAGGGACGCGACCTCGATTTTGCGCGGCGCTCGTTCCGCATCGCGGCGGGTTTCGGCTTTGCCTCGGCCTTGTCGGTCATCGTGCTGGGTGACGAATCCGGTTATACCGTGGGCGAGGCGCAACAAACCAAACTGGCTGCGATTGAAGCCATGTGGCACACCGAACCGGCACCTGCGCCGTTTGTGCTCTTCGCGCTGCCTAACGAAAAAACGCACAGCAACGATTACGAAATCAAGATCCCTTATGTCATGGGCTTGATTGGTACACGCTCGATAACCAAAACCATACCCGGCATCGCCGAGATCAAGGAAAAAAATCGTGCGCGCATCATTGATGGCGTGATTGCTGTCAAGGCGCTGGAACAACTGCGCAAGGACAAGAACGACGCTGCTGCGCTGGCTACATTCAACGCCCACAAAGCCGACCTGGGCTTTGGTCTGTTGCTGAAGAAATACACCGAGGATGTCTCGGCTGCAACTCCCGGTATGATTCAGCAGGCAGTCGACAGTACCATCCCCAAAGTCGTGCCGATGTTCTGGAGCTTCCGCATCATGGTCGCGCTGGGCTTTGCCATGCTGCTGCTGTTTTCACTGGCGCTGCTGTATTCGATCAAAGGCACCTTCATTGAGCAAAAATGGCTGTTGCGCTGGGCACTGTGGTTCATTCCCGTACCATGGATCGCCGCCGAACTGGGGTGGGTGGTCGCTGAATACGGCCGCCAGCCGTGGACCATTTACGGCATATTACCTACCCACCTGTCGGTATCCAGCCTTACCCCCGCCAACATCTACGGTTCGCTTGCAGGTTTCGTAGGCTTCTACACCGTATTGCTGATCATTGAGATGTACCTGATGGTGAAATACGCGCGTCTCGGCCCATCCAGTCTGGGTACAGGCAAATATCACAGCGAGCGCCCGTCAGGCGGAGGCACCATCCCGGTTGCCGCACCAGCCGGCAAGGCATAAGGAGAACACAATGGATTACGAAAGCCTGAAACTCATCTGGTGGTTGCTGGTGGGTGTGTTGCTGATCGGCTTTGCCATCATGGATGGTCATGACATGGGTGTGGGCGTGCTCTTGCCCTTTGTCGGGCGCAACGACCTCGAACGCCGCGCAGTCATCAATACCGTTGCGCCGCACTGGGACGGCAACCAGGTGTGGTTCATCACCGCCGGTGGCGCGATCTTCGCTGCCTGGCCACTCATCTACGCCACGGCCTTCTCGGGCTTTTACTGGGCGATGATGGCCGCGCTGTGGGCGCTGTTCTTCCGTCCGGTCGGCTTCGATTACCGCTCCAAAATCCAGAACGCCAGCTGGCGCAGCACCTGGGATTGGGGGCTGTTCATCGGCGGGGCGGTGCCGCCCATCATCTTCGGTGTGGCGTTTGGCAATCTTTTGCTGGGCGTGCCGTTCCAGTTCGATGACACGCTGCGCTCCACCTACACCGGCAGTTTCTGGCAGCTGCTCAACCCGTTTGCCCTGCTGGCTGGCGTGGTGAGCCTGTCGATGATCACCTTCCAGGGCGCAAATTACCTGATGCTGCGCACCGAGGGTGACATCTACCGCCGCGCGCGCACTGCCAGCCTGATTTTTGGCATCGCCACGCTGGTGACTTTTGCACTGGCCGGTTTATGGATCATGAAGAGTATCGACGGCTTTGCCATCACCAGCCATGTCAACCCCAATGGGCTGCCTGATCCGCTGGATAAAACCGTGGTCAAGGAAGTCGGCGCATGGATGAAAAACTACACCACTTATGCCTGGGCAATGTGGGTACCCATCTCCACCTTCATCGCTATTGTGCTGGGCATACTGTTTGCGCGCATCAATCAGGCCGGGCTGGCATTCTTTGCCTCGTCTGTCACCTGTGCCGGCATCATCGGTACGGCAGGCGTATCGATGTTCCCGTTCCTCATGCCCTCCTCATCCGACCCGCGTTCCAGCCTGACGGTGTGGGATAGCGTGTCATCGGAAATGACGCTGGGCCTGATGCTGGGTGCCACGGTGATTTTTATGCCGCTAATTATTATCTACACTTCGTGGGCGTACAAAGTGATGTGGGGCAAGGTCACCACCGACTACATCAAAGCCAACGACAAATCCGTTTACTGATTTCTTAAAGGAGAAACATCATGTGGTATTTCGCCTGGATCCTCGGTGTCACCATGGCCGTATTGCTCGCCTCGATGGCCGCCACCATGTGCGACGCCAAAGACTGCGCGCAGGATGCTGCCGAGCGCGACAGCACATCGCACTGAGTGTCAGGAACCGCCATGACAAGCAAGCTGTTTGGCCGCAGCTGGGCTCGCGGCCTGTCGCTCGCCGCTGCCGCAAGTCTGGCGCTAGCCGTTACCGTCTATCCGCGCGGTCTGATACATGAGGGTGTCGCGCTGGATCACGGCCTGCTCAGCCTGCTGATGTGGGGCATGTCAGCGGGATTTGTACATGGCATCGGTTTTGACCCGAGTAACCGCTGGCTGCGCGTGCTGCTCGGCCCCGTCATCGCCTGGCCGACACTGTTACTGGGCTGGGCGCTGTTTGTACGCAACTACCTGTCTTGAATTGACGCACCCACGCCGCATAGTGCTTTCAACGATGTGGAAAACTGGGGGCACCCTGATTCATTTCCGCCAGTTATTCGACGCAACCAGTTTCGCCTGCACCTTCCTGCCGGTGGTGAAAACCTGAATTTTCGGGCGGATACCATTGCCATTCCAGCCACCTTAGCCACACACCGGGCTGCCCCAGCTACCTGTGGCACGACCGTTTGTCCAGCGGCGACGCGCCGCTCATCGGCGGATGTGGCCGCACCAGCTTCCAGAAAATACAGCATCACGCGTAAAATATGCCCATTTTTAACTTTACCAGGCCATACCTGCCAACCAGCACTGTGGTCACGAGGAATCCCATGCAGCCTGAAACACATCAGCCTGAGGTAATGCTCAGCCACTTCGAACGTATTGGCGGCGCAGACAAGATACGTGCACTGGTCAAACGTTTCTATCAGATCATGGATGAACTGCCCGAGTCTTACGGCATCCGCAAGCTGCACGCCGAAAATCTGCAAGGTTCGGAAGACAAGCTGTTCAAATTTCTGTGCGGCTGGATGGGCGGGCCGCAGCTGTATGTGCAAGAATACGGCCATCCCATGCTGCGGCGCCGCCACCTGCCTTTTCCGATCAGCGCATCCGAGCGCGACCAGTGGCTGCTATGCATGAACACTGCCTTGCATGAGGTGGTTCAGGATCAGCAACTGCGCGAGGAACTCTCCGCCGCCTTTGCTAAAGTGGCCGACCACATGCGCAATAAACACTGATTTTTTTACAGGAGAAATTCCATGAGCATGACGCCTCAACAACTCGTTGCAGAAGCCAAAGCCCAGATCAGGGAAGTCGATGTCAACAGCGCTGCCCAGCGCATTGGCGCAGGTGCCGTGGTGATTGATGTGCGCGAATCGGCCGAATTCGATGCCGGATGCCTGCCCAATGCGGTGAACATTCCACGTGGTGTGCTGGAATTCAAAACCAGCGACCACCCGGCTCTGGCCAACAAGGACGCCGAAATCCTGCTGTACTGTAAAACCGGTGGCCGCTCAGCGCTGGCCGCCCTCAACCTGCAGCGCCTGGGCTACACCAGGCCGGTATCCGTGGCGGGTGGTTTTGAAACCTGGGCCAACGCAGGCCAGCCGGTAGTAAAAGACACCACCAACTTTGGCGGCTAATACACGCGCCAATTGGCTCAAGCCATCAACCTGAATTTGCCTTCTCGTTTCCTCCGCCTGTTCATGACTGACGCATAAACAGGCGACAGGCTTAGGCGTGCTGTCCGAATAAATCCGCGTAATCTTCTGCAGGCAGCGGCATGCTGTACAAAAACCCCTGAATCTCGTCGCAGCCATGCTGCACCAGAAAATCGCGCTGCGCAGTGGTTTCCACGCCCTCCGCAATCACCGCGATACTCATGCTGTGGGCGAGCTGAATCATGGCGGTGACGATGGCGGCTGCGTCATTGTCGCACCCCAGTTCCTGGATAAAGGAATGGTCGATTTTTATCGCATCGATCGGGAAACGTTTCAGATAACCCAGGCTGGAGTAGCCCGTGCCAAAGTTTTCAATACACGAATGCACGCCGCGCTGTTTGAGTGCCGTCAGGATTTTCAGCGTTTGCCCGGCGTCACTCATGGCGGTTGTTTCGCTAATCTCCAGTTCCAGATTGCCGGCTTTCAGACGGGTTTCCTGCAGAATCTGATCCACCACCAGCAACAAATCTGGTTGGGAAAACTGGCGCGCCGACAGATTCACCGCCACACGCTGTCCGGCCAGACCGGCATTGCACCATGCCGCCATCTGCTGGCAGGCCTCGCGCAGCACCCATTCACCGACCGGTTCGATCAGATTGGTGGCTTCGATGTCCGCAATGAACCGGTCCGGACCAATGATGCCGCTGCGCGGATGGCGCCAGCGCAACAGGGCTTCAACGCCCGTGATATGGCCCTTGGTAGCATGAATTTTTGGCTGGTAATACAGCTCGAATTCGTCGTGTTCCAGCGCGCGGCGCAGTCCGCTTTCCAGAGACAACTGGCGTTTGCCGGCGATATTCATACTCGAATTGAAATACAGGAATCCACAGTGCTGCTGCTTGGCGCGATACATCGCGGTATCGGCCTGGCGCATCAACTCCTGGGCGTCATCCAGGACTACCGTCCCGCCCGTGGTGGTCAGCGAACCGCGCAATGCGCTGATGCCGATGCTGGCGGACATGATGTAATCGCGCCCGAGCAGGTTGATCGGCTCGTTCAGGGTTTGCAGTATCTTCTGCGCCACCGCGGCAGCGGCGCGAGCGGCCTGATTACCAATGACCAGCACGGTGAATTCATCCCCGCCCAGCCGGGCGACATAGTCCTCGTTGCGTACGCCGGCTTTGATACGCGCGGCAACGATCTGCAACAACAGGTCGCCTGTCTGATGGCCGAGCGTGTCATTGATATTCTTGAAGTGATCGAGATCGAGATAAAGCAGCGCCACATTGCCACCATGACGTTGAGCGTGGGCGGTGACGCGGTCGAGGTATTCCTGGAATGCCGCACGGTTGGCGAGTCCGGTCAAGGGATCGAAGCGCGCCAGCTGATCCAGCCGCCACTCGGTATGCTTGCGCTCGGCGATCGCCGCCGCCACCAGCAGGCCGGACAATGCAATCATCGCCAGCATGGTTTGCAAATTCACCAGTACCGGATAGATGACGTGGTGGGCCAGCGTGCCATTGCTCATCAGTGTAGCCGCAGTCGCCAGCGCCGCAGCGCACAAGGTAACCAAGGTGGTAGCAGGCAGCCCCAGCCGCAGTGCCGTCCAGATCACGAATACAAACAGCAGGTAATGTCCGCCGTCAAAGCCGGGGAAAATATCCAGACCCATTAAGGGTAGTCCGGTCAATGCAAGCATGAGCGCCAGCACCACCCACACCTCGACAGCTGGAGCCGAATATTTTCCTGATTGCCAATAGTGCCAGCACACCATGATCGGCGGGGCAAACAGCAGGATGCCGATAATGTCGCCCAGCCACCAGCTCCACCCCGCCTGCGCGAACCCTTCGCCAGACAGAGCGCCGTTCATTAGCAGCGCCGCCACTCCCACCAGCGCACTCGCCAGGCTGGCAATGGGTGCGGCGAACAGCACCAGTTTGATCACATCGCGCACGCGCTCCAGGCTGGAATGAAAATTGTCGAAGCGATTGAGCAGCCACAGTGCGGTGACGGCTTCCAGCGTATTACCTGCACCAATTGTCAGGGCAGTGTGCCAATCCAGGTCCATCCAGTTGGCAATAAATGCACCCAACAAAACACCTGGCCACAAGCGTCTGCCAAACAGTACCAGCACCGCCAGCGCCAAACCGCTGGCAGGCCAAATTGCGCTGACGCTGTCGTGCATGAATGCCGCCAGCCAGAGGCCAAACCGCGCTGCCACAATATAGGCAGCAGCCAGACCCAGCAGCGCCGCCAGCCGGCGCGCATGGGGAATAAAAGCGGACTGTATCCGGAATGTTTGCATGGCTTGTCACGCGCCCAAGCCGGGCGCTTGCAGATGCATGGAAGAAGGGTTGGCGATTCAGTAGCGGCGGCTTAAATCAAAGCCACACTACGCCACCGCGTCAATATGCGCTTTAACCGCCTCCAGCGATTCGCGCAACGTGTCTTCTGACAGGTGATTGAGGCTTTCAGCCAGCACTTCTGCGGCTTGCAGGGTTTCTGCCGCAAGGCTGGCGCTGTCGATCTCGGCGACGAATGCCGCGGCGGCACCCGTCACGCGCAGCAGGGTGTCGCGCTCGCGCATGAGCATTTCAACCTCATCGCGCAACATGGCGACTTCCTGATGGTTTTGTGTATTCAGCATGTTATCCCTCTTTATAAAAATAATGTCAGCACGCCGGTATAGCCGTACAGACGGTCATGCGAAATCTCGCCGTTGGCAAAAAAACCTACCAACGGAAACTCACCCAGTACCTCACGGATCAGCTTAAGCTCAACCGAATCGGCGCCGAACAGACTCGCGCCACGCCCCAGACAGGAATAATACACTGCCCCGCGCGGTGGCGCAGTCAACGCCTGTTTGATGTCGTTGAGCATACGCAGCATGTCTTCGCGCGCAGCGCTGGCATCACGGCGGCAGAATACCACCGCGCCTTGCGCAGGCACTGCCTCGCTGATCGCGACGAGGCGCTCATTCGTGTCAGCGCCAATCAGGTTGCGCACCAGGTAGTCGCCGGTATCCGAGCCGGAAACCGCGAGCGCAGCGAAAATATAACCCGCGGCACGACTCAAGTCACGTGCCAGGATTTCGCCTATATCTTCGTTGAGCACATCCAGCGCCGGGCGGCCATCCAGGGAGATGAGAATGTTTTCGTGGCTGGCCGTGACCTGATGCTGCGCCGCAATCGGCGTAACGCCCTGGGTGAGGCGCGTCATCACCGGCACCCGGGCGCTGAACATCACACCGGACAAGCCGCCATGCACCACGCCATCCGCCACCTGTTGCGACTGAAAGCGCGAGCTGGTAATGCCACCAGTGACAAAGCCGCTCTGCATGCGTGCCGCCAGTGCCTCGACCAGATCGGGCACCTCGACATTGCGTGCATCGCCATGCACCAGCGCATAGTGCGCAGGCCGTCCGCCCACTTCGAAGCCGCCTGCCTGTTCGCTTAGCTGCGCTAGTTCGGTCACGTTGCCGAACACACGAAAACTGTCCGCAGGAAATTCGCCCAGCATCACCGCCATCGCCGACTCGTCCAGATATTCCTGCGCCGTCGCGCACACACCAATACCCACCGATCCCACCCAGTGCGCAACACCGCTATGCACACGCAGATAATCGAGAATTTCCGGCAGCCGGTTGGCATACAGGTCGGTCACGTACACAAAGCCCAGATTGGCTGCCGCCGGCACCGGCTGCAATCCACGCACGCACACCTCGGCGGCCTCCATCCATTGCCCAAGACCGGAATGGGCAAAATGGAATGGGGTGCTCATGCACGCGTCCCCGGCCAGTGCGCGTCGAGCACCTTGCGCATACGCCCGGCCGCCTGCGGCGTGATGCCTGCAACCTCGGCCAGGGCATCCACACTGGCGGCAAAAACTGCAGCCGCGCTGCCAAAACGATCGAGCAGTGCGCGCGCCATACTCTCGTTGATACCAGGCAAGCCCTCCACCAGGTAGCGCTGGCCGTTCACCGGATCGAACGGCTTGCCGCTGCGCATCACAATCGGGTGGCCGATACCATGTTGCGCCTGATTGGCCATGGTATACATCAACTCGGCGCTGAATTCGGCACTAGGGCTGGGCACCAGCGGCACACCTTCGCCTACGGTGAGCCAGGCGATGGCCTCGCGAATCACCAGCGGGTCGGTATGAAAACGACCGCTGTAGAGGTCGCCCTCGATAAGATAAACCGGCTGATCGAAGCTGGATTTGAGCTTGCCCACCTCGCCAAACAGGCGCTTGTCCATGATCGCCAGACTGAAATCGGTAGCAGACTTGCGCTCCACCACCACGCCGCCGCCGAGATCATAGTCGCCGCAATCGAGTTCGGCGGAATGGGTCACCAGCCCCGTGAAACTTCCCGGATAAGTTTGCCAGTGCCTGAGCACCGGGCCGTTATCTTCGCGGGGGTGGAAGGTGATGGAAACAGGGGTATCGCTCATCGTCATTTTTGGCCATGTGGTTTTAAAATAGTGTCACTATAACGCGTCAGAAGGAAGACCCCGGCTGCTGCAAAAAAACCTGCTCTTCTGCTGTGCTGGTGCGACCAAGAATGGCATTGCGATGAGGAAAACGTCCAAAGCGGGCGATCACGTCATGGTGCAGGTGCGCATAGCGCAGCGCTTCCGCCATGTCTTCCGCATCGCGCAGGGTTTCAAACAGGGAAATCGAATATAACTGATCTTCCAGCATCTCGCTGTGTTCGAAAGGCAGGTAGATAAACATGCGCTGGCGTGGGGTCAGCACCTGATCCAGGCCTCGCGCAATGATCCCCCGGGCGATTTCCCGCGCTTGCGCATCAGTGGCAAAAGCCTGGGGCGTTGCGCGAAACAGGTTGCGCGAGAACTGATCGAGCAGAATCACCAGCGCCAGGCTGGCCGGGGCGGATTCCAGCCAGTCGGCAAGCCGTCCCGCTGCCGCTGCCTGATAATCCACCATGAATTCATCACGCATCAGCACATCGGTCTGTTCATCCTTGCCGAACCAGCGCCGCCGCTGCGCCTGGGTATCGCCCTCGAACCAGAAAGACAGGATTTGTTGCACACTGTGCATGATGCATGACTCGATATAAACGCCTTCAAGTGTGCGTGAAAGCGCGGCAATGAACAAGTACGGCCGAGGGAGTGGTCTACGTTGCCATGACGATGAATAAATCCGTATCCCTGTTGCGAATTGCCTTGGTCATGCTGACAGCCGTACCAGCAATGTCCATGAGTTCGCCATGCATCGTCTCAACCGCCGTCCCAGAAAATGCCTAGGCTCAAAACACCTCACGTGGTCTTCATGAAGCAGCTACACTTTCGTCATAACGCTGTTGCACTTCAGACTTGAATCCGCCGGAGCTTAAGCTGCAACATTATATGGCTGCTGCCTTCCTTCCGCAGTTACGCTGTGCAGAACTTCGACTAGATGGTTCACAGCAGGGCCGGGGTTACTGGATCTGGATCCCCCATAAATCAGATATAGCATGACCTTGTTGACATGCCCTCCCTGCAGCGGAAGGGGCACGAGCGCACCCTGGTCAATCAGCTCCTGTATTCGATACTTCAAAAGCCACGCAAATCCGTGGCCTTCCCGCACTGCTGCCACGGCCATGTCAAAGTGGGCCACGTTCCAGCGCCGTCCCTGATACAACCAGTGCCCGGCGCCGTTTCTTCTTTCGGGGTTTTCGAAATCGCGAATGACGATCTGCGTTATCCGTTCCAGATCGGCCATGGTGATTACCTTGCCAAGACTGAGCAGAGGGTGCCCCGGACACGTCACGGCGACATATTCAACTTCAATCAGCGGGTTGCCCAGGAACCCCATGGGTACCTGCGCGCTGATCGCCAGATCCGCGCTGCATTGCCGCAATGCTTCCTCCATGCCGACATTTGGCACCTCACTGAGCAGCACCGGGGTGCCTTTTCCGGTGCGTGCGAATTTTCTCAGCGCCCGCATCAGCAAACTGGAGGGAAAGGCAAAATCTACCACCAATCGTATTTCCGGCTCCCAGCCCCGCTCCATAGCGCAGGCGAATGCCTCAATCTCGTTGGCCTCCCTGATCAAGCGCCGCGACCGTTCCAGCATCGCGCGCCCCATTTCCGTGAGTTGCGCCTTCCTTCCCTCAATTTTCAGTAGCGGTACACCCAACTGCTCCTGCAGCTTGGCAAGCGCGTAACTGATTGCGGACTGGCTGAGGTGCAGGAATTCCGAGGCCTGGGCGAAGCCTCCGCAATCCACCACTGCGTGCAGTACCCGCCATTGCCTGAGGCTTATGCGAGGACTTCTGGCACCAGGCAGCTGGATGTTTAAGCTGTTATCGCCGCTCTGCACCGGCGGCCTGCTGAATGATGCGTGCGTGTCACCTGACACAATGCCTGCTCCTCTTGATGCCAAGGCCGCGAGTCCCTGCATCAGCAGGAAGAGCGTGGCCGGTGCGTCGAATGAGTCGGCCCAAATGTCGGAACCGGGTTCCGCGCACATTCAGCATGGGCGCGAACATGTCGACGCCTTGCAATGAAAGCGAGGTGACCTCAAAAGCGAAGGCGGGCGCGTTGGGCGATGAACAGCAGATTCCCCTCGGCGTCGAGCAGCCGCACCTCGCCGCCCGAGAAGTAGTCATGCCCTTCATTTCGTAGATGGAAACGAGCCGATCAACTTTCGAGAAATCTGTTGAACAGTGGATCTCCCTGGTGTCCGGCGGAAAGAATGTTGATGAGCAGTCCGTAGTCAAGCCCGTGGCGGAAACGACGTGCGCGGTCGCCCTCGAGCATGTCGGTACGAAGCCCCGCTTCGGCTGCCTTGAGTACCAAGCCGTACAATTTTTGGTATTCATTTTTTTCTCCTGCAACTGTGGCGACATCCTCACCATAGATCAGTTGCCATAGAGCGCATTAAAAATTTCTCTCCCGTGTGACCAGCAAATGCCGCACCAGGAAAAGGAATAATCTATTTATTCGATGTGTTTTTTTTGGAACAGGCAGCGTGGCCCGAAGCTGTAAAGATATTCGACAGCGCGTTAAAAAAAGGTGGACTTGCTTCCCTCAGAAGACCCAGGCCCACATCAGCCTTGCACAGGCCGTGATAATGAAGAAGTTTCGGCGAAACTAAAAACCGACAACATTTACATTACCACCTGATTCACAAGCAGGACATTGGTCGTCACGGGTATGGCACCGGATATACCGATCACAAAAACCGGAGGGATGCGCGAGCGCGGTGGCTTGGAAAATGACAACGACATCGTAGCGCTGTTGCCGGTCGGCGTGTTGCCGTTTTGATCACCCGTGGCGAGCGTGTAGGTCACAAGCTGCTTGCCCGACACCTCAGTCGATGTCACCGACACCGCAGGCAAACTTGCGCCTGGCCTCATTGCCGGCGGCGACCAGACAGTTTCGCCTGGCGCCGCGCCACGCGGGAACCAATAGGGCTGCCCATTTATGGTGATCGCCCTGCCGGTCGTGCTCAGTGCAATTGGTGCGGTGACAATCGCCAGTCTGGTGGCGGCGCCTCCCGCAGCATAGCCCGTCAAATAGGTCTGCCCATTAATGTTAACTACCCCGGCGGATGCCGCGGCGAAGGCAGATGGACCGGTGGCGGTTGCCAGCGCAACGGCTTCGCCTCCCGCCCCATAGCCTGTCAAATCGGGCTGCCCATTGATGATGCCTGCCTTGGCGGATACCCCGGTATACGCGGATGGGTCGGTGGCGACAGCCAGGGCGGCGGCTTGGCCTCCCTCTCCATACCCCATCAAATTGGACAGCCCATTGAGGGCGACCACGTTGGAGAATGTCTCGGTAGATGCGTTTCGGCCGGTGGCATTTGCCTGTGCGATGGCATATGAGTTGGCGCCGGCGGCCGTGACCGCATCCATCTGAACTGGCCCCAGAACCACAGGGTCGGCCCAAGCCATGGTCATCGCGCTACCTAGAATAGCCACCGCACAAAGGGTTCTCAGCATCATATTTTTCTCCAGGCCTGGTGCTTTTCTAGAGAGCAAGCGCTCCGTGCAATGCCCGGTATTTCCTGCCTCACCCGCTACGCCTTTACGGGAGCGAGGCGCTGATTTTCACGCCGCTCACCACCACCGGCGAAGTGAAGTGGATGGAGACGGCGACGGCGACGGCGACGGCACGCTCGACTCGATCCACTATAAAAGTGGAAGCAAACGCCGTTCCTAAGAAGACATACATCTGTTTATTCGAAGTATTTTATTTCTTGGTGACGGCTTGCACCGGTAGCTGTAAAGATTTTCGACAGTTAGGAAAGTAAGACGCAAGGGGTTGGGAGTGAGGCTCCCTGGCCTTAACCTCCCTGGAAAGGGAGGGATGAGTACAAGCGAGTCGGAGCCAATTTATCCTGGCACCCTTTATCAAGTGGCCAGTTTCTGCAATCCCCAACCCGCCTTGATAAAGGCGGCCACGCGAGGCCGAGCTTCAATAATTGAAGCGGATCGGCAGTGTAAACTGGATGGCGTATTTGGGCGCATCGTTGCTCAGCCCCATGCTTAACACGGTGTTGAACATCACGTTCTTGCTCAGGATGGAGGAAGCGCCCACGTTGAACATACCAATTTCCTGCTCCGAGCCGGGAACCTTGCTGCCGTTGATTTCCAACTTCTGCACGAAAGTCTGGGAGAAGGAGAATTGCAGCGATGTCTGGGGGCTTGCGGCCAGCACGGTTCCCACGGAGAAGCCGGTCTGATCGCCCTGCCTGACCTGGTCCTTCTCGAAGGCCTTCTGATAAAAAAGGCTTCCAACAAAGGCCAGGGGATCCTGGCGCTTGAGGGCGACCAGCTGGACCTGGGCTGCTGGATTGCCAGCTGGCAGCGCTACCCCATTGTTAATCCGGTCTCCGTTGCCAACGATGTAGGTAAGCCGTCCGATGAGATCCGGGCGCCAACCCCGCTCGCGCGTCAGTGTCTTGGCCACCCCAACTGAGAGGTCGCCCAGGCCGCTGGCGTTGGCCGATCCGGTGTAGTTCCCGAGTTCGCTGAGATCAGTAAACAGGGATTGATGCACGAAACTGTAGGGCAGGCCGAATTCCAACTGGGAGTCCCATGGCAGCCCGACCTTCAGGGCGAGGTTCCCTGTTGTTTCGTCCCGCTTCACCTGCTGGGGGGCGAGCAGCCTATTCGAGGATCCCGGTATAAAGGGTAGCCCGTAGACGGATGTCTCCCGGCGCGTATAGGTGAGACTCGGCTCGAAATCGATCTGGCCGGCTGGCAACAGCAGTGCACCGGTCTGGGTGAGGTTCCGCTCCAGGGCGCGCTGGGCGGCTTCCACATCGACCGAGAAGCTGCCGGGGCCCGAGGGTGTCTTGCTCGGCTGTCCAGCGGATGTTGCAGACGCCTGCGGTTGTCCCGATCCAGCCGGAGCTTGCGCCACCGTGGCAGCCACTTTCCCCGTTGCGGTCTGGCTTGCGACAGGACTGGGGGTTCCCAAGGCATCCAGCCGCCGTTCCAGGTCATTCTCCTGTTTTTGCAGCTTGGCGATGGCTGCATCACGTGCCGCCAGCTGGCGCTCCAGGTCGTTCATCCGTTTTTGCAGCTTGGCGATGTTCGCATCGTGTGCCGTCAGCTTGCGGGTGAGCCCGGCTGTCCCGCTTCGGGAGGTCGTGTCCGCAGCGAACGATGGAACTGAAACACACAGCAGACCGATACCAGATAAAGCTGCAACCAACACCTTTTGCGATGTTACCCGTCCCATTCCCCGCCCCTTGTCTTGAAGTATCTGTCGAACCTGCGCCCAGCATACAGATTTTACCCAAAAGTCACAAAATCCATATCCCGGGGCGCCAATTCATTGGGCGGCCCCTCGACGCCGTTGCGCTGCTTGACCACCAAGCCCACGTGGCCGAGGTTGGGAAAGTCGATCCAGGCGTCGAGAAAATCGCTTACCAGCATGGTGCGGTTGCCCCATGCTGGATCCGCCAGCAGCACGCGGTTCCCGCGCAGCCCGCGGAAGATGACGAAATGGTTGTAGCCCAAGACATTGATGGGCACCATGATGGGCGCCCTCTCGAGCAGATCCTTGAGCTCCATCTTGCCGGTGGCGACCCCGAGATAACCTTGGGAGTCCGTATAGCGCTTGAGGTCGAGCAAGGAGAAGCCTTGGCGGATCTGCACCAGCTCGGGGTGCTTGAGGTACTCAGGCCGGTTCATCAGGGCGACTGCGACCTCCTTCTCGGTCACTGGTTCGCCATACTGGTAGCGGAGCAGCGTGGCGAGCGCAGCCGCACCGCAGCTCAAGTCCCATTCCTGGATGACCACGTGCGCGCGACGCGTTTCAAACAGCGATGTGACCACACGTTCCTGGGCTTGGGCAGTAACGGACAGCGCCATCAACAGGATCGCACAACCGGCACAGAAGGCCCGGCCAGTCATGAATGAAACCATGTATGACACCTTTCGCTTCAAGACAAACTTTGACTGCCGCAGTATCCACGGAGATAAATGGGAGAAGGCTGCAGAGGCGCGCACTACAATCCTCAACTCTTGGCGTGCTTTACCGTGATCCTAGTGTTGTGCTCCGGAAACGTCAATTCGCCCCGTCAGACCGGTTTGGAAAAAACTCAAGCGGCGACTCGGCGACGGTTGCCGCCGGCCCCGCTTGTATGCCCGCGCAGCAGATCGTGCCAGACAGGCAAAACTGGAGCAATCCCCTAGAACGAGACTCGCGGACCAACGAACGAGCCAAACGACATCGTGGCGCTGCCGCTGATCGAAGAACCGCCGATTTGTTGGTTCGCGTTGAGCGCATAGGACACGACTTGCGAGCCCGGCACCACGGCTGACGTCGTGGCCGCCGTACCAGTGGCCGCGCCAGCGCCTGCCGCTGTCGCGGATCCTACAGCCTCGCTTCCCGCCACATAGCCCGCCAAAGACGGTTGTCCATTCATGGTGACCATATTATTGACGGCGTTGGCAGATGTCGCGGTAAATGCGAAAGGGCCGGTGGCTATTGCCAAGGCACCCCCACCTGCGCCACCTGCGGTTACCGCATCCATTTGGGCTGGCCCCAGAACCACAGGTCCGGCCCTGGCCACCGACATTGCGCTACATAGGATCGCCAGCGCGCAAAGTTGGTACATTATCTTGTTGGTACGTATCATGTTTTTCTCCTTATAAGTGGTGTGTTTCCTGAAAACATACGCCCCATGAAAAACCACAACAATGGGGCGCATGCTACTCATCTACCCACCTACGCCATTAAGGAAGCGAAGCGGTAGCCACCGCCACGCTCTGCGCTGCTGCGCCATAATAGAGAGAAGCAGCGATCGCACCACTAATAGCCGACGCCGAGGCGAAGCCGGGGGCGACTGCTGCCGTCCTGGTATAGGCTCCGGTGGCCGAGATGAGATCGCCAAAGCTAATTGCGCCAGCCCCAGCGAGGGCTGTAGCGCCGGCGCTGACCTGGTCCATTTGTGTATCTGACAAGGCAACAGGCTCGGCATTTGCGAAACTCGCAGCCGCGAGCAGAACACCTGCAACAATCGTGGAAGTAATGCTTTTCATTTTGTTCTCCAATCTCAATTTGATTAGTCAATCAGGTCCGCTAAACAACCTGCAGTTACATCGCTGAAGCTGCGGATGTCGCAAGCGACATCGAGCCGACCCCGTTGATATTGGTCAACTCAAATCTAACGTGGACCAAGACCTGAGTCGTAGCACTAGCCGCAGTTGCGGTAGCTACGGTATTGCCTATGGCCGTCGCCCAAGACCCGGCATCGGCAAAGCCGCCAGCCGTCACACCGTCCATCTGGGCATCGCTCAGTTGCATCGGCTCTGCTGCAAAAACCAGGCCGGACATTGCCAAGAGAGGGACGGCCACAAGGGTAGTTACTAGTTTGTTCGCTTTCATTTGAACCTCCTAAAAAGTAAAAACAGGTTGGAACAATTTGGAGCCTCACGCTTCTGACGCTTGGTCCAATTCCAGAATAGCGATCAGCCAAGGTAAAATAAGTGGACAATTTAGATGTAAAAGGCACAGAAATTGCCCCGTTCTATGAACTTTTTTCACTCATTTGAAATCTAATTTTTTTATATGTGTGCTATGCAATTTTGCCGTATGCGCGCCGGCTGAAAATCACCGGCACCCTGCACACAACCACAGCGGAAGCCGGGCTGCGGCTGGTGAGCGTGCTCATGGCATGATCATTGAGATCTGTCCCCGGCCTGCTCCATTGATGGTAGGCTATGGTTTTCTCCCGTTTCCGGCCCGCACCATGAAATTGCTCGACCAATACAGCCTCAATGAGCTCAAACTTGTTTACCTGTGCCTGCACGCTGCGCTGCCAGGCAACCCGGAACTGATGGATTCTGAATTGTTACAGGACTTGCAAATCTATCTGCAACGGATGGCCAGAGCAGCGGACGTAGACGTATCCCACCACGCACAATGGGCCACCTGGCTTAACAACGGCGTGATATTGAAACGCTTGTAGGCAAGCATGACGGACTCCCGTTTTGTATTGGATGCCAACCAGGAAAACTTTTCAAAACTGGTGCTGGGTAATTCGGAAAAGGGCCCGGTCATGGTGCATTTCTGGACACCCAAGGCTGGTCCCTGCATGCTGCTGATGCCGCGCCTGGTCAAGCTCACCACCGAGTACAGCGGCAAATTCCTGCTGGTCATGGTCAACACCGACGAGCTCGGCCACATCGCCCGCCAATACGGCGTCACCAGCGTGCCTACGGTGAAGTTTTTCCGCCACGGCCAGGTCGTCCACACCATCCACGGTGCGGATCCGGATGCGGAATTCCGCAAGGTGCTGGACCGCTTCATCGCCCGCGACAACGACGCCATCCACGTACGCGCGCTTACCAGCCAGCAGCGCGGCGACGTCCAATCCGCGCGCATGTTGCTGGTGGAGGCTGCCCTTGCCGACCCGGACAACCCGCGCATTCCTGCTGATCTGGCAAAACTGTTGATGTCCGGTGGCGAATTACAGCAGGCGCACGACCTGCTCACCGCGCTGCCCCTGGCGCTACGCGAGGATGCTGAAATCAGCCGGCTGATTACCCATCTCGATTTCATCCTCGCTGCGTATGCCGCACCGCCGCCCGCCGATCTGATGCAACGCATTGAACATGACGCCAATGACCTGGAAGCACGCTACCAGCTCGCTGCACAGTGCCTGGTGGCAGACGATATGGGTTCCGCCATGGCCGAGCTTCTGGAAATCGTCCACCGCGACCGCAGCTTTCGTCAGGATATTGGGCGCCGCGGCCTGGTGAGTCTGTTTGATCTGTTGGGTGCCGCGCATCCGCTTACCGCACAATACCGTCCCCTGCTCGTCAACGCATTGCACTGAAATCATGCTCACGCACGACTGGATCGGCCTGCTGGCAGGTGCGCTCACTACCATCGCTTTTATCCCGCAAGTCATCAAAATCTGGCGCAGCAAAAAAGCCGACGACATTTCCATCTGCACGTTCCTGCTTTTTACCGTGGGCGTGGCACTGTGGGTGGTATTCGGCATTCAAACCGCTTCGCTGCCAGTCACGCTGGCCAATGCGGTCACCATGGTGCTGGCGCTTGTCATCCTGATACTGAAATACCGCTATCGAAAATAACGCCGACACCTGGCTGCCGGATTGGCCAGTCCGTTCACCGCTGTTTGCTTCGCTGCTGCCGCTGCCGACAGCGCTGACCTCCACTGCGCGCTGGCCGGATGCAGACACACTCACCCGACACGCCGCCGCGCGCGACGTGGCCAACGCCAGCGGGCTGCCCATTCGCTTTGTACCCGACCATGCCACCGACCCGGCACTGGCTTACGAAACGGCCATCCACAACAGCGGCACTGTCGCCACCCGCGACGCCAACTGGCATGATTTCTTCAATGCGCTGGTGTGGCTCAACTGGCCGCACAGCAAGGCTGCGCTCAACGCATTACATATCCGCGCTGGCGTGTCGACCATGCGCAGCCGCCCACGTGATGCCCTTACCTTGCTCGACGAGAGTGGCGTGGTAGTAGCCTGCGCTGATCCTGCATTGTGGGATGGTCTGGCGCGTGCCGACTGGCACACCTTGTTTGTCCTGCAACGCGCCAAAGTGCGCACCGCCATGCGTTTTTATCTGATCGGCCATGCGCTCCATGAAAAAGCGCTCGCACCCTATCCGTCGATGACCGGCAAATGCGTGCAAGTGGCGGTGACGGAGGATTTTTTTGCGCTGGATGTCGCGCAGCAACGCTCACAACTGGATGCCCTACTGGCGCAGCAGCTACTGGCAAATCCGCCGCAAACGCCGGCACAGTTTCCGCCGTTGCCGCTAGCGGGTATTCCCAGTGTGACCCCTGCCAGCGAGCATGCGGATTTTTACGCCAACACCCGGATTTTTCGTCCGCAGCGAGTTATTTAATCCCGGATTTCCCATTGGTGCAGTCCAAGGAATAATGCGCGCCCTTGCGCCAGGCAAGACCTTGAGCGTGTTTGCTACGACGAGTAGCCCGTCGGGTTAAAGGTTTCTGGAAAGCCACAGCCTGTAGCGCAGGTTTTTCATAAGATTCCGGCTTTGCGCTAGCGTACGCAATCCACGTAATAAACCGGCCTGCCGTTCACTTCCCCCTTCACCAGTCCGTGAATATCCGTCTCGAAGCCGGGGAAGCGTTCGTTGAAGTCGCGCGCGAATTTGAGGTAGCGCACGATGGTGGCGTTGAAGCGCTCGCCCGGAATCAGCAATGGAATGCCCGGCGGATACGGTGTCAGCAATACGCTGGTAATTCTGCCTTCGAGCTTGTCGATTTCCACCCGGTCGATTTCACGATGCGCCATCCGGGCAAAGGCATCGCTGGGTTTCATGGCCGGCTCCATGCTGGAGAGATACATCTCGGTGGTGAGGCGCGCGATGTCGTTGGCCTTGTAGATGCCGTGGATGGCGTCGCACAAATCCTTCAGGCCCATGCGCTCGTAGCGCGGGTATTTGGCGATAAATTCCGGCAGCACGCGCCATAGCGGCTGGTTGCGGTCGTAGTCGTCCTTGAACTGCTGCAGCGCAGTCAGCATGGTATTCCAGCGGCCTTTGGTAATGCCGATGGTGAACATGATGAAGAACGAATACAGGCCGGTCTTTTCCACGATGACGCCATGCTCGGCCAGGTATTTGGTAACGATGGCGGCTGGCATGCCGGAATCGGCAAAATCGCCGTCCACGTCGAGGCCGGGAGTAATGATGGTGGACTTGATCGGGTCGAGCATGTTGAAGCCCGAGGCGAGGTCGCCGAAACCATGCCAGCGTTCGTTGGCGCGCAGCACCCAGTCGTCACGCTCGCCCATACCCTCTTCGGCCAGGTGTTCCGGACCCCACACCTTGAACCACCAGGAGTCACCGAACTCTTCGTCCACCTTGCGCATGGCGCGGCGGAAATCCAGCGCTTCCATGATGGATTCTTCCACCAGCGCGGTACCCCCCGGCGGCTCCATCATCGCTGCCGATACGTCGCAGGAGGCAATGATGGCGTATTGCGGGCTGGTGGACGTGTGCATCAGATAGGCTTCGTTGAAGATGTCGCGATCCAGCGTGCGCGTCTCGGAGTCCTGAATCAGGATTTGCGAAGCCTGCGACAATCCGGCCAGCATCTTGTGGGTGGACTGCGTGGCGAAAATCATGGATTCCTTGCAACGCGGCCGGTTCTTGCCGATGGCGTGCATGCCCTGGTAAAAATCGTGGAAGGTGGCGTGCGGCAGCCAGGCCTCGTCGAAGTGCAGGGTGTCGATCTGGCCATCGAGCATGGACTTGATGGTCTCGACGTTGTAGAGCACGCCATCGTAAGTGCTCTGGGTGATGGTGAGGATGCGCGGCTTGCCTTTGGCGGCGCGTGCAAACGGGTTGGCGTCAATCTTTTTCTGGATATTTTCAAGCTTGAATTCCTCCAGCGGAATCGGGCCGATGATGCCGTAGTGATTGCGCGTCGGCGTCAGGAACACCGGGATCGCGCCGGTCATGGTGATGGCGTGCAATATGGACTTGTGGCAGTTGCGATCCACTACCACGATGTCGTCGGGCGCCACGGTGGAATGCCACACCATCTTGTTGGAAGTGGAGGTGCCGTTGGTGACGAAGAACAGGTTATCAGCGTTGAAAATTCGCGCTGCATTGCGCTCGGAAGCCGCTACCGGGCCCGTATGGTCAAGCAACTGGCCGAGCTCGTCCACCGCGTTGCAGACGTCGGCGCGCAGCATGTTTTCGCCGAAAAACTGGTGGAACATCTGCCCCACCGGGCTTTTCAGGAAGGCCACGCCGCCCGAGTGGCCAGGGCAGTGCCAGGAATAGGAGCCATCCGAAGCGTAATGGGTGAGCGCGCGGAAAAACGGCGGCGCAAGCGAATCGAGATAGGTTTTCGCCTCGCGCAGGATATGGCGCGCGACGAACTCGGGGGTGTCTTCGAACATGTGGATGAAACCGTGCAATTCCTTCAGCACGTCGTTCGGGATATGCCGTGAGGTGCGCGTTTCACCGTACAGAAAAATCGGGATTTCACTGTTGCGGAAACGTATCTCTTCGACAAAGGCGCGCAACTGGGCGACGGCCTTGTCGGCCGCGGTAGGCGAGGAAAATTCCTCATCGTCGATCGACAAAATAAAGCACGATGCGCGGCTCTGCTGCTGGGCAAAACTGGACAGGTCGCCAAAGCTGGTCACGCCCAGCACTTCGGTGCCCTCGTCCTCAATGGCCTTGGCAAGCGCCCGGACACCGAGTCCGCTGGCGTTCTCGGATCGGAAATCCTCGTCGATGATGACGATGGGAAAACGGAATTTCATTGCAGACTCCTCAAGGCCGGCTGTTCAACAACAGCACGGATATAAACAATTAAACCGCCAGGACGCCTCGCACGAGGCTGCCTTGGCGGTTCTGGCGCTGGCCTGGCATTGGACTATATTTTCGGCAGTGTAACGCCAGTCTGCCCCTGATATTTTCCACCGCGATCACGGTACGAGGTTTCACATTCTTCGTCTGCTTCAAAAAAAACCACCTGCGCGACCCCCTCATTGGCATAGACGCGTGCAGGCAGCGGCGTGGTGTTGGAAAACTCAAGCGTGACATAGCCTTCCCATTCCGGCTCGAACGGGGTGACGTTGACGATGATGCCGCAGCGCGCGTAGGTGGATTTTCCCAGGCAAATGGTCAGCACATTGCGCGGGATGCGGAAATATTCCACGGTGCGCGCCAGGGCGAACGAATTGGGCGGAATGATGCAGGAATCGCCGATCACGTCCACGAACGAATTGGGGTCGAAATGCTTGGGATCAACAATCGTCGAATTGATGTTGGTAAACAGCTTGAACTCGTTCGAACAGCGAATATCGTAGCCGTAGCTGGAGGTGCCATAGGAAACGATTTTCTGGCCGTTCATCTCGCGCACCTGGCCGGGCTCGAACGGCGTGATCATGCCGTGCTGCTCCGCCATGCGGCGGATCCATTTATCTGACTTGATGCTCATCTGTATATGTTCCGGGGCTCAGGTGTTCTGAATGACAATCTTGGGGAAAGCGGCACTGTGATCCTGCGACTGCTCGGCCACTTTCACCGCCACCCGGCGCGCGATATCGCGGTAAATTTCCGCGATGCGGCTATCCGGCGCCGCCACCACGGTGGGGGTGCCGGAATCGGCCTCTTTGCGGATACGCATGTCCAGCGGCAACGCACCGAGGAATTCCACTTCGTAATCCGCTGACATGCGCTCGCCGCCGCCTTCGCCAAAAATATGCTCTTCGTGGCCGCACTGGCTGCAGATGTGGATGCTCATGTTTTCCACGATGCCGAGAATGGGAATGCCGACCTTCTCGAACATTTTCAGACCCTTGCGCGCGTCAATCAGGGCGATGTCCTGCGGTGTGGTGACGATTACTGCGCCGGTGACCGGCACGCGCTGCGCCAGCGTCAGCTGAATGTCGCCGGTACCGGGCGGCAAGTCGACCACCAGATAATCCAGATCGCGCCAGCGCGTGTCGTTGAGCAACTGCTCCAGCGCCTGGGTGACCATCGGGCCGCGCCACACCATGGGTGTTTCCGCATCAATCAGAAAACCGATCGACATGGCTTGCAGGCCGTGACCTTCCATCGGCTCAAGGCTCTTGCCGTCGCGTGATTCGGGGCGCCCGACGATACCCAGCATGGTGGGCTGGGACGGGCCGTAAATATCGGCATCCAGCATTCCCACACTGGCGCCTTCTGCCGCCAGCGCCAGCGCCAGGTTTACTGCTGTGGTGGATTTGCCCACGCCACCCTTGCCGGATGCTATGGCGATCACATTTTTCACCCCGGGGATGAGTTTCACCCCGCGCTGCACGCTGTGCGAAACGATTTTATAGCTGACATTGACGGTGATTTTTCCTACACCCGCCAGCGCGCCCAACTTGTCTGCCACCAGCTTGTGGATGATCTCCAGCTGGCTTTTGGCCGGATAGCCCAGCACCACGTCCAGTGCCACATCGTTTCCATCCACTTTGATATTGCGCGCGGATTTGCTGGTGATGAAGTCCTTGTGCGTGTTCGGGTCAATCACTTCTTTCAGGGCGGTCTGGACTTGCAACTCGGATATGGGCATTACCTTGACTCCTTCGGGTGTGCGACGAAATGTTCAATTTTAAACAATCTCTCCTGCTGCATCCATGCACGTCAAAACAAAAAACCGGGATACGAAACCCCGGTTACGCTTTGATCTGCAGCAACGCCCTGTTTAACGGGTTGGGCAGGTACGATAATGGCGGGCCATTATTTGTGCGAGGCATCAAATTAACACATCACGCAGGTTTAAGCTTCTCGTCCCGTATAGTGCCCAACCAGCAAAGCCTCGGGCACGCGACTGCGAATCGCACCGGCAATTTCCAGCACTGCGCCGGAACGATGCCGTAGCGACACCCACAGTACGTTGATGGACAGATTCACATCGGCAAACACCACCTCCCGATAACCCGCCAGCACGGCCTCGATGCTCAGCACGGTGCGCTCGATGTAGTCCTTCGGTTGCTGCCGGAGCTTGGGCAACAGCATCATGAAATCGGTCAGCATTTTGCCATTTTCATCGTGTGTGGGCACGACTTTCCACATCGGCAAGGCCGGCCGGATGGTTTGTGAGGCAAGTGCCGAGCGGTTGATGAAGCGTACCGGTTTCATGCTCGCATTTTCATGGCTGACGCCTGGTGCTGCGCAGATGTCACTGCTCAGTGTGCCAACTGGGTTTCAATTTCGGCAAAAGTACGCGCGATTTCCGCCGTCTGCACAGTAACGCCAAGCTGCCGGGTAAGCCGCGACAGCGACAGGATGCCGCGTACTTTTTGTGGCTGTCCGGGCGCCGGACGATCCACCACCAGCGCATGCTGGCGTCCGCTCGCCTTGAGTGTGGCCAGCACATTGCCCGCCTTGGCTCCCTCCACGTCATTCATGCAGATCACTTCGAGCTTGTCGCCGGGGGTCATGATGTCCTGCACCAGCACTTCCGCATGCGTGCAACCGGTATTCTGTATTACCTGCATCGGCTTCTCGCCCATCAGGTCGGTTGAGGTGACCAATCCCAATAGCGTATTTTTTGCATCCACCACCAGCAACATGCGCACCCCGCGGTGAATCATTTTGTGTTGCGCATCTTCTATGCTTTCCAGCGGAAAAATTGTGTATGCCGTCACTACCTTGAAATCGGTCATCACATCCAGCGCGGGGCTGTTCAGGGTGACCCGTTCAGGCAAATTCTGCACGGGTTTATGAAAGGTTGCACTGGACTCAAGCCGTCCGGAAGGAAGAATATGATAGGGTTCGCTCATGGTTGTCGCCTTGTCTGATTTTGTCGTGATTTATCCGGAGATATCCTGCCAGATAACAGGCAGGTGCAGACAAATATAGACCTTCGCAGACAAAACCTCAATCAGCCAGCGCATGCTCGATTTCATCCCGAATGGCGATATCAGCCTCTGGCCCGAAACGGCTGGTCAGCGGGTCGAAATCATCGGTGAAAGCATAGTCGAATTTCACGTCCTGCAAACCCAGTGCGCCGAACAGGCGATTCTCGAATGAGTAATCATCCGGCTGCGCAATAATAGTGGGCCAACCGGATGCGCCGCAGGACAATATCGGCCCGAAAAATATCAGTCCCGGCTTATTCTTGCAGCGCAACGCGCAACTGCTCTCGGTGCGTCCGGACATGGGCAAAAAATCAATGGTGCGGGAAAACCGGTTCTCGCGTTCCAGCACGATATCCACTTTACCCGCAATGCACCGGGCTTCGTGACCGTAAGCCATGGTCTGTGCAGCGGATGCGCTACGCCAGGCTTCAACATCCTGAGCGCCGAGATGGCTGGGATAAAAAATGAATTTAAGCGGCATGATGGCATTGATCTGTGCCAATATTTCTGCGGAAAAAACCGGCGAGTTGACCAGAATGCCGCCGCCCTCCTTATCCGCCAGAAAAAAAACTGCCGGGTGGGTGCCCGGCAGGTAATACACACTGCGATCAAATGACTCGTAGAGTTTTTGCATTGCCAGCCCTATTCGTGATGATGCGCATGACCATAGAGTCGGGCGGCACCATGTTTGCGCGCCGCATCTCGCTCCAGATAGCGTTCCAGTTCGGTCAGCGCAGAGCGGTATACATCACGCTTGAATTCCACCACCGATTCCATCGCCACCCAGTAATCATTCCATCGCCAGGCATCGAATTCCGGATGGGTGGATGCGCGCAGGCATACGTCGCAGTCGCGCCCTGTGAGCCGCAGCAAAAACCAGATCTGTTTCTGCCCGCGATAATTGCCGCGCCAGTCGCGCCGCACCCACTGGTTTGGTACGTCGTAGCGCAACCAGTCACGGGTACGCCCAAGAATACGCACGTGTTGCGCCGCCAGGCCGACCTCTTCCATCAACTCCCGGTACATGGCCTGCTCCGGCGTCTCGCCGTGGTTGATGCCTCCCTGCGGGAATTGCCAGGAATGTTGCCGTATGCGCTTACCCCAAAAAACCTCATTCCGGGAATTACATAGAATGATGCCGACATTGGGGCGATATCCGTCCTTGTCGATCATATCCGCCACCAAAATTAATCCGTTACAATTAGCCCCATTTTTTCATAGTTCGCAAACATTGGAAAGCCGCGATGAGCTTACTTGCCAACCCAGTTCCGAAGCTGGTTGCGCCGTACCCGAACGGTTGCGCCAATCTGCAACACGCCGTGCACAGCCTGACCGGGTACCTGGCATGACCCTGCACGCTAATAGCTTGCCTCTCGAATCCGAGTAATGGACGATCTGGAAAAAAGCTACAAGGCGCTCCCGCTGGACGAAAGGCTCGACCTTGCCCTGTCCGAAACACTGCCTGCGGCTTACCGTCCGTTCATGGTGCGCGAGCAGTGGATGGTCATCAAATGCTATTTCGCCCGCCGCGTCGACCTCAGTCAGGACGAAGTCGCCGCGCTGATTGAAGACCAGGATCACGTCATCCGCCTGTGCATCGCCAAGCGCCCCGACCTCACCCCTGCCATGGTGGAGAAATGCGTCGAGGATCGCGACCCCAACGTGCGCCATGCCATCTCGCGCAATGCGCTGATTAGTGAGACGCAGCGCACACAGCTCAGGCAGGACACAGACCCGCTGGTGGCCCGGGCCGCTACCAAAGGCGCAAAGGCAACGCAATACCGGCAAAGACCCGGGCAATCCAGACTCATCAAATAAACCGGCTTGGCTTGTCTACTGCAAGCAAGACGGTTTGGCCCATTCTCCTGTTTGTCACAATATTGTCACAAACTTGGCTCAAACTGATCGTGGTTTTGGTATTACCCAATACCTCAGTTCCCAATTTTTAAGGAGTTCAAGATGCTATCTGCAGCACTCAAACGTTTTTATCAACCCCTCGCAATCGGGTTCGTTGCCTCCAGCATGATCCTCGGCGCCCACGCTGCTGTGGCAGCTGACACGCTGACGGGCGCCGGCGGCACCGCCATTTACCCCGTGCTGTCCGAATGGGCAGCATCCTATAAAAAAGAAACCGGTACCGAAATCAATTACCAGTCGATTGGCTCAGGTGGCGGCATCAAGCAAATCAAGAGCAAGACCGTGGCTTTCGCCAACAGCGACAAACCTCTTACCCCCGACGAGCTGAACAAATCCGATCTGGCGCAATTCCCTGCGGTCATTATCGGCATTACGCCCGTAGTAAATTTGCCTGGCGTGAAACCCGGCGAGATGGTGCTGAATGGCTCCGTTCTGGCAGACATTTACCTGGGCAAGATCACCAAATGGAATAGCCCGGCTATTCATGCACTCAACCCCGGCCTGAAACTACCCGACATGGCGATTTCCACCGTGCATCGTTCAGACGGTTCCGGCACCACGTTCAACTTCACCAACTATCTGTCCAAAGTCAGCCCGGAATGGAAAGAAAAAGTGGGTTCCGACACTGCGGTATCCTGGCCTAATGGTGTGGGTGGCAAAGGCAACGAGGGTGTGGCAGGATTCGTAAAGCAGCTGCCCGGCTCCATCGGTTATGTGGAATATGCTTACACCATGGAAACCAAGCTGACCTACACCCGCATGGCAAATGCTGACGGCAAGGTGGTTACGCCCAGCATGGACAGCTTCCAGGCTGCCGCCGGCAATGCCGACTTCTCCAAGGTCAGCGATTTTTACCTCATCCTGACCAACCAGCCTGGCGCGAAAAGCTGGCCCATCACTGCAGCCACCTACATTCTGATGCGCAAGGACTACCCTGTGGCTGAAAATCAGAAGGTGCTGAAATTCACCAAATGGTTCCTCGAACACGGCCAGGCTGCTGCCGAAAAGCTGGCCTACGTACCTCTGCCCAAGCGTACCGTCAGCTTGATTGAAGACTACTGGAAAAAAGAATTGGGTATTTAAGGCTGCATCAGGGGTTTCAACAAAACCCCTTCAGCTTTACTGAAAAATTCTGTTCAACAAAAGGGGTGGCGCAAGCCACCCCTTTTGTTTTGGAATAGGGCCAAAGTTAAAGCCCGGTAAAGAACCGCTCGCGCATTTCCTCCAGCCCCAGCGTTTCCAGCACTTCATTCAAGCGTTCCGCCGGCCGTTTGCGCGGCAGATCTTTATAGCTGGCAATAATCAGTTCGTTTTTCATGGAATGCTCCCACCCCACCAGTTCGGTCACGCTAACCTGATAGCCGTGCGCTTCCAACTGCAGGCAACGCAGAACGTTGGTAATCTGGCTGCCAAATTCACGGGTATGCAGCGGATGCCGCCAGATTTCGGTGAGGGCGTTTTTAGCCAGCGTTCTGCTTTTGTTTTTCTTCAACACCGAGGCTACTTCGGCCTGGCAACACGGCACCAGCACCATGAATTGCGTCTGCTTTTTCAGTGCAAAACGAATGGCGTCGTCGGTCGCCGTGTTGCACGCATGTAATGCCGTGACGATATCCACTTTGGCCGGCAACAGGTCAGAGGTAATGGATTCAGCCACCGACAGGTTGAGGAAGCTCATGCCCGTGAAACCGAGCCTGGCTGCCAGTTCCTGCGACTTTTTCACCAGCTCGTCGCGGGTTTCGATGCCGTAAATATGCGAGGCGTTATTGAGTGTCTTGAAAAACAGGTCGTACAGAATGAAGCCCAGATAGGACTTGCCAGCACCGTGGTCCACCAGCTGAATATCGGCGTGTTCCTGCTGAACCGCCTGCAGCAACGGCTCGATGAATTGGTACAGGTGATACACCTGCTTGAGTTTGCGCCGGCTGTCCTGATTCATCCTGCCCTCGCGGGTGAGGATGTGCAGTTCCTTGAGCAGCTCAATGGACTGACCCGGCTTGATTTCTTCCATGTCGCTCATGCCAGCCCCTTGTGGTCATGCGCATTCATCACGCGCAAACCCTCGACAAAATTAGTGAATTCCAGCCCCAGGTCGGCTTGCAGACGCGCCGCACGGTTGCGCAAGGCTTCCCATTCGGTATGGCGTGGCTTGCTGGCAAAGCCGAATACGATGATATTGCCACGCCGCTCGGCAGGCAGGCACAGGATGCGCCCATCGAAGGCGGTTTCGATGCGCTTGAGGTAAACATCGAAGTTGGGATCGCTGCCCCACAGGTTAACCGACAGCACGCCATGTTGTGTGAGCGCCATCGCGCAGTGATCGTAGAAATCCTGGGTGGCGAGGGATTCGACCTGACAACCGGAATCAAAACCATCCAGCAGAATGGCGTCCCATCCCAGATGTTCGGTCACATAATTTGCCGCATCACCGTGCACCACCTGCAAGCGGTCATCGTCTGCTGGCAGATGGAAAAATGATCTGGCTGCGGCGATCACCTGCGCGTTGATTTCCACGGCAGTCAATTTTGTTCCAGGCAGCCGGTGGTAAAGAAATTTCGCCAGCGAACCGCCACCCAGCCCCAGCATCAGCGCCCTCTCTGGCGGCGCCACGAGCAGCAGAAAACCCAGCATGGCGCGGGTATAGGACAACTCCAGACCGTTGGGATCGGACAGCCGCATGGCCGATTGCACCGTGTCGTTGCCCAGGTGAAGAAAGCGTACGCCATCCTGTTCGCTGATTTCGACGGTGTCGAGATCGGATACCGCCTTATGGATACGTCGCTTGAAAAATCGCATGAAAATCCTATTTATAAACGCTGCGCAAATGTAACTGTTAAAATCACCTCCATTTTACGAACAACTGGCCAGCTAATACCATGCGCGTCTCGCAATTTTTCCTTTCCACCCAGAAAGAAGCACCGTCCGAAGCCGAACTCATCAGCCATCGTCTGATGCTGCGCGCGGGTTTCATCAAGCGCCTGGGCTCCGGGCTATACACCTGGATGCCGCTGGGCTTGCGCGTATTGCGCAAGGTGGAGGCCGTGGTGCGCGAGGAAATGAACAAGGCTGGTGCAATTGAATTGCTGATGCCCGCGGTGCAGCCTGCCGAATTGTGGCAGGAAACCGGGCGCTGGGATGTATTTGGCCCGCAAATGCTGAAAATCAAGGACCGTCACGCGCGTGATTTCTGCTTCGGACCCACTCACGAGGAAGTGATTACCGACATCGCACGTCACGAGATTAAAAGCTACCGCCAGTTGCCGCTGAATTTTTACCAGATCCAGACCAAATTCCGCGACGAGATTCGCCCGCGTTTTGGCGTAATGCGCGCGCGCGAATTCATGATGAAGGACGCGTATTCTTTTCATGCCGATTTTGCCAGCCTGGAGCAGACTTACCAGGCCATGTATGAGGCCTACACGCGCATTTTCACCCGGCTCGGGTTGAAATTTCGCGCCGTGGCAGCCGATACCGGTGCGATTGGCGGCTCGGGATCGCATGAATTCCACGTGCTGGCGGATTCGGGCGAAGACGCGATTGCGTATAGCCCGGATTCGGACTACGCAGCCAACGTGGAACTGGCGGAAGCGGTGGCACCGGCTACTCCCCGTCCGGCAGCCACGCAAGCGCTGTCAAAAATTCCGACACCAGGCAAATACAGCATCGAAGAAATAGTTGATTTTCTCGAAATCTCCCCAGCCAAAACCGTGAAAACACTGATTGTGGAAGGCGCAGAAGGACCCGTGGCGCTGTTGTTGCGCGGCGACCATCAGTTGAACGAAGTCAAAGCCGCAAAGCTCATCGGCCAGGACATCCGTTTCGCCAGCGAGGCCCAGGTACGCGCAGTAGCGAGTTGCAGCGCCGGTTCGATTGGCCCGGTGGGATTGAACATCCCGGTGATTGCCGATCGCGCGGTGGCAACGCTGGCTGATTTTGTGTGCGGCGCCAATGAGGACGGCTTTCATTTGACCGGCGCCAACTTTGGCCGCGACCTGCCTGAACCCACCGTGGCGGACATCCGCAACGCCGTTGCTGGCGACCCCAGCCCGGACGGCAAAGGCTTGCTGGACATTTGCAGGGGCATCGAAGTCGGCCATATTTTCCAGCTGCGCACCAAATATTCCGAAGCCATGGGATGCAGCTATCTGGATGTAACCGGTAAGGCGCAGACCATGGAAATGGGCTGCTATGGCATCGGCGTATCGCGCATTGTTGCCGCCGCCATCGAGCAGAATTTCGACGCGCGTGGCATGACACTGCCTGAAACAATGGCACCATTCTTGCTGGCAATTGTGCCTGTCGGTTACCAAAAAAGTGAAGTTGTGCGTGAAACTGCCGATAATCTCTACAGGGAATTGCTTCAGGCCGGTATTGACATACTCATGGATGATCGCAACGAGCGCCCAGGTGTAATGTTTGCCGACATGGAATTGATCGGCATTCCGCATCGCGTGGTGATCGGTGAACGCGGCCTGAAAGACGGCCTGATTGAATACCAGGGACGGTGCGATGAAGCAGCCCGCACTATCCCGATAACCGAAATTGGCGGATTTTTGACCAACTTGTTGGCAAAATGAATTTGAAAACACTCAATATTTTCTGCAGAACCCTGATCGCCGCCAGCGCTCTTCTGGTGACGCTATCCGCGCACGCGGGCGGCCAGATTTATGAGCCGATGTCGGCCAGTGTGCGTGCTGCACTGGGCAAAGCAGTTGCAGATGCACCCGTTACGCATGTCAGTTTTCTCGACAACCCGCATGGCCAGGCCTGGCTAGCCGAAATGTCACAACGCCTCAGCAAACGCATGCCGAACCCTGAGCAACGCGTGGATTTTTTGAATACGGTATATTACGAAGCCACCCGTGCCGGACTTGATCCGGAACTGGTGCTGGGGCTGATCGAAGTGGAATCCGGCTTCAAGAAATATGCCGTTTCCAGCGTGGCGGCACGCGGTTACATGCAGGTCATGCCCTTCTGGGTGAAAACCATCGGCACACCCAACCAGGATTTGTTTCACCTGCGCACCAACTTGCGTTATGGCTGCAACATTCTACGGCTCTATCTGGATATCGAAAAAGGCAATCTATACCGCGCACTGGGTCGCTACAATGGCAGTTTGGGCAAGCCAGAATATCCAGACATGGTGCTATCCGCCTGGCAAAAACACTGGACCTTCCGTCCCTTCACCAAAACCGCGCAAAATACCATTGCTCCACGCAGCTAGGCTTACCGTTTTTCCAGCACAATCAGCGTCGGTGGCTGCAGTGTGGTAGCTACATACATGCCGGGCTCAGCCATACGCGCACTCACCACCCCATCAAACGGGGCACGCAACACACTGTCCTGCTGATTTTTACGTGCGATGATGAGGCGCGCCTGCGCTTCTTTTGACACGGCATCCGCACGGGCACTACGCAGTTTGGCATCATCCAGTTCAGTGGTCGAACTCACCGCACGGCTGTATAATTCTTTGGCACGCGCCAGATTGCGTCCGGCATCCAGGCCCTCTTCCTTGGCGCGTGCGACACCTGCCTCGGCCTCCATTACCCGCGCCTGATAGATGGTGTCATCCAGCGCTAATAATGGCTGGCCTTTTTTGACCCGCTGACCCACGCTGACAAACACGCTTTTGATCACGCCCGAAACCGGTGTGGTGAGCGGAATGCCATGTATCCGGGTAGCTTCCCCCGCCAATGCAGGCACGCTGCCCAGTAAAAATACCAGTGCCCATAGAGCTTTCATCACGCCTATCCTTTTGGTTGTTTATCCGCCAGTGCCACGATGTCAGCCAGCGGCTTGCCCGCCAATGCCTCCAGCCGGGCCAGCGCCAGCGCCAGCCGATATTCCACGCGACGTGCACGCAATTCAGCGGCCATGGTCTGCGCCATGCTATCACCCAGATTGGTTTTAAGTTCGAGCTCATAATCCGCACGACTACGATCCAGTGCCACGTCGCGGTATTTGATCTGCTCCGCAGCTGCAGGCCGGCTGCTGTTAAGCAGCTGCTGAATTTCCAGCAGGGTTTCCAGCAAAGACTGGGCGACCTGCATATGAAGTTTGTCGGCTCCGGCCTGCAGCTTCTGAAATTGTGCCTGCTCGCGCCCGATGCGGGCATCCATGCTCCCGCCCTGGTAGAGCGGCCAGGACAGGATCAACCCTGCACTCACGCTATCACGGGTGGTTGCACTGCGGCTGTAGTCTGCTGCCACTACTTCGGCATCCAGGCTGGGTGAAGTCTCATGACGCAGGCCAGCCAGGCGCTGCTGCGCAGCAGCCAGCAGTTGTTGCTGGGCGAGCATTCGATGATTGTGCGTCATCACCCAGGGCAGCAGCGTTTCATAATCGGGCAGTTTGGCGTTGTTGTCGGGTAACTTCGGGTCTTCAAGGTCGGAGGCCAACACACCGGGATGGTTAAGCGCATTTGCCAGCAGCGCGCGCGTGATGCGTTGCTGTGCCAGGCTGGCGTTGCGCTTTTCACGTATATCCTGGTAATGCGCCTGTAGCACCGCAAAATCCGGGCGCGACATTTGCCCCACCTCGACCCGGTCATGCGCGTTGTCCATGGCCACATAAGCCACCGCCATGAATTCATTGTCGGCCGCATATTGCTGATCGGCGAGCAACACATCAAAGTAACGCGCCATGATGTCCAGACGGCGCTGGTCGCGCGTATCGAGCAGCGCATCTTCACGCGCACTCGCCTCGGCACGCGCCGCGCCCACAGCCAAATCAGTACGTGAAAAGTCATACAGGTTTTTACGTGCCACGATGCGTACGCTGTTATCGGCGCTCCATGCATCCGGTTCAACAGTGGGACGCCCCTGGCGTAACACGCCTTCAAGGCTGACGCTCAGATCCTGGCGTGCTGCTGCTGCCTGTTCATCGGCCTGGGCAGCGGCGAGGTCGGCCTGGGCACTGCGCAAGTCAGGATGCGGGTCATCAACTGTAGCGAGCGCTTCGGCCAGGGTCAGCGCATGCGCAGACACCCCCATAACCAGCGTACCGGCCAGTACCAGGGCCGCCAGAATATGACGCGGATGAATCATTGACGCGCTTGCAGCTTGTATGCGCCAAACGGCTTGTCCTTGTAGGCGCCATCCACCACGTAGCGCCCCAGCAGTAGAAATTCACTCGCGTCCTTGGTCACACCGATATAGCGCGTAACCAGATCGCCATTGGTATCAAAAAACAGGAAAGTGGGTGTGGCGCGGGCGCGGTTTTTAAGGGCAAAATCCTTCTCGGTGGTGCTGATACCCTTGAAATCCGTCATCTGGCTGCCGCCTTTCACATCCATTTCAAATACCAGAAAATGTTTGCGGTAATAATCCTGCACCTCGGACTGGTTGAGGATGGTGGATTCCATTCGCTCGCAGAACGGGCACTCTGCCTGGACAAACATGATCAGCACACCGGTCTTGCCTTCCTTGCGCGCGGTTTGCAGTTCACTCTTGAAATCTCCCAGCTTGGGCTGGAAAAAATAGGTCTGCACATCGCGCACCTCGGCCAGTGCGGTAGTCGCGAACATGAGCAGGGCTATGCCTAGAATACGTAACATTTATTTCGTCTCCTTCATCCCCCACATGCTGCGGGTGGTTATTTTTTGGTGGTGTCTTTGCTGATATAACTTTCCACAGCCTGCTGGGTAATCCCGCCCACCTGATAGGCGACCAGCTTGCCCGCCGGGTTATACAGATAGGTGGTTGGCAAGCCCTGAAGGGGGCCGAACTGTGCAGCAATCTTAGAGTTTCCCAACACAATTGGATAGCTGATAAACATACTATCGGCAAAGTCCAGCACCTGTTTCGGATTCTGATACTCCATCGCGATGCCGATCACTTCAAGCCGGGTATTTTTGTATTTGTCGTGCAGCGCGATCAGTGCAGGTATCTCGTCCAGGCAAGGCGGGCACCATGTCGCCCAGAAATTCACCAGCACCCATTTTCCCTTGTAGCTGTCCAGTGTGTGCACCTTGCCCTTGCTGTCGGTCAGGCTGAATGCCGAAGCAGAGGTGGTCACTGCCAGCATGGCCAGCAACAGCAAAATTCGTTTCAACATGCATAAACTCCTATAATTCCAGGCTTGATAAATTGCCCGCCATTGAACCATGAATAACGATCGTATTGAACAAGACTCGCTGGGGAAGTTTAAAGTTCCGGCCAAGGCCTGGTATGGCATACAGACTGCGCGCGCCGTGGAAAATTTCCCCATCTCCGGGCGCATGCCGGATACCGACTTCATCCGTGCCCATGTGCAAATCAAGCTCGCCGCCGCGCGTGCCAACTGCCAGCCGGAGTGGCTTACCGTCACCCAGCGCGATGCCATCGTCAGCGCGTGTGAGCGCATCCTGGCTGGCGAACTGCTGGATCAGTTTGTGGTGGATCGCTTTCAGGCGGGTGCCGGCACCAGCCACAACATGAACAGCAACGAAGTCATCGCCAACCTTGCCAACGTGGCGCTGGGCGGTGAAAAAGGCCAGTACGCGCCGATCCATCCCAACGACCACGTCAACATGGGGCAGAGCACCAACGACACCATCCCTACTGCGATTCGCCTGGCACTGCTGGCCAAGCTGCCGCGCCTGTTGACAGCCAGCGAGTCCATGGCAGCCACGTTTGAGCAGATCGCCGAACGCGAACATGACACGGTCAAAAGCGGCCGTACCCATTTACAGGATGCGGTACCAACCACCATTGGGCGCGAGTTCGCCGCCTACGCCTGGACCCTGCGTCGCGCTACGGCCGGCCTTGCCGCCGTGCGCCCACTGCTGTGCCAGACCGGGCTGGGAGGATCGGCTGCGGGCACCGGGCTCAATACCTCGCCCGATTACGCCCGGCGCGTGGCCGCCGAGCTTACCGCGCTGACCGGGGAAACCATCGGCGTGGGAGATCTGGCTGCGCAGATGCAATCCATGTTTGATATGCAGACGCTGTCCGCCGGGATACGCGGGCTTGCCCTGGAACTGACCCGTATCGCCAACGATCTGCGCCTGCTGGCTTCCGGGCCACGCACCGGGCTGGGCGAGATCACCCTCCCGCCGGTGCAGCCCGGCTCTTCCATCATGCCCGGCAAGGTCAACCCGGTGATGTTCGAAATGTTGAATCAGGTGTGCTATCAGGTGTTGGGGCAGGACGCCGCCGTAGCCTACATGACCCAGGCCGGGCAACTGGAACTCAACGTGATGATGCCCGCGCTCGGTTCGGCCTTGTTCGATGCCATGGACTGGCTCACCAATGCGATCAACGCCACCACCGAGAAAAATCTCAAAGGGCTGGCGGTCAACCGCGAGCGCTGCGAGCGTTTCATCCACGACAGCGTCGGACTGGCGACCCTGCTGAATACCCGCATCGGCTATGCCAGAGCCGCCGAAATCGCCAAGGAATCAGAAAAAACCGGGCGCCCGGTACGCGAGATTGTCACCGCACATAACATCATGAGCGCAGAAGACTTCAACGCGCTGGTGTTGCAAGCCGCGCACGGTGTGGGCAGCGGCGGCGGGGGTGGCTGAACCCCTCCGTTGCACAAGAATCATTAAAGACGGCCAGGTGAAATCGCTGGCCGTTTTTTCAGCTTCCTGCTCAATGCCCGGAGCCCGCCTTTTCATCGGACTCATCACTCCCCTTGCCATGAGATTCTGCCGCATGGGTGAAGTACAACGCCACTCCGATCAGCGCAATGCCGGCACCCAAATACAGCAGGTCCAAGGGACTGTTCATCTGTATTTGCAACGCTTTCTCGAACAGGGTGACGATGAGAATCATCAGGACGACTTTAGCCAGACGCTGTTTCAAGTCATCCAGGTTGTTGATCACCAGAATCTTGCTGGACGCGCGGCTGCCGTGCGCCTCGTCAATGTCGCTGACGAACAGCTCGTACAGCCCAAGTGAAAAAATCAGCATGAAGGTGGCGAGCAGATATCCGTCCACCACTTCTACCACATGGGTAATCGTCTCGTCGTGAATTGCCTTGCGCGCAGCAGCCGACAGACCCGGATCGGCGTAATGCACGACATGGCCGACCAGATACACCACCTCCACTGTCGCCATGTACATGACCGCGACCGCAGCAGCCATACTCGCCACCACAGCCAGCACCACCATATACCGGCTGCGCCATAATGCAGCTTCGAACATCAATTCCAGGAATTTCACACGTGCTCCTCTATGCCAAACCAACGGCTCAAAACCTTGCGCGGCAAATACCTTGCAATGATCGTTACCGCGGACGCGCCCACCACCGCAGCCGCCAGCAACATCACAAAATCTTGCCGGGGGTAGCCTTGCAGTTTGATTTCCAGTGCCGCCAGCGCAGTCGATACCAGTAATGCCAGCATGCGCCACACCGGCGTGTGCGTGGTCACACGCAGACGCGCGACTGCTGCCAACACCAACGCGGCCAAAAGGGCATAGCCCAGGCCATAACTCCATTGCAAACGGGTAACAGAGGCCGTCTGCAACACCAGCCAGTGGTGGATTGCATACAGCAACAGCGCCCACACAACCACGCCAATCAACCATTCAATACGTTTTGTTTGTCTCATCGGTGGCATTATACCTGCCTGGCTACGCCAATTAAGTGACCCGCCGGTTTTACAAAATGACGGATAAGCCCTAGAATTTTTTTCATTGCACATAAAACAATATCGAGCGCCCATGCAACTCAATCTCGCGCTTCCTGCACCCGACCCCAGCCGTAGCCATCTGGCCGAAACACGCCCCAAGCACTTGCAGATATGGCTGGAGCGTTTGCCCGTTGCCAATCTGCACGAATCGGCACAGGCGCTGTTGCTGTCTCTGGCTGCGCAAAACCGCCAGGTACTGGCGGATGACACGCGCCTGAAATTACTGGAACTGTACCGCACCATAGTGCATAACCTCGCCAGCACCATCAAGCTGCAAATCAGTGGCGCAGCCTTGCCATTGGCAGAGAAGCAGCACCAGTTGGCAACGCTGGCGCGCGAGCTGCTGATTGAACTCGCCAATGGCTACAAGATTGTGTTGCAGGCGAGCAGCGGACGCCTCCTGAACTTTCGTGGCAAACCAGATCAGGCGCAGACCATGCAGCGCATTTTGTCCGCCAATTCGCGCCTCCTGATGCTGTGTTACGAAGGCTACGCCGATGTACCCGCCAGACTGTGGTCAGAAATACACCAGATCTACCGTTATGCCATTCAGCAGAACGTGCAGGATGACATCGTTGCCGACACGCCCCCCGCCAGCGTCAGCCAGCTCTATCGCCTGTGCTTACTGATTGCCACGGCAGATCCATATCGCATGACCCAGGGCGAAGTCGGCAAGGCGCTCGATCTGCTGCGGCTGTATGGGGATGTGGCGCAAATTCAGCCACCGACACCGCCATTAAAAGCCGATGGCCTGTTTTTAATCAGCCCGGATGCGGATCAGCCACCGTTACCATTATTACGCCATACCGGCATAACCGATCCCGCCCATGACTATTTTTTCAATACCATGGAGCTCGCCCGCCGGCTACACCAACTGCTCGCCCGCCTCAAGGCAGGCGAGTCCGCCGCACAGCTGGGTTTGCCGGCTTATGCGGATGAGGCTACTTATCAGGGTTTGTTGCAGCGGCTGATACGCAACTGGGGGCACGCGCCGACCCGTCATTTCAATCGGCACGGCAGCGGGCATGACGAAGCGGAACTGTGCACAGGCATCCGTGCAATTCACACCTTTCTGCTGGCAGCGGACTCCGGCCCGGGTACAGCCAATCGTAGCGAATTTGACACCGATGACATCAGCATCAGCGCCATCTCGGCTGTTGGTCGCAACCAGCACACCGACGCCATCGCAACGCACTGGACAGTGGTCAATGACAGCGCCAGCGGGCTGGCACTGCATAAAAGAAACAGCACCAGTGTCAATCTGAAAGTGGGCGAGGTGGTTGCGGTACGTTCGCAACTGCTGCCACGCTGGAATATTGGCGTGGTACGCTGGTTGCGAAATTCCCCGGCTGACCAGATCGAATTCGGCCTGCAAATGCTGTCACCCAATCCGCAACCGGTATGGATACGCAATGCCGTCGGCAGAATCCGTACCAATCAACCCGCCCTGCTGCTACCAGCCAACCCCATGCTGCAGGTGCCGCAACAACTATTGATACCGCGTGGAATTTATGTGGCGGGCATCCCGCTCGAATTGAGTGCAGCAACCAACCGCAGCATCCTGCCGGTCAAAATACTGGAACACACGCACAACTTTGATCTGCTCGAATTCAAGGAAACCAGTTAGGCACGGTTTCGGGCAAATTCAACGCCCTGGAGCGCCGGCATCGCCCTGTCCGGTGTTGCGCTGTGCCTCCTGCTGCGCCTGGATGCGCGCGTCAATGGCGTCCATACGCGCGCGCTCGGCGTTGCGCCGGGCTTCTGCATAGTCGCCCAGTTCCAGACGGCTTTCTGCATCTGCCAGACGCCTGCGCGCGACGGCGAGCTGCGCTGGCGCATAACGCGCCGCATTGGCAGCTTCTGCTGCGCGCAGCTCGGTGCGCGCGTCCGCCATTTCCTGGCTGGGCACGGTCGCGCACCCCGCCAGCAGCAATATCACGCCAACAACCAGCATATTTAAATAACGCATCACAAGCCTGATCCGGTTAGAACGAACTCGTTTGAGTGTTGCCGAAGCTGACGTGCACGTCAAGGCACGCTTCAGACGATATAATGCAACCACGAAAAGGGACACATGCCATGCAAGACATCCTCGTACTTTATTACAGCCAGAACGGCGCGGTTAAGCAGTTGGCACAAATTATTGCGCACGGCATCGAATCCATACCCGGCGCGCAAGCCCGCATTCGCACTGTACCCAAAGTTGCGCCCACCACACAGACTGCGGCCCCGCCGGTGCCGGAAGTCGGCGCGCCCTATGTCGAACTGGCTGATCTGGAGCAATGCATTGGCCTCGCGCTCGGCAGCCCGACACGTTTTGGCAATATGGCCGCACCGATGAAATATTTCTGGGATGGCACCGCCGGACTATGGATGAAAGGCGCGCTGGCGGGCAAACCCGCGGCACTGTTCACATCCACCGCCAGCATGCATGGCGGCCAGGAGACCACGCTGATGTCGATGATGATGCCGCTACTGCACCATGGCATGGTAGTGGTCGGCATTCCCTATACCGAACCCGAGCTCACCGCTACCGCCGGCGGCGGCACGCCCTATGGTGCCAGCCATGTGGCCGGAGCGGCAGGTGATCGCCCGGTCAGCGACGATGAGCGCAAACTCGCATTTGCCCTCGGCAAACGTCTGGCGCAAACAGCATTGAAGCTGGCAGCATGAGCAGCCTCGACGCACGACGCTTGCTACGCCAGCAACAGCATGGGATGTTGTCTACACTGTCGAAAAAACTCGATGGCTACCCGTTTGGTTCGGTAACCCCTTTTGTGCTGGACCACCAGGCGCGTCCGGTGATCCTGATCAGCACTCTGGCCGAGCACACCAAGAACATCGAAGCAGACCCGCGCGTCAGCCTGTTGACACACGATGCCGGTAGCGACATACAAGCCAATGCGCGCGTGACGGTAGTCGGCAATTGCGCCCGCATGGCAGACCAGACTGCGCTCAAGGCACGCTATTTACGCTATTTTCCCGGTGCTGCCGACTACTTTTCCACCCACGATTTTTTCTTTTACCGGATTGAGCCCAAGCACATCCGTTTTATTGGTGGCTTTGGTGCAATCCACTGGATTCAGGCCACACAGTTTGTCACGCCGGATAACAATTTGGCCTCACAGGAGGACGAGATCATCGCGCATATGAATACAGACCATCAACACAACCTGTTGGCTTATTGCCGCCATTTTCATGGCGTGAATGCGAATTCGGCGCACATGCTCGGGATCGATACCGACGGCTTCGACGTGCGTGCCGATGCACAACTGCTGCGCTTTGAATTCAGTCAGCCGGTGCTGGATGCGCAGGGCGCGCGCCGCGCACTGGTCGCCATGGCCGAGGCATGCCGCTCATGAAGCGCATTGTCGTGCTGCATTACACCAGCATTGCGAGCCTGATCGCGCTGATATTCTTGCTGGTGGCGTGGGAGGGCTGGCTTGCACCGCTCAGGCCCGGCGGTTCGATGCTGATTCTCAAGGTGTTGCCCCTGCTGCTGCCTTTGTTCGGCATCCTGCGCGGCAAACGTTATACCTACCAGTGGGCATCCATGCTGATTCTGCTTTACTTCACCGAGGGTGTGGTGCGTGCGTGGTCGGATCATGGCGCATCAGCGTGGCTCGCAGGAGGCGAAATCATCCTCTCTGTCATTTTTTTCTTCAGCGCCATTTACTACGCGCGCGATCTGGGACGCCTTGCCCCTGGGCGTCATTAGTGCGATGATTTCGAACCAATAATTCACAAAACAAGGGCTGTTCAGGGATGGAATCTCCACCGCAACGCCGTGCCAGTGACCGCCGCGAGCCCAATAACCGGCGCGGGTTGGAGCGGCGTAGCCAGCATTCGCGAGACACCGGCATGCGCTTCCCTACATTTAGCGAGCAGCGTATCCAGTTTTCCACCCGCTATCTTTTTTTCGTGCTGGGGTGGACGTTTTTCAATATGCCGGCGGTTCTATCCGGTCAGCACATTGCGCTCGCCACGATCAATATCATTTTTGCTATCTATTTTGTATTCACTACCGCAGCGTTTTATCACGCCTGGCGCCAACCCATCCATCCGGCACGCTACCGGTGGACGATGTGGATAGACATCGCTCTGGTCGCCACCTGCATGGTGAATGATCCTTACGATATTCCGCCGTCACTGGTGGTATTCATCATGATTGTACTGGGCAACGGCATGCGCTACGGGATGCGCATGTTCGGTGAGGCATTGATCGGGAGTTTCCTCGCCATCATGCTGGCACTCACTTTACGCTTCGCCTATGGCACACACGGCATCTCGGCCGGGATGATCTTTCTCAACCTGTTCGGCGGCATTATATTGATTTACGCCTACATCCTGATGAGCCGGATTGAAACCGCCCAGCACCTGCTGGAACGCAGCAGCAAACAGGACACGCTGACCGGTCTGATGAACCGCCGCGGATTAGTGGAAACCGGCTCGTCGCTGTTTGATCGCATCGCAACTTATGGCGGCATGGCCAGCGTGATGTTCGTGGATCTGGATCAGTTCAAGCGCGTCAACGATAATCACGGGCATGCCCACGGTGACCAGGTATTGCGACGCTTTGCGGACATCCTGTTCGAGAATACCCGCGCCAGCGATATAAACGCACGTTACGGCGGCGACGAGTTTGTGATTTTGATGCCGGAAACCCAGCTTGACCAGAGCGAACAAGTCGCTCGGCGCATCCAGGCCGCCTTCGCTCACTGGTGCGCCGAGCGGGGCTACCAGTGCAGTGCAACCATCGGAATAGGTGAAGCACCGCGCGATGGGCGCAGTCTGGAAGCGGTGCTGGACAAAGTCGACGCCGCGCTCTATCACTCCAAGGCCGCCACGCCTTATGGCGGTCTGCAACGCGTGGACAGGTTACCTGGCGCCCTTGGCCTTCAAGCCTGACGGAACATTCCCAACCGATCCATCACACTTGCGGGTGCGCCCGTTCCAGCTTGCTGTGCAATTTGTTCAGCGCATGCAAGTAGGCCTTGGCCGAGGCGGCCACAATATCGGTATCCGCACCCTGCCCGTTCACAATCCGCCCACCCTTGGATAGCCGTACCGTGACTTCGCCCTGCGCATCGGTGCCGGTGGTGATATTGTTCACCGAGTAGAGCTGCAATTCTGCGCCGCTGTTGACGATGGATTCCAGCGCGCGGAATGTTGCATCGACTGGCCCACTGCCTTCGGCGCTGCCGTTTTTCTCCTGACCGTTTTCGGCAATCACCACGCGCGCGCTGGGGATCTCCCCGGTTTCCGAGCACACCTTGAGCGATACCAGCTTGAATAGTTCGGGGGTATTGGCTGCGGCCTCGTCGCTGACCAGTGCATGCAGATCTTCGTCGAAGATATCGTGCTTCTTGTCGGCGAGTTCCTTGAACCGGGCGAATGCGGCATTGAGCGCTTCTTCCGAGTCCAGTTCGATACCCAGCTCAGTCAGGCGCGAACGAAATGCATTGCGTCCGGAGTGCTTGCCCAGCACCATTTTGTTCGCGCTCCAGCCCACATCTTCGGCACGCATGATTTCGTAGGTTTCGCGGTGTTTGAGCACCCCGTCCTGATGGATGCCGGATTCGTGGGCAAACGCATTGGCGCCGACAATGGCCTTGTTGGGCTGCACTGCAAAACCGGTAATGCTGGATACCAGGCGCGAGGCGGGAACGATCTGCGTCGCGTCGATGCGGGTTTCACAGCCAAACACATCCTGGCGTGTACGCACTGCCATGACAATTTCTTCCAGCGCGGCATTGCCGGCACGCTCGCCCAGGCCATTGACCGTGCATTCCACCTGACGCGCGCCATTTAGTACCGCAGACAGCGAATTGGCCACTGCCAGACCCAGGTCATTATGGCAGTGCACCGAGAACACCGCCTTGTCGGCATTGGGAATGCGGTTACGCAGATTATGGATCAATTCGCCAAACTGGCCAGGCACGCTATAACCCACAGTGTCGGGAATATTCAGCGTACCGGCACCTGCATCGATCACCGCTTCCAGCACGCGGCACAGGAAATCCGGATCAGAGCGCCCCGCGTCCTCGGGAGAAAACTCCACGTTATCCGTATATTGACGCGCCCATTTGACTGCTTTGACCGCTTGCTCGATGACCTGATCCGGGGTCATGCGCAGCTTTTTTTCCATGTGGATGGCGCTGGTGGCGATGAAGGTGTGGATGCGCGCAGAATGCGCACCGCGCAGCGCTTCCCCGGCACGCTGGATATCGCGCTCCAGCGCCCGCGCCAGGCCGCATACCGTGCTGTCCTTGATGGCATCCGCCACCGCCTTGACCGATTCGAAATCGCCATTGGATGCAGCCGGAAAACCCGCCTCGATCACGTCCACGCGCATCCTTTCGAGCTGGCGTGCGATACGCACCTTTTCTTCACGCGTCATCGAGGCGCCCGGGCTTTGCTCGCCGTCGCGCAGGGTAGTATCGAAAATAATTAAATGATCAGGATTCATTGACTACTCCATCCGGCAATAAGCAGCGTTCGTTCTTATTTGTTATTGGCAGAAACCTTGCCGCGTCTGCGGCGCAGCCATCGCCCTATCCACATCGCATAGCCCGACAAGGCATACAGCGCGACAATCGCAAACAGCACGTCGGGCGGGCTGTACGCAATCAGCACAAATGCCATCGCAATCAGGAATATCACGACAAATGGCACGCTGCGCCGCAGGTTGATTTCCTTACCGCTGTAGTAGGGGATATTGCTGACCATGGTCAGCCCTGCGAACAGGGTCACGGCAAAGGTGAGCCAATGCACATCCGCGCCATGAATGCCGTACTCATTCATCACCCAGACCAGTCCGGCGATGAGCGCAGCCGCAGCTGGGCTGGGCAAGCCTTGAAAATAACGCTTGTCGGCCACTTCCAGCTGCGTATTGAAACGCGCCAGGCGCAGCGCAGCCCCCACGCAGTAGATGAAAGCGGCAATCCAGCCCAGCTTGCCCATGCCCTTGAGCGCCCATACATAAGCCACCAGTGCAGGCGCCACACCAAATGACACCATGTCCGACAGCGAGTCATATTCCGCGCCGAATGCACTCTGGGTATGAGTCAGCCGCGCCACACGGCCATCCAGGCCATCCAGCACCATGGCAATAAAAATCGCCACAGCGGACAGTTCATAAGCGCCATTCATTGCCTGCACAATCGCGTAAAACCCGGCAAACAAGGCACCCGTGGTAAACAGGTTGGGCAGCAGATATATGCCGCGCCGCTGCATGCGGTCACTTGCCATCGATTTGAGAGGACGATTGTCTGCCATGGTTGCTTTATAGCTCAGCCAGCACGTCGCTGCCGGCTTTGACTTTGTCGCCCAGCGCCACTTTGATCCGTGCGGTCAGCGGCAGATAGACGTCCACGCGCGAGCCAAAGCGGATAAAGCCGTAGCGCTGGCCGCGGGTCAGCTTGTCCTTGGCTTTGACGTAACACAGGATACGACGCGCCACCAACCCGGCGATCTGCACGCAGGTGACATCGTGGCCGGATCTCGTCTTGATCCACAAGGCATTGCGCTCATTGGCGACCGATGCTTTCTCCAGCGAGGCATTAACGAAGCTGCCAGGGAAATACCACAGCTTTTTGATGGTGCCATCCACCGGACTGCGGTTAGAGTGCACGTTGAACACGTTCATGAACACGCTCACCATCAGCGCCTCGCGCTTGAGGTAAGGGTCGGTGGCGCGCTCTACTTTGATGACCCGCCCATCTGCCGGGCACAGCACCAGATTGTCGCCGTCCGGGATAGTGCGGGGCGGGTCGCGGAAAAACTGCAGGATAAACAGGGTGATGATCCACAGCGGCAGCGCCCACAGCCAGCCTGCGAGCACGCTTACAACAATGGAAACCAGTGTCGCTAGCGCCAGAAACGGCCAGCCTTCACGGGCAATAATGGGATGGGGATAGTTTTTCAATTTTGAGCCGACTCGATAAATGAACAAAGGCACGGAGCCGCAATATATGACGTCTCCGTGCCTCCCTGGTCAGTGCGTGCTGATTAGTTCTTGGTCTGATCCACCAGCTTGTTTTTGCCAATCCAGGGCATCATGGCGCGCAGCTTGGCGCCCACGATCTCAATCGGATGTTCGGCGTTCTGACGACGTTTGGCGTGCATGCCGGCGGCACCGGCTTTGTTTTCCAGGATGAAACTCTTGGCGTATTCGCCGTTCTGGATGTTGGCCAGCGCCTGTTTCATGGCAGCGCGCGCCTGATCCGCGATGACCTTGGGACCGGTGACGTATTCGCCATATTCGGCGTTGTTGGAAATGGAATAGTTCATGTTGGCGATACCGCCTTCATACATCAGGTCAACAATCAACTTGAGCTCGTGCAGGCATTCGAAGTAGGCCATTTCAGGCGCGTAACCAGCTTCGGTCAGCGTTTCGAAGCCTGCCTTTACCAGCTCCACACATCCGCCGCACAGCACGGCTTGCTCGCCGAACAGATCGGTTTCGGTTTCTTCACGGAACGAGGTCTCGATCACGCCGCCTTTGGTGCCACCGTTGGCTGCCGCGTAGGACAGCGCAAGATCGCGCGCCTTGCCCGACACATCCTGGTGCACGGCGATGAGAGAAGGCACGCCGCCACCCTGCACATAAGTAGAACGCACCAGATGGCCCGGGCCTTTGGGGGCGATCATGACCACGTCCACATCCTTGCGCGGGCTGATCTGACCGTAATGGACGTTGAAGCCATGGGCAAACGCCAGCACTGCACCTTTCTTCAGATTGGGTTCAATGTCGTTGCGATACACGTCCGGCTGTTGCTCATCCGGCACCAGAATCATCACCACATCCGCGCCCTTGACCGCCTCGGCCACATCTTTCACCGCCAGCCCGGCTTTCTTCGCCTTGTTCCAGGAAGCGCCATCCTTGCGCAGACCGACCACAACTTTAACGCCGGAATCCTGCAGGTTGTTGGCGTGGGCATGGCCTTGCGAGCCATAACCGATGATAGCGACCTTTTTCTTTTTGATGATGGAAAGGTCGGCGTCTTTATCGTAATAAACGTTCATTGCATGTTCCTTATTAAATAATAAAATCAAACTTTAAGAATGCGTTCGCCGCGTCCGATGCCGGAAGCACCGGTACGTACCGTTTCCAGAATGGCAGCCTGGTCAAGCGCCTCGATGAAAGCGTCCAGCTTGGAGCCCGGGCCTGTCAATTCGATGGTGTAAGTTTTTTCAGTCACATCGATGATGCGCCCGCGAAAAATCTCCGCCATGCGCTTCATCTCTTCGCGATCCTTGCCGAAAGCGCGTACTTTTACCAGCATCAGCTCACGTTCGATGTGGCTGCCGTCGGACAGGTCGAGGATTTTCACCACGTCAATCAGCTTGTTGAGTTGCTTGATGATCTGCTCGATCACATCTTCCGAGCCGCGCGTGACGATGGTCATGCGCGACAACGTGGCATCCTCGGTAGGCGCGACGGTCAGCGATTCTATGTTGTAGCCACGTGCGGAAAACAGCCCGGCCACGCGCGACAATGCGCCCGCTTCGTTCTCCATCAGCAGGGAAATGATATGGCGCATGTTACAGCTCCTCCGCCAGAATCATTTCGCTGATACCCTTGCCGCCCGGCACCATCGGGAACACGTTTTCAGTCTGGTCGGTGATGAAATCCATGAACACCAGCCGCTCCTTCATTGCGAACGCCTCGCGCAGCGCAGGCTCCACGTCCTCAGGCTTTTCGATCTTCATACCGACGTGACCATAAGCCTCGGCGAGTTTAACAAAATCCGGCAAGGAATCCATGTAGGACTCGGCATAACGGTTCCCGTAGAAGAATTCCTGCCACTGGCGCACCATGCCCATGTAGCGATTATTCAGATTCACGATCTTCAGCGGCAGGTGGTACTGCTTGCAGGTGGAAAGTTCCTGGATGCACATCTGGATGCTGGACTCGCCGGTCACACAGGCCACAGCGGCATTCGGGTGGGCAAGCTGCACCCCCATCGCGGATGGCAGACCAAAGCCCATGGTGCCGAGGCCACCCGAGGTGATCCAGCGGCGCGGCAGGTCGAATTTGTAGAACTGTGCTGCCCACATCTGGTGCTGACCCACGTCGGTGGTCACGAAAGCATCGCCGCCGGTGACTTCCCACAGCTTTTCCACCACGAACTGGGGTTTGATGATGGGGCTGTTGTGATTGTATTTAAGGCAATTCTTGGCACGCCACAATTCGATTTGTGTCCACCAGGCCTTGATCGCCTTGGCCTCGGCTTTTTCCTTGCTGGCCTTGATGAGCTTGATCATCTCATCCAGCACGCCTGCCACATCCCCGACAATCGGCACGTCCACCTTGACGCGTTTGGAAATGGACGACGGGTCGATATCAATGTGCACGATGCGGCGCGCGTCCCGAGCAAAGTGCTCGGGCGAACCGATCACGCGATCATCGAAACGCGCACCCACCGCCAGCAACACATCACAATGCTGCATGGCCATGTTGGCCTCGTAGGTGCCATGCATGCCGAGCATTCCCAGAAACTGGGCATCCGTAGCGGGATAAGAACCCAGCCCCATCAGTGTATTGGTGATGGGGTAGCCCAGCAGTTTGGCGAGTTGGGTCAACTGTGCTGAAGCATTGCTCAACACCACACCGCCACCCGCGTAAATCATCGGGCGCTTGGCCTCGAGCAGCATTTGCACGGCTTTTTTGACTTGCCCGGCATGCCCCTTGACCACTGGGCTGTAGGAGCGCATGGATACTGTTTCCGGGTAAACGAATTCATGGCTTTGCTGGGTGATATCCTTGGGGATGTCCACCAGCACCGGACCCGGACGACCGGTAGCGGCGATGTAGAAAGCCTTTTTGATCGTGATCGCCAGATCCTTGATGTCTTTCACCAGGAAATTGTGCTTGACGCAGGGGCGCGTGATGCCGACCGTGTCCACCTCCTGGAAAGCGTCCATGCCAATGGCATGTGTTGGCACTTGGCCGCTGATGACCACCATCGGGATCGAGTCCATGTAGGCCGTGGCGATGCCGGTCACGGCATTGGTCAATCCCGGGCCGGAAGTAACCAGCGCCACACCTACCTTGCCGCTGGAACGCGCGTAGCCGTCCGCTGCATGCACGGCAGCCTGCTCATGGCGTACCAGCACATGCTTGAATTTATCCTGCTTGAAAATCTCGTCGTATATATTGAGAACCGCCCCGCCCGGGTAGCCGAATACAAATTCGACTCCCTCCTCGGCCAGGCAGCGCACGGTAATTTCGGCGCCCGTCAATTCCATAACTTATGGCCAATCCGCTTAATTCGAAGAACCTTGAATACTAATGGTTATCGCCTGACAGGTCAAAAAAACGCAGCCAAAAACTTATTTATCGGCATGAATCTGACTCAGGTACCCACGCGCCCGGTTAATCAGTTCGCTGGGCAGTCCGTTTTTCTCCGCAATAATCAATCCCAGGGATTGCCCGGATTTGCCGAACTCCAGTTCGTAGGTAGGCGAAAGACTGGCGTGATCAAAGCGCATCGAAGCATTGCACAGGTAAGCGTGGTCATCCGCAAATGCCTTGAGCGGTGTGAGGTGAGTAGTCACGATGCCGTGCACGTGCCGCGTGGCGAGCTCATCCAGCACTGCCATGGCGAGCGAGGCACCTTCTTCCGGATCGGTGCCGGTACCCAGTTCGTCCATCAGCACCAGCGTGCGCTGGTCGGCCTCGTGCAGCAGCCTTTTCAGCACCTCGACGTGCCCGGCAAACGTGGACAAGTGATTGTGCAGACTTTGCTTATCGCCCACGTCCACAATCACCCGGTTGAAATTACCGATGATGCAATTGCCTTCAGACGGCAGATGCAGGCCGCAGTGTGCCATGGTGACCAGCAGCCCGACAGTTTTCAGCACCACGGTCTTGCCGCCGGTGTTGGGACCGGTTATCACCATCATGGACTGCCCGTCGCCCAGGTGGATGCTGAGCGGCACCAGACGGGGAATGTTTTTTTCCTGAAATTGCAACAGCAGCTGCGGGTGATATGCCTGCTCGAGCACCACTTTTGGCTCATCCACCAGTGCCGGCGCGCTGGCATTGAGGGCTGCGGAGAATTGGCCGGCGGCCAGCGCCAGATCCAGCCAGGTGATCGCGTCCACCAGCCGGTTCAAGTCGTCGAGGTGAGTGCGCACTTCATCGGTCACTGCGCGCAGCACGATTTGATTCTGCCCCTCGATCTGGCCATTGAAAGCTTCCAGGCGATTGTTGAGCGCCACTGCCTCAATCGGCTCAACTAGAATGTCACGCCCGCCGCCAATCGAGCCGCGCCGCACCCCCTTCAACTGCTCGGCATGCGTGGCGCGCACCGCCAGCACCGCACGTGCGCCGTGCCAGTGCACCCGACTGTTGTCGTCGAACATGCCTGCCACATCCGGACTCGCCATGCGCGCCTTGAGCTGTGCCTCCAGTTCCTGCCGCACCTGGTGGTATTGCTTATGCAGCGCATCGAGTGCTGGCGTGGCATCTTCACGCAGACGCCCAGCATGGCTGATGGTTTTGTCCAGCACCTCGACCAGCGCTGCGGGTGCCTTGAGCTCGTTGATACTGGCGAAGAGCGCAGGGTAGATTCCAACCAGCTCGCGCAACATCAGGCCGGTCTGCATCACCTGACGCAAGTTGTGCAGTCCGCTGGCGGGCAGCGCGGCACCCGGCTGTGCAGCCTGGCGCAGTGCCGGACGAATATCCGGCACCTGACCAAAGCGCGGCAGTTTGTAGGCATCCGTTGCCTCGCGCGCGGCACTGACGGCGCGCTGCATTTCGCGTGCAATATCGAGATTGGGTGCGGGTTCCAGATTGCGTGCCGCATCGGCACCGTAAGGGGAAAAAGTCAGGCGTTCGAGAATGCGGCGGATGCCGTCGAATTCCAACGCCTTGAGATCGCTTTGCATGGACGAATGGATTTAAAAAAGCATCAATGTAGCAAACAAGTAAAAACGCCGCCACAATGGCGGCGTTTTTACGGGCGGAGTGTCCGGACTTACTGGTGGGAGGCGTCTTCCAGCGCCGCCATGATTTCATTGAGAGTGGCTTCCCGGTTGTCCACCATCGCTACCAGGTTGGCCACATTGCACACGGTCATGCTGGCGCCATGCACAATCCAGCCTTTGGCGGGAGTCCAGCCACGCATCTGGGAAAACAGCGAAAACAGGTCGGTATTGCCCGCCACCATGCGCCGGTACCATTGAGCAAACTGCGCCAGGCGCCCCTGCATCCCTGCCGGGATCACGCCTTCGCCTTCGAGGATCGTGCCATCGTCCTGAAAACGACACACGGCGATCACGCCATCCAGCACTAAAATTCGTTTGAGCGACATATCCGCGCCCTTATGCAGTGCAGGCAGAAATAGCAGCAAAGGCTGCCTCATAATCGGCGTCGCGGTTTTTTACCACCACACCACAATTGCCGTTCACCACCGCAGACCAGTCCAGTCCAACCAGGGAAAAGCCCTGCAGCGGTTCAAACCCTTTTTGCCCGGTGAGTGCTTCCCAGCCACGCGCTTCCATGGTGGCAACCGCCATGTTGGCAACACAGGTATGCGCCAGCAAATCCAGCACTTGCGGTGTCAGCTCGTTGCCCTCCCTGATCAACTGATTGATCAGATCACCTTTGTCAGTGTAAGTGAACGCAGCCATTACGCCGGGGACTTCCATCAGTTTGGACAGATCCATTGTTACCTCCTGTTGCAATTTAGAATTATTGGATTAAACCAGCTGCTCGGTGACATCGCCGCCGATTCTGGAATACATGGTTTTCATCACGTCATCGCTGATATCGCCAACTTTGGCGCGCAACACAGTCATCACGTCGTTGAGCACGCCCTGGCGGTTTTCCAGCATGCAGAAAAAATTGCCCACCGCGCACACGCTGAGCTGATTTCCGCGCACAATCCAGCCCTGCAGCGGCCGACAGCCGCAATGCTCGGCAAACGAACTGAACATTTCAGCCTGCATGCTGACATTGAGGGTATTGGCGCGACACAGAATGGATGCCATGCGGGCGTATTCATTGTTAAGCCCGCCTTCGTAAGTGTAACGGTCGCCCCGGTAGGCGTATTCCCCTGCTGCGATCACGCCCGGGATGGCCATGAGCTGTTTTGCTATATGCATCTCAACCTCCTCCGTTGTTATGCTTGCCGGCAAACTGCAAGCCTCTTTTTAACGTCTTTTAGAATAGAATAGAGATTATGGAAAAAAGTGCAACTCCTTCGCTGCCAACAGCTGGTTTATGGCGCCGTATTTCGGCGATGATTTATGAGGCACTACTGTTGCTGGCAGTGTTATTCATCGCAGACTATCTGTTTTTAGCGCTGACACACAATGCCGCTTCGCCTCTTCTCAAGGCGCTATTACAGGCTTATTTGCTGCTCGTGATGGCGGGATATTTCAGCTGGTCGTGGCTGCGTGGACAAACACTGGCGATGAAAACCTGGCGCATATGCGTGGTTAATCGCGAAGGCACTTCACTCACATTGAAACAGGCTCTGCTACGTTTCGTGCTGGCCCTGGTGCTCATCCCTGCTTTTGGCATCAGCCTGATTTGGGCATTGTTTGATCGAGACAAGCAGTTTCTGCATGACCGTCTGGCGGGTACCCGCCTGGTGAGAACTGACGTTTAAGCCTATTGGGCAGCTATAGTTTCTGCACCTTGCGTATCATGGCAATCGCCATCAGCAGGAATACCAGCGTCGGCAATACGGCGCTAAGCAGCGGCGGCCAGTCATTGAGCAGCCCCAGATAGGCAAACAGGCGGTTGAGCAAGTGATATCCCAGCCCGAGCATGATCCCGGCAAATACGCGGGTGCCCACCGCGCCCGAGCGCGGCCGGTGATAGGCAAACGGCAATGCGATCAGCATCATCACCGGTGCTGCCAGCGGGTAAAACAGCTTGGACCACAGCGCGATTTCATAACGTTCGGTTTTTTGTTTGTTCTTGCGCAGATGCTGGATATATGACCACAAATTGGATGCCGACATTTTTTCCGGCGCCACCAGCAGCACGCTCATGATCCCCGGAGTCAGCACCGAACGCCAGACTTCCGCTGGCACATGACTGACGCCTATGTCACCACCACCAAACCGGGTCTCGGTAATATCCTGCAAGCGCCAGCGGTTATCACGCAAATAATCCCCCTGACTGGCATGGCTGATTTTCTGTAAATGGAAGGCATCGTCAAACGCATAGATATTCACATCGCGCAGCTCGTTCTCGGGAGTCACTTCACGGATATTGATAAAACTCTGCCCATCACGTACCCAAAGCCCGGAACGGAATGCCTGTGCCACCAGCGCGCGGGTAGCAGTAAGCTTAACCTGCTGCGCATAGCGCTCTGAGGCAGGCGCAATGAGCTCGCCAAACACAAACGTCAACACGGTAAACAGCAGTCCGACGAGCATCAGATAGCCGGCCACGCGCTGGATCGACATGCCCGATACCAGCATGATGGTGAACTCAGAATTGGCCACCAGCCGCGCCAGCGCGAACAGCGTGCCGATCAGCGCCGCCACCGGCAGCAGTTCATAGACGTGACCCGGCACACTCAGGGCAACGAAAGCCAGGATGTTGAGCAGACCATAGCCACCTTGTCCCAATGAACCGAGCTCATTCAGCAAGTCGAAAAATGCGTACAGGGTCATCAGCGCTGTAAACACAAACAGCGAACTGACCAGGGTTTCCATCGCCAGATAACGTGCCAGGATTTTCATCGGCGCCAGCGCCACCATGGGCGCATAGAAATGCGCTGATAGAACATCCACACCAGCACCCCAGCCATCAGCAGATGCACCGCCCACATGCCCACCAGCGGCGAGATTTTTTGTTGCGCCACCCAGGCCTGGGAAATACCCAGCAGGTTGTTGTAGATCACATAAATCAGCAATGCCAAAAGCAGTTTGAACGAGCGCCCCGCACGCGGATTCACGAAGCTCAACGGAATCGCCAGCAGCGCCAGGATCGCGGCGCTGATCGGAAAGCTCCAGCGCCATACCAGTTCCGCCATGTTGGCTGGCGAGGGGTCGCGCATCAGTTTGGGGGTGGATAATGCATTGGGCCCGAAACTCTGCTGTTCAACGAAGCGCGCTGGCTCGATGCGCATCCAGTAGCGCCCGAACTCAACTGTTTTGTAATCGGCGCGCCCCGGCACGCCTTCGTAGCGGCGGCCATTTTCCAGTACCAGGTAGCGCTCGCCATTGGGCAGCTCGGTGTGAAAGCCTTCTTTGGCGACCACAATCCCCAACTGGTGGTTGTCCAGTGACTGCATGAACACATTTTTCACGCGCGTACCGATCTGTGACAGACTTTCGACAAAATAAACCTTGTCCGCGTTTTTTGATTCGATAAACATGCCTGGCGAAATCGCCGACATGTCGTCGCGGCTGTTCAACACTGCGGAGTACACATCCCTTTTCTGCAATGCCCACGGAATCACCGCAAGGTTGAGCAGTGCGATGGCAAACACCACCGGCAACGCAAAATACAGCACCGGCCTGATCCAGGCGAGCAGGCTCTGCCCGGCGCTGAACCACACCACCATTTCACCATCCCGATAAGCACGCGAAACGGTCATTATGACGGCAATAAACAGTGCCAGCGACAACAGCACCGGCAGAAAACCGAGCAGGCCGAAACCGAGAAAGGCAAACACCGCGTCTACCGCCAGCTTGCCGCGCGCCGCATCGCCCAGCAGCCGGATGAACAGCGTGCTCAGAGTGATCGCGATGAGCACCAGAGACACCGCCAGACAGTTATAAACAAGTTCACGCAACAGCGCGCGGCGAAAGATCATTTTTGCGGAGAAATGGGTGGTAGTTTTGACTTTTTACCTGAACACTGCAGATAATGCGTTGATGAGTTTCGGGTCAATCAGGCTCGCAGTTTAAAATCAAGCACGGAATCCAAGGAGTGTAGCTGTGGAATTTAGCATAAAAAGTACCAGTCCTGAAAAACAACGCGCCGCCTGTATCGTGGTTGGCGTGTATGAATCGCGCAAACTCTCGCCTGCCGCTACACTGATTGACCAACAGACTGCGGGCTATCTCACCGATATCCTGCGCCACGGTGACATGGATGGCCGCCTGGGCAGCACCTGCCTGCTGCACAAGGTGCCGGGCACGGTATGCGAGCGCGTGCTGCTGGTCGGCCTCGGACGCGAGCGCGACATCGACGAAAAAGCCTACGCCGATGCCAGCAGCGCCGCGCTCAAGGCACTTACAGCCAGCGGTGCAGCCGACGCAGCAATTTATCTGATCCAAACCAGCGTCAAAGGCCGCGACCTGGCGTGGAACATCGAGCAACTGGTCATCGCCGCCGAGGCCAGCCAGTACCAGCCCGGCAAGCTCAAAAGCAAGCACGACAAATCCCCGTCCAAGCTGCGCAAGCTGACGCTGTGCGTGAGCAGTCGCGAACAGCAGGCGGACGCCGAGGCCGCCCTGGCGCAGGGCTTGGCGATAGGTGCAGGCATGAGCCTGGCCAAAACGCTGGGCGATTTGCCCGGCAATGTGTGCACACCCACCTACCTCGCCGAGCAGGCGCAGGCGCTAGCCAAATCGCACAAGCTCAAATGCGAGGTGCTGGACAAAAAAGACATGGAAAAACTCGGCATGGGCTCGTTCCTGTCAGTGGCGAAAGGCAGCCGCCAGCCGCCCAGACTGATTGTGCTACAACACAACGGCGGCAAAAAAGGCGACAAGCCGGTGGTACTGGTCGGCAAGGGCATTACCTTCGATGCGGGCGGCATCTCGCTCAAGCCCGCCGCCGAAATGGACGAAATGAAATACGACATGTGCGGCGCCGCCAGCGTGCTGGGTACGCTGCGTGCCGTCGCCGAGATGAAGCTGCCGCTCAACGTCGTCGGCGTTATCCCCACCTGCGAAAATCTGCCGGATGGCGACGCCAACAAGCCCGGTGACATTGTCACCTCGATGTCCGGCCAGACCATCGAGATTCTGAATACCGATGCCGAAGGCCGCCTGATCCTGTGCGATGCACTGACTTACAGCGAGCGCTTCGAGCCGGCCGCCGTGATTGACATCGCCACCCTCACCGGCGCCTGCGTGATCGCGCTGGGACACCACGCCAGCGGCATGTTCAGCAATCACGACAGCCTGGCGCAAGAAATCGAACACGCCGCCACTGCCGCACAAGATCGCGTATGGCGCTTGCCGCTGTGGGATGACTACCAGCAGCAACTGGACAGCAATTTTGCCGACATGGCGAATATCGGCGGTCGCGCTGGCGGCTCCATCACTGCCGCCTGTTTCCTGTCGCGCTTCACCAAAAAATACGACTGGGCGCATCTCGACATCGCAGGTACTGCGTGGAAATCCGGCAAGCACAAAGGCAGCACCGGGCGACCCGTACCGCTCCTGGTGCACTTCCTGGTGAACCGCGCCAGCCGGGCAAAATGACGCGCGTGGATTTTTACACGCACGCGCCCGACAAGCTCGACCTGGCGCGCATTCTCACCGGCAAGGCCTATCGGCAAGGGCTCAGGGTCATGCTCTACTCGCCCGACAGCCGGGTGGTGGCCGATATGGACCGACGCCTGTGGGAGGTTCCAGCCAACAGTTTTTTGCCGCACTGCGGCTGTACCGCAGCGCAAGCCAGTGTCACGCCCGTGGTGCTGGGCGAGACCGCCGACCACCTGCCGCACGACAATGTGCTGATCAATCTGCATGACACCACGCCGACGTTTTTCAGCCGCTTTGAACGCCTGGTCGAAATTGTTTCGCTGGACAGCGCCGACCAGGATGCAGCGCGATTGCGCTGGCGTTTTTACAAACAGCGTGGCTACGAGATGCACAGCCATGACCTGCGTGAAAAACAAACATGACTGATCCGATGCATCAATTGCTGGATAAAATGCAGGCCCTGATGGGCAAGCATCGTGATGCGCCAGTGATGCTTGAGGCTGAACCCGCCCCATTCACCGACGAAGCGTCCAAGGCAACCCCGTTTCCGGTTTTGACCGATATCGTACGGCGCGGTGAAATACTGGCAGGCGAACCACCTGTCGCCCCGCAACCTGTGCCTGACTTCACTGTGGAGATCGCCCCTCCAATCGAAGTGACTGACAGCACACCTGAAGCATTCACCAGCACCGAGCAGACCGGGTCATTTGCCAATGTGGAGGTCACGCCGATTTTGACCGACATCGTGTGGCGCGACGAAGCGCTGGCTGACGTGCCGCCCAGCGTCCCACAACCTGCGCCCGACTTCGCAGGGGAAATCGCCCTTCCAGTCGAAGTGACCGACATCACTGAGACATTCACCAGCACTGAGCAGGCTGAGCCATTTGCCGCTGTGGACGCCACGCCGGTTTTGGCCGACATCGCCTGGCATGGTGAAGTACTGGCAGACGCACCACCCTTCGCCCCGCAACCTGCGCCTGACACCAATGCTGAAATTGCCCATCCGGCTGCAACGGCTGACAGCATCCCCGCGGCGTTCACCAGTCCCGAGCAGGCTGAGTTGCTCGCCAACTCGGTCGCCACCCATGTACTTGGCATGATCGATGGCCACCTCATGTACCAAGTCAACACCGTGATGGCGCAGCGCCTGCGCCGCGTAATGGACGACACGCTATCCACGCTGCTTACCCAGCTCGCACTCGACATCGAATCCATCGTGCGCGAGGCGGTCGCCGAGGAACTGGCGCGCCATGGCATCCGCCCTGCCGACACCCCGGAGAACCCCTCCAATCCGGTATAATCACGCGCTTTAGCCTTAATCAAGCGCATCATGGAACTCGCCAAAAGCTTCGAACCCCGCGACATCGAACAGCGCTGGTACCAGCACTGGGAACAGTCCGGCTATTTTCGCCCCAGCATGGACGCCAGCCGTCCCGCCTACTGCATCATGCTGCCGCCCCCCAACGTCACCGGCACGCTGCACATGGGGCACGCGTTCCAGCACACGCTGATGGACGCACTGATCCGCTATCACCGCATGCAGGGCGACAACACCCTGTGGCAGCCCGGTACCGACCACGCCGGCATCGCCACCCAGATCGTGGTGGAGCGCCAGCTCGATGCCAAAGGCGAGTCGCGGCATGAACTCGGACGCGAGGCCTTCCTGAAAAAGGTATGGGAATGGAAGGACCACTCCGGCTCCACCATCACCCGCCAGATGCGCCGCCTGGGCACCTCGTGCGACTGGTCACGCGAGCGCTTCACCATGGACGCAGGCCTGTCCGAAGCCGTGACTGAGGTCTTTGTCTCGCTCTACAACGAAGGACTGATTTATCGCGGCAAGCGCCTGGTCAACTGGGATCCGGTGCTGGGCACGGCAGTGTCCGACCTGGAAGTGGTCTCCGAAGAAGAGGACGGTTTCCTCTGGCACATCCGCTACCCAATCGAAGGCGAGGACGGCTTTGTCGAAGTTGCCACCACCCGCCCGGAAACCCTGCTGGGCGACGTCGCGGTTGCCGTTCATCCGGACGACACGCGCTACCAGCACCTGATTGGCCGCCATGTGCGGCTGCCGATTGCCGAGCGCAGTATCCCGGTGATTGCCGATGACTACGTTGACCCGGCTTTCGGTACCGGCGTGGTCAAGATCACCCCGGCGCACGACTTCAACGACTACGCCGTGGGCACGCGCCACAAGCTGCCGCCGATCAGCGTGTTGACGCTCGACGCCAAAATGAACGATCTCTGTCCCATCGAATACCAGGGACTGGATCGCTACGTGGCGCGCGAAAAACTGCTTGCCGAACTGCAGGCCAAAGACCTGCTGGTCGCCGCCAAACCGCACAAGCTGATGGTGCCGCGTGGCGACCGCACCGGTGCCGTGATCGAACCCATGCTCACCGACCAGTGGTTTGTCGCGATGCAACAGATGGGTGCGAGCGGCCTTGACGCGGTCAAATCCGGCAAGCTCAGATTCGTGCCGGAAAACTGGACCACCACCTACAACCAGTGGCTGGAAAACATCCAGGACTGGTGCATCTCGCGCCAGCTGTGGTGGGGACACCGCATCCCCGCCTGGTACGACGAGGACGGCAACCACTACGTCGCCCGCAACGAAGCCGAAGCGCGCAAACTCGCCGCCGGCCGACCGCTGACGCGCGACGAGGATGTGCTCGACACCTGGTTTTCCTCCGCGCTGTGGCCGTTCTCCACCCTGGGCTGGCCGCAAAAAACGCCTGAACTGGACGCCTTCCTGCCCGGCTCGGTACTGGTCACCGGCTTCGACATCATCTTTTTCTGGGTCGCGCGCATGGTGATGATGTCGCTGCACTTCACCGGCGAAGTACCGTTCCGCGAAGTGTATGTGACGGGCCTGGTACGCGACGCCCACGGCAACAAGATGTCCAAGTCCAAAGGCAACGTGATCGATCCGCTCGACCTGATCGACGGCATCGACCTGGACAGCCTGATCGCCAAGCGCACCACCGGCATGATGAATCCCAAACAGGCGCAGGCCATTGCCAAACAGACCCGCGCCGACTATCCCAATGGCTTCGCGGCCTTCGGTACCGATGCAATCCGTTTCACTTTCGCCAGCCTCGCCACCCATGGTCGCGACATCAAGTTCGACCTGCAACGCGCCGACGGCTACCGCAATTTCTGCAACAAGCTATGGAATGCCACGCGCTTCGTGCTGATGAACTGTGAGGGCAAGGACGTGGGACTGGACGACAGCCTGCCGCTCTCCTATTCCGATGCGGACCGCTGGATCATCAGCCGCCTGCAACAGGCCGAAACCGAGGTCGCCAGTGGCTTCGCCGATTACCGCTTCGACATGGCAGCGCGCGCCGTTTACGAATTCGTCTGGGATGAATACTGCGACTGGTATGTGGAACTCGCCAAGGTGCAGATCAATAGCGGCGATGACGCTGCCGCCCGCGCCACGCGTCGCACCCTGGTGCGCGTGCTGGAGGCCGCCCTGCGTCTGGCGCACCCGATTATCCCGTTCATTACCGAGGAACTCTGGCACACCGTGGCACCGCTGGCAGGCAAATGCGGCGCGAGCATCATGACCCAGCCTTACCCGTTGGCCGACGCAGCAAAAGTGGACGCCGGGGCCTGCGAGCGCATCGTCCTGCTTAAAGACCTCGTCAACGCCACCCGTGGTCTGCGCGGTGAAATGAGCCTGTCGCCTGCGCTGAAAGTGCCCATGGCCATCAGCGGCGATGCCAGCGCACTCGCCGGTTTCGCACCTTACCTGGCAGCGCTGGCCAAATTGAGCGAGGTCAAAATCAGCACCGAACTGCCGCCTGGCGACGCCCCTGTCGCCATCGTCGGCGACACCAAGCTGATGCTGCTGATCGAAATCGATCGGGACGCGGAAAAGGTCCGGCTGGAAAAAGAAATTGCGCGCCTGCAGGGCGAAATCACCAAATGCGAAGCCAAGCTTGGCAATGCCAGTTTCGTGGATCGCGCCCCGGCCGCCGTGGTGGATCAGGAAAAACAACGCCTGGCGGATTTCAAGGATACGCTGGACAAACTGCAAGACCAGTTGATCCGGCTGATGGCGCAGAACTAAACCCGTCATGCCGGACTTGATCCGGCATGACGGCCGCTACTCTCCCCAGCGATACTGGTGGCAGAACTGCCCTACCCGTTCCGCCACTTCGTCGCGTTCAAAGAAGCGATCGGCACGGTTCAGCCTGGCCTGATCGCGCTCGTCCTGGCTGCCGCCAAAGCAGAATATCGGCACGTTGAGCATCCACTCCCTGCGCACCTGGCGGATCGCGTCCTGCGGGTCGAAGTCATCGGTCAGGGTATCGAGGTCGAGAAAAATAAAGCGGTGCAGCAGGATGTCGTGAAATTCGCCCAGGCTGTCCAGATCCAGGGTTTCCACCATCTGCCAGCCTTGCGGCAATTGCGCGCGCAATTGCGCCGCGATGCCGGCATCGTTGCTCATCAGGATGAATTTGCGCTGCAGACGCGCTTCGATGGTGGGTTGACTCATGGGGCCTCCGGATTGAAATAAGCAGTCTCGGTGATGCGCCGCGCCCAGAGATGAGCGGCTGCGCTATCGAGATGGTTCGCCAGTTCAGCGGCGATCGAGTGGGGTTCATTGGCCAGATGCGTCTGCGGCAAACCGGGTGCGACGGACAGCGCCACCCGCGCCAGGCACCGCCCCTGGGTGAGTACCCGCACCCAGCCTGTGTCGTACTGGCGCTCGGTCAGGTAACAGGCGGCGTTAATCTTGATACCGTGCGGCACCATGCGTGCGCTGCCCTGGTGATCGGGGATCAGCTCTGCGCACCAGTCTTCGCGTGCTGCGCGTTCGTCCTCACGCAACAGTGACTGCTCCCAGCGCCAGCCGAACTGGCCATTGGCAGCCCGCCGGTACACCATGGATAGCCACTCCCAGTCAGGCACGCTGGCATGTTGCGACCAGCAGGTAAGCGATGCGCGCAACGCCTCGATCAGCCACTGGCGAAAGCCGGCAGACGGCGCGGCCACGCGTCCGGCAAACTGCTCCACCGGGAAATCCAGCATGAAGCTCGACCCCACCACCCCGGCGCGGCCAATAGTGGCGGCGCCGCTGCCCGCGAGCTTGCTGCCATGCAGCCAGATATCCTGTGCCGCCAGCGTGACCGGCAGACCTGCCTCGTGAAAAACCTGCAGCATGGGTTGCAAAGCGTGGGCGTACCAGTCAGCAGAACGAAACGGGAAAAAATCCAGCGGCGCGACCAGCACCACACACGCCTGATCGGCATCCACCCAGACCCCGCCGCCGCCCAGCGGACGACGCACAATGGGCACATCCGCGTATGCGGCGTTCAACTCAACTGACGCGGATTGATGCTGCCCGAGACAAACATGCGACTGCGGCCTGCCCCATACCACGGCAGGCAAATCGCCGGGTTGCATGGTTTCTGCCACGCCCGCATAAGTGGCGTGATACTCCCACGGGTCGCAGCAGCCTAAATCAATCCAGCGCGCCCTCAGGAGGCGGATGGTTCGCCTCCTTCGGCAGGTTTGTTTTCCTTGAAAAATTTGCCGAAGTAGAAATCGCGCCGGTTCAGCGCCTCCAGTTCTTCGGCGCGGGCAGTTAAGCCTGCACGCATGATTTCCACCAGATACTGCCCCTGTTCGGCATCGAGGATGTGAATCTCGTTGATCAAATCCTCGTCCACATCCACGAAATGTGCAGCAAACCCCTCGGGCGCCTGTACATGCAGCAACCAGGATTTGCAATCCGGATCTTCCGCATCCACCGGGCTCATGCTGACTTTGCCCAGCCATGCCATGCGCGCGGCCTGATTGAAATAGCGGATATCGAGCTTTTTGCCCTTTTTGTACTTGTTCAGTTCGTTTTTCAACGATCCAACATCGGTGACTTTAATCGATTTCATGTGTGATCTTTCCTGATCTTCGAACGCTGGAGTGTGGCGAATTTACCGTCACCCTGCAACAAAAAGCCCCGGCGCAGCGGGGCTACGATAGATGCCATTTTAATCTTCCGATGCCGCCCCCGCCACCTTCCCCAGGGTCTCGCGGATTGCGTCCGGAATATCGACAATACGCGAGAAATGCCCCATGCTCAGGTTCGGCCAGCCCAGCGCAATGCGGTAGCGTGCATACAGGGCATATACCGTGTTGCCCACGATATAGATTTCATAAGGCAGGCCGGCAATGTAATCCGTGCCATCGATTTTGTATACCCAGCGTCCATCGCCCATCCTGTCATCGTTCATGGCCACACCGAACACGGCGATTTTTTTGTCCGACATAACCACCTCATACACCTCGGCAGTATGATTGACGCCTTTGGCGAGATTGTCGCGCACCGTTGTCACTGCGGCGTTGAAGTCATGCAGCGCGTTGAGTTCGTTCTTGTCCGAATCAAATCGCTCCATGCCAGCCATATAGCGATATTTGGGCAACTCCGCGGCGCGTTCATCGCCGCCAAACCCGATGCCGGCACCCAGTGCCTGTTCCAGGCGCGCCTGCATGGCTTTGACTGCACCCTGCTCGCGGGCGAAGCGGGTGCGGAAAAAAGCGCGGTACCAGTAGTCCGGATTCATGTATGAAACCGTGCCATCGGCTTGCACGCCAATGCGTATCCCGGCACCGACTATATTGCTGCCACCCATGCGGTGGATGGCTTCCAGAATGCCCTGGTCGCTGACCACCAGCACGGCGAACTGCGGCAAGCCTTTTATCTGATATTTGCCCAGCGTAGCAAACCCGGCGGCCTCGGTTTTTTTCTCGACTGCAGCCAGCACCTGCGCCACATCGCCGGCTGCCACCCGGTCCCCGGAAATATAGGGTGCGACCGCAAGCGACCACGGCGACCATAGCAAGAACAACAACACTCCGAATGCACGTTTCATTGCCATCACACTGCCGTTTTAACCGGGTAAAAAAAACAAAAAGGCCGAGGGATTAACCCTCAGCCTGATTGTACTGCTTTTGAAACAGACTAACTCAGATCGGTTTGCTTACATCTTCCAGGCGTAAGCGACGCCGAGCGAATTTTGGTACATTTTGATGGTTTCGGTACCGCCAAACGAAGGTGATGCACCAGATACCGAGTTCTCAAATGCATGCATGTATGACACGGTCAGTTCATTGCCTGTGTTGGTCAGGTAAGTCACACCCAGTGTAGCGTGATCCTTGACCACACCCGGGGCGAGGATGTTGAAGGTCACGTCACGCGCCTGGATGGGGTTGTCGCCGTGGTTGTAGCCGGCACGCAGCGTCCAGTGCTGGTTGTACTGATATGCCGCACCCAGTTTCCATACATCAATATCTTGCCAGCCAAAGCCAGGACCACCGCTACTGCCTAACAGAGCCTGATTGGTGCTGGGGTTGCTAATAGATTTCACACCGCTGTAATTGATACGCTGGTAGTCGAGCGCCAAGGTCAGCTCAGGTGTAACTTGGTAAGCAATACCCACGTTGTAGTTTTCGGGAATATCGAACGCCCCCTGCTCGGCAAACAAACCTTTGTATTTGTCGAACTTTTGCATATCCATTTTGGTAGCGTAGGCCGCACCAATGGTGAATGCAGGTGTGATTTTCCCCATGTAACCTATACGCACACCGTAACCAAATGAATCATCGTAACCTTTGTTAGTCAGATTGTTTGGGCTGCTGGAATTCGGAGTGAACGCTTGCAAACCTTCAGCCTTGAAGCGTTGGTAGCCAATCAAAGGAGAAATACCGATGGAATGGTTTGGCGCAATTTTAAACGCAACGGTAGGTGCAATCATAAGCTGCATCAAGTCAACACCCAGACTGGTGTTGCCACACATCATATTGGCTGCGCCAGCACCGCAGTTGTACTGGCCTGCTGGATAATCGGTATTCATGCCGCCGTTACCATACACACTCACACCTAGCGATAGGTTGTTATTCAGCATTTTGTTGTAACCAAATTCTGGGATACCGAAATAATTGCTGTCGCTGTCAGTGGTGCCATTCAGGGTAGGCATGCTGCCGCTCCGGCTGGCTTCACGCTTGGGGGAAAACAGATCGATCCCCAAGTCCAGGCGATCGCCTGCGAATACCATGCTGGCCGGGTTGTTGGCGCCACCAAATGCATCATCAGCCATCGCTGTCGCTGCGCCGCCCATACCTTTTGCCTTCATGCCATAGCCATGCGAAAAATAACCATTGGTTGCCATGGCTGCGCCAGGCAATGCAAAACCGGCAACGGCCATCAGGCCAATCAATTTTTTGAGTTTCATTTATGTAGTCTCCAAGGATTATTAAATTAAGAACAACGCTGACATTTATTTATTATGATTTTGACGAATAGTACACTTGTCACATTGACCTGCACAAGCCCATTGCTGGCGCAATTCAGAGCGATGTTGCATTTCTGCAACACAAAAGTCGGGTGCCTGGGCACCCGACTTTTTTTACTGAATGCAGATTACTCAAATCAGCCCGGCGCCAATCTCTTCGCCCGCCATTTGGCGCTTGACGATTTCCACGTCCTTGCGCGCCAGCGCGAACGGGAACGAGAGGATGTCGGAAGGGCTGGAATCGCCATACGGGCGGTTGCAGGCGGATACTTCCTCGTCGTCCTTGCCGGGGCAGCCGGAGGTCTGGAACGGCTTGCCGGAATTGACCAGATCCGCCAGTTCGTCTTCCGCCACGCCAAAGTCGATCACCTTCCCGTCCGCATCGAACAGCATTCTGCTGACGTGACCGCCGGCGTAGTCAATGATGAAGCGCGCCAGCTGCACGCGACGCCACTGACCTTTGTCGCAAGCGGGCCAGTCTTCCATCATCGAACCCTGCTCGGGGTAGAAGGCGAACATGTGGTTGTGGCCGCCCATGTCCTTGATCTTCTGGCAGACTTCGAGAATCTCCTGCTCGGTCTCACCCATGCCGCAAATCAGGTGGGCACCGAATTTCTCCGGGCCGAATATTTCGGCTGCCCACTCGATGGCTTGCCAGTATTTGCTGTAACGGTGCGGGCTGTCCACGGTCTTGCCGCGGGTGCGTTCGAAAATTTCCGGGGTGACCGCATCCAGCGCCACGGTAAAGATATCTGCACCCATCTTGTGCAGGCGCACCAGGTCGTCTTTTTCCATGGTGGTGGGATTGGACAGGATGGACACCGGGATATGCGGCAGCGCTTTCATCCATTTATCCAGCAGCACGAAGGTGTCGGCGTCGGAATTGGGGTGGGTGATCATGGAGATGCACATGCGCTGGAACTGGCCTTTATCATTACCCAGCTTGACGCGCTCGATAACTTCGTCGTAGCGGGCGGTAGGCCAGTCCACGCGGATGAAGTTGCGATCCGCGTAATCACGCGACTCTTCACGATGCCGTGCCAGACCGCAATAAGTGCAGTTGGCGCGACAGCCTTCCGGATAAGTCACCAGCAGGTTCAGGCAGTTGGTGCACGCAGTACGGTGCATGTTGCCCGGCACCAGACCAAGCGTGATCGCAGCCGCGGTGCTCATTTGCACATACTCGGGCGAACGCATATCCGGAGTTTTGACATGGTAGTTGGGGCGGTAGAACTGTACGACTTGGGGTTGATCCAGTACGGCGCTCATGCGACTCTCCTTAAAAGCACGGTTTGCAATTACTCAAGCAGCGAAATAATCCGGGAAGGCAACCCAGCTCTTGCGATGCAAGGAGTCGGCGTGCGCTTCTTCGGTGTTCCAGAATCTGTCCAGCCAGCGGCGGCGTTCCACCGCGCGGCTTACCGCGACTTCAAACTGGTCGCGGATGTCTTCTTCAAAATCTTCCAGCGCGGCACGGTCGTCGTGCTTCAAGCATGCCACTGCGGCTTGTCCGGCACGTTCGCCGGAGATCACCGCCGCCGCAATGCCCGCGCCCGTGATGGGATGGGTGAGGCCAGCTGCATCGCCGGTAAACAACACCTTGCCCACCACTAGGTGCTCGCGCAGGCCGCCCACTGGAATCGCGCCGCCGGTTCGGTAGCTGATCTCGGCACCGACCAGGTCTTGTGCCATCAATTGCTGATGCAACGCATCGAGCGGGGTCTTCATGTCACCCGCGAAACGTTTATCCAGGCCCAGCCCGAGATTCGCCAGATTGCCCTTGGGGAACAGCCAGGCATAGCCACCGGGATAAGCGGATGAGAGCCAGATATCGGTATCCACATAGGCGCGTTTAAGTGGAACGGTGTACTGGCGCGTGGTCACCACTTCCATGACGGGCAGTCCCAGCGCTTCTGCCACGGGCGAATGCGGGCCATCGGCGGCAATCAGCAGCTTGTAGGCGACGTCGATTTCGCCTGCCGGCGTTTTGATTCGCGCCACGGATTGCGCGGCATCGAGCCTGGTCAGGCGACTATCGAGCATGAGTCCGGCACCCTGCGTCACGGCCTCATGCGCCAATGCCTGGTCAAACGCAGCGCGGTCTATCATCAGACCGGGGAAATCGGTCTCGGCCACGGCACCCGAGGGCAGGTAACTTTTCATGCCTTTGATGCGCTGCAACAGTATGCCGTCTGCGGTGGCATATTTTCCCATCGGCAGCGGGATGAATTCTGCGCACTGCACCGGCAAGCCGATTTCATGGCGACGATCCACACCCAGTACGCTTAGTCCGCCATGCGCAGCGGCTGCAGCAGCGGCGGCACCGGCCGGGCCCAAGCCAATAATCAGCACATCAACTTGGCGCGTCATGCTGCAGCCTCGCTATTGGCCTGTGCCAGGGCTTCGTGCAGCACGCTGACAAAATCATCCGCCGTCAAGGTAAGCATATCGACTGTGCGCGCAGCAAAAAAATGCTGTACGTTATGCGCCAGCTGTTCGGCAAGCGTGTCGCGCAGGGCGGCCTCCAGATCAGCAAGCGTGCGGCTCGGGCTGATGAATACATCGCCGGAAAACCACACCTGCTTGATGCGGCTCTGACTACGGTCAAACGCCATACTGGCGCGCAACAGGCCGCCGGAGAACTTGCGCACCGCATCCAGCGTGGGTTGGTCGGCAGTTGGACGAGCGAGCAGGTTGATCCAGTCGGGATGGTCAATTTCAGCCAGCGCGGCCTGGTAGAGCGTCTCCTCACGCGGCGTGAGCGGTGCGGCGGCGAATTCCACACCGAATTCTTCAGCAAATGCGCTTGCCAGCGCAGCCTGCACCTGGCTCATGGGCGGCACCTGACCCAGCAAATCGCCCAGATTGGCAACGCGCTCACGCGCCGAGGCGATGGCTTTGTCGGAAAGTTTTTCGGCCGGAATTTTGAGCACGCGCAACATCTTTTCCACGTCGAATTCGATTAATAGCGTGCCTTGATACATCAGTGCATCGCCGTCAAACGCCCCGCCGGTGCCGGATATTTTACGGCCATCCACTTCGATGTCATTGCGTGGACGGAACCGGGCATCCACGCCCAGCGTCGAGATTCCGCGCGCTGCCGCCTCGCAGATGCGGCGTGAGATGGCGCTCATGTCTGCCGTACCTAACTCGTGCTTGTGCAGGTACAACTCCCAGCCAATCTGGGTGGTGTCGAAATAGATTGCGCCGCCGCCGGTAATTCTGCGCTGGATGGTGATTGCGTGTTCGCGGCAATAGTCGAGGTTGAGTTCCTGCTCGGCACTCTGGTGATAGCCCAGTAACGCGCACGACTCAAAGCGCAAGAAACGCAGCGTGCTGGGGCTCGCATTTTCCTGGCGCGCTTCCAGCAAGGTCCGGTTCAGCGCAATGTTTTGCGCTGCAGGTCGCAGGCCAGTGTCGAGTAAGCGCCAGGTGGTCACGTCATTAATCCCGTTCAGCTACAGCAGCCGCCCACGGCTTCAGGCTGGTCTGCCATCACCACCTTGATGCCGCCGAGCGAACCAGCGGCAGCAAAAGTCGGGCGCTTCATGCGCTCGTGTTCGATAACTTTCTGGATGTCTACTTGCAGACCGGCATCTGCAGTTTCAATCGCCATCACTTCATCGCCAATCGCGATGGAGCAGCACGCCGGGGTGACGCGCACATCGCGTTCCAGACGCACGGCAAGTTCCACCATGCCATCGGACGGATGCGCCAGGCCATTGAGGCCGGCCATCACGGCGTAGCTGTCAATCTCTACCTTGGTGCGGCCGGGCGGGCGGGCACAACCCAGCAGCAAAGGCACATCCGGCAGCGCAGCGCGGGCATCCATGAAAAACCGTCCGACCTCGCGGCTATCCGGGGTAACGAACGGACGATTTTCCGGCGCATAGAATGGCATTACCACCACCAGCACGACCGCCTGCGGCTGGTGGCGCTGAATGATTTCCAGCGCATTCCACTCGCCCAGCAGATGCCCATAATGCAGGCCAATCACGATATGGGGGACGACCTTGAGTTTGGTCGAAACCAGGTATTCGAGGGTTTTCTCGAAGTCATCCACGCTACGGCGCAGGTGATAGACCTGGGTGATCGTGTCCTGCGAGCCGATCACGTCCATCATCGCCGCATCGATGCCACTGTCTTCCATGCGGCGCGCGATATCCATGTCCACCAGTGCGGTGTGCATGGCAATCTTGAATTCAGGGAAGGTGTCCTTGATACGTCGAATGGTTGCGTAGTAGTCGTCGTACTCGACTTCATTGCGGTGGTTGGAGCCACCGGTCAACAACATGCCCTGGGCGCCACCATTGATCTGCTCGTTGACCACACGCCATAAATCTTCCGGACTGCGCGCCGCAATCATCGGCTCCAGAATTTTGGCCTTGCAATGGTCGCATTGCAGCTTGCAGTCGCCACCGGTAATGGATACCGCCGGCCATGCACTTTTGCCACAACCGCTAATTTCCGAACTGGCAAACGCCTTGAAGGTTGGCGTGTAAAAATTCACGCGCCCAACACCCTCACCGCGCACCTGCGCAAATCTTTGCTGCATTTGCCTAACCAGGGTGGCATCCAGTTCGATACCATCCAGCGGCTCAACGCGTTCAACGACTTCCAGCCAATCACTCATTAGTGTTTACCTGAAACCCCAATTGCCACAGGGGTTTAAATCTTACAGAAAACAATAGGGGCGATTTGGCATCGCCCCTATTGAATCAAATACGACTGCGTTTAGCAGCCGCCGAAGCCGTCAGCACCCATCTTGGTTTCGAACGCACCGGCAACCGCACCGCCGGTAATCAGCGCACCCGAATCAGCGTCCCAATTGCTGGGTTTCATTTTTACCAGCCAGCCGCTGCCGTAGGGATCGGCGTTGATGGTGCCGGGTTTAGCAGCCACGTCTGGATTGGTGGCCAGAATTTCGCCGGTCACCGGGGCTTTCACCGGGCCAACCCATTTGCCGGACTCAACCGTGCAAACCGATTTGTTCTGTTCGATTTCCTTACCCACTTTTTTCGGGGTATACGACACAATCTCGCCCGCCAGCGAGCAGGCATAGGCAGTCATGCCGATGGTCAGGGTGCCATCGGCTTCGCGACGCGCCCATACGTTGTTGTCAACGTTGTAGAAAAGATCGTCAGGTAGATTACAACCGCGTACTGTTGCCATGCTCATTTCTCCTCAGAATGAAATTCAGTTAAACATTTAATGTCTGCAACATTTTTGCAAACGGTTTCGCAAAATCAAGCGAAATTCTGACCAAGTAGCGCCAAATCAGAAATACATGGATTTGTCGCTACTCAAAATTAAATCAGCCAGTGCACCCGCATTGGATACCTCGTCAATCTCGGCAATGATATCGCTGACATCGAGCTCATAGCCAGGCATTGCCGGTTTGCACAAGTGCAATTTTACTCCAGCCGCTTTGGCATCGCGAATAAATTCAAGGATGGTTTTGCCATCTTTCATCGCCGAAAGATTCTCTGCCACACCTTTTTTGGCCAGCATTACGCCTTCCATGGTGAAAAAGATGTGCACATCGGAATCCATCGAAGCGAGTATTGAACCGATATAAAACGGAGTAGCGCATCGGTGTGGCGTTGACGGACCGCTGGTCATGACGATGACAACAGACTTTTCCTCATTATCCAGATAATGGTGGTCCGCCATCAGCGTGCACCTCGTTCACAGTGTATATCTTCACGTCGGGTGCGCTCACAATATCCGGCTTGTGCTGCATCACCGGTCAGCATCACAGACAAGGCTTCTTCCACTGTGCCAGAGGGCCTTACACGCGCAATCCATGCTTCGTAGGGTTCGATATTCAGCAAGTTCGGGTCTTCCAGCACGCTGTGATTGGCTGCTTCGATTACGCAATCGAATACGTTAGGTACGGGACCTGCCCATTTGCCACTCTCTATGGTGGCGACAGGTTTTCCAACAGGGCGCAAGGTACCCGGGCGGCGCACTCGTACATGCAGAATCTTTCCCGCTACGGTTTGCGAAATATCCGTCATACCCACCGTCAGACTACCGTCTTCCTCGCGGCGCGCCCAAATCTGGTATTGGTCATCATAATAGAGTTCCGCCCGGAACTCGCAGCCATTGCATTCCATATTGTTGTGTTATGGCGCGTTTATTGGTTGGCTAAAATAAATAGCTAAAATAAATTGGGCGCGGTGTACGCGCCCAAATATTATCGGCCCGCAAATCACGGCACAGGCCGCGCTTGTGTGTTTAGACTACGCCCTTGGCATGGAGAAAGTCCAAGGAATCGCTGACGTTTTCATGCACACCGAGTTTACGTGCTGAGAGACCCATGGCCAGACCCAGCAACTGGGTAAAGTACAGAATCTTCACATTGGTCTTGATACCGAATTCGGTTTCTGCACGCACCTGATGCATTTCCAGGCCTGAGTGACAGGTCGGGCATTCAGTAGCAATCACTTCTGCACCGGCGTCTTCAGCTGCCTGGATAATGTTCAATACCAACTGTGTTGATGTGTCCGCATCTGACAGGGTATGCGCACCACCACAACATGCAGTCTTCAACGGGAAGTCCACATTGATCGCACCAGCAGCCCCAAGCAAGTCATCCATAAAATGGGGTTTGTAGCTGGATTCGGAACCGGCTCCCTGATCCTTTTCAGGATAAATCTGGCGCGGACGCGTATACATGCAGCCATAGTAGTTGGCAATCTTAATACCGTTCAGACTCTTGGAGATTTTCTGCTTAATGCCTTCGGTACCCAGATCTTCCATCAGCCATTCAAGCAGGTGCACAGTACGCACATCCCCTTTGTATACTGGATCATCCGATTTCTTGGCCAAACTCTGCACGGTTTTCAGTGCTTCATCCGAAGTGGCCAATTCATATTCAGTCATTTTCAAATTCATATAGCAACCGTTGCAAGGAGCCATGACCGTGTCGTAGCCCATTTGCTCGCTGGCGATTGCCATATTGCGGGCAGACATGTAGGTTTGCAGCATGGGGTGAATGTTTTTCACCTCCATCGCGCCACAACAGTTCCAGTCCTGCAGGGTTTCCATTTCCAGACCGAGGCTCTTTACCAGCGCGCGGGTGGAACGATCGTATGGGCCGCCGGAACCTTCCAGCGCACAACCCGGATAATAGGCAACTTTAGCCATGTGCCAACTCCTTCTGTTCTTTCACATACTGCTTCAATACGTCACCGGTACGACCCCAGGACTTCGTTTTAGGCTTGAAGAACATCGACAACCCCATATGCAGTGAATGCATGATGGGGGTGCGGGACAGGAATCTGATCACATGGCCCTGGCGCAATTCGGTCCATTTGTTCATGCGCGCAACGAAAATACCCAGCCAGCCATGCAGCGCCATTTGCATCATGTCCTGCTTGGAATTCTTGAAGAAATTGCTCATAACTTCAGAGTCTTCAATGCGACCTCGTTCCAGACATTGACGGGTGAACTCCTCGTCGAATATGCTGGAATTGGATTTCGGCCCATAGCCTTCCTCCTCAATCCAGTGGGCCAGTGCCTTCATTACCCCTTCCGGACGCACGTCTTTCGGGCAGATATTGGTGCATTTATTACACGAAACACACTGCCAGATAATGTCCTTGTCTTTCAGGATTTCGTCCTTGAGACCAAGACGAATCAAATAAATCCAGTAACGCGGGTTGAAGTCGGTATTCTGCGCGTACATAGTGCAGGAGTTGGTACATGAACCGCACTGCCAGCAGCGATGGACATTCTGGGCTCCAGAATACGTTTTGATTTTTGTTTCAAAATCATCATCATAATCCTTCAACGTGCGCGGCAGGATCATGGTGTTCCAGTGGCCTGATACGTCTACCCCGTCCACCACCAGCTTGTCGCTGGTAATCAGACGATCGGCATCGATCAGTGTTTTTTCGTGAATTGCCATCGAAGTTTCTCCTAAAATCGAAAACCCGGGAGCACCAGCTGCCCCGTTTTAATTTTGCGCAAATATGACCCTACCTACTGAGGCTCGTCGCGCTTGACCCTGGATTGTCCCGTCTTGCGTTCTGCATCTATCCCGAGAAACTTTTTCAACTGCTCCTGCGGCGTTATACCCCGGCCAAAATCCGCGCTCAACATGCCTTCCGCCATCGAGCGAAAATACTCGGAGTAAGCTTGCGCCAATACTAGATCAATCCAGAACGGCACATCTTTGTACAAGCCCTGCTCGGCGATCTGCTCCGCCAGCCAGGCACGCGCACCCTCGAACATCTCCGGGCTATTACCCAAGGGCACGTCAGGCAGGGAATCATTACCCCGGATAAATTCGCGCAATGCGCCACTCACCGTATTCTGATCCCAAACCCAACGTGTCATCAGCGGATACTTCACTGGATTGTTGAAGTGCAGCATTTCCGCACCAAAATCAAATGCCGCACGCCGATTCTTTGCAGCCTGTTTACGCGTTTCCTTGTCTGCCGTTTCGTCTAAGGGCACGATCTCGGAAAATTTCTGCAGCCGTTCAACGAGCGCTATATCTCCGTACAGCAGCGCGTGAATCGCTTCCCGCGTACCTTCAACACCCAAAGCCTGCAGCGCAGGGAATACCCGGCGTCGGGCAGAAAATACCGTTTCCAGCAACGCTTCGATGCCATCCATCGACAAGGATGGCAAGGCTTCTGCGTTTAGCAAACCGGAAAACAATTGGCTTTTTGCCTGAAGGCTCGTCAGCAGGTCTTCCAGTCCCGCCCCGTCTTCCGCCTGACGCCCCAGCTGCGCAAAATGCTGCTGGAACTGTCTTGGATCAAGGGCAACTGACAGCGCGGCTGGCACAATCGTGTCAGCCTCACCGGCAGGAACCGGGCTGTCAGGCTGCTTTTTGAACCAGAGCATTCATGTCACCAACAGCGCGCATGGCCATAGCCAAACCATGAGAGATGCTGGTATCAATGTCTTCCGGACCCAACGCTGCGCCACCCACATAGATACCACGGCGCGTGCTGCTGAAGCTGCTGGTGTACTGTTCGCCTTTTTCAACGAAACCATGCTTCTCCAGACCGATACCGAACACTTTGGCAAGCTCAGGATTTTCCTCGCTCGGATCCATGCCAATGGCATGAACCACGATGTCCATCGGGATTACGATAGGACGCTTTACCAGCGTGTCTTCACCCTTGACCAGCAAACGGTTATCGGCAGATTTGGTAACCTCGGCGATACGTGCCTTGACAAACTTGGTCTTGTATTCTTCCTGGGATTTCCAGTAGAACTTGTCTTCGTACAAGCCGAAAGTCCGGATATCCATGTAATAAATGAATACGTCTGTCTGCGGAGAAATCTCCTTGATTTCCATAGCCAGATTGGTGGACACGGTACAGCAAATCTTCGAGCACCACTCGCGGCCGATCTGACGATCACGCGAACCCACGCACAGCAGGATCGCTACGCGCTCAGGTACACGCCCATCAGACGGGCAAGCAATCTTGCCGCTTGACACCATTTGTTCCATCTGGGTGGTGGTCAGCACATCCTCGTAAGTGCCAAAGCCCCATTCAGGTTTGTTAATGGAATCGAAATGCGTGAAGCCAGTGCCGAGGATAATGCTGCCGACATTGACACTTTGGCCATTCGACAGGGTCGCAGTGAAATTGCCGGCTTCGCCTTCCACTTTCACCACTTTGGTGGATTTGTGTATGGTCACGTTGGGACTATCTTCAACACGCTTGACCATGCGACCAATGGCGTCTTTGGCCCATTCGCCGGACGGCACCAGCTTGGCATAACCAGACAGAATGGGCGCACCACCCAGCACAGCTTCCTTTTCCACCAGAACCACCTTCTTGCCGATAGAGGCAACGCCAGCAGCGGCAGACAGACCCGTGGGGCCTGCGCCCACAACCAAAACAGTATCAGACATTTAGCTCGCTCCTAGTGCCAATTCAGGGTTATACAAATATTCAATATTGCCAGCTTCTACTTCCTTGAGGTAAGACTCGAATGTTTTCTTGGCTTCGGTCCAGGACATGCCCATTTTCTCCACCAGCTCTTCACAAGGGGAAGCATGCCATTGCAGCTGCACAATCTTGAATGGGTCAGCACCACACGCCAGCGCGGCAAATTGCACATCAGCCATGATAGGCACGGCAAAATCATTGTCGTGCGCTTTGCCGATCCACTGGTTCTTGTCCATGGTGGTAATACAACCGGTGTCGATACCCAACATCACGTCCGCATTGGCTTCTTCACGGGCCACGCGAATTTTGCGATCCATGGTGAAGGAGCGGGTGAATTCGCGCTCGGAGATGATGTGACGGAAGCCGAAGCCACAGCAGTCGTACCAGGTAGAGTAGTCGATCAACTGCGCACCCAGAGCCAGCGCCACGGAACTGCCCACAGCGGTACGGTTGCCACCCAGGATGCTTGGGTCGTAGATGGCATCTTCGTGCACCATCTTGTAGTAGTGGCAAGCAGCATGCATGGTGACGCGGATATTGGACACGTCGATGGTCTGCAGTTCGGAAGCAATGCGATTACGCATCACGTGCACCCACTCGGAGTAGTGAATGATTTCTTCGGGAATCACCAGCTTGCCGTCCACCAGACGCCCCAGCTTGCCGAGGATCTTGGTAACGCGCTCGCGCAGTTCAGCGGATTCAACCAGGTATTTGCGGATTTCCTTGTAGTTGCCGAAGGAGGTGCCGCAATGCACCAGCGGGAAGAAGTGACCGGCCTCAAAGCCATGCTGCTTGCCGGAAATGTAGGCCTGGTGGAAGTTGCGCATGAACACGGCCGCCAGGGATTCGACGTTGCCGATGCCGGACCCGTGGTAATTCCAGGCGGTACAGGAGGTCTGGTCGGTTTCGTCGAGGTAGTCTTTACCGGGTTCGAAACCGAACTTGTTCATGAACCACAGCAGGGAAGTCGGATAGCCGGGAATATTGCCACACTGTCCGCACGATTTGTGGTGCCACAGCTGCATGGTCGGCACTTTCTTGGTCCAGCCGAACAGGGTCTGCACCTCAACCGGTTTGTGCGCATCGGTAATGCGATGAACGATGATCTGCCCATCCTTCTCCAGTTCCCACATGTGATCGCGGATGTCGTCCATACGCTCACCGAGATCAACGGTGCGCTTGTCCACGTGCTTGCGCACCCACTCGGTGGCTTTTGCGGCTTCGGCGCCGGAGAGGTTGGTTTGCTGGAAGAAAGAACCGTGTCCAGCTATGCCTTGGGTTTCGTTGCTATCCACAATATTGCTCATGGTCAAGCTCCTGAATTAAATGTGCTTAGTCTAAAGTCGACACGAACGATCAGTTGTCTTCCTGCTCTTCCAGCCACTCTTCGTACTCTTCGCGTTTCTCGTCGATGAAATCTTCGATGACGTCAAACAGGTTTTCGTCCATTGCTTCAAGCGAGGACAACACGCCGGTCATTTCCCAGATGGTATACATCTCAACCGAAGTTTTCAGTGAGACTTCCCATGCGGTATCGGTGGTCTGCAGTGTGCGCACTGGAATTGCCTTGCGCAGCGTCTTGAGATCGCCCTCGACTTTTTGAATATTGGGACCCCAGTCAGGGAAATGATCCGGTTGAATCATGTCTGGTGAGAGCTGATTGCCTGTAGTGATCAGCTTCAGCATCACACGACCAAAGGGACGCAGCACGTCTTTGGCCGATTGCATTCCATGCTTGATGGACACTTCACGCATGATCATCACCAGGCCGCCCGGGGAATTCTTGAATGGGCAGCGCGCAGCGCAAGTCATACACTGGGCGCACGCCCAGATTTTTTCCTGCATCGCGTCATAAATCTGCTCAACGTTTTCAGTCCAGAGCAGCTGAACGATTTCGCGCGGGCTGTAATCGTAAAATTGAGCGGACGGACACGTAGCGGTGCAAATACCGCAATTCAGGCAGCCGTTCAACTCATGATCGTAGCGAAAATCACTACGAATATCGTCATAAATTTCGCGCATTTCAGCGTAAGTTGCCATATGCACCCCTTCGGTTAACCATGCCAAATAGTTGACAAAACTGGTAAGGTATTACCATACACCAAGTATATAAAATTTCAAGCCAGACTAACAAAGCCTGATATAGGTCATACAAAAAATATGACAGACGGCCCGCACTGGCGTTCCGTCGAAGTGACAGCTTGGCATGGTCAACCAAACCGTTGCGGTGAACAACCGGGGATTGTGTCCCCGGTCTTAGCTACCTGTTGCGGCGCATCATTCCCTGCGCGGCAACCAGATCATTAAACGTACAGGCAAATATCCGATTCACCGGCAAACTCAAAAAACGTGGCAGCGCCGCCGTATTCCAGTCCGTCAATGAAATCGCTGTGCTCAAAACCGAACAGCTCAACCGTCATCTGGCAAGCAATGAACTTGACGTCAGCCTCCTGGCACATCTCGCGCAGATCAGGGATAGTCGCCACGCCATTGTTCTTGATGGTTTGCTTCATCAGGCTGGTCGCTAGCGATTCGTAACCAGGCACCAGCGACTGCACTGCGTTGGGAATATTCCAATTCAGGGCACGGAACCATTTTGGTCCAAACGGCATTTTCATCGGCATACCCGGGTTACCCAGCGGGCTTACCTTGAGTACAGACAGGTCTTTGCGCAACAATTGCAGCCCATAGAACGTAAAGAAAATCTGGGTTTCATAGTCCAGCGCTGCGGCAGTCGATGCCAAAATAAACGGTGGATACGCCCAATCCAGCGTGCCTTTGGTTGCAATGATAGCGAGTTTCTTCTGATCCATGTCTGCCTCCTAAATGTTTAAAGTTGAGACTTTGCGCCTATGATGATTGAACGCCTTGCCACCCAACCAACAAATTATAATTGTTTTAATTATTTCTTTTTCATGAAGAAAGTATACTCGCCACCCGCTTCAGCAGAAGACAATAGCTCATTGCCGGTCTGCTTTGAAAACGCCTGAAAATCCTTAATCGCACCCGGGTCGGTTGCGACAATTTTCAGAACCTGCCCGGTCGTCATGTCGGCCAGCGATTTTTTGCAGCGCAAAATGGGCAACGGGCAATTTAAACCACGGGCATCGAGCTCTTTATCGAAATTCATATTCAAAACCTCCTTAAGTGTCTAAAAAATTGAAAGCGGTGAAACATAAACCAGTCAGGCGATAATTGCAACCACCCGCACTCCTACTCAACGGATTCTCATGCCACAGCAGCCAGTGGCTTTCCGGAACGCATCCACCCCATAATCCCGCCTTGCAAGTTATAGACATTGCCAAAGCCTTTAGCTGCCATAAATGCACATGCCTGAGCCGAACGGCCTCCAGACTGGCAATAAAACACCACGGGTTTGTCCTGCGGTATATCTTGCGCCTTGATTGGCAACAAATGCAGCGGAAGATGGGTGGCATTATTTATCATGCCGCGCGAAACTTCAGCGTCCGTGCGCACATCGATCAGCACGCATGCACCTGATGTTTTCAACGTTTCGAGTCCTGCCGCATCCACTTCCTTGAAGCCGTACATAATCACCTGCTCCGCCGCAACAATTTAAAGAATGCTAATATAGCAAAATACTACTGTTCTGCAAACACCCTGTTAAGGTTTTGTTTCAGCAATGTTGAGCACCGTGATACAGATTAATAATGTGGCGCGCCTCAGCAAAAAACAACCAGCGCTCAGCCACCATTCCCAGCAATGCAGTCATGACAGCAGCGTAAATCGCCACAGTGACATCGCCACCCAATGTCAGAATCAATGCTGGCACAACAAAACCAGCCGCAAACACGAAAGCTTTTAGCGCCAGAGAAAATTGGCGCGCAACCTGGAAACCGAACTCCTGGGTAAGAAAAGTGCCATGGGTGTGCCCCGTATCCAGCAGTCTGACTGTGCCACGCGTAAAACCAGTAGCTGTCTTGATGGTAGGTCCGGTCCCCGGACTGGCAATCCAGAAGTAATAGATTGCCTTGAGTGCAGCAGCTGCTACTAGCAAAGCCAGCACCAGCGATATATAGCCAGTCAGTGACACACTGGCATGGCTGGCCACGGCAAGTAGCAACAATGCGCCAGTAAAATGTCCTAGTGTTAGGTAATTGGCTGGTACCAATGGTGAATTCCACTGCCGGATGGTTTTCAGGCAGCCGTAGATCATGCCGGTGCTGAACAGGGTGATCCACGCCAGCAATGTGGCAAGCGCACCCGCCGTCAGGCGCAACACCTCCAGTTCAGGCACCACCAGCCAGGTCAGCCCCAGATAAATTATCGCGAATGGGTAAAACGCCATGGCGAATACACCTTCTCGTGACAACCACGAAGTACGAAAACGGTTGACGGCACGCCAGGCATTTTTAGGGTTGGCAAGGTGGAACACGGACGAGGTCAGACCTGCTGCCACCAGCACCAGCGCCAACACGCCCGCCACCAGCTTTTGCTCGACTGGCATGCCGCCACCCAAACCGAACAGATCCGTCAGATACAGCAACGCGAATAAACCAAAACCCGCGCCGGAGCTGACAGTAAAAAATATGACAGAAAATGCGGGATGCATTCGGAATTCCCTTATGACGAGTACGCGAAATTAACGCTTTACAATACGGTTGGCGATACCTTTGATCTTATCCTTGAAACCCGGCTTGCCCAGGTTTTCAGTCGGAATCGGCTTGGCTTTACGTACTGGCAAATAATGATTGGTCGGGTTATAGCCCAATTCAGGCATTAATTGATAGCCACCGCGTTCACGTACTACGCTACTGACAGCTGAATTGGGATCATCCATGTCACCGAACATGCGCGCATGCGCCGGGCAGGTCAGCACGCAGGCGGGTTGGCGCTCTTCTATCGGGATTTTCTGATCATAGATACGATCAACGCACAGCGTACATTTTTTCATGGTGCCGGATTCGCGATCCAGTTCACGCGCGCCATACGGGCACGCCCACGAGCAATAATTGCAGCCCATGCACTTGTTTTGATCCACCAGCACGATGCCATCTTCGGCACGCTTGTAAGAGGCGCCTGTAGGACACACGGTTACGCAATCGGCGTCCTCGCAATGCATGCACGACATCGGGAAATTGATGGTTTTGTTGTTGGGATATTCACCCACTTCATAGCTGCGAATGCGGTTGAACCAGACACCTGAAGGCTCCGCGCCATAAGGCTGGTAGTCTGTCAAAGGTGCGGTGGTGCCGGAGGCATTCCACTCCTTGCAGGCAATGGCGCAGGCATGGCAACCCACGCATACGTCAAGGTCGATAACTAGTCCAAGTCTCATGTTGATACTTTCAAATAATCAAGCCGGGCGGCAGTGCCACCCGGCGAATTGGGATAGGCTTAATTATTATTTGCTGGGACTATCGTCGCTGCGGGTACTGTAGCGCAACACATCCGGACGCACACCGTCGTCCCATGGCAAGGGTTTGAGGGCCGGGAATTCCGGCCAGCTGCCGGTTTCACCCGGCAGGGCCTTGGAAATCTTGACCCGCAGATCAAACCACGCAGCCTGCCCGGTAACCGGATCGGAATTGGTAATGCGGCGTTCGCCCTGTCTGGCCGGCAACAACTCGGAAATCAGGTGGTTGAGCAAGAAGCCCTTTGTAGCCTCCGAGGCATTCGGCTTCAAGCCCCAAGCACCACCCTGTTTGCCAATCGCGTTCCAGGTCCAGACGGTATTTTCCTGGGTACCTTCCATGGTACGCATCTGGCAGCGAATCTTGCCGTTGTGCGACTCGACCCAGATCCAGTCATCATCCTGCAACCCCATACGTGCGGCCTGACCACGATTCATGTACATGTAGTTCTGCGCCAGAATCTGGCGCAGCCAAACATTCTGCGAGTCCCAGGAGTGGTACATCAGCATGGGACGCTGAGTGAGAGCAAAGAAGGGGTACTCGTTCTCCTCTACGCGCTCCTGTTCAAGCGGCTTGTACCACAGCGGAAGCGGGTCAAAATACTTTGCCAGACGTTCGCGGTCAGTCTGGTTGTTAGGCTGCGGACCGTTGTACAGGCCTTGTCCGGCCAAACGGAATTTTTGCAGCGGCTCGGAGTAAACCTGCATGATGATGGGCTCGGACTTGCCAATGAAACCCACTTCCGCCGCGACATCCAGATATTCTTTATTGGCGAAGCGGTTATATTTCTGGCTGTCCGGCCAATGGTGCGCAAAGAACGATTCGTTCTCGATATATTTTTCCCATTGCTTCGGATTCGGCTCGCCCTTGAGTGATTTGTCACCGTTCTTGCCACGCCAGCCGGCAAGGAAGCCGACTCCAGGCGAGCGCTCGTAGTTGACGATAAAATCGGGATAATTCTTGAACTTGCGTGTACCGTCCGGATTGGTAAATGCCGGGAATTTCAGGCGCGAGGCCATTTCCACCAACACCTCCTGCCACGGGCGTACGTCGCGGTCGAGCTCGATCAGTGGGTAGCGAATTGCGTCGGCCGCCGCATCCGGTTCGGAAATCGGGCGGTCCAACAGCGAGATGGTGTCGTGACGCTCCAGATAGGTGGTATCCGGCAGCACCAGATCGGCAAAGTTGACCATTTCCGAATGAAATGCATCCACCACCACCAGGAACGGAATCTTGTGCTGGCCGGGCTCTTCCGGGTCTTTCTCGCGCAGCATGTCCTGGACATTCTTAGTGTTCATGGTGGAATTCCACGCCATGTTGGACATGAACAGCATCAAGGTATCAATCGCATACGGGTCATGGTTGGTGGCGTTGGTAATCACCATGTGCATGAGACCGTGGGAAGCAATAGGAATCTCCCATGAATACGCCTTGTCGATGCGCAGCGGATTGCCATCGGCATCAATCACCAGATCTTCCGGGCGCATCGGGAAGCCGAGTGGCGTGCGTGACAGCGGCGTGTTGGGCGCATTGATTACATCCAGATTATTTTCCGGCAGCTGGTGCGGCGGCACCGGCTTGGGGTAAGGCGCGCGCGCACGGAAATTGCCCGGTCCGTCCAGTGCGCCCAGCAGCATCTGGATCAGATGTACCGCGCGGCAGGCGTGGAAGCCATTGGAGTGCGCGGCTATACCGCGCATAGCGTACATTGCCACCGGGCGGCCAATCACCTTGTCGTGTTTGCGTCCCCAGCTATCGGTCCATTCGATATCCAGTTCGACAGTTTCCTTGAACGCCACATGCGCCATTTCCAGCGCCATACGTTCGATGGTTTCGGCCGGCACGCCGCACTCTTCGGCGACATTTTCCGGCGCGTAGCGGTCGTCCAGATAGCGCTCGGCGGTGAGGCTCATCACGGTGCGTACCGGGCGTCCATCAGGCGCGACGAAATCGCCGAACAGCGCCGGCGCGACATCCTTGCCAAGACCGTTGACGAAGGTTTCCTTTTCCATATCCCACACCAGCGGGTTGCCCGCCTCGTCGCGCAGAAACAGTCCGTTGCCCTGTTGCCCCGGCGTATCGACGACCAGCCAGGCACAGTTGGTATAACGAATCAGGAATTCCCAGTCGAACAACTCGCGCGACAGCAGCACATGCACCACCGACAAGGCCAGCAGACCATCCATGCCAGGCTTGATGGGAATCCATTCGTCGGCAATGGCCGAGTATCCGGTGCGCACCGGATTCACCGATACGAACTTGCCGCCGTGGCGCTTGAGCTTTTCCAGACCGATCTTGATCGGATTGGACGAGTGATCTTCTGCCACCCCCCACATGATGAAATACTTGGCGTAATCCCAGTCCGGGGCGCCGAATTCCCAGAATGAGAACCCAATCGAATACAAGCCGGCGGCCGCCATGTTAACCGAGCAAAATCCGCCGTGTGCCGCCCAGTTTGGGGTGCCGAACTGTTGTGCCCACAGACCGGTGAGCGCCTGCATCTGGTCACGCCCGGTAAAAAACGCCAGCTTGGAAGGGTCCGTCGCACGAATGTCGCCCAAACGCTCGGTGAGCATGTCCAGCGCCTCATCCCATTCGATTTCAATAAACTCGCCGTCTCCACGCTCGGATCCCGGTTTGCGCAGCAGCGGTTTGCGCAGCTTGGCGGCGGAGTACTGCTTCATGATTCCCGCCGAGCCTTTGGCACACAGTACCCCCTGGTTGGTGGGATGGTTACGGTTACCCTGGATGAAGCGAACCCTGTTCTCCTCCAGTGTGACTTTGATCCCGCAGCGGCAGGCACACATATAGCAGGTGGTAAACTTGATTTCCTGCTTGTCGTGATTTTCGATTTTGACGATTGCGTTCATTAACTGATTGATTATTATGAATTGATTAAATAGTAGCGTATTATATTTCTCTAATATTGTCGCCTACATTCCATCAACTAGGCAAACCGCGCATTTTATAGCCTCATAAAATATTTTTGGTAAGTTTTATTTGGCTTAAACGACTGCGGCTGCTCATTGTGAGGCTAGAAATTACATGTTAGAGTATTAGCATTTTCATATTCTTCTGTGCTAGGCCGCATTAGCACTTGGGTTCCAACCGAGCACTCGCTCAGCAATTACAGGAGTTTTGCAGTGGACAAGAACAATTTCAAGGAAAATACGCGTTATACCATCACTTTGCGCACACTTGACGGGAAAATGCGTCCTGCCAATATCTACGTGTACAAGATGTTCGAGACTAACATGATTGCGCGCATGACGGACAGTGGTGGCCTTCTGCACAAAATTGCTTACGCCGATGTACTCAAGATTGTCAAAGAAAAATCCGTGGACAAGGAAAACCAATTTTTCATTCCTGCCGCCGTGCTGGACGAAAAGGCGTGGAAAGACCGCACCGTGATGGAACGTTACTCTTCTTCCCCGCATATGGGAAAGTAAGTCAGTTTGGGTGTTTAAGAAAACGGAGCCAGGCGCTCCGTTTTTTATTGCGTCTGACACTCCGCAACACCGTTATGGCGCATTGACGCAAGTCCTGGTAATTTTCTCCGGCACGGTTCTCTCCATAGCAACACGTTTGCAATTGCCGCACCAGTTGTCGCAACGCCGCATTTTCCCCATAGCGCAACGCCATGGCTGCCAGCCACAGGTTTAACGTGGCAGCGCGCAAGCCACCATCGCCCGCATCGAAATCGCGCAAAGCCTGGCTCAACTCGCTGCAATTAGCCGCAACCTCCACCCGCCGCAGCGACGCGCGGCGCGCCTGCCAACGCTGGTATTGCCGCCAGCAAATATATGCCAGCCACGCCAACGCAGCCAGCAGCCCGGCAATCACCGCAAACCGGGTGAGCTTGTGCCACAGCGGATTCACTGCTGTCATGACTGATGGCTGAATAACGGCTGATTCGAGGCGGCCACTGAGCGGATCGTAATAGGGCAACACCAGCGTCGGCAGCCGTATATTACCCGCGCGTAGCGGCTGAAATGGCAGGGTCAGCCGCCAGGTTTGGACCAGGGTGTTGGTATGGCCAACCTGCTCTATTTGCGCTGGATAAAAGCGCAATGCGCCATTGTCCGCGAACGCAGGTAACAATTTGGCCAGACCTTCTGCACTCAGACCCGTGCCGCGCACGGTGAGTATCCAGTCTACCGGCCGATTGAGCACCAACGTACCGGTGGGAGGCTGGGAGTTCACCTCGATTTTGCCGATGGGCACATACACCGGCAGGTAAGCAGGTGCCGGATGGGTGTCGAATTGCAGCGACGGCAGCGCATAGCGCAGTCGATTGCCAAATTTGAGCGCTTCCAGCATGGGCAAATTCACCACGCTGGAGCCAGCGCGCAACGGCATGATGGCCCAGGCCCGGCGATGTACGGTCACTGCCGTGCCATTGAGCATCTCCTCATGCTGCGACGACGCCAGTTCACGCACGTGCACAGCAGCGGGGGGCTGAAACTGGAGCGGCGACCATTGCAGACTGCCGTCGTCGGTGATGTCCAGTGCCAGCCTGGCGGTTTGACGCGTGAGCAGTTGCTGCGGGTCCAGCGCGAGTTTGAACTGCACACGCGGTACATCGGCGCCGGAGGCATGCACCATCAGCGCCAGCGGGCGACTACTGGCGCCGGCAAAACGCAGGGCGGGAAACAGCACGCGCCCACTATGCAGCGGGTACAGCACCAGCGTCATGGTTTGACTGGTGACTTGCCTGCCACGGATGGTTTGCGTCTGGGTATCGCTGGAACGACGATAAACATCAAAATCCGCCTGCAGCGCTTTGAGCGCCAGTCCATCCAGCGACTCCTTGGTGTGCTCGGCCTGCAAGATCACGGTAACAGGCTCGCCCAGCGCAATTTCGTCTTTATCCATGTGCGCCACCAATGCGGCGCTGGCCCATGCCGGCAGGACCAGCAGCATGCAGCATGCCCATCGCAGCCACTTCACCACGGCAGCAGGACTCCGTAATCCCGGCTATCGTAGCCTGCATCCAGTTGCAGCAGCTGCTTCTGGATGACTGCACCTTTGTCGGTGGTCAGTTCGAGTTTTTTCAGCGCTGCATCCACAGCTTGGCCTGATACCGGCACTGAAGAAGACGCGACGATGCGGCTGTTCAAAGTGGCCCGGTGCGCCGCAAGCTGCTGGTCGGACAAGCCGATTTCGGCTGCGGTTTTTTTGTCCGCATCCAGAATGGTGACCGGCTGATTGCCGATCTCCTGATTCAGTGCGCCGCCCACCTGGCTACCGCGCCGCCCGAGTATGCCCGCGCTATAGGCATCGGGTTTGCTGGCTGCCGACTGGCGCCCGGCAGCGAGCGCCAGATTGGCACGGGCGTTGGCGTCACGCGGGCGCAAGCGCAGCACCCCCTGGTACGCATCCGCCGCTGCCCCAAAATTGCCCGCCGCAAAATAACTGTTACCCAGGTTATACAAGGCATCGGCGCGCAACTTCGCATCTGGCGCCGCCAGCATGGCATGGGTGAACTGGCTGGCCGCCGCGACATAATCGCGCCGTCGATACGCCGCCGCACCCGCGCCCATGTTTGCCGGGTAGTCCTGCGTAAGTCCATACAGCGCCTGCGCCTCGACATAATTGCCGCTACGGTAAGCGGTATAGGCCGCCTGTGCGGTATCTGCGTCGGCTGCGCGAACGCTCGGCACCCCCGCGCCCCAGGCTACCACGCCCACCAATAACCAGCCCGCAACTTCAGGCCGGATGGCACGCTGCCACAGCGGATAATTCAGAAATAGCAGCAGCAACCATGCCGGCAGCAGACACCATGCATACAACTCACGCCAGCTTTGTGCCGGATCAACCGGATGCGGATTGCCGGGCAAACCCAAAATGCCGCGATCATACAAGGCCTCCCAATCTGCATCGCCATCCTGCACGGTTTGGTAAGCGCCGCCGCCCAGGCGCGCCAGTGTGGCGAAGCCGTTCTCATCCAGGCGGCTGGTCACCGCGCTGCCGTCCTGCTCGACCACCCCGCCATCGGGCAAAGGAATGGTTGCGCCAGCAGGTGTTCCCACACCCAGCACATACAGTGGCAGGTCAGCACGTTTCAGCCTGCGTGCGGCCTCCAGGGCAGCGGCACCCGCCGTGCCGGAGAGTGCACTGGCATCGCCATCGGTAAGCAGCAGCACTGCGCCGCGCCTGCCCGGGCTTTGCGCCAGCAGTGTTTGCCGCGCCAGCTTGAGCGCAGCAGCAATATTGCTGCCCGGTGTATCCAGCAGGGTGGGCTGCGCCAGTGGCAAATCAGCGCGCACAGCATCCATGTCACGGGTGAGCGGCAGCAACAGCCCGGCGCTGCCGGAAAACACGATCAGCCCGATCCGTTCGCCATGCAGTCGCGACAATAAATCGAACAACTTCAATCGGGCGCGCTGCAAACGTTGCGGCGACACATCCTGCGCCAGCATGGAAGGCGACACATCCAGCACCACCATCACATTCAGTTCATGGTGCAAAACCGCGGCCCTTTGTTCCGGCGTGGTCACCAGCGGCAGGCGCGGCCCGGCGGCAGCACAGGCCAGCAACAGCCACGCCAGCATATTGGCAACGCGCCGCCCGTTGGATGACACGCCAAACGTGCCGCGCAGCGCCCATGGCAGCAGATGCGCATCGGCATAATGCAGCACGCGTCCGCGGCGCCAGTGCTGCAGCGCCGCCATCAACAGCGGCTGCAAGGCCAGTGCCAGCCACCACGGGTTGCGCCAGTCCAGTTGCGCCAGTTCGCCCAGACCGGTCATGCCGCCACCCGCCGTATCGCACTCAGTCGAGCCAGGCTCAACAGACCCACCGCCAGCAACAGCGGCAGCAGATACCATTCCTGCACCACGCGGCGTGTGGCGGGACGCGCGACGGTTTTTTCACGCTGGCCAATATCGTGGATGACACTTTGCAACGCACCACGATTGCCCGCCTGATAATAACGCCCGCCGGTGGCAGCGGCGATTTGCGCCAGTCCCGGTGCGCTGGCCGGGGTATGGGCGGGCGCACTGGGTCGCCCAGCGGCAAACAGGTCGCCGCCAATCTGCACGGTGTATATCGGCACCCCAAAGTGGCGCGCGAGTTCGATTGCCTCGCCGGGGGTGATATCGCCTGCGGTACTGTCACCATCGGTAAACAGGATCAGCGCCGGGCGCAGGCGCGGTCGCGCGCGCAATTGCTTGAGCGCCAGTCCGATGGCGTCACCGATGGCTGTGTCGTCACCCCCAATGCCGACCTGCAGGCGCGCCAGCATGGCACGCACCAGGTCAAGGTCAAACGTCGGCGGCACCAGTGTGCCGGCTACGCTGCCAAACGCAATCACGCCAAAACGATCACCCTGGCGCCCGGTCACGAAGCGGGTAACGAGATCCTTGAGCACGACAAGACGTTCCACCGGCTGCCCATCCAGCTCAAAATCGGTGATGCCCATGCTCTTGGACGTGTCCACCAGCAACATGATTTCGCGCCCTTGCGGGGTTTCCGGCAGCCAGCCCCCAATCCATTGCGGCTGCGCCAGCGCCAGCACCAGGCAAATCAGGGACAGCAGATTCAGCCAGCGCGCAAACTGTCCGCTGGGCTGCGCAACCTGGCTGCGCGCCAGCCAATCCAGCTGGGGATGCACCAGCGCCACGCTGACCGCCTCCTGGCTGACGCGCCCCCGCCGCCACTGCAGTCCGGCCAGCACGAGCAGAGGCAGCAGCAACCCCAGCCAGGCAGGGTGCGCGAGGCTCAGCATCGGCCCGCTCGCTGCAGCCAGACGTCGGCCTGGTTAAACAGGTGCGTCCACTGGCTGTCATCCAGACTGGCTCCAGCCTGATAACGCAGCGTATCCAGACGGGTTACGGTTTCTGCCCAGCCTGCGTGCTCGGCTACCGGCAAGGCACGCGGCGGCTGGTCGGCGTCTAGCTGCTGCAGTTGCAACCCCTGCCGCAGAGCAAATGCCAGGCGATAGGCGGCCTCGTGCTGGCTCACACTACCCGCAGCGTACGCTTGCCTGAGATGCTGCAGACGCTTGCGACAGGCACGGACACAGCGCCCGCGCCAGCGCATCCATAGCCCCAGCAGCACCAGCGTCGCCACCCCCAGAGCCAGCCACCACGCGCTGTAGCTGGTGGTGGTGAACATCGGCCTGACCGGCTCGATGATGTCAATCAAACCGCTGGTTGGATCGTTCATCACGGGCGCATTTGCTGCAGCAACGCAAACGGGTCAGCGTCGGCCAGCAGGCAATGCAGGCGCACGCCGATGCGCCGAAACAACGCCTGCTGCGCAGCCTGGCTGCTGTCCGCTTGTTCCTGATACGCCGCACGCACCTCGCGCCTGCTGGTGTCGACCCAGCACCGGGCCATCGAGGCCGCATCCTGGAACGCGATCAACCCGACATTGGGCAGCGCCTGCTCGGCCACATCCAGCACCTGTACCGCCTGTACCTGGTGACGGCTGGCCAGGCGCAGCAACGCAGGCAAATCAGCCTCACACAGTGCATGAAAATCGCTGATCAACACCACGTTGGAACCGCGCGGCAATTGCCCATCCAGCCGGTCGAGCAAGGCATGCAAGGGCGGTATTGCCGCAGCAACCGAATCCACCAGCGGCGGGCACGGTGCAATCGCCGCCTGCGCCAGTTGCATCGCACCCGCTGCGCCATTGCGACAAGGCAGCGTCAGCGCGCCGGGCTGCCAGATCGTGCCGCCGATACACGTGTTCGCGCCCGCAGCACCAAAGCCGAGAATGGCGGCAATGCGTGCGGCTTGCGTTACTTTCAGGCGGCTGCGGGTGCCGAAACGCATGCTCGGGCCGCGGTCGATCACCACATGCAAGGCAGGCTGGTGCTCTTCCCGGTAAATCTTGATGTGCGGTCGGGCGGTGCGCGCCGTGGTGCGCCAATCCATGCCGCGCACGTCGTCGCCGGGCTGATAGGGTCGCGCTTCCTCGAAATCCAGACCGCTGCCCAGATACACCGAGCGAAAATCCCCGGCGTGGCGATGCTGCGACTCCCTGGAATACAGCGCTCCCTGCTGCGCCTGGATACGGTGCATGAGTTGCGCGAGTTCTTCCGCATTCAGCAACGGCGCGTGCGTATCCACCACATCGGGCCGGCCAATGCTTACGGCAATCAGGCGCTGTCCGAGTGAAGCCAGCTTGGCCAATGATGCTTTCACAGTACGTTAAGGTACCGGCACCGCATCCAGCAAAGCCTGGAGCAGGCTATTGCGCGACACTTTTTCCATGCGCGCGTTAAAGCTCGGGATGATGCGATGGCGCAAGCAGTCCGGGGCAATGGCATGAATATCGTCCGGGATGACATATTCCCTGCCCTGCAAATAGGCATGCGCGCAGGCTGCATGGGCAATGGCGAGGGAAGCACGCGGGCTGGCACCGACCTCGATCATGCCGGCCTGGTCCGGCAGCCAGCGGGCGATATCGCGCGTCGCCCCGACCAGGGTCACGATATAGCGTTCCAGCGCACCGTCCAGATGAATCTTTTTAACTTCCTCGCGCGCCGCCAGCACGGTCTGCACATCCACCTTAGGCCCGGATTCCGTAGCGGCGGCATTACCCGCACGATCGCGTTGCAGTATGCGCAACTCATCCTCCGCACTGGGATAGGTCAACTCGACATGCAACAGAAAGCGGTCAAGCTGCGCCTCCGGCAAAGGGTAGGTACCCGCCTGCTCCAGCGGGTTTTGCGTGGACAGGACCATGAACAATGGCGGCAGCGGCCGGGTCACCCCTCCCACCGTGATCTGCTGTTCCTGCATGGCTTCGAGCAAGGCCGACTGCACCTTGGCCGGCGCCCGGTTGATTTCGTCCGCCAGAATGATTTCGTGGAACAGCGGCCCCTCGACAAAGCAGAAGCTGCCCGCCTGGGGATTGTAGATATCGGTGCCGGTCAGGTCTCCCGGGAGCAGGTCGGGGGTGAACTGGATGCGCTGAAAACGCGCGTGGACAGCACCCGCCAGCGCCTTCACCGCCGTGGTTTTGGCCAGACCGGGCAGGCCTTCCAGCAGCAGATGCCCGCCGGTCAACAGTCCGATGACCAACCTATCCAGCAAGGCTGATTGACCGACGATGGTATTTTCCAGAGATTGGCGCAGCTCGATGATTTTGGGCTGATTCAGCATCATTCATTCCTAACATTGGACAGCGCGCCGTCGCACGAAATTATTATGATAATGTAATATCATCTACATAAATGTAGAATAGTTAATATGAACCACAATGATACTTGGCTGGCTCTGATCACCAGCCTGCCCACCAGTAACGCCACCGCCCGCATGCGCATCTGGCGCGCGCTCAAAGCCTTGGGCTGCGCCGTGCTGCGCGACGGCGTGTATCTGCTGCCGAATCATCTATCCGCAAGCCCAGCACTGCAGGCACAGGCCGCCAAGACACTTGCTGCTGGGGGCACGGCGCAGGTGGTGGGGATCAGCGCGACTGACCCGCAGCAAGCTGCCGCGTTCCGCGCGCTGTTTGATCGCACCGCAGAATACACGGAATTGAAAAATGCGCTTGACGCTTTCATTCGCACCCTTGTCACGCTCGACGCCGTTGCGGCCAAACGCACACTTAGCCGCTTGCGGCGCGATTTTGAGGCCGTCGTCGCCATTGATTATTTCCCGGCCGCTGCGCGAGAGCAAATCGCCGCCGAACTGGCGCAGGCAGAAGCAGTTTATCAGGCGCTCATCGACCCGGACGAACCCCATGCAGCAACAGGCAGCATCCGGCGCTTGCCGAGTGCCGAATATCAGAATCGCACCTGGGCCACGCGCAGGCACCTGTGGGTGGATCGCATGGCCAGTGCCTGGCTGATCCGGCGCTTTATCGATCGCCAGCCGGTATTCGTGTGGCTGGAGCGGCCGCAGAATTGTCCGGATGGCGCGCTCGGCTTCGATTTTGACGGCGCCGCTTTCACCCATATCGGCAACCGGGTCACATTCGAAGTCCTGCTCGCCAGTTTCGGTTTGCAACACGATCCGGCCCTCACCCGCATTGGGGTGCTGGTGCATTACCTGGACGTGGGCGGCATTCCGGTGGCGGAAGCCGCCGGGCTGGAAATCCTGCTCAAGGCCATGCAGACGCGCTGCCCGGACGACGACACCCTGCTCGCCGAAGCCTCTAAACTGTTTGACGACCTCTATGCAGCATTCACTCCTTCATAACAAAGCAAGCCATGCTCCCTGAAGCCATCCCTGACACCGCACCCGCACCAGTCGGCTTTGTCGAATCCCTCAAATACTGGCTCAGACTCGGTTTCATCAGCTTCGGCGGCCCGGCCGGGCAGATTGCCATGATGCACCTGGAACTGGTGGAACGGCGCCGCTGGATTTCCGAGCGGCGCTTTCTGCATGCGCTCAATTACTGCATGCTGCTGCCCGGACCGGAAGCGCAGCAGCTCGCCACTTACATCGGCTGGCTGATGCACGGAGTGAAAGGCGGGGTTGCGGCTGGCGCGCTGTTCGTGCTGCCGTCGCTGCTAATCCTGATTGCACTCGCCTGGATCTACGTCTCTTTCGGCAGCCTGCCCGTTGTGGCGGGGATTCTGTACGGCATCAAACCCGCAGTCACCGCCATTGTCGTGTTCGCGGCCTACCGCATCGGCACGCGCGCGCTCAGGCATGGCGTACTGTGGGCGATTGCGGCGGCCGCTTTTGTCGCCATTTTCGCGCTCGATATTCCCTTCCCCTACATCGTGCTGGGCGCGGCGAGCCTCGGCATGGCTGGCGGCAAATTCATGCCGGACAAATTCAAGGCTGCGGGCGGCCATGGCACTTCCGGGAGGGACTACGGCGCGGCGTTGATCGACGACCACACCCCCACCCCCAGCCATGCACGCCTTTCCTGGGCACGGCTGTCAGCATTGGTGATCATTGGGTTGGTACTGTGGATCAGCGTGATGGCGCTGCTGTCCGGCCAGCAAACCCTGTTCACCATGGGCGGATTCTTCACCAAGGCCGCGCTGGTGACCTTCGGTGGCGCTTATGCAGTGCTGCCCTACGTCTATCAGGGCGGCGTCGAACATTACCAGTGGCTCACCGCCCACCAGATGATAGACGGGCTGGCACTGGGCGAAACCACGCCCGGACCGCTCATCATGGTGGTGGCTTTCGTCGGCTTCATCGGCGGCTGGAGCAAGGCGCTGTTCGGTCCTGATACGCCGTTCTGGGCCGGCGCCGCCGGTGCCGGCGTGGCCACCTTCTTCACCTTCCTGCCCAGCTTTCTGTTCATCCTGGTCGGCGGACCGCTGGTGGAACGCACCCACGGCGACCTCAAGTTCACCGCACCGCTTACCGCCATCACCGCCGCTGTCGTGGGGGTGATCCTGAATCTCGCCGTATTCTTTGCCTGGCATACGCTGTGGCCTGTCGCCACCAAGACCGCGCCGTTCTCGGGTCAGTTCGAGTGGTTCTCAGTGCTGGTGGGTGTCACCGCTTTCATCGCCCTCTGGCGCTACCAGGCCGGTGTGGTGAAAGTTATCGGCGCCTGTGCCCTGCTCGGGTTGAGTTACTCGATGCTCGCTTGAACCTGTTCAACACTCACTGAGACTGGAGTGGAACCATGAAATGGATCACCAGAGAACATCCAAAAATCGATCGCGTCGCCTGCCCGTGGCTGATTGCACGCTTTATCGATGAAGCGCCGCAATTTCTGTACGTGCCGGCAACCGAAGTACTGGAGGTGGCCGCACAAACCGGGGCGGTTCCCTATGATATTCCCGGCGTGGAGTATGGTCATGACGGCGAACTATGCAGCTTCGATGCCTTCCTGATAAAACACCATCTCGACGAGCCTGGATTACAACAGCTCGCGCTGATCGTGCGCGGCGCGGACACCGCGCGTCTGGATCTTGCCCCCGAAGCAGCGGGTTTGCTGGCGATTTCACTGGGCTTGTCACGCTGCTTTTCGGACGACCATGAAATGCTCAAGCACGGCATGGTGATGTACGATGCGCTATATGCCTGGTGTCGTGAAGGCCGGGCGGAAACCCACAACTGGCCGCTAGGCAAAGTCTAGCGCGCAGGTAGCAGCGCCATGAGTTTTCCCAGGGCATCAGGTTCATCCCATTCCGTGCCGCCGAATATGACGTAACGCACGCGCCCTTGCGCATCCACCACAAAACTGGAAGGCAGGGCATAGGCTTTCCAGGCTTTAAAATGGCGGGCATCGCGATCCATCAGGACGGGAAAGGTGACGGGAACCTGCTTCATAAATGCCTGCACATCAGCGTTTTGTTCACCCACGTCCACCGCCAGAATCGCAAAAGGCTTGCCTTTCATGCGTTGTTGCAAACGCTCCATCGAGGGCATTTCCTTGAGGCAGGGCGGGCAATAAGTCGCCCAGAAATTTACCAGGACGACGCGCCCGCGGTAACTTGCAAGGTCAAACTTTTTGCCGCCCATGTCGGTCAGCACAAGGGATTTTGCGGAGCTGGGCGCGACCGCGCGCAGGTCGGTATCAGCCGCGTGCGCAGTAACAAGAAACAGGCTAAGGATGGTGGCGAGCAACAGGCGCATGATGGGTTCCGGGTGAATCCGGCGCAAGCTCGCGCCAGGCAGTAAACATGATAGGTCCGAGTCGCTGCGCCGCATCGAGTTCCCGCTGGCTTGCATCCTGACGCTCGTAAAAACCATCTCGTACGCCAGGCAAAATCGTCACATGAACTTTGCTGCCGCCGCTTTGCAATGCGTTTTTCAGTTTGTCCAGCCACCAGAAACGTGGGGATTGCTGCGGTTGCAATAAAGCGATATTGAGGCGCGTCTGGCTCGCGACAGGCAGAAAGTGCAGGGCATCGCCGGTGTCCACTTCCTCGATCAGATCTGGGTAGATCATCACAGCACCGAGTAGCCGGGGTGGCGTCGGCGCATTTTTTACACGCTGCTGCTGCAACTGCTGTGCGCCCTTGAGCAAGGGAATAACATTCGTACCCGCGCCGGCCAGATACAACTTCTTGCCGCCATGCAGCGCAAATTGCAATAGTGCCATCATGTCGGAAGCGGGCACCTTGTTGCGACTGCTGTGCAGATCCGGCAGATCGTAGGCAGACAAACCATCCACCAACCAGACCTCCACGCCGTGTGCAGCGAAATACCTGGCTGCGGCTTGCTCACGGCGCTGTTCACCGTACTCAGCCCCCATCCACACCAGCAGGTTCCGGCCGGGTGCCGGATATACGCTGTAACTCAACACCGCGCCTGACGGTGACTGCCAATGCTTATCCAGCGCAGGCGCAGCAGCCTGCACCAGACCACTGCCCAATGAAATCATCAGCAACAAACTTACCAGTCCACCAAGTAACTGGCGAGACAACTCACTGCAAACCGGAAATTTCATAAGAAAATCTGAAGAGCACCATGGCGTAGCAGGCCAAAATAACCGCTCTTATCTTTCGTCACAATAGTACACACAGCCCAGAGCGATTTTTCGCAAGCCAGGTTTTTCAGCCCGCCGGATTCAATCGAGGATGCGTTTCCTCGCCCCACACCTAAACCAGCGCATCCACGAATTTTTCCACCAGCCCGCTTTCCGACGGTAGCCAGAGCAGCAGGTCTGCCCTTTGGCCGGAAAAAAGTTACCGGCATGTCGGTTCCTCCAGCCAGATGAACGGTTTCTGCGATGCCTTGAGGCTGCCCGGCAAAAGCAATCAACGGGAAAAGAAACGGTCGGAACAACGCCAGACGGAAGTAAACGCAAACCAAACTTTTCATATTAGAGAGAAATTACTTTATCCGCTCCGTCCAGTAACGTGCTCAGCGCTTTCATAGAGCTTTTTTGAACACCGGGCAGCGGATAGCCTTCGTCCCAGCCGAGCTTGCGCATCGTTGCGCCGCACACAAAAACCTGCATGCCCACGTCCATCATTTCATAAAATAAAGCGCGGCAGGCGTGTTCTTCGCTCAACTTCGGATCAGCCAACTTGGCGCCGTCTTCCATCAGGAATAATTGCACGTCTTTGTTATCCGCCAGCAATGCACCGGCCAAGCGCATTGCGGTAAGCGCGCGGTTATCGGGCGCGTCCGGCGCGGCATGTAAAATGATCAGCGTTTTTGCCATATGTACAACCTCCTAATGCCGAGGCTGTTGTGACGCACGCCGGTTGGCGTCGAACCCGCCTTTGGCCTTCCATTCGGCAAAACCACCCTGCAGAATCCGCACGTTGTCCATACCGGCCACACGCAGCGCAAACCCTGCCTGAGCGGAAAGCGAGCCGGTATTGCAATAAATGAGAACGGACTTATCCTTGGGCAATTCGCTGCGGCGTGCAAGCGCCTGCCGCCACTCGATGTTCACGGCGCCGGGGATATGTTCTTTCTTGTATTGATCCGCATCGCGCGCGTCGATGACGTAAAAATTTTTCCAGTCGTCGACCGGAATCTGCTCCGGAAAAATGGTGGCGCCGCCATAGTCCACAAAATCCAGATATTCCTCCATTGCCTTCACCGCGGCTCCATCCACCGCGAAAGCCGGCAAAGCGGTGCAACCAAGCGAAAGAGCGCAGGCTACGACGCGCAGTTTTTTATTGATGAACATAATCTTCCCTGGCAAGCGCAACCCAAAGATTGCTAAAAAGTCAGCACCTTGTCGCTGTCACGCGTAATCTCGTACAGGTCTTGCATGGTGGAAATCTCGCAAACGCCGGTATCCGTGTTATCCCGCAGCTTCAGACAGGTGCCACAGGCCTGTATCCTGCCACCCGCCGCAATATACTGATCCATGGCTTCCGTCACCTTGAATTTCTCGTTGTCCAGGCTGCGGCATTCCACGCCCTTGGCCAACAAAAAAGCCGCAACCACATCCCCCTGCTTCAAGGCAAACACACCCAAACGGAAGGCATTCCACACCGTCTCACTGTCGGTGGAATAAATCACCATACCGAGTTTCATGGCATTTTCCTTTCACTTAGAGCTGTCCGCCGGATTCAGCCGCGGGTGGGTTTCCTCGCCCCACACCCAGACGATCAAACCGGATATCAACATGGCGATGGTGACGAACCAGAATCCGGAGTTGATGGCGCCGCTCAGGTTCGCCACCAGTCCCAGCGCCAGCGCGCCGATGCCGTAGCCAAGGTCGCGCCAGAAGCGGTAGATGCCGATGGCCGAACCGCGCCAGTTGGGATGCGCGATATCGCTCACCGCCGCACTCAAATTGGGATACAGCAGGGCCATGCCAAAACCGGTCACCCCTGCCGAGAACGACCACCATGCGACACTCTCGCCCAGCAACATCATGCCCACGCCCGCGCCGCAGATCCACATGCCCCACACGACGGGCTTCTGCCGGCCGATGTGGTCGGACAGCTTGCCGGTAACAAGCTGCGACCCTCCCCAGACGAACCCGTACACGCCCACCACCCAACCAATGTTGGGAAGGCTTAAGCCGTGCTGATGAAGAAAAACCGGATAGAATACCCAGATCAGCGCATCCACGAATTTTTCCACCAATCCAGCTTGGCTAATAGCCGCCATGCGCTTGTCGCGCCAGGACATCAGCGTAAACACTTCCCAAGTCGTCGGCTTATCGGAAATATTTTTCGGAAAACGCGGCGCTGGACCAACGGACTTACCCGCCGCATGGCGTGCGCCCTCTGCCTTGGCCCAAGGCAAGGTATCCTTGACCCAGATCAATGTCAGTACAATAGCCAGCACAATTACCGTCAAGCCAAAGATCAGCAACCCTTGGCGCGCACCGAAGGTCGTCGCCATGTAGCCGGTGATGATGCCGGCGATGGCTACGCCTACATAACCGGAAAATTCATTCAGGCCGATGGTGAGGCCGCGCTGGTCGGGACGGGTGATGTCCAGCTTGGAAGTCTGGGTCATCGACCAGGTGAGTCCCTGGTTGACGCCCAGCAACACCGTCGCAGCGACCACCCAGCCCCAGCTCGGGGCATACAGGATCATGAACGGGATAGGCAGCGCCGACAGCCAACCCAACAACAATACTTGCTTGCGTCCGATGCGTTCGGACAGACGCCCCGCCACGAAATTAAGCGGGCCCTTGACGAAACCGAACGCCACCACAAATGCCATGAGCAGCATGAACGAGCCCTTCGGCACGCCGAATTCGGACTCCGCCAGGGCCGGTACCACGGTGCGCATCATGCCCAGCGTCAGCCCCACCAGCAGCACCTGGAACAACTGATGTACAAACTGTGACCAATTGTGGCTGATGCCGTGGCGGTAGTCCTGGTAAGTTTCCAGGTGCGAAGCAGAATCACTCATCAGATCACCCTGTCTCATCAGGCAGCGATATTCGCCGCCACCATTTTGTCCATCTCTGCTGGCCGCGGCGGAATTTCGCTGGTGAGATAGCTCACAAACTCATCCCTGGCGGTGATATGCAGGCCGGGATTGAAACGCTTCTCGAAACCGACAGTGGAAGAAGGCTTGCCGGAAATACCCGCGCCGCACGCGCTACCTGCCTGGTGGCCGGGGAAGATTTCGGTCTCGTCCGGCAGGGTCAGCAGCTTGGCGTGAATGCTGTCGAACAGCATGGCGGCCATCGCCTTTTCGCGCCCGGCAAGATCGGGGCGGCCGACGCTACCCACGAACAGGGTATCGCCGGTAATCACGAACCAGGGTTGTTCGCCACGACGCTTGTCAGTCACCGCCAGGCAGATGCTGTCCATGGTGTGGCCGGGGGTATGCAGCACCTTGGCCACCACATTCCCGGCCTCGATGACGTCACCGTCGTGGAGAGGATGAAACGGGAATTGCACCACTGAAGCATCGCTTTCGTGCAGGCAATAATGCGCGCCCACCATTTCGGCCAGCTTCCTGCCGCCGGAATAATGGTCGGCGTGAACATGGGAGTCGATCACGTGGCTGATCGTGACATTGGCCTTTTTAGCCTCCTCGATGAACCATGCCTCGTCGCCCGCGACCACGTCCACGGCAATTGCCTTGCCCAGGGTGCCGCAGCCGAAGAAATAGGAAAGGGACGATTCCTTGGTGGCAAGCTGTTTGAAAAACATATATTCCTCCGCGAAAAAAGTGGTACCGCATTACAAAAAACAAAACAATATTCAAGCGAATATTTGAATACTGGACAAAAACAAGGCCAGAGTCAAGAAAAAAGCGACTAAAACCCGATGGTGCCCAAGTGGTTTTTCAGCTTTTCTCCACTGGCAGCTGCCCGGCCTTCCACTCCGGGTAGCCGTCTTCCAGACGGCGCGCCTTATATCCCTGGCTGCGCAATTGGGAAACCGCCTCGTACGCAAACATGCAATAAGGCCCGCGGCAATAAGCAACGACCTCCTGGTTCTTCGGCAACTTGGCCAAGTGCTTGGAAAGGCTGTCCAGCGGGATACTGATCGCGCCCGGAATATGCCCCGCAAGATATTCCCCGGCAGGCCTGACATCGACCACCACGGCTTCGCCGCTGCTGACGAGTTGCAGCAATTCATCGCGTTTGACCGGCTTCAGCTCGTCCAGCCGTTCAAAGTTTTCGCGCACGATGCGCTCGACCTCGGCAATATGGCGCTCCGCCAAATGGCGCAGGCCACTCAGGATGGCAGGTATCTCGGGGTCGTTGAGACTGTAGATGACCTGCAATCCCTGCTTGCGCGATTGCACCACACCGCCGTCGCGCAGGATTTGCAAGTGATGGGAAGTATTCGCCACTGAAATGCCGGTGGCCTGCGCCAGGCCTTCCACACTGCGCTCGCCCTGGGCCAGCGCCTCCAGCAGTTCAAGACGGCTGGGGCTGGCCATGGATTTGGCAACCCGGGCAAAGTGCTCGTACAGCTTTTTTTTGGGGGTGATAGGCGCAGACATCATCAAATAGGGAAGGGACTCAAAAAATTCTGGCAATGATAAATTTATTGGCGCAAACGCTCAGATCACATCCACAGTCACGGCGAGAAACGAGCCGAGCGGCAGACTCGCAGGCAATACGCTTTCCAAGTGCCACGCAATCCATTCACCCCCCGGTGCGAAAATCGCAAACCCCATGCGCAGGTTCCGTACCGGCTGGCCGGCGAACAGTTCGCGTACCTCTGCAGCGGTATGCCAATGGGCGCCGCGATAAGCGCCTTGCCCACCGCCGCGCCCTTTTTGCCAATAAAGCAGACTATGCCGGTTCAACAGGCCTAGCGCAACGCGGCGCCTGGTCACCCGCAGCATCTCCGCGAGCGCCCGGCGCTGGTCGGCAACAAAACACAGGGCGGTTACTGACACCACAAGGTCAAAGCTGTCATTCGCGAACGGCAACGCAAGCGCGCTGCCACCCACATAATTTTCCGTGCCGGCGGCATGGTGTTCAGCAAATACCAGCCAGTCCCGGTTCGGGTCCAGCCCGGTTACGGCAAGCTTGTCCGCCCGTGCGAACTGGCGAGCGAAATAGCCGGTGCCGCAACCGACATCCAGCAAACTTTCTCCAGGTCGCGGTCCCAGCATGCGCCGCAACAGACCAGATTCGGTTTCCCCGATCCAGCGTCCGCGAGGCGTTTGGTACCACGCGTCATACTCTGCTGCCTGCATCGCACCCCCTGAAACCATTTAAGATTTTCGTGGACTGATCAATATGGCTGTCACATCCAAGATCAAACCGGCAAGTGCAAGGTACCCAGCAGTGGTTTTCAACATCCTGCCACCTGGCATCAGCTAGCATGCCAGTGACCGGATTTTCCCCCCTGTTTTTCCAGCAAGCGGATGCCTTCCATGCGCATCCCCCGATCCACCGCCTTGCACATATCGTAGATGGTGAGCAGCCCGACGCTGAGCGCGGTGAGCGCTTCCATCTCCACACCGGTTTTGCCGACGGTTTCAGCCGTCACGCGGCATTCAATGGATGAATCCGCCTCCTCCGCCAGAAACTCCACCGCCACCCGGGTGAGTGCGAGCGGATGGCACAGCGGGATCAGGTCAGCAGTACGCTTGGATGCCGCGATCGCGGCAATGCGCGCGACACCCAATACATCACCTTTCCGGGCATTGCCGTCGAGGATCATCTGCAGCGTGGCGGGCTGCATCACGATGCGCCCGGCTGCCACCGCCACACGCCGGGTATCGGATTTATCGGCCACATCCACCATCTGGGCACGGCCGCGATCATCAAAATGAGTGAACTGGTTCATAGTCAGGAACTGGAAAACAGAAGAAGTTATCATAGCATCCATGAAATCAGCTCCTCTATTCCTGGCTGTGTGCCTGATCAGCCAGCAGCTGGCGGCCAGCGAATTACCTGATCTCGGCGATGTTTCGCAAGGTGCGTTTTCAGCACGCGACGAAGCCCGGGTAGGCGGTGAAATCATGCGCGACATCTACGCAGAGCCGACTTATTACGACGACCCCGAACTCACTGATTACCTCAACAACCTTGGCTACCGCCTGGTGGCGGCCAGCCCGGAAAACCGCCTCTCGTTCCAGTTTTTTGTACTGCGCGACCATACGCTGAACGCGTTTGCCCTGCCGGGCGGTTTTATCGGCGTGCATACCGGCCTGATCGAAGCCACACAAAATGAATCCGAGCTGGCAGGTGTGCTCGGCCATGAAATTGCCCACGTCACTCAGCACCACCTGGCGCGCATGATTGAAAGCCAGAATCAGGGCATATTGCCCTCGCTTGCCGCACTGGCACTGGCGATACTCGCTGCGCGCTCCAACCCGCAGGCGGCCAGCGCAGCCATTGCCACGGTACAAGCCACGTCGATCCAGAAACAGCTCAATTTTTCCCGCGATAACGAACGCGAAGCAGACCGTATCGGTATGCAAATCATGCGCGGGGCGGGTTTCGATCCACGCGCCATGGCGACCTTCTTTGAGCGTCTGCAAAAAAACAGCCGCCTGTATGAAAACAACGCGCCCGCCTATCTGCTTACCCACCCGCTGACCTCGGAACGGATTGCCGACATGCAAAACCGTGCTGACACTCTGCCGGTCAGGCAGGTGGCAGACAGCCTGGAGTATCAACTGTTGCGCGCCAAGCTGCTGGCTGGCGAAGGGCGCCCGGAAGAAGCCGTCAAGCGTTTTACCGAAGCCATCCGTGATGCCCGCTACAATAGCCTCGTGGCCGAACGCTACGGGCTGGCAGTAGCGCTGCTGCGCGCACGCCAGTTCGACTATGCCGAACGGGAACTGAACAAGCTCAACCAGCTGGGTGCCGGCAGTCCGATTATTGCCATGCTGGGTGCACGGATCAAACAGGAAGCCGGCGACCTCAACGCCGCGATCACCCGCTACCAGGCCGGACGCGAGCGCTTTCCAGGTTACCGGCCACTGTTATACGCGGATGCCAATGCACTGCTACAGGCAGGAAAAGCCGATGCCGCACTGGCACTCGTCACCGATCATCTCATGCTGTATCCGGACGATTACCGCCTGTACCAGTTGCAGTCACGCGCCTACGCCATGCAGGGCAAGGATTTTTTACGTCATCAGGCCCAAGCCGAGGCCTATGTACGCCAAGGCAATCTTGATGCCGCCATCGAGCAGTTGAAACTGGGTCTGAAAAGCCGTGACGGTGACTTCTATCAGATGTCCATTGCCGAAGCGCGCCTGAAAGAACTCGTTGCGCTCAACAAGCCAGACAAGCCTTAATGCCTCTGAAACATTCATCGGGCGCAGGTTTGGTACAAACATACCGAATGCCATAATTTTGTAAAAAAACGCTGTCCGGGGCTTGGACAAGCAAAAAATTTTGCACTATGCTTGCCGCATCCTTAGTTTGGATAGGCAAACCGGAAAGCCTTAGCGGTGAACCGGAAAATCATTCAGTTGCACCCACCACAATTAGACTAGGAGGATGACATGCGTGCAGGCGCATCACTAATCTTGACCGCAAGCATGGTCGGCATGTTCGTTATGGCCAACTACGCTGCGGCGGCAGACGCCCCCAAAGAAGAAACCGGCAAGCAACTTGCCTTTGATAAAAGCAAAGGTAACTGCCTGGCATGTCACGCCATGCCTACCGTGCCGGATGCAGTCGCCGCTGGCACTATTGGACCGCCGCTGATCGCCATGAGCGCGCGCTATCCAGACAAAGCCAAGTTGCGCGCCCAGATATGGGACGCCACAGTCGCCAACCCGCAAACCTCAATGATTCCGTTCGGCAAACACAAGGTGATGACCGAGCAGGAAATTGATCTAGTAACCGATTTCATATACGGCCTGTAATCTGGGTTCCAATATCATCAAGGAGAAATGAATGAATGCATTGCGTAGAAACATCCTGAAAAGCGCCGGCGCAGCCGGCGTAGTCGCCATGGCGGCTGCCGCCGGACTGCTCAAGTCCGGTAACGCCATGGCGGCCTGGAACAGCAGCGCGTTTGCCGCAAAGAGTGTACCCGAGGCCATCAAGGATCTGGGCATGGCAACGCCCACAGACAGCAAGGCCATCACCATCAAGGCCCCGGATATTGCCGAGAACGGCGCGGTCGTTCCTGTCGAAGTGACCAGCAGCATTCCCGCCACCACAGGTATCGCCATTTTCGCCGAGAAAAATGCTACGCCGCTGATTACCGATTTCAAACTGTCCAACGGCGCCGAGGGTTTTATCTCCACCCGTATCAAGATGGGACAGACGGCCATGGTGCGAGCCGTGGTGACTGCGGGTGGCAAGACCTATACCGCCGCCAAGGAAGTGAAGGTAACGATCGGTGGTTGCGGCGGTTAACTGACGCGCATCCTGATCCGGCAACCGTGTCTCAATATTTAGCTTAGAGGAATTCAAAATGGCAGAACCAATGAAAATGCGCGCATCCGTCAGTGGCGATGTGGCAGATATTAAAGTATTGATGAACCACCCGATGGAAACCGGCCTGCGCAAAGATGCCAAGACCGGCCAGCTGATTCCGGCTCACTTCATTGATGAAGTGCACGCCACGGTTAATGGCAAGCCCGTGCTCGACGCACAATGGGGCGGCGGCGTGTCAAAGAACCCGTACCTGGGATTCAAGGTCAAGGGTGCCAAAGCCGGTGACAAGGTAGAGGTGAGCTGGAAAGACAATAAAGGCGAATCCAATAAAGTTGATGGCGTGGTCGCCTGAATCTCAACCAGGCTGAACTAACTGCCAGAACTAACGTTCTGGCGCCACCCAAACAAACACCAAACGGAGGACGGCATGAAAAAAACTTTTCGCGAGCCACAGGCACAGTTGCCCAAGGCGCACGGCAAAAAAATCCTGCTGGCTCTGGCTGGGGCTGGACTCCTGCTCGGCGCACTGAATGCAAGCGCCACGCCGGAACAAGACCGCCAGAGTCTGCTTAATTTTTTCAGCAGCAAATATCCGGATATCAAAGCCGGAAACTATGTTTATGGGGCGCTGGCATTTGACCCTGATGCCATGGCACAGTACAACAGCATCATGGATTTTCCACCCTTCGGCTCGGTGGTCGAGCAAGGCAAGAAGATGTGGGAAACACCGTTCAAGAATGGCAAGAAATACGCGGACTGCTTCCCCAATGGCGGCAAAAACGTAGCGGGAAACTATCCCTACTTCGATGACAAGGCTGGCAAGGTTGTCACCTTCGAGATGGCCATCAATGCCTGTCGCACCGCCAACGGCGAAGAGGCTTACAAGTACAATGACACCAAGACTATGGGCACATTGACTGCCTATGCCCGCACGCTGTCGGACGGGATGCCGATGAACATCAAGGTGCAGGGTGCAGCGGCTACTGCTGCATACGAAGAAGGCAAGAGCCAGTTCTATAGCCGCCGTGGCCAGCTCAACTTCTCTTGCGCCACTTGCCACGTGCAAAACGCCGGTAATCACCTGCGCTCCGAAGTGCTCTCCCCCAGCGTGGGGCAGGCTACGCATTGGCCGGTATTTCGTGGCGGTGAGAACCTGGTGACACTGCAGGAACGTTACGTCGGCTGCAACAAGATGACGCGTACCGTGCCGTTTGCTCCAGGCAGCGTTGACTACAACAATCTGGAATACTTCCATTCCTACATCAGCAATGGCTTACCGCTGAAGGCTTCGGTATTCCGTAAGTAAACAATTGCTTCAATCATCAAGCGAAGCTGGCGTCTGCCAGCTTCGCTTTTTTTTCGCGGGCACACACTCATCAGCGCCTGCTTGGATGATTATTACCATTTACTTCACCCGTCAGCACACTAAAATAGGCGCACCCATAAACCAGCCGCAACAATGCATTGAGGAGCTCACGAGATGATGAATCGCCGCGAATTTTTACAGATACTGGCCGTCGCCGCTGCGTCCGGCATGGCGATTGACAATAAGCAGGCACTGGCCGGAAACGCCCCCTCCGGCTTTTACGACCTGCCCAAATTCGGCAACGTATCGCTGATGCACATGACCGATTGCCATGCGCAATTGCTGCCGATTTATTTCCGTGAACCGGACGTCAACATCGGCGTGGGCGGCGCAGTTGGCCAACCACCACATCTGGTGGGTGAATACTTCCTCAAGCATTACGGCATCAGGCCCGGTACGCGTGAAGCATACGCCTTCACCTATCTCGATTTCGCCGCTGCCGCGCGCACCTATGGCAAGGTGGGAGGATTTTCCCACCTGAAAACGCTGGTGGACAAAGTGCGCGCCTCGCGCCCCGGTTCGCTGCTGCTGGATGGCGGCGATACCTGGCAAGGTTCCGCCACCTCGCTGTGGACCAATGGCCAGGACATGGTGGATGCAGCCAAACTTCTCGGTGTCAACGTGATGACCGGCCACTGGGAATTCACTTATGGTGCCGAGCGCGTCAAACATGTTGTCGATAACGATTTCAAGGGGCACATTGATTTCGTTGCCCAGAATATCAAAACCAACGACTTCGGCGATCAGGTGTTCAAGCCGTATGTGATCAAAACCATGAACGGCGTACAGGTGGCCATTATCGGTCAGGCTTTCCCCTACACCCCGATTGCCAACCCGCGCTACATGGTGCCGGACTGGAGCTTCGGCATCAATGACGACGACATGCAGAAAGTCGTCAACGAGACGCGTGCCAAAGGGGCTCAAGTGGTCGTGGTGCTGTCACACAACGGCATGGACGTTGACCTGAAAATGGCATCACGCGTGACCGGCATAGACGCGATTTTCGGCGGCCATACCCACGATGGCATCCCCTATCCATCCCAGGTCAAGAATGCCAAGGGCATCACGCTGGTGACCAATGCCGGCTCCAATGGGAAATTCCTCGGCGTAATGGATTTTGATGTGAGAAACGGCAAAATCGCTGGCTGGAAATACCGCCTGTTACCGGTCTTCTCCAACCTGATCGAACCAGATGCAAAAATGGATGCACTCATCCAGAAAGTGCGCGCGCCATTTGCAGCAAAACTGGATGAAAAACTCGCCGTGACCGAAGAACTCCTGTATCGACGCGGCAACTTCAACGGCACCTTCGACCAACTCATCCTGGATGCACTGATGGCGGTCAAAGGCGCAGATGCGGCCTTCTCGCCCGGCTTCCGCTGGGGTACCACATTACTGTCGGGGGATATCATAACCATGGATCGGTTGATGGATCAGACCGCCATCACCTACCCGTCCACAACGCTCAACGAGATGACCGGCGCAACCATCAAGAGCGTCATGGAAGATGTGTGCGACAACCTGTTCAACGCCGACCCCTACTATCAGCAGGGTGGGGATATGGTACGCGTGGGCGGCATCCAGTATGCAGTTGCACCCAACAACAAGATTGGCAACCGTATCAGCAACATGACCCTGAAAGGCAAGCCGGTCATGGCTAACAAAAAGTACAAAGTGGCTGGCTGGGCGCCAGTGGGTGAAGGGGTGTCCGGCACACCGATCTGGGATGTGGTGGCTGAATATTTGCGCGACATTAAAGTGGTCAAGCCGCGCAAGCTGAACGAGCCGAAAATCGTCGGCATCGGCAAAAATCCCGGCATCGCCCCCAATCTGCTCTGAGCTTTCCTGTCATAAAAAAGGTCGCCGTGTGCGGCCTTTTTTGTTTTCAACCGGTTACACGTGAATTTATGCTGTATCCGGGCTAAAATGTGCCAATTCTATCGAACCTGCGTATCCCACGAAAAACAGCCCATGAAAAGCAGCGAAATCCGTCAGCGCTTCCTCGATTTTTTTGCCCGTCACGGGCATACCCCCGTCGCTTCCAGCCCGCTGGTACCAGGCAACGACCCCACCCTGCTGTTCACCAACGCGGGCATGGTGCAATTCAAGGACGTATTCCTCGGCCGCGAAACCCGGCCTTACGTGCGGGCGGTCAGCTCACAGCGCTGCGTGCGCGCGGGCGGCAAGCATAATGACCTGGAAAACGTCGGCTACACTGCGCGCCACCATACCTTCTTCGAGATGCTGGGTAACTTCAGCTTCGGCGATTATTTCAAACGCAACGCCATCCAGTTCGCCTGGGAATTCCTTACCCAGGAACTCGGCATAGCCAAAGACAAATTATGGATAACCGTCTACCACACCGATGACGAAGCGCACACCATCTGGACAACTGAAATGGGCGTGCCGGATGAGCGTGTCATCCGCATCGGCGACAAGCCAGGCGGGGGCTCGGACAACTTCTGGCAAATGGGTGACACCGGTCCGTGCGGGCCGTGTACCGAGATTTTCTACGACCATGGCCCTGAAGTCGCGGGCGGCCCGCCCGGTTCACCGGATGAAGACGGCGATCGCTACATCGAAATCTGGAACCTGGTATTCATGCAATTCAACCGCGACGAGGCAGGTAGCCTGCAGCCATTACCCAAGCCTTCGGTGGATACGGGCATGGGGCTGGAGCGCATTTCGGCGGTGATGCAGCACGTCCACAGCAATTATGAAATTGATTTGTTTCAGGCATTGATACACGCTGCGGCGCGCGTTACCGGCAGCGCAGATTTAACCGACAATTCGCTCAAGGTCATCGCCGATCACATTCGCGCCTGCGCCTTCCTCATCACCGACGGCATCATCCCCGGCAACGAGGGGCGCGGCTATGTGCTGCGCCGCATCATTCGCCGCGCCATCCGCCATGGCTACCAACTGGGTCAGAAACAACCCTTCTTTCACCTGCTGGTGGCCGACCTGGCTGCAACGATGGGCGCAGCCTACCCGGAGCTGGTCGCCGCCCAGACACGCGTGACCGCCGTGCTCAAACAGGAAGAAGAGCGCTTTGCCGAAACCCTGGAACACGGCATGGGCATCCTCGAACAGGCGCTGCAGTCGGGCGGCAACGTACTCGACGGCGCCACCGCGTTCAAGCTTTACGATACCTACGGCTTCCCGCTGGATCTGACCGCCGATGTGGGGCGCGAGCGCGGCTTCACGGTAGACACGGCCGGTTTTGATGCTGCCATGGAAGCGCAGCGCAGGCGCGCGCGTGCAGCCAGCAAATTCACCATGCAGGCCGGCATGCGCTTCGACGGCCAACCCACAGAATTCCATGGCTACGACACGCTGAGCCTGGATAGCCGCATTCTCGCCCTGTATCAGGAGGGCAGCCCGGTGGACAGCATCGGCGCCGGCGAAGCTGCCGTCATCGTGCTCGACCGCACTCCGTTCTATGCCGAATCCGGCGGCCAGGTGGGCGACAGCGGCGAATTGCGCAGCAACGGCAGCGTATTTGTAGTGGACGATACCCAGAAAATCCAGCCCGATGTTTTCGGCCACACCGGAATACTCCAATCCGGCAGTCTCAAACTGGGCGATACCGTCACCGCGCAAGTAGATGCTGAGGCCCGCAGCCGTGCCGCCTGCAACCACTCCGCCACGCACCTTCTCCATGCTGCGCTGCGCCAGGTTCTGGGCACTCACGTCACGCAAAAGGGCTCGCTGGTGGATGCGGCCAGGACACGCTTTGACTTCGCCCACACCGAGCCTGTCAGCACAGTCCAGCTACAGCAGATTGAAGACCTGGTGAACCGCGAAATCCGCCGCAATGTGATCGTCGAAACACAGTTGATGAACTACGATGCCGCCATCGCCCACGGCGCCATGGCATTGTTCGGCGAAAAATACGGCGACCAGGTACGCGTCATCGCCATGGGTGAATTTTCCACCGAACTGTGCGGCGGTACCCACGTCAGCCGCAGCGGCGATATCGGCTTGTTCAAGATCGTATCGGAATCCGGCGTGGCCGCAGGGATCCGCCGCATCGAAGCAGTCACCGGGCCAGCGGCACTGGCCATGACACAGGCGCAGCAGCGGCAAATCCTGGAAGCCGCCGCCCTGCTCAAGGCGCCGCCGCAAGAGTTACAGCAAAAAATCGCGCAGATTGTGGACAACGTCAAAAACCTGGAAAAAGAACTGGGTCGTCTCAAATCCAGACTGGCTACAACGCAAGGCGATGACCTCGTCAGCCAGGCTACTGCAGTAGGCAACGCGAAGGTGCTTGCCGCGATGCTGGAAGGCGCCGACGTCAAAACGCTGCGCGAAACCGTCGACAAACTCAAGGACAAGCTCAAATCGTGTGTGGTGGTATTGGGCAGCTGCACTGACGGGCGGGTTACCCTGATTGCTGGCGTAAGCGCCGATCTGACCAGCAAAATTAAGGCCGGCGAATTAGCCAACTTCGTCGCCCTCCAGGTAGGCGGAAAAGGAGGCGGGCGCCCCGATATGGCTCAGGCCGGCGGCACCGAACCCGCGCAATTGCCCGCCGCCTTGCAATCTGTTGGGGACTGGGTGGCGCAGCGCCTGGAATAAACAAGCATAATCCCGCATAGCCGTCGGCTTTTCGACATTATATTGGCCAGCAGTCGAGCAGGCGCAACTCGGCCCCTTGGGATTCTGCCTGCAAGCGGCGCTTTCGACATCGCAAGAAAAATGGCACATATTTTGCTATAGAAATCTTAGCAAATGGAGTCCCTACAGCAATTTAGCCGGAGCAAATAGTCATGTTCAACATTCTGTCCATGCTGCGTAAAAACAGCGCGGAGCCGGACACTCTGGGCAGCCAGAAGACAATTACGCGCTGGATAAACGACTTGCCTGCCGGCGATGTCTTTAAAGCGCATGAACAGGTGTTGCACAAGCTCGGGGAATTCAACGACCAGAACGCCCATTATGGCAAGGAGCGCCTGGATGGACTGCTGCTTCTGGATGAATATGCGCGCTCGCTGCAAACTTCGCTGAGCCAGCAATATCTGCGCAATCCGCGCATGTCGCGCGTCATGGAAAGCCGCCTGTGGCATGCCGTCTACAATTTTTACTGGGAAGTGGCGCGTGCCTACCATGGCTTCATCATGAGCTACGTTGCCAACCCGGCGGGTAACCCGCTGAAAGCCTCCATACCGCAGATCACCCTGCGCACCATGCACAATTTCGGGCATGCCTTCAAATGGCACTATTTCCGCTACGAGAAACCGGCAGACAAACTCTGGCTGAGACTGCACAACTTATACCGTGTGGCCGAATTCGAAGGTTTCAGTAAAACCGAACTCACCCTGTATCCACAGAACGGCAGAACCACACGCTGCTTGGATCAATACAACCGCGCTTTGTTTCTGGGTCAACTTGACACCAGCGTCCTATATCCGAAACAAATCGAAATGGCCGATCAATGGCTTTGCCAATGGTCACATCTGATCGAGCACGAGTCGCAATTCAATCCCGATTCCCATATTTTTTATGTTGCGCTATCGGACGCCGCTGGCGCACGCCGCATACGCAACACGGAATTTTCAGAATCCTGCCGTTTCCTGGTGACCGCCAGTCTGCATGAAAAAATACAGCTGACCCGTAGCGCACTGCATAACGGAGAGACGCCTGCGCTATTGGGCCTGGGTGAAGATTGCCGCCTGCCGGACTGTTTTGAAATACTCGACTATGCGGAACGTCAATGGGGTCCCCTCGACAAGCGCGAGCAGCGCAAAAGCCCTCGTACCTCGGTCAAGAAGATCATTGACGTTGTGCATGGCTTCAATGAAATTTGTGCGGTGGTGAAACAGGGCAACAACGGCGCAGATGTACTCCACGAAGTGGATACAGAGATCAAGTATGACGAGATGATCGACATGAAGCTTTATGGTTTCGTGACCGACTCCACGCGCACGCGTAATCGCCACGCCACACCGGCACCCAGCGAGAAAATTCCGCCACATGAGCGCTGGGTGATGGAGGACATGAGCGAGCATGGCCTGGGAAGCAGCGTGCCGGCCGATTCCAACGACTGGGTGCGGCTGGGCAGCATGGTAGCCCTCAAGGTCGAACGCGATGCATCCTGGAAAATCGGCGTGATGCGGCGCTTGCTTCATGCCGACGACGGCTTGCTCCAGGTCGGTATCGAAATACTCAGCCACAATCCGCAAATGCTGCTGCTTCGGCCTTATTTAACCAACACGGCATTACAGGGTTATACCGTGGACGGCGTGGAGACGACCGATGCCGGGCTGCCGGTGCCGGTAATCCTTACCACATTGATCAACGACAATCGGGGGGAATTGCTGCTGGAAGCCGCGCAATACGCTTCTGGCCGCGGCTTCCAGTCAAGCATCGGGGCACAAAAAACCACGATTCGTCTGCGCGACGTGATCGAAAAAGGCGATGGCTGGATGCGCGCGGCGGTGGATATTGCCGTGGCTGACCCCAGCGCTTAGTCGCGCAACAGCAACACCCGCATCAGCCATCCACGGATAGCGTCGATTTCTTCCTCGCACACGCTGTGCGCCATCGGATATACCTGCCATTCCACGTCGAAGCCGCAAGCCACCAGCTTTTGCCGGCTGCGTTCAGCAAGTTGTAACGGCACTACCCTGTCCTGCACCCCATGCGCCATGAATACCGGGATGGCGTGGGCGCCAGCAGCACGCCACTCATTAAAGTCTGCCATGAGCGGCAGATAGGCGGACAACGCCATGATTCCCCCCAACACGCGTGCCTGCGCAAGCCCCGCATACAAGGCCAGCGCACCGCCCTGAGAAAATCCGGCGACAACGATCCGCGACGACGCAACACCGCGCGCCAGTTCGTCCGCGATCAGGCCATCGACCACCTGACTGGATTGCGCCAGTCCCGCTACATCCTCATCCGCATCCAGCCCGGTACTGCGGATGTCATACCAGGCCGGCATCACATAGCCGCCATTGATGGTCACCGGGCGCGTGGACGCATGCGGCAATATGAAACGCACCCCGGGCAGATCCAGCGCCTGCACCACCGGCGCGAAATCATGCCCGTCCGCACCCAGCCCATGTAGCCAAATCACGCTGGCCTGGACAGGCTGGCTGCCGGCAACGAATTCCAGTGGCGCGAGTGCAGTCATGATGCTGTGGCCTCCGGTTGCGCCAGTCCGTCAAAATCCGTCAAGACATAATCCTGGGTGGCCCTGAGTGGCGGGCGCAGGCGGATCAAGTAACGCCGGCCCTTGCTCAATAGTCGCCACTGGCCACCCTGCCGGCTGATTCTGGCGGGTATCAAAACACAGCGGCGTTGCCCGAAAGCGCCTGCCATGGACAAATACAGCGCGTCAACCACCTGCCCGGCCAAATTCACATTGACGCTTTCCAGCTTGACCGGCACCGCATTTGCCGCCAGCCGGCGAATACCGATTTCGGTCCAGCCCGACTCATGCCGGCGGATGCGGCACACCACGCCCACCAGAAAATGGCGGCCAAAATCAATCCCGATCAAGCTGTTGATCGCCACCTGCAAGCCATCCGATGTATTCAGCGCAATGCCCAGACCCTCCGCACTCTCGTCGCGTACCCGGCAGCGCTGCAAATGCGGCAAGTCGTGAACCCGCCGTGACGTGGAGTAATCAATTCGGGCATGTATCTCGTTGAACCCGAGAAACAATCCGGTCTGCTTTCCGATCGTCTGGCGCGGATGGTGGCGCATCGGCGGAATACCTGACCAGTCATTCACCACCCTGCGCCACAATGCCTGGCGCCAACCCTCATGCGCCCCCGGATCCGCCTGATCATGTTCGGCATGCATGGCGGCCAGCATCAGTCCGGTGCCCCAGTAGCGATAACTGCCCGGCTCGTTCAGCATCGCCAGCGGCCTGGGCGGATTGCCGCTTTTCAGGTTGACACCGTAACGATGTTTTTCGGATAGCAGCGTGCGTTCCAGCAAGACACTCTTGCTCCAGCGCACTATCCACTCATCCACCTGTTCGATCTCGCGCGGCAGCAGCGTATCCGGCCGCAGGCTGTGCAACATCTGCGGGCGCAAATACAGGGTCTCGCAGCAGGTATCAGCACGTTCCATGCCGGGCAACGGCAGCGGCACGCGGGCAAACTCGTACTTTTCGGCGACTGCGTAGAGTCTGTGCAGGCGCGCCCAAAAATAGGGGGGGATTACCTGGTAGCGCAACCACAGCCATTTCATCTGCATGGCATGGTGGTATAGCGCACGCTGGGTGAGCAAGGGCAACAAGGCACTCAGTCTGGACTCGGGGTGACGCAGCAGGTAAGTAACGCATTGCAGATGAATTTCGCTCATCTCTTCCCAGTAGCCGCTGATGGCCGCCAGAAAGCGCCCGCTCACACTGGAAACGAACGGCGGCAACGCCAGGTAATGCTGGGTCAAGCGCGTTATGAATGGCGCAGAGAAATTGTCCTGACGGTGCAGGCTCTCAATGCTGTGACGCTGCCAGTCCACGTTCTTTTTGCGTGCCGACACCAACGTTTCGATCAGCTGCTCGATGGACTCGCAGATTTCATGCGCGGTATAACTTGCCGGGTCATCCTTGGCCGGTGCAACCAACGCGTCTCCCGCAGTGGGGATCAGCTTGCCAACGAACGGGATGCGGCGGATATCCACAGACGAGAACTAACTGTTAAAGCGCCGCGACAGTTCCAGAACGCGCAGGCCAGCACTGGTATCCGCTTTTCCCGCCTGTTTGATGGCCTCGGCAAACCCGGCAAAAAATGCCGGCAACGCTTTCACCACCAGCGCCTTGCGGAGCCGGCTCACGCCCTGGATAGGCCATTCTGCGCGGCAGTTCGCCTCAGGAGCGGCTACGCATATTTTCATGCTCCAGGCTGGCTGGTGCATTTTCCATTCGTGCTGGCGCACCACCATCTGATGTGCCAACGGTGTTTCCACGCCCACATAAGGCCCCCGGTATTCCACCTGCACTGCCGCACACAGCCCGGCCAGTGCATGATCGAGATGGGTGAGCGCGTCATCCAGTGCCGGATTGATTGTAACGCTCTGCAGTCGGCTTTGTTCCACCAGTAACGCGATAAAATCTTTCATAATGCCTTGCAAAAATACTTGCCAAAATTAAAGGAATCCGTGCGCGCACAAATACGCGCAAACTGGCGCAAATACTACCACACCACAGCGCAGGCCCGTCCGTGCACGGAGCGCTACCCGCACGGCCGGCAATCTGGCACAATCAGCGCAGAATGCCAACAATGTAAAGAGGACCAACGTGAGCTTAAAAGGCAATAGCGCCAAACCCAGTCTGTTGATCGTGGATGACGACCCGCTCATCACCGACACCCTCAATTTTGTGTTGTCCAAGGATTTTGAAGTATTCGTGGCGGATTCGCGCAACCAGGTCAAAAGCCTGTTGACCCAGCTCGACACACCACCGCAGCTCGCCCTGGTGGATCTCGGTCTGCCGCCGCTACCGCACAAGCCGGATGAAGGATTCCAGCTCATCAGCGACCTGCTCGGCTACTCGCCCGGCATCAAGATTCTGGTGCTGTCCGGACAGAATGACGAAACCAACGCACGCCATGCGCGCGCCCTGGGCGCGATCGATTTCGTCGGCAAACCGTGCGAGCCGGAGCAGATCAAATCCCTGCTGTTCAACGCCCTGCTTATCCAGGATGTCGAGCGCACTGCGGAAACCGAAGCGCCGGCTGCAGAAAACCTCATCGTCGGTACCAGTTTCAACCTTGACCGGCTGCGCCAACAGATCACCCAATACGCCAACGCGCCTTTTCCGGTGCTGATCGAGGGCGAATCCGGCAGCGGCAAGGAACTGGTCGCCGCCAGCCTGCACAAGCTCTCCAGCCGCGCCAAAAAGCCCTACCTGGCGCTCAACTGCGCGGCAATTTCGCCCACGCTGGTTGAACCCACCTTGTTCGGTTACTGCAAGGGTGCGTTCACCGGTGCCACCAGCAACCGCGCCGGTTATTTCGAGGACGCCAGCGACGGTACGCTGTTCCTCGACGAAATCGGCGAGCTGCCGCTGGAGCTGCAGGCCAAGCTGCTGCGCGTGCTGGAAAATGGCGAATTCCAGCGCGTGGGCGAAACCCAGTCGCGTTTTTCCAATGCGCGTGTGGTGACTGCAACCAACCGCGACCTGCGCCAGGAAATCAAGGCCGGACGCTTCCGCGCCGACCTCTATCATCGCCTCTCGGTGTTTGGCATCGCGGTGCCGCCATTGCGCGAACTGGGTGAGGATAAAGTGCGGCTGCTCGAGCACTTCCGCGAATTTTACGCACGCGAGGCACGCGTCAAGCCATTCACGCTGGATAACCGCGCTCGTCAGATGTGGGAGGATTACCACTTCCCCGGTAACGTGCGCGAGCTGCGCAACATCGTCATTCGTCTCACCACCAAGTATGCCGGGCAGAATGTGCCCTTGGAACAGCTGGAAACGGAGCTGGATACCGATACTGCCTTTCCGTCGGAGATCCCGTTGCCGAATGACGGCAAGGCGCTATACGACACGGCGCGCAAGCATTTGCAGACCCTGGCCAATTTCAGTCTCGACCAGACCATGAAGCAGTGGGAAAAAAGCTACGTCGAAGCCGCGCTCAACCTCACCCACGGCAACCTCTCGCAGGCCGCAAAGATTCTCGGCATCAACCGCACCACGCTATACAGCCGAATGCAGACGTATACCAACGAAGCATGAAATCGCCAGCCCAAAACCGTAAGCCCTTGCCACGGAGGGCACAGAGCACGTAGAGCAAAATCAGGACGATTCTGCGTCTCCACCGCTCTCTGTGCTCTCCGTGTCCTCCGTGGCTAAAGTTTTTCAAGGACAACCCGCCTCCATGTATCACGAATTTTTCGGCCTGAAAGAAGCCCCGTTCCGCATCACGCCGGACACGGGGTTTTTCTTTTCCGGCGGGGAACGCGGCGCGATTCTGCAGGGACTGGTGTACGTCATCCGTCAGGGTGAGGGCATCATCAAAGTCACCGGCGAGGTGGGCAGCGGCAAGACCATGCTGTGCTGGATGCTGGAGCAGCATTTGCCCGACGACGTCGAAACCGTTTACCTCGCCAACCCCAATGTCAAACCGGAGGATGTACTGCCGTCCATCCTCGCCGAACTGGAACTGGTGCGTCCGGCAGACGCCAGCCGCGCCGAGCACCTGCGCACGCTTAACGACTACCTGCTGGCGCGTCACGATGCCGGCAAGCAAGTCGCCATGTTTGTCGAAGAAGCGCAGGGCATGACGCTGGACACCCTGGAAGAAATCCGCCTGCTGTCGAATCTGGAAACCGAACGCGACAAGCTGCTGCAGATTGTCCTGTTCGGCCAGCCCGAGCTCGATGCGAAACTCGCCGACCCGCGCATCCGCCAGCTGCGCGAACGCATTACCACGGCGATCACCCTGGCACCGCTCACGCCAGAGGCTATCCGCGCCTATCTGGCGTTCCGCCTCACCACCGCAGGGTATCGCGGGCCCGACCTGTTTGACCGGCGCGCGGTGCGCGGCATTGCCCGTGCATCGCGCGGCCTGACCCGGCGCGTCAATATCCTGGCCGACAAAAGCCTGCTTGCCGCCTATACCGACAACACCCGCGCCATCCGGCCACGTCACATCCGCATCGCCCTGCGCGACAGCGCCTTCAACGATGGCGCGAAAAAACCGCAACGCTGGCAGTTACCTGCCGTCGCCATGGGCGTGATAATCGCCGTGCTGGCCGGTTTTTACTGGCTGTCGAAACCCGCGACTGCGCCTTCGCCCGAGACTCAAACCAGACCAATGCCGGCCAGACCAGCGGGCAGCCTGCCAAATCGCGCCAGTGCCGCATCCACGCCCGCTTCGTCCGCATCCGCCGACTCATTCCGGCAGCGCCTCGCCGCCACCCGTACCTGGCTGGCGCAACAAGCGGCGGATACCCACACCATTCAGCTTTCCCTGCTCAACAGTCCGAACGAATTCGCGGCTTATCTAAGGGGTGAAGGTGCGGGACTGGCACCGGATCAATTGCGTATTTTCCGCAGTCAGGCTCAAGGCCATCCCAGTTGGACCGTTATTTATGGGAGCTACCCTGATCGACAAACTGCCAACCATGCGTTATTGACCCTGCCGGAAGCCGTGCGCAAGCGCCAGCCCTACCTGCGAACGATTGGTGGAATACGCAATGAAACCCGGCAAATTCAACAAGTTGGAGAACAGCCGTGATACCATTTCTGAAAAGAGCCGGATGAGAGGGATTGAAGTGCAGGAAAATCCGCGCAAGACAACGAATACCGTGGGATGGATGTGGCTGCCAGCGCTTGCTGCCACCCTACTGCTGGCGGGTTGCGTGCCTCCTGCCATGATTCAGCCGTCGCAAGGGCATATCCAGCAATCGGCGCAGCCCGCCGCCAGCCTTGCCGACATTCCGCCGCTGGTCAAGACCATCCCCTACCTGCCATCACCCAAGGCCGAGACACGCGAGCCCACTTACACCATCGTGGTGGACAATGTACCGGTGAAAGACCTGCTGTTTTCACTGGCGCGCGATACCAAGAAAAATATCGATATCGGCACCGGCATCACCGGCAACGTCACGCTTAACGCCGTGAACGAACCGCTGCCCGCCATTCTCGAACGCATTGCGCGGCAGACCAACATCCGCTACCGGATGGAAGGCGACACCCTCTCCATCATGCCGGATACAGCGTATCTGAAAACTTATAAGGTCAACTACGTCAATCTGTCGCGCAACACCACCTCCAGCATCGGCGTGGCCGCGCAGATTGCCAGTACCGGTAGCGGTGCCGTCGGTGCAACTGCGAGCGGCGGCGCTCAAGGCGGCAACAGTTCATCCACCACGGTAGACAGCCAATCCAACAACAATTTCTGGGATGTGTTGACGGCAAATTTACATGCCATCCTGACTTCCACTCGCGCCTCCACCCAGCGTGCCGAGGACAAGGCCGCCCGCCTCGATGCGGAGCGCAATGCCCGCGCCGACCGTCTGGAGCAGGCGCAAGCCGTGGCGCGGGCAGGTGCAGGCGCGACCACCTTGTACAAGGAGGTCTTCAACAATACCTCCTCATCACTGTTACAGGACAGCAAAAACGATGTCATCGTCAACCCGGTCGCCGGCACCGTCAGCATCATGGGCAATGAGCGCCAGCAACAGGTCGTCAAGCAATATCTCGACAGAGTAAGCCAGTCTTCGCAGCGCCAGGTATTGATCGAAGCCACCATCGTCGAGGTCAACCTCAATGACCAGTATCACGCGGGTATCGATTGGTCTCAAATGGCCAATGCCGGCAACGGGCTTTTTGTCACTACCCCGGCCAGCCCCAACAATCTGGCGGGCGCACTCCAGCCATTCATTAATATCGGTTACCGGGGTCCCAACATAACCGGCGCCATCAACCTGCTGGAATCTTTCGGCAATGTGCGGGTACTATCCAGCCCCAAACTAATGGCGCTGAACAACCAGACGGCACTGCTCAAGGTCGTGGATAACCTGGTCTATTTCTCCGTGCAAGCCCAACAAGGCACCTTGTCCTCAACCGGCACGCCGCTTCAGCCCACCACTTTCACCACCACTGCCAAGACGGTGCCGGTGGGACTGGTGATGAGTCTCACCCCGCAGATTTCCGAAAACGGGACGGTCACGCTGGATGTACGCCCCACCATCTCGCGCAAGATCAGTGATGTGAGCGACCCCAATCCCGGTTTGCCTGCTGCTACACCTAACAAAATCCCGGTGATTCAGGTGCGTGAAATGGAATCGGTATTGCAGGTCGGCAGCGGCCAGACCGTGATCCTCGGTGGCCTGATGCAGGATGACAGCGATCGTGCCCGCGACGGCATTCCGGTATTGTCGCGTCCGGAAGGCATCGGCGCCTTGTTCGGCCAGCAGGAGCGCAATGTCAAACAGACCGAACTGGTGATTTTCCTGCGTCCCACGGTCATTACCAACCCTTCGCTGGACAGCGACGAACTCAAATTCTACAAACGCTACCTGCCCAGCGCCAATACGGTTCCTGGGCAATGGCATAACGGCGCAGACGCCGCCGGAGATCCACAGTGAGCCTGCTGCTCAAGGCATTGAAACAGGCGGGCGACAAGTCCGCCGCAGGTGCGCGCAATCCGTCCGCCACGCTGGCCGATTCGCTGTCGCTCGAACCCATCAGCGATTCCACGTCTGATGCCAGCGCCTATACCAGCTGGGATGGTGCTGCGCCGCTCAAGCGCAGCGCAACAAGTGCTGCCTGGTATTCGCCGTGGCTCTCCGGCCAGCGTTCGCTGGTACCGGTAGTGGCGGTATTGGCCGCCTTGTTCATGCTGATCTACGGCGCATTCGTGTACTGGCAAACGCGTACGCCGGCTACGCTGGCCATCACCCCCACTGCGCACAGCGCCACACCCGCAACCGCCCCGTCTGCTGCCGCGCCCGCTGCCGTACCCAGCCAGGAACCTGGTCCGGCCTTGCCTGAAATCAAGCGCCCCATGCCGGATGCGCCTGCCGCCGCGCCGCTCCCCCCGGCTAATGCCGACGCGACCCCGCAGTGGGGCAGCGGCGAATTGCTACGCGAAGCACTGCCGCCCGGGCGTGAACGCACGCCGGCAGCGAGGCGCGAAACACACGCCGTGCTGCCGTTTTCCATGCAGACCACCCATACCGACCCGCAGCTGGAGGCCGCCTATCAGGCATACCAAGCCGGACGCACACGTGAAGCGCGCAGCCTGTATCAACAAATCCCTGACGGCGAGCGCAATGTGGATGTCCAACTCGGCTTGGCCGCCCTCGCCTTGCGCGACAACGATACCCCTGCGGCTGCCCGCTATTACCAGCGTGTATTGGAGCTTGACCCGCGCAACACGACCGCCAACAGCGCCTTGATCGGCATGATGGGCGACGCAGATTCGAACGCCTCGGAGACGCGCCTGAAATCGCTGATCGCCAGTCAGCCCGCTCCACAACTGTATTTTGCGCTGGGCAATCTGTATGCCGGGCAGGAGCGCTGGCCGGATGCCGAGCAGGCGTACTTCGAGGCATACCAGAAGAACTCTGCCAACGCCGATTACGCCTACAACCTGGCGGTGAGCCTGGAACACATCGGCCAGAGCAAAGCCGCGCTCAATTACTATCAGAAAGCACGCAGCCTGATGCAACCAGGCAATGTCCAGTTTGACCCGGCGCGCCTGGATGCGCGCATCAACCAACTCAAAGCGCGGCAGGAATAAGCTCGGTGGAAGCGCGTAAAACCCTGCGTCTGGGTGAAATGCTGGTACAGCAGGGGCTGATTACCCTAGACCAGTTGCGCATCGCACTCAAGGAACAGCAACACACCAACCTCCCGCTCGGACGCCTGCTGGTCAAACTCGGTTTCATCACCGAAGCCGTAATCCGCGACCAGCTTGCCCATACCATCGGCCAGACCAGCCTGGATCTCGCCAATGTGGTGGCCGACCCGGAAGCGCTCAAGCTGATATCGGAAGATTTCGCACGTCGCCATCACCTGCTGCCCATCGCCTTTGATGCGCAGCGCCAGTTGCTGGTAGTCGCCATTACCGACATGTTCAACGTGGTGGCGCTGGATCACCTGCGGGCGTTGCTGGGTGCGGGCGTCGAGGTGGATACGGTGCTGTCGGGCGAAGCGCAGCTGCTGGAAGCGATCGATAATTTCTACGGTTTCGAACTGTCGGTGGACGGCATCCTGCGCGAAATCGAAACCGGCGAGGTGGACTACCAGAGCCTCGCCATGGATACCGAGGAATATACCCAGCCGGTGGTGCGGCTGGTCGGCTCGCTGCTGGTGGATGCGGTCAAGCGCGGCGCGTCGGACATCCACTTCGAGCCGGAGCATGCGTTCCTGCGCATCCGCTACCGCATCGACGGCGTGCTGGAGCAGGTACGTTCGCTGCACAAGAGCTACTGGCCAGGCATCGCGGTGCGCCTCAAGGTCATTTCCGGCATGAACATCGCCGAGAACCGCGCCCCGCAGGATGGCCGCCTGTCGCTCACCCTGCACGGACGGCCGATTGATTTCCGCGTGTCATCGCAACCCACCATCTATGGCGAGAACATCGTGCTGCGCGTGCTGGATCGGGAAAAATCCATTATTCCGCTGATCAATATGGACCTGCCGGCCGACACCCATACCACCTTGCAACTGATGATGGCGCGCCCCGAAGGCATCCTCATCATCACCGGCCCGACCGGCTCGGGCAAAACCACCACGCTGTATTCACTGCTCACCCACCTGAACGACGAGACGGTCAACATCATGACCCTGGAAGACCCGGTGGAATACCCGGTCACCCTGATGCGCCAGACCTCGGTGAACGAAACTCTCAAACTGGATTTCGCCAACGGCATCCGCTCCATCATGCGGCAGGATCCTGACATCATCCTGGTCGGCGAGATCCGCGACCGCGACACCGCCGAGATGGCGTTCCGCGCCGCCATGACCGGCCACCAGGTGTTCACCACGCTGCATACCAACTCCGCGCTGGGGGCCTTTCCGCGCCTGCTGGACATCGGCATCGTGCCCGACATCATGGCCGGCAACATCATCGGCGTGGTGGCGCAGCGCCTGGTGCGCGTGCTGTGCCCGCACTGCCGCGCCGCTTACACCCCCGACGACAACGAACGCAAGTTGCTGGGCTGGCAAACCACTGACCATCCCCCGGTCTATCGTGCCGTGGGCTGCCCGGCATGCAATGGCAAAGGCTATCGCGGCCGCATGGCATTAATGGAACTGCTGCGCATGGACAGCGAACTCGACGACCTGGTCGCGCGCCGCGCCAGCCACCGCGAAATCCTCAACGCCGCCCTGATGCGCGGCTATCGCAGTCTGGCCGTAGACGGCATCAGCCGCGTGCTGGAAGGCAAGACCAGCCTGGCCGAAGTGTCGCGCGTGGTTGACTTGACTCAACGCATACTGTCTTAAACATGCCCTACTTCAGCTACCGCGCCGTTGATCAGCTAGGCCACACCAGTCGCGGCAGCCTGTCTGCGGCCAACGAAGTCGATCTGGAGTTGCGCCTGCGCCGCATGGGACTCGATCTCATCACCCTGCGCCAGATGGACAGCCGCGTCAGCGGCTTTGCCCGCGGTGCCGCCAGCCGTCGCGACCTGATCACCTTCTGCTTCCACCTCGAACAAATCAGCCGCGCCGGGATTCCCATCCTGGACGGCGTGCGCGACCTGCGCGACAGCATGGACAACCCGCGCTTCCGCGACATCCTTACCGCACTGCTGGAGGACATGGAAGGCGGCAGACTGATGTCGCAGGCGCTGGCCGCGCACCCGGCCGTATTCGACACGGTCATCGTCAACCTGGTCAAGGCCGGCGAGCAGACCGGCCTGATGCGCGAAGTGTTCGAGAACCTCGGCACCAGCCTCAAGCGCCAGGACGAACTCGCTGCGCAAACCAAGCGCCTGCTGATCTACCCAACGATGGTGCTGAGCATGGTGGGCATCATCATCCTGCTGCTGTTGCTGTTTCTGGTGCCACAGATTGCCGGTCTGATCAAGAACATGGGCATCGCTCTGCCCATCCAGACCCGCGTCCTGCTGTGGCTATCCGAGACCCTGCGCGCCTGGTGGCCGCTATTCCTGATCCTGCCCGTGGCCATCGGCAGCGCCCTGGTCGTCGCCCTGCGTGCCAGCGAACGCGCACGCTTCATCGCCGACGACGTCAAGCTGCGCCTGCCGGTAATCGGCCCCATCCTGCAAAAAATCGCGCTGGCGCGCTTCAGCAATTTCTTCGCGCTGATGTACCGCTCCGGCATCACCATTCTCGATGCCTTGCGTGCAGGCGAGGACATCGCCGCCAATCGCGTCATTGCCGACGCCATCCGCCGCGCCGGCGCGCGCATCGGCAATGGCGAGGGACTGACCGAAAGCTTCCACAGCCTGAGCGTATTCCCGCCGCTGGTGATCCGCATGCTACGTGTCGGCGAAACCACCGGCGCGCTGGATACCGCACTGGAAAACGTGAGCTATTTTTATACCCGCGAAGTCTCCGAATCCATAGAGAAGTCCCTGAAAATACTGGAACCGGCATTAACCGTGGTACTCGGTCTGGTCATGGCGGTGATCGTCGGCTCGGTGCTGTTGCCGATGTACGATGTGATCGGCAACGTAAAACTATGATGTTCACGCCGCACCTGCTGGTTTACGTCTGCGCTTGGAGTATCACGGTGGCGTGCCGCCGTGCTGGCAAGATGCGCCTGGTTGGACAATTCAACGCAGACGAAGGCGGACGCCGCGCCTTTGCCGCTGTACTGCACGCATTTAAAAACAGCCCGGTGTCGGTGATGGTGGACGGGGTGGACGAAGACTACCGTCTGGAAACCCTGCCCCATGTGCTGGGTAATGCACGACGCGAGATGCTGGAGCGGCGTCTGCGCCAGATCAGCCGCAACGCGCTGTTTAGCGCAGCGTGGCCGCAGGGGCGCGAGTCCACCGAACGCCGTGACGACCGTTACCTGTTCATCATCCTGAGCAATCACGATGCCGTGCGCCCCTGGCTGGACCTGCTGCACCAGCACAGCGTGCATCTGGCCGAGCTCACCGTGCTGCCCGCCATCAGCCACGTCTTGTTGCAGCGCATCCGGCCCACCGAGCCACATGTGTTGCTGGTATCCGAGCACAGCGGCGGCCTGCGCCTGTCCTATTTCGAACGCGGCAATCTGCGTTTCTCGCGCCTCACCGCACCGGAAAGCATGGCCGAGGGCAATGCGCCCGACATCGCCAGCGAGATCAACAAAACCGACCTCTATCTCAACAGCCAGCGCCTGATGCCACGCGACGCCCAGCTTGCGGTCTACATACTCGACCCGGAAAATATCTACGCGGGCCTGTGCCGTGAAATCAGCGGCGAAAACAAGAACCTCGCCTGCCGGGCAGTCGGTTCAGCCGCCTTGGCAAAGCTGGTGGGTGTGGATGAGCCGCTGCTGCACCGCACCGCGGATGTTGCCCATCTGGCCATGCTGGGGCGTAGTCGCGCCGCGGTCAACCTGGCCCCTGCCGCCTACACCCGCGGCTACGTGCAACTGGTGTTGCGGCATCAACTCTACACGGGCGCATTCGCCGTGCTGGTGACTGCGCTTATTATCAGCGGCTATCTTTTCTCGCGCCAGCACGATCTCGAACAACAACGTCTCGTTACCCAGGACCGCATCCGGCAACAAGCCAGCCTGTATCGCGCAGTACAGCAAACGCTGCCACAAGCACCCACCTCGCCGCAAAACCTCAAGCGTGTCGTGGAGACCGCGCGTGCACTGTACGCCGCACCCCAACCCATAAGTGATTTCGCCCGTGTCAGCCAGGCGTTGGAAACAGTCCCTGACATTGCCGTATTGCGTCTGCACTGGATCGATCGCGACGCCGCCGACACCGCCGCCGCAACCTATTCTGCCGCCAATAAAAATCCCGGACCCGCTTTGCGCGCCCTGTATTTTGATGGCGAAGTCACACCGTTTCAGGGCGATTACAAAACCGCACTGGCCAGCATCGAGCGTTTCGCCGCCACTTTGCGCAACGACCCTGGCGTGGCCGAAGTACGCGTGCTGACGCTGCCGATCAACACCGACCCGTCCGCCACGCTGGATGAGGTGCAGCGCACCGGCAACAGCGTCCCCAGCGCGCGATTCAAACTCAAACTGCTGATGAGGCCGGCGCGATGAAAGCGCTACTCGAAAATCTCAAGGCCGCGCGACTGGCGCTGCTCGCGTTGTTGATTGCCGCTGTGCTGAGCATGTTGCTGGTGCACTACGCGCTGCAAGCCAAACAGGCCGCACAGCAACGCCTGGGGCAATTGCAAATGGCGCTCGATGAAGCACAGCGCAAGCTGTCGCAATCGGGCAGCGAAAAAGACCTGGTACAGCAATATCTGGACGCCTACCACACCCTGCAACAACGCGGCTTTATCGGCCCGGATCAACGCCTGGCATGGCGCGACGCACTGGCCGATGCCGGGCGCCGTCTCGCCATCGGCGACCTGAAATTCAGTATCGGCCCGCAGCAAACCTACACCGGCGTGGTGCCGGTCGATGTCGGCAAGATGGTATTGCATGAGGCGCCAGTCAATCTGACGGGCCAGATATTCGACGAAAACGATCTGGCGCGGCTGATCGACATCCTGGCCAGCCAACCCGGCGGCATTCTGGGGGTGCGCGACTGCACGCTGCAGCGCAGCAATACCCAGTTATCCAGCCCGGTCGAGCCGCAATTGCAAACGCAATGCAACCTTGTCTGGTACACCTTGAGCCCCACTGCACCCGGCGGGAGTGCGCCATGAAGAAGTGTATATTCAGCCTGTTGATGGTCGGCCTGGTGAGTCCGGCACACGCCGCCGGCCTGTCAGGGCGCCTGTTCTATACCCCGGCCCAGCGCGCCCAGATTGAAGCCGCGCGCAATCGCGGCACGCCTGCCCCCGCAGACGTCCCCAGCGCGCAAGACACCACCTACAACGGCTATGTAGTGCGCAGCGACGGCAGTGCCACCCTCTGGGTCAACGGCCAGCCGCGCCAGCTGCAGCGTGCGCCCGCTACCCCCGGCACGCTCAGGCTCCCCGCCACCCCCGCGCTCAAACCCGGCCAGGAATTCAACACGCAGTATGGCCGCGTACTCGAGCCCTACGAGCGCCCCGCCCCCACAGCGCCAACCGTGCAACCCGCCGCTCCCGCCGCGCGTAAAACGCAGCGCAACCCGCTGCCGGACGACGATGACGCGTCCACCGACACACCCCGCGACGGCGCCTCGCCCCCCCCTCCCGCCGCCAGCGAACACTAGTCATGCGCACCGCGCCCTCTCTGCCCAGGCAGCAACGCGGTGCATTGCTGATCCTGCTGGTGATTGCGCTGGGCATCCTCGCTGCCACCGTGTTCGTCGGCATGCTGTCGAGTTCGGGAATACAGAGTGCACGGGACAAGGAAACTGCGGCAGCGCTGGCGGAGGCCAGGGCGGCGTTGATTGGATATGCAGCAAGCGATCCGAATCGGCCCGGAGAGCTTCCTTGCCCGGATTATGATGGCGATGGAAAAATCACCCTTACGGGTGATTATACTGGGAGCAACTGCAAGTCCTACACCGGTAGGTTGCCATGGAAAAGCCTGGGTTTGCCAGATTTACGCGATGGCTATGGAGAACAGCTCTGGTACGCGGTTTCGGATACATTTCACGCCAATAGTACCGCCTTGTTAAATAGCGATGTGCCCGGACAGCTGTCGATTGCGGGAACCTCTCCGGCAAACAACGTCATCGCCATTGTATTCGCGCCCGGGCCTGCCCTTGCCGGGCAGCTACGTGATGCCGCCCATGCTAACGACCCTGCCAATTACCTGGAAGGAAATAACGCCCTTGGCGGCAATAACACCGATTTCACAACTGCAAATGCTTCATCGATATTTAATGACCGACTCTTGCCGATTACCAATGACAGCCTGTTTCAGGTTGTGGAAAAGCGGGTCGCCCGTGAGCTGGTTACAGCTCTGCAAGCTTATGCGCTAAGCAACAGTGGTAACTATCCTTATGCAGCGCCGTTAGACGGCTCATCGCCATACTGTTTAGCAGGCAATACAAGCGGAAGAATGCCCCTGACTGACAGCACCTGTCCACTGAACACGCCAACGTGGTTTTCCGTAAACGCCTGGAACAACTTTGTTTATTATGCGCTGGCGCCTGGCGCGCCAATGCTTACGGTTGGGGCGACAACTAACGTTCAAGCGTTAATAATAATGGCAGGCAGACGCCTGAATAAGACTATCTGCGCTGGCTCGCCTTATGGCCCCCAAGGTGCAAGACCGTCAGCAAATATTTGCGATTATCTGGATGACACGGAAAATACAAACGGCGATAACACTTACACCAATACGCTGATTACACCGACTTACAACGATCAGACTTTTATAGTCGCTCCCTGAGATAGTTGCTCCCTGACTGAGCAAGAATCGACTGCGCAAAAGAGGATGCCGTGAAAGACGCACAAGGTTTTACCCTGATCGAAATGGCCGTGGTGCTGATCATACTCACCCTGGTTGCTGGTGGTGCCCTCATACCCCTGAATGCCCAGATCGAGTTGCGCCAGCGGACAGATACCGAAAAAACGCTGGAAGAAATCAACGAGGCGCTCATCGGTTTTGCCATCGCCAATGACAGATTGCCCTGTCCTGCATCCGCCACCTCCAATGGCGTCGAGAGTCCCTTGGGCGGCGGCACCTGTACGAATGCATACACCGGTTTCGTACCTGCAGTAACGCTTGGACTCAGCCACACCGACGCACAAGGGTATGCGCTGGACGCTTGGTACAACCGCATTCGCTATGCGGTTGCTCAATCCAATAGCAAGGCGTTCACAACCACCAACGGTATGAAAAACACAGGAATGGGCTCGCTCAGTTCCGAGTTGCGCGTGTGCGCGTCCTCTGTTGGAAATACGTCGGGCGCCTGTGGCACAGCACAGGCGCTGACAACCAGCGCACAAAATGCCGTACCCGCCATTATTTTTTCACAAGGCAAGAATTGGGCAACCGGCGGAATCAGTAGCGACGAAGCATCCAACCTCAATGGGGATGCGGTTTTTATAAGCCACACACCAACGCCCGCCAATTATCCTGCTGCTCAGGGCGGTGAATTCGACGACATGGTCACCTGGCTCTCCCCCAACATCCTCTACAACCGCATGGTTGCCGCCGGCAGGCTGCCGTAAGTTTTACCCAGGCTGGCTGCTCAGTGTGAAGCACACTTTGCCGTCCAGATTACTCGCCAGCCGCAGCACATAGCCCAGCTGCGCTGCCTGTTTCGCAGCCTGATACAGGCCGATCCCCAGGCCATGTTCCGAGCCTACCGGGGCATCGAACAAGTGAGTCGCCACCGCATCGGGCGCTGCCTCACCGCTATCGCACACGCTCAGCGTGACCTGTCCCGCGCATTCCAGGCACACGCTGATGTTGACCGATTTATCTTGCTGGCGCTTGCGCAGGGCGTTGCCGACCAGGTTGTCGAGCACGCTGTCGAACAGGTCTTGCGGCAGCGCACAAGCGGCGGCGGCAGGATGCATGTCAAATTCGATGTTGTCGCGCGCATAGTGCTGCAGCATGCACTCCCACCACAGGGCGGCGGCGATCAGGCTGTCGTCGGCTTGTTGCTGCGGGGCCTTGAGCTTGTCCAGAGTGCCTTGCAGGCGCTGTGTCATTTGCGGCAACTGGCGCTGCATCAGCGCCTGCAGCGCTTCGGCCTGTTCCGGCCCGCTGTTCTGCGCGGCGGCTACCAGGGTCTTCATGGATTGCAGCAGGTTTTTGACATCGTGCGTGAGGCGCGCGCCGGTCTCGTAAATCGCCTGGGTGTAGGCATTGTGCTGCAATTGCTGCTCGCGCAGTTTGGCCTGGTAAAAATAGCCGAGCAGCTGCGACAGCAGGCGCGCATGGACTTGCAGGGCGGGCGAAATCGGGCGCTGGGTGTACCAGTTGAGCACCAGCCCGTGGTAAGTGAAATTGAGAACATGCGCGGTCTGCGCGCCGAAACTGCTGCTGCTCTTGGCGGTCGCCCAGCTTCCGCCTGCCAGCCAGGGCAGATCATCGAGGCTGGTCACGGCAGCACGGATGAACGCCTCGGGGTCGCCCTGGTATTCAGCCTGGCGCGCCAGGTGCTGTATCCATTGTTCAAACGGCAGCCCCACGGATAACAGGTAGCGCGACAGCAACTGACCCAGTCCGCCGAACCCGGCACGCGGATTCCACAGCCAGCTCAGCACCACCAGCAGCAAGGCCATCGCAAACAGCGTCTGCGCCAGTGCCATCAGATAATCGGTGTGCGTCACCGCCACCACAGCGAAACTGCCCAGCACCAGCACCAGTACCATCAGAAACAGCATCAAACCGTAGAAAAAATCCACCACACTGATCTGTTGCAACTGACGCGCACCGGGGCGGATCAGCACGATCGCCAACGGCAGTGGAATCAGGCCGTAGCGCACGACGACCGCCACGGCCGCGTGCAACTGATCGGTGCTGAACACGTGCGGCATCACCCAGGCCAGCAACAAGGCGAGCAGGTAAGCCAGCGCCAGCATATAAACCACGCGCTGGCGGCGCGACTCGACACTGGCGGTATTGGTACCCACCAGGCCGATCAGCACCGCCAGCCACAGCGCCAGCACCCACCAGCTCCAGAACACCAGCAGCACCGCTGCCAGAAAGATCAGCGCGGCAATGCGCGGATCCAGCTTTTTATCGCCGCCAACGAGGGGTTGCCAGAGCAGGAACAGGCCGTAATGCGCGAGTAAAAATGGACGGGTCCAGGAAGCGTCGTTACCGAACGCCACGGAAAAATGCAGCATCAGCAGCATCAGCCCTAGCCAGCGATTGGGATGGACATCAGGCAACTGCGCTGCGAGGCGGAAACGCGTCAACAGGGGCTTTGCGGCTTGTTCACTCAATTAGGGACACCATAATCTTGGGACCATTATCCTAAAAACCGCAATTCAAGCCACAGAGGACACAGAGAATATTTACGGCAACCAATTGTTTTGCGAGTTGGGCGACAAATCGCCCAACCCTGCGAACCCAGCGCCTTTGTGAACTCCGTGTTCTCTGTGGCTAACTGATTTTTCAGGTTATGCATGATTGTTCTGACCCCGTTCTCGCATGTCGGCAGTATCGCGGGGTGAGACATTCGGCGCAATGCCCGTTGGTTATTGCGCCCTACCGGGCTTGGTTATAAGGCTGCAGTGAATTCATCTGGCGACACGTCCGCTTGGCGCAGGATACCCGCAAGAGTACCGACCTTGACCTCACTGTGCAGGGGAACAACACAGCCTTTGGAGCCGCGACGCATGATTACGTGGCTTCCGGATTGGCGGACCTTCTCAAAACCGAGGCGCTCAAGCGTTCGTACAGCGGCAGCCCCTGATATGCGGGGTAGCTTAGGCATGCGCTGGAATGCTGAACATTGTTACCAGCGGATGTCCTGACGTGGGCAAGGGAAACTCCGACAGATAAAGCGCCGTGGCCTCCTGCAAGTTGGCGATAGCCTCTTCGACTGTTTCGCCTTGGGTGGTGGTACCCGTTTCAGGATTCAGGGCGATGTAGCCGCCTTCTTCGGCGGGCGTAAGGACAGCTGTCAGTTCCATGGATGGGCTCCGTAAGAAAAAAGTTTATTATCGTTCATTCCAAGCAATGGTACCCAACGTTCAATTGAGGAGCACGCGGCTTTCGATAATCAGACATATTGGCAGTATCGGCGTGTGAGGCATTCGGCGCAATGCCCTTTGGTTCTTGCGCCCAAGCTAAAAAGGGCACCCGTCCGGCACAGCTCGGGACAGAATAAACACCACGCACGCGCGCGTAACTCCACGTTCTTTGAAATCCCCTTCTGCGCCGCTTCGTCTGAGCCGGTCAGGCGGGAGGTTTAGGCGAGCACTGCTCGAGCTCCGCAGCAGCTTGCGGGTTGTGCAAGCTGCCAGGGCGAGTTGCGCAGCCCCCGTCTGAGCGGTTCAGACGAAGGTATCCCGAAGGGACGGCGCAGTGGGGTGGCCTTCTTTTGGGTTACCTTTTTCTTGGCCAAACAAGAAAAGGTGACTAGCCGCCGGGCTACCCCCGGCAAACTGTGCTCGAGCGATACACGTCGAATAGGCGCGCCAACTTTTTTTGAATATCACAATACTCGCCACCTTTAGCTCATTGGCATGTGTTAATGCAAGACCCCGGCATTCTTCAACGCGTAGGGCAATTGAGTTATGCGGCAACCTCAACAGGAATCTCCCAACCAGGGAAAACCAGCACTGCGGGATGGCACTTGAGGGCGCGGGCAAGAACCTTGGCGCGCTCGACGCCGAGATTAACCCGGCCGTTCTCAATCGCGGAAATGGTGGCTTGAGGAATGCCCGTGAGTTCGGAAAGCTGACTTTGGCTCAGTTCCTGGAGTTCGCGCAGGATACGGACGGACTCACCGACAGAAACTTCCACTCGTTTCTTGGCAGGACGATAATTCTTCATCTCAGGGCCTCCGGTAATCATGGGCAGTAACTTGAACGACTTGAATCAGCAGCACGCCGGCAGCAACCTTATAAATCACTCTCCATTGGAGCCCGAGCCGGGAAGAGCGGTGCCCCTTCCACTCACCGGACAGTGCCTCGTCGTGAAACCCCGTGATCGCTCGTAATCCGGGTGGGCCCGAAAGCCGGGCAATGTCTTTCCATTTCTCGTACCGCTTGAGTACCTCAATAGGCACGCTGCCCGAAAGTTGTTTGTCGACCCGGCGGTGTTCTTCGATGCGCCACATATCATATTATGTATATCCTACATATGGTATGTCAACAGACATGGGGCGCGTGACGCCACGTTCTTTGAAATTCCCCTTCTGCGCCGCTTCGTCTGAAGCGATCAGGCGAGAGGTTTAGGCGAGCACTGCTCGAGCTCCGCAGCAGCTTGCGGGTTGTGCAAGCTGCCAGGGCGAGTTGCGCAGCCCCCGTCTGAGCGGTTCAGACGAAGGTATCCCGAAGGGACGGCGCAGTGGGGTGGCCTTTTTTTGGGTTACCTTTTCTTGGCCAAACAAGAAAAGGTAACTAGCTGCTGGGCTACCCCCGGTAAACTAAAATAATCGAGTCTGACCCCATTGTTTGCATTATTTGTTGCCGCGTAGAACCGGTCAGTGGATTGTGTTGTTAACCGTGTTTTTAAAACCATGGCTGCGATTGCAATGCTTCACGAAGGGGCGTGTCGATAAATTTTGGCGCGCGCCATACATACTCTGCCGCCTTTGCCTTTCCTTCGGTATCGAGGGCTTGAATATGACAAAGCGCTGCCTCGATCGAGAAGGGCTTTTTGCATTTGCTCATCTCTTGAAAGTTGCTCGCAAGATCAGTCCAAATAACAACATCGATCTTCTTTTCTGACGCCCAACTTTGGATGCTTTTCAGGACTTCTTCTTCTCGGGATTGTTTTCGCGACTTGTTGGCAAAGTAGAAACCAATATTCTTAAGTGTGGTTCCTTCTCGGCACCGCAGATCGCAAATGGCATCATCTGGGTTTTTGCGTTTGCTGAGTGCATACGCCGCTTGGCATGGCTTACCATTATTAATGTCCAGAACGAGCGTCAATGCATTATTCCTAGTCTGAGAGACCCGGGAAAACTCAAGCTTTAAGCTGGGGCCATCGAACTGCCAGTCCTCGTGCTGTTTGTCGAAATCGGCGCGTTTGTCCCAAAGCAGCGAACCCCAACCAAGGATTGCAATCTTCATCAGCGATTCACTTTACGGCTAACGAGGCTGTAGAAAAACTACTTGAGGGGTCGGGCAAACCGGTTTTCGGGGGTCACTTGACCCTTCCTCAATCCACGATCGTTGAATACAGTGCATTTTGAGAGGTTGGTTTTTGCTCATCGCAGGTCCGATTTTTCGTCAGGGGATTTTTCTACAGCGTCAACGCATTCTATCACCCCAAACCTTATCGGCATGGCCTCTCGATAACTGCGCGCAGCAGGGGAATGGGCCGGGCGGATACCTGGATTTTTGACAATTATTCGCCATCCCTGTCGAGAACTCGCCAATCGCATCCATTCGTGCGGAACCCGCATTAAAAATACAAATAAATTTTCTTTAAAAACAGGCTGTTAAAAACATCACAAAAGCCGCAATATGGCGCGATTCTTGCGAGGCGAATCACTACCCATAAAGTCGGGATATAACCAATGAAAAACATGCAAAAACAGAACGGATTCACGTTGATCGAGATCGCCATCGTGCTGGTTATCATCGGCCTGCTGCTGGGCGGCGTAATGAAAGGCCAGGAGCTGATCAACAGCGCGAAGGTGAAGAACCTCGCCAATGATTTCCGTAACATCCCGCTGTTTATTTATGGCTATCAGGACAAATACAAGGCGCTGCCGGGTGATGATGCTAACGCGACTACTCATGTCGGTGCTGCAGCGACTGCCGCCAACGTTACCCTGCTGACTCCGACACCTGCGACTGTGGGTAATGGGCGCCTGGAAGGCAACTACAACTCGACGGCCAATACAGATGAAACTGTTGCATTCTGGCAGGAAGTGCGCCTGGCTAACCTCGCCTCCGGCACCACCGATTTCAGCAATGTCACCGCAGCCATGCCGACCAACACAGAAGGTGGCCGCCTTGGCATTCAATCCACGGCACCGATTACCGGCATGAGCGGCTCCTATTTTGTTTGTTCTGACGGGATTCAGGGTAAGTTCGCGAAACAGATCGACACCACGCTGGATGACGGCAACACGGACCAGGGATCAGTGCGTGTAGCTGTCGGCCCTTACACCGGCACCGCGCTCACAGCCGCGCCAACAACAGGTACCAACGCCATCGTGGACAGTAACGTATATATCGTGTGCATGTCTCTGTAATTAATCAGGCCCGCTATACCCTTGGCGGGCCTGCTGTTGAATCCGTTCCATTTCTGAAGCCCTACCCTCACCCTCTGACGCGAAGCCATCCGGCACTCGTGTCATCCCTGCAACAATCTGATCTCCGCCGCCGCCAGATTCTCGGGTATCCCGCGCAGCACCAGCACATCACCCGCCAGCACCTGTGTATCCGGCTGCGGATCGAGGCCGCGGATATTGCGGCGGCGCACAGCGATGACTTCCACACCCAGTTCCAGCACGCCGGTTGCGGCCAGGGTTTTGCCGGCCGCCGCCGCCTGCGCGGTAATCAGTACCGACAGCAGGCGCGGCTGGGCGGTTTCTGACAGTTCGGCCACCTCGTCGGTCGCGCCGCGGAAGAATCCGCGCAACAGTCCATAGCGCTGCTCGCGCACGCCGCGCAGTTTTTTCAGCACGCGGGTGAGCGGCACGCCGAGCAACAGCAGGGCGTGGGAAGCCAGCATCAGCGAGCCTTCCAGCACTTCCGGCACCACTTCCGCGGCGCCCGCCTGTTTCAGCGTATTCAGGTCGGTGTCGTCCACGGTGCGCACGATCACCGGCAGGTCGGGGCGAAGCTCCTGCACCACGGCAAGGATTTTCATCGCTGCCGGCAGGTTGGCGAAGGTGACCACCAGCGCGCGTGCGCGATTGAGGCCGACGGCCTTGAGCACTTCGCGCCGCGACGCATCGCCGAAAACCACGTTCTCGCCCGCCGCCGCTGCCGCTTTGATGCGGGTGGGATCCACGTCCAGCGCAATGTAGGGAATATCTTCGGATTCCAGCAGGCGTGCCAGGCTTTGCCCGCTGCGGCCATAGCCGCAAATAATCAGGTGCGCGTCGGCAGCGAAACTCTTCACCGCGATTTCGTGCAATTCCCTGGCGCGGCCTACCCATTCGCTGCCGCACAGACGCAGGGTGATCGCATCGGTGTACTGGATAATGACGGGCGCGATCATCATCGACAGCACCACCGCCGCCAGCACGATTTGCAGGGCGGCGCCGTGAATCAGGTTCAGGCTGCCTGCCTGCGCCAGCAGCACAAACCCGAATTCGCCGCCCTGCGCCAGGCCCAGCGCGGTGCGCATGGCCACCGGCGATTCGTTGCCGAGCATGCGCCCCAGCCCCCATACCAGCGCGGCCTTGAGCAACACCAGCGCGGCCAGCACCAGCACCACCCAGCCCAGCTGCGCCCATACTGCGTGCAGATCGAGCAGCATGCCGATGGTGACGAAAAACAGGCCCAGTAGCACATCGCGGAACGGCTTGATGTCGTCTTCCACCTGATAGCGAAACTCGGTTTCGGAGATCAGCATGCCCGCCAGAAACGCGCCCAGCGCCAGCGACAATCCGGCCTTGTCGGTGAGATAGGCCAGCCCCAGGGTGATGAGCAGCACGTTGAGCATGAACAGCTCGGAGGATTTATGGCCGGCCACCATGCTGAACCACGGGCGCATCAGTTTTTGTCCGACGAACAACAGCAGGAACAGCGCCACGGCAGCCTTGGCGCCAGCCCAGCCGAGGTCCACCCACAGGTTTTCGCTGCCCGCCGCCAGGGTGGGGATCAGGATCAGCAGCGGCACCACCGCCAGATCCTGGAACAGCAGCACGCCGATCATCTGGCGGCCATGCTGGGATTGCAGTTCCAGCCGCTCCGCCAGCATCTTGCTGACAATGGCAGTGGACGACATCGCCAGCGCACCGCCCAGCGCAAGCCCGGCTGCCCATGGCAAACCGGCACCCCAGGCCAGCGCCATCACCAGCGCAATGGTCAGCCCCACCTGCGCGCCGCCAAAACCGAATACCGTGGTGCGGATGGCCTTGAGTTTGGGGAGGCTGAACTCCAGGCCGATGCTGAACATCATGAATACCACGCCGAATTCGGCCAGGTGGCGCGTATCCGGGCTATCGGGTATCCAGCCGAAGGCGTGCGGGCTCACCAGGATGCCCACCAGAAGATAGCCGAGCATGGACGGCAAACGCAACGCGCGAAACAGCGCCGAAACAATCACGGCGGCAGCGAGCAGAATCAGGACGAAGCCCAGGGTAGTATGCATAGCCTGAAGATTAGGGGCTACGCGCAGCTACCGCAATAGCGGGAGCGTCTTGTATACTCCTGCAGTATTCGAAGCACAGCCAGAAAACACAACGACCGCCATGCCCGACACCTCCCCGCCCACCTTTGACCATGACGCCGCCCTGGCGCTGGCACGCCGCGTACTCAGCATCGAGGCCGACGCCGTGGAAGCCCTGCGCGACCGCCTGGACACCAGCTTCACTGCAGCGATGACGCTGATTCTGGCGTGCCGGGGACGCGTAGTAGTGAGCGGCATGGGCAAGTCCGGGCACGTCGGCAACAAGATTGCCGCCACCCTGGCCAGTACCGGCACCCCGGCGTTTTTTGTGCATCCGGGGGAAGCCAGCCATGGCGATCTGGGCATGATTACTCATGAAGACGTGTGCATCGCGCTGTCCAATTCCGGCGAGAGCGCCGAACTCACCAGCATCGTGCCGCTGATCAAACGGCGCGGTGCCCGTCTCATTTCCATGACCGGCAACCCCAACTCAACCCTGGCGCGCGAAGCCGACGTGCACCTGGACGCCAGCGTGGCGCAAGAGGCCTGCCCGCTCAACCTCGCCCCCACTGCCAGCACCACCGCAGCACTGGCGCTGGGCGACGCGCTGGCGGTGGCGCTGCTGCAGGCGCGCGGCTTCGGCGCTGACGACTTTGCGCGTACCCATCCCGGCGGTTCGCTGGGACGCAAACTGCTGGTGCATGTGCGCGACGTGATGCACGCGGGAGAAGCGCTGCCGCATGTCGCCGCCAGCGCATTGCTGCCCGAAGCGCTGCTGGAAATGACGCGCAAGGGCCTGGGCATGACCGCGGTGGAAGACGACCACGGCCAGTTGATCGGCATCTTTACCGACGGCGATCTGCGCCGCGTGCTGGAAAAAGCCGTCGACATCCGCGTCACCCCCATGCACCAGGTAATGACCGCCAACCCGCGCAGCATCGGCGCCGATGCACTGGCGGTTGCCGCGGTGGAGAAAATGCAAAGTCATAACATCAACGGCATGCTGGTGGTGGATGCCGACAACCGGCTCGTCGGCGCGCTCAACATGCTCGACCTGCTGCGCGCCGGCGTGGTCTGAGGTGAGGTCAGGCACAATGGAAAACGCACACCTGCGCGCCCAGGCAATCAAGCTGGTCATCTTCGACGTGGACGGAGTGATGACCGATGGCAGCCTGTTTTTTGACGATGACGGCTGCGAATACAAAGCCTTCAACTCGCTCGACGGCCACGGCCTGAAAATGCTCAAAAGTACCGGCGTGGATACTGCCATCATCACCGGGCGCAGTTCAAAAGTGGTGACGCACCGTGCGCACAATCTGGGCATCGCTCATGTTTATCAGGGTGTGGACAACAAGCTGGAAGCCTACCTGCACCTGCTGGAAAAATTGGGCTTGTCCGCAGCACAGACCGCCTATATGGGTGACGATGTCATTGATCTGCCGGTGCTGATCCGCTGCGGCCTTGCCATCTCGGTGCCGGCCGCACCTGCCGTGGTCAGGCAGCACGCGCACTTCACCACCGCGCTGGGCGGCGGTTGCGGCGCGGTGCGCGAAGCCTGCGAATTCATCATGCAGGCACAGGATACTTACGCAAAAGTCATTGCCCATTATCTGCAATGAATTACCGCGCCGCTTTCTGGTTCCCCATTGGCCTGCTCGCGGCGCTCGCCGGTCTCTCGCTGTGGCTGCAATACGCGGTGCAGGCACCTGATTCCGCAGGGCTGGGCAGCCACAAACATATCGCCGATTACATTGTGGAGAATTTCAATGCCACGCGCACCGATATCACCGGGAAAACGGAAAACACCCTGCGCGCGCGCAAGACCCAGCATTTTCTCGATGACGACACCACCGAACTGGAAGCGCCCGACTTTACCGCATACGACAGGCAGGGCGGCACTGTGAATATCCGCTCCGCGCATGGCTACGTATCCAGCAAGGGCGAGGTCATCATCTTTACCGGGAAAGTCGTGCTGGTGCGCGACCTGCATGATGCGCAAGGCCCGCTCACGCTAACGACGGACTACCTCAAGGCCATTCCGAAACAGCACCTGATGCTCACCGATCACCCCGTTCTGGTCCAGGGGAAAAACATTGAAATCCATGCCGGCGCCCTGCAAATGAATAGCCAAACCCGCAAACTGCTACTCACCCACCACGTCAAAACCCGCTATGAACCCATCCATTAAAAAAACCCGGCTGGCAGCCCTGTTGCTGCTGATTCCCCTGCTCCTGACGGGCGCACCCGCGCTGGCCGAAAAAGCCGACCGCAGCAAGCCGGTCAATATCGAGGCGGACAACGTCACCGTGGACGACCTGCACAAGGTCAGCATCTATCTCGGCAACGTGGTGCTGGTACAGGGCACCATGATCCTGCATGCCGACAAGATCGAGGTGCATCAGGATGCAGAGGGCTTCAACAGCGCCACCGCCTATGGCAACCCGGTCACTTTCCGTCAGAAGCGCGACGGCGTGGATGAATATATCGAAGGCTTTGCCCAGCGCATGCAATACGACGGCAAACCGGGGACGCTGCAGCTGTATGACAACGCCCGTCTCAAGCGCGGCGCGGACGAATTGCGCGGCAGCTATATCTCCTACAATGCCAACACGGAATTTTTTGAGGTCAAGGGCGGCAGCAGTACGGCTTCCTCCCCGGCTGGCCGCAAAGGCAGGGTAAGCGCGGTGATCCAGCCAAAACCGGCCAAACCCGCAGCACCCGCTGCGGCGCCCCTGCCACCCAAACCCGACGTCATACAGAAGACCCCATGAGCGAACTCAAGGCAGAACACCTCAGAAAGAGCTACCAGTCGCGCCTGGTGGTCAAGGATGTATCGCTGGAAGTGCGGAGCGGCGAAGTCGTCGGCCTGCTGGGTCCCAACGGCGCAGGCAAGACCACCTGTTTTTACATGATCGTCGGCCTGGTGCGGCTGGATGCCGGGCACATCAGTCTGGATGACAATGATCTGGGAACCATGCCCATCCACCGCCGCGCAGCCCTGGGCTTGAGCTATCTGCCGCAGGAAGCTTCCATTTTCCGCAAGCTCACGGTAGCGGAAAACATCCGCGCCATTCTCGAACTCAAGGACTATAGTGCAGCGGACATCGACACCCATCTCGACAACCTGCTCGAAGACCTGCACGTCACCCATCTGCGCGACGCGCCCGCCATCAGCCTGTCCGGCGGGGAACGGCGGCGCGTGGAAATCGCCCGCGCGCTGGCGATGAATCCGCGCTTCATCCTGCTCGACGAACCGTTTGCCGGAATTGATCCGATTGCCGTGCTGGATATCCAGAAGCTGATCCGCTTTCTGACCGAACGCGACATCGGCGTGCTGATCACCGACCACAACGTACGCGAAACCCTGGGCATCTGCGACCGCGCCTACATTATCAACGAAGGCATGGTAATGGCCGCTGGCAAGCCGGAGGAAATCATTTACAATGAAAACGTAAGGAAGGTTTATCTGGGCGAACATTTCCGCCTGTGATTTTCACCTGACTCAAGTAAGCAGCAACTATTCCGTAGATACTCTCATCGCAGGCAAGCAGGCTTGGGACCCGGCACCCAAACATGAAACACAGTTTACAACTCAAGCTTTCGCAGCATCTCACGCTGACACCGCAACTGCAGCAGTCTATCCGGCTGTTGCAGTTGTCCACGCTTGAACTGAACCAGGAACTGGAGCAGATGCTCCAGGACAACCCGTTGCTGGAACGCGTGGACAACCTGGATGACGGCGAGACCCACATCAATGGCAGCGACCCCGAGATGCGCAGCGAAGCGCCCACCGAAACCAGCAGTGTGGCCGATAGCTCCCCGGAGCCGGAGCCGGAGACACGCGAACTGGCCGACATCGACTGGGAAAGCGAGGGCAACTACGGCTCGCCCGACGATGACGACGAAGACCGCGAATATCAGCAGCCCTCTACCGAGACCACCTCGCTGCGCGATCATCTGGTCTGGCAGCTTAACCTCACGCCGCTGTCGGAACGCGACAAACGCCTGGTGCTGTTGCTGATCGATGCGCTGGACGAAGGCGGCTACCTGTCGCAAAGCCTGCAGGACATCGCAGACATGTTGCCGCCCGAGCTGGAAGTCGAGCTCGACGACTTGCAGATCGCGCTCAAACATTTGCAGAATCTGGAACCCACCGGCGTCGGCGCGCGCAACCTGTCCGAATGCCTCACCCTGCAACTGCTGGCGCTGCCGGCGGATACACCGCATCGCGACTGCGCACTGACCATAGCCGGCACCCATTTGAGTGAGCTGGCGGCACGCGATTACAGCGGGCTCAAACGCAAACTGCACTGCGGTGATGACGAACTGCGCGCTGCGCGTGACCTGATTACCCATCTCAACCCCAAGCCGGGTGCCGGTTTTGGAGAGTCCGATACACGCTACATCGTGCCCGATGTCATCGTGAAAAAAGTCAAGGGCCTGTGGGTGGCCAGCCTCAATCCCGACGCCATGCCCAAGCTGCGCATCAACCGCATGTACGCCGACATCCTGTCGCGCAACCGCGACAGCGGCCACCAGCACCTGGCCAGCCAGATGCAGGAAGCCAAATGGCTGATCAAGAACGTCATGCAGCGTTTTGAAACCATTCTCAAGGTGTCGCAAAGCATTATCGACCGCCAGCGCCATTTCTTCGAGCATGGCGAGGTGGCCATGCGCCCGCTGGTGCTGCGCGAGATTGCCGAGACCGTGGAACTGCACGAATCCACCATTTCGCGCGTCACCACGCAAAAATTCATGATGACGCCGCGCGGCATTTATGAACTCAAATACTTTTTCGGCAGCCACGTCAGTACCGAGACCGGCGGCGCCTGTTCTGCCACCGCCATCCGTGCGCTCATCAAACAACTGGTAGCCGCAGAAAACAGCAAGAAACCCCTATCCGACGGACAAATTGCAGACCTGCTCGGACAACAAGGCATCGTGGTGGCACGCCGCACCATCGCCAAATACCGCGAATCCCTGCAAATATCGCCCGCCAGTCAGCGCAAGTCGCTCTAACCGCAAGAAAGGAACTGCATGAACCTCACCATCACCGGCCACCATCTGGAAATCACCCCTGCCATTCGCAGCTATATCGTATCCAAAATGGATCGGGTCAAACGCCATTTCGACCACGTCATCGACATCAACGTCGTCATGACCGTGGAGAAACTCAAGCACATCGTGGAAGCCAACGTGCATCTGCGCGGCAAGGATATTTTCGTGCAGGCTGAAGATGCCGACATGTACGCCGCGATTGACGGCCTCACCGACAAACTCGACCGCCAGGTGGTCAAGCACAAGGAAAAAAATGGCGATGTGCACCAGGCGCAAGGTGCCGTAAAGCACCAGGCAGCCGACGCCGCCGAATAAGCGCGACAACATAAGGGCGCCATGAACCTGATTGTCCCGTTGCTGCCACCTGACCATATCCTGCTGGATGTGGAAATCAGCAGCAAAAAACGCCTGTTCGAATATGTGGCGGAACTGTTTGAAACACGCATCGGGCTGTCGCACGACACGGTTTTCGACAGCCTGCTGGCGCGTGAAAAACTCGGCTCCACTGCACTCGGACACGGCATTGCCATCCCACATGGCCGTATCAAAGGTCTCAAACAGGCCAGTGGCGCGCTGCTGCGCCTGCACACACCGATTGCGTTTGACGCACCGGACAATGCCCCGGTCGCGCTCCTGTTCATCCTGCTGGTGCCTGTGCAAGCCACCGACCAGCACCTGCAAATCCTCGGCGAGCTGGCGCAAATGTTCAGCGATAAACGCCTGCGCGAAGCCTTGATCGGCGCGCCCGATGCAGCAGCCGTGCACGACCTGATCGCAGCCTGGAGCGCCTGATGATTACCTCGATTCCGGTCAGCCGGATGTTTGAGGCGATGCATCAAACCCTGGAACTCGACTGGGTATCCGGCAAACAGGGTGGCAGCAAGCAACTGGCTGGCGACACCGTGCAGAAACCGTCGCTGGCGCTGGTGGGCCACCTCAATTTCGTCCACCCCAACCGGGTACAGGTACTGGGTTGCGCGGAGATGGACTACCTGCGCAGTCTCGGCGACGAGTCCATGGCCCAGGCCATCCGCAACCTGTTTTCCACCGAGTTGGCCGCAGTCATTGTGGCCAATGACGAGCCGGTGCCGCCGGGTTTGCTGGCAGCTTCCGAGGCCGGACAAACTCCGCTGTTCACCTCACCACAGGCCAGCCCGCAGTTAATGTCGGTGCTGTCGCACTACCTCACCCAGGCCTTGGCTGAATTCACCAGCGTGTACGGCGTGATGCTCGAAGTCATTGGCATCGGCGTGATGATTACCGGCGACGCTGCGGTGGGTAAAAGCGAGCTGGCACTGGAGTTGATCACGCGCGGCCACCGCCTGATCGCTGACGATATGGTGGACATGTACAAGGTCGCGCCCGAAACGCTGGAAGCCCATTGCCCACCGCTGTTGCAGGATTTTCTGGAAGTGCGCGGCCTGGGCGTCCTCAACATCCGTACCATGTTCGGCGAAACCGCCGTCAAGCTGCAAAAAAACCTCAAGCTCATCGTGCACCTGAAAGCCCCGGAAGAAGAGCCGCGTGAAAGCATTTCGCGGCTGGACATGCATGCGTCCAGCGAAACCATCCTCGGCGTGAGCGTACCCAAGGTGCGCATTCCGGTTGCCGCCGGGCGCAACCTGGCGGTGCTGGTGGAAGTCGCTGCGCGCAACCACATCCTGCGCATGCGCGGCATCAACAGTGCCGAGGAATTCATCGCGCGTCAGCAACAATTTCTGGATGACGCCAGCTGATGCGCCTCGTCCTGATCAGCGGCCTGTCCGGTTCCGGCAAGAGCATCGCCCTTAACGTGCTGGAGGACGCCGGCTATTATTGCATCGACAACCTGCCCGCCCAGCTGTTGCCGGAAATCATACGCTTTCTGTCCGAACATGGTTACGACAGGGCCGGTATCAGCGTGGATGCGCGTAGCGGCGAGTCGTTCCGCGACTTGCCCGGCCTGGTAACGGAGTTGCGCAAGCGGGTGGACCTGCGCCTGATTTTTCTGGAATCCAAAATCGAAACCCTGGTGCGGCGCTTTTCCGAGACGCGCCGCCGCCACCCGCTGAGCAGCGACACGCGTTCGCTGCGCGAGGCCATTGTGCATGAGCGCGACCTGCTCGGCGATATTGCCGAACTCGGCCAGCGCATTGACACCAGCGACCTCTCTGCCAACAGCCTGCGCGCCTGGATCAGGGACATCATTGCGCTGGAAAACGCCGGCTTCACCCTGCTGTTCACCTCGTTCGGCTTCAAGCACGGCATTCCGCTCGACGCCGACCTGGTGTTCGACGTGCGCTGTCTGCCCAATCCGCACTACGACACCAAACTGCGCCCGCAAACCGGACGCGATGCCGATGTCGTCGCCTTTCTCGATGGCCTGCCGGAAGTCGCCGACATGCTCGCCGACATTCGCACTTACGTAGCCAAATGGCTACCCTGCTACATCCGCGATAACCGTGCCTACCTCACGGTAGCCATTGGCTGTACCGGTGGCCAGCATCGATCGGTATATTTTGCCGAGCGCCTCGCCGCACATTTTGTCGCCACCCAGCAAACCCTGGTACGCCATCGGGAGCTGGCGTGAAATATCATCACCTGTTGCGCCCCGGCGACTGGCTGGTGCTGGCAGCGGGCGGCGTCACCGTAGTCGTCCTGGCGCTTACGTTCTGGTTTGGCGCGCCCGGGCAGCGCCTGGTAATCAAGCGCGGCGGCCAGCTGTTTCTGGAAACCTCGCTCAACCACCCGCGCACCGTCGATGTGCCCGGCCCGCTGGGCACCACCCGCGTCGAGATCGCCGACCACCGCGCGCGCGTATTGTCCGACCCCGGCCCGCGCCAGCTGTGCGTGCATCAGGGCTGGCTGAGCCGCGCAGGCCAGGCCGCCATCTGCCTGCCCAATCAGGTCAGCGTGGAAATCGCGGGGCGCGTAAAACGCTATGACAGTCTCAACTATTAGCCTCCAGGCCAGCCCCGAGGATCACCGCATCGCGCGCATGGCGGCGCTGGCGATCGGGCTGACCTTGATGGAAGCGGCGCTGCCCTCCCCGCTGCCCGGCGTCAAGCCCGGGCTGGCGAATATCGTCACGCTGCTGGTGCTCAAGCAGCATGGCATGCGAACTGCTGCGTGGGTATCTGCGTTGCGCGTGGTGGCGGGCAGCCTGCTGCTGGGCAGCTTTCTCACGCCGGGATTTTTTCTCAGCGCGGGGGGGGCAGTCGCCAGTCTGGCCGTGCTGTGGCTGGCGCGACGCCTGCCTGAACATCTGTTCGGCATGGTCAGCCTGAGCGTGCTCGCCGCCTTCGCGCACATCGCCGGGCAGATGGCGATCGTTTATTTCTGGCTGATCCCCACCTCCGGCGTGCTCTACCTCACCCCGCTGTTTGCCGCCGCCGCGCTGGTGTTCGGGCTGGTAAACGGCCTGGCTGCGGCGCACCTGCTGGCTGCGCCTCTCCCCGTCACTGCTACCCAGGATTCAGCATGAAGCCACCGCGCACCGTCACCCTTGCCTTGACCGGCGCCTCGGGCATGCCATACGGCCTGCGCCTGCTGGAATGCCTGCTGCAGGCGGAGGTACAGGTTTACCTGCTGACTTCCAGCGCCGCGCATATCGTCGCCAAACAGGAGCTGGGCCTGACGCTGCCCGCGCGCGCTACCGAACTGGAGTCCTTTCTCGGCCAGCGCTATCAGGCCAAACCCGGCCAGTTGCGCGCATTCGGACGCGAAGAATGGTTTGCACCCGTGGCTTCAGGCTCGAATCCGGCGGATGCCATGGTGGTGTGCCCGTGCACCATGGGTACGCTGGCGGCGATTGCACAGGGGCTGGCAGACAATCTCATCGAGCGCGCTGCCGACGTCTCCATCAAGGAGCAGCGCAAACTCATTCTGGTACCGCGCGAAACGCCCTACTCCGCGCTGCATCTGGAAAACATGCTGAAGCTGGCACGGCTGGGCACGGTCATCCTGCCGCCCAATCCCGGCTTCTACCACCATCCGCGCAGCGTGGAAGACCTGGTGGATTTCGTGGTGGCGCGCATCCTCGATCACCTGCAAGTGCCGCACAATCTGATGGCGCGCTGGGGTGACACAACCGGGGATCCGATGTGAACTGGCTGAAGAAAAGCCTGCCGCTGATATTTGATCGGATACACAACGTGCAAACACTGGAAATCCCCATCTTCACGCTGCATACGGTGCTCTATCCTGACAGCCTGTTGCCGCTGAAAATTTTCGAACAGCGCTACATGGACATGGCCAAAGCCTGCATGAAAGACCAGCTGCCGTTTGGTGTGTGCCTGATACAGGCCGGCACGGAAGTCGGCTCACCGGCTACGCCCCATGCCGTTGGCACGCTCGCCCGCATCGTCGACTGGGATATGCCGCAGCTCGGAATATTGCACGTTAGCGCACGCGGCGAACAACGCTTTCTGATCGAGGATAGCGAGGTCGGTGGCAATGGCCTGGTCCAGGCCAAAGTGCGCCTGATCACGGCGGAAACAGCGCAACCCGTGCCCGCCGAATATGCCCCCTGCCAGGACGTGCTGCGCCACATTATTGAAGAACTGGGCGAATCACACTTTGGCCCATTGCAAATGGAGGATGCCGCCTGGGTCGGCTACCGCCTGGCTGATACCCTGCCCATCAAACCCTCTGCCAAACAGGACTTGCTGGAAATGAACGACAGCACGACGCGCCTGCAAATCTTGCTGGCATTTCTCAAACGTCAGGGGCTGGCGGAACGATAGAAGATATTGCCGCAGGATGGGCTGTATGTGCAGAAACTTGCCCGAAAACCCTGAAACCGGCCCGCAACGGGCCGGCTCCTGTTTCGCAGAAAAAGACTACTTTTTCAGTTGCGGCTGGTCGATGTAGCGAATGTCCTTGGTGGAGAGCGGAAGCGGGTTGAGATATTTGTAGCCCTTACCTTCCCAGTAGGCAATTTCCGGAAAACCTGCCGGCACCACGGTAATGAAACCGTCCATGTCATCGGCGTTGTAGCCGGCCGCATGCATGGCGTTATTGCACATCTTGAACTCCACCCCGTCTTTTGCCAGTTCTGCCATCTTGTCCACAACACCCTGGTATTTCTCGTAATTCTCCTTCGCAAAAGCGCGCAACTCGGGGCCGTGGGTCACTACCACAACCTTGCCGCGAGTAACCTTCTTGGTGTTCTTGATATAGTTGTAAAGGAGATTCAACTTCTGCGGGTCATCGTAGTTGACGTCGAAGACCGTGTCGGTGACCGGCATTTTGTGCATGTCCACCTTGGCGGTTCCGTAAGGCGCAAACGCTTCCGCAAAGACCTGTTGTCCAGGCAATAGGGCAAATGTTGCGGCGACAGCCACGCCGATCAGTTTGATTTTCATTTTTTGTCTCCTTCTCCATTATTGGTGCGCAACCTACATCGGCCCGGCAGCGCACTATTGCCGGGTTTCCTGCCGCCATGAACGACAGTTGTTTGCAGCAGCATGACCCTGCTCATGCGTCCCCCTCTGATTCAGGCTGGCCCGACATGACTCATGTCAATGCGCCAATTTATTGCAAGCCCTCCGCCTTGCGATCGCGGTTCAGCAAATCATCCACCACGGCGCGCGGCGGCACGCCTTCGTAGAGCACCCGGCACACTGCATGGGTAATGGGCATATCGACGCCCAGCGAGGTGGCCAGCCTGTCCACCTCGCGTGCGGTGGTGACGCCTTCCGCGATGTGGCCCAGGGCACGCAGGATGGCTTCCAGGCTCTCACCCGCGGCCAGGCGCAGACCAAGCTGGCGGTTACGCGACAGGTCGCCGGTGCAGGTCAGGATCAGATCGCCCATGCCGGTGAGTCCCATGAAGGTTTCCATCCTGCCGCCCAGCGCCATGCCGAGGCGGGCGATTTCGGCGACGCCGCGGGTAATCAGCGCGGCGCGGGCGTTATGGCCGAACTGCAGGCCATCGGAAATGCCGGCGGCGATGGCGATGACGTTTTTCAATGCACCGCCCAACTCGACGCCAATCACATCGTTGCTGGTATACACGCGCAAGTGACCGCCGTGCAGCGCAGTTGCAGCTTCACGTAACGCAGCGGTGTCGCTTGCCGCCAGCGTGAGCGCAGCAGGCAGTCCGGCGGCGACTTCCTGAGCGAAGCTGGGACCGGATAACACACCGCGCGCCACATAGTCGGGCAGCTCTTCCTGCGCCACCTGATGCGGCAGTTTCATGGTTCCCGCTTCAAAGCCTTTACATACCCAAACCACCGGCGCGCGATTATTGAGTGCTGTCAGTTGCTTCAATACGCCGCGAAATGCGCCGCTGGGCGTAGCGACCAGAATGAGCCCGGCATGTGCCACGATGTCAGGCAGGTCGGCGCTCAGGGCGAGCTGATCAGGCAGCGTCACGCCGGGCAGGTAGCGCGGATTGCTGCGGGCTGCATTCATGCTGGCGATTTGCTCGGCATCGCGCGCCCACAGCGTCACGGCATGGCGTGACGCAAGCGTCACTGCCAGCGCAGTACCCCACGCACCCGCCCCAAGAATGACGATATTCATGCGCCCCACACCTGACTGAGCTTGATGTAACCGCTGCTGTTGTCGGGCAGGCGCACCCGCGCCCAGCCGCCCGGCAGGGTTTCCTGCCATTCCAGCAATACGCCTTTTTCAACACGTGCAGTAATGGCGGCGCCGTCCTGCGCCGCGGCACGGATCTCGGCCTGTGCTGCGGTTACCACCAGCATGCGCGTGCCGGTTGTTGCCAGCTTGGCAGCCTCCACCCAGGCCAGCGCGCCACTGCTGTCGCGCACTTTCAGCCAGTTGTCCACGCTCACCACCACCTCCACCGGATAGCCGCGACCGATGACAAACAGCTTCCTGGCCAGGGTGGAGGGCGCGTCGTACAGGATTGCCGCCGGTACGGCAACCGAGCGATAGTCGAGCGCCTGCGCGGGCAGCGCAATCAGCGCAGACAGGGCCAGTAGCAGGCGCAGTGCGGTCATGTTCAGTTAAGCGGCGTGCCCGGAGCGGGTGCCTGCTGCTGTTGCATGTACATGGCTTCAAAGTTCACCGGATTGAGGATCACCGGCGGGAAACCGGCGCGGCTCACCACGTCGGAGATGGTTTCACGCAAGTACGGGAACACGATATTCGGGCAGCCGATCCCCAGCACTGCATCCATCTGGTCAGCGGGTACGTGCTCGATACGGAAAATCCCCGCCTGTGCGGTTTCCACCAGGAACATGGTCTTGTCGCCAAGCTTGGCGGTAATGGTGGCGGTGAGGATGACTTCGAATACCCCTTCACCCACGTTGCTGTGCTGCGTGGCAAGCTGCACGTCGATCTGCGGCGCTTCGCGCTCGAGAAAAATTTGCGGTGCATTGGGGACTTCGACCGACATGTCTTTGACGTAGAGTTTTTCGATTGCGAAAACCGGCTGTTGCTGTTCTTGTTCACTCATGGTGATTTCCAGATGGTCAAAAAACCGATTTTAACCCGGCCGGGCTGCATTTGTGTGACTGCGTTGCCGGCAGCGTGACGGTTTGCAGTTGAATCTTTGCCACGTGGCTGTTGTCTGCTGCTCGGCGGTCATCAAACGCCTCAATGCCAAGGATAAAAAATATGGACTGGAACCACGAACTCCTCGACAGCGTCATCTGGCTCGGCAAGGCGTTTCCCATCAGCTTGCTGGGCATGACCGCGAGTGTTGCGCTGCTTGGGGTCTTCACGGCCTGGGGGCGGCAATTCCGCCGCCTCACCTGGGCTTTTTTCAGCCCCAGGCGCAGCTGGCTACCACTCGCCGGACTGATGCTGATCGTGCTGATGACGCTGTTCTCGGTACGCATGAACGTGCTATTTTCGTTCTGGTACAACGGTTTTTATACGGCCATGCAGAAACTCGACGCCAAGGCGTTCTGGTTCATGCTGCTGGTGTTCGGGGTGCTGGCGGCGGTGCATGTGACGCGCACGCTGTTCAGCTTCTATCTGCGCCAGGCATTCCTGATTCACTGGCGGGTGTGGCTGACCGACAACCTGATCGAGCGCTGGCTGGCGCATCAGGGCTACCATCGAAGCCAGTATGTGCCCGACGCGCCCGACAACCCGGATCAACGTATCCAGCAGGACGTCGAGAGCTTCGTCAGCAGTACGCTTAACCTGTCGATGGGCCTGCTCGATGCCGTGGTCTCGCTGTATGCGTTCACCGTCATTCTGTGGGGGTTGTCAGGCGCGCTGGCGCTGTTCGGCATCGAGATTCCGCGTGCCATGGTCTATCTGGTATATCTCTACGTGATTGTGGCGACGGTGTTTGCGGTGTGGATCGGGCGCCCGCTGATCCGCCTCAACTTCCTCAACGAGCAATTCAGCGCCAACTTTCGCTATGCGCTGATCCGCCTGCGCGAATACGGCGAGAGCATCGCTTTTTTTCGCGGCGAAAACGTCGAGCACGGCAATCTGCTGACGCGCTTTGCCAGTGTCATCCGCAACATGTGGGCGATTGTCTATCGCTCGCTCAAATTCCAGGGCTTCAACCTCACCATCAGCCAGGCTGCCGTGGTGTTTCCGTTTATCGTGCAGGCACCGCGTCTGCTCAGCAAACAGATTACCCTCGGCGACATGATGCAGACCGCACAGGCCTTCGGTCAGGTGCAGGATGCGCTGTCCTTCCTGCGTAGTTCGTACGACGAATTCGCCGGCTACCGCGCCGTGCTCAATCGTCTGACCGGCTTTCTCGACAGCATGGATGCCGCCGCCCTGCTGCCCGCAGCGCACATCCTGCCGAGCCAGCACAGCGTGACCATCGAGGCGCTCACCGTGCGCACCCCGGCGCAAGTTGCGCTGGTGGAAAACCTCAACCTCAGCCTGACCGCCAATACCGCGCTGCTGATACGCGGCCGCTCCGGCATCGGCAAAACCACCCTGTTGCGCGCGGTGGCCGGCCTGTGGCCTTATGTGGACGGCAGCGTGACGCGCCCGGTTGAACAGCAGGCGCTGTTTCTCCCGCAAAAACCCTACCTGCCGCTTGGCACCTTGCGCGCTGCACTCTATTACCCGGCCAACGCACGGATGGGCGAACCCGCCGCCCACATGCTGCAGCAATGTCATCTCGGCCACCTTGCCGCCCGGCTCGATGAAACCGCCGACTGGGGCAGCATCCTGTCGCTGGGCGAACAGCAACGCCTGGCCATCGGCCGCGCATTGTTGAGCCAGCCGCAGGTGCTGTTCCTCGATGAAGCCAGCTCGGCCATGGATGAAGGTCTGGAACACGCCATGTACAAACTCCTGCGCCAGGCTCTGCCCAAATCCATTCTGGTCAGCATAGGGCACCGCAGTAGTTTGCTGGAATTTCACACCCAGGAATTGACGCTGCTGGGTGAGGGAAAATGGCAGTTGAGTGCTTTGGTATAGCGAATTTCGAGCTGACGATAGCGCGATGGCCAGGCAGTGGGGATTGGCGCACAAATCGCTTATCATTAGCCCATGGAAAAATGCCGCACGCCACACCGTCCAACCCGCCCAGCGCTGGCCGCCGCCTCCACCCTGGAGGCCAAGGTCGCGTTCCTGAAAAGTTCGGACGCTTACGCTGAAGCGCCCGCGCGGGTGGAAGCGGTGGAGACCCACATGTCCTGGGTCTTCCTCACCGATACCCATGCCTACAAGCTGAAGAAGCCGGTGCGCTACGCCTACCTGGACTTCAGCACCATCGAGGCGCGCCGCCTGGACTGCGAACGGGAACTGCTGCTCAACCGCCGTCTGGCTGCCGATGTCTACCTGGGTGTGATCCCGCTGGTGCTCGGCGCGGAGGATCGCCTGAGCGTTGGCGGGGCGGGGGAGGTGGTGGACTGGCTGGTGCAGATGCGGCGGCTGCCGGCGCAACGCATGCTCGATTACCTGATCCGCAACGGGACGGTCGAACCAGCGGAAATCAGCCGGCTGGCCCGCCGGCTGGCTCGCTTCTATGCTGCAACGGCGGCTGAAGCCATCACGCCCGAGACGTATCGGCAATACCTGGTCAAGCGCGTCGAGGCTAATCTGCAGGAACTCACCAGCCCGGAATTCGGGCTGGCCAAGGACGTGCCGGAGCGTCTCGCCCGCTTCCAGCTCGGCTTCCTGGAAACTCACGCCGGGCTGTTCGATAGCCGCGTGCGCCAGGGCCGCATCGTCGAGGGCCACGGCGATCTCAGGCCGGAGCACGTGTGCCTGCTGCCGGAACCGGTCGTCATCGACTGCCTGGAGTTCAACCGCGAATACCGCATCCTCGATCCGGCGGACGAACTGGGCTATCTGGCCCTGGAGTGCGAGCGGTTGCACGCCCCGGAAGTCGGCCGCTGGCTGCTGGAAAGTTATACCGAAGCAAGTGGCGATGCCCCACCCGCCGCCCTGCTCCATTTCTATCAGAGCTGGCGGGCGGTCTTGCGTGCCACGCTCGCCATCTGGCACCTGCGCGACGACGGGCGCCATCCCCACAAAAAGTGGGTGGAAACCACCATGGAATACCTGGAACTGGCGCAGCGGCATGCGGCTGCGGCTGCGGCTGCGGCTGCGGCTGGAAGCTGACGCTAGGCGCCTGCCAGCAGTTCGACCAGCGACCCCCCGCTGTGCAGGCGCCGGATGGCCTCGGCGAACAGGGGAGCCGACGCCAGCACTTCCACCCGGCTGCCCACCAGCGCCGGCGGCAGCCGGAAAGGCGGGATGGTGTCGGTGACCAGCACCTTCTCCAGCGCCGGGTCGGCCAGCACCTGGCCCGCCGCGCCGACGAACACGCCGTGGCTGGCTGCGGCATACACCCGCTTCGCCCCCAGCGCCTTGCAGGCGGTAGCTGCCCGTGCCAGGGTGGTGCCGGTGCTGATCAGGTCGTCGATGATGATGGCCGTCCTGCCGCCCACATCGCCGACCACGGCCGCGCCGGAAACCACGCCTTCGCTGCGGCTCTTCTCCATGAAGGCGGAGGCGACGGGCCGGCCGAGCGCACGGCCCAGGGCCTGACGGAAGGCTTCCGCCCGCTTCACCCCGCCCACGTCCGGCGAAACCACCACAATAGCTTCGTCCTGCAGCCGTGCCGCGAACCAGGCCACGAACAGCCCGCTGGCTTCCAGGTGCTCGGCCGGGATGCGAAAGGCATTCTGGTAGGCGGCCAGGTTGTGCACGTCCAGGGTCAGCACCCGGTCCGTGCCCAGCGCCTCGAACAGCTGGGCCACATAGCGGCTGCTGACCGGGTCGCGCGACTTGCTTCTGCGATCCTTGCGAGCATAGGCCAGATAGGGGCAGACGGCGGTGACCCGCGCGGCGGAGGCATCCTTCAAAGCGCCGATGAAAAACAGCAGGCGGACCAGCTTGTCGTTGGCGCTCATGCCCGGCTCGCCGAACAGCGACTGGATCACATACACGTCCTTGCCGCGCACGTTTTCCAGCGGCCTGGCCTTGTGTTCGCCATCCTCGAACTCCCGTTCCTCATGCGCGCAAAGCGCCACCCCCAGTGCCGTGGCCACCCGCTCGCCGTAGGGGCGGCTGGTGGCCAGGGCAAACAGGCATAGATCATCCTGAGTCATCGAACTGTCTCCTCGCTTTTCGCGGGTGGTGGCGTAATTTTCATAATATGCCAGACTGAATCATAGAGTATGTCCCTACGAAAGGCGCGAACCATGGAACCCAAGGAATGTTTTTACCAGGAACAGTTCGGCTATTGCTGGCTGGAGGGCAGCCAGTGGCTGTTCCAGGCGATGGACGTACGCGAGCAGCCTCTGGGCGAACCCGTCAAGGTCGAACTGGCGGCGCTGGCCTTCCATCATGATGAAGATGAAGAACTGCATTAGGGCGCGTTGCTGCGTCGCATAGACCACTGGAGAAAAAGGAGGCCGGTCGCCTGGTACGGACTGGCAAGGAACGCTTCCTGGTGCAGGCGGGAAGCGACACAGTCACACTGAAGGAAGGGAAATCATTATGGCTATTGGAGAAATCTGCAACCGCGAAGTCATTGTCGTTGCGCAGGAAACCACGATCGGCGAAGCGGCCCAGCTCATGCGCCAGCACCATGTCGGTGACGTGGTCGTGGTCACTGAAGAGGGCGGGCGCCGCAAACCGGTCGGCATCGTGACCGATCGCGATGTGGTGGTGGAAGTGGTCGCCACCGGGCTTGATCCTGCCGTGCTCACCGTGGGGGACATCATGGTGCCGGACCTGGCGACCGTGCCGGAACAAACCGGCGTGTTCGAGGCCATCCGCTACATGCGTGACCAGGGGGTGCGGCGCATGCCGGTGGTGGGCGAGGATGGCAGCCTGATCGGCATTCTGGCGCTGGACGATCTGCTCGAACTGCTGGCGGAGGAACTGGGGGCGCTCGCCCGTCTGGTGACGCGCGAGCAGGGCAAGGAAATCCAGAATCGGCGCTGATCGTCAGCTGCGATCATGGTGCATCCTCCGGCGGCAGCCCATGGTGCAGCGCCCATTCCTTGGCGCGCGCGATGGCGATGCGGATGGCGCTGCCCTCGTCACGACCTTCCCGCAGCAGGGCGTTGGCGATCTCGATCGCCTTGGCGCGCACCAGCGTCGGCAGATGCTGCATGGCGCGCGGGTAGTAATGCTCATTCCACGGCATGGCCAGTAGCCCGCCCCGCACATAGATGGGCGAAATAAAATAGATGGATTTCGCCGCAGCGCAAGGCGCGTGGGCGAGTGTTGAGCACATCCTCTTGTTCCAGCCGGCTGGCGATTTCCTCGAAGATGGCGGTGATGTCGGCGTTGCGGACTGGCATATTGTCCCTCCTGTGGCGTCAGGCAGCCGCGCCGGCTTCCCCCAGTTGCGCCAGTATCCGGCGGCGCGCGCTGTCGCGCAATTGCAGCGCGGCCTGCCAGTCATTCCCGACAGCCGATAGCGGGGCGCCGACCTGCACCTGGAGTGCGCTGTAATGCGGCCGCAATTCTTCGCCGCGCAGCAGGGTGCGGGTGCCGGTCAGGGTGACCGGCACCACGGGCGTGCCGGTGCGTGCGGCGACGACGAACGCGCCGAGCCGGAACGGCAACAGTACCGGCTGGATCTGGAAGGTGCCTTCGGGGAAGAAAACCAGGGATTCGCCGGCGCGCACGCGCTCCTCCAGGCCGCGCGCATCCTCCACGCTGCGCACGCTGTCGAAACGCTCGACAAAGGCGCTGCCGAGCCGGCGCAACGGAATGCCGGCGGCCGGCTTGCGCAGCAACTCCTGTTTGGACACATAGGCGAATCGGGCCGGCAGCACTGCGGTGAGGATGAGCGCATCCAGGTAGCTGGCGTGGTTGACCACCACGATCACCGGGCCGCGATCGGCGAGGTAGTGCAAACCCTGCACCTGCGGCGTCAGGCCGGTCAGCGCCAATGCAAGGCGTGCGCTCGCCCTGGCGCTGCGCCGGCGCAGCGCCAGGGTAGGTGCCAGCACGATTAGCAGCCAGGCGAAGGGCACGATGGCGACGAAAACCATCCAGGCCCAGGCGCTCCACGCCGACTCGGCGCCGCGCCGCAGCAGGCGGCTGGCCTGCGCCATGGCACCGGCCCAGGCTAGCCGCACCAGTTGCCGCCACGGCGCGCGCTGCGCGCTGATCAATTCGCCGCGCTCGTAGCGTTCGCGGCAGGCGGCACGGCGAATCTTGCCGCTGGAGGTCTTCAGCACGGTGCGCGGCGGCGCCAGCACGATATCGTCGGCCGGCATGCCGATCAAATCGACGGCGAGGCGATTGATCTCGGCCAGTATCCGGCTGCGTTCCTCGGACGCAACTGGCGCGCGCGTCTCGGCCAGCACCACCAGCCGCTCCGTGCCTGCGTCCGCGTCGGTCGCCGGGAACACTGCCACACCGCCACGGCGCACGCCGCGCACCTGGCCCACCGCCTCTTCCAGTTCCTGCGGGTGAATGTTGTGCCCGCCGCGGATGATGATGTCCTTTTCGCGCCCGGTGAGATAGAGCTCCCCTGCCGCGAGATAGCCCAGGTCACCGCTGTTCAGCCACGGTCCGTCGAACAGGCGCGCCGTCGCCTCGGGGTTGTGGAAATAGCCGCCGGTCGCCGACGGCCCGCGAAACTGCACGCGCCCCTGCGTGCGTTCGGGCAGCTCGGCCCCGCCGCCATCGACAATGCGGATGTCGTGGCCGGGCAGGGGCAGGCCGCAGGAAACGATGCGCAGCGCGTGCGCATCGTCTGCCTGCGCGGCACGGGCGATCCCGGCGGACGAGAGCGCGTCGCGGTCCACGCGGTCGATCAGCGGCCCGCGTCCGGGCGGGGGGAAGGCCAGCCCCACGGAGGATTCCGCCAGGCCGTAGACCGGCGTCATGGCGCCAGGGCGGAAGCCGAAGCGGGCGAAGCGCGCGGCGAAATGCGCGATCGTCTCGGGGCTGACCGGCTCGGCGCCGTTGTAGGCCAGCCGCCAGCAACTCAGATCGAGGCCGTCGAGGTCGCGATCGTCGAGCTTGTTGGCGCACAGTTCGTAGGCGAAGTTGGGTGCCGCCGAGACGGTGGCGCGATGCTGGTGGATGGCCCACAGCCAGCGTCCCGGCCGGCCGAGGAAGGCAAGCGGCGACATCAGTACCAGCCGGAATCCGGCGCTGAGGCTGCCCATGCAGGCGCCGATCAGCCCCATGTCGTGATACAGCGGCAGCCAGGACACGAAAATGTCGGCAGCAGTAACCCCCGAGGCGCGTTCCATTGCGCGCAGGTTGGCGAGCAGGTTGGCGTGGGTCAGCACCACCCCCTTGGGGTTGCCGGTACTACCGGACGTGTACTGCAGGAAGGCGATATCCTGCGCGTCCACGCGCGGCAAGGGCGGCGGCGCACCGGGAAGGGACAGATCCGCGACGGTCGCCACGACGCGCAACGAGGCACACTGCGCGCGCAGCAGGTGGCCGAGTAGCTTGGCGCGGTCGTCGGTGACGAGCATGGCGGCCCCGGCATTGGCGACGATGCCGGCGATACGCCGCATGTGATCCTCGATTTGCGCAGGGCGCGCCGGCGGGTACAGCGGCACCGGCACGCAACCGGCGTAGATCGCGCCATAGAATGCGGCGAGGAACTCGCGCCCGGTGGGGAGCATGATGGCGACGCGGTCGCCAGCACTTAAGCCAGGCGCGACCCGATCGCCAGCACTTGAACCAGGCGCGACCCGGCCACCCGCACCCAGGCCCTGTGCGAGCAGCCCGGCAGCCAGCGCCTGGGCTTCTGCCTGCAGCATGCGATAGCTGATGTCCTCGCTGCGCTCGTCCTCGACATAGAGCGTGATGTGCGTCCGCTCGCCGTGCATCGCAACATGCCAGTCGAGCATCTCGATCAGCGTGGCGGCGGTTTGCGGCGCAGGCTCGACCCCCGCCGCAGCCGCCGCCGGCATCCCGGCCGGAGCGGGCGCCACGCTAGCAACGGCACCCGCCATTTGCCGCAGCAGATCGCGCGGCGTTTCAGCCTCGGCGAACGCTGCCTCGCCCAGCCTGACGCCCAGTTCGCGCTCGATGCGGGCGAGCAGTTCCACGCGCGCCAGGCTGTCCAGGCCGAAATCGCGCTCCAGCGCATGATCCAGGCCCAGACGGTCGATGCCATTCGCGCCGGGGCGCAGTTCGTGCGCAAGACCGCGTACGATATCGAGCAGTTGCTGCGCCTCGGCGTGGGTGGAAATCATCATGTCTTCTTTATAGAGCATGACGTCGCCGCAAGCGCAGCACCACCCAATACGCCGCCAGCGCGGCGACCGCGTGCTTGGCCGTGTGTCCGCTGAACAGACCGGTCAGCGCAGCAATCTGGCGATCGGTGAGATCGCACAGCAAGGCCAGCAGATACAACCCGATGACGGCCAGGATATCCCGGTCGCCGCTGTAGCGCGGCGGATAAAGCCGGAGCAGCAGCGGGATCAGCAGCGTCGGATACAACTGCATCAGCCCATAGGGGCGCAAGTCACCCCTGCCGTGCGCTTCGCTCCAGCCCCAGTAGGCGACGCTGCCCAGTCCGGCGGCGATCAGCAGTGGCAGCAGGCGCAGCCCGGCCTGGATGCTGACGCGCTCGCACAGGATCGCGGCAAACCAGGACATCAGCGTCAGTGCAATCGCCGCCCGATCCCACACCAGCCGGCCGTTGTCGGGGGCAAGGTGATAATAGCCGGAGCCGAAACCGACCAGGAGAGTGGCGAAAAAGAACAGCGCGTAAGGCAGCGCCTCGCGTGGATCAATGAAAGCGCGCCGCCCTGCCGCACTGTGCAGGAAGCGCAATCCAGCCACCCCCGCCAGCACGAACAGGGCATTGGAGGCGGTATCGAGGCAATTGGGCAGGCCGAGGCAGGCGCGCTGGTCGGCGAAATGATGGTATTGCAGCGGCTGCGGAATGCGCGGCAGTGCCCAAGCCAGGCCGGCCAGCGCCGCGCCCAGCAGCCACAGGCCGAGCGCCTTGGCGCGTGGGTCGGCATGCCGCCATCCGCTCATGCCGCCTCCTGGCGTTGCGCGAGCAGCAGGTCGATGACCCGCCACAGCCGCCACAGGTCGGGCAGATCCTCGGTCCAGAAACGCCACGACAGCAGATGCGGAATACTCAGGTCCACATGCCCGAGGACACGATGGATGAGAAACACGGTGGCCTGTCCCTTTGGCACGGCGGCGGCGAGCGCCAGGCTTTCCGGGTAGGGAATGAGATTGTCATTCTTGCCGTGCACCAGGATGAGCTGCGCCTTGAGCTGCTTCAGGTCGTGGCGCGACAGGTCGAGCCGCGCGATGTCCGCGCGCATGGCCGCCGGCAGCCGCGCCAGCAATTCCGGAAAGCGGGCGGGATCGCTGTTGGCGGCCAGCGCATACACCGCCCGGCCAGCGGCACTCAACTGCGCGGCGAGCGGCGTCAGGTCGGCGTGCGGATCCTGGGTACGCAGCGTCACCATGCGGTCGAATACCGCGCCGTCGTGCTGGTCCGCCAGGTAGCCCAGGCTGGAATAGAGCAACACCATTTTACCGGTGTCGTCCGGAGTGATGTGGTGCCACTTGCCCGCATGCTCGAACCAGCCGGTGGTGAAGAAGCGCATTGCGCGCGGCAGGTCATAGTAACCACCCACACCCACAATGAAGCGCACCTGCTCGCGGATGTCGGGTTGCAGCGCGGCGAGCAGCGCGGGGCCGACTGCGTAGCTGAAGGCAAACATACCGGCGCGGCCGCCGGGGGCAAGTTCGGGGCGGCTGACCAGGTAGGCGAACGCATCCGCGATCTCGCGCGCGTTCGCGGGGCGGATGCGCAATTCCCGAAAACCGGCAAGGTCTGGCGCCAGTACCGCAAAGCCGGCGCGCGCCAGGGTCGCGGCAAAAGCGGTGAGGCGCGGGTCGTCCTTGCCCTGCGGCACCGCGCCGGGCACCACCACGATGGCGGCGCGCGGGCAATGCTTGCCGCGTGCGGCCGTCTCCCGTGATTCGGCAGCGGCCGGGGGGACACAACCGTCCGGCGAACCCGGCAGGTACAGGTCGGCGTGGTGCAAGCGCCCCGACACCGTGTAGGAAATGCTGCGCCGCAGCGGCGTAGCGGTGATCTGCTTGAGCCGCGAAGGGCCTTGCGCCGCGGCAAAATCCTGCAGCACCAGCGCGGCTTCGTAGTAGCGCTGCGGCACGCATCCCGCCAGCAGGACGAGCAGCGCCACGGCGATCACGCCGCGCGCCAGCCGGTGCGACGCTTGCCGGCCCTGGCTGTGCTCAGGCATCGCCAGCTCGGGCGGCGGCGCTGGCGGAGGCGGCTTGCTCCTGTTTCAGCTCTCTGCGCAGAATCTTGCCGATGGCGGACTTGGGCAGCCTGTCACGGAATTCCACCTGCTTCGGCACCTTGTACGCGGCCAGGTTCGCCTTGCAGTGCGCAATCACTGCGGCGGCGGTAAGCGCCGCATCCTTCTTCACCACGAAGACCTTGACCGCCTCGCCGCTCTTTTCATTCGGGACGCCCACCGCGCCCACTTCCTTGACGCCGGGATGCATCATCAACACCTCCTCGACCTCGTTGGGGTAGACCTTGAATCCGGACACCACGATCACGTCCTTGCAGCGCTCGATGAAGCGGATGGCGCCGTGCGCGTCCATCACGCCCATGTCCCCGGTGCGCAGCCAGCCGTCGGCGCTGAGGACGCGGGCGGTTTCTTCCGGCATGTTCCAGTAGCCGCGCATTACTTGCGGTCCCTGCACGCAGATTTCGCCCTCCTCGCCCAGCGGCAGCTCGCGCCCCGCCTCGTCACGCATCGTCACGCGGGTGGAGGGGATCGGCATGCCGATCTTGCCGCTGAACGCCTTGGCGTCGAGCGGATTGGCGCAGACGATGGGAGAAGCCTCGGTCAGGCCGTAGCCCTCGATCAGCGCCACCCCCATCGTCTGCTGCCAGCGCTCCGCCACCGCGCGCTGCAGCGCCATGCCTCCCGCCACCGCCACCTTGAGCGCGCCGGCGTTGGCCTGCTTCACTTTGTCGAAACCGGGCGCGTTGAGCAGCATATTGAACAGGGTGTTGACGCCGACGATGGCGGTGAAGCGGGTGTTGCGCAGTTCCTGCACGAAGCGCGGAATGTCGCGCGGATTAGTGATGAGCACGTCGTTCGCGCCCCACTTCACAAACAGCAGCAGGTTGGCCGTGAGCGCGAAGATATGGTAGAGCGGCAACGGCGTGATGACGACCTCTTCGCCTTCCTTGAGGATGCCACCGATCCAGGCCGAAGTCTGCTCGACGTTGGCCACCAGGTTGCCGTGGGTCAGCATCGCGCCCTTGGCCACGCCGGTCGTCCCGCCGGTATATTGCAGAAAGGCGGTGTCTTCATGGGTGAGCGGCACATCGCTCAGCGTGCGGCGCGCACCGAGTTTCAGCGCGGTGTTGAAGGCCACCGCGCCCGGCAGATCCCAGCGCGGCACCATGCGCTTGATCCGCTTGATGACGAAGTTGACCAGGCACGCCCGCAGCGGCGGGAACAGGTCGCCCACGCGGGTGGTGATCACGTGGCGCACAGCGGTTGTCGCGACGACCTCCTGCAAGGTATGCGCGAAGTTCTCCAGCACCACCACGGCCGCCGCGCCGGAGTCGGCCAGTTGATGCTGCAGTTCGCGCGCGGTGTAGAGCGGATTGACGTTGACCACCACCAGGCCGGCGCGCAGCGCGCCGAACAGCGCCACCGGGTATTGCAGCAGGTTGGGCAGCATGATGGCCACGCGCTCGCCCTTGCGCAGTCCGACCACCTGCTGCAGGTAGGCGCCGAAATCCCGGGACAGGCGGTCGAGTTCGCCATAGCTCAGGGTAACACCCATGTTGGTGAAGGCGGGACGCTCGCGGAACCGCGCGCAACTCTGTTCGAGCATGTCCTTGAGCGAAACGAAGCGGAAGATGTCGACTTCCGCCGGAACGCCTTGGGGATAGTACTGCAGCCAGACGGCTTCCATTCGGGTCTCCTTATACCGGGCGTGCGGGATTTCCCGTGCCCGAGTCACTACTCTAAGGTTATAGCCCGAATGGCTTGAACTGGTTGCTTGACGTGGATGGCCCCCGCATCCGCGATCAGCAGGTCGCGGGCAGGGATGGCGTCAGGTCAGGCCGGTTCCAGCTTGGCGTACTCCAGCGCCAGCCACTTCATCCCGTTTGCGCCGCCGAAGTTGACCTGCACCCGCGTGTCGTCGCCCTGCCCTTCCACGTTCACTACCACGCCGACGCCGAATTTGGCGTGGCGCACGTTCATGCCGATGCGCCAGGGCGAGGTGTTGCTGCGCGCGCTGGATGGGGATGCCACGTAGCTGTCATAGCTGGCAGGGGCGGCTTTATTGCGTTTGGCGTTGACCAGCTTGATCAATTCACTGGGCAGTTCATCGAGGAAGCGCGAGGGGATGCCATAGCGCGTTTGCCCATGCAGCATGCGGCTTTGCGCGTGGCTTAAATACAGCCGTCGGCGCGCGCGGGTGATCGCCACATACATCAGGCGGCGCTCCTCTTCGATGCCGTCCTGTTCGTTCATGGCTTGCTCGTGCGGGAACAGCCCCTCTTCCAGTCCGCCCAGAAACACGGCATGGAATTCCAGCCCCTTGGCGGCGTGCACGGTCATCAGTTGCAGCGCATCGGTGCCCGCGCCGGCCTGGTGGTCGCCCGCTTCCAGCGCGGCGTGCGCGAGAAAACTCGCCAGCGGACCGCCGACTTCGTCGAGCTCGGCCATCGCTTCCGGGTCGTTGGCGAATACGGTGGCCGCATTGATCAGTTCATTCAGGTTTTCCAGCCGGTCGGCGCCTTCTTTTTCGGCCAGGTAATGCGCCGCCAGGCCGCTGGCGTGCAGCACGTGCTCGATCACTTCCGGCAACGGCAGCCCCTGCGTGGCGTCCTGCATGGCCTGCATCAGGGCGACGAAACCGGGCAAGCCTTTGGCGCCGTCCTTGCTGGCGTCGGCCTTGGCGCGGGCGGCCTGCCACAGGCTCATCCCGCCGGCCTGGGCGGCGTCGGCCAACTGTTCCAGCGTGCGCGCGCCGATGCCGCGGGTGGGGAAATTCACCACGCGGCTGAACGCGCCGTCGTCGTCCGGGTTGGCCAGCAGGCGCAAATAGGCCAGCGCGTGCTTGACCTCCTGGCGCTCGAAAAAGCGCAGCCCGCCGTATACGCGATACGGCACCCCGGCGCTGAACAGGGCGTGCTCCAGCACCCGCGATTGCGCATTGGAGCGGTACAGCAGCGCCATGTCCACCAGCGCCGTGCCTTCGCGCTGCAGCGCCTTCACTTCTTCCACGATGAACTCGGCTTCCTCCAGGTCGTTGTATGCCTCGAACACGCGGATCGGTTCGCCCTTGCCCTCCGCCGTCCACAGGTTCTTGCCCAGGCGCGACCGGTTCTGCGTGATGAGCGCGTTGGCGGCGTCGAGAATGTTGCCGTGGCTGCGGTAGTTCTGCTCCAGCTTGATGACGTTGTCGCCGGCGTAGTCGCGCTGGAATTCGTTCATGTTGCCGGTATGCGCGCCACGGAAGGCATAGATCGACTGGTCGTCGTCGCCCACCGCCATCAGCACCGATTGCGCCCCGGCGAACTGCTTCAGCCAGCGGTATTGCAAGCGGTTGGTGTCCTGAAACTCGTCCACCAGGATGTGGCGAAAGCGTTCCTGATAATGCGCGCGCAACACGTCGTTGCGCGCCAGCAATTCGTAGGAGCGCAGCAGCAGTTCCGGGAAATCGACCACGCCCTCGCGGTTGCACTGCTCGTCGTAGGCGGCGTAAAACTCCACCAGGCGCCGCGTGTAGGGGTCGAACACCTCGACCTGCTGCGGGCGCAGGCCGGCTTCCTTGTTGCCGCTGATGAAGTACTGCACCTTCTTCGGCTCGAACTTCTCGGTGTCCACGTTGAGCGACTTGAGCAGGCGTTTGACCGCGGAAAGCTGATCGGCGGTATCCAGAATCTGGAACAGCTGCGGCAGCCCGGCCTCGCGGTGATGGGTGCGCAGCAGGCGGTTGGACAGGCCGTGAAAGGTACCCACCCACATGCCGCGCGTGTTGATCGGCAGCATCGCGGTGAGGCGCGTCAGCATCTCCTTCGCCGCCTTGTTGGTAAAGGTCACCGCGAGGATGCCCAGCGGCGAGACTTGTCCGGTCTGGATCAGCCAGGCGATGCGGGTGGTGAGCACGCGCGTCTTGCCGCTGCCGGCCCCGGCCAGAATCAGCGCCGACTGGCCCGGCAGGGTGACGGCGGCAAGTTGCTCGGGGTTGAGCCCGTCGAGTAGGGAGGTCATGTTAAACTTTCAGATGGCGATTATCTGAAAAAGTCGCCCAGCGCTGTTATCCAGGACACGCTGAGCGCACTTTTCAGATTCATTCAGTAACAGAGGATTATATATGCCCAGGCAACTCGGCTGCTTTATAAAAGAAGCGCGCAGCCATATCGAAGAGTGGGACGCCGAATCCGCCCATGAAAATCTGCAAGCCGGCGACGTGCTGGTGGTGGACGTGCGCGAAGCCGACGAGTTCGCACAAGGCCACGTGCACGGCGCCATCAACATCCCGCGCGGCATTCTCGAAGGTGCCGCCGACCCGGGCTACAAACACCGCGACCCGCGCCTGTGCAACGCCCGCGACAAAACCATCCTGCTCTACTGCCAGGGTGGCGGACGCTCGGCGATGGCGACGTGGGTGCTGAAGCAGATGGGTTTTGAGCACGTCTACAACATGGCCGGCGGACTGGAATGCTGGGAAGCCGAAGGCCTGGAACTGGAGTCATAACATGCTGCACATTCTGTATTTCGGCCATCTGGTCGATGCGCTCGGCACCGCCTCCGAGAATTTCGAACTGGCGCCAGCCCAGAACACCGTGGCGGACCTGTGCGCTGCCCTGTCGCAGCGCGGCGCAATCTGGCACAGCGCGCTGACCGGCAACAAATCGCTCAAGATCACCGTCAACAAACAGTTCGTGGACGCCGACAGTCCGCTCAAGGACGGCGACGAAGTGGCGTTTGTCGCCTTCATGGTGGGCTAGGATGGGCTCAGGCATGGGCATGGCGTCGGACCAGCAATGGCTGCAACTGGCACTGACCGGACTCATGATCGCGGCACTGCCGTTGAGTTACACCTGGGTCAAGGGCCGCCGCAACCGCTACCGCCAACTGGTATGGCTGACCCTGTTCCTCACCTTCGATCTGATCCTGTTCGGCGGCTTCACCCGGCTCACCGACTCCGGCCTGGGTTGTCCCGACTGGCCCGGCTGCTACGGCACCGCCAACCCCTTCCTGGCGCACGTCAACATCCACGCCGCCGAGGCGCTGATGCCGAGCGGGCCGGTCACCTGGGCCAAGGCCTGGATCGAGATGGTTCATCGCTACCTGGCGATGATGGTGGGCGTACTGATCATCGCGCTGATGGGGCTGGCGTGGTTCAAGCGGCGCGAGCTGCGGCAATCGCCGTGGCCGGCCACCGCGCTGTTCATCCTGGTGTGCGTGCAGGGCGCGTTCGGCGCGTGGACGGTCACGCTCAAGCTGCAGCCGGTGATCGTCACCCTGCACCTGCTGCTCGGGCTGACCCTGCTGGCATCGCTGGCCTGGCTCGCCGCGCGCAGCCAGCCGGCATCCGCGCACGATGCCGCAGCCGGCCGGCTCAGCCCGTGGATTGCGCTCGGCATCGTATTGCTCGCAGTACAGATCGCGTTGGGCGGCTGGGTGAGCACCAACTATGCGGTGCTCGCCTGCACCGACTTCCCGTTATGCAACGGCCAGCTGATCCCGACCATGGACTTCCGGCACGGCTTCACGTTGTGGCGCGCCCTTGGCAAAACTGCCAGCGGCGCGCTGCTCAGCCATGAGGCACTGGTGGCCATCCACTGGACCCACCGCGTGTTCGCCGTCGTCGTCATCGCCTACCTGGGCTGGCTCGCCCTGCGCGCGCGCCGCAGCCTGACGCTGACCCGACCCGCCCTGGTGCTGCTTGCGCTCATCGCCCTGCAATTCGCCAGCGGGCTATCCAACATCCTGCTGCAATGGCCGCTCCCCATCGCCGTCGCCCACAACGGCGGCGCAGCGGCGCTGCTGGTGACGCTGGTTTTCATGCTGGCGCGAAGCGGGGCGGCTAGAAGTTGGTGGGCGTAAGTAAAGAAAATCAAGGACGGCATTCGGCTCAGAAGAAACCCACGCAATGGGCAGTTGTGTGCCAATAACAGTCATGCGTCAAGTGCAAAGGAATGACGGTACTGACATCGAACATACGCGAAGATCACCGTGACGGGCTGCTACTCGGCCTCACCGGTCATTCGCTCTTTGTTGCACGAGGGGGAAAATCAGGATTGCCGGGGCGAATGACCGCTTCTTAAAAACCTGACAGGCCGCCTCCGACCCTGAAGAGGCATTCGTGCTATTTTGCCGACCGACCTTTTAGTAGCTGACAGCGGCCATCTGTAAACCCGCGCCAGTTGGTTTTAGGCTTTAAATTCTTGTGAGTTCGCAGTCAATTTTATTCCGACCCTGAACCTTTGATTTTGAAATCCCCGGTTTTTTCCGGCTTTCGAGTTTCTGGACTTTGTGGGCACGGCGGGGATGGATTAATGGAAGGCCTGATTCCGATGCTCACGATGCTCGGAATTGGGCCAGCCGATGCTGATCCGCGCCAGGGCTGCGTAATCTACCCCATATCCGTCGCCGAGTATTTTAACCCCTCAATACGGCCAACAACTATAATCCATGTATTATTATTTTCTTTAACAAGAATAATACAAAAGTTATTATGATATAATTTTTCAATAATATATTGGTTATAATAAATGCGCCCCAAAGACCGTGAAGCCGCCCGCCGCCAACTCGACAAGCGCTTGAGCCCTTTGCTCAACGCCGATGTGTTCACGCGCCCGCCGCGTGGCTGGGTCAAAGCCATCCGCGAAGCACTTGGCATGACGACCGCCCAGCTTGCGAAACGTCTGGGCGTCAGCCAGCCGCGCGTGGTGGTCATCGAACAAGCCGAAATGAAAGGCGCAATCACCCTGGATAGCCTCGAGCGCGCGGCGCACGCACTGGATTGCCAACTGGTCTATGCCCTGGTGCCCCGAAAGCCCCTGGACACGCTTATCGAAGAGCGTGCGACCGGTCTCGCAACAACGCGGCTAGATTCCACGCGCCACACCATGGCGCTTGAGGCGCAGACGGTGGACACGCGCGATGAGGACGAACAACGCAAGCGTCTCATCCGGCAGTTGATCGAGCAGGCGGGTTCCGAACTGTGGGAAGACGCATGAGCGATCCGCTGCTTGAAGAGGATGACGCCTCCACCCCGCTGACCGCTGAAGAACGGGATGGATTGATTCCATCCTATATCACCCTGCGACACGAACTGAACGAGGCGGAACAGGCGAACATCCTTGAAGCCGAGCAATGGGCCTTCGCACGCAAGCGCAAGGTGCTCGATGAACGGTTCCTGATGGCCTTGCACAAACGGATGTTTGGGCGGGTTTGGCGCTGGGCCGGAAAATTCAGGCTCACCGAACGCAATGTAGGCGTCGATCCCTATCGCATCGCAACCGACCTGCGGCAATTGCTGGACGATTGCCGCTACTGGATTGAGCACGGCACATATCCGCCAGACGAAATCTGTACGCGTTTTCATCACCGGCTCGTGGCCATTCATCCCTTTCCAAACGGCAACGGTCGTCATGCGCGTCTGGCCACCGACCTGCTCCTGGTTGCGCTCGGCCAGTCGCGCTTTAGCTGGGGCCGAACCAGTCTCGTCACGCCGGGTGAAACCCGGCATGCTTACGTCGCAGCGTTACGTGCCGCTGACGGCCGTGATATCTGTCCCCTGCTGGAATTTGTGCGTTCCTGAATTGAGGTCCTGCGTTGCGGCATTAAGGGGAGCCCAAGCACCCGTTTAGGTTGTTAATGAGCTTTCCCTATCTACCTAATCCAGAAAACAACCCGAAGCTGACCCCTTTAGTCCGCAAAACCGTAAATTATGATAATACTTAAGCATCAAAATTTGTTTCCAATAAATGAACCAGCATCGAAGCTAACGGGCCCTCTTGGTGAGGGAAGCAAAGCGCTATATATGCGTCTGCCCAGTTGCGCGAGAAGTTATTTGTCGATTGAATTGACCAGCACTTCAAGATAGTTGTAGCCATGTTGGCTCGCGATACTCTTGAGCTCATTGACAGTCTCCGCTGTTAACTCGCTTTTTCGTCTTTCCCATGTCTTCTTTGCTGCACGTGACTTGCCGGCCTGGAACCCCACGTAATATCCAACACGCTGGAGGCCATAAGCCGCAGTTTGAAATAATGCCGGCGGGAATCGTTTAATCGAAAAAGCTGTAAGGATATCTAAAATTATGATCAAATTTTGATTGTAGCCTTCAAATGCTCCATTTGGCTGAGAGCGCAGCCACGTTTCATCAATGCATTTATTCAAGAAAGAGAGAAAACCGGAAACAAGATGGATAGAAAACTTCGACAAAATCTTCAACATCTCCGATCTGAATGCCTGGTCATCGATAAATTGTTCGATCATTGCACTATCTGGATCATCTAGCCTGGCTGCTAAATTCTTGAGTGTTTTTAGCTCTTTTTTTTCATCCTCCAGAAGTTTTCCTCGAATATCCATGAACTCGTCGAAGAAGCCTGAAATATCCTCCGTCTCAATAATCACAATCCCATTTTTATCTCTATATGGCTCCTCTTTCGGATTGTCCTTTCTGAGTACCTGTATAACATCGTTAGGATAGTTGGCTTGCTCACCTTTGAATACATTTCGTGACCAATCAAGTGCTGTAAGAACGTTCACGTCGCCTAGCCCATAGCCCAGGAGAAGTGTCGTGGATTCTTTGATCGTCAATGCTAATTTTATCTGCCTGTACTCACTGGGTCTGAATAGAGAGACATAGTCTTCTTGAGCAATAATTATTTCCTCTGGATTAGTTCTCAAACCATGCAGATGAAACACTGGAATTACTCCTTTAGGCGAAGACAGGGAGTCATTCGGCCCAAGTGAGGTGGACTTGCCTGTTAAGAGGCTTTCGATGATTAAGTCGTAATTAGTTGTAATAATCCATGAGGGAGAAAGACACTCTAAATATTTTGAAAATATCTCTCTCTTCTCCTTATCTGGATACCAACTCGTGAGTGCAGCTATCTCGCGTTTCAACTGACTTAGAGACTTTGCGTAGTCGCAGCCATGATTTTCAGCATGAAGTTTACAAACAGCAGATGCAATGTCTGGGTAACCCACCCCGGTTTTCCAGATCGCATCGTAGTCCACCTTCATTTTTATTGCGGCTTGCTCCAAGAGTTCACCCCAAGAGAGCGCAATCTCATTGACCTTATCATTGAGGACAGCTTTGGAAAAACCGGCCCCCAAGAACGCGCCCAGATTCCCATAGCTAGCCGATTCCGATATAAAAGCTAAGACTTCTTTACGAGTTGGATTTTCAGGCAGGCGAAACACAGGGGTAAATTCCTAACTTGATAAAAAATAGACGAGAAAATGTCGCATAATCTGACATAGAATGCTATATCACGAACAGTCCATTTCATAATCCCAATAAATAAAGCCGGGCGAACCCGGCTTTATTATTGCGTGATGAATCAAGCCAATCAGGCTTTCTTCTTGGCGGCAATCATGTCTTCGATCATCGGTCCGAGGATCAGCTCCATCGAGTAACCCATCTTGCCGCCGGGCACCACCAGGGTGTTGGCGCGGGACATGAAGGAGTTGGGGATCATGTTGATCAGGTAGGGGAAGTCCACGCCCTTGGGGTGGCTGAAACGGATGATGACCAGGCTCTCGTCCGGGGTCGGGATGTCGCGCGCGATGAACGGGTTGGAGGTATCCACCGTGGGCACGCGCTGGAAATTGACGTGGGTGTGGGAGAACTGCGGCGTGATGTAGTTCACGTAGTCCGGCATGCGGCGCATGATGGTGTCGACGATCACTTCAGCGGAATAACCGCGCTCGGCGGCGTCGCGGTGGATTTTCTGGATCCATTCCAGGTTGACCACGGGCACCACGCCCACGCCCAGATCCACGTATTTGGCCACGTTGACCTTACCGTTCGAAACCAGGCCGTGCAGGCCTTCGTAAAACAGCAGGTCGGTGCCTTCCGGCACTTCTTCCCACGGCGTGAACTCACCGGCAGACAGCTTGGTGCCGAGGCGCTTGTTGTGGTGCGCGGCTTCTTCGTCGCTGTGGATGTAGTAGCGTTTTTTGCCCTTGCCGTTCTTGCCGTAGCTCTTGAACAGGTCTTCGAGCTTGTCGAAGTGGTTGGATTCCGGGCCGAAATGGCTGAAATGGTTGTTGCCGACGGCTTCGGCCTTTTTCACTGCTTCCTTGAATTCCACACGACTCAGGGCGTGAAAACTGTCGCCCTCGATCACGGCGGCGCTGATGTTCTCGCGGTGGAAAATGTGTTCGAAAGCGCGCTTGACGGTGGTGGTACCGGCGCCGGAAGAACCGGTCACGGCGATGACGGGGTGTTTCTTGGACATAATGCGCTCCAGTTAAGAACTATGAAAAAAGCCGAATATAATCGCGGCAGTATAGCTTTTAAGCTGTCCGGCTGTCCACGCACCGCCGGTGCGGCAGGGTATAATTGCACTTTTGCCAGCGCCGTTCATTGCACCCCATGGAAGCCCAATACCAACCCCAGAAAATCGAAGCGGATGCCCAGCGCCGCTGGATTGAATCCGCCGCATTCAAAGCCGTCGAGACCTCGGACAAGCCCAAGTACTACTGCCTGTCGATGTTCCCCTACCCTTCCGGCAAGCTGCACATGGGACACGTGCGCAACTACACCATCGGCGATGTGCTGGCCCGCTTTCACCGCATGCGGGGCTATAACGTGATGCAGCCGATGGGCTGGGACGCATTCGGCCTGCCGGCGGAAAACGCCGCGCTGAAAAACGGCGTGGCGCCCGCCGCGTGGACCTATGCCAACATCGACCACATGCGCAGCCAGTTGAAGAGCCTCGGTCTGGCGATCGACTGGGAGCGCGAACTCGCCACCTGCCAGCCCGCGTATTACCGCTGGGAGCAGTGGCTGTTCACCCGGCTGTTCAAAAAGGGCGTGATCTACAAGAAAACCGCGTCGGTCAACTGGGACCCGGTAGACAACACCGTGCTCGCCAACGAACAGGTCATCGACGGGCGCGGCTGGCGTTCCGGCGCGCTGGTGGAAAAACGCGACATCCCGATGTACTTCATGCGCATCACCGCCTACGCCGACGAACTGCTGAGCGGTCTGGATACCCTGCCGCACTGGCCGGAGCAGGTCAAAACCATGCAGCGCAACTGGATCGGCAAGAGCTTCGGCTGCGAAGTGCATTTCCCCTACGATGCCGCCAGCATCGGCGCGGCCGGCGTGCTCAAGGTCTACACCACGCGCCCGGATACGCTGATGGGCGCGACGTATGTGGCGGTCGCCGCCGAACATGCGCTCGCCGCCCGCGCCGCTGCCGGCAACCCGGCGCTGGCCGAGTTCATCGCCGAATGCAAGCGCGGCGGCGTGGCCGAGGCCGACATCGCCACGCAAGCCAAAAAAGGCATGGACACCGGCCTGTTCGTCACGCATCCGCTGTCCGGCGAAAAACTCCCGGTATGGGTCGCCAATTACGTGCTGATGGGCTACGGCGAAGGCGCGGTGATGGCGGTACCGGCGCACGACGAACGCGATTTCGAGTTTGCCGCGCAATACGGGCTGCCGCTGAAAACCGTCATCGCGTCCGGCAGCGGTGCTTATGAAACCGTAGCTGCGCCGTGGCAGGACGCTTACGCCGAGCATGGCGTGTGCATCAATTCCGGCAAATACGACGGCCTGGATTTCGACGCCGCGCTGGAGGCCATTGCCGCCGACCTGCAGGCCAAAGGGCTGGGCAGCAAACGCACCCAGTTCCGCCTGCGCGACTGGGGCATCTCGCGCCAGCGCTACTGGGGCTGCCCGATCCCCATCATTCACTGCGCCACCTGCGGCGATGTGCCGGTGCCCGACGACCAGTTGCCGGTGGTGCTGCCGGAGGATGTGGTGGTCACCGGCGCGGGCTCGCCGCTGGCGAAAATGCCCGAATTTTATCAATGCACGTGTCCGAAGTGCGGCCAGCCGGCACGGCGCGAAACCGACACCATGGATACCTTCGTCGAGTCGAGCTGGTATTACGCGCGCTACGCCAGCCACGACTGCGGCAGCGCCATGCTGGACCAGCGCGCCGACCACTGGCTGCCGGTGGATCAGTACATCGGCGGGATAGAACACGCCATTCTGCATCTGCTGTATGCGCGTTTTTTCCACAAGCTGATGCGCGACGAAAGGCTGGTGCAATCCAGCGAACCCTTTACGCGCCTGCTCACCCAGGGCATGGTCATCGCGCCGACGTTTTACCGCGACGCCGGGGAAGGCAGGAAGGACTGGTTCAATCCGGCCGAGGTCGATGTGCGTCTGGACGAGCGCGGGCGTCCGCTGGATGCGCTGCTCAAGGCCGACGGCCTGCCGGTGATCATCGGCGGCACCGAAAAGATGGCCAAATCCAAGAACAACGGCGTCGATCCGCAACTCCTGATCGACGGCTACGGTGCCGATACTGCGCGCCTGTTCATGATGTTCGCCGCGCCGCCCGAGCAAAGCCTGGAATGGTCGGATGCCGGCGTGGAAGGCGCGTTCCGCTTCCTTAAACGGCTGTGGAAGCTGGTGCACGATCACGTCAGCGCCGGCGTGGTGCCTGCGTATACCGGCGGCGAGCTATCCGCCGAGCTGAAGGCGCTGCGCTTCCAGTTGCACGGCGCGGTGAAAAAAATCAGCGATGATTACAGCCGGCGCCAGACTTTCAATACCGCCATCGCCGCGGTGATGGAATTGCTCAACGCATTGAGCAAAACCGGCGACACCAGTCCGGCCGCGCGCAGCGTGGCGCAGGAAGTGCTGGAGCGCGCAGTGCTGATGCTCGCGCCCATCGTGCCGCATGCGTGCGAAGCGCTGTGGGCAGCGCTCCGGCCGGGTACGCAGCTGCTCGATCAGGCCTGGCCGCAGGTGGACGAAAGCGCGCTGGTGCAGGATGAAATCACCCTGATGCTGCAAGTCAACGGCAAGCTGCGCGGCGAGATCACCGTCGCCAAATCCACCAGCCGCGAGGTCATCGAACAGCTGGCGCTGGCGCACGAGGCTGCACAAAAATTCATGGCCGGACAGACCCCGAAAAAAGTGGTGGTGGTCCCGGGGCGGCTGGTTAATATCGTGGTCTGAACTCAACGGAGACAGTATGAAAAAATTCCTCACCCACTGGCTATGGCTGGCACTCATCGGGGTAACGCTCACCGCTGGCTGCGGCTTTCACCTGCGCGGCCAGGTCGAGCTGCCGTATCGATCCGTTTATGTGGAAGGCGGCCAGGATGGATTGGCGGCTGCACTGCAAGCCGCCTTGCGTCTCGGCCATGCCGGGCGCCTGGCGCCCAGCGCCGCGCAGGCAGAGAGCGTGATACAGATTCTGTCGGTGCAGAACAGCAAGGTGATCGTAGCCCTGTCCGGCCTCGGCCAGGTGCGTGAATACCAGCTGCAATACCGGGTGCAATACCAGCTCATCACACCCCATGGCAAAGTCATCCTCGCCCCGGCCAACCTGCTGCTGGCGCGCGACATGACCTACAACGATGCCCAGGTATTGGCCAAGGGCTCGGAAGAACAGCTGCTTTACCGCGACATGCAGAAGGACGCCGCGCAGCAGATCATGCAGCGTATCGCCAGCGCCCGCTAAACCATGCGCGTCAAACCGGAGCAGCTCGCCCAGCACCTGGCGCGCGGTATCCAGCCACTCTATACGGTATACGGCGACGAGCCGCTGCTGGCGCTGGAAGCCGCTGATCTGGTGCGCGTCAGCGCCCGCGCCGCAGGCTACAGCGAACGCGATGTTCATACCGTGGAAGCACGCTTCAACTGGAACGAGCTGCTCACTGCCGGCGACAATCTCTCCCTGTTCGGCGACCGGCGCCTGGCCGATATCCGCATCCCCTCCGGCAAACCCGGGCTGGAAGGCGGCAAGGCACTGCAGGCCTATTGCGCCAGACTGCCCGCAGATACCGTCACGCTCATCTCCCTGCCCAAGCTCGACCGCCAGGCCACCAACGCCAAATGGTTCACCGCGCTGGAAGCCAACGGTGTCGTGGTCGGCGTCAACCCGGTGAGCATCGACCAGCTGCCGCGCTGGATCGGCGCGCGTCTGGCTGCGCAAAATCTGCAAGCCGACAGCCAGACCCTGCGCTTTCTGACTGAACGCGTGGAAGGCAACCTGCTTGCCGCCCAGCAGGAAATCCGCAAGCTCGCGCTGCTGTTTCCGCCCGGCAACATCACTTTCGACAACGTGCGCGAAGCCGTGCTCGACGTGGCCCGCTACGATGTTTTCAAGCTCTCCGATGCCTTGCTGGCGGGCGATGTGCCGCGCCTGATGCGCATGCTAGACGGCCTGCGCAATGAAGGCGAAAGCCCGGTGCTGATCCTGTGGACGCTCACCCGTGAACTGCGCATCCTGACCCGCATCAAAGCCGGCCAGGCCAGCGGCCGGCCTGCCGCCCAGCTGATGCGCGAAGCCGGGGTGTGGGAGTCGCGCCAGGCGCTGGTGGAAAAAGCGCTCGCCCGCGTCAGCCTGACCGCGCTCACCCAGGCGCTGCGCGATGCGGCCGCGATAGACCGCACCATCAAGGGGCTGCAAAGCGGCGACGTGTGGGATGCACTCGGCCAGTTGGCATTGAAAATCGCGCCGCCGGGCAAGGCGGCGACCCCCTCCCCTGTCCGTCAGTAAAGGTCATCAGCATGTCCGACACCAGCCGATTCCCCGCCGCCCATGAATTCCACATCAGCCTGCGCGTAGCCGATCTGGCGTGCAGCACGGCCTTCTACACCGATTTTTTCGGCGTCGAGCCCAAAGACCGCACTGCCCGTTTCAGCACCTTCATCGTGCCGCATCTGCATCTCAACCTCGTATTACTGGTGAATGACCGCGGCGAGACACTCGACACCTACAGCCTGTATCACCTGGGGCTGGGCGTGGCCGACAAGGCCGCGGTCGTTGCTGCCGCCCATAGCGCACGGCAAGCAGGTGCCGAAATCGTCAAGCCGCCGCGCACCACCTGGCGCGGCACACCGCTGCATGAGCTGTGGCTGCGCGACCCGAGCGGCTATCTGATCGAGATTTACGCACGGCTCACGCCCGAAGAACTGGCCCAGATGCCCGCCGATCAGGAACCCGTATTTTTGCCTGAGTAAGCCGGCACGATTCAGCGCATGCTGCGCAGCCCCGCCCAAGTCACGCAAGCATCCTGCCATCGTTCCGGGTTAAAATCCGGCTTCAACATTTCACCACTGGATTTGATATGGACATCAAAGCCTACATGCAGGATACCGGGCGTGCTGCCCGCGCCGCTTCGCGCGCCGTGGCCCGCGCCGACACCAACGCCAAGAACAGGGCGCTCACGGTGATGGCGCAAGCCATCCAGCGCGACGCGGACCAACTGCTCGCCGCCAATGCCGAGGACATGGCCGCCGCGCGCGCCAATGGTCTGGACGCAGCGCTGCTCGACCGCCTGGCGCTGAACGCAAAATCGGTGGCCGGGATGGCGGAAGGGCTGTTGCAAATCGCCGCGCTGCCCGACCCGGTGGGCGAAATCACCGACCTCAAATACCGTCCGTCCGGCATCCAGGTGGGCAAGATGCGCGTGCCGCTGGGGGTGATCGGGATCATTTATGAAGCGCGTCCCAACGTGACCGCCGACGCCGCCGGGCTGTGCCTGAAATCCGGCAATGCCGCCATCCTGCGCGGCGGCAGCGAGGCGATCCGTTCCAACCAGGCCATCGCCGCCTGCGTGCGCGAAGGTCTGGCCGCGGTCGGCCTGCCGGAAACCGCGGTACAGGTGATCACAACCACCGACCGCGCGGCGGTGGGCGAACTCATCACCATGAAGGACTATGTGGACGTGATCGTACCGCGCGGCGGCAAGGGACTGATCGAGCGCCTGATGAACGACGCGCGCATTCCGGTGATCAAGCACCTGCACGGCGTATGTCACGTGTATATCGACGACCACGCCGACCTGGACAAGGCGGTACGCATTGCCGACAACGCCAAAACCAGCCGTTACGGCACCTGCAACACGACGGAAACGCTGCTGGTAGCACAGGGCATCGCTGCTGCGGTATTGCCCAAAATCGCTGCCATCTATACCGCCAAGGGCGTGGAAATGCGCGGCTGCGAGGCATCGCGCCGGATTGTGGCGATGAATGCGGCAACGGAAGAGGACTGGGTCACCGAATACCTCGCGCCCATCATCTCCATCCGCGTGGTGGACGACATGGATGCGGCGATCGAGCACATCAACACCTACGGATCACAGCACACCGACGCGATTGTGACCGAGGACTACACGCGCGCGCGCCGCTTCCTGCGCGAAGTGGATTCCAGCAGCGTGATGGTGAACGCTTCGACGCGTTTCGCCGACGGCTTCGAATACGGCCTGGGTGCTGAAATCGGCATTTCCACCGACAAAATCCACGCGCGCGGTCCGGTCGGGCTGGAAGGACTGACTTCGCAGAAATGGGTTGTGTTAGGCGATGGCCATGTGCGCGGATGAAAACCCGAAGCACTTTATGCCACGGAGGACACGGAGATCACAGAGAACAGCTCCCTGCATCATGCCCGGTGCCCTCTGTGTCCTCTGTGGCAAATCGCCTTTAGATGCATAGCCTCACACACAACCATTGAAACCCATCGGTATTTTCGGCGGCACTTTCGACCCGATTCACTTCGGCCATTTACGTCTGGCGGAGGAAATTGCCGAGGCGCTGGCGCTCGCTACGGTACGCTTCATCCCGGCAGGCACGCCGCCGCACCGTACCCGCCCGCGCACCGACGCGCACCACCGGCTGCAGATGGTGCGGCTGGCAATTGCCGGCAATCCGCACTTTGTGCTGGATGACCGCGAAGTGGACCTGCCGCGCCTGTCTTACACGGTGGAAACGCTCGCCTCGTTGCGTGACGAACTGGGCGCGGCGCAGTCCCTGTGCCTGCTGCTGGGTGCCGATGCGTTTCTGGGCTTGACCACCTGGCACCGCTGGCAGGACTTGTTCGCGCTGGCACACATCGCGGTGGCGCATCGTCCCGGTTTTCCGCAAAGCACCTGGAAGGATGCCATGCCCGAAGCATTGCGCGCCGAACTGGAAGCGCGCATGGCCCACCCGCAGGACCTGACCAGCACTGCGGCGGGGCTGCTGGTCACGCGCCCGATCACCGCGCTGGACATCTCCGCCACGCACATCCGCGACACCTTGCGTGCCGCGCGCAGTCCGCGTTATTTGCTGCCTGACGCGGTTCTCGACTATATTCAGGCCAACCAACTCTATTTACCGGAAAATTAATGGATATCAACGAAATCACCGCCGCTGTCGTGGACGCACTGGAAGACATCAAAGGCCAGGACATTGTGGTACTGGACACCAGCCAGCTCACTGCCATGTTTGAGCGCATGGTCATCGCCAGCGCCGACTCTACGCGTCAGACCAAGGCACTGGCCCATAACGTGCAGGAAAAACTCAAGGAAAAAGGCATACCCGACCAGGGCATCGAAGGTCTGGCGTCGGGCGAATGGGTACTGCTCGATCTGGGCAGCGTGGTGGTGCATGTGATGCAGCCTGCGGTGCGCCAGTATTACAACCTGGAAGAACTTTGGAGCGCGGCGCAGGATCAGCGCAATAAACGCATCGCAGCAGGCTGAATCTGCCCCATGAAGCTGCGCATCATCGCGGTAGGACAGAAAATGCCGGCGTGGATCGAGGCCGGGTTTAGCGAGTATGCCAAGCGCATGCCACGCGAGAACAGCATCGAACTGGTCGAGCTCAAGCCGGAGAAACGCGCCAGCGGCAAAACCAGCGAGCAGATCAAGGAAGCCGAGCGCGACCGCATCCTCGCCGCGCTGGTGCGAGATGCCACAGTGTGGGCACTGGATGAGCACGGCAGCCAGCTCACCACCCTGGAACTGGCCGATGCGCTGCGCGAATGGCAGGGAGATGGGCGCGACACGGCTTTTGTCATCGGCGGCGCCGACGGCTTGCATCAAGATGTCAAACAGCGTGCCGATAAACTGCTTGCACTGTCACGCTTTACCCTGCCCCATGGCCTGGTGCGGGTAATCCTGGCGGAACAGCTGTATCGCGCCTGGAGCGTGACACAGAACCACCCTTACCACCGGGAATAAGGCCTCATTCATGAATAACTTGGATTTATGTTGCTGCGTATTCGGGATGGCTGCAAGGCGCGAAGCGCAGCGAATGGTCATTCCATTCGCAAGCTTTGCAACACCGCAGACGCCCGAATACGCATCAACCCTTCGGGCTGGGGGCGCTTTGGGCGCATCCCGGCGTTGCGAGCCGTTTGTTGTGAATGACACAACTGCACGTCTCGCGCCTTGGGCTGCATCCCAAGGCGGCCCCAGCGTAAGTCCAAGTTATTCATGAACGAGGCCTAAACATGGCGCATACCGACCCACGCATTTATCTCGCCTCACGTTCGCCGCGTCGCCGCGAGTTGCTGCGTCAGATTGGCGTGCGCCACGAGGTACTGCTGTTGCGTGAATCCGGCGGCCGCCTGGACGTGGATGAAACGCCGCAGCCCGGTGAAACGCCGCAGGAATATGCACTGCGCATCGCGCGCGACAAGGCCAACGTCGGCTGGCAACGCATATTGGAACGCCATATTCCGCGTTACCCGGTGCTCGGCGCCGATACCGCGGTAATCCTGGACGGCGAAATCCTCGGCAAGCCTGTGGGTGTGGACGCTGCCATTGCCATGCTCGGCAAACTGGCCGGACGCAGCCATCAGGTGATGACGGCGGTAGCACTGGCGTGCGAAACGCGCTGCGAGATGCTGCTGAGCACGTCGACGGTCAGGTTCAAAGCCCTCAGCGAACGCGAAATCCACGCCTATGCCAGTAGCGGCGAGCCCTTCGACAAGGCTGGCGGCTATGCCATCCAGGGACGTGCAGCGGTTTTCATCGAGCATCTGGAAGGCAGCTATTCCGGCGTGATGGGCCTGCCGCTGTATGAAACCGCACAGCTGCTGGAACGCTACAACATGAAATTATTTGAATAAGTCATACCGGTAAACCGCACACCATGAGCGAAGAAATTCTCATCAACGTCACGCCCCAGGAAACCCGCGTCGCGGTGATGCATCTGGGCGTGGTGCAGGAACTCCACATCGAACGCATCAGCCAGCTCGGACTGGTCGGCAATATCTACTTCGGCAAGGTGTGCCGGGTATTGCCGGGGATGCAGTCGGCGTTCATCGACATCGGCCTGGAGCGTGCGGCGTTTCTGCATGTCGCAGACATCTGGGAAGAACGCCATGCCGGTGGCGAGGAACGTCCGATCGAACGCATTCTGTTCGAGGGACAGGGGGTGCTGGTGCAGGTCATCAAGGATCCGATCGGCACCAAGGGAGCGCGGCTGTCTACCCAGGTGAGCTTTGCCGGGCGTTTTCTGGTGTATCTCCCGCAGGAAACACATATCGGCATCTCGCAGAAAATCGAGGATGAAGCCGAGCGCGAGTCGCTGCGCCAGAAACTGCAACAGTTGTTGCCCGAGGATGAACACGGCGGCTTCATCATCCGCACCATGGCGGAACAGGCTGAAGAACGCGAATTGCAGGCAGATATCGGATACTTGCGCAAACTGTGGGCGGATATTCAGCAACAGGCCAGAACCGCGCCGCTGAAATCGCTGCTGTATCAGGAACTGAACCTGTCGCTGCGCGTGCTGCGCGATTTCGCCAACGAGGAAACCGACCGCATTCTGGTGGATTCGCGTGAAACCTACCAAAAAATGCTGGGCTTTGCCGAGAGTTATAGCGGAGGCGTGGTCGACAAGCTCAACCACTACGCTGCCGAGCGCCCGCTGTTTGACCTGTATGCCATCGAGGATGAAATCGAGAAAGCGCTGGCGCGGCGCGTGGATCTGAAATCCGGCGGTTATCTGATTATCGACCAGACCGAAGCGCTGACCACGGTGGATGTGAACACCGGCGGTTTCGTCGGCGTCCGCAATTTCGACGACACCATTTTCAAGACCAATCTGGAGGCCGCGCAATCCATCGCACGTCAGCTGCGGCTACGCAACCTGGGCGGCATCATCATTGTTGACTTTATCGACATGGATAATCGCGGTCATCGGGATGAAGTGTTTTCCGAGTTCAAGAAGGCACTGGCACGCGACCATACGCGCATGACGGTGAATGATTTTTCCCCGCTGGGGCTGGTGGAGATGACGCGCAAGCGCACCCGCGAAAGCCTCGCCCATGTGTTGTGCCAGCCCTGCCCAACCTGTCAGGGACGGGGCGAAGTCAAGACCGCGCAAACCGTGTGTTACGAAATCCTGCGCGAAATCGTGCGTGAAGCGCGCCAGTTCAATGCGCGCGAATTCAGGATACTGGCGTCACAGCAGGTCATTGATCTGTTTCTGGATGAAGAGTCGCAGAGCCTGGCGCAACTCGGCGATTTCATCGGCAAGCCGGTATCGCTACAGGTGGAGAGCCTGTATACCCAGGAACAGTACGACGTGATTCTGATCTAGATTGAAAACGGCTTACTTTTTATTCAAGCGACAGCCTGAATCACATGCAACGCAGGGGCTTTCTTATCTACTGTTGTGCTGGCAGTATCGGGGGTGAGTGTGCGCAGGATGGCGCTGATTTCCCGATGCTGTTTCCCCAAGTCGTCAAACTGTTGTTTTAACTCGGCCACTTTGGCCTGCAGGTTATCCAGATTGTCGTGCACCTTGCGGATGTTTTCGACGCGCAGCTCCAGCTGGGTTTTATGGTCGCGAATGCGGATGACCAGCGGATCCAGTGTCATGCGCAGCCAGGCATCGGCCTCCATGCGCGCCCTCTCGAATACTGTGCGCGCCTCAGCCACCAGGCTTTGATAAAACTTGCTTACCATAAAGCGTTTTTCCAGCATCAGGTTAAGCGGGTCACGGCAAAACATCTCGGTACTCTGGGCCAAACCTGCCAGGCGTTCACGATGGCGATCCAGATTCAGTGCGGGCGGATTCAATTGCGGGAATCCATGCTGCTCCTGAAAACGCCGGTAAGCCGAGTCGAGCAGCGCAAGGATATTGTCGGCAGCCGTGTCTACTCGCGCGAACTGGGTATTGATGCGCCCGAACAGGTTATTCATGCCGCGGGTAAGGCTGGCCGTGGTCCAGCTCTCATCCAGGTGTTCGCGACTTTTTTCCAGCATGGCATTCAGCACGTCGCCGGATAGCTCGGACAATAGCGCACGTCCCTGTTGCTGTACCAGGTTACGGGTAATTTTGAAATTCAGCGCAACCGCATCATAACCGCGCTTTTCAGTCACCAGCTTGTCGCGCAGCTTGGTGACGACTTCACGGTTTTTGCCGGTGAAACCACTCAGTTGCTCGGCATCGCTCTTGATGGCTTCCAGCCTGGATCCCACACCGTCACGCGAGGTCTCCAGCATGGTCAATACCTCGCGATTCACCGACTGATGCAACAGCGCCTGGCGCGAAGGAATGATTTTATCGGCGAGCAGGGTCTCCAGCGCAGCAATGCCGGAACGTTCCAGTAGCGCCTGGTCTTCACGGATTTTGCCAACCAGCGCTTTCTGTGCCGAAACGGCAAACACCTGATACCGCGGAATTCTGAGCTGCTGGGCGGTTTGCTCGATCTGGCGCTGGATGATGGCATTGATCTCCGCTTCGGATTTGAGTTCGTCCCACAGCATGTCAATCTTGTTGAGTACCGCAATGTGATGATGCACACGGCGGTACACCGTGTTCTCCCAGATATCCAGATCAGAACGGGTAACACCGGTATCCGTCGCCAGTAAAAAAAACACGCCGTGGGCATTGGGAATGGCGTTGAGGGTCAGCTCGGGTTCGTTGCCCAGCGCGTTAAGCCCGGGCGTGTCGAGAATCGCCAGCCCGCCTTGCAATAGCGGATGCGGGAAATTGATCAGGGCATAACGCCAGGCCGGTACTTCCACCTTGCCGTCAGCCGCACCCTGCCGTGCAAGCTCGGCATCATTTTCATCGCATAAGCCCATGGCGCGTGCCTCGGTCGCCGGCACACGCTTGACCTCTGCCAGCGAGCGCAGGGCAGCGCTCATCTGCATCGCATTGGAGGGATCGAGGGTAATCGTGCTCCACTCGATGGGCATGCGTTTCAGCGTGGCGATACTGTCGTCGCGCAAGCGCGTCTCGATGGGTAACAGGCGCACGTAGGGTTTACTGCCGCTGTCGTGGAAAATTTCTGTCGGGCACATGGTCGTGCGCCCCGCATCCGAGGGCAGCAAGCGCTGTTTGAGGTCAGCAAAAAACAGCGCGTTGATGAGCTCCGACTTGCCACGCGAAAATTCGGCTACAAACGCCAGCACCAGCCGATCCTGTTTCAGGCTCTCGGCCAGGTCATAAAGACGCAAGGTCTGCTCTGCCTCAATATCGGCATAGCGGTCCAGCCAGCCACGATAGGCGTCCAGCGCGCCGAGCAGCGCATCGCGGCGCTGCTGATAATTCACGATTTCCTGCTCAAGCCGATTTGCCATGCCTATCTTCCCATTTGTTCTAGTTTTTGAATGGTCTCATCATCCAGCGGCGCAATTTTCAGTATTTTACGGCGGCTTTTTTCACCGCTCTGAATCTGGACATGCCTGACTGAAATACCGAGTGTCCTGGCAATGAAAGTGCGCAGCACTGTATTCGCCTGCCCTTCAATAGCGGCAGCGGCAATGCGAATCTTGAGTGCGTCGCCATGCCTGCCCGCTATTTCAGTGGTTTTTGCACCCGGTTGAATATGCAGGAAAAGCTGCGCCGCGTCACCACTCATTTTGAACCAGCTCAAAACCATGTGATCGCGCCGTTACATCATGCTGCGCGCCACGTGCTCCAGCCACGCCAGCGGCAGCATGATGACAAGCTGACATACCAGCAGAAAAACCAGCGGGGAAAGATCAAAATTGGCAACCAGCGGAATCAGACGGCGGAATGGCCGCAACAGTGGCGCAGCCAGTGCCGCGAACACTGGCATCAACGGCGATAACGGATTCACCATGGACAATACCGCCATCACCACCACCAGTCCGATCAGGGTGTATACAGCCAGGCTGGACAAGCGCACCGTCGCCAACAGCAAAAAACCTGGCAGCACCTTGCTCCCTGCCGCTACGAACGGATAACCATCCAGTCCGAACAACACCAGCAGCAATACGAATTCAAGCACCAGTGCCAGCAATAGCGTACCCATATCCACCCCGAACAACCCCGGTATGACACGGCGCAATGGACGCACGGCAAAATCGGTAAGCTTGACCACAAAATGGGCAAACGGATTGCGGAATGGAACGCGCGCCCATTGCATGTAAAAACGCAGCAACAAAGCGATCAGGAACAGATTCACGAGATTTTGCAGCAGGAACTGCAAGGCTTGGTTCAACATGATGATTTACCGTAAAAACACCTTGTTATTGTTGCATTTTCGGGGCGCGAGGGGCGCATATATTATTGCAGCGCTTCGCCCAGCTCCTTGGAGCGTGCTGCCGCGGCATGAATGGCGCTGACAATGGCGGCTTTGACTCCAGCCTCATCCATGCGCTGCAGGGCACGCTCGGTGGTGCCGGCTTTGGAGGTGACACGCGCACGCAGGGTGGCGACGTCTTCACTGCTACCGGCCGCCAGTTGCGCGGAACCTAGCATGGTTTCCAGCGCCAGCTGACGCGCGGCGTCTGCATTCAAGCCCAGCTCCAGCGCTGCCTGTTGCATGGCCTCGATGAAATAGAACACATAGGCCGGGCCGCTGCCTGAGACTGCCGTGACCGCATCCATCAACGCCTCGTCTTCCACCCACAGCACGCTGCCCGCCGCTTTAAGTATGGTCTCCGTCATCTGCCGCTGTGACGGCGGCACTCCCGGCAATGCATACAGCGCGGTGACACCCGCGCCGATCATGGCCGGCGTATTGGGCATTGTGCGCACCACATTGGCATAACCCATCAGCCATGCCGACAAAGTGCGCGCGCGCACCCCGGCAGCAATGGACACCACCAGTTGCGCGGCCAGCAACGGCGACAGCGCCCGGGCCACTTCCTTGAGCTGTTGCGGCTTGACCGCCAGTACCACGGCATCCGCGACCACCGTATCAGAACCCAGCTCAGCATAAGTGTTCACCCGATAATCCGCCGCCAGCCGCGCGCGTGCCTCTGCATTATGCTCGATCACCGTTATCTGTTCAGCTGCCTGTCCTTGACGCAACAGGCCCGCTATCAAGGCGGTCGCCATGTTGCCGCCGCCGATGAATGTAATGCGCATTTGCACTCCCAAAAAATTAGGTTTTGACTTGACGTCGCCCAAAAATAGCCGACCCCACACGCACCAGGGTTGCCCCCTCGGCAATGGCGGCTTCCAGATCATCCGACATGCCCATGGACAGCGTATCGAGCGGAATATCCAGGCCATCCCGCAACTGTCGCAGCAGCCGAAATTGGGCGCGTTGCTGGTCAGGGTTTGCGCTGGGTGCAGGAATCGCCATCAGACCGCGCAAATGCAGCCGGGGCATTTGCGCCACTACATGTACCAGCGCCGGCAAATCAGCCGGTGCCACACCGCTCTTGCTGGCTTCGCCGCTGACATTCACTTGCACGCACACATTCAGCGGAGCCCGTGCAGCCGGCCGGGCATCGTTCAGACGCTGCGCAATGATGGCACGATCCACGCCATGCACCCAATCGAAATGCTCGGCCACCGCGTGTGTTTTGTTGCGCTGCAATGGCCCGATGAAATGCCAGGTTAAAGTTAAGTCAGCCAGCGCCGCTATTTTGACTAGCGCTTCCTGGACGTAGCTCTCACCGAATGCACGCTGCCCCGCCGCTGCCGCTGCGCGTATCGCATCGACGCCAAAGGTTTTGCTGACTGCCAGCAATTCGACAGTATCCGGCGCCCGTCCGGCAGCGCTGGCCGCTGCGGCAATGCGTGCGCGCACGGCTTGCAAAGCGCTTTTTAGTGTGTCCATAATGATTTGAAATTCATCGCGGAATTATAACAAATGGAAATCTCCGAGCTGTTAGCCTTTGCCGTCAAGAACAAAGCTTCCGATCTGCATCTGTCAGCCGGCCTGCCGCCGATGATCCGGGTGCACGGCGACATCCGCCGCATCAACCTGCCGCCGCTGGATCACAATACTGTGCACGACATGGTGTACGACATCATGAACGATGGCCAGCGCAAAATTTACGAAGAATCGCTGGAGGTGGACTTTTCCTTCGAAGTTCCTACGCTGGCGCGCTTCCGCGTCAACGCTTTCAACCAGAACCGGGGCTCGGGCGCCGTGTTTCGTACCATTCCCAGCAAGGTACTGACGCTGGAAGAACTCAATGCACCGAAAATTTTCAAGGAAATCTCCGACCAGCCGCGCGGCATCGTGCTGGTCACCGGCCCCACCGGCTCGGGCAAATCCACCACGCTGGCAGCGATGGTGGACTACGTCAACGAAACCCAGTTCGGCCACATACTGACGGTGGAAGACCCGATTGAATTCGTCCACCAGAGCAAAAAATGCGTGATCAACCAACGCGAAGTGGGGTCGCACACGCAAAGCTTCTCCAACGCACTGCGCTCGGCGCTGCGCGAAGATCCGGATGTGATTCTGGTGGGCGAGATGCGCGATCTGGAAACCATCCGCCTGGCACTCACCGCCGCCGAAACCGGCCACCTGGTATTCGGCACGCTGCATACCAGTTCGGCAGCCAAAACCATCGACCGTATTGTCGACGTATTCCCGGCAGCAGAAAAAGAGATGGTGCGTTCCATGCTGTCCGAATCGATCCGTGCGGTGATCGCGCAAACCCTGCTCAAAACCAAGGACGGCAATGGCCGCGTGGCGGCGCACGAGATCATGATCGGCACCCCGGCCATCCGCAACCTGATCCGCGAAAACAAAATCGCGCAGATGTATTCATCCATCCAGACCGGGCAAAACGTCGGCATGCAGACCCTCGACCAGTGCCTGCAGGACCTGGTGCGGCGTAACACGGTATCAGTGGGTGAAGCACGCGCCCGGGCCGCGAATAAAGACATGTTTGCCGGATAAATAACGCAGGATAAATATTTATGGACGCCCTCAAAGCCTTGCACGATCTGCTGCGCCTGATGCTCAGCAAAAGAGCCTCGGATTTATTCATCACTGCGGGTTTTCCTCCCGCCATCAAGGTGGACGGCAAGATAGCGCCGGTATCCAACCAGACCCTCACCCCGGCACATACACGCGAGTTTGCGCGCGCGCTGATGAATGATCGGCAGTGGGCGGATTTTGAAGCGACCCATGAGAGCAACTTCGCCATATCTCCGCCGGAAATCGGCCGCTTTCGTGTCAACGCCTTTGTCCAGCAGGGACGGGTTGGCCTGGTGTTGCGTACCATCACCACCAGGATTCCCAAGTTCGAGGAACTCAACCTGCCGCCGGTGCTCAAGGATGTGGCCATGGTGAAGCGTGGCCTGGTGATTTTTGTCGGGGGCACCGGCTCGGGCAAATCCACTTCGCTTGCGGCGATGGTTGGCTTCCGTAACGAAAACGCCCAGGATCACATCATTACCATCGAAGATCCGGTGGAGTACGTGCACGAACACAAGAAATCCATCATCACCCAGCGCGAAGTCGGCGTGGATACCGATAACTGGTTTGCTGCGTTGAAAAACACCCTGCGCCAGGCACCTGACGTGATCCTGATCGGCGAAGTGCGCGACCGGGAAACCATGGAATATGCCATCGCCTTCGCCGAAACCGGCCACCTGTGCCTGACCACACTGCACGCCAACAGCGCCAACCAGGCGCTGGACCGCATCATCAACTTCTTCCCGGAAGACCGACGCCAGCAGTTGCTGATGGACCTGTCGCTCAACCTCAAGTCATTTATCTCGCAGCGCCTGATTGCCAAAAAGGGCACACCGGGACGTGTCGCCGCAGTCGAGATTTTGCTCAACTCCCCGCTGATTTCGGAACTGATCTTCAAGGGCGAGGTTAACGAAATCAAGGAGATCATGGCAAAGTCACGCGAACTTGGCATGCAGACTTTCGACCAGTCGCTGTTCGACCTCTACGAGGCGGGCATGATCAGCTACGAAGACGCCCTGCGCAACGCCGACTCCCTCAACGACCTCAGGCTGAAAATCAAACTGCAAGGCCAAGAATCCAAAGAGCGCGACATCATGTCCGGGCTGGATCACCTGGACATCGTATAGCCGGCCGCCAATACAAATCCCGTGTTGTAAACTTTGCAGCGCTGCCATCGCATGGCAACCGAGTGAAGCATCTGCGCGACTTAAGGAATGAGCACATTGGGGAAATTTACGTTTTCCGGCGTTCGGGCACGGGTACTGCTACTGGTGGCACTCGCGGTTGCGCCGTGGCTGGCGATCACCATTTACCATGCGGTTGAAGATCGCAAGCTCACAATCGACGCGGCGCAGGAAAACGCGCTTCGACTCGCGCGCCTTATTTCTTTCGACCAACGCGAAACAATCAGTCATTCCCGCACGCTGTTGCTGGCCCTATCCACTTTGCCGGAAATCAATGGGGGCACGCAGCCTGATTGTCGGCTGCGGCTGGCAAACATGCTCGACAGCACGCAAAGCTACGCCAATATCGGCATAGCAGACGCGCACGGCGAACTGTTGTGCGACGCCATAGCGACCCAAAAATCGATCAATTACAGCGATCGCAGCTGGTTCCGCGATGCACTCAAAAACCGGCGCTTTGTCATCGGCGGCCTCACTATCAGCAGAACCACCGGCAAACCCGTCATCGTAACCGCCCTGCCGATATTCGATGCCCAGGGCATGGTGCATCGGGTCGTTTTCACGTCTATCGATATCGAATGGCTCGAACACCTCCTGCAACAGGTCAGGTTACCCAGGGACACTGCAGTCAGTGTGATGGACGCCCATGGCGTCATCCTGGCGCGACACCCGGGTGGAGAAAAATTCGCGGGCAAGCTCAATCCGCTGGCACCGCTAGTCCAGACTATCCTGGCCAGGAAAGAAGAGGGTATCGGCAAAGGCAAAGGAACGGACGGCGTCACCCGGCTGTTTGCCTACCATCGTTTGTTCGAAAATCCCGCGACAGCTTCTGCCTATGTCAGTGTCACCACGCCGACGGAAATCCTGTTCGCCCAAAGCAACCACCTGTTTGTCAGAGACATGTCCATAGTGGGGCTGGCAACCGTATTGATATTTATCCTGGTATGGTTTGGCACCAATATTCTGGTACTGGACAAAATGAAGGCCCTGATTCAGGCCAGCAAACGGATTGCGCACGGCGATTTCAGCACGCGCACCCAAATCCGGGAATCAGGTGAACTGGGTGAATTGGCGCGGACCTTTGACGGCATGGCGCAATCACTGGAGCTGTTGTTCCAGCAAAACCAGCACGTCATGGAGGTGATGCCGGAAGCCGTCATTGTTTCCGACAGTAGCGGCAAAATCGTGACGGTCAATGCTCAGGCAGAAAAGCTTTTCGGTTATACCCGTAGCGAGATGATCGGGCTATCGATCGAAACCCTGGTGCCGGAACGCTTCCGCGCCACACACGCCACCCATCGCAACGAATATATGGCGATGGCCACCCCTACCGTGAGAATCATGGGAGAAGGGCGGGAACTGTTCGCCCGCAGAAAGGACGGCAGCGAATTTGCCACCGAAATAAACCTGGGTTCGTTAAAGACGGAAGATGGCCATTTTGTGATTAGCGCGGTACGCGACGTCAGTGAGCGCAAACAATTCGAGACACGCATACTGCACCAGGCGACCCATGATCCGCTTACCAGCCTGCCCAACCGTATCCTGTTTCACGACATCCTTGAGCACGCCATGATACGTGCCGTGCGCACGGAAAAGCTGCTGGCGGTGCTATTTCTCGATCTGGACGAATTCAAAAACATTAACGACACGCTCGGTCATGAATACGGCGACATGCTGCTCAAGGAAATCGCGCGGCGGCTGACCGCGACATTGCGCAGGGATGACTTGATCGCACGTGACGATACCCATATCGCACGTCAGGGCGGCGACGAATTCACCATCCTGCTGCAAGGCATCTCGGTCGTGGATAACATTATCCAGATCGCGGAGAAAATACTTGCCGCAGTTTCCCGGCCTTTCATCGCAGACAACCATGAGATGCATATGACGGCGAGCATCGGCATCACGATATTTCCGTTTGACGACACCGACATCCAGAGCCTGTTGCGCAACGCAGACACTGCCATGTATCGCGCCAAGGAAAACGGCAAAAATAATTTCCAGTTTTACACGGCGGGAATGAATGCGCTCATCCGTGAGCGCATGGAAATCGAAAACGGGCTGCGCCATGCACTGGAAAGAGGCGAGCTGGTGTTGCACTACCAGCCACAAGTGGATATCGAGAGCGGAAAAATGATCGCGGTGGAAGCACTGCTGCGCTGGGCGCATCCTGAAAATGGCCTGATCCCGCCTGACAAATTCATTCCGGTGGCGGAAGAAAGCGGCCTGATCGTACTTATCGGGGAATGGGCACTGCGCACCGCCTGTCGGCAAAACAAAGCCTGGCAGGATATGGATTTGCCGCATATCCGCATGGCAGTGAACCTGTCCGCACGCCAATTCCGCCAGCCCCATCTGCTGGCAGTGGTGGCCCAAGCCATGGCGGATGCAGGCCTTGACCCCCATTCAGACAGCCTGGAGCTGGAAGTGACCGAAAGCGTCATCATGAAGGACATGGAGGGCACTATTAACACGCTCAACGAACTGCACGAAATGGGGGTGCGGCTTTCCATCGACGACTTCGGTACGGGTTATTCCAGCCTGAGCTATTTGAAACGCTTTCCGATCAATACGCTCAAAATCGACCAGTCCTTTGTCCGCGACATCACGACCGATGCCGACGATGCCGCGATTGCCGCCACCATCGTCGCATTGGGGCACAGCATGAAATTGCGGGTGATTGCCGAGGGCGTGGAAACCGCGCAACAACTGGCGTTATTGCGCGAGATGAAGTGTGACGAAATGCAGGGCTATTATTTCAGCAGACCGTTGCCTCCGGAAGAGATGGAAAAACTGCTGCGGCAAGCGCGGCGCCTGTAAGTCCCAGTCACTGAAACACCAGGCACTCCAGGCCAAGTCAATCGCGTTTATTTACGCGCCGACCCCGCCACGATTTTATATTCAAACAGGCGGCATTCCAGCGCGCCGTTGAACAGCGGCGTGCGCTTGCTCGCGGCGAGCCGGATCAGCTTGGGCAGCTGCATGTCGGCAGACAGAATGTACGCATTCCAGCCGGCACATTTGCGCTTGAGCCAGTCGCCCAGTTTGGGATAAAACTCGGCCAGTTCGGCCTGTTCGCCGATACGGATGCCATACGGCGGATTGGTGACGATGGTGCCGGATTCAGCCGGGGCCGGGACTTCCAGCACATTCCCCTGTTTCAGTTGCACCACGCCGGAGAGTCCGGCTGCTTCGAGGTTGACCTGGGCATCGCGTAGCGAATCGCCAAACAGGTCGCGACCGTAAATCGCTTGCGGCTGTGCCGGGTGCTGCGCCGCAACAGCAGCATCGCGCAACCGGTTCCAGACCACTGCATCGAAGTTGCTGAGCTTCATGAAACCGAAGCTGCGCCTGCTGCCCGGCGCAATATTCAGCGCCATCAACGCGGCCTCCATCAGGATGGTACCGCTGCCGCACATCGGGTCGAACAATGGCGTGCCGGGCTGCCAGCCGGACAGCATGAGCATGCCCGCCGCCAGATTCTCGTTCAACGGTGCGGCGCCCGCCTGCTTGCGCAGGCCGCGTTTGAACAGTGAATCGCCCGACGTGTCGAGGTAGAGAGTGCAGGTGTCGCTGGTCAAGAAAGCGTAGATGCGCACATCGGGTTCACGAATATCGACGTTGGGGCGCTCGCCAGTGGCCTCGCGAAAACGATCGCACACCGCATCCTTGATGCGCAGAGTGGTGAATTCCAGGCTTTTCAGCGGCGATTTCTGCGCCGTCATTTTCACCACGATGGTGCGGTCAACGCTGAAAAACTCCGGCCAGTTGAAGGACAGTGCGCCCTGGTAGACATCCTCCTCGTCACGATACTCGCCGCCGCCTACCCGCCACAGTACCCGACTGGCAATACGCGAATGCAGGTTGACGCGGTAGCACAGGGTGAAATCGCCGGCGAAGGCAACGCCGCCGAATCCGCTGGCTACATCCTGCGCGCCCAGCCCGGTCAATTCCTCGGCCAGTAAAGTTTCCAGCCCGCGCGGGCAGGGTGCAAAAAATCGTTGTTTTTTCTTGTCCATGACACTCAAGGCTTTAACACCACTAAAAAAACCACCGCAAACAATACCAGCACCGGCACTTCATTGAACCAGCGGTAGAATACGTGGCCCAACCGGTTGCGGTCTTCAGCAAACACCTTGACCAGATGGCCGCAATAGAGGTGGTAGACCACCAGCACACCTACCAGGGCAAGCTTGATTTCTAGCCAGGTGCCCGCGTAACCGTAACCAAGCCAGAGCCAGGTGCCGAACAGCAGTGCCAATACGCCGAGCGGCGTCATGAAACGATACAGCTTGCGCTCCATGAGCTTGAACCGTTCCGAAGTGGCAGCATCGCTGATCATGGCGTGATTGACGAATAATCGCGGCAGATAGAACAACCCCGCAAACCAGCTGGTAACAAAAATTATGTGTAATGCCTTAATCCACAGCATGTATCTACCCGAATGAAAATTAACCTGAGTCCCGCCGCCAGAGTCTGGCTGAAAAAATTGACGCCGAGCCCGGTCACGCTAGTGTTAGTGGGGCTGATTGTTTACGTGTGGTTCCGTCCGCCGGCCTGGGTATCTGATGAAAACCGCCCGGTCCAGGATGTTCAGGTGGCGCTCACCGATGGCCGCACGCTGCAACTTTCGCAATTGCGCGGCAAGGTTGTTCTGGTCAATTTCTGGGCAACCTGGTGCCCCTATTGCCGCCACGAAATGCTGGAAATGCAGTCATTCTACCGCGACTGGCACAGCCGCGGCTTTGAAATCCTGGCATTGTCCGTTGAGGACAACCCGGCACTGGTCGCGGCATTCGTGAAAAAACAGGGCTATACCTTCCCAGCAGGTATTGCCTCGGCAGAAATCCAGCAGGCGTTTGGCGGCGTAAGCACCGTGCCCAAGTCATTCATCGTGGACAAGCACGGCGTGATCCGTCAGAAAATCAGCGGACAGGTGTATTACTCCAGGCTGGAAGGGCTGGTGGCGCCGTTGCTCAAGAACTGATTATCACGGATGGTTTCCATGTAGCCTTCCATCTCGCGCTTGTAGTAAACGTAGTCCATCTCCGGCGCGGCGCCCCCCAGGCGGGTGATGACTGCGGAAACCTGGCCGCGATGATGGGTCTGGTGATTCATCATGTGGGTCAGCGCATCGCGCATCCACATCGAGCGCGCTTCGCCTGCGGAAGACACATAATCCAGACGCCCGTCAAACCAGTCCTCCGTGCATGCTTCCAGCCACAGCGTGAGCTCCTCGGCCTGACGCTGAGTCGCCTCGATCAGCTGGTTCCAGTCGGGATAGGTAAGCTCCCGGAAATCCACTTTCGCAACTTCACCCCGCAACCGTGCCAGCCACAGCCGGTTAACCAGCATGATGTGATCCACAGTGTGGTGGATGCTGCCGAAAAACAGGCCCTGCGGACTTTGCAGCAAAGCGCGGTCGATCCCGCCCAAAGCCGCGAACAGCCGGTCGTTCGCCCACTGCTGGTAGTCCGACAGCACCACGAAATAACTTTTCCACGAATAGCGGTCTTGCATGATCAACCTTTTTGAATGAGCGCCTTATCCAGACGGCTGCGCAGCTTGGCGAAATCCAGCGAACCGATGGTCTGTTCCACCACGTTGCCCTCCTTGTCGATCAGAAACGAGGTAGGGGTGAGTTTCACGTCATCGAACTGGTGCGCCAGATCACCCTGCACATCCAGCGCCACCGGAAACGGCAAGGCGCGCTGCTGGTTAAACTGGAGCACATAACTGGGCGGGTCGTAACTCATGGCAACCGCAATCACTTCGAAACCCTTGTCATGATACTGCTTGTAGGTTTCAACAATATGCGGCATTTCTTCCACGCAGCCCGGACAGGTTGTCGCCCAGAAATTCACCAGCACCATTTTTCCGCGCAGGCTTTGCATGGATATTTTCTTGCCGGTGAGGTCGGTAAAGGTCACCTGGGGGGCAGGAGATTTTTGCGTCAAGCCCACGAACAATACGGCTGCCAGCGCGGCCAGCACAACGGCGATCAGGACATACTTATGATATTGTTTGTTGCCCATTTGCCTCTTTCCATCCAGAAATCGTCATGCACAGGATTGTCATGTTTTTCGCTGCCCTTGTCATTAACGCCGTCGCTCCCATAGATGCGCGCGACTGCCGGACCAGCACCGATTTGAAAAAAATGCGGGGACAAGGTTCCCCGAATGTCGCGGCCGATCCAGGCAATATGGAGGCGCACTGATGGCCAAAGTCCTGTTCATCCTCACCGCCGCCAGCGAGCTTCCGCTCAAGGACGGCAATCATATTCCGACTGGCTTCTGGGCGCAGGAATTTGTGCCGCCACACCATATCTTTCTCGAACACGGACATACCATCGACATCGCCACACCCAAAGGCAAGCCTGCCGTGCTGGACGAAAGCTGCTTTGCCCCGGCGTTTCACAACCATGATGCCGGCCGCATCGCCAACCTGCGCGAGCAGTTGTCCGAGATCGAGGCCTGGCGTACACCGCTGTCACTGGAGCGGCTGGCGCTGACCGGAGCCAGATACGACGCGCTGTTTTTTCCCGGCGGATATGGCCCGATGGTCGATTTGATCAACTCCGAAGCGGCAGGCAATCTGGTCAAGCGTACCTTGGCAAGCGGTGGTTTGATCGGTGCGGTATGCCATGGCCCGGCGGGTTTGGTAATGGCGCAGCAGGACGGGCACTGGCTGTTTGCCGGATATCGGCTGACCTGCTTCAGCCCGCAGGAAGAGCAGCTCGCTGGACTCGCCGACGCGTTGCCCGAACTGCTGGCCGAGCGCCTCGCCAGCCTGGGCGGGGAATTGCATTTTGGCGCGCCGGGCAGCGAACATGTCGTCATCGACCGCCAGCTCCATACCGGCCAGAACCCGGCTTCAGTCGACAAGCTGGCTTTTGCCATGGCGCGCCGTCTCAAAAAAATGGGCAGCCTGGACAAGGACGCCTGCGGCACGCCCTGTTCCTGATTCAAGTCCGAATACGCCAGCCGGGTATCGACCTTCTCCCCGGCTGCGTATTTTCTCCGCTTCATCAATCCCGAAAATGCAAAGGGTTATTTACCCGGGTAGTTACTGATAAAATGGCGCTTTAGCAATCGCCGTGCCGCTCATGGACACCCCCCGCTTACGCGAAATCCCCTACAACTACACTTCATTTTCCGACCGCGAAATCGTCATCCGCCTGCTGGGAAGTGAAGCATGGGCAATCCTCAACCAGCTACGCGGCGAACGCCGCACCGGGCGCTCGGCGCGCATGTTGTTCGAGGTGTTGGGCGATATCTGGGTGGTGTCGCGCAACCCCTATTTGCAGGACGATCTGCTTGCCAACCCCAAGCGCCAAAAAGCCCTGATCGAGGCGCTCAACCACCGACTGAATGAAATCGACGCGCGCCGCCAGGACAACCTGCTGGTCGCGCCGTTGCTGGAAGCCGCGCGCCGGGCCGTGGCAAATTTCGAGTCGGATTTTGCCCATACCCATCAGTTGCGCCGCGACACGCTTAAAAAACTGAGCCACCACACGCGCAAGGACAACATCCAGTTCGACGGTCTGGCGCGCGTTTCCCACGTCACCGACGCCACTGACTGGCGCGTGGAATATCCCTTCGTTGTACTCAACCCGGACAGCGAAGCGGAAATCGCCCACCTGGTCAAAGGCTGTATCGAACTGGGGCTGACCATCATCCCGCGCGGCGGCGGCACCGGCTATACGGGGGGCGCGATTCCGCTCACGCCTGATTCCGCCGTCATCAACACGGAAAAGCTGGAAGCACTGTCCCAAATCGAGATGACGCGCCTGCCCGGCGTGGATCACGACTACGCCACCATCCACTGCGGCGCCGGGGTGGTGACGCGGCGGGTGATGGAGGCGGCGGATGCTGCGGGCTTTGTGTTTGCAGTCGACCCCACATCCGCGGACGCCTCCTGTATCGGCGGCAACGTGGCGATGAACGCTGGCGGCAAGAAGGCTGTGCTGTGGGGCACGGCGCTGGACAATCTGGTGTCGTGGCGCATGGTGACGCCGGATGCGGAATGGCTGGAAGTCACCCGCCTCGACCACAATCTGGGCAAGATTCACGATTCCGCAATGGCACGTTTCGAGATCCGGCACTACGACATTGGCGGCGCAGCCGAGATCGCCAGGCCGGAAATCCTGGAAATCCCCGGCCAGCACTTCCGCAAGGTGGGGCTGGGCAAAGACGTCACCGACAAGTTCCTGGCCGGGCTGCCCGGCATCCAGAAGGAAGGCTGCGACGGTATCATCACTTCTGCCCGCTTCATCCTGCACAAGCTGCCCGCATTCACGCGCACCGTGTGCCTGGAATTCTTCGGCCAGGTGCGCGACGCCGTGCCTGCCATCGTCGAAGTGAAAAACTATCTGGACGCCCACCCCCAGGCCATCCTCGCCGGACTGGAGCATCTGGATGCGCGCTACATCAAGGCCGTGGGTTACGCCACCAAGGCCCACCGCAACGAGCGCCCAAAAATGATCCTGCTGGCCGATGTGGTGGCGGATGACGATACCGCTTGCGGCGAAGCAGCCTCGCATATCGTCCAGCTCGCCAATGCCCGCGGCGGTGAAGGCTTCATCGCTGTGACTGCCGAGGCGCGCAAGAAATTCTGGCTGGACCGCGCCCGCACCGCCGCCATCGCCGCCCACACCAATGCCTTCAAGATCAACGAGGACGTGGTGATTCCGCTGGACCGGCTGGCGGATTATTCCGACGGCGTGGAACGCATCAACATCGAGCTCTCCATCGCCAACAAGCTGAAATTGCTGGGTGTGCTGGAACCGTTTTTCCGCGCCGAACTGCCGCTGTTCCAGGATGAGGATACGGTGGCCGACCCGCAGATGACCGAGGAACGCCGTCACCGGGCGCTGGCCTTGCTGGAAAAAACCCGCGCGCGCTGGCGCTGGCTGCTGGACAATCTGGACGCGCCCCCTGCCAGCGCGGGGCTCGCCATCGCCAACACCGATCTGGTCGCATCCAACGCCCACACCACGGTGTTCCAGGCCTTGCAGGATCACACCCTGCGCGTGTCGTGGAAGCGCGAAGTGCGCAAGGAGCTACAGCGCATTTTTGTCGGCCGCGAATACCAGCCGGTACTGGACGCCTGCGACCGCCTGCATGAACAAACCCTGAAAAGCCGCGTTTTCGTGGCGCTGCACATGCACGCGGGCGACGGCAACGTGCACACCAACCTGCCGGTCAATTCCGACGACTACACCATGCTGCAGGAAGCCAATGCGGCGGTGGCGCGCATCATGCAGCTGGCACGCGACCTGGGCGGCGTGATCTCGGGCGAACACGGCATCGGCCTCACCAAGCTGGAATATCTGGAAGACGAAGCGATCCAGAGCTTCGTGCGCTACAAGCAGAAAGTTGACCCGGAAGGCCGCTTCAACAAGGGCAAGCTGATGCCCGGCGCCGACTTGCGCAATGCCTACACTCCCAGCTTCTCGCTGCTGGAAACCGAGTCGCTGATCATGGAGCAATCCGAGATCGGCGAGATCGCCGACTCGATCAAGGACTGCCTGCGCTGTGGCAAGTGCAAGCCGGTATGCAACACGCATATTCCGCGCGCCAATCTGCTCTATAGCCCGCGCAACAAAATCCTCGCCACATCGCTGCTGATCGAGGCTTTCCTGTACGAAGAGCAGACCCGGCGCGGCGTCTCCATCCAGCATTTCGACGAATTCGGCGACGTGGCCGACCACTGCACCGTATGCCACAAGTGCCTCAACCCCTGCCCGGTCAACATCGACTTCGGCGACGTTTCCATTGCCATGCGCAATTTCCTGCGCAAGCAGGGCAAGAAGAAATTCAACCCCGGCACGACGGCGTCGATGTTCTTCCTCAACGCCACCGACCCGGCCACCATCAAGCTCACCCGCAAAGTGATGATCGAGTGGGGCTATCAGGCCCAGCGCTGGGCTTACCAGGGCGCGAAGAAACTCGGTCTGGTCAAGGCGCAAACCGCTCACCCCCCCGCCACGCTCGGCACCGCCCCGGTCCGCGCGCAAGTCATCCACTTCATCAACAAGCCCATGCCCGGCGGTCTGCCCAAGAAGACCTCGCGCGCGCTACTGGGGCTGGAAGACGCCAGCATCGTGCCGGTGATCCGCAACCCGGCCAAACTCAGCGAGGATTCCGACGCGGTGTTCTACTTCCCCGGTTGCGGCTCGGAGCGGCTGTTCTCGCAAGTGGGGCTGGCGACGCAGGCCATGCTGTTTGAACTCGGCACGCAAACCGTGCTGCCGCCCGGCTATCTGTGCTGCGGCTATCCGCAGACCTCGAGCGGGCAGGCGGACAAAGGCGACGCCATCACCACCGAAAACCGCGTGCTGTTCCACCGTGTGGCCAACACCCTCAACTACCTCGACATCAAGACCGTGATCGTGTCCTGCGGCACCTGCATGGATCAGTTGCTGAAATACCAGTTCGAGAAAATCTTCCCCGGCTGCCGCCTGCTCGACATCCACGAATATCTGCTGGAGAAGGGTGTAAAACTGGAAGGCGTGAATGGCACGCGCTACATGTACCATGACCCGTGCCACACGCCGATGAAGACCTATCAACCGCTGAAAGTGGTAAACGAACTGATGGGCGAAGAAGTGCAACTGAGCGAGCGCTGCTGCGGCGAATCCGGCACGCTGGCGGTGTCGCGCCCGGACATCTCCACCCAGATCCGCTTCCGCAAGGAAGAAGAAATCCGCAAGCTGGCCGGACAACTGCGTGACGAATCGGGTGAAGCTGCCGCAGTGAAAATCCTCACCTCGTGCCCGTCGTGCCTGCAGGGCTTGTCCCGCTACGATGACGACGCTGCAACCTCTGCGGACTACATCGTGGTGGAAATGGCCAGGCACCTGCTGGGGCCGGACTGGATGGAAAGCTACATCGAAAAGGCCAATAACGGCGGCATCGAACGGGTGCTGCTGTAATCCCGGTCCTGATTGCTTCATGATTGCGCAACAACCGCCAGCAAGGGATTTAGATGGAAAACTGTGAGCTATGCACCACGCCCGGTGGCGAGCTGTTATGGTGTGATGATTTTTGCCGCGTGGTGCTGGTAGATGACGTGGACTACCCCGGCTTTTGCCGGGTGATTCTGAATGCGCACGTCAAGGAAATGAGTGATCTGAGCGAGGCGCGCCAGATGCAACTGATGCGCGCGGTGTTTGCCACCGAAACGGTGCTGCGTGAGGTACTCAAGCCGGACAAGATCAATCTCGCCAGTCTCGGCAACATGACACCGCATCTGCACTGGCACGTCATCCCGCGCTTTGCCAGCGACCGCCACTTCCCCAATCCGGTCTGGGGCACGCCGCAGCGCGAATCGCGTCCGCAAGGCCAGCTCAACCTGATCGCCGGGATTTTGAAATCTGCGCTGGCGCAGCGGCTTTAACCCCGGGAAAACAATCAAGCAGGTGTCGGTGCAATCACCCGGCTGGCCGGAAAACACGCCGCAAAACAGCTGCCCTTGCTGACCTGGCTTTCTATCAGCAGGCGCCCCTGGTGGCGGGTAAGCACATGCTTGACGATGGCGAGTCCAAGGCCAGTGCCACCAGTTTCGCGCGAGCGGCCACGATCGACCCGGTAGAAGCGCTCGGTGAGGCGCGGGATATGATGTGGTTCAATGCCTTCGCCAGTATCAGTCACGCTGAAACACACCTCCCCCGCGCGCGCAGCCCAGCGCAAGCTGATGTTGCCGCCCTTGGGTGTGTAACGCACAGCATTGCTGACCAGATTGCCGAAAGCGCTACGCAGTTCATCAGGATTGCCTTTAACCCAGCGGTCAGAATCGATGAACAGTTCGATATGGTGGCGCTCGCCACTCAGGCTCTGCGCCTCCTGAAATAAGGACTGCGCCAGCGCGGGTACGTCGACTGCGGATTCCTGCAGGCGGTTTTGCGGACTCTCCAGACGCGACAAGGTGAGCAGGTCTTCTACCAGCATGCGCATGCGCTCGGTCTGTTGCTGCATCAAATCGCTGTAGCGACGGAAATCCACCGGATTGATGTGCTCCATGTCGGCGAAAGTTTCCAGGAAACCGCCTACCACGGTGAGTGGCGTGCGCAACTCGTGCGAAACGTTGGCGACAAAATCGCGGCGCATCGCCTCGACCAGCTCGATCTGGGTAATGTCCCTGGAGATCAGCATCTTGCGTTTGTCGCCAAAAGGCACCAGTTGTACCGACAGGGTGACATCGCGGCTGGCGGGGGATTTCATTACCAGCGGCTCGCTGTAATCGTGCCCCGCCAGATATTCATGAAACGGTGCCTGGCGGATCAGATAACCGATGAACTGGCCGCGGTCGGTTGCATCATCCAGGCTGAAATGGCGACTGGCCGCGGGGTTGAACCAATCGATCTGGTCGGTGCCGTTGAGCATCACGATGCCGTCGGGAATGGCCTGCGCGGCATGCTCGAAGCGATCGAGCAGCGCAGACAGCTTGGTCGCGCTGCGCTTTTGCCGGCGCAGCAGGCGCTCCAGACCATAGAAAATGTCATCCCACGCGCCGCGCGCCTGTGGAATGCCGCCGCGTTCACCGCGTTCCAACCAGCGGATCAGCGCAGCCATCTGGCGCAGGTTGTAAATCAGATAGCCCAGCACGCCCAGCATGAACAGGGTAATGCCGGCGGCGACACTGAACATGGCCGCAGCCAGCAACGCTGCAAACAGGATTCCGCCCAGCATCAGCACCGGTCGCCACCAGAAATCAAACAAGGCAATCCCCGTCGTTTAAAAGGGCTTAATTATGCTTGAATTCAGACACGCCGGGCGCAACCCGATCACGCAGGCTGCGCCGACAGGCGATAACCTGCGCCACGCACCGTATCAACCAGGGTTTCATGCTGGGTGGGCTCCAGCGCCAGACGCAGGCGACGAATGTGAACGTCCACGGTGCGCTCCTCGACAAACACGTGGTCGCCCCATACCTGATCGAGCAGCTGTGAACGCGAATACACGCGCTCCGGATGGGTCATCAAAAAGTGCAGCAGACGAAATTCAGTCGGCCCCAGTTCCACCGGCGTGCCGTTGCCGGTGACGCGATGACTCACCGGATCCAGGCTCAGGCCGCGAATCTCCACCTTGTCCTCGGTCATCTGCGGCGCGCGGCGGCGCAACACGGCCTTGATGCGCGCTGACAGTTCGCGCGGAGAAAACGGTTTGGTGATGTAGTCGTCGGCGCCGGTTTCCAGGCCGAGCACTTTGTCGCGCTCCTCGCCACGGGCAGTAAGCATGATGATGGGCACATTTTTCATGCGCCCGTCCGCGCGAAACTTTCGCGCGAGGTCTATCCCGCTCATGCCGGGCAGCATCCAGTCCAGCAGCACCAGATCAGGCAAGCTGTGCTTTACCATGCCTGCCGCCATCTCGGCCGAGTCGGCACACAGCACGCTGTGACCGGCCTGCGTCAGATTGAACTTCACCAGTTCCTGAATGCCGGGTTCGTCCTCTACCAACAATATCGTCGCAGCCATGTTCGCTCCCATTTGATTTATTCAATATTAATGCATGTTATGACAGCCTTGTGACAAACTCATGACAAAGCGGAATAACGCATCGCCTTTTGTTTAACCCCCGTGTCGGTTATGATTCTGGCTGTTTTCTCTGATTGTTTTCGCGCCATGAACAACACCACCCACTTTGGTTTCAAGACGGTTGCCGAATCCGAAAAGGCCGGCAAGGTCGCCGAGGTTTTTCATTCCGTCGCACAGCGCTACGACGTCATGAACGACTTGATGTCAGCCGGGCTGCACCGCGTCTGGAAACGTTTCACCGTCGAAACTTCGGGGGTAAGACCCGGCAATCGGGTGCTCGACGTGGCAGGTGGCACCGCCGACCTCACCCGGCTGTTTCTGAAAAAAGTGGGCGACGCAGGCCAGGTGTGGCTCACCGACATCAACAGTTCGATGCTCAGCGTGGGGCGCGACCGGATGCTGGACGAAGGACATACAGTGCCGGTGGCGCAGTGCGATGGCGAAAAACTGCCGTTCCCGGACAACTATTTTGACTGCGTGAGTGTGGCCTTCGGCCTGCGCAACATGACCCACAAGGACCTCGCGCTGGCCGACATGTATCGCGTGTTGCGCCCCGGCGGGCGGCTGCTGGTGCTGGAATTCTCCAAGGTGTGGAAACCGCTGGCACCTATCTACGACGCCTACTCGTTCAAGCTGCTGCCGTTCATGGGCAAGCTGGTTGCCAAGGATGCAGACAGCTACCAATACCTGGCTGAATCCATCCGCATGCACCCCGGCCAGGAAGAACTCAAGACCCTGATGGAACATGCCGGATTTGCCAAGGTAGATTATTATAACCTCAGCGGCGGCGTGGTCGCCTTGCACAAAGGCTACAAGTTTTAATGCCATCCGGCCTGGCTGCCAGCGCGGGCTTGCCGCTGCTCAATCACCTGTTGCACGGCGCGCCGTGGGCGCGTGAACGCCTGCAGGCCTGGGCAGGTAAAACCGTCAGTATCGAGCTATTCCCGCTACACTTCACCCTGGCTGTCACTGCAGCGGGCACGTTTGCCGCTGCCGAGGCCAGCACAGCGCCCGATGCCCATATCCAGCTCACTCCGCTGCAGGCTGCACGCCTGGCGATGAAAGACCCGGCAGCGTTCCGCAACGTGGCCATCGATGGAGATGCCCAGTTTGCCGCTGCGCTGGGCAGCATTTTCCGCGAACTGGACTGGGATGTGGAGGCGGACCTGGCGCGTATGGTGGGCGACGTTGTCGCGCATCGCATCGTGCGTGGCGCTCGCAGTTTGCATGAGTGGCAACGCCACGCCGCAGACAGCACGCAGCATACCCTGGTCGAATATGCTACCGAGGAACGCCCGCTGCTCGCCAAACGCCGTCATGTCGCTTCCTTTATCGCTGAAGTGGATGCAGTGCGCGACGACGTGGCGCGTCTGGAAAAACGCCTGCAGCTGTTCGCCGCGCACCGTAACCAAAACTAATGCGAGTCTTGCGTCTGATCACCATTGTCTGGGTCGCGCTGCGCTTTGGCCTGGATGAATTTTTTCTCGGCCACGAGCGCGTGCGCGCGCTGCGCTGGCTGGTCAAAACCACGCTGTTCTGGCGCAACCTGTCCGAGCCGCGCGCGGTGCGGCTACGCCAGGCGCTGGAAGCACTCGGCCCGATTTTCGTCAAATTCGGCCAGATGCTGTCCACCCGCCGCGACCTGATGCCACCGGACATTGCCGACGAACTGGCACGCCTGCAGGACCGTGTACCGCCCTTCCCCGCCGAACTGGTACGTACCACCTTGCAGCGCGTCTACGGCAAGCCGGTGGAGCAGGTGTTCGCGCAGTTCGAAGCCGAGCCGGTGGCCAGCGCCTCCATGGCGCAGGTGCATTTTGCCGTATTGCGGGACGGCACCGAGGCCGCCGTCAAGGTGCTGCGCCCCGGCATCGGCGCAGTGATCGAGCACGACCTCGGCCTGCTGGAAGCCGGCGCCCTGCTGGTGGAAAAACTGTTCGCCGATGGCCCGCGCCTGCACCCGCGCGAAGTGGTGGCGGAGTTCCGCAAAACCCTCACCGACGAGCTCGACCTGATGCGCGAGGCCTCCAACTGCTCGCAGTTGCGGCGCAATTTTGAAAACTCCGAGCTGCTCATCGTGCCGGAAGTTTACTGGGATTATTGCGAGCCCGAGGTGATGGTGATGGAGCGCATGAAGGGCGTGCCCATCAGTCAGATCGACACGCTGCGCACGATGGGCGTGGACATCCCCGGACTCGCCAGGGCAGGGGTAGAAATCTTTTTCACCCAGGTATTCCGCGACGCTTTTTTTCATGCCGACATGCATCCCGGCAATATCCAGGTCAATGCCCGCGGGCAATACATTGCTCTCGATTTCGGCATCATGGGCACGCTCACCGAGGTGGATAAAAACTACCTCGCGCAAAATTTCCTGGCATTTTTCCAGCGCGACTATCGTGCCGTGGCACAAGCCCACGTGGACGCGGGCTGGACGCCGCCCGACACTCGCGTGGACGAATTCGAGGCGGCCATCCGCGCTGTGTGCGAGCCGGTATTCGACCGGCCACTGAAAGAAATATCCTTCGGCAAGGTACTGCTGCGCCTGTTCCAGGCCTCGCGTCGTTTCAACATGGAAATCCAGCCGCAGCTGGTGCTGCTGCAAAAAACCCTGCTCAACATCGAAGGCCTCGGCCGCCAGCTCGACCCCGACCTGGATTTGTGGAAAACCGCCAAGCCGTTTCTGGAACGCTGGATGAACGAGCAGCTGGGCTGGCGCGGCGCAATCAAGTCGATCAAACAGGAAGCGCCGCGCTGGGCAGTGTTGCTGCCGCAATTACCGCGCCTGGCGCACGCCTACCTCGGGCACAACCGCAGCGCTGATCTAGCGGCACTGTCCAAACAGCTGGCTGCCGGTCAGGCGCGCCAGCAAAAAATTCTCGCGCTGATCGCGCTGCTGCTCGCCATTTTGGCCGCGCTGGCCGGGTATAGCTTATTCAGACATTAACTTAAGGGACGCCATGCTGATCTGGTTTGTAATGCTGTATTTACTCATCTCCATCGGCATCGGCCTATACGCCGCTACCCGCGTGCATAGCGCCAAAGACTATGCCGTCGCCGGGCGCTCGCTACCGCTGTACATCGTCACCGCCACCGTATTCGCAACCTGGTTCGGCTCGGAAACGGTGCTCGGCACCTCCGCCACTTTCCTGCAGGATGGCCTCAAGGGCATCGTCGCCGATCCGTTCGGCGCCAGCATGTGCCTGGTGCTGGTCGGACTGTTTTTTGCGCGCAAGCTGTACCGCATGAACCTGCTCACCATCGGCGATTATTACCGCCAGCGTTATGGCCGGACGGTCGAACTGCTCACCAGCCTGGCAATTGTGGCGTCTTACCTGGGCTGGGTTTCGGCGCAGATCACCGCGCTGGGACTGGTGTTTTCGCTGCTCACCCACGGCAGCATCAGCGCGCACGACGGCATCATCATCGGCGCCGGCATCGTGCTGGTGTACACCCTGTTCGGCGGCATGTGGTCGGTGGCGCTCACCGATTTTTTCCAGATGATCATCATCGTTGTCGGCATGCTTTACATCGGCTGGGTGGTGAGCGGCTACGCCGGCGGCGTCGGCAACGTGGTCAGCCACGCGCAGGCAGCGGGCAAATTCGAATTCTGGCCCAGGCTGGAAACACGCGACGTACTGGCTTTCATTGCCACCTGGGTGACCATGATGTTCGGCTCGATTCCGCAGCAGGACGTATTCCAGCGCGTGATGTCGGCCAAATCGGAAACCATCGCGGTTAGCGGTGCGGTGCTGGGCGGCAGCCTGTATTTCCTGTTTGCCTTCATCCCCATTTTCCTGGCCTACTCCGCCCTGCTGATTGACCCGGCGTCGGTCAACACGCTGCTAGGCACACACCCGCAACACATCCTGCCCGACCTGATCCTCAACCACACGCCAGTATTCGCCCAGGTCATGTTTTTCGGCGCGCTGCTATCCGCGATCATGAGCACCGCCAGCGGCACCTTGCTGGCGCCGTCGGTCACTTTTACCGAGAACATCCTCAAACCCTTTATCGGCCACCTCAGCGACCGCCACCTGCTGTGGGCGATGCGTGCCGTGGTGGCCGGCTTTGCCTGCATCGTCACGCTGTACGCGCTCAACTCCAACGCCAGCATCTACACGATGGTGGAAAATGCCTACAAGGTCACCTTGGTGGCGGCTTTCGTCCCGCTGGTGTTCGGCCTGTACTGGAAACGCGCCAGCACCCAGGGCGCGCTGTTCGCCATTGTGGCGGGCATATCTTCCTGGCTGCTGCTGGAAATATTCCACTCGGATGGCATGTGGCCGCCGCAGCTGTTTGGCTTGCTGATGAGTCTGGCGGGAATGCTGGTGGGGTCTTTGATAAACCCGAAACGCCGGGTTTGAGCGTCAGGAATTTTTACAGCCTCACCAGCAAGCTTTCTAGGCGAGCTGCTGCCGCCGCACCGTTAAAATGTAAGCCCTTGTAGTTAAATTGAATTTAATTTCATGTTAAATTATGGCATGAATAATGCTCTATTATAACAATCATGTCTGATCCATTTATTTCTGACTAAAGGAGAGTACAAATGAAATCAAGCTATTTGCCTAGATTAAGTGTTTTGGTAGCCGCTGCCGCCTTACTAACTACTGGTGTTGCGCACGCAGGGGCTCCTGTTCCTCCAGGAGCCACCACTAACACTGTGCCCGAACCTGCCACCTTGGCACTGTTCGGCATCGGCTTGGCCGGGCTTGCGACTGCGCGTAGGCGCAAGCAAAAAAAATGAGCTGCCAGATTTTGGCAGTAGCACGGCGGCCGAGGCCGCCGTTTTTTTACTTTCCGTGTACCTTCGCATGCCCCTTCATTCATTTCCTTCCCTGCATTAAATCCCTCCTTAAAATTCGTTAATCCTGATGATGTGCCATCCGCCGATATAGCCATGTGTCGCTCCGATTGATCGCTATTGAAAATAGCCTGACCCAATAAATGAAACCACCTAGGTTGCGGGGGGGGCTCTTTGATCAACCCGAAAAGTCGGGTTTGGGCGTCAGCAATTTGTCATGGCTTTTTACAGTCTCTCTTGGAAACCTTCAAGACGAGCTACTGCCGCCCACACTGTTAACACTTAACAAATTGTAGTTAAACGAAATTTAATTTTCATGCTCGCTGCTGGCATAGGTAATGCTTAACAGTTGGGAAGGGCGGTACGATTAGGGATTAAATGAAGTATGGAATCGTGTTGACCCTTTAATTAATTTTTGATAAAGAGAATATTCAATGAAAAATAAAAATTTGCTTTTGAGTAGCGTATTCGCGCTGGGCACGATTATTGGCACCGCAGGCGCCGCCTCGGCAACGCCGATCTTTGTTGGAAGTTGGCAAGTAGACCAAGGCCCACGGTGGTCAACAGTTCCCGATCAATATTCCGGTTTGACTGCTGCCGCGCTGTTGTTCGGTGGCAATCCCTTGGACTACGCCATCTCAACCATTGATTCCAATCCGAACAGCATCAATAACTTGGCGTGGTACAGTACTTGGGGCGGCGCTTGCGGGGGTACTTACCCATGCGGCACCCAGTTTGCTGAAGATTTCACGAACGGGCTCAAATATGCGACGTATGGTGATGTTTCGACTTATGTCCAAGACTGGGCTACAGGCGCTGCCTACACCAACTATGCGTTCCGCGTCGCGAGCGTCCCCGAACCCGCCTCCCTGGCGCTGCTCGGCATCGGTCTGGCCGGTCTGGGTGTAGCACGTCGGCGTAAAGCGACGGCCTAAACTGACGGATTACTTAACAGCAAAACGGCGGCCTTGGCCGCCGTTTTTTATTGCCCTAATAGCATCACCCGCTAACCGTTTAGCGCAAATACCCCTCATGCTCCAGCTTGAGAAAAATCCGCTGCACCGCCTCGTACACACTCAAGTCCGTGGTATCTATGGCCAACTCGGGACGTTCCGGAACCCCGTAGCGGTCAGCCCCCCCCGGTGAACTCCTTGATCAGCCCCACCGCGCTTTGGCATACGGACCGGTTGCGTGATTCGCAGATTTCAATCGGAGTGCCGGACAATTGTACGGCCCCATTAAGGCTATAAGCCCATGCGCTCTCCACAACTGTTCGGCTTGCTGAAGAATCTTGCGGGGATACTGGCGGGGTCGTTAATAAACCACAAGCGTCGTATTTGATCATTTAAGAATTTGTCAGAAGTTTGTCAGAAACCTTTACAGCCTTGCCTTGGAACTTTTCAAACGAATTGCTGACGCCCATGTATTAAGCATTTAACTTACTGTAGTTAAATAGAATTTAATTTCTAAGCCCACTGCTGGCATGGGTAATGCTTCATGTGGGGCGTGTGTAGCACGATAGCGTCTGGGGAAATTGGACCACTATAGTCGTGTCTAACTTTAATTTTCCATTTGTCTAACTCAATTGCGGAGGTGGTAAAAATGAAAAAGATGCTATTGGCAACCTTGGTGGGCGGTGCGCTGAGCATAATGGCTGGTGGCGCCCAGGCTGGATTGCTCTGGGGCAACAGCGCAGGCGGCTCGGTTGTTATTGAGGCGGTGGATCCGGGTACCGGCGCCGTGGTGCATCAGTTTGCCGGGGGTAGCGGCAATGGCCGCGGTGTAGTGGTGGTAGGTGATACCGTCTATTACACGCGCGTGAGCGACAACCACATCTACAAGATGGATGCCAACACGGGAGCCGCGCTGGGTTCCATTGCGACGGGCGTGGCCAGCATGTCGACCATCGGCTGGGACGGCAGCCATTTCTGGACCAGTGATTACGCCGGCACCAATAAAGCCTACCAGATTGATATCAGCGGCACGGTGGTGAAGACTATTTCACTGTCCCTTGCGGGTGGTAATAGTGACGGGATGGAATTCTTCAACGGCAAACTCATCGCAAACCGTGGAGACACCGTCGGCCCATATGATATCTACGACCTGGACGGCAACCTGCTACAGGCTAACTTCATCAACCCTGGCACACAGACTACGGGTATTGCGTTCGACGGAGTCAATTTCATCACCTCGAACATTTACAGCAACAGTGTCAGTTTCTGGAATGGCACGACGGGCGCTTTCATCAACACCTTGACCATAGGCACCCCCCAACCCAATACTGGCAATGGTCGACTTTGGGAGGATTTGTCTGTGGACTACGCTGCCCGGGCCGACACTGGCGGTGGCGGTGGCAACAATACTGTACCAGAACCCGCCTCCCTGGCACTGCTCGGCATTGGCTTGGCCGGTCTGGCAGCGGCGCGCCGTCGCAAGCAGATAGCTTAACCTGTCGGATTACTTGATAGCAATACGGCGGTCTTGGCCGCCGTTTTTTATTGTCCTTATGGCTTCGCCAGCTACACCAGATCAGCGCAAATACCCCTCATGCTCCAGCTTGAGCAATATCCGTTGCACCGCCTCGTCCACACTCAAGTCCGTGGTATCGATGGCCAACTCGGGACGCTCCGGAATCTCGTAGGGATCTGACACCCCGGTGAACTCCTTGATCAGCCCCGCTCGCGCCTTGGCATACAGGCCCTTGCGGTCGCGCGATTCGCAGGTTTCGATGGGCGTGGCGACAAAGATTTCAAAGAAGCCGCCGAAGGGTTCGATCATGGCGCGCACATCGCGGCGGGTATTGCGATAAGGGGCAATCGGCGCGCAGATGGCGATGCCGCGGTTTTTGGTGATTTCCGACGCCACGTAGCCGATGCGGCGCACATTGATGCTGCGATGCTCGCGCGAGAAGCCGAGTTCGGATGACAGGTGACGGCGCACGATATCGCCATCCAGAAGGGTGACCGAACGCCCGCCCATTTCCATCAGGCGCGTGCCCAGCGCGCGCGCGATGGTGGATTTTCCCGCCCCGGACAGGCCGGTGAAAAACACGGTAAAACCCTGCCGGTCACGCGGCGGGTAACTGCGGTGCATCTCCGCCAGCACTTCGGGGAAGGTGTACCAATCCGGGATATTCACGCCCGCTTGCAGTCTGCGCTGGATTTCTGCACCGTTCAGGGTCAGCGCACGCGCGCCTTTTGGGAGCTCTTCCAGCGGCATGAACTGGGCGCGTTCTTCCACGTACACCATGCGCGGAAACGGAATCAGTCCCACGCCGATTTCAGTGATGTGGTCTGCTACGCGCTGATAGTCCTCGTGTTGCACGATGTCAGTACCGCGCCGGTGCTGGCCGTGTTCGTCGTGTTCGCCGCCGACAATCAAGTGCGAGCAGCCGTAATTGCGCTGGATGATCGCGCGCGCGAGTGTGTCGCGCACGCCGCCATCACGCGCATACACCGGCGACAACGCCAGCTGGCTGGTTGCAGCAGGGAAGCGCCCGATCACCGCCTGATAACTCCGCACCAGGGCAAAATAATCCGCGCTCTCCACCGGGTCGCCGCCCGCCATCGGATGGATCAGCAGGTTGGCCTCATTCTGCACCGCTGCACGCAGAATAAACTCGTACTGGGCACGCTGCAGCTGGGTGCGCGCCGGATAGGAGATCACGTTACGCCAGCCGCGCCGCATGAAGCCGGCGCGCAACTCGGCCGGGGTAAGGCGCAGCGCCATGAAGTCGTGGCGCGACGGCAACGACAGACCCTCGACCGCGCCGCCCACGTACCACTTGGCCGGAGCGTCGGCTGCCAGGCCCAGTTGCGCGGCTTCGAGCGCCGTATCCGCCTGCCAGATTTCACTTACCGTAACCACTGCCAGCATGAAGCCTTCGGCGTCGCGTAATGCCAGCAGCTCGCCGGGTTTCAGGCTGTGTGCCAGCGCTTCGGTGATTTGCAGCACCACGGGCAGCGCCCAGGCACGTCCATCGGCAAGCCGCATGGAATCCAGCACGCTCAGGTAATCAGCCTGTCCGAGGTAGCTGGTCAGCGGCGCATAGCCGCCATTCAACAGCAATTCCAGATCGCACTGCTGACGCCAATTCAAATCCAGGGACGGCAGGTGAAATGCATCGCGCTTGAGTTCGGCGGCACGCGCGCCGCTCACCAATAAATTCACCAGCTCACCGCCGTAAGGCGTGATTAACTGCTCCACAGCATTCCTCTCAATTATTCTCGAATGTCTTATAAAAACGCTTCACAAATTCATCCAGATCCGCCTCGGGCAGGTGGTTGATGCCCGCCGCAGCGCGCCGGCCGCCGCCCGTGGCAAAGCTGCTGCACAGCATATCCGCACCGGTCTTCGTCGCTTGCGGTGAGCGCACACTCACTACATAGCCGCCGCCAGGTTTGTGGGTAAGCACGGCATGAGCGCGCTCGGGATGGCCGATTGCCAGACGGTTACCGAACACCCCGGATACGCGCCGGCTCCAGGCCGCATCGGGCAACAGGTAAACGGTACCGCTGCTGCGTACTTGAATTGGCGCCACCGCCTGCGCCCGCGCCATGTCTTCGGCGTAACCGTCACGCAGCACGCGGTAAGCAGGCTCGGCCTGGATGAGCTGGAATGGATCGGCGTAACCATGCACGATGCGATACAGCGTCACGGGGGCGTAGAACAAGTCCGCCAGCGCGTCGCCATAGCCGTTGTAGTTGATGCATTCGCCCAGGCTGCACAGCTCATCCAGCTGCGCTTCGCTCAAATTCAGCGGCGCAGCAGCCGCACGCGCAGCGCCGGCCATGTTGTCGCCAAACGCGGCCACCACCGCCCAGATCAGCTGGCTGCTGCCCAGATAACGGTTCACCAGGAGACTGGTGCAGACATTGGCGTCGGTATCGATGTGCGCATCCAGATGCGGGTGCTGGGGAATGTCCCCGGGAATATGATGATCGAAATAACGCACATGCGCACCGGCTTCCAGCAGGGCGACAAGCGCCGCGTGATTTTTGCTCATGGCGATGTCGAGCACGGTAATTTCATCTCCGGCCGTGGCGCTCACCTGCGCGAGCAGCGCGATGTCGCGCTTCACCCCGCTGATCAGGGTGGCGTCCAGCGGCTGTGCCAGACGCAACTGGTGCAAAGCACAAATACCGTCGGCATCACCGTTAAATACATCAAAATACTGTGCCACGTTTTGCCGCCTCCCTGACTGATGTTCGGGCGTTACAGGAGCTTTATATCATACCTGCTTCTGCTACCATCACCTCATGCCTGACGCCACTTCATCCTCAACCCTGATGCGCCTGATGCGCCTCGGCGCAGTGCTGTTATATCTGTTGCTGATTGGCTACGGCAGCCTGTATCCATTCAGCGGCTGGCGTGCACCGCTGGGTGGCAGCCTAGCGTTCTTGTCGGCACCCTGGCCACGCAACATTACCCGCACCGACCTGATTACCAACCTGCTGGCCTATCTGCCGTTGGGCTATCTGCTCGCTGCATGGCTGCGCCAGTATCTGTCGCGCTGGCGTGCCGTGCTGTGGGCAACCTTGGCTGCCACCCTGTTCAGCCTGCTGATGGAATGGTCGCAAACCTTCCTGCCCGGTCGCATCGCAGCAACTCTGGATATTGCAACCAATGCGGCCGGCACCATGCTGGGCGTGCTGCTCTATCGTCTGTTGCAGGGCAGTAAGTGGCCGGGTCGACTGCTGCCCGGCTGGCGCGGACGCTGGCTGGCACCCGGACTGTGGAGCAATTTCGGCCTGCTGGTGCTGGCGCTGTGGGGGCTATCGCAACTGAGCCTAGATATGCCCTCACTGGTAGCAGGCAACCTGAAAAGCCACTTTGTGCCTTTTTGGGAACTGCCCGGTGACGGCTACCGGTTCCAGCCGTTGCATGTCCTGATATTTGGCTTGGAAGCTGCGCTGGCGAGTTTGTTGATTGCCAGTCTGATGCGCCGCCCGCCCAAGCAATTTGCTGACTGGGCCAGAATTTTTGGTTTTGTGCTGGCGTGCAAACTGCTCGCCGCTGCGCTGCTGTTAAAAGGCTGGGTGCTGCCGCGACTCCTGTCTGCCGAGATGGTGAGTGGCATGATGCTGGCCGTGCTGCTGATTGTCTGGGCAAGGCGCAAACCCGCTGGTCTGCACACACAACTGCTGGCCTTGCTGCTGACGCTGGCAGGAGCGCTGCAATTCCTGCTGCACAGCAGTGCAATGCGCACCTTTTCAGCGAGCAGCGGGGCTGTCCCTCTCAACATCACCGCGCTCGCTGCCTGGGTGGCGCTGGTGTGGCCGCTGTGTGTGCTGGCGCTGCTGTGGCTGCGCCCGCAGGCTGTCACGCGCTGAGCGCCGGTGGCGGCCTTCCCGCAACGCCGTCCATGCCCACGGTAGGGAATGCCCGCAAGTCTGGTGCCGGACAATAATCGATTGCACTCCTTGGTACGCATGCGCCCACACCGGTGCTCAGTACGGCGTTCTATTCGATGTTTTCTTTCGGAGATGGTGGCCTGCCTGGGTTTTGGCATTGCGCCATGAGGAATTTTTCCGGCTGTCGAATAACCAGCCCAACAACGGATACTGAACCAGAGCGAACACACCGATTGTCCCGAAGTAAACAACCAGATAGCGCAGCATCAGTAGGTATCCATGTGCATAGTGAGCCCGATCCGGGCTCAGCAGGAATTGCATGGCCGAGAATACCTGGCCGTATTTGACAAGGGCATCTTCGGTTCCGTATCGGACGGCCAGATAGGCTAGCGGCAAGGAAAGCACGAATCCAATCAGCACTTCTGCGCGCAGACCGTCATGTCTCCATCGCTGCAGTTGGGCCGCCAGCAACGTCCCGCCAAATGCCACCAGGGCTGCGAAAGCCGAGAGCAGCAGGGCAGAGGTTACGCTGCCGCCATCCGCCATCAGCTCGGTAAGATTGTCAGTCGCTGCCTTGGTGACAACCGCCCAATAGAGAAGTGGAAACAGCGCCGAAACGGTTAGCGCCCATGACAGCGATGCGCTTGCCCTTTTCTGTCTGTACGCAAGCCAGATCGCTGCCCCGGTTCCGCCAGTAATCGATAACGACAGTGCAGAGAACAATGCAATGAACCGAACTGCAGTTTCCCAGTACCAAGGCAAGCCCAGCGTCGGGTGACCAACAATCTTGTAAATTCTGTCGAGGGAAACGGAGACACTGATCAGCATCCATGCTGCGGCTGCATGCAAGCCAAGCATTCCCGGATAAAGCCACGCCAGCCAGCGCCTGCGTGCCAGCCAGTTCGCGATGACGACGGGGAATCCAAGGCTCCAGCAGATGAAGAAAGATAGCGCGATCAGCGACAGGAAAGGGTGGACGGGGTGCAGCAATCCTCTCACGTCATAGTGAACAGCCGGGGAATGCATGGCAAGCCACCCCCCAGCCACGATAAGTGTGATTACGCCCAGCATTTGCATTAAAAGTTTGCCGAACAACTCCCCGCTTGCGGCCACTGTGTTTTCCTGATCGGTGACATCGGCATGCCTGGTGATTCTCTCCGGAGTTTCGTCAACCGAAATGCTGCGAGGTGGGGATATGGACAAAGCCGTTTCGGTCTGCATGGAATGCCGGCTGGGGGCGGTTTCATTTTTTTCGGTTCGAGCCCGTTCGGCAGCACGCGGCCTGCGGTCTTTTCCACCAATGCCTCTCTTGCTCGACTCGATCACCAGCGTAGGCAACAGCAAGATCAGGTAGAAAAGAAGCGCAATACGTGGAGCCTCCAGGGGACTTCCGAACAGGCCTACGCTCAGGAATCCCCCCAGGGAAGCAAGCAAGATGACGTATTCAACATGGCCTTGGCGCGTGGCTTTCAACAGCGCAGCAAAGCCATATGACACCAGCAGCAACAGCAGAAGCGCGCCAACCCACCCCTGTTCAAAAAAGGCTTGCACCCATACATTTTCGATATGCCAGGGCCAGTGATTGAACGCTGAAAAAAACCAGTGTTCATTCCCTTTGGAAAAGTCGCCATTCACAACGAGTTCGCGGCCATTCACCCCAGTGAGCTGCACATTGTCAACATCCTCCGCGCCATGGCCCGTGTTTTCCAGAATCAGTTTCACGGTTCGCCGGGCAAACCATGGCCCTTCTCCCAAGGGACCGGAATCCACGGAGAATCCGTAATGAACCCATCCTTCCTGCACCCCGGATTGCTGGATGCTTGAAGCCTTGCAGTTCCGGGATTCGAAGTAAGTCCGTTCGCAGATCATGACATTGAGGCTGCCCGGAGACGCCTTGCCGCGGAGATCCAGGGACAGCCTGTAATCCGTATGCGGGCTCACTGCCACAATCTGTTCAATGTAGATCGGATCACCAGCGCCAAGACTGAGATAAGCATTACCGTTTTCCACCGAATAGCGGTAGGTTGCCGGGATCGTGCCGGCAGAATTTCTATAGAAGTAGGTTTCAGGGAAACGACCAAGACCCATGCCAAACGTCGTGGTCAGCCAGCCCGGGTCCATCATTTCCAGCGTGTCCCGCCAGAGTGCAAGCCGGATCGAGAAGTCCGATGGGGCCAGTGCAAGCCGGCTCTTCGCGTATGAGCCTTCCAGGATCGGAGCCGCGACAATTCCCCCGATCACGATGGACAAGGCGGCAGCTGCGAAAAGATGCTTTCGCTGCTGCCACTGCTTTGCTCCGGCAATCAGGCTTCCCGCAGCCAGTATCGTCATCGAGACGGCAAATCCAAGGTAGCCGCCCCTGGCAAACGTAACGAACAGCGCATACGTCCCGGCTGCGAAGAGCAAGAGCGCGAGGGTGCGGTGCATTACAGTTCTGTGATAGAAGGCCCAGGCCACAGTGAATGGCAATGCCGCGACCAGATACGCCTCAATGTGGGAGCCGCCGGTGTGCATGCTCGAGAACAGCCCGGTAACCCGGAACTCGCTGGAAAAATTGAGGAGGCCCGGAAACAGCAGGCGTTCCCATAAAACCGCGAGAACGACACCAGCCAGACCCGTGACCATGCCTGCGCTGAAGCGTCGTAAAACGTCCACGCCAGAGCGCATGTGGTAGATGATCAACGGAATCAATCCGGCTGCTTCGAAAAAACCTTTGGCGGCAGGAAGTGCATTGTACTTGCTGTAGTAACTGGAAAAAGCATTGAGATCCAGTGGCTGAAGCGGGAGCAAGCCAATCAGCAGACTGACAAAAGACGACGCGCCGAAGGCCAAAAGCAGGAAGCGCAGCCCTCGTGACATTCCCACCTTCGATGGTGCAGAGGCGATAATCCAGAAACCGATGCCAATGGTGGTCAGCACCACCAAATCAAATTCGTTGAAGAAAAACCATCCGGTCCAGGGCGCCAAATCGAACGTTGGCAGTAGCGCGGGGATGACGAACAGCCAGACCGCTGGAAATCTCAGCATGAGCACCGCATACAGGATGACGGCAATGGCCAGCAAGCGGGGTTCCGATGGAAAAAGGTACAGCCCCCATGCCGTTGCACCGAGTACCAGCAAGGAAACAATCCGAAATGCAAAGAACCGCAGGTTCCGGATGCTGCGCTGCCGAACCTCTTCGATGGGTTCCTGCCTGGCCGGAGCTGTAGGTGTTGGAAAACCGGCTTGAGTACGGTGGGTTAACCAAGGCCATAATGCGAATCCGGTGGCACCCCCGCTTGCGCCTAGCAGGATGTTTGTCGTATCCGGATGTTTACTTGCAAGAAAAAGTTTCCCTGCTTCCATGACGAAGGCCAGCCCCGCGCTGAGCAGCGAAACGGTCATGGCAGGGCTCGCTTGAGCGTGCACATTTCGTCTCCCAACCCATAGCCAGAATCCAATTCCGACAGGAATGTAGAGCAGAAAGTACAAGACCACACTGGAGGTCGCCCATACCGTACTTGCAAAGTAAAGGTAGTAGAAGGGCGCAAGGTGGAGAGCCTGGAAGCTATCCGCGGCTCCGGCCATGCTCTCCCAGGAATTTGTGAGGTACCCGTTCGTTGCGAGCACTATCAGCAAATAAGGGATGGCAGCCAATAGGACGGCTCTTCTTGAACCAGGGCCAAGGGGCATTCTGCCGGCTGCTCGAGTCAAAGTTCGCAGAGCTTCTACCCACCGGCGCCCTAAGAGAATCCAGAGGACGATACCGAGCAAAGCGCCAATAGCTTGCGCAACGATGTCGCTCCAGGATGAGGTACGTGTCGGCAGGAACACTTGCAGAAACTCGACCGAGATCGCGAAAAAAACACACGCGAGCCATATCAAACCTGCCACAACGATATTACGTAGCGGGCGTCCTGTTCTCGCAAAGGCACCGAACCCAAAAAAGGCAAGGGGCACGGAAAGCAGAATATTGGTTGCCCTGTCTGCCAGCGAAACCAGCGTTGATCCGGTTCCGGCGCCGAGGAACGTTTGCCATGCTTCCGCCAGAGGATGCGCATGAAAATCCAGCGGCACCAGACTGCCGTATATCACAAAGCACAGGTAGGCCAGCGCCGCATAGATGATCGATGTGCTGCGCGCGGGTTTGTTGTTCATGAATCCCCCTTATTTGTGGCGTGGGCGTACCAGCAACAGTGGAGCGCTGGCGAGTGGCTGCGCACTCGACAATGCGCCCATATCATCCGGATTGCGGCGTTGTCCGGCATAGTCGCGCATCAGTTCAGGCAGCCCGGTCAGGCGTGCGGCAGACACGCGCAGCCGGCGTATTGGCGTGACGTCCAGCCCGGGTGGAGCTGCGTCAGGCCGCCGCAGATAGAGCGTGGCGCTGGCGTAGTCCTGCGCCAGATTACCCTCATCTGCCAGACCTGCCACGGCCCGGCCAGCGAAGATCAGATTATGCGTGAACGTCATGTCCGCCACCGGCGTATCGGGACGATGCAGCAGACGTACGCCGTCACCGCTGGCGACGATGGTGTTGTAGGCAATCACGATATTTTTCGGAATGTCGTGGTGCGGCTGGATATGCACCGCGCCGCCCACCGGGTTGACGAAAATATTGTTGTACAGCGCAATATTGCCCTCCCCCTGAAACAAGGCTTCGGTCGGGTTGCTATAGAAGAAATTGGCGTAAATCAGGTAGCGGTCATCCGCGCCGTTGCCCACCAGCGGCCAGTGTCCCACTAGCACATTGGGGCGCGCCAACTGGCCGCTACTGCCATTTTGTGCCTTGCTGAACACATTGTAGCGGATGATGGTTTTCTGTGCTGTGGCGGGCATTCCGGGCACGCTGGCGCGACCGATCTGGTGCTTGATTTGCAGGTTGTAGCCCAGCGTGTCAGCAATGTAGTTGTATTCGATCACGCCGCCGACAAATGCGTCGCTGCCATCCGAATTGCCGAGGTACATGCCGGTGCCCGCGCCGAGAATCATATTGTCGCGAATCACCCAGCCCCACGCCGGGCATTTGGTGGAGATGCCTACGGTCTGCTGATTATTGCCGTGTCCCTGGATAAGCAGGTTGGTCAGCGTAATGTGATGCGCAAAATGCGAATGGCCTTCAGCGCGTACGCCGTCCACCGGCAGATTGTCGCCGTCGAGCACCAGATCACGGATTTCGACATAAGCTGAATCCACGATGCTCACCGTGTTGGCGCCGGAACGGGCATGAAACACTGCACGCGCCGGCGCAACTGGCCCGGCAATGACAATGGGGAGCTGCGGCAGGCCGATCAGCTGATGTACCGGCAAACCATTCATGTAATCGCCTGCGGCGAGTTGCAGCCGGTCGCCGGGCTTCAAGGTATGCACCAGTGCATGATAACTGGCTGGATTGGCGCTGATTACTCGTGCATCAGCCGTGCCTGCCAGCCCCGCCAAGACGATGAATATCACCTGCCACACAAAGCGCCAGGCCGCAGTCACGATGCTAATCCGGCATGCCGGCAAGTTTCTGTTCAAGCTGGCGTACCAGGGCATTGACGTTCTGCCGGCTGGTGTCGATCACCACGTCGGCCACTTCGCGGTACAGCGGGTCGCGCTGGGTGTACAGCTCATGCAAGCGCGCCCAGGGGTCGGCGGTTTGCAATAACGGGCGATTGCGGTCGTGACGCGTGCGTTGCCATAATTCCTCCACCGTACCGCGCAGATACACGACCGTACCGCGCGACTTGAGCAAGGCCCGGGTGTGCGCACTCAACACTGCACCACCGCCGGTGGCCAACACCACGTTGTCGAGGCTGCTCAACTCGTCGATCACCGCTTCCTCGCGCTTGCGGAAGCCCGCCTCGCCCTCCACCTCAAATATCACCGGGATGGTTACGCCATTGCGGCGCACGAGTTCATGGTCGGAATCATAAAAGCATTTGTCCAGATGCTTGGCCAGCAATCTGCCTACGGTCGTCTTGCCCGCGCCCATCAGGCCAACCAGAATAATGTTGGTATGTTTATCAGTCATGGCGGGATTGTAGCGAAAGCTGGTGCTGCCACCTAGCCCGGCGATTTTGAAGCAGCGCAAAAAACAAAGGCGGGCAATGCCCGCCTTTGTTCAGCTGGATGCGGCTTTTAACGCAACTCCAGATTGTCCTTGATAATGCGCGGAGTGAGGAATATCAGCAATTCCATTTTGCTATTCTGCTTGTTCGTCGTTTTGAACAAATTCCCCAATACCGGAATATCTCCCAGCAATGGCACCTTATTGGTATCATTCCGGGTAGTTTGTTCGAAGATACCACCCAGAACTGCTGTTTCACCGTTCTTCAAGCGCACCTGCGTTTTAACCCGTTTGGTATCTATGGCAGGCTGCCCCGCCACGCTGATCCCCTGAGCATCTTTCTGCACTTCGACATTCAAGATCACTGAATCGTTGTTCAGGATTTGTGGATTAACCAACAGGCACAGGAAAGCGTCCTTAAACGTCACTGTGGGCGGGGAGTTCGCGGTGCCAGGGGTAATGTAGGGAATCTGCGTGCCCTGCAGGATGACCGCAGGTCTCTGGTTGGAAGTCACTACACGCGGATTGGAGATGATCTTGCCGCGATTGTCCGCTTCCAGTGCGGACAACTCGAGGCTCACCAAATTGCCGCTGCCCAGATTGATAAGCGACAACCCAAGCGTGCCAGTCACACCAGCCGCACCTGGCAGATTCACATTAGGAAAATTAAAATTAAATGGCGCCGCACCATTTACACCGGAGGTTATTCCATTCGCCGCGTTAGCTGCGCTATTGGAAACACCCACGCTATCGCCAGGGCGGCCATGCTGGACACCAAAGCGCGCGCCCAACTGGCGGCTGAACCCGTCATCCGCCACCACCACACGCGCTTCGATCATTACCTGCTTGGCAGGGATATCGATCAATTTGAGCAGTTCGCGTACTTCGTCCTGCTTGCTGGGCGTGTCACTGACTATCAGGCTGTTGGTCTGCGGCTCGGACGAGGCGCTGCCGCGTGCGGAAAGTATCCTCATCACCGAACCAGCCGCTGCCGAGGTAGACGCAGCCGCGGTCGCCACTGCGGTCGCCTTGACGCCTTGAGCCTGTGCCGAACACGTCACGTCTTCACCGTTATCACCGGGTGCCGCCGCCTGCCCTTGCAGTACCCGCGCGGCCTGCTCAGCACGCATATAGTTAAGCACATAACTGCGTACGACCAACGGCTCCAGTGCCTGCGTAGCCTGACGCGACTCCAGTTCGGCCTTTTCTTTGGCGATTAGCTCATCCTTGGGTGCGATCCAGATCACGTTGCCATTGACGCGTTTGTCCAGCCCCTTGCTCTGCATGATGATATCGAGCGCCTGATCCCAGGGCACATCTTTCAGGCGCAGGGTAAGGTTACCGCTCACCGTGTCACTGGTGATGATGTTAAGACCGGTAAAGTCAGCGATCACTTGCAGCACGGACCGCACTTCAACATTCTGGAAGTTGAGAGAAAGTTTTTCACCTGTATATTTTGGCTTACCAGTGCCAGCCGTACCGGTGTCTTCCGACTTGGCGCGCACTTCGATGGTGAACTGGTTGTCAGCCTGATAGGCGGAGTACTCATAGTCGCCTTTAGGCTCTACGGTCATGCGCACATTACCGCCGTTGCTCTGAGTTTCAATATATTTTACCGGCGTGGCGAAATCATTGACGTCAAGACGACGCTGCAAGCTGCTTGGCACATCGGTATTGAGGAAATCCACAACCAGCTGCTGTCCCTGCTTGCGGATATCAATCCCGGTGGTGGTATCGGACAACGTGGTGACGATGCGCCCCTCACCGCTGGCGCCCCGATGGAAGTCGATGTTGCGCAGGCTGTGTTTGGCTGCGCTCGGCGCACCCTCGGCGAAGCGCGGCGTCACGTTGCTGGTGGCCTGACTGTCGGATTCCTGCAGCGTGATGAGCAAGTCATTGCCGTCGATGCGCGTGGTGTACTGGGCCGCCTTGGACAGGTTCATCACCAGCCGGGTACGGTCGCCCGCCTGCACGATATTGATACTGCGTAGCGTCCCCTGATTGACGTTTACAGTATTTTTACCCAGGCCATTGGCGGCTCCGGCCAGATCGAGCACCACACGCGGCGGGTTGTTGATGGTAAATCCGGCCGGGCTGGCTTTGAGAGCCTGTTTCAGGCCCACTTTGATGAGAAGCTTGCCGCCTTCCAGGGTGGAATAATCCAGTGTCTCTACACTGTTGGCGTCGCTACCGGCTGCGCGTGCAGCCTGCATGCCCGTTGCCAGCAATAGGGCGAGAGCGATACAGGCAAGTAATTGTTGGGGTAAATGAGCCAGTTTGTTTTTCATGGTAGACCTCATGTTTACTGTTCCTGCAGGGTAAGGTTGCTTTCGCGCTCTGCCCAGTCGCCTGCGCTGTCCTGCACGATTTCTTTTATTTTCACCGTGGTGTCATTCACTGCGGTTACCCGGCCGAAATTCTGCCCGATATAGTTGCCGCTGTGGATCCGGTAAATGGCGTTGTCCGGGGCTTTAATGACCGCATAAGTGTTACCTTTTTGCTTGAGCACGCCCACCATTTTCAGGCTTTCCAGTGAGTAGGCTTCGAGCGGCTCTTTGGGGCGGTTCATATCTGGCTGCAGACCGCCGCCGCCCTGGGTAAGCTTGAGCTTGCGCGGCTTGAACGGGTCGGGAAGGTCAAACGCCGCATAGGTAAACGGCTGATAGGCCTTGACCTCCGGTAACGGATCAACCTTGCCACGCAGATTGTTGCCTGAATTTTTGACGAACTGCTCCAGGTCTTCGTAGCCATTACCGCCGCACGCGGCGAGACTCAACAACAGGATGATGGAAACGAGCCGTTTCATTTTTTAACCGCCTCCTTGGCGCTTTTCTTCTGCGCCGCGATTTCGTCATCGTCCAGGTAGCGATAGGTTTTCACGATGGCATTCATAGACAGGGTGCCGTCTTTTTCCGGACCGATTTCAATATCGTGCAAGGTAACGATACGTGGCAGTTGGGCAATATCGCTGGCAAAGGCGCTAAGGTCATGATAACTGCCGGTAAGTCGCACGTGGATTGGCAATTCGGCGTAGAAATCACCGATTTTTTCTGTGCCCGGCTTGAATAGCTCGAATTGCAGACCTCGCCCCAGTCCGGCCTGATTGATGTCGGTCAATAACGCATCCATCTCCGACTTGTTTGGCAACTGTTTGAGCAACGCACCGAACGAGCGCTCAATATCCTTGAGCTGTTGTTTATATGCATCAAGGTTGATGGCTTGGCGCTTTTTGTTCAGGTAGGTGTCGCGCAGGGACATTTCCTCCTGCTTGGCGGTATTCAGCGCATCCAGTTGCCCACTCCAGGCAAACCAGTAGCCGGCGAACACAATAGCCGCAAACAGGACCGCCAGGATGGTCGCCTTGACGCCCATCTGCGCATTGGCCAGATCCTTGAGATTGAGGTTATTCAGGTCATCCAGGGTCATGATTTTCCACCTTTTTTGGCCTGTCCATCGGCGCTACTCTGCGGCTGCTTTTGCTGCACATTGAGATTGAACTCATTGGCACGCAGGCCTTGCACGGTAGCCGCATGGATCTCAATCAGTGCCGGCGACTCCAGCCATGGTGATGATTCCAGATTGCGCATCAGCGTGGAAACGCGTGCGCTGGATTGGGCATAACCCTGCAGATTGATGGTATTGCCGGTCTGCTTGATGGACTTCAAGTAAAGACCCTCGGGCAGCAGCCGCACCAGTTGATCGAGCAAATGCACTTCGTTGGAACGATTGGTTTGCAATGTTTCAACCGCCTGTTTACGTGCCAGCAGCGACCGGGTCTGTTCCTTGAGCTTTTTGATATCGACAATATCCTTGTCGAGCTTGGCAATTTCGACTTTTAAATATTCATTACGCTTTGCCTGGGTTTGTTGGCGCGCATCCAGGGTCAAATAACCCAGAATAACGATTGCAATGCCAAGCAGTGCGACTGCCCCCAGCAACAGATTGAACTGGCGCTGGCGTGCTGCACGCTTGACTTCGCGGTGCGGGAGAAGGTTGATGCGTATCATGCCGGGTCAAACCTCCTCATCGCCAGACCGCAGGCCACAATCAGGGCAGGCGCGTCGAGTGCCAGCCGGCCCGGCTGCACTTTATTTGAAACAGCCATATTGGCAAACGGATTGGCAACCATGGTGCTGGCTTGGGTACGCCCAGCGACCGTTTCATCCAGACCGGGGATAGCCGCACAGCCACCTGCAAGCACAATATGATCAATCTTGCTATACGGCGTGGAAGTAAAAAATAGTTGCAACGCACGGCTGATTTCCAGTGCAACAGTATCGGTAAATGGTTCCAGCACTTCAGGTTCGTAACTCTCTGGCAGGCTGCCGCCGCGCTTGGCTTTTTCTGCTTCCTCGGCAGACATGCCATAGCGGCGCTGGATTTCCTGGGTAAGCTGATTGCCGCCGAATGACTGTTCACGCTGATATACCATCTGTCCGTCCACGAACACCAGGATGTGCATGGTTGCTGCACCGATATCAATCAGCGCGACCGTTTGTCCGCGGCCATCGTCGGGCAGCATGTGGGTCATGGCTTCGTATGCTGTCTGGCTGGCGTTGGATTCCATATCCATTACCAGCACCTTGAGGCCAGCCGCTTCCGCTGCAGCTACCCGGTCTTCAACTTTCTCTTTGCGGCTGGCGGCGAGCAGCACCTCCACCTCGCCAGGATTATTGGGCGCCGCACCCAGTATCTGGAAATCCAGATTCACCTCATCCAGCGCAAACGGTATGGACTGATTGGCTTCCGCCTCGACCTGCGTTTCCAGTTCAAGCTCAGGCAGATCAGCAGGCAGGATGATTTTCTTGGTAATGACCGCCGCCGCCGGTAATGCCAGTGCAACATGTTTGGCGCGGCTGCCCATGTCTTTCCAGGCGCGCCTGATGGCATCTGCCACTTCGTCGAGTTTGGCGATATTCCCATCGACCACTGCCTCTTTTGGCAAGGGTTCGATCGTATAGCGCTCGATACGATACAGGCCACGCCCGGCATCGCTGACTTCCACCATCTTCACGGCACTGGTGCTGATATCTACGCCAATCAGAGGAGGAGACTTCGCTTTGAAGAAATCGAACTGCAACGGAAATCCCTTTTTTAATGTAGTAGTTAGGAGCCAAACACACAATTCACGTTAAATGCTAACAACAAGTTTTTATGCTGTAAAGATTTTTACACTATTAGCAGTCCAAACAGCAGTACAGACTGGACGCGTTTTATCTTGCATACTGATAACGCCTATAATGTCGGGAACTTTAGATTTCTCACCCAAGATTTTTTACCTCATCCCAAAATGTTCAAATCTCGTTGGCACTACCTCATCGCTGCGCTCGTCGCTTTTTTCCTACTCATCGCCGCCCTGGGAGTACTCGCTGCCGTATTGATTTACCCCAACCTGCCTAGCCTGGACAGCCTTACTGATTACCGTCCCAAAGTACCGATGCGGATATATACCGCCGACAATTCGCTGATTGCCGAATTCGGCGAGGAGCGTCGCGCCGTGGTTAGCCTCACCAACATTCCGCACTTTGTGCCACAGGCCATTCTGGCAGCGGAGGACGAACGTTTTTACCAGCACGGCGGCGTGGACACCCTTGGCATATTGCGTGCCGCACTGAGTAACGTGCTGTCTGGCGGCGCCAAAGAAGGCGCTTCCACCATCACCATGCAGGTGGCGCGCAATTTTTTCCTGTCCAGTGAAAAAACCTTCACGCGCAAGTTGAATGAGGCGCTGCTCGCAATCAAGATCGAACATACCCTGTCCAAGGATCAAATCCTTACGCTGTATATCAACCAGATTTACCTTGGCCAGCGCGCATATGGCTTCGGCGCTGCTTCTTATGCTTATTTCGGCAAGCCGCTGCAAAAAGTCAGTATTGCCGAGGCGGCGATGCTGGCCGGACTACCCAAGGCGCCGTCACGCTACAACCCGGTGGCCAATTTTGAGCGCGCCCGCCAGCGCCAGCTGTATGTACTGCACCGCATGCATGAACTCAAATACATTGATGACGCCCAATACGAGCAAGCCAAAAACCAGCATCTGGTGATCCGCAACACCCTGCAGAACGCGGCCAATGTCAGTGCCGACTACGTCGCCGAGATGGTGCGACAGGCCATGTACGACCGCTATCAGGATTCCATCTATACCAGCGGCATGAAGGTCTACACTACGATACGCAAACACGATCAGGAAGCCGCCGACCAGGCGCTCTGGCAGGGTGTAATGGATTACGACCAGCGCCACGGCTATCGCGGTGTGGAAGGTACTGTCCAGATGCCTACCGATAGCCAAAATCTGGAAGCCGTACTGGATGATGCGTTACAAAATATTGTCGACATCCATGACCTGCAGCCTGCTGTGGTAATAACAGCCAGCCCCAAGCTGGTACGTGCTTATAGCAAGGATTCCGGCATGCTTACCATCACCGGCGCTGGACTCAAATTCGCCCAGCACGCGCTGGCCGGCGGCCTCCCCGCCAAGCTGGACATCCGGCGCGGCGCGTTGATCCGGGTACAGAAAAATGCTAAGACTGGGGGGTGGCGCATCGTCCAATTACCAGCCGTGGAAGCTGGGTTTATATCGATTGACCCGAAAACCGGCGCGATTCGCGCACTGGTTGGGGGCTTCGACTACAACCATAACAAATTCAACCATGTCACCCAGGCTTGGCGTCAACCCGGCTCCAGCTTCAAACCCTTCATTTATTCCGCCGCGCTGGAAAAGGGTTTTACCGCCGCCACGCTGGTGGCCGACACGCCGCTGACGATACCCGCCGGCCAGGCCGGCGGTGTGGAATGGACGCCAAAAAACTATGAAGATACTTATTCTGGCATAGTCAGCGTGCGTCAGGCGCTGACCCAATCACTCAACCTCCCCACCATTCGCATCCTGCAGGCGATTGGTCCTTATTACGCACGTGACTATGTAAAACGCTTCGGTTTCGACCCCGCGCGTCAACCGCCTTATCTTACCCTTGCGCTGGGTGCGGGCTCGGTCACACCGCTGCAACTGGCCACGGGTTACACCGCGTTTGCCAATGGCGGCCAGTTGGTCACCCCCTATCTGATTACTCGCGTGGTGGATCAGCATGGGCAGCTACTCAGCCAGACCACACCGGAAAAACCGCGCCAGGTGATCGACCCACGCAACGCCTTTATCATGACCAGTCTAATGCAGGACGTGGTGCGGCGCGGCACCGCAGCGCGCGCCATGCAACTCGGGCGTAGCGATCTGGCGGGCAAAACCGGCACCACCAACGACCAGCGCGACGCGTGGTTTGCCGGTTACCAGCCCAGCGTGGTGGGCGTCGCCTGGATTGGCTTTGACCAGCCGCGCTCGCTTGGCAGGGGCGAAACTGGCGCCCAAGCCGCACTGCCAATCTGGATGAAATACATGGGAGCGGTATTGCGTGATGTGCCGCAAACTGGCTACCCCCTGCCCAATGGCATTGTTACTGCCAGCATCAATCCGCTCACCGGCCTGCCGGTCGCAGACGGTGAGCAAGGCTACAACGAATATTTTTATCAGGAGACCGTACCGGTGCTTTCCTCCACCCCTGCCGCACCGGATGCGGTCCCTGCTCCAGCCTCGCCGGATACGCAACAACCCGACTCCAACCCGGTGTTTTAAGCATGATGAATAGCCGACGCAACCAGCTGCGTGAACGCGTGGCGCAACTCGCCGCGCAATTGATGGCAGAGCACGGCATCCAGGATTTCGGTCTGGCCAAACGCAAGGCTGCACGCCAGATGGGCGTGGAAGATGGACACAATTTGCCGGGCAATCAGGAAATCGAACTGGCGCTCAAATCGTATCAGGCGCTTTACCATAGCGATTCACACCCGGCGCGACTGCGGCTGTTGCGTGAAATCGCGCTGGATACAATGCGCATGCTCGCCGACTACCATCCCTATCTAACCGGCTCGGTGCTCAATGGCACCGCCGGTCCACATTCCGACATCAATCTGCAATTATTCACCGACAACGAAAAAGAATTCGAGTTGTATTTGATGCAACGCAACATTCCGTTCAAACAAGGTCAACGCCTTGTACACCGGCTGGGAGGGATGAAAAATATCCCCATCTTCACTCTCAACCTGGACACAGCGGATGTGGAAATCGCCATTTATCCTGAAGACGAATTACGCAGTGTGCCACGCGGGCAAGCCGACGGACGCTCACCAAAGCGCGCTAAATTGTCACAGGTACAGGCACTCCTGGACGACACAACGCCTGTTTTGCCTGCCATTGAATAGCCAAACACTGGGCACAACCCTCTCCTGGCGCCCGCCACTAAGTGTCAAAAAATCCGACATGCAGTTGAGAACACGACGGCAGACCGCTAGACTCTCGCCCGTGGCGATATTGTTAGGCTGCAAAAACACCAAGCAGGCTGCGGCCTGACACAATTTTTAACAACTGGCACGCATTCTGCACAGTCAGCCTGGAAAGCCAACACGCAATACAGACCAATCGGCAGCTCGACTCAATGTAAACGGGATAATCCGAGGGTGACAGGCACGACATGATTCGATTTTTCAGACATTACATACCCGCACATCTGATCTTGATGATGGGGCTGGACATTGCTGTCATGATCGCATCCATCTATCTCGGTATTTCCACGCGCTTCATCGAGAGCAGCAGTAACCTGCCTTCTTCGCTGGGACCGATACTGCCCAAAGCCAGCCTGTTTGCACTGGTGATGATGCTGATCATGACGGCATTTGGCATGTATAGCGGCGAATGGATGGCGGGGGCGCGCGCTGTTGCCATCCGCATGATTGCCAGTTTTGCTCTGGGCTTCGTGGTCATGAGCCAGCTGTTTTATTTGTTCCCGGATATGCTGCTGGGGCGTGGCGCATTCCTGTTTTCACTGCTGTTTGCCCTGATTGGCGTAACGCTTACCCGCATTGCGTTCGCCAAATGGTCCAATCTCGACGCCTTCAAAAAGCGCGTCCTGGTGCTGGGCAGCGGCAGCCGTGCCGCCAAGGTGGATCACCTGATCAAGTCGATGTCATTAGCACGCAGCCTGCATATAGTGGGCTACCTGCCCCTGCAGGGTAGCCACCACTATGTAGAGCATTCGCGCGTACTGCATGACACTGCCAGCCTCGGCGAAATCGTCACCAAATACAACATCCATGAAATCGTCATCGCGGTACGCGACCGCCGTGATGGCGGCCTGCCGGTGAGCGAGTTGCTGGAATGCAAGCTGCGCGGCATCAACATCATAGAATTGTCGTCGCTCTTCGAGCGCGAGAATGGCCAGCTGCAACTGGAGTCGCTCAACGCCAGCTGGATCATCCTGTCGGAAGGTTTCAAGCAGGGACTCGCACGTGACACCGTCAAACGCATCTTCGATCTGGTAGTAAGCCTGGTTATCATGCTGGTTTCCCTACCCGCGATGGCGCTGACCGCGTTGGCAATTTATCTGGAAAGCGGCGGCCCCGTGCTCTATCGCCAAGAACGCGTCGGCCAGCATGGCAAGCCATTCACCATCATGAAATTCCGCAGCATGCGCTGCGACGCAGAACAAGACGGCAAGCCGCGCTGGGCAGGCAAGGATGACGACCGCACCACGCGTGTCGGGCGTTTTATCCGGCGCGTGCGCCTGGATGAACTGCCCCAGTTATTCAATGTGTTCATGGGGCACATGAGCTTTGTCGGCCCGCGCCCGGAACGGCCCTATTTCGTCGGCGAACTGACACGGCAGATTCCCTATTACAATAGCCGTCACACTGTCAAACCCGGCATTACTGGCTGGGCGCAAGTGCGCTACGCGTATGGCGCCAGCGTCGAGGATGCCGTGGAAAAACTGCAATATGATTTGTATTATGTCAAAAACCATACCCTGTTCCTCGACATGATGGTCTTGTTTCAGACAGTGCAAGTTGTGCTCTGGGGCAAGGGCCAGTAACGCGCGCCTGCTGCCAGAATGAATACCACCCTGATTAGCTACGGTCTCGCAGCTATTGCCTTCGCAGCACTATGCGCAATGGTACTGTCGCGGCGTGGACCTAGTCGCACGGGCATGCTCCTGGCCGCCAGCCTGGTGTCTGCACTGTGGGCAGGGCTGGCCGCGATGGATGCCTACCACGGGCAGCATATTTCTTCACTTACTGCGGTTGTCGAACTGTTGCGCGACGCCGCCTGGTTGTATTTCCTGCTCGACTTGGTGACCCAGCGCCAGGGTATCCAGCCCAAGATACTGTTCATGCTGCGCGTAGCCGGATATGCGATGCTGGCGTACTGTGCGCTGCTAATAATACGTATCGTGGCGGATATGCTTGCCGTCTTTCCTGGCCCCTTTGGAGTGTCGATACTGGATGCCCTGTCCGGCGGTGCGGTGAGCCGTGTCATCCTGGCGGTGATGGGCATGGCGCTGGTGGAACAACTGTTCCGCAGCACCCGCAGCGAGGACCGCTGGAGCATCAAATACCTGTGCTTTGGTCTGGGTGGTGTGCTTGTCTACGATTTTTACCTGTACTCCGACGCCATGCTGTTCCAGCATATCGATGCAGAAATCTGGGCTGGCCGCGGCATTGTCAACGCGCTGGCAGTACCGCTTATCGCCATTTCCGCTAAGCGCAATCCCAACTGGGATTTGCGCGTAACCGTATCACGCAGGCTGTTTTTTCATACCGCTGCCCTGCTCGGTGCGGGCGTGTATCTGCTGGTCATGGCGGGCGCGGGCTATTACATCCGCGCCTTTGGCGGTGAATGGAGCAGCATCCTGCAGGCGGCATTCCTGTTCGGCGCGTTCGTCATCCTGCTGTCCATCCTGTTCTCAGGCACACTGCGGGCACGAGTACGGGTATTTTTGAGCAAGCATTTTTTCAGTTACACCTACGATTACCGTGATGAATGGCTCAATTTCACGCGCATCTTGTCGCAGGGGAACCCCGGCGAACAGTTGGGTACGCGTGCCATCCAGGCAGTCGCCGGGCTGGTGGAGAGCCAGTCGGGCGCATTGTGGCTGGCACGCGATCCGCATCGTTTCACCCGCATCGTTAGCTGGAACCTGCAACACGCCGATGGTGAAGAACCCGCCGACGGCGCGCTAGCGGCATTTCTTACCCAGCGCGAATGGGTCATCAATCTGGATGAATATCGCACCCAGCCGGAGCTCTACGAAGACCTGCAACTGCCGGCCTGGATCAGCGCCATCCCCGATGCCTGGCTGGTGGCACCACTACTGGTGCGCGACAAACTGATCGGTTTCATGATCATCGGCCATTCGCTTGGGAAGATTCCATTCAACTGGGAAGTCAGCGATCTGGTCAAGACCGCTGCGCGCCAGGCCGCTGCCAATCTGGCTCAGATGGAGGCCGCGGAAGCACTTACCGTCGCGCGCCAGTTCGAGTCGTTCAACCGCATGGCGGCATTTGTCGTGCACGACCTGAAAAATCTCATCGCCCAGCAATCTCTGCTGGTGTCCAATGCCGGGAAATACAAGCACAACCCGGAGTTCGTGGATGACATGATTAGTACCGTGGACAGCTCAGTAGCGCGCATGAATCGCTTGCTGCAACAGCTCAAGGGCGGCCGGCCGGCAGTGCTGACCGCGCAGAAAATCGAGCTAGGCGGATTGCTTTCCGAGATTATTGGCGAGAAACATGTTTACCGGCTCAAACCCGCGCTGCAGCTGGATGCCGCTTCGATTGAAGTGGGTGCTGACCGCGAAAGCCTCAAACGCGTGCTCGGCCACATCCTGCAAAATGCGCTGGAAGCCACGCCTTACGATGGCCACATTGAGATACATCTGTCGCGCCAGAGCGACGATGCCGTGATCAACATTACTGATAATGGTTGCGGCATGGATGATGCCTTCATCCGCGACAGACTGTTCCGCCCGTTCGACTCCACTAAAGGCTCGGGCATGGGTATTGGTGCCTACGAATGCCGCGAATACATACGCGAGTTGGGCGGCAGAATCGACGTGACCAGTGTACCGGGGCAGGGCACTACTTTCAGCATCCATATCCCAGTGGAAGCCGGCCGGCAAATAATAGGCAATCTGACGCAAGGAGAAATCGCGTGAGCGATAACAAACCCACCCTGCTCGTGGTCGAAGACGACCCCGGGCTGCAAAAACAGATACGCTGGAGCCTGGACGGTTATGACGTACAACTGGCGGCCGACCGTGAAGCTGCACTCAACCAGATTCGTCGCTTTGAACCCGCCGTGGTACTGCTAGATCTCGGCCTTCCACCTTTCCCAGACAGCGCCGAAGAAGGTCTCGCCACATTGCAGCAAATCGTGTCCATGGCGCCCTCTACCAAGGTAATCGTGGTGACAGGCAACCAGGATCGCGTTAACGCCGTCAAAGCCATTAGCTTGGGAGCCTACGATTTTTACCAGAAGCCGTTCGACCCGCAAATCCTGGACATGATCATCGCACGCGCGTTCCGCGTACATGGCCTGGAGCAGGAAAACCGCGCACTCCAGCAACAACAGCCAAGTGAAGTCATGCACGGTATTATCACCAGCGCACCTGACATGGTCCGCGTGTGCCGTACCGTAGAAAAAATCGCCCCCTCCGGCGCGACCGTACTTCTACTGGGTGAATCCGGGACCGGCAAAGAGTTGCTGGCGCGCGCCCTGCACCAACTCTCTACTCGAGCCAGTGAACGTTTTGTCGCCATCAACTGTGCGGCCATTCCGGACGCCCTGCTCGAATCCGAACTGTTCGGCTACGAAAAAGGTGCGTTTACCGGCGCTACTAAGCAGACCATCGGCAAAATCGAATACGCCAGCAAGGGCACGTTGTTTCTCGATGAAATTGGCGACCTGCCGCTGCCACTGCAGGCCAAACTGCTGCGTTTTTTACAGGAACGCGTAATCGAGCGCCTGGGCGGACGCGGCGAGGTGCCAGTTGATGTGCGGGTGATCGGCGCTACTCACCAGAACCTTGAAGCCCTGATCCAGGCCGGCAGTTTCCGCCAGGATTTATACTACCGCTTGAGTGAAATCTGCGTGATGATTCCGCCGCTGCGTGATCGCCAGGGCGACGCCACCCTGCTCGCACATGCCTTCCTCGAAAAATTCTGCGCCCAGCAAAACCGCAACTTGAAAGGCTTCACCCCCGACGCCATCGAAGCTATCGAAGCCCACTCCTGGCCAGGTAACGTGCGTGAAATGGAAAACGTCATCAAACGCGCAGTCATCATGGCCGAGAGTGCGCAGGTCACTTCCCAGGATCTGGGCTTGAAAGGCGCTAGCGCCGAATCCGAACCACTCAACCTGCGCCAGGTGCGCGAAGAAGCCGATCGCCGTGCTGTGATTCGTGCGCTTGGCCGCACCAATGGCAATATCGTACAGGCCGCAGAGTTGCTGGGCGTGAGCCGACCCACGCTGTACGACCTGATCAATCGCTGCGGCCTGAAATAAATCAGTAGACGTCACCCAACGCGAGGGTGTAAGAATTTTTGTGTAAACGGTCATTTGGCAGGAAACTGCCGGCTTGGACGAAGGAGCTGTAATGACCGTAAGCAACGAACTGTTGGACAGCCTGCTGGCTGATTACAAGAAACCGGAAGACCTGATTGGAGCGGATGGGCTGCTCAAGCAGCTCACCAAGAAACTGGTGGA